>Ga0207877_10017_pt1 | contig 577424 bp, 468 predicted proteins | sample LinPmetageLP29_FD_184046 | JGI IMG/M metagenome (GOLD analysis project Ga0207877, IMG submission 184046) | Marine viral communities from the Pacific Ocean - LP-29 (SPAdes) | ecosystem: Environmental > Aquatic > Marine > Oceanic | place: Pacific Ocean | collected 2009-08-23
AGGAAGGAGAGGAAGGAGAGGAAGGAGAGGAAGGAGAGGAAGGAGAGGAAGGAGAGGAAGGAGAGGAAGGAGAGCAAGGAGAGCAAAGTAAGAGGGAAGTAAGAGGAAAATAAGAGAAGACTAATTGCGCTAAAATATGGTAATGAGATGGACTAACCGGGTCGGGACTAGCTCCTCTTACGTTGTTATATAGTTCTCCGATCCTACCTTACTTCTTCTCCTCTCTTGTTCAGTTGTTTTAGTCAATGCTCATGACTCTTTTGCCATTCTGGCTTGTAACACCAGGTATGTTGATCTATCAGTCTTGTCCGAGCATTCCAAAGCAGAACCACCATCAGATTGACAGCCCGCTAGGCAGCGACCAATTCATCTGAATTATAGGTTCTCGCTTTTTACACAATGGGTATATATTGTGTTCCATCATGGGTCGCATGTATACTCGCAAAGGCAACAAGCTCGTGCAGCACGCAAGTAGGTCATCACAGACTACATTGCCCGGCTCAAGCGCCCCAATGATCAGGTCGATCCTGATTCCGAAACGAGCTCTTCTACGGTTGACACCAATGGTGGCCTATCTGCAGTACACAATGAAGAGCTCTGCTCCAATGACGAGGATAGCAAACGCAGTGTTGTACTGCCTGAGATCAATGCTAAGAAAACTCTGGCGATGGAAATGAAAGCAACTGCTGCTTTGCGGTTTCTTAGATCATCTATCGCAATGTTGAAGACCACGGCCGGTGACATGGACCTACACTGCGATACAGATGATCGCCCTATGCGTCCAAGGTTTACAAGGCTGCGCAATGGCACTATTGACAAGCTCGTCAATATATACAGCACAGGGTTTACCCAGAACTCATCGCGCTCATTTATCATGTCTTATCTATCGCAGTTGACCCTCGGGGCCCTCCAAACAGGCTAAAAGCCGGTACATTTCTCGCAGAACCAGTCTCATCTCCTTAATATCTAGTGGAGTCCTCTTTGAAGAAACAGATTAATTTAAGGTCCTGAAAAACGAGTAATTTATGAGGCTTAGAACATACAATTTTACTATAGAAACCAGAATCCGAAATGTTTGTAGGTAAGAAAATACACACATTTAAGATTAGGGGTGTCTCATAGATAGGTAACTCATCGATTATTAAACAGTTACTTCTGTCCTTCATACCGCATTTCCAAAGAACATTTCTTCAAGTGACGGAAACTCTTGTTCAAAGTTCCAGTCACCCTCCTCCCATGGCTTCATTGCGTTGTCCGCGACCAATGTACCGAATACAGTACTATCCGTCAATGTTGTAATAGGAGAATCTTGTCTTCCGTTTCCAGTGACGTGCTGTCTGACGATATTTAGAGACCATCGGCTGACTGGCTCGGCCTTGCCACCATGTTGAATATGTGAGATAGCCCGCTCCATGAGGACTACCGTCTCGTTTACACCGGTGATATGAGACACGAATTCAGCCAAAGTTACCATGGCGAATGAGCATAGAAGGGTTTCGTATGCAGGGTGTATATAGGTGGTGAGGTCCGACATGGACAGGAAGAGATCTAAAATTTGATGGGAGTGGTGGATTGCCACTTTGATGAAAGAAACTGTTGGGCTTGCTGCACCTATGTACTCTGAGTTAGTCTCTCTAGCGGCTTGGCTGTAGTTCAGATGCTGTAGGGTTCGGCGCGCTAAGATGAGATAGGTACAAGAGTATGCAAAACGCAAGGGCTCGGAGGAATCGAGGTCTAGAAGCCATATTAGCCTTAGATCTAATTGTTCTTAGTTTGATGATTATGCGTACTGTAAATGTGATCGTGGGTCTTGCGGAGTCTTTCAATCTCAGGCCAGGCAGCACTTTCTTTCTGTACCACATTGGAACTTATGAGGTCCCATAGAGTACGATAGAGCTCCACTCCTGCAAGTACAAGCTCATCCCGGGAATTGTATGATTGGAATTCGAGGATCTTGGCACATTCGTCAAAGTACTGCTTTGCAATGACAGGTGGACGTCCAGAGCCGACGGAAAATCTAAGGCAACTGTTAGGTCGAATGGGCGAAACGCCAAGGGTCCAATTTGAGCAAGAGACATACTGAAGTTGGCATAGACATATTAAGTTCCAAGTGCGCATCAACTCGCGTGATCGAATCGCCTCGCTAGCACCGCTCGCATATCGAAGTTGATCAAAGCGGGTCGTCATCACAACCTGCATGGCTGCCATGCCACTCAGTAACCATGAATTTCCATGATCGTGGTCTCGCGTCGGTCGCAAATCCCACATTGAGAATATTAGCATCGCCTGGATCGTGTCTAGCGAAGCAGCTGACGCAAGATGCGCCCGGCCTAACAAGCCATGAACATGTAGGTACAATGCGTGATGTGTTGCAGACCCATGCAAAGTCGAGACACTGTAAAGTCCAGCTAGGATACAAGATCCCAACAGAAGGGACGACTTGGAGCGCATATGGCCGAGGTCTGTACTCATAAATAACCAGCGACTAGACAACTTGGAAAATCTGGTGGGTTTTCTAAAGTTAGAGTCGACCAGGTTCCAAGGAACAGTAATAATTACCCTTCGAGAAGCATTAGAGCAAGCTCCTCGGAAACAATACTGCCGATGATGCTGTCCTCGGAAAGATCCTGGGTTGAGAATGGTTGTTGAGGCAATGCCATGTTTTCCCTTATTTCTTGGATGAGGCTCATGGGTGCATCGCGGGCAGTTTGCTCTGCAATGGATGGTGACTAAAACGCTGCAATTAAAAATAGCTATAGAGATGAAGGTAAAATGTGCCTACTTTGACTTTCAATTTCTCTTGGTCGCGACCACCTGAGGACATTGAAGCCCGAATCTGCGCAAGAGATGCTTCCACCGCCGAGAGTCTTTGGAATTAGTCAAATTATTTTTCATTAGATACGTAGAGAGGGCGGAGGATAGGAGCGAACCTCTCATGGCAGTCACATCGATGGCTCACTCCACAGTCACTTTCGGGCTGTTCTGGGGATGGCAGATTGCGAACTACCCCTCGAAAGGAGCAATCAATTCTAGAAGTAGTCAGGAAAAAGCCGGTAACAACTTTCAAAGGACTTTACTACCGAAGAACCTCGCAACGATGACACTGATCAAAACCCGGGCCAGCCTCACATCTTGTCTTCAAGCGTCGGCATGCTTCGCAGGATCTAGCTTTGCTTATTTTGGGAGATCTGGATGGCAATGGCCCGGCTTTTCTGCTTTTCATAGTACGAGATCTAGGCGGAGGCATGGTACCTAGTTTTCTCTATAAAAAACCCGGGGTAGGAGCTGCGTAGGACAGAGCTGAGAACTGAAGATGCTTGCTTATTCCCCGATGTTTATCATCCCCACTTTTGAGCACCGAGATACTGCATGTCTCGAAACCCCAGTGTACTCGTAGTGGATAATTCAGAACATGTGAATAGTATCATCCTCAATGGGAACCCATGTCTTGTGAATTTCTCAAAACATTATATTCCGCAATGGTGATTGGCTTCAATCAACATATCTATCTCCCCACCCCCACCTTTGAACATGATGCCCAGGTGATAGTGATAAGCCTTGCAGCCAGGCAATTCAAATCTATATAGAGCTAAGGAATGATTGCAGAGACTTTAAATCCTTCAAATTCCCATTACGAGTGACCACTGCTTTGCAGATCAGGCCGAACCTAGTCGACCCTAATCGGCTGCCCCCATTGGCCTTTCTTCATCCAGAATCGGTTTGGATATGCTGTGGCTTCTGAGCTTTGTGGCTTCAATGCTGCTTTTTAGACCAGATGGTGCAGATAGAGGATGCAGCTGCCCCGTTGCAACGTCGCAATTCACGCGTGAATCTCGAGGGGTTCACTAGACAAGCTAATCTCCGCTCATCCGACGTGCTCAAGAGAATAGTGCTTGGTCAAACACTAGTGACGAGCTACCTTTGATCTACGCTTGAACATTTTGTTCGATTCGAGGGACCAAATGCAAGTACGGCTGTACCTGTCTTGATGATGCATAGGCGCATCATACCAAGCTTATAATCTTGTAGCCAATCTCGGTTGACTGCCCGATCATTTGCACTTGCGTTCTATATGAGCGCATTGCAAAGCAAGGAAAGCACTTTTGTCGAGCCGACGTCACGGCGATCAATGATGGGACCCACCATCAACCAAGTTTTCCGACGTGCCTCACCATTATTGGCACTCGGCCTTTGATTGGGGTCATAAAACTCCACTCGCCACCATTCTTTGCAGGCCAGATTGATATTATGACATAGCCTGCAAAAACGTGGCTCCCGACCCTCGGGTGTTCCTGAGAGGCTCTGAAGAGGACTCCGTGATCCAGTTAGATGCCTTCCTCTTCGATTCTTTCCATATTCACATTATCCAGCTTCTCTATCAATCACTGCAATGATCCCATCCGACAACGTCCGCGATGTGCTAGACACGGATATCAGAACACCTATCCCGGATGCGATCGTCTCCAAGATCATTTCCCTTCCCCCGTTCGTCAATGTCCCTGGGGTGTCTAACATTCGAGACTTGAGTAATGACAACAAGCTTCGGCGGGGCTTCGTCTACCGGTCCGGAAATCTGGCCGACATCCTGGATGCAGGAAAGGCCGTTCTTGTCAATGAGCTGAAGATTACTACGATCTTCGATCTTCGAAATCAGAGCGAGCGGGAAAGAGTCCCCGGTCAAGAGATCGAAGGTATCGAGACGATATGGATGCCATACGGAGCCAGACCGGCCTCACTGAATCTTAAAGAATTTGCTGAGGATGAATATGGTACTGGGTTTGTGAAGATGTATATGGGTATTCTCAATGCAGCTGCACCGGCCATTACACAAATCTTCAAACATATCAGGGATCGACCCAACGATCCGTTCATTTTCCATTGTTCGGGTAAGTTGAGCCATTAGACCCTGGCCGATGCTGGACGTACATTCTCACTCTATGTAGAACTGTTGCTGACCAAATATGAATATCTAGCTGGCAAAGACCGCACTGGAGTTATATCAGCGTTGATCTTGCTTCTCGTCGGAACACCGCATGAAGAAATCATTTACGACTACATGCTCACTCGGGCTGCATTGGAGAACGTGCGCGAGAACTTGACACAAGTACTTGCCCTTCACTTTGGCACTGACCATCTGAGTCCCGAGGCGATGGGCATGTTAGAGCTCAGTGGAGTCCGAGCGCATGCTATGGCTGAATTTTTGAAGACATTTGAGAGCGCATACGACGGGATTGAAGGTTATGTGACGAAAGTGCTCGGTTTCTCACGAGAAGACTTGGAGCAGATGAGACATAATCTACTCAATTAGATAGCATTTACAAATCAGTCAACTACCTCCGTATTGCGAGATAGTGTCGTTTGTGAATTCAAGTCATTATATTTATACTCCGTACCCGTACTTTGCGGGCTTGGGATAGGGATAGGCAGTGCCTATGTGTGTCAGAATGCAGGGAATTCAGGGATCCATTCCAGTCTTTGCAGCCTTATAGAGTTTGGGTCAAGGTGAATTTCTCCTGCAACTGCAACTGCAATTCGTCTCCATCTACTATAGAGTGCAGTCTCAGAAAAATATATCTGAGGAGCTAAGTTTAAGTTTTGGATTCTAAGCCTTTCTAGTCTCAACATACACGGTCACCTCTTTCCCTCTCAACCTCCTCTCACTCCACATTCAAGCATCGCCGACCATTACTCATTCGCGAGATTCAGCCCCGAGCCAAACTCATCGACCTGAAAACCCTCCGGATCGTCCTTGCCGCTACTCAGCGTTGCTACCGTTGCTTTTTCCCCGCTCGCTCGTGGGTTCCCCCCACCCCTCCTTCCCCCCCGGCTTACGGCCAGCGATAGAGAGCAAAGTGACATTACGGCAGAAGGTATGGGTGAAGAGGCCAAAAGTCCAGAACCAGTCATATCACTCACCGTTCTCTCTCCCGCCTGCCTGACCGCTAGCCCACCTATACCTATCAGAATTTTCGAGTGCCTCGCTAGGCTATGTATGTAGAAGCCTGATTCTATGCGTCACATGAATCATCAGGTCTTTGTCCTAGACTGCACATATAGAACCAATCGGTGTAAGATGCCCCTGTTGCATATAGTAGGGATCTCACCATCAAAGACCTCATTTAGTGTCGCTTTCTGTTTTAATGCAAAACGAACTCGAAGAGAGCTATATGTGGTATCTTGAGACCTTTTTTTTCCATGGTTTAGCCTATATCTCAGGGCCCTGGGGGCTTCTGTCCAGTCATGCACCGATAGGGATCTCGCTCTATTAAATGCTATTAGAGCTGTCTGTCCTACCTACCTCCATCTACTATGCATATGGCATCAACAATAATATCAGTGCCTATGCGAAGCAGTTTTTTATAGGCCAGAAGCAAGAGGCATATCATGCATTTGATCAACCACGGAAATCACTGACTAATGCATCCAATTACCCCGAATACCAGGCCCAACTAGCCAAATTTGACCTATTAGCACCTGCTCCATACTAAGCGTATTATACATCTTGATAATGCAGCGACCTCTCGGGTAGAAGGTGCGCACTTAGTATGCCTTTATAAACATAACTATGTTTATAGGGAAACCAAGTGTTCTCGATGTATCGGAGCGTAGTGTAGGTGCTGATAGCTCAAATTTGGCTACTTCGGCCTGATATTCGGCGTTATATCACATGCGTCTTGCTTCTGCCCTATATATAACCTTATCGCTAGGCCAAGTAAGGTCAACTGCGCTCAGATGTATCACACCATACCTATACGGATAAGGCTCGTTTCACTGCGGTATATGATTTAAAACGAAGGCTGGCCGCATATCGACCTAGACCCGATGTTAGGAAAGGAGTTGACAAGGTAAGAGACAGGAAGGCACGGACCAACGGTGGAAGAAGACCATGGGTCGAATGGAATGACTAAACCAAGGGGATTCTTAGAATATCCCCGCCCCCCCTTTTTAGAATCACCTCCCTCCCCCCTTACTACAAAGGGCCTTAGTGTAGCCGAATTATTGCCATTTCCTCACCGCCTTCCTTACCGCTTCTAATTTCCTCTACAACTATCTCGCGCACAAGATTTTTGCACACTACTTTTGCCTAAATCACCGGTCGCGGTCACGGGCAATAGGCCGGATACCATAATATAGAGGGTAGTAGGGATCGTAGACGGTGTGGAGGGCGTAGAGCCCGGGCGCGGTCGCAATAAAACTGCTACGGAGTAGTTAGCGAGGTCACGGGACACAAGATAGACGTAAAATTAGTAGACCTGTGTGTAGGAAGCTTAATTACACAAAAGATGAGTGATTTGACAGGGTTAAAGCCTATAGTTTTACTATGGAAGCCAAGGTGCGAAAACTCTATGGTTAAAGGAAATTGACACCTGAGAAATCGGGCCGATTTATGCGGCAGAAAAGGCGGATACCTGATTTCTAAGGAGGGGGAGTGCTTCTAAGAATCCCCGTGTCAAAATTACCTATTTAAAAAAGGTTATGTACCGCCTTTTTTCTTACCAGCCAAATTCGACTTTTAGGCTAAAAGTTTTAGCCTCTTGACCCCTATCGTCCTAGAGATTCCAAGGGAATAATTAGTATTCCGCTTTCTACCTACTTCCTATAATATCTACTTCCATATCTCTTACTTTGCCTTTACTTTGACCTTGCTTTGCTCTTTGTCTTGTATGTTTCCTTATATGTTTCTATCTTCTATAATATACTAGTCTGTTTGACTAGCACGTAGGGCTTAAGTTAATTATGGTACTTTGGTCTCTATCGCCTACCGTACCCCGCTATTACCCCATATTTTTTAGTGTGGGGGGCAATATGGCACGGTTCACATCCTCCGGCGCCACTAGTCGATTGGAACAGCTGAGCTATTAGCCTATTATATGTCCACTGACGTCGCTATCGGTACTCTTCGAAAGCCTAGGATTGTCGCGACATAAACCGGGAAGATTGCTCCCGAAACTAATATAATAGCGTGGCCGCTGCCTCGATCATTTCACAGTACAGTCTCGGGCTGCTAGCATTGACATCATGTATTTGTGGAAACTCGCCCTGGCTGTGCTCCCATCAACGTTCCACACTGCACTTAGCCAGCATATAGTGGATCTCGGCGGCGATGGCTGGACCGTCAGCAGCAAAGCACTGAACGTGTCCGCCCCGGGTCGCCTACCTTCTCAAGTGCATTTGGATCTCTATGCTGCTAATATCATTGATGACCCGTATCTTGGCCTCAATGACTTCAATCTGCGTTGGATTGCAAACAACAATTGGACTTACATAAGTGCGCCACTCAAGGGGCTGTCTGGAAACGCGACATCTTCTTGGCTTGTCTTCAATGGCCTGGACACATTCACCACAATTGAATTTTGCGGTCAATTAATTGGTACCACGGATAATCAGTTCCGTCAGTATACTTTTGATATCTCTGAGGCACTCAGCAGCTGTCAGGGTGACCCTACTCTGGAAATCAACTTTGGCAGCGCTCCCAATATTGCCAATGCCATCGCCAATGATCCAAACTCAGAGAGTACGTCCCAAATTATCGCTTGCCAAATACATAACCTGACTCGCCTTTTTTAGAATGGCCTAATGGCCCTCAGCAGATCTTTGAGCTCCCTAACCGTTGGTATATCCGAAAAGAACAATCCGATTTTGGGTGGGACTGGGGTCCCGCATTCGCCCCAGCTGGCCCCTGGCAAGATGCTTACCTCGTGCAATTTGAGCGCGAAGTGAGTGTCTACGTTCTGAACACCGACATGGACATCTTTCGCAAGGGACAAATCAATCACCTCGCTCCCGACCAAAGCCAGCCGTGGGTGGTGAATGCCAGCATTGATTTTCTGGGGGCTCTGCCGGCCAAGTCTTCCATGACCATTGAGGTGAAAGATGTTGAGACGGGCAAGATTCTTAGATCGGGCCATCTTGAGAATGTTGCTACCGGTGAACAAGCCATTACGGGCAGTGTCACCATTGATGCGGATGCTCCGAATCTCTGGTGGCCGAACGGGCTGGGCAAGCAGAACTTGTATTACGTGACTGTTGCCATTCAGGACAGCAAGAATCGTGAATTGGCTAGTGTCACCAAGCGTTCGGGATTCCGAACCATCTTTCTCAACCGACTCAATATCACGGACGATCAGCTGGCGCAGGGCATTGCACCCGGCGCGAACTGGCACTTTGAGGTCAATGGCAAGGAGTTCTATGCGAAGGGCTCCAATTTCATCCCTCCGGATGCATTCTGGCCAAGGGTTACCGAGGCTAAGATGAAGAGACTGTTCACTGCCGTGAAAGTTGGAAACCAGAACATGCTCCGCGTGTGGGCTTCCGGTGCCTATCTTCCTGATTTTATCTACGACATTGCAGATGAATATGGTGTTTTGCTTTGGAGCGAGTTCCAGTTCAGTGATTCACTCTACCCTAGCGACGACAAGTTTCTCGAAAATGTTGCTGCTGAAGTTGTCTACAACGTGAGACGTGTCAATCACCATCCATCACTGGCACTATGGGCTGGTGGTAACGAGATTGAGAGCTTGGAGTTGCCTACTGTACAACGCGCAGCCCCTAATCGATACTCATTCTATGTTGGCGAATATGAAAAGCTGTTCATCAGCTTGATCCTGCCTCTGGTGTACGAAAACACCCGGTCGATCTCCTACATGCCCAGTAGTACGAATAATGGCTACCTTTGGGTCAACATGTCTTCCCCGGTCCCCATGGCTGAGCGCTATGACAACATAACTTCCGGCGAATTCTACTCCGATACTGATCACTATAACTACGACAGCAGTGTGGCGTTTGACTATGGCAGCTATCCAGTTGGTCGTTTTGCGAACGAGTTCGGCTACCACAGTATGCCCAGTCTCCAGACCTGGGAGCAGGTAGTCGACAAGGACGAACTTCACTTCAATAGCAGCACTGTCATGCTCCGAAACCACCACTACCCGCCCGGTGGCACAGATACCCACAACTACGGAAATTCGTCCAGGGGCATGGGTGAGATGACTACTGCAGTTGAGCGCTACTACCCCATTCCCGACAAGGATGACTCTGTCGCAAACTTCAGTGCATGGTGCCACGCCACGCAGATGTTCCAGGCCGATATGTACAAGTCTCAGATCCAGTTCTACCGCCGTGGCAGTGGAATGCGGGAACGCCAGCTTGGCTCTCTATACTGGCAGCTCGAAGACATCTGGCAAGCTCCAACCTGGGCCGGTATCGAGTATGACGGCCGCTGGAAGATCCTCCACTACGTTGCTCGTGACGTTTACCAGCCTGTCATCGTCTCTCCCTTCTGGAACTACACCACCGGCGACCTGTCAGTCTATGTGACCTCCGATCTCTGGGATACCGCGCGTGGCTCGGTGAGCTTCACCTGGGCCGATCTGTCTGGAAAGCCCCTTCCTGGCAACGCGGGCACTCCCCAGACTCAGCACTTCACCGTTGGTGGTCTCAATACCACCAAGATTTACTCAACGAGCATCTCAGATCTCTCTCTTCATGATAGAAATAACGCTGTTCTGGTTTTGTCGCTCGATGCACGCGGCAGCCTGCCAAACACCGGCGGACCTCCCACCACCTTTACCCACCGCAACCAGGCCACTACCGTGTTTCCAAATCGTCTCGCTCTTGTTAATCCGAAACTCCAGATTTCACATGACGAGAAGACCGGTACTTTTACCGTGGAAGCGAAAAAGGGGGTCTCCCTCTACACTTGGCTCGACTACCCGTCTGGTGTCGTAGGTTACTTTGACGACAACGCCTTCACGCTGCTCCCTGGTGAGAAGAAGACCGTTCAGTTTACAGTCCAGAAGGATGAGACAGGTGGGAAGTGGGCAAAGGGTGTCACTGTTCAGAGCCTTTGGGATCAAACGACAAGAGACTCGGTCTCTCACTCCCCGTGACAGAAATCTTATTCTTCGTGGAAGACTGTCTATAATGTGAATTGTAGATTTTGATCCAAATTAACTGGATGAATTGCAAGTCTCTCTATAAACGGTTTTTAAACATTAAGTATATGCAGAATCAAACGCTGAGAATTATTCCAGAAAGGTAATGCAGCAACATGAAGCAAGAAATGACTTGAAATTTTTCGCTTGCGAATCTCCCCCGCGCCTTCAGCAGGACTAAACTGCACGAGCTTAGCTCCGGGTCAACTTTGCCCGAAGCTTTGCACCAAAGATGTAGAACAGATAGGGAATGAAGGCCATGCCAACACCGATGAAAGCAAGAAGCCACGAACCCCATTGCAACCCACAAGTGTCGTACAGCTGAGTGGTAAACAACGGGAAAGCAGCACCACCCCCAGATCGCAAGAAAACTTTAGCAGCCAATGCAGATGCCGCATACTTCTGATAAGAATCAATGATGTAGTTGTTCACGGAATAGTAGCACAAAACCATGCCGAATCCAAAGGCGATACCCGAAGAAGCAGGTCCAACCCAAATGATGTGTTTGAACGAGGTAGCGCCCAGCAAAAAGAACGCAATCGGAATGAACGGTGCGCCGATGAGTGCAGCGATAAGTCGATCCTCGGGGGTAGGGGCTCGCTGTTCACAGACCTTACGGAACTGCTTCTCGATGAGGGGGGTAACCATGAGAGAAAATGCGGCACCGATCAGGATCGGGATGAACATCAAACCGATCTGTCCGTCGTTGTAGTTGTAGAGTTTCGTGAAGATGACAGGATAGGCGAAGAAGAATGCATAGAGCATGGCGTAGATGAGGACAATGTACATGCACATCAGGTCGAGTACAGGCTCCGTCATGATCATGGTGATAGGGCGAATCAAGCTGGTGCGAGCGATATCGCGCAATGTGAGCTTATGCTGCTCCTGCTCGGTGATGATGTTTGGATTGCCGGTTTCTTTGCGCATCTTGGCAGCACGGCGCTTGAGGATCAATGGCGAATAGGTCTCCGGGACAAGACCGATTAGAATCAAGATCACGCCTGCGAAGCCCATGTTTGTCCAGAAGAAGAGATCCAGCCGACCACTACCGACTGTGATCCAACCTGTGACGATTGGTCCAATGACAGGACCACAATAGGGTGCAGCTGCAAAGTAAGCAATGGCCATTCCTCGCTCTTCTATGCTCCAGATATCGGCGATGGTTCCACCAGCCAGTGAAAGTCCGGAACTCGAAAAGACGCCGCAGAGAAAACGGCAGACCAAGAGACCACCGATGTTTGGCGCTAGGGCACAAGGGATGTTGAAGATCACGTAGAGGGCTAGTGAGATGATGTACACGGGCCGTCGACCAATGATCTCGGAAAGTGGTGACCATAGCAATGGGCCAACGGCGAAGCCACATACCATGATTGAACACGTCAAGATAGCCACTTCCAGTGAGACATGGTATTTGTCTTCAATCAGACCGAGGCCACCGGTGACGATAGACGAGCCGTATGCAACGCATACAACCAGTGACGATGCAACCATGGTAATGTACCAACGATAGAGACGTGACCAGTTGTATGGATGCTCGGGGTCTCCGACGGTAAAAGTTACAAATTCAGTCTTCTCGGCCTTTTCGAGATCGGGATCTCGAGCTGTCACGGCAGAGGCTTGGGAGCGGACTCGCTCGAGTGTTTCTTGCGGAACAAGGCCAGAGCGAGTTTCGACAACGTATTCATCGGGAAATACGGGCTCATCTCTGCGTCCAACATCGGGGTAGTTGTAGTCTAGGGGCACTGGGGATTCTGGAATGTCGGCACCGCGTAAATCTTCCCCCGGATGAGATTCGGGGCCCGCTCGAGGTTGGGATGTGGGTTCGGGCATCTTTAAAGATGAGTATATCTTTAAAGATGAGTATGTACAAAATGTACAAAGGTAGTTGTGTGATTAGAGTACAGAGTACCAAGAGCTGAGGAAGCTCCGGAGTACCGTCACATTTATAGATGTGACAAATGTAGACGTCATCCATATGGAATTAGAACCTTCCACGCCGATACATCTCCGAAATAGGTCATGTATAAGATTTCTAGATCACTATTTGCAGTGTGATAGGCTGAGCGGCTTTCCCCTGAAGGCCAAAGCCGCTTTGAGGCATTTGCTGCGAATAGTTCGGCGAAAGGTCTGCCATTTTGAGGGACTAAACTCGGGGCGAAACTCGGAGATGGTTCGGAACCGAAGGAATGCCGAGGAGTATGTCCATAGTCCGCGTCAAAATACCGATTGTCAGGCTACATATTTGACTCATTCAATAGATTCGCATCATATTATTAGATTATTGGAAATTTTTGCCAATACGGGACGATCCTTGCATTCTGCGCGATTTACTGTTTGACGCTGATCAAGAAGTAGTGAAGCCTTGATGTCTCATCACGGCTTGTTCCTGGTTTGTTTCGATGGACGAAATCCAACACATGGATGACGTAGACATATGGATTAGTGCTCCACTGAAAATAGATTCGTGAAGATGAAGCCTTGGAGGATTAACCTAGTTAGTCTCATTCGCCACTAGAAGGAAGGATAACCGCAGTACCCCTGGGAGTCTAGACCTAGCGTTTTGGCATGGGTGGAGTTATAATCCTGGGAATCGGGCCGATCTACTAGGCCCCGATAGGCAACATACTGAAGACATGGATTTATATAGTTACCTACTTAGGTAACTCAATATAGGGTTGAAGGTGGATTCGGAAAATTATGCCGTGGGACCATATGAGTGAGTTTTACTGCCAAGATCCATACTGTAATCCATCCAAGAGTACACATCACCCTTTGCACTTCTAACATACACCAGCTAGATCAAGTATCTATCTATGTTTGTCAAATGCAAAACATAAAACATATGTAACATGAGACAACGTCTGAAACATGTTTTACCGTGGACTACGCGATAAGGGCGATACTCCTATCTCATCGGGGCTTATCGCTGTCCTGGTCGATTGTCGTGTCACGGCAAGTTTAGGACATTCTTCAGACTCACCATGGCGTCCTTTCAGCCACTTCGTACTAAATACTCCTCTCTCCTGAGACAATTTGCAGCTTCGGCAAAAGACCTGGAGATCCTCACCAGCATCCCTGCCGAATCTACTCCATCCGCAAAGACCCTCTACGTGCTAGACTCGTCCTTCAACCCCCCAACCTTCGCCCATCTCCGCATTGCCAGCACCGCCCTCCTGGAACGACTCGACCCAAGCTCTCGTCTGCTTCTTTTACTAGCAACTCAAAATGCCGATAAACCGTCCAAGCCCGCACCCTTCGAGGACCGACTCGCCATGATGGAGCTTTTCGCACTCGACCTACGCTCTCACCTAGCTACCACAAAGGCGAACGCGGCCTCTTCGGAGCCCACGGAAGAAATGCAATACATTCCCGCCATTGATATAGCCGTGACTAAAAAGCCCTATTTCATCCACAAGGCTGCGGAAATTGAGGCGTGTGATTTCTACCCCACTCCGCTCGAACAGGTCCACCTTACGGGCTACGATACGTTGATCCGCATTCTTAATCCCAAATACTACCCTCCAGAGCATACCTTGGAACCGCTCATTCCACTGTTCTCGCAGCATCGATTGCGGGTGACATTGCGGCCGAATGACGAATGGGGAAGTAAAGAGGAACAGAGGGCGTTCGTTGAGAGTATCGGCCGCGGAGATATGGAGAAACAAGGTGCAAAGAGGGAATGGGCACAGCGGATCACCCTTGTCGACGGCAGGGCTCCTGGTGCGCCGTCGGTTAGCTCTACAAGAGCGCGCGAGGCCACGCAGTCTGCCGTTGAGGATCTGGACTGGCTGGTTCCAGACAACGTGAGACAGTTTCTTCTTTCTGAAGAGCCTTACTCGGCTAAAATATAAAGGCCCTGGATTCGAGGGGTCTGCCGTTGTACATAGCCAATTGAACAGTATACCCCGCGTAGGCATCTGCGAGGCCTGTAGACGACATGGTACATTAATATAGCGTGAACGCCTTTCAAAGTTGCTCATACAGAGACGCCAATCCCTTATTTTCCACCACTTGCGCATGCGATCCACCTTTTTGAAATATCATACACCCCTGGACATGAGAGGCGCATCATCTGTTCTCTCAATACACTGGCCTTATTTCCGCTCTTCTTCCTCCTCCTCTCGCTTCCCAAGGGTATACGCCAGACCACCTCCAATCATGTTCACTAAACAAAGGCCCATGGTCATGCCCCGGACGATGCCGCGAGCTCCAAACTTCTTTGTGAAAGGTTGTCGCCGCCGGCCCGCAAGGAGCAGGTACAATCCGGACCACGCGGCTTGGATACCGGCACTGTCTGTTTTATATCCTTGGATATTCGCATAGCTCGTAAATAGCAGGACCGGAGGGAAGAGCATTGGGAAGAACTGGAAGGGCCGGGCATGTTGAGCGAAGATTAGTGAGGCGAGTACCGTTGGCGGGAATGAGTTTTCTGGTTGGAAATGTTAGCTTTGCCCTGGACTTCACAATTCACTATAAATGATTGATGTGCATTGCTGGGTTCAAAGGTCCAGGAAAGAGTTGAATGAGGCAACGACGTACCGCCCCAAGCTCTGAAACGTTGCACGAGCGTCTTCTTGGTTTCCTCGACAGTGGAGCCCGGCATGTTGGGTAAGGCAAAATTTCAAGGCCTGAAAGGCGTCAATGAAGCTCTGCTGGCTGATTCTTGTTCTGTAAAAGAGATTCGCATATGGTTTGTTCCAGTGATCCAGTCGAGATTGGGGCGGGTGAAGTTGAAGCGATGTCCGTATACGACGGATAAGCGTACCCGCCCGCTTGGCAAAGACACCTAAGACTACTCTTTTTCCCTTTACGCCTCCCTCAGCCGACCACGCTATTTGTTTCGCACTTGATTTCCCCACGCCAGCGAACCTTTGCTTGATCTTCCTTCAGAATATAATTGTCTATCTTCCTGGGGGATTGGGCTCCTTTTCTGCGCGGCCCTACGCCACCCTCCTTCCAATCTCATCGCCCTCTGTCAGCCTATCGGCGCCGCCCTCTATACTCTGTCTTCGTTCTCGACTGCCATGTCGTCGGCGAAGGCCTCTGGTTCCGACGCCAACGGTGCGGGTGCGAGATCGCGCGATCACAAACAGGGCAACCAGAACACCAGCTACACGAACGAGCACAAGGCGGCAGTCTTGCGAATTGGAAAATGTGCGCCTGGGGCGTTCTATGAAATTCTCGAGATCGATAAAACTGCCACGAGCGTTCAGATCAAGAAGGCATATAGAACGCAAAGTTTGTTGACACATCCGGATAAGAACGGGTACCCGGGCGCGGATGAAGCATTTAGGAGTGAGTGATGATACGACCCTTAGGCCGTTGGGTTGCCATCTAACCGCCCATGGCAGAGGTTTCGCACGCATTCCAGATCCTCTCGGACGCAGACAAGAGGGCTCAATACGATCGAACTGGAGTCGACCCCGAGAGCAAAGGCCACCCCGGGGGTGCGTCGGCCGGTTCAGCGTTTAGCGGTGGACGACCAGGTCCTCAGTTCGCGTCGGAAATCTCCCCAGAAGAACTGTTTGCCCGGTTCTTCAACGGTGGCTTTGGAGGAATGGGTGGCAGTCCGTTCGATAATGCATTCGGTATGACCCGCCCCGCACGACATGGGATCAATTTCATAACTAACCCGATGGCTCAGGTGGCCCTCAGTTTGTATTTAATATGGGAGGAGGCGGACCAGGCATCCGTATGCATCAGTTCGGAGGAGGCGTCCCGCGCCGCAGACCTCGTCCAGCTGGCGCCCAGTCGGAGACGCCACCTGATGGCTGGGCTTTTGTTCGCCAACTACTACCTCTTCTCCTCCTTTTCGTCCTTCCGCTCCTCTCCTCTCTCTTCTCTGGTCCTTCAACCCCAGCCGGTCCGACATACCGAGTCGACAGTCCTGCACCCCCGTACGTCATGGGCCGCACAACACCCAAGCTTGATATTAATTACTACGTGAACCCCGTCGATGTGGAGGATTTCAGTGCTCGGAAGTTCCGTCAGCTTGATCAGCGCGTTGAACTGGACTATGTGTCATCACTCAGGTACGCGTGTGACGCGGAGGTCAACGCTCGTGAGCGGAAGATACAGGAAGCCCAGGGCTGGTTCTTCCCAAATGTCGAGAAGATGAAGGAAGCACGGGCCATGGAGTTGACGAACTGCCGGCGGTTAGACTCGCTCAAGGGGAAGTACTAAGGGGTACTTACAGCTTCACGGCCTATCTCAACCTCATTTGCGTTCCGTTCTATTCCTATTACTTTGGAAGGTGTCGATATCACATGTGCGAAGGCCGGCGTCTTTTGGGTTTCATGATATTCCCTTGTACATTGACTCTTCAATGCATCTCAGATGGTCTCTGCGATTCGTTCGAGTCCTTTGATATTGAGTCCACTCCTTTTGCTTAGAGCATAAACTATATAAATCTTCGAATTCTCAGCGATAAATTCACCTATTAAAGACCTCGGTATGCAGGAAATAGAATTTTCCTTCATAGATGTGTAGAACAAAGTGTCAAGCAACATCCGATGTCTCGCAAATCTGCTTAGTCAAGTGGCATCATCCCAATATCCGAAGAATCTCGGCGACCACGACCGAACCTCGTCCCTCTATTTCGCCTTTTCCAAGTTAGTTTGGCAGGAGCTGGATACCATAATTCACGGTATCTTCCACGTGTTGTCTTGCGCCTCTTATCGGTTTATCGGTGCCTGATCCCATCGCCCTGGTGGCTGCCGCACTTCCCCGGCTCTCACCCAGACACGGCACTTCTCCGTGCTTAAACCGCGACCGACAAAGGCGGCTATCTACACCTTGCGGTGTTACATCCTGCGTCTTCACTCAAGCCCAAGATGTCGGACTCCGTCTCTGACGCGGATAAGGTTAGTCGGCCAGTTTCCCCCACCAGTGTGGTAGCATTTTACTCCGCAACTGCTGATGAGACACCTTTCGTGTGCTTCAGATCCGCAACAAGCGTCTTGCGAAGCTCTCGAATCCGACAGCATCCTCGACGACTGATGGCGCTGCCGACTCGTCTGTGAATGCCTCGAGTCCCTCTCCCACCCGAACGCCCTTGTCCGCACAGAAATCAACCGAGCCACAAGGCGGGCCGGCATCCACGACACACAGCCCACAGCTCTCCGAAGGCAAACGGATTAAGATCACCCCTGCAACTTCTGTTTCTGAAAAGCCTCGCTCTCCCGCACCCTCTTCCGGGACAACTCCGCCTACAAAGCAGGAGAGCATCGAGTCATTCGAAGACCGTATTTTGGGAGCAGTATTCAGGCTGGCTCTGAAACAGGGTGCGCAGAGTGATGTTCATGGACAACGGATATTTCTTCCGGGGTTGCAGAGCGAGCTACAAAGCGAGGGTAAGGAACTACTTATCCAAACGGCGACTTTGGACCAGGCTTTGCTGGAGGCTGCATCGAATGTGAAGCAGCAGCATCCGCTGGACTATTTGCTGCCTTGCTGGAAGCGCATCACCAAGCTTCATAAGGGATTCCGGCGGGCAGGGGAAGATGACCCAAAGTTCCAGGTACTGTGCGAGGCTCGACGTCTCTGCATGAGCTACTGCATTTTTGCCATTACGATGCCGGAGATGTTCGGGTACGTTGAAGCTGAAAGCTTCCAGGATCCAAGTTATTTCCAGGATTATTGACTTATCATCTCCCAGCTTGGACTCTCCTGAACGCTCTCCATTGGCTTCTTATCTGCTACTGGACCCGGAGGATGACAGAGGCATTGATTTTGAATTTATCAGCGAAGCTGTTAAGAGATTTGATGAGGACGAAAGCGTCAAGCCTGCTTTCATCTCGGCGGTGGAGGAGTTGAGTGCCGAGTTATCCTCTAAAAATGCCAATGACGACTACAAATCATATTGCACGGTGAGTCAAACCTCGGTTGCGGTTATTAGACATGCGTGCTAATCGTATCGGCAGGCATTGCGGAACCTCGTTCGTCATCCAGCCATTGCAGCCGCGATTACAGAATCTTCCATCTTCAATGCTTCCAGAGAACCGGCCCAGTTCGAGAAGGAGACTCTTCTGGGACCGTGGTTCCGTCTATCGCCCCTTCAATCTAACGTGACGATGTCATTCTTCTCCAGTCCAAAGACCAGAGACCAAGGGTACATCCTGACTGCCCAGCGATCTCTTCGCATGACGCAGCAAATAATCAGCTCGGATCTTCTTGACATCATCAACCATATGATTCGTGCTTCGAAAGAGGCTCGAGATCGAGTCTTGGACTGGTTCGCGACTGCGATGAATATCAACCATAAGCGACGGGCCATGCAAGTGGACCCCACACAGGTATCCTCTGATGGATTCATGTTTAATCTTACCACGTGTCTGGATCAGCTCTGTGAGCCGTTCATGGATGCAAGCTTCACCAAAATTGACCGAATCGATGCGGAGTACCTGCACCGCAATTCCCGAGTGGATATGCGTGATGAGACCAAGATCAACGCAGATCAGCAGGCTTCGGATGCGTTCTATTCCAAAAAAGCCGAGGGAACTTCCAACTTCATCACGGAGATCTTCTTCTTAGCCGTTGCCGCCCATCACTACGGCAGTGAGTCGCTAACTTCCAAGCTGGAACAACTTGAGAAGGATCTGCGGCACATGGAATCTACGATCACCAAGTTCGAGCTCGAGCGGCACAAGTGGGCCGCCAACCCCATGCAGCTGCGCGTATACGAGCAAGCCCTCAAGAAGTACAAGGACAAGCTGGATCTGGGCCTTGCGTTGAAGTACAGTCTACAAGGTGTGCTCTTTGACGATCAGTGGCAGGCTCGCTCAATGCTTTTCATGCGGTATGTCACTGTGTGGCTGTTGAGACTCGTGTCGAGAGTAGACTTCCCCAGACAGAGCATCACATTGCCTCTTCCCGAAGAGCAGCCCGAAGTGTTCAAATGTCTACCAGAGTATTTCCTGGAGGACATAGTGAGCAACTTCAAGTTCATCATGTGGTGTATGCCCCAAATCATTACTGCCACTCAGGGGGATGAGATCGTGATGCTGTGCATTTCGTTCCTGGAGAGCTCAGCATATATTAAGAACCCATACCTGAAGGCCGGATTAATTTCCATTCTGTTCCGAGGAACCTGGCCTCGCCCCGGTGGCGCCAGTGGTGTCCTTGTAGACCTGCTCAACTCAATGCCGTTTGCCAACGAATACCTTCTGCATGCTGTCATGAAATTTTACATTGAAGCAGAACACACTGGCACGCACACTCAGTTCTTCGACAAATTCAATATTCGCTACGAGATATTCCAGATCATCAAGTGCATCTGGCCCAACCCGCTGTACCGTGAAAAGCTGTCCAACCAGGCAAATCAGAACTTGGACTTTTTCGTCCAATTTGTCAATCTCCTTCTCAACGACGTGACGTATGTGCTGGACGAGTCTTTCGGCGCATTCAAGACCATCAACACGACCCAGCTTGAGCTTGCTCGGGAAGGCAACTCGATGGATCAGAATACTCGACAGCAGCGTGAAGATCACTTAGCATCTGCACAGCGAAGTGCCAAGTCCTACATGCAGCTGACCAACGAGACGGTTGCCATGCTTAAGCTTTTCACGGAGGCTCTCGCCGACTCATTTACCATGCCGGAGATTGTCCAGCGTCTGGCGGACATGCTGGATTACAACCTCGATGCTATGGTGAGCACCAAGAGCTCCACCCTGCGCGTGGACAACCTGCAGGAATACGGATTCAACCCACGAGCTCTTCTTAGCGAGATCACCGACGTGTATCTGAACCTGATGGATAAGCCAAACTTCATCACGGCGGTTGCCCGTGATGGGCGTTCTTATAAGCCAGAGAACTTTGAGAAGGCTGCTGAGATCTTGCGCAAGTGGTCGTTGAAATCACCGGAAGAAATGCGCCGCTGGAGTCTGCTTCAGAAGAAAGTGGTGGAGGCCAAGGCGTTCGATGAACAAGCCGAGGAGGATCTGGGCGAGATTCCTGACGATTTCCTTGGTACGTTTACCTTAGTGGCCCTCTTTTTTGAAGTCGTTGCTAACTGTTTTGAGCAGATCCTCTTATGTACACCCTCATGGGAGACCCTGTCATACTGCCGAACTCCAGGATGTCCATCGATCGTGATACCATCCGCACGCATCTGCTCAGTGATCCTCACGATCCATTCAACCGTGTCCCACTGAAGATGGAGGACGTTATACCAGGTAAGACACTAAAGCAGTTTCCCACTAAATCCGCCACTTACTAACTTCTGGCAGATACGGAGCTTAAGGCTAGAATCGATGCATTTGTCAGTGAAAGGACTGGCAAGAAGGTGCCAGCTGAGCAGATGGACACATCAGCTGGCTAAGAATAGTTGCTAGAACCTTGAAAGTATATATTGTTTTCAGATCAATCCAAATCGATCAACATAGCTATAATGAGTTCTTTCCGACTTATTTACCATGCCGAAGATTGCCTAGCGTCTGTCGTACATACTAAATTGCAATATCCATGCTATGGTGGTCACTAGAAGCTCCACCCTGTGCAAGGAATACGAATTCAACCCACGATCGCTAGGCTTGATGACTAAGCCAACTTTATCACGGCTGTTAGTTACCAGCCTCTCATAACCTTTCTCCCCGACATTCGTAACTTACTTTGTAGTTTACCTTCCTTCATATCTGTTCTCCTGCCTAGCCACAATGGGAGCTTCTCTCTCCAGCATCTGGGCATCACTGCCCCCTCCCACTGACTTCTTCCCACCAAGTCCAGCAGCCTACACAATCCTCCTCACCACCTTCCAATACTTCCCCATCGTAAGTAGCACAACCCAACCCCTGGGGGATAAAAAGCTAATAAACAATTTAAGTGCACGATCTTCCAATGGCTACTCCCCTGGCATCCAGCCGGCAAGACCAGCCTGCAGACTTCCTTCTTGAACATCCCAGGGCGGATTGCCTGGTCCGCAATGGAGATCGTCGGTCCAATCAACCTAATTTACAATCTCTCACTTGGCTCACCGTCCTTCTCTGAGCTACCAGCAGCAAACCAGCTCGTCGCAGCTCTCTACTGCATTCACTACTTTAACCGCGGAATCATCTCGCCCTTCTTCTCGGCACCTAGCATTTCCCCTATCCACGCAAGCATCATGACCAGCGCTATGGTATTCAACTGGCTCAACTCTTCCTGCATCGCAGGCTGGCTACGTGGGTATGCTATCCCTATGCCTGGGTTCAAGACCGATGGTAGCGGTGCATTGGCTTCATCTTCCCCCTCTTCGCTACAGGAGGTTCTCCCTCTCATCGGCGTCGCACTCTTCATTCTCGGCATGGCAGGTAACATCTACTCCGAGACGGCCCTTTTCCGATTCAGAAAAGACGAAGCCGAAAAGCGATCTGCGAAAAAATCCGACTCCCAGGTCCCTGCCGGCGATGACAAGTACCACAAAGTCTACGTCATCCCGCCGGTCAAGGGCGTGTTCCGATCCATTTTGTATCCGCACTATGTCTTTGAGTGGATTGAGTGGACTGGTTTCGCTCTGGCTGGTACTGCTGTCTTCCCTCTGTCTGCTTTGGCAAAGACAAATGTTGCTAGTGCTGGTACCGGTGTCGGCGTTGCGCCTCGCATGTATCCCGCGCCGTGGGTTATCCCTGCTGTGTGGGCTGCTGATAAATATGGTCTACCTCTGCCACTGCCTGCTGTGTTGTTTGTCATCAATGCTGTTGCGAATATGCTGCCCCATGCTCGCTGGGGACGCAAGTGGTATGTTGAGAAGTTTGGGGAGAAAGGTGTTGCGGGGCGAGGTGCGGTTGTGCCGTGGTGCTCGTGGATGTGATCCCGGATCTATGATACTCAAGAGGGGCGGTTTGATGATCCCTAGAGATCGCCGAGGTCTAGGCTAAATGTTAAAATGATACTGGCAGTCGGATATTGAGGACTACGAATTCTCGGAGAAAGGTGATCGCTTAAGTATAGTCGCTTCGTGCCATCCACGCGATACTTCCCTTGGTTTATCGACCAGAGATACTATTAGGCGGGCAACCCTTTCTTTCGAGACCCACATGTTAGTCATTTGAATTGCATCTTTCAGTTTAGTCAGGGGGATTATGTACTTTGCGCTAGCACGTTAATTCGGATTCTACTACAACACAGTGCTATCTAAGTCACAGTAAATTGGGCCTAGAAGACGGTCGGCTCAAGCCGATGGAAGTGCACGGCAACTACTGAAATGCGGGAAAGTATGGGGTATTAACCCCAGTCATAAGCATAGTTATCTATCTGTGATATTGCCAGTTTTGAAAGTGCTATTTTTCTTGCCAAGTGGCTAGCCTGTATACAGCAGACAGAGTCTTCTGAACCGCTGTCGGAAAACGAACTTCGAATGCTGCACTGGGTTCGACGGATTATTCATGAATACAGAACATCAGTCGATGTGGAGGAATACGGGAACTATTACGTCTCATCGATCGCAACGAGCGTTGATCAATTGGAGTCTTCACAGCTTGGCATTGAGACTCTGTTGATACGGTCTCGGTCTTTCAGCAAAACGTGCAGTGACATTTCATCAATGTTATGGGAGTTAGTCTTGAGACTTATGCCAGGAAAGTGCAAAGAAACCGAAACGAAGCTTAGCCATGTTTGAGTTCCCTTTCGAATTCATGGGTTCAAAAATCAAGACTCACGTCTCTCTATTCACCTTATCCAACAATATAACCACATATTGGAACCTTCAATGGGATACATCGTTCGCCTAGATCGTACATTCATATTGCGCGTCGTCTGCCGCTTTGAATTGATTGTAGCTTCTGGCTAGGTAGTGCCTATCATACGGTTACAATTTCACACAAGGATTAAGTGATAACACAGTCATTTGAAATATTATTCTGACAAGTCTTGATGACTGGAAGCTGCTTTATTTGGGAACCCAATCTGCGGTAGGCCGATGATTCACTACGGTTTCTAACCAATCTCCATGGAATCACCCGCACGGCGAATAGACTCGCTGGATCAGGATAATGGAGCCGTGTCTTTGGCTTTCTTCAGCAGCCTGCTTTGGGGTGGCCTTTCCCATCGAAAGCAGTATTGTCCCTTTTCTAGTGCAGTGCGCCTAGTACGCCCGCCCGTTCGCCAAACAGTTTCCCCATCCTTTGTCCGACCCAGCTCAAAGGGAACACTGTAGTCTGGAGGGGTTGGAAGATCTGGCCATGTAGGGCGCTTGGGTGCATTGAGGTATCGTTCCATGGCTTTGTCGGTTCTGGTTGCCACCCATTCATTCAAGAAGTTGCGGAATGTTGACACGTCAGAGTCTAGTTCGCGGTGACAAGGCCATTCGATAGTCTGCACCATGTCTATATTTCGCTCCCAATGAGGAATGCTCGTAAAAATGTGTATCGTTTGTGATGATCTCGTATAGTGTGAACACAACACTAGACACGTCGTCTCGACCATCCATTAGGCCTTCCTCTTCATTGGCAGCCCAATCAAAATCGAAGAGGAGAATCTTGCCTGTATCGGGGTCGACAAGCAAATTTCGAGGTGCAATATCTTGATGCATGATCCCTAATTCTAGGTTCAAGAAATCCACCAGCCGAGTAAGTTGTTGCAGCCACTCAAATCGGAAAGGCATTTTCGGATCGGCGTCTTCCAGCGTCCCACCTGGGATGTACTTTGTTGTGAACCCAATCACTCGAGACTCCACGTCTTCGAGGACAATGCGATCAAAAGGTACTATATTAGGATGTGGTGGTATTTTGCTGAGCAGATTCATCTCTTTCCAGGCCATTTGTAACCTTCGAGGCATGCCTAAAGGTTGAACTTGAATGCGAGTCTCTGGTCATCATAGGATATGAGATCGACACCTGGTCCAAGCCGATCGAGTTCTTGAAGTTGAGAGAAGTAGATTGTAGAGCAATCTGCGAGTGATTGACAGAGTGAGAAGGGGAGATATCCCACAAAGACTGTATCATCCTCTTTCGGATCCGTCGAGACTCCAGTAAGAAGTCTCTCATCGTCGACTGTGATTGCACGAACCTCCGGCGAAAGGTAATCAGCAAATTGCGCAAGAACTGAATTCTCAACATCTTCATCAGGTGGGAAAAGCTTGGCAGTTCCCTTGACTTTGATCAATCGAAGCTGATCCCAATCCCAGACGTTGCAGTGTGTTTGGGTTCTGGGATTTTCCCTTGGGCCAAAATAGCTCTGACCCTCTGAATAGAACCTGTCTTGAGGCTTAATCATGACGAAAAATCTATGAAAAGATTGATTTGATGCCCGTGTGCTGGTGGTGTATGATTCCCTCAACTGGCTGACTAGAGAAAAGTTGCATATAAGTCGTACATCAGAATCCTGACTGACAATAGCACTTGACTACCTGGGTACTTTAGACTAGATCACTAGCTCAAGTCCACCCTGGTTGTCAAACAAATCCGACCCCTTGCGGATCTTGGCTTATCCGACCCCTTCATGCCTCGGAAATCAGGGGTTCACCCCCATTTAGGCTTAGTGTAGAATTTCTTACTATGTTCTACACCGCTTTAACTAACTACTGATCTAGTTACCGCTTTAACCCCTTCCGCAACTATCTCGTACGATTTTTGCATGACTCACCCTCTATAAGTATGGCGTCTTTATAGGCAGGATAGGATAATACCGACGCTTGTATGGATCGTGGAGGGCATAGAGGGAGTAGAGGGCTATGAGGGTGCTACGGAGATTATCGGGTACTAAGTAATTAAGATTGGAGCATAATAAATAGACATGCATTCAGAGGGCTTACTTGCACGAAAAGCGAGTGATTTAGTAGGCCTAAAACCTGCAGATTTACTATGATTCGGAAAAAATCGACACCTTAAGACCCAGGGGCAATTTGTGGAACCCTAATTTCTGAGGCATGGAGGGGTGGTCGGACTTGTAAATCCAATGTCGAGAGGCTAATAATAGCTGCTCAACCCCAAATTGTTGTCAGGGACCTAAAATTTAGTTTCCATTTCTTTGCCATTTGGAATCTAATATAGGAAACATGGGTTCCATGTCTTTCCCCCCCCTCTTCCAATAACTCTGTCGCTTCGAATGGCCCGTGTGGACAGACTTCAGTCCTTGACCGTAAAAGCATAGGGATACACTGTATCAAGAGGTCTTGATAGTCGAAAGTGAAGATAAAGTTCGACATAGTGCATCAAGTTTATCGCCAAATCCAAATCATCGGCCCTTAATTTATGATATAGCCACCGTCAACAACCATCGCATGTCCTTGAACAAAGGATGCTTTTGTCGAGCATAGGAACAAGATAGAATCCGCAATCTCCGCGGGCAAACCATGACGACGCATGGGCGCAATGTTAGCAGCCGGGCCCATGCGATCGTCCAATTCTTTGGTTCCCGATGTCATTGCCGTCTTAATCAGACCGGGACAGACTGCATTGACTCGAATGTGATCTTTCGAGTAGTCGATAGCGTCTCCTCTCGTCATTCCAATCACTGCTGACTTTGAAGCACAGTATGCGGCTACAGATAGATTAGCATGGCTCATTGCTATAGATAGAATGTCAGATTTTCGTACCAGCTTGAGGCCTACCGACAAGGCCAAGCTGACTAGCCACATTGACAATAGAGCCTCTTTGAGGCTGTCGGTCTGGATCATGGCTAGCGAGAGGCTCTTGCTTAAGCATCGCTGCAAGCTCTGCTCTGGAGGAAAGCCAGCATCCTCGGTAGTTGACATTATTGACAGCATCAAATGCTGACAGCTCCGTTTCAGTTGATCGAAGGTCGGGACCGAGAACTCCTGCGCAGTTAACTGCGTAGTCGATTCTTCCGAATTTGTCCACTACAGCTTTGAAAAAGGAATGGACGAACTCTGGCGCTGTGATGTCTCCAGGAATAGCTAGCACCTGGATATCGGATGACGTATCCTTGAGCGCCTTTTCTGTCTGGGATAATAGGTCAGGATTGAGGTCAGTTATAGCAACCCTTGTGCAACCCTCCTGTGCGAAAGCGCGTGCCGTATGAGCACCGATGCCTTTGATGAATTAGCAAAAATAACCTGATCTGGGTACTTTTGTTACTTACCAGTTCCACCGGCGCCAGTCAGGACTGCGACGCCAGGAAACATTGTTTTCGCAAGCATTTTTATGTATTGCGGATCTGTGCAGTGGTCCTTTTTACAGTAGACTTCAATGCCGAGGATCTCTTGTCAGTCAACGGAAATGAACTCTATAAAGCTACAGTGCACCATTCCATATTCGATCTTCGGATCTTGGCTCTTTAGCATTGACTGAGTCCGATAACTGTGGTGGAGTACTTCCCCAAAATCCGATCTCCAACGCTCCCAATCGGGTTTGGCAGTTGGGGTATCAGCACCCCAGGTCCACTTCTGTTTATCCGTCAATTGTCAATCTTGGGGCATACTTCCGTTGTTATCCGAAAGCGGGATTTGGAGATACTCAGCTACTGCGGAGAGGCGTCAAATCTTTGCTCCGTTCATGAGCAATAAGCCACTCGCCACTCCCTTATTCTGTGCTATCTTTGCAGTCTCTTACTGATATTAGCGCTAACTCCTCGAAGTTCCTCGTTTCTTGCTTGATACGCGTCATGTCAACCTCTTACGACTTTTCAGGACAGGTGATCCTGATAACGGGCGCCGCCAATGGAATCGGGTAAAGACAACATCGTTCGACATCTCAGAGAGAAAAGCAAATGTCTAACTTCTTTCAAGATTAGCAACAGCAAAGGAATTATTGTCCAGCAATGCCAGGCTAGCACTGTGCGATATCAACACCAAACCCCTGCAATCCCTCGATGTCAATGAAGATAGATGTCGAATCTACGAACTCGATGTGACGTCTTCTTCCCACACGACAGAAACGATCGCTTCCGTCGTCCGAGACTTCGGTTGCATCAACCATCTCTTCAACTGCGCCGGAATAAACCCAAAAGAATATCAATTGACCGACACCACGGATGAATACTGGAGCAAGATTATGGACACGAATGTCAAGGGCACCTACTTGATGACTCGGGCCGTCATACCCCATCTCCAAGCCGGATCATCGATCGTTAACGTCTCATCGATCGCGGGCTCACGTGCTCTGGCGCGCTGGGCAGTATACAATACTTCGAAATTTGGGGTCGTTGGTTTTTCCAAGTCTATGGCTCTGGAGCTTGGTCCGAAGCAGATTCGCGTGAACGTGGTGGCTCCGGGGTTTATCCATACGTCGACGAATATTGCGGTGACGACGGGTCAGGAGGCTATTAAGGACATTAGCGATAGATTTTGCGCGATGGGAAGATTCGGCACGGCGGAAGAGGTGGCTGATGTGGTTGTGTTCCTCATGAGTGATGCTGCAAGATACGTGAATGGGAGTGTGGTGGATGTTGACGGTGGAGCGAAGTAGGCAGGACGTAAACCACAACAAGTGAAGATTGTCTTTTGCTAGATGCAAGTCGATGGCTCATTTTCGGTTTCATGGTATTCGACCCTAGCCTGTTACTAGTAAAACCTTTTTGCTTGTAGACTGACTAGGCCCTTCTGGGCCTTCGGAAGACAGTTCAAGACAGTTCAACCGAAGGAGGCACTTGTCACTAAGAATGAGTTATCTCACTGGTGATTGGATCGATGTATACTCCAAAAGCCCAGAATTGGAGGCGCTCACACAGATAAGATATCGCTAGTCAAGCTGTACTCAAACCTTCCATGTATCTCGGTTTTACCTGATCCCAAGCCGAAACGTGGAGTTTCTCCTTGCCTAGCTTATCTATGAAAAGCCATTCTCCAAAATTCCCGGGGAAGCTGATACGACATATATCGGGCCAATCATACGAACTAGCGCAAAGTAAACTAGACACTGGATTGGGAAAAGTTCGCGGATTGGATCCGCAATCGTTAGCATTCATTCGGCCTAATCCAATTTGATAAGCCTATTTCCGGAAACTTTCTTGGGCCATAGATTGTAAATATGGGGCGATGTTGATGTCTTATCCTTCAGTCGGATCAGATATATAGCACGTCTGTTGTAGTCACCTCCGTTCTTCCTTTTTTGTAACACCACAACATCTTGTCCAAAAGTATACCCCTAGGCCCTGAGCAATGGGACAAATCGACATCATACCAGCTAGAGAGTCGACCGACCTTAGCGTCGAGAAAGTCAATGAGGATGAGTTCGAAGTCTTTCAAAGGGGCGAAGGACATGTCGACTTTCGTACCGTTGGATGGCTAAAGGCCTCTATCATCTTCACCAAAAGTGGGTTCTACCCTTTTATCCTTTGTGGTCATCGTTACTAACTCTGGCCTATAGTCATCTTTGCAACCGGTGTTCTGGCAATCCCATCCTCAATGTATATTGTCGGCGCCGTGCCCGGTGCACTCCTCGTTGTTTTCTTCTGCGTGCTGAACACGTATTGTGGATATGTTCTCGGAAATTTCAGGAATTCTCATGCTGGTTGTCATTCAGTGGCAGACATGGCAGGAATTGTTGGCGGGCCTATCCTGAAAGAATTGTGTGGTGGGCTTTTTGTGTTGACTTGGGTCATTTGCTCTGCTTCTGGAATCGTTGGTGCATCAACCGGACTGAATGCTCTCTCTGATCATTCACTTTGCACCAACTACTTCTCTTTAATTGTCATGCTTATTGTGGCTCTTTTCGCCAGCGCTCGCAAATTTGAGACTATCGGCTGGCTAACGTGGGCTGGGTTCTTAAGTGTCTTTGTCGCCGTTTTCATTGTTGTGTGAGTAGCGAGCAGCCCTAGAACTGTGTGGCCTATACTGACCAACTTGCTCTCAGCATCGCTGTTGGTGTCATTTCTAGGCCAGCCGCCGCTCCTCAAACAGGGCCATTTGACCTCGGGTTCAACATCGTCGCCCAAGCAGCCTTTGCACCTGCAATTACTGCAGTGCAAACCATGTTTACCGCCAGTGCAGGAACATCCGCCTTCCTGCCAGTCATATCAGAAATGCGCCGCCCAAAAGACTACAACAAGGCACTTTACCTATCTATGGGCCTCGTCACGGCCACGTACTTGACCTTCAGCGTGGTTATCTATTACTACTGTGGAAAATGGGTAGCATCCCCATCACTCGGTAGCGCCGGTCCAGTTATCAAGAAAGTAGCCTACGGAATTGGATTCCTAGGACTGATCGTCACAGCTTGCCTGTGGATTCATGTTTCAGCCAAATACGTCTTCGTACGGATTCTGCGGAACAGTCGTCACCTTCAAAGCAACACCGTTGTGCATTTCGGTGTATGGTTTTCTTGCACATTTGGACTCAGCGTCATCAGCTTTGTCATTGCAGCAGGCGTCCCTATCTTCAACTACATTCTGAGTCTGGCTGGTAGTGTCGGGTTCGCACCACTCGGGATCATGCTGCCGGCTTACCTGTGGATGTACGAACACAAGGACTATCGGTCTGGAACGCTTTACAAGCAAGCGGTATACTGGCTGCATGTCCTCCTGCTGCTTATTGGTGCTTTCATGACCGTTGGAGGATTTTATGGGGTGATCCAATCCATCTTGGATGCCTACAGGAATGGTGAAATTGGCTCGGCTTTCTCGTGTGCGGACAATAGTAAATAGATATCTTACCTATATTTGCATGCAATTCTGAGGCTGAAAGCTAGCTTGGCTCCACAAATTTCAAGAAACAAAGAGAAATAGGGTACAGTTCTTGATGAATAACCTTGTCCTTGGTAGTGAAATACCATCTCTTAGTCCGCCAATATCTTCAAACCACGGGTTTGTGTTAGATCTACTAGTATATAGATTTCAGCACTAGGTTATAGACAATTACTTTTCTTTATGTTTTCGGAAGAACGGTTTAAATGTCCATAATAGTAGGGACTAAATTAGTGGTGGCGCAAGTGGACCCGCGAGTTGCACCTTTTGCTCTCTTAAACTAGGCTTCCGCCCAGGCTAGGTACTCCTCCCTAATATCAACCACTAGGTCTTCCTGCATCATGTCAATTCTCTTACTTCCCAATGAGCTGCTCATACTCATCGCGGCTCAACTCGAAGGTCGAGACTTGAACGCGCTCCTACGTACTCACTCGTCCCTCTACTCAGCTCATCGGCTGCCTCTACCGATGGAATCTGGAAAGCCCCGGTTTTTCCACGGTGATCTGGGCAGCCAAAAGAGGCTCTATAAGCACGCTTGGACGATTTCTCGATATAGGAGTGGACTCTTCCTGGAAATCATGGTATCGACCTCAAATGAGTAAAACCAAACCACGCCAGGCCGTGTGAACTGCTTCCCTTTATTTATCGAACACAGCCACGGCCCTAATAGGACTTCCACTACCGCCCACAAGCTTCAATGGAAAACCAATAAATCGGAATCTTCCACGTCCAAGGAGAGATTCTAAATTATCCAGTCCCTCAATATGGGTAATACCTCTCTCCCCACAGAGATTGTGCGCGATGAAGTTCAATTCACCTTCTGGTGCAGGCGATACCGCCTCAACGCCAAAGATCTTGCATCCTTTATCAGCAAGCCAGTGCACTGACTCAGGCGCTAGGCCAGGGAAATCATGCTGCCATCGGGGGTCTTCGGGGGAGACCCTTTTGTTGTATCTGATGGTGGAAGGTTAGTAGATGATTTTCGAGTTCTTTCCCCTAGTATACTTACGCCATATATAGCAATACAGTGTCATCTTGCTTTATCTCTTGCTTAGAAGCACGGAGAGCGGCTTCCATTTCCTCAACGCCAATGGCTGCGCCGAGCTCCGCATGGCTGAGGTCTAGGCAGATTCCCTCGGTATAAAAGTCGTTCAAGGGCATTTGATCCACAGAAAGGGCACCGGGGGTTGGGTCGAAATGTTTTGGAGCATCAACATGCGTGCCCGAATGGTCGGACATTGAAATGTAATAGGACGCGGTGCGGAAAGTGGTCTTGCCAGCAACCATGGCCTGGTGCGTGTCCCATGGAGTCATGACGAAAGGTGGATGGAAGGGATGACATAGTGCCCGGTGTTGAAGAGGGCGTGAAAGATCAACTATTGTTGGTTTGGGCGCGGCTGTGGAAACATAGCGAGGAAATTGAGCAAAAGGCAGACCAGAAGACCGGGGCCACAGCCGGAGAGCGTGGGGAGAGGCTCGTGATAGCATTTTGTTGTAAAAATGAAGATAATACTTTATACAGTATAAGGAGGTTGCTTGTCGGAATAGCGCGATGTTTAAATCCCCAATGTGAGTCAGCTATAAAGGCAAATGATGCGGAGTAGAAAGATAACGGATAGCTTGCAATCCCAAAGTGTCACTCTGGAGACCTTGGAACCTCCAAATTTCTAACGTGGGGTAGCCCCGGGGTTTGCTCTTCCATTGCTTTCTATTGGCCGGATGCTTGTCGTATCTGGTCCCGTACGTAGTTTGGAGCTAATTATGTTCGGATTTAAGATAAACGGCAGAAGTGTATACTTAGGAGCGTACTTAATATAGGCTTTTTCCCGTAACGATACTCCAACACAATATAAGCTATATCGGCCGACAAAGATAAGGTAAAAAGCAAGAATAACGTAAGAAATCATCACTAACTATCGTCTTGGTGATATCCTTATCAACGGTCTCCAATTCTTGGATTCAATCCGTGGGGTAAGTCTTTTCCGTTGTTTTTGTCATGTCAAATCGGCTATTACCTAGCTGTTGGAGACGACAATTGCCAGATTTGGTGTAGTGACTAGTTAGTTATAGTTAGTTAAGAGTGAGCATTTCGAATTGATCACTAATATCTTTGCCACGCAGGTTCCCACACTCTACAACCATCACCGCAAAGCGCCTTAATAACCTCCCGACTCTTTTCTTCTCAAGGACTTGGAATGTATCGGACCACAGCAACCCATTTGCTAGGTGTCCGAAACCTAGTCAAACATATTTCATTACCACAATGTCGACGACTAGGAACGACATCAAAGAGTACAAGGCCCCATAAGGTATTGCTAAATGTTGACATGGGCGAGGCCGTAAGTTCCGTTCCGACTTTCCTTTGATTCATTAGCTGAATCTCGATGAATCAGTATGGAAATTATTCTTGTGGTCCGGACCTCGACATTCTGCCAATGATCGACATTGCAAACATAGCATGCGGATTTCATGCGTAAGTGCGATTGTATCGGAGATCTAACGTAAAGCTAACATATCATAATAGAGGCGATCCCCTGGTCATGACTGAGACGGTGCGAAATTGCAAGAATCATAATGTTCGGTGTGGTGCTCATCCGGGTCTGCCAGACGTTCAAGGCTTTGGTCGTCGCGAGATGAAGCTGTCCCTCGAGGAATTTACGGCAATTACCGTGTATCAGGTTGGCGCGCTGAAAGGATTTCTTGATCGTGAAAATATCCCCTTGAACCACGTCAAGCCTCATGGCGTACTATATGGGATGATGTGTCGTGACTATGAGATTGCAAAGGCTGTCATCAAGGGTATTCCAGACGGTGTTCCAATCATTGGCCTTCCTAATACGAATATGGAGCATGCGGCGAATGCCTTGGGTACGCCTTTCATGGCGGAACTATATGGCGACGTGAAGTACACTAAGGACGGGTATCTGAAGCTGGACCGCAAAAAGCAACCATGGAAGATGGAAGATGTGAGGGCACATGTCACTCAACAGCTTCATGAGGAAGGGGTAACCTCGGTAGATGGGAACTTTGTGCCACTGCCTGTGAAGGACTACCCGGTTACCATCTGCTGCCATTCAGACTCCCCGGGCTGCTTGGATATTATCAGGACCACGAAAGAGGTCATTGATGAATATAACCGGTGATCTGAGACATTAGGTCCTAGACAACATGAATATTTGTCATACAAGCTACTCGTTTACTTGAACAAGGGTAGTATAGAATAATAGTATAGAATAGTAAATTCACTGGTTCTACACAGTCTCGTCTCCAAGTCCGATGCCTGGCAAATGCACAGGCAAAGGAGGGAGAACATAAATTGTTGAAATAGTCGGCACCTGAATTGGCGGCACCCATGTTGAAATCGTTAGTCATGTTGAAACTCCGTTAACCCGCTTTTGGTGCCCTCAAATCCACAAAACCCTTGAAACCCGTATGTTGAACTTTTGGTATCATCTTCGTAACTCATCAAGAAAAAGAACTCCCCGTGCTGTAGGCGGCAGGTTGATTGCCGCCTCACCCAATTAACACATTAATAGGGAAAGAAATGGTGGGTTGAAATGTCTTTTAGTACTTGGTGCGGAAGTACTTGGCGGCATTGACCATCTACTGTCATTAGCAAAGCTTCCACAGAGTTCTCGGAATCAAAACTTACGTTGGTGAGGGCGGCCTTGGTCTCCGGCCAGCCCCGGGTCTTCAGACCACAGTCGGGGTTGATCCACAACTGGTTAGGCTTGAGGTGGGCAAGCATCTGCTCGATGCGCTCCTTGATCTCCTCCTCGCTGGGGATACGAGGGGAGTGGATGTCGTAGACACCAGGGCCGATGTGACGGGGGTAAGCCTGGTCATCGAAGACCTTCAGGAGCTTAGCATCCGACTTGCTGTTCTCAATGGAGAGAACATCGGCATCCAGAGCGGCGATGGCGTGGAAGAAGTCCTGGAACTCGGAGTAGCAGAAGTGAGAGTGGATCTGAGTGCCATCAGAGACGCCAGCGGTGGACAGCTTGAAGGACTCGACGGCCCACTTGAGGTAGGCGTCACGCTCGCTACCAGAGCGAAGAGGAAGACCCTCACGCAGAGCAGGCTCATCGACCTGGATCACGGAGACACCAGCCGCCTCGAGATCGACGACCTCGTCGCGCAGGGCGAGAGCCAGCTGCTGAGCTTGGTGGCTCTGGTGAACATCGTCACGGGGGAAAGACCACCGCAGACAGGTGATAGGACCAGTGAGCATACCCTTCATAGGCTTCTTGCTGATGGAAACAGCGTACTTGGACTCCTTGACGGTCATCGGGGCGGGGCGACTAATGTCACCGTAGATGATGGGAGGACGAACACAGCGCGAGCCGTACGACTGCACCCAGGCCTTCTCGGTAAAGGTGTAACCAGTCAGGCGCTCACCGAAGTACTGGACCATGTCGTTACGCTCGGGCTCGCCGTGGACGAGGACGTCAAGGTCGAGCTCCTGCTGGATATCGACGACCATCTTGATCTCACTCTTGATGAACTCGTCGTACTGCTCAGCAGTGATCTCACCCTTGGTGAACTGGTTGCGCTTCTTTCTGATTTCGCCGGTCTGGGGGAACGAGCCAATGGTGGTGGTGGGGAACTTGGGGAGCTTGATGGACTCGGTCTGCTTCTGAATGCGGGTCTCGAAGGGAGACTGGCGGTTGTGCATCTCAGGAGTGACAGCAGCCTGGCGAGCCTTGACGGCGGGGTCGTTGGTACGCTTGGAGGTAGCGCGAGATTGGACCGACTTGGCGTTGGCCTCGAGCTCGGCAGCAACAGCAGCACGGCCCTCGGTGACAGCCTTGGCAATGACAACGACCTCGGTGACCTTCTCGACAGCGAAGCTGAACCAATCAGCGATCTCGGGGTCGAGCTTCTTCTCGGAAGCCAGAGTGTGGGGGACGTGAAGAAGGGAGCTGGAGGTGGCTACAATCACACGGTCTTTGCCGAGCTTCTGAGCGGCGGCCTCAACCTTGGCGATGGCAGCCTCGTAGTTCGTCTTCCAGATGTTACGGCCATCGACGACACCAGCAGAGAGAACCTGGTTGGGGCCAAGGGCAGCAACAACGGTGTCGAGCTGCTCAGGGTTGCGGACGAGGTCGATGTGGATAGAGTGGAGGTTGTGGAGGGCAGGGAGAACGTCAATGTTGTGGACGATGTCACCGAAGTAGGTGGCCAGAGTCAGGCGGGGAGCCTGAGCGCCGAGGCTGCCCAGCTTCTCGTAGGCAGGCTTGAAAGCGGCCTTGATCTTGGGAGCAAGATCGAAAACGAGGACGGGCTCGTCGATCTGGACATCCTCAGCACCAGCAGCCTTCAGCTGGGCCAAAAGGTCAACGTAGAGGGGCAGGAGGTCATTCAGCTTGTCGATGGGGTCGACGCTCTGGCCACGGTCGGCCTTACCGAGAGCCAGGAAGGAAACAGGACCCAGGAGAACGGGGCGGGTGACAATGCCGGCCTCCTTGGCCTCGTTGAACTCAGCAACGGGCTTGGGGTTGGCAGCCAGCTTGAAGACCTGGTTGTCCTGCAGAGTGGGCTTCACGTAGTGGTAGTTAGAGTCGAACCACTTAACCATCTCCAGGGCGGGGACATCGACACCCTCCTTCTGGAGACCACGGCCCATGGCGAAGTACTCATCGAGAGGGTCGAGGTTGTACTTGCTGTAGCGCTCGGGGACGACACCGAAGAGCTGAATGTGGTCCAGAACCTGGTCGTAGTTGGCAAAGTCATTGCTAGGAATCTGAGTCACACCGGCATCCTTCTGGATCTTCCAGTGCTCCAGACGGAGACGCTTGCCCTCGGCGAGGAGCTCCTCACGGGAGGTCTTGCCACCCCAGTAAGCTTCCGTGGCCTTCTTCAGGTCACGGAGCTTACCCATACGGGGAAAACCCAGAACGGATCTGGACAGGTCAGTAAATTGTCAAAAGGGGCAGAGGGGCAGAGAGGGGCAGAGATAGCGAAACATACGATTGAACCATTCTGACGGACTTGTGTGTGAAAGAGGGAAAAGGGAATTCGGGGTCTTAGAGATGATGAAAAAGACCTCGATGCCTATGAAGAGAGAAAGAAAAAGAAGAGAAAAGGAAGAAGGGAAAAAGTTCGAAGAAAAATGGAGGTGAAGGTCCCGTGAGTCTAACCTCAATGGGATGGAGGGGCACTCTTATTTCTGTGTATTGGTACTGTCACAGTCAAGACTGGCTCACTTTGAGTAACCAAATCTATGCGATGTATTGTGGTAAATTGGCTGTAACATAACCACCCCACTCGGTGTCTCCGTGATCGGCAGGGATCACGCCATCTGGATTCTGACATTTTGACACGCCATAACACTTTTGTTTTTTCTTTGTTTCTTTCAGTACTATTGTTTCGACACTTCAGCAAGGGTGCGAGGTCTGACTTAGGACAATTCTACATATCTCTACTGCTAGGGCTATCCAATTTCTGATCTGTCTCATGCACGGGTTGACCGGCCTCCACTCTCAGATCCCGATCACGCTAGCTATGCACAGTCCACAAGTTGCACTTCGTATGTGATCTTATGTTATTCGTGATAATGAGGGATTTGGGGAGCCTGTCAGCACAGAAAAGAACAAACTTTGTTTCAATCAGATCAAAGCATAGGACATGAAGACTTGATTAATCATTCGATGCATACCTGTAAATCAGTAGATCAGCCCTATGATAGCCCTATCATTGACGTCTGTATCTTGAATCAGATGGGAAACGGTCTAGTAATCGAGGCTTGGTGTATGAAACCATTGCCATTGAGCAATTTCTGAGGTAGTAGTGCTCTATCCGATCATGCTCATGAACTTGTCGCTTCGAGGTGGATTAAGCTTATTTGAGATCAACTCCTCGAGCCAGGATTATTCTCAGCCCGTGCTACCTACTCAATTGACCCCCGTGAAATCCAAGCGATCAAATGATCGTTTGATGGGTCAAGATACCCCGATATGAAGAGTCGCAAACATGCAACGGTCTTCTGAATGCCCTGAATGAGGAAGGAGCGCAGCAGGACGCCTTCCACCAGCATAAAAGATGGAAAATCTCGCATATCCTAGGATTCATCCCTCTTTTTTCGAGTCCCCGGTCCTCGCCTTCACGCAAAATGACACTCTTCACTTGCCCTTGGGTGAAAAGAGTGCGGACGGTTTCGTCCGGCATTGCTCGATCCTACCAAAATGCCTACTCGGAGAGTGCGACACAGCAGGACCAAGCACAAGGTATGCCTTACACTTGAGCTTTCTCTTTCTGTCATGCCATCATCATAAAGAACAAATACTCACTGCTGAGATTAGGGCCGCTGTCCGGATTTGAGAATATACCACCTCTCAGCCACAAACAGTCCGAGGGCTTTTCTCATATGCTTCGACGTCGCTTCTCTCGAGAATCCAGAAGCTCAAATGACCACCGCGAATCTGGCAAACTTGCTTTCCCTTTTTCGCTCAAGTCAATGTCTACACCAAAGCCCGGGACAGAGCTCACGGCGATACAAGACATTGGGAGCAGTTTGATGAGCGAAAGAGGGTACGACAGCGATGCACGAAATCTCTCGACACCAACCCGTGCCAATCCCATGGATCCCACGGGAGACTCGCCTGGAGCTCGGGGTTTCCGCAGGATGGAATTGAGTGATCTGGTTGAAAGAAGCCAGGAGCGTGATGAATCGGAGCGCTGGGCAAGGGACCAGTCGCAAAACAATCCGAATGCTCGCCATTCCCCCTTCGGGATGCATTACATACCGACTCCCAAAAGTAGCATGAGACGTTCCCGCAGCCCAATCCGTGAGGTGAGCAGCTATCGTTCAGCGAGAGCAGATGATCGCGTCGGTGGAGAAAACGGCATGCAGATGGGGTTCGCAAGATCCCTCCCGAATTTGAATGCATCGAGTCAGGAGTCTGGCTTGCCACTGTCAAAGCACTCTCCAGCCCTTGGTGGACTTGAGGGGGCAAACAATTCGAACTCCACGGTCCACTGGGATCCATACTTGGAGCGAGGCCAAAAGAATGGCCTGGCATCTCTAGGGTCAGTGCCAAACTTGTCGACAGACGTCTTAGTTTCCAAGAAGAGACAAACAACCACTTCCGGCGTGTCTGTCACAGACCCGCAAACACTTAATCTCAGTGACTTTGGAATATCTCACCGACTGGCTTCCCAAACCATGTCTTCTGGGTCCATGTCTTTCAATCTCTCAAGTCCTGATCTTGTCCGCAACAACCGTTATGATCCGTTCATGTCTTCTTCACAGGAGAATCTTCAGCCTTGCCAGAGGCCACCCCAGGGTATGAGCCGTCTGCGCGATCCATCATCATTCTACTCTCAACCAGGTAGCCATCCCAGCTCAAGAAATACATCACCGCGTGCCCGGTCGCCTGAAAGGCCCATGCCTGCCAACCAAGCAATCAAAGAGAAAGTCCGAGGCGAGGTTCCTGCTGTGGATAATGGTTTCGTGCACGAAAGCAGATTCCATGAGCATTGTGATGCTGTCAACTCACCATCACATCACCAGGGTCAGCCCTATGACCCCAATGAGCCCGTTCCTCCGCGCAAAGTCAGTGCTGGTTGGATGTCCGGAGGCCGGCGAGTTGGGTATGGCTATAGCCCAGTGGTGGGTCCTGAAGAGGCAGAGAATCAATGTGCAGATGACTCCGCAAATTCAAAACAAGCGCTGCACCGGAAGCCGTGCGCCGTCATGGCTGATGCGAATACGAAGAATGAGCGCGATCCTCAATCCCAACGGTTTCGAATGGGTCGCCAGGAAACTGTGGAGACAGCAGTTCAAGAGCCTCATCCTATCCCACCTCCTATGAATCCAAAGCGCCATGCATCCGATGCAGTCACTGTCCCCAGAACGAGAACGTCTCCTCGAGCCACCAATGATTATCACATGCCGCCTTATCTGAGGGCTTCCATGGAAAGTCAAGCCAATGGATCCAGTCGAGACTATGAAATTGGCGCAGTCTGGGTTGATGAAATCGGCACCCTGGATTTCCGTACACCAGACGTATCTCCAACGACTCCAAATGAGCAGTCCAAAATTCCGCAGAGCTCCCACTATAGCACTTACCCGAATGATGCCTCTGCGAGCCGATGGGCCCACCTTGGTCGATCCATGGTGCAACCACAGTCTCGAAAGAATGGAGAGCACTTCGTTGGCCATGAAACAGGAACCGACTGTGATCCACGCTCAGCAATGGGACAGTCTGTTGGTAATCTAGGGGACACTGCAGAGGGTCCAAGTGAGCACTTTGCAACGGAACATCATGCAGAGCATCACCGCGAGGTCAAAGATCAAGCTGGCCAGATGCATACAAACAGTTCACGTACTGCCAGATGGTTGCCGAGGCTTTCCAAATGCAGGGCAAACCGGCGTCTCTCAACTATACACCAGCAAGAAGCATCCCAGGCTTCTTCGGCAGCTTTCCTCGAGCGTGACTCCACTGACTCTACAAAGAGCAGCATGACCGGAGATTCAGCGAGCGCGTACCAGGAGTGTCTTCGCATGCCTGGTTCCTTTGATGGAAGTCGCTGGGCGAACCGCGGCAGTCGAGTGTTGTGGGATATGTGCACGGTTGAAGACGATTAGTGACTCCAGTGGATTGATGAAAGCATTAATGCGCCTAGATGGGAGTTTCGATGACCTTATTATACCAAGCAGGGGTGTTATTATTGTTAAGAAGAAATTCGGCGGAGTGAAATTGAATCATGGATGTAAACTCCCAGCAGAACAAGTTCATTAATCGTACAGAGGTATCAAGCTCAAAGCGAAAGTGTGTCGTACAGTTCAAGTAGATTCCAGTCCCCATAGTTCAAGTGAGAGATGGCTAAATTTACCGCCGTTGCCGTTTATTGCTCTTATCACTGACGCTGCTCAGCACGCTCGCAGACCGCTTATGAGTCCCATCCCCCTTCGCGGGCATTCCATCCTCGCCAGCGCCAGAAGCTTCAGCATCGGCGGCAGAATCCAGCCCGCTGTTCCCGCCATCCTCGGCCTCGGTCTTCACCGGATTATCACCCTTGGCTAGAGCTTCACCAGCAGCGTCCTTCGACTTGCGCTCGCGTTCGGCCTTGGCGGCTTCGAGAACGCGTATCTCGCCTTCGACCTTTTCGGCGACCTTTCGGGCGTCCAGAAGGAGGTTGACGGATTGGATGAGTTTCTCGAAGTCCTTGCATACGCGCTCGGTGGGCATGAACAGACGCACGGGAATCTCGAGCTCGGCGAGTGCGGCGGCCAGCTTGAGCGTTTGCACGTTAGACTTGGCCTGGGTGAGTTTCTGGGCGCGGTCGCTGCGGAATTGTACACCTGCTGTGACGCGCTCGTGGTGCTGGACACCGTACCGGGCTTCTTCGGCTGGTGTGAGAGTGCGGACCATCTGCTGCGGTTGTGACAAAGAGCCCTTTTTGTTGCCTCCGGCTGAGCTTATACTGGGTGTATCGGCGCGGCCGTGAGGACCAGCATGTGTGGGTGTCTGGCCGGCAGGGCTGGCGACGGCACCATCGGGGCCGAGGATAGAGCGGCGCTTCTTGCTCTTGTCGGCTTGAAGGAGCGTCTGAAGGAGTTGTGACAAGCCCTGGCTGGACTGGTACATGGCAGTGTTGCCAACGCTGATCGGCACTTCTAGGCGGGAGTAGAGCTCGCGGCGCTCGGTGATGAAGTTCTGCTCGTTGCTTGTGATACGCTTGAGCTCTTCCAGCAACATTGCCTCTTCGCGTACTTCATCTGCGGTGCGGTCGAGTTGCAGTGCAGCCAGCTCTTTCCGCGCCTTCTCTCGTTCGGGATCGAACTTCTGCATCTTCTCGTGCAAGTCGAACTCGACCTCGGACATCTCGGTAGGTGGGTGCTCAATTGCCAGCATTGTGGCGGCGACCTTGTAGTATCGCGCCTTCATATGTTCCATTGTGCGAGCGGGCTTGGCTGCCACAAGCGCACTGGCATCTGGCTCGGAATCCATACGTGGTTGATAATCGTAGCGGTCCGCAATTAACACCCAGCGGAGATCGTACTCGCTAGCCAGGTCCATCAAGTAATCTGTCTCCTCGCGTGACCAGTCATCACTTTTCAGAAGGCGGTTATACTCGTCATCGTTGTGTCGTCGCGGTACTCGTGCCTTGATGTTGTATTTGGCGAAAGTGTATTCCTGCTCCAGCGGCTTTGGAGCCTCTTCCCTTCCTTCTTCGTTATTCCCATCGACCTCCATCTGAGCTCCTTCGGGTACAGGTGGCCGGGTGGACTCGTGTTTCTTTTGCCAGTGGTTCAAGACCAGGCCATCCAACCGAGCCCCGTTCGTGAAAGGAGTCATGCGCCTGTAGGTTTGGGATCAGCTCCAGTCGCAGTTCTCAAAGCCGCATGTAATACATACCATGGTCGCACTCGCAGCTTGTTCATCCACTTTGGGCGCCCCTTGTATTTGTTCTCGTTGATAGCGATTGGTGGCGCTCGTTCGCCCAGCAGCGCGTAAAGTTCACGGGTGATACCCTCTGCAATAAGACTGTCAGATGTATTTCCACAACGCGAAGGCTAATGTCACTAACCCGGTCGCTTCTCCACAACCTTCTGCTTCTTGTGTGGCCTAGGCTGGCCCTCAGCGGGCAAGTCCAGCATGTCGCGCACATCGGCAGCGGCGGCCATGGCGATATCGGCGAGCCCTGCTCAGAGATGGCGCAGCGAGTGAAATGAAACAGAAAGTACCACGTCAAGCAGGCAAAACAGACGTGCGAACCACGAAAGATGCCACGGATGAAAAGTGAGATGTCGAGATGATGAAAATCGGGCGCGGCGACTGGCAAGGGAGATCGCCGAAGGCGGTGTGAGTGCGCGATGTCGCCAGATGAGTCGTGTTGACAGGAGTCGAGATTCCCCCAAGTGCGCAAACTTCCCCAGCCATGGCTCTCTCAACATCCTCGCCGTCATGGCTCGCGGCCACTTTGGCCCTGTTCTCCCTCCTTTCTCTCCTTGTTCCCGCCAATGCCCTGTACTTCTACGTTGATGGCCGGCAACCGAAGTGCTTCTTCGAGGACCTGCCGAAGGACACCCTGGTAGCAGGTATGAAGATGGCTCTGCGAGCTCAGTTGCGCTTAAAGGATCAATGCAATTAACCCAGTCTCCAATATATAGGCAAGTTCGAAACGGAAGTCATCAACCCGGGCTCAAACACCTACTCCGTCGACCCGAACCTCAAGATGCTCATCACCGTTGAGGAGACTTTTGACAATGACCACCGCGTTGTCTCCAAGCGCGAGAATAACTCCGGTCGCTTCACGTTCTCTGCCGCCGATGCTGGCCAGCACCGCATCTGCTTCACCGCTGAAACCGACGCCACTTCTGGCGGCTGGCTGTCTAGCTCCCAGGGCGCCGTCAAGGTGTCGCTGGACATTGCCATTGGCGAGACGAGCAAGATCGAGACGGAGGACAAGGAGAAGATGTCGGATATCGTGCAGCGGGTTCGTGATTTGAACGGCCGGTTGCATGATATTCGTCGGGAGCAAGTGTACCAGCGGGTATGTTTTGTCTGCCCCTAACGGCTTTTCCATGGCGGAGGACTGTCCTAAGGGCCGTATGTGAATCTCTCGGGACCAATGCTAACTGATAATTGTTGTAGGAACGTGAGGCCGAGTTCCGTGACCAGTCCGAAACCACCAACTCCCGCGTCGTGCGCTGGGCCCTGATTCAGGTGGCTGTGTTGTCCGCCGCCTGCGCCTGGCAGCTCTCGCATCTGCGGTCATTCTTCATCAAGCAGAAGCTGACTTAAGATGGACGGTTGGTGGGGATTTCCTCGCTATTCTAAACGTGTCTAAGCCTTTTCTTCACCTCGCATCTGGTTGCCAGCTCTATGTACCACACGCGGCCAGTTTACGCGGATATTGCGGATATTGAACTTTGCTTACTACTTGGTGTTTATTTTTCCTTTTGAGGAGGGCCTAGTGACGGTAGCTAGAGTGATTTGTTTCTGGTAAAAGGCCAGGCAGGTCTGCATTGGTCTGCATTTCAACGAAAAAAGAGGGTGTGGAGTGTCTGGAGCCGCATGGTTCGAGCGATGTCGATTTTGATAATGGATGTAATGACAGCCTATTCTTTCTATTCCCTTACTGTACTTCTATTTACGTAAATTGCAATCGAGATCCATGTTTGGAAATGTGAAAGGGATCTTGCCCTGATTGATTTTGGGGTAGTGTCATCATTCATTATGTCCAGCACAAAAATACTGGAAAATGGTTAAAAGTGGAAATGCCCAACGATGGTATGTAGCGGAGATGAGGGAAAAAGGGCGACCAAAAAAACAGGTGCAAAATGGACAATGACGCGCAAGTTGCTCGTCGGAGCAGGACAAGTTCCAGCTCAAAATACAACGGAGGCTCTGGGGCCACGTACGAATGCAGAACGGAAGGACATGGCTCTATGGGTATATAATGGTCCGCTGCCAAAGGACCAACAGAAAGCAAAAATGGAGCATCGGGCTTCAACAAGGTTCGTTTTTATGCCACGACCGGGTCGCCAGTGTTACCGCAGAACTTGACAATCAGTCGTTCAAGGTCGGAGAGTTTGTAAGGCTTCGTCATGTAGCCTTTGATGCCCACTTTGGATGCACGGTTTAAGGCCTCATCGGTAACGTCTGCGCTTACAGCGAGGATGGTGGGAGGTTGCGGGGCACGAAGCGTGGGAGAGGTTATATCCAGATCCATGGAATCAGTGGTTCCAGTGTTGCCCATTTGACTTGAGCCATCATCAAAACCGACATACTGGCTTTGGTGATCATCCATCATCTGCAGAATGCGAGAAGTCGCCTCGTAGCCATCCATATGAGGCATCCAGAGATCCATCAGTATGATGTCGATTGGCTTCATCTTCGATGGCGAACGTGCTTGAGCAGAAACGCTGGCCTGTCCCTCTGGGATATTGTTGTTGGTGGCTGTCGACGCAGACAAAACGTCTTCTACGATTTGGACGGCTTCTCTTCCATCGGCAGCCTCGAGGACATCGCGATAACCCAGCTTACGCAGCATGTTGAGTAACACACGACGGTTGATTCGATTGTCTTCCGCGACAAGGAAACGCAGGGGAAACTTCTCGCCGAGCTTCTTATCGTACGAATCTCGGGCGGTTGGCGCTCGATTCGGCCGGGGCTGCGGACATGTCCGCGGCGATGTTGGGCTCTCAGAGCCTTTCTCATCACCGGTGCTAGGTGTCGGTTGCTGGAGCTGACTCCGAGGGAAAGAAGGGGAAAGGGATGATGAGGTCTCCCAAATGAAACTGCTGACACTACCCAGTTGGGAGTGGTCGTTGATAGCGGGGGGTGTCATGATCCGCTCATTTGGGCTTCCAAGACGACTATAAGCTTCACGTTGGTTCACGGGCACACGGATTTGGAACTCGGAGCCGTGATCTGGGCCCGTGGTCGAGGAGCGAACACAAATCAAATCACCTCCCATCTTCCGGGAGAGACCCTTGGCAACAAGAAGTCCCAATCCCAGTCCATCTTTACTGCGAGTAGTTGACGTATCTTCACGAGCAAATGGTTTGAAGAGGTTTGGTAGAAAGGCTTCCGGAATGCCTGGGCCAGTATCACGCACGCGAATCAAGACATCGTTAGTTCCGGTGTCGACCGTCGCGCATAGCGTAATTGTTCCGCTGTTTGTGAATTTGATGGCGTTGAGAAAGACGCACGAGATCAACTTGGCCAGATCCCTGTCGTCGGCAAGCAGAGTGTCGGGCAAAGCCGGGTCAACAGACCAGTCCACAATCTTGGTGTGAAAGTCGCCATTCGAGGATCTGGACCGAATCTCAATTCTCTCGCCACTCTCGGTTACCTTGCTGACAGCAGAATCAGGCCGGCCGTCGACGTGGAGAGATTCGTCAATCACCAAGCGGAGAAGGTCCCGCAATCTTGTGACACGCAGAGCTGGACCCCGCATGCTCGTGTTGATGCCTTCCAGCAGCAGATGAGGCGCCGATCGTCGAACGGCGAGTGATGGCCGAGGATCCACCATGTTGACCATGACTGCTTCAATCGGGTGGCCGGGGGTAGCATGGACGATCTGATCGCTCTCGTGTACAGCGTTCTTGACTTCTTCGCTACGGGACGATAGTTCTTGTCGCGAGAGTGAAGCTCGAGTTCTTTGCTTGCGGGGTGCCGTACCGCCAGAGCTCATGTCTGGGGATAGACTCCGTCGTCTCTTGTATGGGTTCACAGCGATGTTGTTTCCTTCAATGAAGACACTTGGACGACGTTCACTCGTCCCGGACGGCGGGACTTGATCCTCGAACATATCGTTCTCTTCTTCCCGTTGCGGTGTTTTGGGGACTTGCATATTGAGGTCATAAGCATGTACAACGTTGTCTGCCACTTCGACAGCACGCCTCGCACTGTCTTGAACCATCTCGATGCCCTCTTTGAGAGCCTGGAAGATACCACCCGGCTTCACGGGTGTCTTGCTTTCCATTGCTTCACGGACGGTGGCATGCATGACATCGAGCATGCCCACTACGCCTTGCATTGGAGTCCGCAGCTCGTGGGACAAGCTGCGTGCGTACGGTTTGAGGGGCTGGGATGTGAAGTCAAAGGGGTGATTGAAAGAAGCTGTTTGCGGGCTTTGAACAGCGGACGTATCGGAAGTTGGAGGAGAAACGAGACGCTGGCGCTCAGTGAACACTTCGTCCAGTAGAAGTCGTTCAACGATCCTGTCCTCGAGGGAATGTAACATCAATTTAAGGAAAGACCAGGACAGATTTAGGGTCCGAAGGCCTTCTGCAGACCACATCAGACCGAGGTGCGCTATGCATTTGCCCGCCGAGAAGAGTGGGATGGCCAGATAGGCCTCCGCAGCAAATGGCAGCTGGTCGTCTCCAAATGATGCCAGAGTTTTGACATTGTCGGGAATCAAACAGGATCGCTCATGATCCATATGCAAAAGAGGATTTCCGCCTGCGAAATACCGATGTCGCTGCAATCCGACGGTCTGGTAGCCGTCGTTGTAGTAAAACGCTGCACCGAAGAGCGACGGGCGCCGCCCACCGAGTTCGGGCATGGGTTCATGGCCGTGTACTCTCCGGGCCACGAAGCCATACTGGGCCTTGCCCATCGATGTGATATCCTCCATGAGCCGTTTCCAGAACAGCTCGGTATCCGCGGTACGTAGGCCCTCCTTGAGGGCCACGAGATGCTCAATGGCAGCCGTTTGAGCGCCATCGTGCCAGGTGCGACCCGACGTATCAAACTGCATGTCCCCATCTCTGGTCATGGTCGCGAGTCCATCATTGGCAGCTTCGGATTTGCACGAAGGGAAGGACATGGCGGGTCGCGGGATGGAATTAGGGACAGCAGACTCAGGTGAATCGGACATAGTCCATGTGGAATGGTGAGTGATGGTCTCTCTCTCTCTCTCTCTTCTTGGGGATGTACCGTACTCCGTACTATGGCGGTGGATTTAGGATCATGGCTCGAGGGGATGGGATGGGATTTCGAGAGCTTAGCAAGGATTGGAGGGGGGAGATCAGGAGGGGATTTTCCAAGCTCTATGGAGCCAGCGGGGGCGGTCTAGACAATGGGGCCCTTCAGCCTGAAACAGAGAGTTCATGGGTCAGGAACGAGTCCCATAGAGTTGCTAATACATACCTATATGTATATGTCTGGTCGCATCTTCTGCTTCTACTTTTTATTCTTCTTCTCCGGTCGTTCTACTTCCTTGTTTTTCTCGTTTATTTTTGTTCGCTACGCACATTGCGGAGACGCACGGAGACACTCGCAGCAGGATCGGCAGATCTAGACCAGGGCGGCGCAGAGGAGTACAAATTACTTTGCGGAATGTATCAGCGCGTATATTGCCACGTTGGGGTACAAGTTCTTTTTGTACTCGGTACGAAACTCGGACGTGGCTCGGTGACTTACGCTAATAACCCTACCTGATTTAAGGGTCGGAGCTACATCTCGTTATAAACTTACTGATAAGAACATATGCCCTCATTGGCAAATGGAGCTTCCACATAACCTTATTACCTGAAAGGTACTTCTTTCATGACATTCAAGCCGGGTACATTTTGATACGGACATCCCAATTTCACAATGATTTGTCGTGTCAACCTTATACCCAGGTGAGGCAGGTATAATCTTCATCGATGAGGGATTCAGCGCATACCTAGGTAGGCACATTCTCGATCACGTAGTGAGCAGTATTCTCCCAATTGTTCGAGCTGAGGCTTGGCTGCAGGCATGCCTAGGCAACCTCGCCTGTATTCCAAAGTTACCTCTTGCATTTCGTTTTAAGAGATAAAAATCAAATGTTATTTCTGGTTTTGTCTCAGTTAGCAGCGGGTATTGGAAAAATATGGATCAAGTACTTACGTATCTACTCCACACAGGTCCATCCGGAGCTTGTGCAATCCCAAGGTGATCACGGAGCACTGAATATATATCGAGGCTAAGGTATCCGAGCCAGCTCATCATAACTATTTCAATATTATTGGAGAGCTCTCAATTGAGGTTTCATTTGTCATAGAAGGTTTGCAATCATGCTTGAGATTCTACTTTGCCAACCTTGGAACCTTGAAACCTTGAAAGTACCTAGGTTTTGGTGTGACACCGAGGTAGAACCCCACCCGTTCAAGGATCAAGTCACGGCTATTTGACGTCAGTAGTATACACATATGCAGAAAGCAAATCTCCGCTAGAAAGCCACAGAACACCTTGAACATGGGCTCCATTACCCCCTTCAACATCGCCGTCCCTGACGCTCAGCTCGAACAACTTCACCAGAAGCTCGAGCAAGCAGCATTCCCCGACGAACTGGACGAAGCTGGCTGGGGCATGGGTGTCCCGCTCTCTGAAATGAAACGACTGGTCACAACATGGCGTGAAAAGTTTGACTGGCGAACCCAAGAGCAGAAGTTGAACGAACAGCTCAAGCAGTTCACCGTCCCTGTTTCTGTGGACGGCTTCGGGGAACTCGATATTCATGTTGTGCATCATCGAAGTGGGAGTCCACGCGCTATTCCCCTCTTGTTTATCCATGGATGTGCGGAATTTATATCCTCAAACTCTGGTCTGGATCTGGCTAACTGCATTTGTATCAGGGCCGGGAAGCTTCCTTGAAGCGACGAAGCTGATCCCACTGCTTGTGGAAAACGATGATGGACCGGCCTTTGATGTCGTAGCACCTTCGCTGCCGAACTATGGGTTCTCAGAGGGTGTGCAGAAGGTACGTCTCTCATTATATAGTGTTGCCTGAACGTACACCGATGAATGTGATTATCAGAAAGGATTCGGTCTGGCCCAGTACGCCGAAACTCTCCACAAGGTGATGATCACCTTGGGCTATAAGGAATACGGTAAATCACCATATCTTGTCAACCTATAGGTCGAGTCGCTGACTTTGTTACAGTCATCCAGGGAGGAGACTGGGGTAGCATGATCGCCCGCACCATGGCACAATACTATGCCCAGCATATCCAAGCCATCCACTTGAACTTCATCCTCGTCACACCTCCACTCCCATGGCGGAGTCCTCTGCGCTTTTTCCATTCTCTGGCGAGTGTGCCCTTCTCCGCGAAGGACCGGGCAGCCATCGCCCGTACCGTGGACTATGCTCTCCGCGGTAACGCGTACATGAAGCAGCAGGCGACCCGGCCACAGACGCTGGGATATAGCTTGCATGATAGCCCTGTCGGGCTTCTCGCGTGGATTTACGACAAACTGCATTCCTGGTCCGATAACTACCAATGGACAGATGACGAGATCTTGACCTGGGTCAGCGTGTACTATTTCTCGCGGGCAGGACCAACAGCGTCGACTAGGATCTACTATGAGGCTTCCGCATCGAAGCCTGAAAGTAAGACTACTGAGGCCAATGGCAAGGAGGAGCAGACGATCACGAACTGGATGACGATTTCTGAGGTCCTAGCAGCTTCTGCGCAATATAATGTGCGGTTCGCTGTGGCGCAGTTCAAGGAAGAGATTGTCCAGTGGCCCATCGCTTGGTACCGTTCTATCGGAAATGTGGTGCAGGAGAAGGAGTTTGATCGCGGTGGCCATTTTGCTGCTTGGGAGGTCCCTGAACTGCTGGCGAGTGATTTGAAAGAATTCCTGGGCAAGGGTGGACCGGCATACGAGGCGGTTCGGGGCAAAGACGGTTATTGACCCTGCACTGAATTAGGGCATTATTATCCCAGGATGAATATTCAGAAGGTTATGCAAATGAAACACTAATGTGACGTGATGACCGGGTTGTATTATCGCGTTATGATGAGAAACATGTAGCCGTAGGACGAATCCACGGCCCGATCGTCGTCCTCGCGTCAGTGTGGTATTGCGCCAGTGGCTGACCCGCGATGGCACTCCATCATCCAGTGAAGACCACAGACGCCGATGCCCTCAAACCAACAGAAAGCCCAACATGAACGAACTTGAACCCTCTGGTATCCTCCTCTTTAATCCTGTCGTCCCTTCAGTAACCGCTGTGTCACCTTGTCCTTCTCTATAATATAAACCTGCGCACCCCAACCGGAGAGGGCGTCTCGGTCGACGGCGGCCAGTAGCGCTTGGGAGATGGTCTCGAATAGATCCTCAGCAGACTGTAATCATGTTAACTCTGGTCATAGTAAAACGTAGTAAAATGAAAGAATGTATACGCACCAGATCCGGCTCCCACAGACTTTCACAGGTACCGAACAGCTGTTCGCTGGCCGTTCCGCTCACGATGAAGTCCTTGGCAAGGTCGATACAGCCGATGCTGTCAAATCCGCAGATAAACGGCTTGCCGGTCGTTTGGTTGATACCACCGATGACAGGACTGACAAAAAACGGTCCGAAGCGCTTCTCGTACAAGGATGAGCTGACCAGGTTGGCCAGGGTCTGGGGGGAGATATTGCGTTCCTCGCGCAGGCGGTACATGTTGACCTTGTAGCGGAAGAGGTCAGAGACGGTGTTGACATCGGTGGCGAGACCAGTCAGGCCGAGGTAGAGGGATGGGGCGTAGTTGAAGATCTTGGGGAAGTTGTTGGAGACGGTCAAGGCTTGCATGCCCAAGCGGAGGTCGCAGGCGATGGCGACGCAGTCCTTGCCCACCATGGCGACACAGGCACCGCCATCTGTGTAAAGATTAGTACTTTGATCGATTGGTTGTCAGAGGCAAGATATATTCGTACTGATGTCGAAGGGGGAACTCTGATGATGGCAGGAGATGATTAGCTTTGAGGTCCAGCGGCTAGGATTGAACGGGGGAAGGGTCCCGATTCCGTACCATTATGACAGTCCTGTCTTATCAATCCAGCTAGTTATGTAATTTCTGAAGTTCTGGAGCTTTGACAAAAGACTGGAGTGGACAAGAGAGGGCTGGAAGGGGGGAGGTCGGGGATGATGGGGGAGGTGAGTTGATGACGGGGAGCTGTGAAGTACGCGAGAGCTCGGATGACGCCGCACCGCTGCCTGTTTGGTCGGCCTCGACCTTCGACTGCTTTCTACCTTAACCTTACATCCCACACTCTGCTCTTCTCACGTCACTTACTCCTACCCTACTTTCTGATCATTTCCAGGCCTCTCTTCTTATTTTACTCCGCCATTGTTTCCAGAGAGACAGTTGTAACTATGAGCGCCCACGTCGTGGTGATCGATGCGACGGCCAGACGGGCAACTGTCAAGACGACACCTGCCAAACCCTTGACAGATATATTGCAGGAGGCCTGCGCTAAGCTTGGATACAACCCCAACCAATATGGGTTGAAGTGAGTCAAGCTGCTCCCCCGCCGACCTGTGGCGAGACTAATCTGATCTCCAAAGGCATAACCGCAAACAACTGGACCTTTCCCTATCCTATCGCCTCTCCGGTCTTAGCTCCGGCGCAAAGCTCGAGCTTGTCCAGATGTCTCGATCTCCCTCGATTGTCACGGTCGCCCTCCAACTCCCCGAATGCGAATCTCGTGGTGCTCCAAACGCGCGCATACTTGACAAGTTCCCAAGCACGACTACCCTCTGGCTAGTCTTGCGCAAGTTTGAATCTGGAGTGGCAGGAACTGGGCCGATACGGAACCTTACTGCTCGAGGGGTACCTGCTACAAGTGATGGCGATGCTGGTGCTGGGCGCTTGTTCTACGAAATTCCCGTTTTACAGATACTGGAGCGCGAGCTCTCAAGTTTCACGGACTTGCAGAAATCGCTGGCTCAGCTCGGCTTTAATAGCGGCAATGTGCTTATTCGGCTCAGCTTTCGACGGACAGAAGATCCCCTCGACGTGGCCATGGCCAAGATTGCCGAGTACTTCAAGACGCCCGAGGATGAAATGCCAGCAGCAATACCGACCCAGGCAGGCGCAATATCTGAAGAGGAGACAAAAGATGAATCTCAGAAGCAGACTCCCAGCGCTACTCAACCTGAAGTATCCAGTGAGCCGACTGCGCCCTCAGCACATGACCAGGACACTCCGATTCCTGATGCTCCTGAACCCGCCGCAGCCTCAACATCTGATCGACCTATCACCGTCTTCTCTCCTCCCTCCGCCAATACCCCATCATCTGCCCAAATACCATACAACGAGGAAGACTATGTGCCCACCGTCGAGCACGCTAAAGCTCATCAGCGGCTGCTCAACCAATCATCACGCAACCAACGCCTGCCTACCGATTCTGAAGTTGCCGCCAAAGCTGCTGCGGAAGAGAAGCGACGGTCTGAGATTCGCGAGGTAGACGTGAAAGTCCGCTTCCCAGACCAGAGTCAGGTGGTGGTAAAGTTCGGTCCCTGTGATACTGGCAAATCGCTGTACGGATTTGTGCGCAGCTGTCTTGACCCAGCATACACCGGAGAGAAGTTCAGCCTCAACATCTTCCGCAATCCCACTGCATCACGCCCTGCAAGCGCAAGCACCCTTCCCGAGTCTGACCAAACCCTGATAAAGGACTTGGGCCTTGCGGGCCGAATCCTGGTTAACTTCACATGGACTGATGGCGCATCCTCCGCACAGCGCCGAACAGATTTGCTGCGCCCAGAACTTCGCAGCCAAGCCCGTGAGATGAAGGTGGAGCAGCCACCAGAAATCAAGGAGGAACCGTCTCCACCCAAGACCGAAGGAGGCCGGAGTGGTTCTGGCGATGGCAAGCCTGGCGGAGCACGGAAAACTGGTGGCATGCCCAAGTGGCTGAAGCTGCCAGGCAAGAAATGAACTAGATCCTAATGACTTGGACATGTTTCATGAATGATGTTTGTTTCTGGATTATGACATATATGCAAGCCTTGCTTTGCTTTGCGAATGTTGATAGACATCATTTGCATATCTAGGGCAGCAAAATGCAATTGCAATTGCTGATTGATGACGATCCGGTCCCATTCCCTCTTCCAGTAGGCCCCCAAAGAAAGTAGTGCTGTAAATCAACAGAGGTAGACACGAGATCATAAACAGCAGCACGCGCAACTGTAGAGAACCACATGTCCACCCGGGAGACGCATCGCTCACAATTTACACTATATATTCTACGCGACCACGAAGAAACATCAACTGTTTGAACAAAATGTTTTCATTATGGTTTCTCTTCCATAACAAGAGGGAGAAATCCCACTTTTGCCATCCCCGTCATCCACCGGTAGTCACAAAAACCTAATATCCATATTCCGATCCGCAAGCCATGCGCTATGCGATTTTTTCGTTCGTATCCCTCGCGTGCGCCAGGTATTCGAGTCGTTAAGAGAAAAAAGAATTCACGGCATGGAGCGTTTAGTTCTGGACACGGCGGGACTCAGCGATGACGCGCTGCATGTCCTCAACCTTAGCCTTGCCGCGACCGAAGGTACCAAGCTAGAAAGGATGTTAGCATTCGGCTCAAATGCGACATGCTTGTCTCCTTGCTGGGGACAGGTCAGTTGTAAGAGAGAAGATCGAGGGCAGATGGTGTAGGGTTGCGTTCATATGCATGAACCGAGTCAAGGTCGACTTGTGTCTTCATTGAGTGGCACATTCACATCAAGCATCCTGTTGCACTAATTTGCCCACAACCAACAATCCGCAACCGATCCAGTCCAGCTCGCAAAGAAATCAAGACATGAAAGGGCTCGACACGTACGCGCTTCTTAGCGAGCTTGCGGGCACGCTTGTCCTGGGCGTTCCTCAACAGTTCAATGATGCGGCGCTCATAGGGAGCGAGACCGGCGACCTCACGGGCGATTTCGCGGACGAACGCAGTGCGGCGGGAAGACTGGCCCTTGGTACGGCTAATCCGGCTCTTGGGGGTGTTGAGGGCAGTGGTTTTCTGTAGTCGGACATGTTAGTCGGTCTGATTGTGAATGATCTGCCCGCAGTTATGCTAATGTCCGGAGAGCTCTGTTCACTCGTGTCTCGATTCATTCTGGTTGTAGGTCGTAGTCGGGGGTTCTGGTTGGCGATCGAAGTTTTGTATCCAGTTCCATCAAAATGTCCAAAAAGTTTTTCACAACTTTTCAAACTCCCAAGTCCCTCCTCTTTCCAGCCGCATACCCATCTAAGCCTGATATTCGACTTGCAGTATAATCGCATCGGCGTATTGTGCGTATTGACCATGAACCCTCGATGGGACCCAACTCGAAGAATTTCAACCGAGAAAGAACAAAAGGCTCCAGACATGACACTGCCAGGGGGAGAAGGTGATGACATACGTGGCCACTGTTGGTGCCGAGGATAATTCCGGTGCGTTCCTGGGCCATCTCGACGGTTGGTGACTGGGGAGGTTGGCGGTGGTTGTCGAAGAAAGGGAATGAGGAATCCAGTGAGCAAATCCGCCTACTGACGGGAACCGCACAATTGCGGGTCTTGTCGCGGTGTGTGGTAGGCGAGTGGTTAGGGCTAGGGCTAATTTCTAGTTTTGGTTAGAGTGATGCAGGTATTTACGCCTGAGGCATGAATTGATCGTCTTGGTCACGTGCTACTACACATCTACATGACATGTTCAAAGCGTGAGGTAAGGACGGATGCAGGTTTTGTATCCTCATCTGCCTATTCTTGCTATGTTTTCACCTAGAAGAGATGCTTTGCGCATATCATTCATGCGTCTGTTATATTCTCACCCCCATGACACCATCCAGAGCTTCTTCCCAGCTCTCCATCAGAGAGCCGCAGAACATCTCAAGTGCAGACCCATCCAAGGTGGCCTCCAATGTTTGCTGGAGCTCCTGGCTATATTTGCTGGACGGGTCACCCTGACAAACAAGGTCAACCAGGCCACTGAGTACACCTGACGCAGAGACGCGCTGCTTCAGCGCCTTGGTGTTAGCCCGAACGAGTTCAAAAACATCGGCGACCAGAGTAGACAACCGGTCGACACGGTCTTTGGGAAGCTTCGTGGACTTTGTTCCCTTCCGGGAAGCCAGAGTAGAAAGCTGAGAAAGAGCCTTCAATGTGTCTAGCAGCGTGAAGACAGTATGCAAGAATCTCCAGGTAGGTGCAGTCGGCACATCGGATAGGTAGAAAGCGGTGGTAGTAATGATCGGCGAAACCTCGGTAGTGTCGAGCGTCAGATCCTTCTTCTTCAAGTTCAGCCAGTCCTCCACTGTCCCAAGCGCCCGGTCGGCTTGTTCAAGGGTTGTGGTCTTCGACCCGGCCATGTAGACTGCGGCCTTAAGTAGCGCCGAGTGGATCTTGGCTGCATCCTTCTCTACGGCTGTCTGGTCATCTGCCTCGGAGATGACAAGGTTCTCGATGGCGGGTAGGTCCATCTCCGGCGCGAGTGGCCGCTGCAAAGCAATGCCCTTTAGCACGCTATACAGTTGATCGGTGACTCTGACAGAAGCCAGCCAGTTTTCCTGAATTGATGTCAGTTAATGGTGCGGAGATAAACGAACCAACAAATAGCTTACCTTTGGAATTGGTCCCACACGCATTCTCTCTTCAAATGTGGGTTTTCCTGGGTATTCACAGTTCATGAACACATCATACTCTCGGTTGTCCACCGTAGGAGAGCTATTCCGAGCTGTGATTACGGTTAGCAACTGCTTCAAATAGCCACACTGGCAATCAATATGAGTATGCTATGAACGAACCGATATCATCGTAACGAGTCATGGGGTCTCCGCCAGCCAGTCTCTGTGAGCGCCGCACCTCAAGTGCGATCATTCTGCGACAGATACTGTTCCTGAGACATTCCCGCAGTTGAACCATTTCTTCCGCATTGACAAAGCTTCCCTCGCTCATGCAACGAATGCGGAATGTGAGGGTTGACACCTCGGAGTTGCGGTAAAAGTTGAGGGCTTGGACGAACGCAGCTTGCGGGTCAAAATCCTTGTACTCTGCGCCTTCGACTGGCGGCGCAGAGTGAGGGTGGATAGTAGCAAGGCGAGTAAAGAGATTGTGAGCAACGGACTCATACTGGATCTGCTTGACGGAGAGCTTGCTGAAGGTGCTCAAGGCGAGAGAACCGGCACCGAGGAGAAGATAGATGCGAACCAAGAGTAAGCGAGCCTGGTAGTTGTGTGGCGAGTCAAGTAAAAGCCGTTCCAGAATGCCAGCGGCACGAATGAGAGCCGCATGTGGAACACGCGCTTGAGTCTCACCAGTTTCGCTTGCGCGAAGGAGAGACATAGCAGCAAGAATGCACAGATCATCTCTAGGTTGGCTTTCGGTGGCAGAAGCTGATTCTTTCTCCTCCTTAGTCTGACTTCCATGCCCGGCACAAGACTGATATAGTTTCATGCACTGGCTAACAAATGCCTCAACTTTGTCCTTGGAAGAAACATCTTCGGTGCCTGAGATGTTCAAGCAGTAATACAATTCGAGGGAGTTTATCGAGGAGACGGTGGACTAGATAGCGGTTAATAGAAGTAAAACATGCAAGATTATAGGAAGCCTGGAAACTAACATCTTTGCCATCTTGCTTGCAGTTTGCAAGATAGTTGGCAATCTTCGACATGGCATCTCTATCGTCAGCCAATGCTCTTCGGAGATCACCAAAGACATAGAGTTTGTGCTTGTGCTGATCTGCATATCTCTGACAGACTGAAAAAACGTCATCCGCGGTCATTTCTCCGAGTTGCATTCCCAGGAAGGCGGAGTCAATATGCGCCAGAGCCGCATTGCGGGATTTTGGGCTGGCCTTGATGAACTCCTCAATAAACTTCTGCGTCTCAGTAGCAATTCTAACGAGCGAAGCAAACAAGTTAGCCTAGTGTTAGTATCACGGCGGGGCCAAGAGACGAACCCAGGAGTTTTGATGTTCCGTACGGCTTCAACCAGCAGACTCCAGATGCCCCAATCGTCGATTTCGCGAAGGTTCTTCTTTATATTTCCTTCCTCGGAGACCGTGTAAAGACCTTTCACGAAAGCTAGGCCTTCTTCCCACAGTCCGGCAGATTTCAAGGCCGTGGCTTTGCAGATAAGGAAACTCTTATCTTGCTGGACAATTCGAGATTGGAGACCGAGGTTCTCACTATCCAGGATCTTGACGATTTCGGCATGCTGGTTCTGCGACTCGAAGATCTTGACAAGCAATCGCAGTTCCTCGGAGCTTTGGATCGCGCGTGGAGGGCTCAACAGATCGGCCTGAGAAATTGATCATGGTTTTCTGTCAGTCCGACTCCGATTCCAGATTTTCAGAGAAAAGTGAAAAAGAATGCTTACGGGATTGGCAGGAACGTCAGCAGCTGCTTTTGAGATCATTCGATACGCCAATGTTCCAAAAAGCTTGCGTTCCATATCCGAGCTCCCGGCATCCGTTGCCAGCAGATGAGTGAGAACGATGGCCCAGAAGTAATACTTCCGCTCCTTTGGGAAGTTTTTCTGGAGACTCATCGCTGCCTGTGATCACGAGGAAAATAATAGTCAGATATGACATTTCGTCTGAGATGCTCAATGTGCGGAACTGAAGTATCTTGCTACTGACCTTCTGCGCCGACTTCCAGTCGTTGCTTTCAAATGATGTTGTGAACCACTCCAGCTGAATCTCCAAGTCCTGCGGCTTTGCCTTGGCGGCCCTTTCCCAAAGACGGCTCCTGGTCTCGCCGTGCCCATCCAGCTTCTGCAGTGTCCGGAACATCTTCTGCAAGGTGTCTAGGTCGGTAGTGGGGGGCTCTGCGTTGCAAAGTTCGAGGGTCTCGGCGATTCCGCGCTGTTTGTGGGCATCGTCGGCATGGAGAAAGAGAATATGCGCCTTCCATGCCTGTCGAGTCCATGTTAGTGGGGCTTCAATCTGATAAAGAGGGTGAAGCACAGCCACATGGAAATTCAAAACTCAATTGCATCGAGATCAGAGCAACATACTTTCAGGAACCGCGTATCCTCGCCTTTCTTCATGCGCTTCTCGATCAGCTGCAGCGCCTGCTTCAGGTTCTGCCCGTCAATGGCATCTTGAACCTGGTTGTTGCGACGCAGGAAGACTGCGTCATTGGCAGGCGCCATGGTGAGACGCTTGGACAGGGGAAAGCAAACCCAACGACGCTGTCACACAGAAACAGGGTAATTTGGCGGGGAAATGACAGAAGCGGTAAGAAAAGATGGCAGAAGCCCTCGAGGCCGACGGGCGGTGACAACCGCCAGCGGGGTCACGACCTCGGAGCTGATCAAACTACAAAACACATAGTTAGTAAATGCAAATAACTATATCAGCAACCACAACTTGGTTATGATCTGTTCTTGGTTTACTAATGCTCTTTAGTATTGTAAATAATCTTATGTTCGTGTCAATGTATATAACGATATTTTTATACTTCAGAGCTGCCTAGGTGTTACCTAGGTACCCAAATTGCATAAATTACTCTGCACCTGCATGAAATGATTGATTGATATACATATCTGAAGCCACCTACATAACCTAAAATAATCAAACCACGATTACCTAGGCAACGTATAAGGACTACTAGGTGAAAAGAGTACCCCGGTGCTAACCTACAATGACATTGGAAGACCTCAGAAACAGTTATGGTTCTTGGTAGGTAGAAGTCATGCATGAAGACTCGCTCAAGGCAGCAGTTAGGAGCACCGCGCATAAATAGAGAGAATGAACAAAAAGATGGTATACAGGTTCAAAAAGATCCACGGAAAACCTTTGAACGCCAAGGATCATGGGGATTGTGGGGGAAAAGAGTAACAAAAATAGTAGACGCGCATATGTTACATGCTGGTGGCTGTACCGTGGTGTCATGCTCTCTTGCCGACAATGCCATTCCAATGCCAGCCACACAGATCTCCTGTGACAGACTTCCCGCTTATCATGGGATGATTGCAGATTGTACTATCCAGAAAATGGAAGTTGGCAAATTTCATGCCAAGGAGGAGTTGGAAAGTTATTGCATCTCGACACAGGCACCATTTCCGTTAAAAGGCATCAAGTCGCCGCCTTCTTTTGATTCAACTATGGCCCTTGTCAGCGAGGTCCGATATAGCAGTGTTAATGTCACCCCGAATATAACCTCAAAAGGTCAAAAGCACAGAAGACTTTGGAAAAGAATAGTCTTGAATTTGCTTCAACTTACCCAGTTCTTCTTGCAATCCCGATAAGCTCTGGGAAGTAATGTTAGTCAGTCATGGACAAGGGAGCGAGAAAACGGCGGATGACATCAAGCCAACCTCCGATATCGCGACGCATAGCTTCTCGGAGTTAAGGGACGATAGACATACTGGAAGTAGTCGCCGCACATCTCGCGATCAAAGCCGTTGCGCTTCATACACTTGAGACTTCGATCCGCAAAATCCTGACAAGGATCATAATATTCACTGGCGCTTTTGCTAATGTCATAGGGTCAGCTACGAACATAGTTCGGAAGTCAAGGTAAGAGGTTCACAAGAATTGAGATTAGAACTCACCTGGAGAACTTTCTCTCCGCCTTCTTCCACGCCTTGCCGTGGGTTTCCTCGTTGGGGGCTTCAGCCGGCATGGAGACAAGGTCTTTGGATCGCTGTTTTCTCCGGCTCAAAAGGATAGTGATGTAGCTAGGCACGGGGATCCGCACACTGATAGGACGTGTTGGATGTGATCTTGGGGAGCGTTGGATCTGGGTGTTAGGTGTTTCTCCGGCAGAACGGGGATCCGCGGTCTTGGCGCGGAGACGCGAATCTACCAAAGCACTAGAGCCGCATAGTTACTTGACTTCACGATGTTTACAAACTTAGTACATGTCTCAAGTCATCCACTTTTATTTAGAATTCAACTCACTACATATGGCCCTACCTTGAACCATTATGTAGGGATGGAATAAGACCTTGTTAGCCAAGCGATGAGAAAGCTGCTTTGCCGCATCCTAATTGTTGTACACGGGGTTTTCACAAGACGTTACTGAGATAGCTCCTACGCTCAAGAGAGGTGGGTTGTTTCTATGTTTAATTTAGGTATATGCAATGTGGCTTCTATAACCATTCTGCATAGACTCGCATATTCTTCAGGCGCCGGGGCGTGCCTATTGCCACAGCAAGCCATACTTCAGACACCTTCACTGCATCAATCACATCCACTGTAGACAATAATAGATCACGGGGGTTCCCTTATTGCTGCAGTGGCTCGCGAAAGAAAGGAATATACTGTCAGGCTATTGGATGTCTTATGCTGAACGCAAGGAGTCGGGACATGGCAGCGATAGTGCTCACTGCTCATAAACTGTGGTGTAAACATGATACCCACAGATAGAGAATGAGCTAAAAGTCTTTGCCAGCCTCACTTTAAAAAGCTGTTCCTATTTAAAGGCGACAGTAAGACCAAGGAAGAATGCAAGAGACGGCACCTAAGGTAATATTGGAGACTGTGCCATGTGAGAGCAAAGCAACTGGTGAATGGCCAAACTTTTGTGTCTGGGCCAGGCACGGTTATGTAAGCCAATGCCTGAGGCCTCTGACAACACCATGATTCTTTGCTCGATTCCACGTCAGGAACCACTCTTTGCCCGTATCCTCTTCCTTGATCTTCTGTATTGTCCTGCTCACTTGTGTCACTCATTTTCGACCTTTGGCACGGGTCCCTCCATTATACCGGTTAAACCGCTCTTTTGCCACTGCTGGGAAACTTTTCCTCCGCCCCTCCGCCGCATTCTCACGGACTTCGCGTCTTTGCGCAACATTCTCACAAACGCGATTTCGTCGGTACTCAAGCTGCATCTGCAGTGACTGCAGATACGGATCAATCCTAGATGGCCAACATGGCGGCCAAGATGGCGTGTGGTAGTGGTTCTGAGGCTGAGGCATCGGGAGTAAGCTTTCATGACCCTTTGATACCTAGGGAGGTTCAAAATTGACGTGGTTCTAGCTTGTCAACACGCTCCAAAGCCATGTGGATGATATCAGAACGCTTATACAGTGTGGCATCTGTATTCGACCTCTCTACGAACCCTACACCCTGGCCTGTGGACACACCTTCTGCTATTCTGTAAGTCTCTTGCTCGCACTCAAACCTTTCTCCGTAAACTCTCTGACCATGTGCAGTGTCTCACATCATGGTTCTCCGGGGGTCGATCGAAGAGGACATGTCCAGACTGTCGAGCACCTGTCAAAACCCAACCTGCACCGGCATATATGGTAAGCCTGCTTCCTTTGATGTTCTCATGCAAATATTCTAAAAATTTGCGCACTTTATAGGTTCGGGCAGTCGTCCAGTTGTTTACTAGTCGCGCGGAACTTCTGGACAAGGGGGAAACTACCGCTGAGCATTCTAAAAACCAACAAGAAGAGGCGAGTCGATTAGACAAGGACAAGGCAAACACGGATCCACACAAGGGTGGCCTGTTCGGAGGGCTGTTCAAGCCGAAAGCCCCTTCATTGAAACCGGTTGTCGACGTGGACGACGGAATTGTTCGATGTCCAAGCTGTGCGTGGGAGCTTGAGGATGGCGAGGAATGCCTCAGCTGCGGCTGGCGTTACCGACCGGATGATGAGAGGACGGACTACAGTGGCGAAGACGACATCAGTGAGACCGACTACGACTCTTTTTATGACAGAGGGGATTTAGACGAAGACGAATTTGGAGATGTTGAGGCCGAGGACGTGTTCAACCAATTTGGACCGTTCGGCGCGCCGCATCGATACGCAGACCCTAACATCGCTGTTGTTTCCGCAATCAACAATGCAATGAATGGATTGTGGCATCCAAATCATCAGGCATGGCGGCCTCGACCTCTTCCACACCCTCGAATTCACCCACCTCATCCTGACTATGTCGATGAAGACGACGAAGACGACGAAGATGAGTACGATGAGGAAGATGAGTACGATGGCATGGACTCGTTTATTGACGACGATGAAGTTCGCCCGGATGAGGAAGATGGTGCGGAGTCCGACGGCGTCACAATAGTGGGCAGTGCCCCTATTCGAAACCGGCCTCGGCCTTCGTGGGGCCCATATTATCGCTCATCTACTCCCATGTTGGACGCAGATGATCCCATGTCGGAAGACGAAGAGGAAGACGAAGATGGAGAGGAAGACGAAGAGGAAGACGAAGACGAAGAGGAAGACAGTGATGTCCCTCGCTGGGAACCCTCCCCAGAATGGAACCGCCCTGCATTCCCCAACACACAATCATCTCCGGTAGTTTCTGAGGCCGAGGGAAACGGTGCAGCGGTTCCTGAAATGACCCATGCTCGCGGTTATTACGAGGAGAGTTTCTACCCTACCGACTATGACAGTGAACCAGAAAGTGATAGCTCTGCTCCAAGGCCTATGAGGCCCATAAGGACTGCAGGTGCTTCTGCCGTGAACGCAATTGCCATAAATGACTCTGAAGACGAGCAACCTGTCGGGCCAGTGAGGAGAGCAACACAGCGACGACGACACCGTGCCCGAGTGACTCCTTACTGAATGCTTGATCTAATTTGCTGCCTTTATTTACTTCCTTTTACTCCTTCTTCTTTGCATACTTGGTGTTGTCTCCAAATTTTAAAATAGCGCGGCGCTTCCAATGGGATAGAAAATGGCTCGGCGCTTTCCTTTCGGGACTCTGCTCTTTCACAAAGCAAAATCACATCGGGTCTCCCATGATTATGCTTTCTCCTACCGGAAGAACACAACATTCCCCACAAATACCCCATCATGGATTCTCCTTGGCCCTTGTCCTAGTCTTATATTTGATCATCTATTCTTTGTCGTGAATCCGGATTGTGTCAAAAGGCGTACACTCGGCCCTAATTGCAATCCAGTCAGTTGGCTCTGGTTACCAGAGCACGTCAAATCAAATGGAATACCGAAAAATAATCATGATAAGAAACTTTAACCTATTCAACAATGTAGGTTAACTAGTTAGTTATGTATTTATGAAGTTAACTGATTTGTTGATGCCTGGTGAGCAAGGCCACGATATGGTTATGTATTCCGCGCTTTCCCCCAGTTCTCTCTCTCTCTCTCTCTCTCTTCAGCTCAACCAACATTTCTTTCCCCGCTTCTTGTTTCTGGTTCTCATTCAATCTTATGATCTCTCACGGCTGCCAGATACATCCAAGGGTGGCCATAGCTTGACTTAATTGGGTACGAAACGGATAGGGATGAACCGTCACATCATCCGAGCGCCTGTGAATTACTCTTCGAGGGCCACCTTTCGTGCTTTAGGAAGCAAGTATAGTAGCTATTCACAAATTATTTCTAGGGTTTGTCCCTCCTTGTGGCTCTGCAATCCAATTTCTGACCCATGCGTCATCCAGGGAAACCGTCAAGCGAAGAGAGTCCCGAGCAATTCTTGTCTACTCTCAAGACCAACCTTGCAATTTCCCGCATTGGGTAACCCGGCAGGTCTCAGAAAAATGTCTTCTCATACTGCGCCGTACGGTCATTGGAAGAGCCCCCTCACCGCGGAGCTGTTGGCAGGCTCGAGCATATCACTTCAAGAAGTTGCTGTCAATGTAAGTGGTCAGTTCATAACTACTGGACCTGACGGGTTTACCTAATCCATTTCAGGAATCGACGGGGGCGATTTACTCCGTTGAATGTCGGCCTACTGAGAACGGTCGCTTTGCTATCGTGCAGCATCTCAATGGACAAAGTAAGGATATTTTGCCCAAGGAGCTGAGTGCCCACGCCACGGTGCAGGAACTTGGTGGCGGCTCCATTTCTATGAGACCTGATGGACAGATTCTGTTCTCAGATGAGACTTCTTGCAACATCTATCTTCTGGATCCAGAATCGAGCCAAGTCAAGGTGATACTCAAAGCGATTAAGGGTATGCGCTATGCGGAATTCAACACTCATCCGAAAAACTCGGAATGGATAATTGCGATCAAGGAAGATCACCGTGAGGCCACCCCCGAGACTCAAGCCACCCACGTGCACAATACTTTAGTGGCGATCAATATGGAATCTGGGAATGAGATCACCGTTGCCCAAGGCGATGATTTCTACTCCCATCCAAAGTTTGACCCTTCGGGCAAGTATGTCTCATGGATTCAATGGACTCATCCCGATATGCCGTGGACTGGTACTGTGCTTCATATGGCAGAGTGGGCGAATGGGTCTTTGCAGAATGACACTTATATCGCTGGACAAGCAATGGCAGAGAGTATCGCCCAGCCGAAATGGGGTCTGGACGGATTACTGTACTTCGCCAGTGACCGCACCGGGTTCTGGCAATTGTACTCATATGATCCGAAGAATGCCAATACGCGCAGTCTTTCGCTCAAAAACCTGGAGAATGCCGACTTCGCCATTGCAGAATGGGAACTTGGAAGGTAGGTCAGAGAATTCTTCAAGCGACATTGCGATTATTCTAATATTGGTCTAGTTCCACCTACATCTTCTTGGATGAGAGTACCATGGTAGCAACGGCCATCACCCACGCTGCTAGCAAAATAATACTTATCGATACCATCGATCTGTCTGTGCGAGACTTGGATCTTCCCTATGTGGACATCGGATTTCGTGCCAACGGGATTTACCGCGTATCGTCTGACAGCTTTGCAGTTGTTGCTGCTTCAGCAACATCGTTCCAAGAGCTTGCATTGGTCTCGATCAAGCCTTCCTTTGAACTGCAAAGAACAATACTCACCTCCACTGCATCGTTCGATTTGGCGCCGGAGTATATTTCCCGTGCTCAAGAATTCATTGCTCCTCAAAAGTACGGTCCACGATGCGACGGCAATGTGCACATGTTCTACTTTCCCCCTCGCAACCCAGGCTTTCAGGCTGACGGGTCAAATCCTCCGCCTGTTTTGGTATACGTTCATGGAGGACCCAATGCAAACGTTACCCCAGCGCTGAATCTGGAGATCCAATTCTATACCACACGCGGCTTCGCCGTTTGCGCTGTCAATTACACGGGGTCTACAGGGTTTGGACGCGAGTATCGGGAACGACTGTCTGGGTACTGGGGCCAAGTCGATGTGGGTGATGCAGTCAGTGCGGTCGAGTACCTTGCAAATAAAGGATTGATCGATAAAGCCCGTGTCGGTATCTACGGCGGGAGTGCTGGTGGATACTTGACCCTGCAAGCCCTACACATGTATCCCGATGTCTGGGCGGCCGGGATCAGCTCCTATGGTATCAGTGACGTTAAGATGCTGCAGGCTGACTCTTATAAGTTTGAAAGTCAAGACGTGGACCGGTTGCTACTGTGTAAGACGGAGCACAAAGACAGGGAGAAAGAACTTAAGAAGCGCAGCCCGTGTTTCTATGCGGAACATATCAAGGCGCCCTTGCTCCTTCTTCAGGGCACTGTCGACATGGTGGTTCCGGTGGCCCAGGCCCGGATGATGGCTAGTGCTATGCATGCTCACGGTAGAGTGGCCAAGGTAGTTGAGTTCCCCGGTGAAGGCCATGGGTGGCATGGGCACGAGGCCATTCTTGAGTCTTTCAGGCAAAAGGAGGAATGGTGGAAGCGCTACCTCACCTAGCGGGTTTTGGGCAATTACGAAGCTCATTCAGACAATTCAATGCTATTAGATACTAATTTATGGGTGTCTTTTGCTACCTAGGTAAGAGAAGATACAAAATTATGCCAATGCAGCCCAACTACCAGTCCATGCTCGAACCTGAGTGCGGCCTCGCGCGGATTAATCATGTAGGCAAGGCTCATTATTTCCCAGATTCGGAATTTTGTGCCCTCTGTCTTTCCGCTTCTCTCCTCCACGAACCAGCGAATCTCCACTGCACCAATGGTCCAACGAGTGCAATAGCTTGAACGGCAACACAGACCGTAAATGTCAGTCCGACACCAATGCCATCGATCATAGGCATAACGAAGCTCGTTCCACCAGCAGCGAACAGGCATCTGGCCAGGTTCAAACTCGCACTGGCTGCAGCGCTTCGATCTGGAAAAATATCCACCAGATAGGTCATGATAACGGACTGCGTGGAGACGGCAGTCCATCCTGTTATAAAAGTCGAAACGATTGGAACGGCGATGTGAACGCGATGGGGATATTGAATGGTCCAACCGAATAAAAGAATGGACAGACACTGCAGGATGGAGAAGAATGGAACAAGTCGAAGACGCGCCTTTTCAATTGGGAAGTCTTCCTGACTAGCATTGCTTTTTGACTGATGTGTCCCAGCTTCAACATCAAATCGAGACTCGTACTTGGCTTTCACGCGCCGATAGTCCAAATCGAGGATTTTGCCGGTTACCAGAGTGCCAACCATGGAGCCCACTCCGTTGGCAATAAACGTTAGACCAATTTGTATCTCGCTGAGACCATAATGGGTCTCGAAAAGAGATGACATGGCCGTGATACTCATCTGCCAGACTGCATAATAAATCGCAAGAAAGACGATGATGGGCGTTGCGAACTTGCTGATGAGAATGCGAAAGGGACCGAAGATGTCGATACTTTTTCTGGCTGCCAACCCCGATAGCAGTGCTTCAGAGTCCCATTCAACCTTGCTGAGCCTTTGATAAACATTCAGAGGATACTTGGTAAACGGGCTTGACGGAACCAAGCTCCCATTGGCAATCAATGATCGAAGTGTCTCGGGCAGCAAGAGAAGCAGCGAAATAAGAAAGACGGCACTGTAAATGGTCAAGAACCAAAAGATTGATCTCCAGCCCAAAGATCCAGCTAAAGCACCTCCTATCACCGGTCCAACAGCAACAGGGACCAGCAAACCCGCCTGGAAAATCCCCATGAAACCACCACGGTCAGCTCGAGTAGTGATGTCGCCAATTACACCAGATCCGATGGCAATAGTACTCGCGCTTCCGGTGCTTTGAATACATCGGAGTACAATGAGAGTGGCATAATTCTTGGTCTCGGCGAGGCCAATGCATGCACCGAGGAACACAAGGAACGTACATGTGTATGCTATCCGACGACCTCTCACATCAGATACTGGGCCCCAGAAGCTTGGTGCTATTCCTTGGAAAATGAGATAGGATGTGACCGTCAAGTTGACAAGTTCTAGAGATACGTTGAGATTGTTTGCAATGGTCGGCAAAGCGGGAAAGTAGATATTTGATGCGAAACCAGAGACTGATGGGCATTAGCTGATGAAATGAACATCTCAAGGTGGTGATTATCTTTTGCTTACATGTTGCAGCAAATGAAACGATAAAGACAATGAGCCACTTCTGTCGTTTATCAAAGATGGTGTAAGGTACATCGGTACCGGCAGGCTGCTCTTCTCGGGTTTGTGAAGGCATGAGGTATTTGTCGATCACCCAAGCATGCAAAGGATGTATTGAACTGAATTTTAAACGAGGTCAGCTATACTCGGACGACTGAGCCTGGCCTTTATAAACCTTGAGTGGAGTTGCGGGACCGGAGTTGACATCGGAGTTGAAAGGTCATTTCTCTTGAGAGGCTATTTCGGCACTTGGGGAGTAAGGGAATGTCTCTCCGAAAATGAGCATGGCGATGGCTTGACGGACTTGGTTCGTGGCTAGTGGTATTGAGGTATTTTTATGCAATTGTGATAATCAAAATTAACCACCATGTGTACACTCCGTTACCGCAAAAAGCATCGTACCAAATTCATCAAGATCCTCCAGCCACCGGTCTACCCTGCCACGTCTCCTAGTAATGCTTGCTTGATCAAATTCCGCGGGCATGGGCCAAAGCTCGTCTATGGTAAGAGTTCCTTCTGTCCATTCGGTCAGAAAGATATTGTACTTCTTTTCCCAATCAGCCCGAGATCGAGCTTGCCATAAAGGTTTATTCGATGGAGCAGGAAGTCCCCGTAACTCAGTACCGAGAAAAGTGGGAAGACCCTCCTGGGATGAGAGTACACTGTCAAGAAGGTACATCACAAACAGCGTACGTCGCTTAGCTTCAGTCACAATCCACTCTTCCCACCTAGGACGAACATGGCGTCGATCTGCTGCACACACCAACCCACGCCGAGAACAGGAGCAGGCAAGTTCTTGAAGATTGATCATCGCTTGTCGGAAAAATGGACTGGGTCCTTGACTGAGACGGAAGAATAGAACCATCGTGTATATGAGATAGGCTTGAAATGCAGCCAGCAGGGACATATCGTCGTAATCATCACGTATATCAGTTATGCTTTCCATCTCGCGCTGAAGGACGATGGCTGCTGAATTTTCACTTCCAGGCAAGGGATTTTCGCATATTCGAATCAAGTTCAGGCATGTGCTGAGTGGTGAGCCGGCGGATGACATCTGCATGGGGTGAATGAAGGGCAGGATACCACGGCCACGGGTTGCAAAGGATGCGTAGGACCCTAGCATTCGATATATGTAGTATTTGACAGTAGCAGGATAGTCCTTGACCGTTTGTTCGGGACCCGGGATGTAAGGGTTTAGCCAGCGATTGCTGATTTCGTCGACATTGATCGGACAAATCAGAGCGAGACTTTTGAAGTCAAGATTGTTCGGGTTTTCATGTCTTTGCGCCAAATCTTGATTGAAACCTTGCCCTGTACTTTGCGGCAATTGAGCCTCTGCAGTAGCTGTGGGTAGAAGATTGGCGCTCAATTCGGAACTAGGGCTTGGGAATGATGCATCGGGCATTGGAACCGAGTTATCCAGCTCAATATCACCTCCAAAAACAGGGGTCTGAGAAGCTTGTCTCGAGGAAGCGACGGAGGCAGTGGCATGGGGATATGTGCATGGGATTCCCCTGTGGATGCACCTGGTGCATCGTCCCTGCTTGCGATCACACTTTGCTTTGGCATTCGAACACTGCTGGCACGACTTTTGTCGAGAGGTAGAATATCGCGAAGGCTTCATGGTAAACGACTGTCATTGATGTCCTGGGTGTTCTGAGGACTCGTTTGGAAGATGAAAATTGCCATAGATGTAGTTGAAATTGGCGGCCTGAGGCGGTCAACGGTATATTGCGGAATTAATCGAACTTTCGAACTATTCAAGACTGTTCCGAGAACCGAAAGTTGTTATATATTTTTAGAGGATTGTGAAAACCTAGGAAAGTGTTTGTAAATGTGATTACCTAGGCATTGAGGTTTATTGCTCGCGTTATGAGGGCACAGCTACTTAACCGGCGCTTTCCAGGGTTGGCATATTCTTGGGATGGCAATAAAAATCCGTTGTTTCTCTAATGAAGAGATCAATATGTATGCGAGATGATAAATTACATGCAAATCCGACTCCAGGACACCACACTCCAAATAACGCTCCTATTTTATCCTCCAATCTCTTACAGAGTCAGATTGCAGGAGTTCAGACCAGGCTTGACATGAAAGCATGGGAACTTTTCATACATCAGCCTCACCGGCTTCTTCCTTGGAGGCAAACGAAACTTCAAACACAACGGCACCATTGCGGCCTTGGGGAGCATCTCCCTCGTGATAATTGTTGGCGTAGCACTTCCACCGACCTAGCCGATGCTCCTTGCCAACCGCAGCGACAATGCACAAACCCCGAACTTCGGGCTCTGATTGAGATTGAGACTTGGGGGATTTCGGAGCAGGCTGGCCTGACGAAGCACCCTCGGGACGCCGTTCGAAGACGGCGATATCGTTGATCATACCCTTGATCAAAGGCTTCGGATCGACCTTCTGTGCTTGCGAGCTGGCTTCGACGTCCATACCATCCGCATCGAGGCTGCCCTCTTGCGCAAGAGAGTGGTTGAGCTGTTGTGAGGGGGCGTCGGGAATCGGTTGACCGGCACCAACAGGTCCCAGGGGAATGATGGTCTTCTTGTCATCCGAAATGCGCCATGCGCGGATCCAACCATCCCAACTGCCACTAAGGACGATATCAGTACCCGGAAGAGTGGTCAGCGCTGTGATCCAGCGAGGTGTGGGCCGCATGTGCCGAGCATTGTGGGCGGCAACCTCCGGGTCCATTTCAGGCGATAGCTCATCCAGTGGAGGAATGGGGTCCACGCCGTGTGCGAGAGGAATCGTATAGAGTGGCTTTTTCTTGTGCATTGACCAAAGCGAGATAGCGCCGGAGTCGGAACCAGTAACAAAGTGGGAGGGCGGGAGAGGAGCAATGCAGTCGATATTGCTCTCACGATAAGGTGCGTTCTTGGAGGCACCACCTCGGAATACGAGTTGAGTCTCGTCAACGACCTTCCATAAACGCGCCGTTCGATCGCGAGCTCCGACACTGACGCATTGGTCAATAGTCATGGCTGCAACGCCGGTGACGTGATCCTGGTGCCCGAACAACGTCTCAACGTATGCATGGCCAGCCGAGGAAATAGACCAGGTCTTTAATGTGCGGTCATAGCTGCCCGAGAACAATTGCTCTCCGGAGCTCATAGTAGAGATGTGACGAGCAAAAGCGAGGGATGCAACGGAATCGCGGTGCTGCGTGAATGTTCTGACCGGTGTAAGAGTCTCTGTATCCCAAATCACCAGTTTATTGTCGCTTCCACCGGTAGCAACGAATTTTCCGGAGGGAGAAACTGCGACAGACAGGATATTCCCCGTGTGCCCTTGCTCCTCGCCGCCGACTTTGCGAACACCCCGGAAGTATTTGACTCGCTTAGGCGTTTTTCGCTGGGGACGGGGAGGCCGCTTCGAATTGGGGTCGGCGGGTTTCGGTTCGCTAGGAGTCGCCAATTCCCACTTGATCAAGGTCTTGTCTTTGCTAACAGTGTAGACGTATGGCGCATGGATGGCGACCGAGGTCGTAGACTGCGTATCGGAGCGGAAGAAAGAGTGGGATGCGGTGGAAAACGATAGTTTTGAGCCGAGAAGGCGAAATACTCGGCCCTTGAATTCATCGACATCTTCCTTCAGCCTCTCCGCAATCAGATCCCGATCAATTTCTGCTGCGTCGAATCCAACCTCGTCGACCTCCTCCCGGACATTGTCCAAGTAGCGTTCGGCGAGTTTCAATCGTCGGTCTGCGGCCGTCTCGCCTTCATCCGAGTCGGCCTCGGATTCTTCGCCTGATTCCGCGGACGCAATTTCGTCATCTTCATCCAAGTCACTTCCAGAAATCGATTCCTCTCTTTCCCTGGCTCGTCGGCCTCCTGCGCCTCCGCTCGGGGCATCGACGCCTCGTTTCTTGGATCCCGGAGCTGTGGCGCGGTCGTCTCTCTTGCGCTTGCGCTGGGAAGCGGGAACGGTGAAAAAGGAAGACATGGCAAGCTCCAGAAAGAGTTTTCCAATGTAAGTTCCTGTAAATATCTGCGGGTAGAAAGCCCCGGGCAGGAAAGTCAGGTTCGTGGAAGTCTAGTCTGCGCGGAATCAACTTTTTTTTTTTCGGCAGAAAAGCGCTGTCGGCAGCGGCTGAGTCAGCAGGGTAGCTGAGAGCTCCAGGCTTCAAGCTCGCCGCGCGGTCATCATTCAACCGCATCTCCCCTTCATCGCCCTTTTTTGAACCTCACCTTTTCTTATTACGCTTGTTTTCGACTCATCGCAAATATGTAAGTCCCTTGTCTATAATGGTGGTCAATTATGCGAGATGCAACTAACACTCCGTGCTTGCTAGGGAGGTTCTCTTGGGCATCACCGGCAAGGACTTCGTCATTATGGCCGCATCCAAGGCCACAATGCGAGGCCCGACCATCATTAAGGCTGAAGATGACAAGACACGGCAGTTGAACCCGCATACACTTATGGCTTTCTCGGGAGAGGCTGGAGATACTGGTAAGTAGCTTGGAACTTGTAATGGAAGACGACGAGACACTGACGATCTATTACCAGTGCAATTCGCGGAATTCATCCAAGCCAACATCAAATTGTACTCGATGCGCAATGACACTGAACTCAGTCCCGCCGCCGTTGCCAACTTCGTCCGAGGAGAACTGGCACGCAGCTTGCGATCACGAAGCCCGTACACTGTCAACCTGCTGTTGGGAGGCCTGGATCCTGTCACTGAGGAACCCAGCCTGCACTGGGTGGACTATCTGGCCTCGTTGGCTCCCGTACCATATGCTGCCCACGGCTATGCCCAGTATGTTTTGACCCTTCTGTATACCGAGCCGAGTTGAGCTCTGTGTAGATTACGAATGCTAATGTTTGTAGATACTACTGTCTTTCTCTCCTCGACAAGCACCACAATCCCAACATCTCTTTCGAAGAAGGCATGAAGCTCCTCGAGATGTGCACAGATGAGCTTAAGCGCCGACTACCTATCGACTACAAGGGCGTACGTGACACTTTTATTTTCTCTGGTTGTTACTTTGCTGACGATTATATATAGGTTCTGGTGAAGGTAGTGACAAAGGATGGTGTGCGGGAGGTTCCCTTTGATAACGAGCGGATTGCGAGAAGTGCTTAGGTGTTTGTTGTATCATAACCCATGACATTTTGAATTGATTACGGGATAATCTACACATGTTTGGCATCAAATATGCAGCATCTCAAGTAGGAGGATGGGGCTTTATAAGAGTCCTAATTCGTCATAAATGTCTGAATCTAATGTAGAGGTAAAGTATTGAATTACTGAAGTTTAAGTGCTGGACAACTCCATGTTTGTCAGGTTTGCATCTGCTCCCCAAGCTCGCGGAACGGAAGTTCTTCAACATCATTCTCCCATCACCGATACACGCGTGGAGATTCACAATGTCGAAGAGATATGCAGAGCTGCCCCTGGAGGAGAATTTTCCTGGGTCGCCAGCCTCGAAAAAGGTGCGCGTGGAGGATGAAACTGAAGGCGATTCCGGCAATGGCGTGCCCGCGCAACGAGCCAGCGGCCAGGAGCTCGAGCAAGACGATCGCAATGGCAATAATATACTAGCAGCCGCCGACAAAGAAGGAGAGGAGCTACGGGAAGGAGCACAAGATGCGTCTGAATCTTCGAATATCGATGAAGAAGCCTCCGCCCTCAGCGCGCCTAAGCGACAAACTCAGCCCATGGAAGGTTACAGTGACCTCTACCTCGACACTATCAACCGCAGTGTACTAGACTTCGATTTCGAGAAGCTGTGCTCCATCAGTCTATCGAATATCAATGTTTATGCCTGTCTCGTCTGCGGCAAATATTTCCAAGGACGCGGTCCCAAGTCGTATGCGTATTTTCACGCGCTCGAAGTCGGACACCATGTTTTCATCAATATTGCCTCGAAGAAGGTCTATGTGTTGCCTGAAGGGTACGAGGTCAAGAGCAAAAGCTTGGACGATATCAAATACGTGGTAGACCCCCACTTCACCAAGGATGCGGTGGTGAAACTCGACAGAGAGGTTCACGACGCCTGGGATCTTTCGGGGTCTCGATACAGACCAGGTAAAGATATTCTACTTGCAAGTAGGGGAAAAGCGTCTGCTAATGATCATAGGATTTGTGGGGATGAATAACATTAAGGCCAACGATTACTTTAACGTGGCAGTCCAAGTATTGGCGCATATCCTTCCCATCCGGAACTTCTTCCTTCTCCACGATTTCCCAACACCGGGCACCCCAGAGCTCGTCCTTCGATTCAGGACACTTGTGCGCAAGCTATGGAACCCAAAGGCATTCCGATCTCATGTGTCTCCGCACGAGTTACTGCAGGAAGTTGCACTGCGATCCTCGAAGCGCTTCACGCTTACCCAACAATCAGACCCCGTGGAATTCCTTTCCTGGTTCCTGAACAACCTCCATCTCGCGCTGGGTGGCTCCAAGAAACCATCCTCGACACCGACCAGCGTCATTCATGCTGCTTTCCAGGGCCGTGTCCGGATCGAGTCACAGGCCATTACCGCTCACTCCGATACTCAAAACGCCCGTCTGGTCTTCACAGAATCTGGCGATATCAAAAGCAATGTCACCCCCTTCCTCATCCTGACTCTGGATCTGCCTCCAACCCCCCTCTTTCAGTCCGCAAACCGCGAATCCATCATCCCACAAGTACCCTTGACTACTCTCCTCAACAAATACAACGGCCTCACAGCTTCTGAGAAGATGGCACACCGTGTCCGACACCGCCTCCTTCATCCACTTCCGCCCTTCCTTCTTTTCCACATCAAGCGCTTCAGCAAAAACCGCTTCGTCTCCGAGCGCAACCCGACCATTGTCACCTTCCCCTCCCCTCGCTCCCTTGATATGTCACCATACGTCGAACCCAACCCAGAGATCTGGCCCCCGGGTGAACCAATCATGTACGACCTCGTCGCCAACATCATTCTCGACCCCAGCGTCGCCGCGCCAGGGACCAACGAAGATGCCGCCGACAAGGGTGTTAACGCCGCCTCTGGAGCGGGCTCTTCTACGGGGGCTGGAGCAGGCAGCGAGAAGGTCTCTTGGCTCGTCCAACTGCACGACAAGGCCGTCTCGGCTGAGAACTCCCGCCATCAACAAGGTGGTGCGGCAGAGCAGCAGCATCGTGGCTCCGAGTGGCTCGAGATTCAAGATCTGTTTGTCAAGCGCGCCGAGAGCGAGACTTTGTTCACGCGTGAAGGTTACTTGATGGTCTGGGAACGGCGTAAGGTTCCCGGTCAGAAGGAAAAAGGCCGCGCGAGATAAAAAGAAGAAAAGATCTCTATAGAAAAACCTGCGGATCGAATAACGGGAGTTTGGCTTGGGGAGCTTTTTGTCTTATATTGGGGTTTTGTACGCGGAGCATTTCTACTCAATGGTCCTTGGAGGCAGAACCCGTCTGGGCCATCTGTGTTATTGCAGATCTGGTGTACTACTAGAAATATGACGACTTCACGCTACAATTTCAACACCAAGTTGTAACTATGTAGGTCATATGCGAGCGTAGATGTATTAAAAGCGCTAAAAGTATACGACATTACATTTTGCGGTATCTGCAATACGGTTGACTTTATAGAGACCCCCAGCCGCAGAATTTCCGCCCAATCCTCATCGTTGAGCCAACCAGGAATCCCCACACGCCTGCTCTTAGAGCGATCTGCATGCCTCTCATAAGCACCAATCTTCCGATATATGCAAGTCTATCGGACCATGAATCTCCGCCGAACCAAAGGCCCATGTAATGAAGATCTGAGAGTCGAGTTGCGGATGAAGGGTGCGTGGAAAGATATGAGTGAGCCAGAGAGCGCAAAGTGAGTGACTCCAAGGGAGAAAGAACTATACTGCTGATGATGGCAGCAAGGTGTGATGCCAGTGAATCCACTGGGTGCGCGGAAAGAAGAGTGACCCGATGAGCAACCATGGACTGGCTTGTTACAGGTAGTCCCGGAAAGGGAGAGGCGAGGTTGGGTGGACCGAGGGGCGGGCCTGTCGAAAGATCTGCACTTTGGGCTGCTCCTACAGCCAAGGGCAGCTGGCTATCAGGTTCCTCGCCACCATGTGGGAGGATGCTGGGAACATTCGATGTTGGCGTTTCTTGTGGGAGAGGAGGGAGAGGATCACCAATTGCAATGGCCTCTTCTATCAAGTTTTGAGATTCTTCGTCAGTCACAGGTAGGTCTGGGGCTGTTGTGTAGCTTGCTCCTGCGGTTATATTTGACGCGCCATCTTGATCCGCCGGGATTCCTTGCTGGGCAGCCTGAGCCTGGCTCAAAATCAATGCTTCGAGAAACTCGGCAATGGATCTGCGATCAGGAATGGCTGAGCTAGAATTATGCTGGCTTACTCCGGGTAATAGGTTTGAGGCTATCTCCTGACCCTGGGCACTGCGGTTGCGGTTTCCCAAAAGCTCCAGTTGCATCGTGATGATGTCGGAACTCTGATGAATCAAGGAAGCTCGCACACGAGGTGAAGTTGGGGGCGAGGTCTCTGGTGATGACGGGCGAGAGAAAAGGGTGTTTGAGCGGGAATTTTGCCGGTCTGTTGTTGTATCATCCCCGGCTTGTGTGTGGCTGAGCTGGCTCTGTGAAAGTGTGGTGTTCGAATGCGCACTTGTTCGGCCCAGTGTTGCCATCTCAGAAAAGAAGTCGTTACTCATTTCCCCGGGGGATTGGGACATGCGGTTTTCATTGGTGAGCACTTGATGCATCTCCCGAGCCACCTCTGCCTCGCTCATTCGGGCAGTTTCTGCAACGATTGGCAGATCAGACCGTCCAATGTCAACTGTGTTTGCACGATAGAAAGGCCCCAGGCGCCTGGCGAAACGATCATCCGGCTCGTCATCAGGAGGACCGTTGCGAAGCTGGACCTCTTCGAGCTCACTCTGCAACAACTCGATTGAATCCCGAAGATTCTCTAATCTCTCCAATTGACCATCAGACTTTGGTTTTGATAAAAGGCCGAAGAAGGAGAACACCCATTTTCGTAAAGACGCAAGTTCACACTTGATATCCTCACGCAATGAGAGCTTGGCACGGCGCATCTCTTCCGCGGACCTGCGGCCTAGAGTGGGAACCACCCAGTCGATAAGATTCTCTTGGTATGCGACTCGAATTGAAAGCTCGTCGACAACGGTGGGCTTGGGCAACTGACGACGAACTAGTCTATAGATGCGCTCTTCAAGCTCTGGTCGCAAATAAAAGCCAAATAGGAAGGTCAAAATTCCTGGGGAGGCTAGCAGGCGCAGAATGAATCCGGCGACCGATGGTATAGACAGGTCAGCAGGAAGAGGAGGTAACTGGACCAGAGATTCCTCGCCAAATGGCACCAGAAGACGAAGGCTTGGAATGGTGTTCGAGGGCACAAGAGAAAGAGACTGGAGGAGGGAGTACATGTAGGCTTCCACTGACAAGAGGAGGACCGAGCTTCTCGCCCTGTAGTTATCATCAGTGCCATGACAAAACTAGTTAACGAAATAAAGATATGCTTACACTGAGTATGTGAGGCCGAAAAGAGATCGAACTCCAAGCGAGAGAGCTCCATTACCTGTAACGTTCACAAAGTAATCTCGTGCCGTGATAAAGACCCGCTTCAGTGGGTTGTCTCGAGCGATCGCCAACCCACTGGACACTGTCCATGCAGGAATCCCAGCTAAGTAAAATCCGAAGACCCCTGTTGCTCCGCGCTCGGAGCGGATCACTTCAAGCAAAGAGGCATGGGCATAATGCCGGTATGTCTGTAGAACAAACATCCGGATATTAGCACCAGGAGGACAAAAAGCTCGGGTGTAGACATACCTGGATTCGCCCGGTAAGAGAAGAGGACCACCAAGTACCAAGAAACACGAATAATTGATCGAGCGTGGTGATCACCAGGCCGAAGTCATTCTCGGCGGTTATTTGGTTTATCTTCTCATGCTCATCAGAAGAGTTGGCGTTCCGGTCGTCGCCACTGACAACAACCCCCATTGTGGAGAGGATGTCATTCTTCGCTCGGCGCAGCTCCCGTCCCAAAACCTTAGACTCAGGGTTGACTGGATGCCCCCGGGCGTCATACTGCTGCATATAGTGGTCGGAATGAATATGAGATACCCTTCGTACTGGGCTCGAAGGGTCAACCGCAGCAACCTCGGGTGGTTCATAAGGTGACCGGCCCTTGTAATCAGTTAATATGGAAATCATGGGGGTAATTAAACAAGAGCAAGGTGTCAAAGCAATATGCTATTGCATTAGACAGCGAAGGTCACACATTCTAGCTAAACAGTGATGGTCCACGCCATACGGGTAAACTTCCCACCAACCCCCCGGAATGGATTCATAGAGGGATAAACCAGTCAAGCAACCATCACTTAGTAAAGAGAGAGGGGCATGATCTGGTTGGCGACAAGAAAGAAAGACAAGCGAACAGCGCAAGGAGGCTTACCAAAGCGAGCCGGTTTAAATAAGCCTGTCGGCCCATCGTGCGCAATGATGCCGAGCATAGGACGCATCACTCGGTGAATAAGCGCGTGAAATCAGTCTTTCGAGATGTCTAACAGAGAAAGAGACAGAGAAAAAGGCGAATAGAATAAAGATGAAGATGAAACGAGTCCAAGTGGGCTTATCACCACGGCTTATCGGAGTGCAAACGGTGCAAACAATAGAAAAAAAGTCGCCCGCGAAAAGCTCTCCGAACTTCGCAGTGGAATTGTCGCAAAGGGCTGCGATTCACATCATGTCGAAGGCAATTGTCAAAACTACCTTCGAGGCATCTCGCACCCTCCGCCCCATTTATACCGGTGGCAGCACGGCGCTGGATGCCAGTGGCCGCATCTTGCTGACCTGTGTGGGCGAAGATGCTTTGATCATCGATTTGGAGACTGGTGACCAGCTTGCCAGTCTGGAAGGGGTGAGTTGAGAAAGGATTTCAACGCAGTCGCAGAGCTTGTACTAACGAATTTAACAGGATGGAGAGATTATTACGAGCTTGGCGAGTATGTCACTTTCCCATGCCACTTATGAGACCGAATACTCACAACCTCTGTAGTCACACCATCCGCTTCGCACGCCGTTGTCTGCTCTCGATCGATGTCCATGCGCATATACACACTGTCGCCTTTCGACGAAGCTTCCAAGATCATCGAGGCGGATCTTGTCCGGTCCCTTAAACCCCACACCGCGCCTGTCGTGACAACCGCAATTGATCAGACCAGTACTCTTCTGGCTACAGGTGGTGCCGACGGCTCGATCAAGGTCTGGGATATCCGTGGAGGCTATGTGACGCACACCTTTCACGACCGGGGAGTCATCTCGGCGCTTTGCTTTTTCGAGGTTTCGGCTGCGGAGAATGACGCAAAGTCTTCCTCTAAGAAGAAGTCTAAGCGGAAGATGTCCGGAGACGACGACGAAGGTATGGAAGATGCTGCATTGCATGCTACGGACTCTACAGCCGGGTTCCGACTGGCCAGTGGCAGTGAAGAGGGCAAAGTGCGTGTGTACGATTTGCACAAGAGGAAGTCGATTGCATCGCTCGACTCGCATGTTTCACTTGTGCGCAGTTTGTCATTCTCTCCCACGGAGAATGCACTTCTTTCTACTTCGAGAGACAAGACCGTTATTGTCTGGGATGCCCGCACCTGGAAAACTCGGAGGATTATCCCCGTGCTTGAGAGCGTGGAGGCTGCCTCCTTCATCGTTGACAGTGGAATCTGTGTAATTGGTGGAGAGAATGGCAAGTTGCGCGCTTTTGATGTCAACCGCGGCAGTGAGATCACGGAGGACCAGGAGGCAGGAGAGGATTTTGAGACCATTATGGCTATTCAGTACTCTCCCGGTCTGCCCTTCATTATGACTGTACACGCAGATCAGACTATCAGACTTCACTCGATTGAATCCTTGTCGGAGTACAAGCCAGGTTCAACGCTGGAGCCGTTGACTATTACACGCCGTATTTCCGGAAACGATGACGAGTTCATTGATCTGGCTTACGTTGGTGGTGATCGATCAATGCTGGCATTGGCTACCAACACTGAAGGTATTCGAATTGTTTCCGTTGCTCCTTCCGAAGACCGACCTGCAGCCCAGGGCGATGAATTCTTCGGTGCCGACATCGCCCACCTCGAGGCTCATGAGGATATCATTATCTGTCTTGACGTTGACTGGTCCGGACACTGGCTTGTAACGGGTGCCAAGGACAACAAGGCCATACTTTGGCGTATTGACCCAAAGACCTCATCTTATACTTGTTTCGCAACTCTGACCGGTCACGCCGAGTCATTGGGAGCGATTGCTCTGCCGCGAACCCCACCACCAATTGGAAGTGCAGCTTATAACGACCCAGTCAACCACCCACCTCCGTTCCTCGTTACAGGTTCCCAAGACAAGACCGTGAAGCGCTGGGATATTGGCAAGCTGGGTCCTCTCAAGGGTGACAAGCCGCACAACCCAAAGGCAGTTTACACACGACGAGCGCACGAGAAGGACATTAACTCGCTTGATGTTGATGGAACTTCCTCTCTCTTTGCGTCCGCTTCGCAGGATAAGACCGTGAAGATCTTTGACGCCGAAGACGGATCTGCCATCGGTGTTCTTCGTGGCCATAAGCGAGGCGTTTGGGGCGTGCGATTCGCGCCTCAAAATACACCCATCATCAACTCCGAGGCTGGAACGAGTACAAGCCGGGGTATTGTTGCAACTGGCTCAGGTGACAAGACCATCAAGGTGTGGAGCTTGTCCGATTACAGTTGTCTCCTCACTTTCGAGGGTCATACCAATAGTGTCCTCAAGGTGATCTGGCTTCCTCCTCCTCAGGTCTCCAAGTCCAAGAATGACGATGATGACGAGGATGAAGATGCCTCTGCCAGCAAGAATGCTGAGCAGACAAAACCTCTCATTGCCTCCGCTGCCGCAGACGGCCTGGTCAAGATCTGGAGCCCATACACCGGCGAACTCGAAACCACACTCGACAACCACACAGATCGAGTCTGGTCTCTAGCTAGCCCTACGCCCTCCGGCTCCCGCTCCGACGTGAAGCCCACCGCCTCGAAATTCAACTCAACCCCCTACGCTCTGGCCAGTGGCTCCTCTGACTCCACCGTTACATTCTGGACCGACACCACCTCCGCCACCTACACGGCCGCCGTAAACGCCAACTCCGAGCGCGTCGAGCAAGACCAGCAATTGCAGAACTACATCCGCGCCGGCGCCTACCGCGAAGCCATCACCCTGGCCCTCCAGCTCAATCACCCCGGCCGTCTCCTTTCCCTCTTCAAAGCCGCCATCGACGCAGCTGACGACCCGACTCTCTCGGCCGATGAGCGCGAGCGCGCAGCAAGCAGTCTGACCGGTAACCCGTCCATAGACGAGGTACTGCAGTCTCTCGACGCTACGAACCTGCGCACTCTGCTCCTCCGCTTGCGCGACTGGAACACCAATGCGCGCAACTCGCGTGTGGCTCAGCGTGTTCTCTACGCCCTGTTTCGATCCTACCCAGCCTCGACCTTCGTCGAGCTGGCCACCCAGTCTGTCCGCGGTAAGGACCGTCGTGCTGCAGCTGGTCTTAAGGATATCCTGCAGGCTCTTGCTTCGTATACAGAGCGCCATTACCGCCGTGTGGAAGAGCTGGCGGACGATAGTTATCTCGTGGAGTGGGTGCTTGGCGAGATGGACGGTGGTGTAGGTCTCGGTGGACTCGGACTGATGAGTTTGGATGAGGGTAAGACGAATGGAGAAGTGCCGGAGCATGAGAAGGACGTGATTATGTTGGAGGCTTAGGTCTGCATTGTATCTTGTGTATATTGATGGCGCTTTGTCTTGGAGTATATTGGATTTGTGGGAAAGGATAAAAGCATCTGCTTTCTCATAGAATTTAACTGTTTAAGTCACTGTTGGTTCCAGTCTTGGTTGATGGTATTATTCAGGGTATCTCTATTTTGGAGTAGGCTAGAAGGCCAATTTGTTAAAGGAGATGTACAAGTGCAGGTCATGAGATTCTTTACATTACTCGTCTCTCCGGCTCCGACGAGAATCTCGGTCTCGATCGTGCCGAGACGAATGAGACGAATGCCTTGAACTGCTGTACTTGTCATCGCGATGTCGTCGCTCACGGTCAGAATCCCTGTCCCGGCGAGAGTCTCTGTCATCACGATCCCGTCGACGATCTCTGTCACGCTCGCGGTCCCGATCTCGATCGCGATAAGACCGGTCGTCCTTGCGGCGATCATCATCATCATACCGCGGACGCCTGGAGGAATGGCGACCAGCAGATGCGCTCCGGTCTCTCCGCGAGGATCCAGTCCTCCGGCCAGAGCGGCCATCGTCGTAATCACGCTTGTGATACTCTCGGTCCCGATCATCACGCCCGCTTTTCTCCAAGTTGCGATCTCGCCGTTCACGCCAGTCGTCCTTGGCAGGCTCAGACTTGGAGGCTTTCTTCATCTCTGCGAGCTCCTCCTCTGTAAAATGCTCGCCCGTCTTCTTGTTCCGCATCGTGATTGGCATATATACACCCTCGGTGCTTCCATTTCCATTCTCTTCGCCTGCCTTCCTCGACGCCTTGCGCATGGCTGATTTTCCCCATGCGCCGAATTCAGCTTCAGCACCTTTTCCACCTGTCGTGTCCTTGGCTCCGATACCCAGGAAGCCTGGACGTCGCTCTGGGACACGAGGCTTGCTTGCACGGTCCGCATTGGCGGAGGACCCGTAATTGCCCCGTCCAATAGACTGGCCGTCTTTCCAGCCCATTCCTCGGAGAAGCGCAGCTCCAAATTCCTCGACGGGAATGGCGTTGTACTGGTCCAAGGTGGCAGGTTCTGGGCGAGTTTGTACGTCTGTTCGGAAAGAGCTTGTCTCATCATAGCGGCGTAGCGTCTCGTCCTCGTCATCTTGAGGCTTCGATGACTCGATTACGAGATCCGACCTGCGCTCCACCTCACCTTTGCTCTCACTTATCAATGCCTGCAAGGCAATCTGGTCGTCCGTGAGGGGCTTGGTGTCTTCGGCGGGTTTTGCATCCGTCATGGGTTGGTCTCCGTCCGCCGCATCGGTCTTTTCTGTGCCCGCGGGCTGATTCACAAAACTGAGTCCATAGGCCATGCTCGGCCCCTCAGTTTCAACTGCGCCGCCGCTAGGAACCTGTCCATTTCGTTCTGCCTCTTGTAAAGCCTGGACCTCGCGTGGCAGTAGATTCTTCTTGCCCTTCTTCACATTGACACCGGCTCGATCGCGCCAGTTGTTTTTGCTCGTGACCGGGATAACCAGCGGCGCGTTCCCAGCGTTGATAGGCTTTCCGTCGGCGGTAATAGCTCCACCAGTGAGGGTATCGAAGCCAGACACTTCCTCGTGAACTGGAGCGCTTTCTTCTTCATCAGACGAGTCACCACCATGGCCAAGTTTGTGTGAATGGCGGGGACGAGTGTGACTCTTGCTAGCTGGAGAATTAACGGGTCGCCCGCGACTCGATTGAAGGTTGAAGGCGGTTTTCTTTGCTTGTGGTCCGTTGGAAGTGGAGGAAAGGGAAAACAACTTGGTAGAAGGCTGGCCGCCACCGTTGCGGTCATCTGGAGCCTGCGATGAGGACATCGCGACAGCACTAGGAGGTTTGGAGAATGGAAGATGTTTTGCGGCAACGAGCGGTCGAAGATTTGGTATGAGAGCTCCAAGGCGGTGGCAAAAGCGGAGCCAAGGACGTGCACATGGCAACGAATAGGGAATTCGGATGTATAGATTAGGAACTGCTTTACGATAGTTATCTACGGTAGAATAAATGGAGAGAGATCAAATTTAAACTAATCGTACAATTCATGTTCGTTAAATTCCCAGGTTGCACCGAACCCGAAGTTTTCGCCCATCCCATGAATAATACATGTCCCAATCCATAAGTTCCCAGCGCTGGTAAGAACGTAGCCAGCGCCATATCAGGTCCATTAAATTAATGAACTCCTTAACTGTTTCGGACAGGTGTAGAAACACTCGACACGCACAGGCGTCAGGAGGGAAAACAAGAGTCAAAAGCAAGGTGCGCCACCATCCAGAACCACCAATAGAAAGGAAAAGACAGAGGCAATAAATCGGAGTAAGAGGGTAGTTAAGGGGTATATACAGTCGAAGTAGAAAAGGGTAGGAGGTAAGGTAAAAAACAGAAATAACGGAGGAACAGTTCCTTAGCTGCTCGCTGTCTGCGCTGCCGGGGCGTGTGGGCTCTTGCCAGAGCCCTGTACCGCGCCAGCTTGGGCGCTGCCGCCACGTTGAGTTTGAGGCGTTGCGCTGCGGCTGGTTTGAGGAACTGCACCGTTCATGGCCGGTGAGCTGGTGACGTTGACTCGGTTCTGCTGGTTGGCCTGAGGAACCCGCATCATCGGAGAGAAGCCTTGGTTTTGGGGAACCTGCATTGCCGGATTGCCATTGGGCACGCCGGGCTGAGGCGGAGTTTGTAAGCTGCCATCATGCGGGACCTGGTAGTTGGCCTGAACGTTTCCCATGCCACCTGCAGCTGCGTTTATAGCCGCTTGTTGGGACATGCGCTGCTGCTGCTGCTGTTGGTACTGGTTGAGGCGGTCGGTCGCCAGCTTGTTTACCTGTTCTAGAGGCAGATTCGGGTTGGCCCGCTGGATCTGGTTTTGGTAGTTGCTAATGGTTGGTACAACACCGCTCGAGAGGGGATTGGATTGACCCATGCGAGGCGACGGAGTCGACACACCTTGTGGCGTGCCACCGTGAAACGACGGGCTCTGGATGCCTCCTTGAGCTTGCATAGCAGCGATCATAGCAGGGTTATTGGGGCCGTTCGGCATGGAAAGGTTCGGAGAGTGCGACCCTTGCGCAAACTGCTGGTTATGGAACTGCTGCTGCGCTTGAGGAGGCTGGCCTGTCTGCTGGGGGCCCTGCTGAGATTGTTGCCGTGATTGCAGAAGACGCTGCTGCTCCTGCAGTCGATTCGCTTCCCGAATCACCCGCGCGTTATCAGGGGAGGTTTGCATTGGCACAGGTCTCGCGCCGACACCTTGCTGCATTTGACTCTGTGGCATAATTTTCATTGCCATGGGGTTATTTTGCATTTGACCATTGACGGGGGTCGCTCCAGAAGGCATGCCTTGCATAGGCTGGGTGCGGTTTTGGTTGACAGCGACACCTGCCTGTATACCGTTAGGCAACCCGTTGGGGGTGCCATTGGGCATACCGCCGTTGGCTGAATTGGGAGGCAGGTTGTTGGGGGTTCGACCCTGAGCATTCATCATTTGCTGCTGCTGCGGGTTTGGCATCTGACCCGCACGCTGAGCAGCGAGGCTAGCTCGCTGCTGAGTGATCATTTGCTGGCGGTAAGCCTCTTGCCGTTCCTGCAATTTCATCTCCCGCTCATGCTTGAGACGGCTGAACTCTGCTGGTGACGATATAGGAGGCTTGGGCTGGTTAGCTTCGTTGGCTTTCCTCAAAGAAGCAAGGTGAGAAGCATGCTGCTGCTTTTGCAGCATTGTCTCACGCTTCTTAGCCAGCTTCCGCATAGCATCAAGCAACGCAAGATGTCTCGAAGATCTCCTTCGGTCCACGCGCAAAGGCTGAGTGGTCCGCCGGCGGACTGGCTGTTGCACTTGGCCGTTATTGGCGGCTTGCTGCTGCTGCTGCTGAGCAGCCTGTTGTTGAGCCAGCACTGTTCGCTGAGCTGTTTCAAGTCGCTGGTGGTAAGCTCTGAAATACTGCGTCTTGGACATATCCGCAGGAAGACCCTCTAGTCCTACCCAACGCTCAAAACATTCCCAAGGTGTCCGCCTCTCGGCCCCGGAAGTAAACAATGATGGAGAAGTCAAACAGCTGGAGATGAGGGACCAGTTGTAGGAATACTCCTTGACCAGTCGGCGCAGCTCGTCATCCTCCGTCATGGTCCACTGCGACGACTGCCGAGATTCAAAGAATCCAACAGACGGCATTGGGTGCTCGGTGGGAGGCCGGAACGAATGGCCAGGGTGAATACGGTCGCGGATGTGCTTGTTCTCGGGTCGAAAGAGCGCAACATTAGTCTGCTCCGGGGGAATCTCGGTTATCCGATGGTCCAAGTCAGAAGCATATTGCGAGTAATCGTATCGACTTCGCTTGCGAGGACGCTCGTCGTCATGGAAAGTGACCTTGGTACAGGCGAACTTCGACACGGGAAGAAGCTCTGTTTTCCAGTCTGAATCCGGGGGTTGTTTGAATGTTGGCAACTGCGTCTCGGGGGCGATGCGCACCGGACCGTAGAGCGGAAGCTCATCCAGCAACTTCTCGGCAGCCGGGGTCATGTCGATTGAGAAGTTGAACTCGTCAGAACCCAGTGAGAAGATAGCCGCTGGGGCGATTGTATCACGTAGGTCATGGCGTGCCTCTTCGTTAAATCCATCACTGACCGATTCCTCCTCGGCGGATGGGACTAGGTCTGGTGTGGGGTGAGATGCGGCAACTGCTTCATCACCGGTGTCCTCCGACGGAGAAGCTGCACTCTTCGAAGTCGCCTGTGTTGGGGTGTTTGGCGCAGGGATCTTTGCACTGACTCGAAGCAGCGCTCTGTGGCTCTCCTCGCTGTTGACGTACTCCGCGCACCAGTCAGCACAACTCTTCGCCGCAGCAATCTTCCATTTTCTTTCCTCGCGAAAATCCGTCCGCATCCATTTCATATGGTCAAGGAGCACATCCCAGTGACTTCCTTGGCGAGGAGGTTCCATAGACCGCTTCATCTGGCGTAGAGGCCAGCGGTTCGCATTCTGAAGTGCATAGATTCGGCGCAAGGTCCGGCAGTCCATTTGCTCCTGGTATTCGAGCAAATGATTGGATGTTGATAAAGTCTTGTGGGCGGATGTCAGGAGGGTGTTGAGGTGGCTACCTCGGGGAGGAGCATACGCTCTGTTCAAAAACAGAGTGAACAAATAGTCCTGCTCCTCATTGAGCTTGGAGAGTCCATCGCTCGGGTCCCGATGCATGAGATCCAACGAGTCGGCCTTGTCTTGTTGGGCCGGGGTCTGCTTGGGGAACACAACGGTTGAGAGCCTGGTCCTTTCCTTCTCTCGATCTTTGCGATCCTTGAAGCGCATCCGCGCAACACTGTCGGGCGTCTCGTCTCCATGGCTTCGGTCATGGGCGAACGCTTTTGGTGTCTCTCCAAGTATCTCGGAAACAGACTTGTGGCGAATGGCTCCGGACGACACTCGAGTAGTCATACGTTCGGGTTGTGTGGAGACAGGATGAGTGGATGGAATTGTGACGGGCTTCTTGTTAGGTGTCTCGAGAGCATCGCTAGCAGCCTGAGCTCCTTCCGGCAATTGATTCGGGGTTGACAAGCTCGCCGTGCCTTCTGGAAGTTTAGAGTCGGTGGGCCCGAGATCAGATCCTTGATCAATGTCCATTTCATCCTTATCGGCCCCTGGGCCAACGCTCTCCTGGATGACTTCGTTTGACGAAGGCCCAGCATTGCCCACATTCTCCCCGGTGTTCTGCTGCATAGATTGTGCTTCTTCCAATCGCAATTGTTCGTCTGGAGTCGCAGGGACCAGGCCTGGACGCGGGTGTGTAAGTCTAGTCTGCTTGGGACTCGGACGACCGATTTGACCGACATCGGTCACTTCTTCGCCGGGGCTCGTATCGGGTGAAGCGGCAACGGGGATAGGTGTATTGTTAGAGTAGGGATCGATTGATGAAGCAGGTGAGAGAGGTTGTTCGGCGTTTGATGGACCTAAGGTTAGAGAAGGTCGAGAGTCGTGTTTCTTTTGGGGAAGAGCCTGGGGGATATCGAGGAAGGGCGTCGCTTTCGTCGCAGCGGATCTCGCTGCCCCAGGGGAAACCTTGACCTCTGCTCCATCGCGAACTTGGGAGATAGGCGGAGTCTCTGGCACCGATGCGCTGGCCTTCCCGTCGCCAGTTTGAGTGGACGGCGCAGTCGCAGTCGGTACATCCACACCGGGAGAGTGCTTCGGGCTGGTCAAAGACACAGAAGATGCCGGCGCATCCTTTGCAATCGATGCGACAGCGGGGCCTGCGATCCCGGGCCCGGATACGACGGGCGTTACCTGCGGACTGGCTGCGGACACAGCGCCATCTACTGTCGGTGGCGGGGTGATGCCAGCAGCAGGGTGAGCCTTGCTGCCAAGATCTGCAGATACTACTGGTTTCCTGGTGGGTGAAGGCACGCGCGCATGGATAGGCGATGGCAGAGTAGCTTCGTCGAAGTAACGACCTCTGTGGAGAGTATGAGTATCGCATCGCGTAATTAATGACGGATGGTAATTTTCAGGGCAATGAAAGGGGTCAGAGAGAGCAATGGATAGTAGGGACTCACTTGGAGAGGTCGTTGGCGTCGAGAAAAGCCTGTTCCTTCTGCTGATAAAGAGCGTCGGCGGTCGCGCCCTCAAAACCCACGGTCGCATAATACAACTCGGTCAGTTTTCGCTTGCGCGACAACAAACAGTTTCTGGTCAAAAATCAGCGATCAGCCCAACATAAAACATCGTAAACTGCTAAGAAATGATTTTTTCGGAATTGATACTCACGCGATCTCATCGTTCTTAGACCGGAGAAGCTCGTCGCGGAGCATGAGGTCTAACTCGGGAACACAGCATCCGATTAACGCGGTAGAAAAGGGAATGGATTGACCGAGGTCATTCAGACAGAAATAGTCGCCGTATTAGATGGAATTGGATGTGGATAGCGCGTGAAGCGATGGAGGGCAGGGAAGGGAGGACTTTTCAGTACGGGTTGGCACGGAAAAAAGGGAAGACGTTCGGGGGGGGAGAAGACTTGGTGAGGGTACCGTACTGTAATGTTACCACCTGTTGGAGTGTGGGCATTCTTTGGATTTCTTGATATCCTTAATATATTCAACTACATATTGTCTGGCCATGAATTTGACGTATCTAAATCCGTCGATGGAGTCTAGCTAGGTATGGTCTGTCTGACACTGTATTCATGTGCTGGATATTGTGTGGCCGCAACCTCAACTGGCGACCGTGAGACGTGTATGTAACGTGTAAGCATTGGCATTCCATCGAGGCTGCTTGCATCCCTGGTATTAATGCCTTAGTGCCTTCCAGCCTTACAGCCTCAGGCTGAATATCTTTTCAGGTGTCGAGGCCCCACGGCTCCAAGGCAGGAACGTATCCACTCCTATCGATAACCCGCAGAAAAACGCTGCCAAAAAAAAAGCTGTTGTTCTCCAGGTCACCTTAACTTCTCTGCGTCCATCGCCCATATCGCCCATAAAAATGGCCAAGCGCAAGCGTAACGATACTCCCAAGGAGGAGAAGACCACCGAGATCCCCGCCAAAACCGTCAAGTCTGCTCCCACCCCCTCGCAGGCTCCAGATGCTGCCGTTACGGTTCAAATAGTGACCGGCTCCTATGAGCGGGTGTTGCACGGCTTCACGGCCGGAATTCCTGCTGCCAGCTTCAGGACCAAAAAGGATGCTTCCAAGGACTCGACAGCCCCCATTCAATGCGTCGATACCTTCTTGTTCGAGGCCCATGGATCTGCAATTCGCTGTCTGGCGCTCTCCCCGCTACCCAAGGCCACCGACTCTCCGGACGCTCAAAAGGTCATCATGGCCAGTGGCTCCACCGATGAGCGCATCAACCTCTACTCGCTGTCCGCTGCTCCTCCCGCTGTCAACGACGAGTACCCATCCGTGCCAACCTTAGCTGGGAACAAAATTCTCGAGAACCCCAAAAACCGCGAGCTAGGATCTCTATTGCACCACAGCGCCAGCATCTCCTCCTTGAGCTTCCCGTCCCGCAGCAAGCTACTTGCCGGTGCGGAGGACAATACAGTTTCCGTCTCCAAGACCCGTGATTGGAGTGTGATCTCAACCATCAAGGCGCCTAACCCGAAAGTTCAAGGCCGCCCCAGCGGTGACACAGCTCCTCCTGGCGCTGCGCCATCTGGAATCAACCACTTTGCGGTCCACCCCAGTATGAAATTGATGGTGAGTGTCGGCAAGGGCGAGAAGTGCATGCGGTTGTGGAATTTGGTGACGGGCAAGAAGGCGGGCGTCCTGAACTTCAGCAGAGATTTGTTATTAAGTGTGAAGGAAGGGAAGTGGAGCAGCGGCGAAGGTCGTCGCATTGCATGGAATCCCGCTGGAGAGGAATTTGCCGTTGCTTTTGAGTGGGGTGTCGTGGTGTTTGGCAATGTAAGTTGCGCCTGGTTACTAGATTATTGTTTCACTTGCTAATTATTTGGTACAGGATTCGACTCCCAAGTGCAGGGCTTTACCGAGCCCGCGGAGCAAAGTTCACCAGATGAAATATGTCTCTCTGCCAGAAGGCGAGGGTCAGAATGGTGACGTCTTGGCCGTTTCCACGGAAGACGGCCGTGTCATCTTCTACTCCACTGATGACCTCAAGGATGCTGAGGAAGGCGATGAGTCTGAAATCCCCTACGCTACTCCATTGGCTCAGGTTGGCGGCAAACAAGCCGAGCTTCCTGGTCGTATTAAGGATTTCGAGATTTTGAATCTAGCCGAGCAGGCCAAGGAGATTCGCGACGACCTTTTGGTCGTGACTGGTAACTCCGAAGGTGCAGTCCGCATCTGGAAGATGACTAGAGAGGATCTTGTTCCAGCGAAACACTCCAAAGACAAGGATACCGTTCGCCAGGTCGGCAACCTCTTGACTACCTACGAGACTGGAAACCGAATTACATGCTTGGCATCCTTCGTCATGCTTCCGGCAGAGGATCCATCCACGCTCTTTGCTTCGGAGGGAGAATATGAGGATGATGAAGAGGCTGAGGAAGAGGAAGAAGAAGAGTCATCCAGTGATGACGACGAGTAAACGCTCGTCAGACTATGTGACCTTTATACCCATTGTACTGTTAGACCCAGCTGTAATTGCGACATAAAAGTGTGCATAGAGCGATTCCACGAGATCACAGTTTCCTACGATATTAACTACCTAGGTAGTAACAAGAAAATAAATGTTCGAGTTGTTGGCCACGGACTCGTGGTTGGTGAGGCTGCGATGTCGACAAAGATTTTCCCGACACAACGTGACTCACACGGGTCAACAACTGTACTTTAAGCGATCAACCCCGAGATTTGAGTAGCAATGAAATTAATTACAATTAAAAAAGTAAGAAATATTGGCGTTGCAAAGCGTAGGCCTTTTTTTGCTGTAGAAGCCAGACACCGCCCGCTCGCTCTCCACTGCACAAAACCCCCACCACGCTCATTCCATTCTTTCATTATCATATCGCCCACCAGCAATTTTCATCCGACCCTTCAACTCCTCCCATCCACCCACCCGTCACCTCCTGTCTCTGTCCCTCCCTTTCGATTCTGACGGACGAGGCTCTCTTGAAATTTTCCTTCCAATATGGCGACCAACGGTGACTTCTCCGACGAGTCGCAGCCCGGATCCCCGGTGCTCGACGCCAACACCGCCCAGGACTTCGATGACCAGGAGCCCCTCGACCAGGGCGAGAAGCCCCTCAAGTCGGCTATGAAGAAGCCCCAACCTGCTCCCGCCCCGAAGCGTCCAGAGCTCCCCGAGCAGCCTAACCCTGACACTCTGGATCTCACGAAACTCACGCCCTTGTCGCCCGAGATCATTGCCCGCCAAGCTACCCAGAACATCGGCACAATCGGTCACGTCGCTCGTTCGTCGCCTTCTTCCTCGTCTTTGCGGAATATTCGCTAACTGGTCTTCGCAAAATTTAGACGGAAAATCCACACTCGTGAAGGCCATTTCGGAGGTTCAGACTGTGCGCTTCAAGAACGAGCTGGAGCGCAACATTACTATCAAGCTCGGTTACGCCAATGCGAAGATATACAAGTGTGACAACCCCGCTTGCCCTCGCCCGACATGCTTCAAGAGTTACAGCAGTTCAAAGGAGGTCGACCCTCCCTGTGAGCGCGAGGGCTGCGAGGGCCGCTATAGACTTCTTCGCCACGTCTGTGAGTGATCCCATTGAGAAGTGCATGTGGGAAATTCTTCCCGAGGGGGTTGCTAACACATACACTTGAAGCCTTCGTCGACTGCCCCGGTCACGATATTCTCGTGAGTTTTTCTTGTCAGTTCTGGCGACGAAAAACCCGGCGCTAACAGGTTTTAGATGAGTACTATGTTGTCTGGTGCCGCCGTCATGGATGCTGCTCTTCTTCTGATTGCCGGAAATGAAACCTGCCCGCAGCCCCAGACCTCCGAGCACTTGGCTGCCATCGAGATCATGAAGCTCCAGCATATCATTATCTGCCAGAACAAGGTTGACCTTATGCGCGAGGATGCTGCCCTGCAGCACTACCAGTCCATTCTCAAGTTCATCCGAGGCACAGTCGCCGATAACTCACCAGGTAAATACGAGTACTATGGATCTACAAGATGGAGTGGTACTGATTATGGCAGTCATCCCCATCTCCGCCCAACTCAAGTACAACATCGATGCCGTCAACGAGCACCTCGTGTCCCACATTCCCATCCCCATCCGTGACTTCTCCGCCTCGCCGCACATGATGATCATTCGTTCCTTCGATGTCAACAAGCCAGGTGCTGAGATCGATGAGCTGAAGGGCGGTGTTGCTGGTGGTTCCATTCTCACCGGTGTCGTCAAGGTCAACGACGAGATCGAGATCCGCCCCGGTCTGGTCACCAAGGATGAGAACGGCAAAATCCAGTGCCGTCCCATTTTCTCCCGTGTCGAGTCCCTCTTCGCCGAGAGCAATCCGCTCAAGTTCGCCGTCCCCGGTGGTCTTATCGGTGTTGGTACCCGCATCGACCCAACTTTGTGTGAGTACCCGATGAAACGCTCCTAAACCGCTCGAACCCTAGATAAGAAGACCTCGGTGGAGGACTCGAGAGACGCGAGAGACTCCATCACGGCGGGGAGACAACGAGCGGAGTTTGCGTGATATTCAGAGCTTTTGCTAACATTTTTTGCAGGCCGTGCTGATCGTCTCGTTGGTTTCGTTCTGGGCCACCGTGGCCAGCTTCCCGCCATTTACACCGAGATCGAGGTCAACTACTTCTTGCTTCGCCGCCTTCTGGGTGTTAAGACTGCCGATGGCAAGCAGGCTAAGGTTTCCAAGCTCGCTAAGAACGAGGTTCTGATGGTTAACATTGGTTCGACCGCCACCGGTGCCAAGGTGCTGGGTGTCAAGGCCGATGCCGCCAAGCTGTCTTTGACCTCTCCTGCCTGCACAGAAGTTGGCGAGAAGATCGCCATTAGTCGGAGAATTGAGAAGCACTGGCGTCTGATTGGTTGGGCCAACATTGTTGCGTAAGTTTGACCGCGGTTTATATGGCTTAACCTTGACTGACGAGCTTTTCACTATAGCGGTAACACTCTGGAGCCTACTCAGCACTAAATTGCTGCTCTTTGAATGACGTCCAGTGCCGAGTGGGTCGGACTGGGAAGAGGTCTGGTTAAACGGGAGATATTCGCGTAAAGCAATATGCTCTGTCAACGTATCTCAACCCGCCAGCTCGCTGCGATTTGCCGAAAAAGTTTTACGCCTACGACGAGCCGGAAAAGTGAAGGCATGACATATACATATTCCCCCGGCTGAATAGAGGAGGTTTATCGAAGTTCTACTCGGTCACCTTCGCCCAGTCGCCTGCTCCAGCATACCTGGAGACGTTCCAAGTCCTGGAGTGCTGGCGGATAGGTATGGGACGGAGGATGATGCCGAGGTAGAATACGAGTCACGTTGACGAAGAGGTGTATTTCCGTTTATTTTGTGTGTTCTAGGGAGTTGTACTGAAGAGGTATTTTCTTGTTTCTATTTTCCGTGTCTGCATGATCAAGCTCTGGGGCCCTATGTAGATAAATATAGGCCTTACGTTTCCAAAAAGTAGTAGGGAAGGGTGTCTATGGTTATCTGAGAATATCTGAGAATCAATAATCATTTTAGCCTCGTCTTAATTATACAAAAGATCGGAGAGTATTCCAAGGTTCCAGCTTGTGTCTCGCGGGATTGTGAGATCTGACTAAGGCGGCAATAACAAAGTAGCTTCTTTGGCCTGTCGACATTTCTCCCTTTGACATTGTCCCGCATCGACAACATGTGGATTCTTGAGGTAAATATTATGAAGCCATTCAATCATTTATTCCAGCTTCCGTTAGGAAGTAATTTTTCGGAAACCGTGTCCTAACAGGTGTCTTCTCTAGCAACTCGCGCGTCTTCTTGACCGTCCGCTCTTCCCATGGAAGAACGTGCTCGTGGGATTCTCCCTGGGGCAATTCGTGCTTGAAGGCCTCCTGTCGCTCCGTCAATATAAAGTCCTGCAACGAACAAAGCCTCCCAAGGTCCTCGAGGGTGAGGTTACTCAGAAGGTCTTTGATCAGTCTCAGGTAAGAAGCATCGCTGAATACCTAGGGCCGACAACAACAGGAAGCTTACAAGAGGGATATGATCATAGGCCTATGGTCGCGCAAAGGCCAACTTCAGTTTCGTGTCCGGTCTCTACGGTCAAATCCAGAATCTCGTGTTTATCTACGGCGATGTCCTCCCCAAGCTTTGGAGCATCAGCGGACTCCTGCTGGCGCGCTATCTTCCCGGTCGATTCCAGGGTGAAATCACCCAGACGCTCGTGTTCATCTTCGGTTTCAACATACTCAGCACTATCCTCTCGCTCCCGATCTCGTACTATCAGACTTTTGTGCTCGAAGAGAAGTTCGGTTTCAACAAGCAGACACTCAAGCTCTGGGTGACGGACATGCTCAAGGGTCAGGTACTCGGAATTGTGCTTGGAACTCCCATTATCAGCGCTGTGCTCAAGATCGTTCAGAAGACTGGCAACTCGTTCTTCTACTACCTGTGGATGTTCGGCGTCTTCGTCCAGATCTTTGCGATTACCATTTATCCGGTTGTGATTCTGCCTCTGTTCAACAAGCTCTCTCCGCTGGAGCCTGGTGATATTAAGACTGGTGTCGAGAACCTGGCTAAAAAACTGAAGTTTCCGCTCTCGGAGCTGCACGTCATTGATGGCAGCAAGCGCAGTGCCCATAGCAACGCTTACTTCTATGGTCTGCCGTGGAAGAAGCACATTGTCATCTACGATACCCTGCTTGAGAAGAGCGAGCCGCAAGAGGTTGTTGCCGTGCTGAGCCACGAACTCGGTCACTGGAGCTTAAGTCACACCACCAAACTCTTTGGTATTGCTCAGGTACGGTTCCAAATATGTATGACGAGTCTTGGATGTTTGCTAACTTATCCATGTAGTTCCACATGTTCTACATTTTCGCCCTGTTCTCCGTCTTCGTCAACAACAAGTCTCTGTACCAGTCCTTCGGCTTCGTCAAAGAACAGCCCATTATGATCGGTTTCCTTCTGTTCTCGGATGCTTTGGCTCCCATGGACGCCGTCGTGAAGCTCCTTATGAACATTCTAAGCCGGAAGTTCGAGTTTGAGGCCGGTATGTCGCACCTAAGAATTATATTGATTCATAACCGTGCTGATTATTTCTGCAGATGCTTTCGCCCAGGGCCTCGGGTTCTCCGACGAACTTGCTTCCTCTCTCCTTAAGCTCCAGATCCAGAATCTGAGCACCATGGACGCTGACCCGCTCTACGCCAGCTACCACTACTCGCACCCCATCCTCACTGAGCGTCTTGCTGCTCTCGGCTGGGATGGTGGAAAGGTCACCAGCTCCAAGGCTGAGGACAGCGAGAAGCCCATCAAGGCCGCTGACCGCGAGCTGTAGACTTGCATCAATTTATGATGCCTTGAATTGCTGATTTCGATGATTAACCTCTCTGCCGATGAAAAGCGGTGGGTGATAGAGAATGAAGATTGGAAGGAACAACAGGCTCTTGCTTTCCATTATGTATCGATTGAATTTAGTCAATCCGTCTATGATAAAAACAACGTATTTTTGGCCCAGAAATGAGAATGCATGCGGTGATCAAGATCTAAGCCAAACCTGCGAATATCCAGTGGCAGGTAGAGTCCTAACATATACCATGAAAAAGAGGAAAAGAAAAGAAAAGAAGAGAAGAGAACTCCATCCCAATGCAACAACGCCCACGGCTCAAACGAATCCAAAAGACAAAAAGCTCAATCTGAGCCATCGCCCTTCTTGGCCTTGGCCTTCTTCTCAGCCTGGCGTCTCTCCTTCTTCTTTCGCTTGCGCTCCTCCTTGTCCATAGATTGCTGCTCCTCGAAGGCCTCCGCCTCCGCCTCAAGCCCATCCCCAGTCATCTCGAGGTCATGGACCTGCTCCTCAGCCTCGCCTTCGTTCTGGTTGCCGTTCGAAATAGCTCCGGCTGCGATATCGAGGTACTCCTCATTGGGGTTTTGTTTGGCGACCGTCAGATCGCGGCCTAGCACGTCACCGGACAAACCGGCTTGCACGCGCTTCAGGTTGTGGAGTATCAGGTTGGGCGCCGCGGCGGTCGTCCGCGAAACGGGGCCATGCTCGCTGATGCTGGCATTTGGTTGCAGAGCTGGGTCCTTGGCTGCACGCTCTAGGTAGGCGGCCAGGAAGTCGTTGGCTGCAGATTGGCTGATTGTCTTCGTGCTGTGCACGATGGTCGGCGGTAGGGCAGGCGGGCCCTGGGTGGTCATTTTAGCGCTGGGTGGCGTGCGACGGCCGGAGTGTGGTTTGCAGTATTGATATGTGGTAAATGTAGTATAGGGGACTTCTTGGTGTCCACGACGTAAGGGATTGAGACCGAGGGTTCTTTGCGGTAATCGTCGAAAGTTGAAGCATTCGGCGCATCGCGACAAAAAAGTTTCGGTGGCGCTAACCCCAATCGGGTAACATACTGGACTTTCACTGCGCAGTGCCTCAGCTGCTTTCGATTATATGCGGTTACTACGAAATAACCCTATGATGCATTAACCCTTCTTCACGTAGCCTTTTTTAAAGCAAATAATTAATAAAAAACCTCGATTGTAGGCGTTTACTCGGTGTACACGCTGGTCCGTGCCTGCGGCTCCGCGCTTAATTAATTTTCTTTCGACTTCCGAACACCGCGTTTCAAGTGCCAGCGACATCTCAACCCACCAATTTAACCATCAATCCCCGAGTCTACACCCTCACCCAGACTCAGGCCATTCACCATGCCCCGCCTCCGCTGCAGGGCCCTGCCCACCATCCGAGCCCCCGTATACAGCACGACTCCGACCAGGTACGTCCAAACTTCGCAACGATCCAGCTCGAATCAACCACTCACACTCCACGCAATGGCATAGGATTCTCCAATTCACACCACGGACAACAAGCACACCGTCAAGCCTTTCCTCTAGACCCTTCTCCTCGCTTCTCTCCACGCCAACCCGCTCCCAACCATCGCAGACCCTCTCCCGGCTGCCGTTCACATCGTCACCCATTACCTCGTCTGTGTCCTCACTACTCACGCAGAAGCCTTTCCAAACCCGCTCTTTCTCGGCGACTGCCTCGCTGGGCGTGCGCCGTTCGACCTACCGACCATCGCGACGGATCCAGAAGCGACGTCATGGGTTCTTGTCGAGGAACAAGGACCATAAGGGTCGTAAGACTCTTACGCGCCGGCGAATGAAGGGACGGAAGGCTATGAGCTGGTAAAGCATCTCCCAGTGAGAGTGTAATTGATATAAAGGGAGTAGGAAGTGTTGGAGCATGGATGCATTCGGGATATTTAGAAATGTTCTCGAGATTGAACTTCGAGACGGGGCATTCAGGCTTGTCCGGCCTTGTACCATATTATCTATCCTCGTCGAGGATGTGTCGGATTATACGCAATTTCAACAGTTTTCAGCATGCAGATGCAGCATTACCGACACAACTTTGTAGCCATTGTATATCTACCTTCATGTGCTGTGTCTAGGTATATCATGGAGCACGTTACTCGTCGTCCATTTCCTCGTCGCTGTCCTCTTCCTCAGAGCCGCTTTCGTCCTCTGAGTCTTCCTCGTCATCATCATTATCATCCTCTTCCTCGTCATCGCCGAGTTTCAGACCATAGTCATCCTCAAATTCCTTGAGGGCTTGGACCTTCGGGGTGAAGCCGAAGGATTCAAAGCCTTGTTTGAGAGGCTGGTTACAATATTAGAACGTGCTTTCTCTGAATATCTCAGTCTGGTGAACTTACCTCTTCCAGAACAGTACCGCAGGTGACAACAAGGTTAGCTGTCTTGGGATCGAATAGCGGCAAAATAATCTCACGGAGAGCACCCTTGACCTCGTCGACACTGATACCGCGAACCTTCTTGAGCATCTTCTCCTTATAATCGCTAGGCAGGTTCCGCACGACCTGGCGGATGAAGCTGCCCTGTGCCGCCATAGCAACGGTCGTCTGCTCATTGGCGTAGCCGACCACAATGCTGCTGATAGCGCCCTCCAGCATGAGAGGGTCCAAAGGCGAAGCCCCAGACAGGTGTTCCTCAACAATGTGCTTGCTGGCCTCGAAGGCCTTGGCGGCGTTGGGAGACCGGTACACGTCGAAGTTGACGACACCGTTGTCGATGTTATACGCAAAGTTGGTACCATACGCCAGACCCTTGCCGCGGACAGCGACCCAGAGGGGACCCTCAACTGCATTCATGTATGCAATGGCCACCATCAATGCCGGCAGCTTGGGATGGTCATACGAGTCCAGGCCTCCGGCAGTAGCGTAGGCGAAAGAGGAGTCAACTGTCGGCATAGGAACGATGAAAGACTTGCCACCAAGCTTCTTGCCGGCATCGCTCAGCACGTCACGTTTCTTAGTAATAGGTTTCAGGTCGGCGCTGGTGCCCAGACGCTCAGCGAAGGGCTTCCATGCCGAAACAGGGCGAGTAAGCTTCTCCAGATCGGCGAACACGACAACTCTGACGTTGTCGGGCTGGAAGAGCGACTTCCGGATCTCCTCCATGCGGCCGACGATCTCCTCGGGCTTCTCAGCAAGCAGACGCTTGACTCGCTTGAGATAGCGTGCCTTGACCAAGGTGGATCGAGCCCGTGTAATTGACTCCTCTGCATAATGAATCATGACATGCACGGCGGCAAGCATGCTATCACCGCTGCGCTTAGCGTCAGGAACATCAGCCAGGAGTCGGGAGGTGATAGCCCGGAGCCTCTCCACATCGAAGATGGAGTTCCAGGTGAGCTCCTGGATCCAGGCGATAGCAGTCTCGTACTTCTCACGTTCAACCTGGAAGGACACGCGCAACATCTCCGAGTTTCCAAGAGCCCGCGCACTCTCAATAGAATAACCAACAGTATCCTTCTCAAGCTCCACAACTACTTGCTCGAAGTCGATTGCCTTGCCATCACGCTGGACTGGGATGTTGAAGAACGCCTCCATGTACACCGACAACAAGGGACGCAGTTGGATGGGAACAGACTGCGCAGAGACGAGGACAGACATCTGCACGAAGCTGCTGGGAATGTGCTCAAAGTGGACGAAAAGAGGCAGGCTCGAATCATCGGCATCAATGATATTTTGGATCTTGTGGTTAGGGCGCCCAGCCTTCAGAGCAGCGCCTGACAGGGCCGTAGTGGTGTTCATGAAGTGAATAGATTCGGCGCCGGGGATCTCGAATGAGGCCAACAACTCTTTTGGAATCTCCTTGTCATTCTCGGCCTTGGCCTTCTCGAGCATGTCAGCAAGTTCCTTCAAGCCCTTCTCGCCGAGATGCTCCTTCTGAGCAGCAACACGCGCTTCCTCGTCATTCTTGAGCTTGTCGGCCAGCTTCTGGGATGGGACACCCAAGATGGAAACATGAGGAGCATCAGCGATCCACTTCTTGATAAATGAACGCCACTCGTCCTCTTTCCAGTTCTCGAGAGCATCGTACTCTTTCAGAGAAGCGACGTCCCGCAAAGTCGAGCCGTCTCGCTTTCCGAACAAGAAGTCTGAAATGACATACTCTGCAAAGGACGAGGCAGAGGACTCGGTCGCAAACTTCCAAGTACGACGCTGGCGGTCAATGCACTCTTTGAGGTACTTCATGTCCAGCTCTTTCTTCATCGCATCCTGCAAAATCTCGAAGAATCTCTTCTCCACCTGCTCGAGATTTTCCGTCTCAACACTGGTCAGAGTAAAACGGATCTCGATGCTAGGGTGGTCTTCGGTGGCATAGTAGACCGCACTGGCAATCTGTTCCTTCTCGACGATGGCATTCTCCAGCAGAGACGCAGACGACCCGGCCAAGTACAAGAGGGCCACATTTAAAGCACCAGCTATAGACGGTCATTATTCATACCAACAAATAGCCGATAAGCAGAAAACATACATTGGATGGGGTCGGTGCAATCTGGACCCAGGAAGCGGATCTCAATTTCACCAAACGACTCGTCCTCTTCAGGGAACTCAACTTTTTCGATGATTGATTTCTGCAGAGGAGGAGCCTGCTTGGAGTCTGTCCAGGGCCTCTTGAAAGGGGCATCTGGGCTAGGAATGACATCCATGATGGTTTCTTCAAACTTGTCCAAGATGCCCAACAAGTTGTTCTGGTCCACCTCACCCGTAATGATCAGGCACAAGTTCTTGGGCTGATACATTTCACGGTGGAATTCGCGAATCCGTTCGGCAGTCAAGACGCGTAGCTGCTCCATCATACCACCGGTCTCGTATCGGAAGCCGTTGCCCTCGGGGTAGGTCAAGCGCCGGGCGGCCAGATCAATCAGCTCAGCGGCGTCGTTCTGCACACCCTGCATCTCAGAGTAAACCACACCGGCATCATTTCCAGTGCCATCGATGTGGAACACTTCAGTATAGCAGCCCTCGTCGGTAAGGGTGGGAGCAATCACATGCTCGAGGTAAATTGGCAGAATGCGGGCAAAGCCCTCCCAGCCAGCTGTGTCAAGAGTATACGCTGTGTGGTCTGTGGCAGTCCAAGCATTGGTGTTGGAGTACACCCGGGTGGCCAACTTGTCAAGGAAGCCTTTATAGCGGTAGTTGCGAGAACCCATGAAACAGAGATGCTCGAGTGTGTGGGGAGCTCCCGAATCATCGTGGATCTCCGTGGCAAGCACAAAATAGCCATTTACCTTGGGACCGGGCTGGTCAATGACGACCACCCGCATGCCGGTGCGCTGAGACTCATACTCAGTGAATTCACTCGGGGAGTAGTCAGGCTTGAACTGTTGCAGCAGTTTGAAGTAACTCTGTTGCACCGAGGGCGACATATTGATGCGTGGAGATCTTCCAGAGAAGATGTCTCGCCGAAAACTGGTCGATCTGACATCGGTTAGCTACCTTTTTTTTTTCTTTGCCAAATATGTATATTGTTTTGATATGCGCGGGGCATCAAAGGCATCAAATGTCCTGCGCCAAAATGAAATCTCGACGCGGGGGCTCTGAAGGGGCCATATGCACCGTATCCACAATATGGAAAGTGAAATTGGAATCAAGGCACACACAAAAGTGATTCCCGATGACCGTTGTACCCTGTAAAGATTCATCGTACGGGTGTGTGTGACAGCGGGGCAGGCAGAGATTGAGGGACGGGATCGATATCATAGCGAAGTATAGCGAAGTACAATAAAAAGGGATTCACTTACAAAGAGCGAGTAGTTCTCACCCAACTCTGACGGCGTAGGCAAAAGAGAGACACGGTGGATTTGGGAATTTGGAGAACCTGAGTGTGCTGAGCTCAGGCGGAGTGTCCCAGACGTTCCAAACTTCCAAAAGTTAGGACCCGTCCCTTACAAAGCGGGTTATTTTCCTAGCTTCTCTTGCTTGTGTATATGTGTGTGCTTATATTAGATTTCCAGGAATCATTTCGAGGCCTATCTCAACAACCTTTTTTTATTTCAGCTGTTCGAATTCGAGTTGTATTCTCACACGTGGGGCGGTGTGTCGCGGTGATGCCCAAGTCACGGGTTGTTGACAGCTTGCCGCTTCATCTCTCTCCAACTGCCTCGTTCTACATTTTCCAGCATGTCGCAGGCTTCTGAGGCCATGTGCCAGTCTGTGCTGAACTTTGTTACTGAGGGTACCTACCCGGATGAAGATGTTGTGTCCGCCGAGTTCCCCGTGACAGCTCTCGCGAAGGAATTGGAGCTCATATCCGAGGCCCGCAAGCAAGTTGAGGTACGCAGACACCAGTCGTCGGCCTTTCTCTTGCCTTTGCTAACTATAATTTGCCAATAGAATGAAATCAGCTCCCTCAGCAGCGAGAACACCTTCGATGCCGACGATTGGATTGTCCAGGCCAAACAGCTCCACGCTGACATTGAACGCTCCCGAGTGACCGCAAGGGAAATTGTTGCTCGACATGAGCACACCAAACCTCTACAAGCCAAGGTCGAGGATGCCACCGCGAAAGTGGTCTTGATTGAGACGGAGATAGCCTTCAACCAGGCTGTCGCAGAAACCCTCGAGGAGGTGCAGCGCCTGTGTCAACAGCTGGAGAGCGGGCGCGCTGCTCTAGTGAATGGCCACATAACTGCCGCCATTGAGCAGTTAGAGGCTACAAATGCAACTATCGGAGGAGATACGTCCTTTAAGAACACGAATGTTATGAGCATACTCTCCCTTGAAGTATCGCGATTAAGGCAGGAGATCGAAGAGGCGTTACGTCTGCGCTGGAGCGAGCAGCTGAGCATTGACCGGCAAAACCGCCAGTTCCAAGTCAAGCAAGAGGCCACAGGCTCTTTGGATAATACCATCGCTGCACTGTCACGGTTAGATATTTTCACGCCCGCCAGCGATCAGTTCCAAAAGGACCTCACGTTGGCAATTATCGATCCAATTATTTTGCCTCGTAATGGCAGCAGCCATGCTGTTACTGTTACGGAGGCTGGTATCCGCGTGGATTCTGAGCCTTCAAAGGCAACTGTCGCCGAGATCCTCCATCGCATGACGGACATCCTGAACTACCTGCGACAGAACCTCCCATCTTCTATATCGGCTGCTCTGTCTCAATCGTTCATTCCAGCGATCGCTTCAAAGATGATATCCGGCTGGCTGTCATCTGCGATCCCAACAGATCTCGTTGGCCTAGATGCATTCGAGAATACCCTAGACCAGGTTCTACAGTTCACAAAGACTATCGAGTCTTGGGGGTGGAGCGGGCAAACAGAGCTTGTTTCTTGGGTCAACCAAGCCCCTCGATTGTGGCTCACTCGTCGTCGAGTTGACTCGCTTGACAGTGTCCGCAAGGTTCTGGCAGCCAGCAAGGGCACTACCAAGCAAGTTGAGCGGGTAGAGATTGAGAAGGTCTCTCGAGCTGATGGGGCCTTGCTTGAGAATGCCACAACCGACGATTGGGATGCAGGTTGGAATGATGAGAAGGAAGAAACCCCTGCTGCACAGACGAAAGCCGCTCAACCCGAAGATGACGAACTTGATGCGTGGGGATTGGACGAAGATACTCAGGAGGCTTCCAAGCTAGATGCTCCTGTCTCACCTGAAGAAGAGGATGCAGTTGACGCCTGGGGCTGGGGTGATGACGACGATGAAGAGAAGGGTGCGACACTCCAACCATCACAAGCCGCCGCAGCATCGAAACCAGCCAATGGAACAAGCACAAAGCAGTCCACTTCTCCCAGAGAGGTCACTTTGAGAGAGGTCTATACTGTCACCGATATCCCGGATTCCGTCCTCCAGATCATTCAGCAGCAGATCGCAGATTCGAGGGACATTTCACAGCCACCGTAAGTATTAGCCTCGATGACCTGCCGGAACCCGGGAACTAACAGGCATATAGACACTCCAATTCTCGTGTCGCTTCGTCCGGCTCTGGCCTACTGGCATTGCCAACACTGATCCTGGCGATGTTCAAGGCAACATCGTCCACCTTCTACTCACTGAAGCTCAACTCGGGGCAGATGTATCTTTACAACGACAGCCTCTATCTTGCTGCTCTGGTTCGAGAGCTGATGGAAGAACACGAGCTTTCCAGGCTTGGTTCCGACGTGGAAGCTCTCGAGAAGTTCGGCAAAGTCGCCTACAGCAAAGAGATGCAGACGCAGAGCACCATTGTCACGGACCTTCTCGATGGCGCGCAAGGGTTCAGTCAATGCTCAGAACAGCCGTATAAATCTGAATGTGAGAATGCTGTCAGTGCGACTGTTGACCGAATTCGCGATGTGTATAAAGAGTGGCAGCCCATTCTGTCGCATTCCGCGCTGCTACAATCCATTGGATCTCTGCTTTCTACGGTAATCAGCAAGATCATCATCGATGTCGAGGATCTGGGTGATATCTCTGAAGATCAATCCAAACAACTCGTCGCGATCTGCAACCAGGTGTCCAAGTTAGAGGATCTCTTCATGCCCGAAACTGCCGACGATACCGAAGCTCTACCAGTCACTGCCGTGTACGTGCCGAACTGGCTTCGGTTCCAATATCTGGTCAACATCTTGGAGAGCTCCCTAGCCGACATCAAGTTCTTGTGGCTGGAGGGCGAGTTGGGTCTAGAGTTTTCTGTTGACGAGGTCGTCGATCTGATCGAAGCACTTTTCGCGGAGTCCGACTACCGGCGCCGGGCCATTTCTGAAATTCGACGGGCTCCTCGGGGATGATCCATGTCTAGTATTCAAATGCAGTTTAAACCCTATGCATCAGCAGAACTCAGCTCCGGTACGAGGAAGTAGTGTCATGTACTCCGTAGACAAAATCAAGCGCGGGGCTTTCTCCGCGCTTTGCGGTAGTGTGCCGCACCGGTTACCGTATTTTTTCCTCACCCGCAGCAGTCTCGTTCATTTTGCGACAGCCACCAGAGTAAAGTCCAGAAACGACCACTTTGCCCAATTTTCGCCCATCATGAGTGAAGAACAGGTCCCCTCTGCTTCTGAGGCTGCACAGAGACAGGTTCGTGTGCAGCTCACCAGCCAGCAGGAGGACATTGCTCTGCCTGAGAGCACCGGTCCCATTCTCGTTCCTACAAGTAAGAACCTTTTTTATAGTTATATATGATTTTTGCAAGGGGCGTCAGGGTGCTAATTCTTTATGTTCTCTAGGTCTGCGTCGATATGCTCTGTCAACCCTTGTGAACAACCTTCTCAACAGCGAGAAGCCGATCCCGTTCGAGTTTTTGATCAACGGAACATTTTTGCGCACCTCGATCGATGAATACCTGACTGCTAATGGCATCTCTGCCGAAACTACCCTCGAGATTGAATATGTCCGAGCTCTTATTCCGCCGCTTCACATCGCATCTTTCCAGCATGATGACTGGGTCAGCGCTACGGACGTGCTGTCCGAGACTTCGCCCGCTGCGTCCTGGGCATCGGGCGCCACCTTCTCCAAAGGCCAAGAGAGAATTTTGTCGGGTAGCTACGACGGTCTGCTGCGGATATGGAATATGTCGTCGGAGATCATTGCGACTTCGCCTGCTCCCGCGGAGGGTGGGCACACTGCATCTATCAAGGCAGCCAAGTTCGTGTCTCCCAACCAGATTGCGTCCACTGGTCTAGATCGCACTGTTCGTTTGTGGAAGTATACTGAGAATGATGAATTCTCTGGCAAAATTGCTCCTCAACTGGAGCTCTACGGACACAAGTCCGCGATTGAATCGCTGGCCGTGCATGCGCCGTCCAACCGTGTTCTCACGGGTTCGGCGGACCACACCGTCGGCTTCTGGTCCACAAAGAAGGCAGACGCTCCCGCGGCCCCGGAGAACCTGCTCCCATCTAGCATTGGCCGTACTTCGAAGCGCCGGAAGCTAAACACTTCCGTCAGCACGCCGCAGCGTGGTCCTCTGTCCCTTCTCTCGGGCCACAGTGCCCCCATCTCCGCCGCCATCTTCGACGCAAGAGATTCGACTGTCGGATACTCCGTCTCTTGGGATCACTCGCTGCGCACCTGGGACCTGGTGACTGGCTCTCTGGTTGACACGCGCACCACTTCCCACTCTCTCCTCTCTCTTGAGCAACTTCCCGAACACCACCTCTTGGCAGCAGGTACCTCTGCGCGACACATCACCCTGATCGACCCGCGAGCGTCTGCCACAACTGTTGCGGCCTTGACGCTCCGTGGGCATACAAACGCCGTTGTGAGTCTGGCCCGTGACCCACGCAGCACCTACGGTCTTATCAGTGGTAGTCACGATGGCACATGCCGAATCTGGGATATCCGGTCGACCAAGACCGACAAGGACGGCGTTGTCGGTGAGAGTGTTTACTCGATCGGCCGCAGGAGCCTCGAGGAGGAAGGCAAGGCGGACAGCAAGCGCGTCGGTGGTGAAGGTGTGAAGGTGTTTAGTGTGTGCTGGGACAAGACAGTTGGCATCGTGAGCGCGGGCGAAGACAAGCGCATCCAGATCAACCGCGGCGAGGGTGTTCTGTCCTCCAAGCAGTAGATTGACATATTGGCTAGGCGTTTGAGATTCGGTTTTGGTTAAAAGTTTCTGCTCGTCTGCTCTCGGTTTCAGCCTTTACTAGACCCACGGATGTGGATATACATATACCAAAGTGTAAATCTACTTTACTTTCGATCCACCAATTCCTCAGGAAGTTAATGTTCCAACTCGTAGCTTATCGCTTCCATCTCATTGGAAATATAATACATAGAGGTACCTAGGTACATTGACATCAAAGCCGGCTAAAGATATCGAATGCCAGCGATCAATAAAACGCCATTCCCATGCCTCTCACAAAACGTGAGATTGTCCCAATAATATTTTCAAAAAAGACCACACAGCCGCCAGACTTAGAGACGACGCTCCATCCGGTTCAACCGGATAGGGGTTTTGATCTATTGCAAAGTGATTAGCTGATGTTCTTCCCACACCAAATTGTCCGCATCTTCTCATCCGATATGCTTGGGGCACCGAGACTTGACATGCAAACTGGAACAAATCATAGTCTCCAGTATTCCGAAGCATGCCGAGAAAAGCGGGCAAGGGAAACCAACCTGACTCCGTGTGCGCTGTCCGCGCACCGGCAAGCCGAGCGCATGGCGCCGACCACGGTAGGTACCAGTCTCCTTCAAGCGCTTGATGTCATTCAGAACCTCTCGGCGCAGATCATTCTCAATCTTCATGTCGGAGAGGACGGCGGTCAGGTCGAGAACCTGCTTGTTGGCCAGCTCACCGACGCGGCAGGTCGGGTGGATGTTGAAGCGGGCCAGGAGGCGAGAGGAGGTGTTGTTGCCGATTCCGAAGAAGGACTCGAGAGATTTCTACATGTGGATACGTGTCAGCTGGCGGTTTATTTGGGCGTTGCGGAGTGACGGGATCGGAGATGTGGTGCAGGGGAGGGTGTGCTGACCTTGAGCAGGTTCCGCTCAGGGAAATTGACGCCGAGGATGAAGACCTGGAGATATCCTATCAGCTGAGACGAGCATATAAGAGTCTGAATGGGACTACGGTACCATCTTGACTTATCTGGTGAGCCTGTCAATTGATTCGTGCTCTAGTCGAGTTCCTGGCCGAGATGCGCGGGAGAAATCGTCCGGCAACAATGTTTCTCCGATGACTATTCGCAGATCATGAACCATATTTGCAGTATCCATTTCCGTATTTATGGTAAATATACAGAAACTCTTATGTAGATGGTAGCTCTGGATTGCAAACATTACCAACGAGGAGTGTGTACTCTCCGCACGCCATTGCGCAAGCTGGCCTTCCCCGTCTCGACTCCCTACTTTCCCTTATTCCACTGTAATCTTGAGTGGCAATTCGCAACCATGAATTTCCGCAACCTTTTTCTGTCCCTTTTCCTGGTCCTTGCCGTCGGCTTTGCCCTGGTCCAGGCTGAGGAGGCTAAGCCTCGTGGCCCTAAGATCACCAACAAGGTACATGATTGGGTTCATTGCTGGGGTCCTAGCAAGCTGACTGGTGTCGTCTAGGTCTACTTTGACATCCAGCATGGTGACGAGCCTCTCGGTCGCATTGTGATGGGTCTGTATGGCAAGACTGTCCCCCAGGTAAGTTTGGAGAGATCCCATTGGCTCCCTGTTCCACTGAGAAGGATGACTGACTTTGATCTTGTAGACTGCGGAGAACTTCCGGTACGATGATATCGAATACGATTCCCCTTTCGGCCCCTTAAGCTTAATTCTAATGCATTTCCAGTGCGCTGGCTACCGGCGAGAAGGGCTTTGGCTACCAGGACTCGACTTTCCACCGCGTTATCAAGGACTTTATGATCCAGGGTGGTGACTTCACCAAGGGCGATGGTTCGTACTGCCTCCTCGGAAAGTCCACACCGTGATGTTAATTGGATGCCTAGGCACTGGTGGCAAATCCATCTACGGGAACAAGTTCGCTGATGAGAACTTCAAGATTCGCCACACCCGCAAGGGTCTTTTGAGTACGGAACACTCCGATGCTGGTTAAAGTGAAGCCATGCTAACCAATCTCCAGGCATGGCCAACGCCGGCAAGGACACCAATGGCTCCCAGTTCTTCATCACCACCGCCATCACCTCGTGGCTGGATGGCCGTCACGTCGTGTTCGGTGAGGTCCTCGAGGGCTACGACGTTGTCGACAAGATCCAGAACGTGCCCAAGAACCCCGGCGACAAGCCCAAAGCCACGGTCAAGATTGTGAAGAGTGGCGAGCTGGAGATGGAGCAAGACCCCGAGGACAAAGGTAGCCGCGACGAGCTGTAGATCAGCAACGGCCCTCGTGTTGCGCCTCCGCTACAGGTTGACGGTGGCTGACGATGCATCTTCAAGAATATGACGACAACGGACCGCAAATCAGTACACAAGTTCCCACAAAGGAGTACTATTCGCCCTCCCAGTCGATGCGACCGGTGTGGTACCTGCTGGTGATCGTTGCCGTGGTGGGCATCTTCTACCTTGTCCGCCGCAGAAGCCAGGAGCGGGATGAGAAGGAGTTTGAAGCTTAGGGAAGTACCTAGATAGAACAACAGACATACCTCTTAACTATATAGCCTGTGTTCCCAAGTAAAAATACCAAGTACCAAGGACGGTGCACTTGGAAGGTCTACGCTGTAGTTAACGGCCAGTCGCAGCTCATGGATCTGCCTTAGTCAGACAAACGCAGCAACTGGCGAAACAGAGAAAAATCTGACCTGTGCCAATACCGTTATTTTACAGGTCAGTACATGGCGCTAGTCCTATACGGGATACCATCTGCCCTGTATCACTATGCCAAGTCCCTTGTAAAGAAAAATATACCACTGCGGTACAGCCTGGTGTGTCAGGGTCAACCAAGTACACCTGGGCACGATTTGCCTCCCACAGAAAACTTGCAACACCCTTCTTCCCTTCTTCCTTTTTTCTAACTCATCCTTCCTTCTCTTTTTTTCTCAGTGCTCATAGAGTTCTTAGATTGGGGAGACTTGCATTTGGTTCCTCTCCTGCCTTACCTTTCACTTCTCTCTTGCTGCTTGACGCTGTACGAGTGGAAAAAAAGAGTGAGAATCCCTTCACCTTCTTGTCCCTCTCGTTTCTTAAAAGGTATTTCACCCTCTTCGCAAGCATCTTTTTACTTGAAAATTTATTCCCATCATCAAATCCGCGAGCAGTGTCTTCTCGGCGAAGCCAAAGAAAAACACTGTTCGCATGCCTCTTTCCCTTCTTCATCACCTCAGAAAATCTCGAAATTTTATCACCCACACCAGTTACTGACGCGGTGCATCGCCACTTACTAGACTTTCACAACAACCGCAAATATGGCCGACGGTCTTCAAATGGGCAACCTGTCCATCAACGACTCCCAGCACGCACCCCAGGGGAACGCCCCTCAGGGTCAGGGTCGTGCTGCCTACATCCCTCCCCATCTGCGCAACTCCCAGCGCAGCGCGGGCCCCGGTAACGTGGATGGTCCTCCTCCCGGCCCTGGCTACGGTGCCCCTCGGTACAGTGTCCACAGATCCCGTGATTATAAATGTCTTTAGCTAACATCCGTATTGTTTTTCTAGAGGCGGTCCTCGCGGTGGCAACTGGGCGAACGCTAACGCCCCCGACTTCAGCCCTCGTGGCCCTTCGAATGGTAATCCCAGCTGGATCCCCCATGGAGACATCCGGCCCTTCGACCCATATGCTTACGGATATCCCGGTTCTACAGGTTACAGCGGTGGTGCTGGTGCTGGTGCTGGTGCTGGTGGTGGTGGTGGCTCTCAGGGTCGTGGCTCTGGTGATGGCCAGTGGCGCGACGGCAAGCACATTCCCGGTCCCCCCAACGCCCGCGTTGAGCGTGAGCTATTCGGTATCCCCAACGACCCGACCAAGCAGCAAACCGGTATCAACTTCTCCAACTACGACGACATCCCTGTTGAGGCCTCCGGTCAGGATGTCCCCGAGCCCGTCAACACTTTCACCAATCCCCCTCTGGATGACCACCTTATCACCAACATTGGTCTTGCCAGCTATGTCACTCCTACTCCCGTTCAGAAGTACTCTATCCCTATTGTCATGGGCGGACGCGACCTTATGGCCTGTGCTCAGACCGGTTCCGGTAAAACTGGCGGTTTCCTCTTCCCCATCCTTTCCCAGGCTTTCCAGAACGGCCCCTCCGTCGCCCCCACCCAGGCCGGTGGCCAGTTCAGCTACGGCCGTCAGCGCAAGGCCTACCCCACCTCCCTCATTCTGGCTCCCACTCGTGAGTTGGTCTCTCAGATCTTCGACGAGGCCCGCAAGTTCGCCTACCGCTCGTGGGTCCGCCCTTGTGTCGTGTACGGTGGTGCCGACATTGGATCTCAGCTGCGCCAGATCGAGCGTGGCTGCGATCTGCTCGTTGCTACCCCCGGTCGTCTGGTCGACCTGATTGAGCGTGGCCGTATCTCGCTTCAAAACATCAAGTATCTCGTTCTGGATGAGGCTGATCGCATGCTGGACATGGGTTTTGAGCCCCAGATCCGCCGCATTGTTGAGGGTGAGGACATGCCTCGCGTTGAGGACCGCCAGACTCTCATGTTCTCGGCTACCTTCCCCCGTGACATCCAGATGGTATGTTATGTTTCCCTTTTCTTTCCTCTTTACACTTTACTAACTGTGCATGTAGCTGGCCCGTGACTTCCTCAAGGACTACATCTTCCTGTCTGTTGGCCGTGTCGGCTCTACCTCGGAGAACATCACTCAGAGGGTTGAGTACGTCGAGGACATGGACAAGCGCTCGGTCCTGCTGGACATCCTCCACACTCATGGAACCACCGGTCTTACCCTGATTTTCGTTGAGACTAAGCGCATGGCCGACTCCCTGTCCGACTTCCTCATCAACCAGCGCTTCCCTGCCACCGCCATTCACGGTGACCGCACCCAGCGCGAGCGTGAGCGTGCCCTTGAGCTGTTCCGTAACGGCCGCTGCCCCATCCTTGTCGCTACCGCCGTTGCTGCCCGTGGTTTGGATATCCCCAACGTTACCCACGTTATCAACTACGACCTGCCCACCGACATTGATGACTACGTCCACCGTATCGGTCGTACTGGCCGTGCTGGTAACACTGGTATTGCCACTGCTTTCTTCAACCGTGGTAACCGTGGTGTTGTCCGCGATCTGCTCGACCTCCTGAAGGAGGCTCACCAGGAGGTTCCTGCTTTCCTGGAGAGCATTGCCCGCGAGGGCAGCGGCTATGGTGGCCGTGGTGGTGGCCGTGGCGGTCGTGGCCGTGGTGCCACCAACGCTACTCGTGATGTGCGTCGCATCGGCGGTGGTGGCATGGGTGGCCCCCCCTCGACCTTCGGCAGCGGTAGCGCTTACGGCGCTGCTCCCTCCTACGGTGGTGGTGCCATGGGTGGTGGTGGTGGTGGTGCTCCCTCCTACGGTGGTGGTATGGGTGGTGGCTACGGCAACCCCTCCGGCCCTACCGGCCCCTCTTCCTGGTGGTAAATCAGTCGTGGTCTGATGACGAGGCCGTCGGGTCTGATTGGCTCCCTCTCCTTTTTCCTTATGGTCTCTCGCTTGACGGATACGATCAGAACGCGCCCCTGAGTTGCTTTTTCTCCTCGCTGTTTCTCAGGGACGGGCTTTGTCACGACTGCCACGACTTCCCTATTGTCTAGGTTCATGCGTCTTTTTTTGATTTTTTTTTTTCCTTTATTATCTCCGTGCTCGTTCTGATTCTCTTATCTTTTCCCTGTATCTGTCTTACTTGCTTTCCATTTCGCACTTCTCAATGGCTCTCAATCTGGCCTTGTTTAGACACGGGGCGTTCGAGCAGTTCTGATTACCTCTTTTCTTGTTGCTCCCTGGTCATGACCTCATGACAATTTCCTTTTCTTCTCGAGCAACCAGGTGATCAGCGCTGCATGAACATCATAGAATGCGTTGTCTTTTGTGTCCGCTCTCATCAGATACCCCTTTTGTTCGAACCGTCCCCGATAAGGGGGGATACGTTCGAATCGACGCGTGCGCGCCGAGCGGAGAATGCCGTCTTTCGACACTCCTCGAAAAGTGCTTTTTCTACATCTGCATCCATCTCCTCGGCGCTGTGTTATGCCTTTGCATAGACTTGTGACAGCGTCGGTATCTTATGGCGGACTCTTCTTTCTGTTGCTGCCCTCGTGCGTACTGCGGTCAATTCGGTCTTCGAAACCCAAAAATATGCGCTTTCTCTCTCCAACTATGTGGGCAATGCACCGACTGGGCGATATTCCCCTTTTGAAAGTTTGCTTCGGCTTTTCTTCGGTGGGTTAGTTGCTGTCGTTGCTTTGCATGGATTTATGGGGTTCTTTGCATTCTATATGGCGTTGGCTTGACGACTACATGTCTTCTTGCGGAGGCTTTTGTTTCCACTTGGTTCCTTTATTTTTATGCATTTCGGAACCGTGGATGGCATGTCGCCGGCGCTGAATGAATGGTTTGCTCACAGTATCATGGTTTTTCCTTCGGCATGATTCGAGCTAGGAGGACACAGGAGGGTCTAGGCGGAGGCCGCGAGAAGGAAAGCCTTATTTCAATGCAATTTGAAAAGTGTTACCAGTTCATTTTGTTCTTTGTAGCTGTAGATATGTATTCCTTGTATAACCTCCGACTAGGGTATTTCAGTAGTCCTTTGTCCGGATTTAGCTTGGTATTCTGTCCATAAATAGTATCTACAATTTATTAAGGAAATCGTTTCCTTTTAACTTAAGTCGACAATAAGGGTCTAGTAGGATGTCGCGACCAAGGACGGAGTAGACACCACGTTACGCGGTGAATGCGGGTAGATGTCACCAAATCCACGAATCCGCGGAGCCTCGAGACCTACTCGGCAATATTTTGTCTTCCGGTTCCCTTCCCCCTGCATCTTCTACTTTCCTTTCTCCCCTCCTTTTTCTTCCCCCACCTCTCATACCTTTCCAAGTTCTCCCAATTTCGATCCTCGCGCATTCACTATCTGCTCGCGCCTCCTAAGGGGGCAACGTCACAGACCCTCCCAATCTCCGGATCCCCAGGATTCTTCGCACAAAGCGCACATCCCTGAGCGCGATCATCATCCAGGATGGCTGACGTCGAAAATCCCGCCATGGACGAATCCTTCGCCATGTCCGAGGCTGCGGACGATCAGAATCACGGCATAACCGCCAGCGCGACGGTCGGCACGAGACGCCAGGCCAACGGTACCATTGGCTCTGTCTACTCGGGCAACAAGATCCGGCATCTCAAGAAGGAGGATGGCATTCCCCTATGGCGAAAGGATATCCAATACCAGTTCCTCAAGCTCGTCTTCGAGGACAAGACCCCGGTCTTCACGCGTTATCCTGACGGCCAGAAGAACCTGGACTTTGCCGACATATACATCGACGCGATGGCGAGGAGCAGTAAGACGAGCAAGATCCTCAAGGACAAGTTGCAGAATGATAAGCCAGCGGCCATTAGCATGGCCATGGTCTGTCTGTTGGTCAATTTCGGTCGCATGAACACGACGTTGAACTGTATGCCCTCTGTCCCATCTATCTTACGGCATTCAGCTTTTTCGCGATATTAACTTCTTTGTCTTCACGCTCTAGTCTTTCCCGAAATGCGTGCCCAGTTGCGCACCTACCACTCCATCCCTTCCCTTCAGGCCCACCAAGATTCCAATGCCTACAAGCAGCTGCAGGATGCTCCGCGTCTCAAGTCTATCCTTAAGGGCGCCTCCGAAGATGTCGACCAGCCAAATACGTTGGACAAGATCAAGCGCCTGGACACACCCCGGACAAACCCCGTCAACCTCATCTTCGTCTTGGCGCAATATGCCCCCAAGGTGTCGGAAATGCATTTCTTCCCTCCCCGCGACTTCTTCGACCTGGTTATGAGATCTACTCTCAGCAGCAAAAGTCGCGCTCGGGCGTTCCTCTGGCTGATGTGGTGGTATCTGGAGAGCGATTTCACCCCCGAAGCGGCGAGGAACAATCCATTCGGACCCGGCCTAGAAGGCGAAGGTGCCGAGGGCTTGCCTTTGAAGGTCCCTGCATTTGAGAGCTTGACGGAGGAGCAGGCCAACGAGGAGAATGTGGATACAGCTGAAGAACTGGATTATGGAGAGATGAAGAGACTCGAACGCAAGCGTAAGTGATCACTGCTTTTGCTTATGATTGTGGGCTTGACTGATGATTCTTTAGGTATTCTCGAGGAGGACGAGCCACTTCCTCGAGTTCCGAAGCGCCCGAAGAAAGGTAAGCTGTCGTGATCCCTTTTGTACCACGCCTTTTCAGAATCTAACTTCTACTGCTCAGATTACGGCTTCGACGAAGACTCCTTTGCAGGCGATTACTCTGGCATGGGAGGCCGCGGATCCGCTATGTCAACGCCACTCCATCCTTCTGCCAAGCGAAGCTTGGATGATGATGACGACGAACTCACACCGGGCTTATCTCGACCACGCAACAAGCAAGCCAAGCGCGAAGACTCTCTGAACCGGGCTGTAGGCCAGCAGCGTCTCGTCTTGAAGACCCGATTGGATCACACCCCCGACGCTTCCCCCGCCCCTCCTGGAAATCACGCGTTGCTGAACCGATTCATTGCCGAGCCTTCACTATCTCAGGCGCCCGGCCGTCGGCCGCGCCCTCTCACGCAACATCAGATTGCCGTCGAGCAAAATCGTCGGCAACGTATCGAGTACCTACTCGCGAAGCGGAGGAGTAACGCATATCGCGTCATTCGCAGTAAGCGTGAAAACGAGATTCCCTTTGTCCGGTATGGTCGCCTGCTACAGGGCCTGCCAGATGGATACGATACAGAAGACGAAGAGACTGCGTGGGGCAAAGGTGGTCTTGTTCCGAACCCCGAAGAGGAGGACGATTTCGGCGAGAGCGCGAACTTCTTCCTTTCCGTGATCCGCAAGGCAGCTCGACGGCTTGATCGCTGGGACTATGAGGGCGCCAACGGGCCGAAGAAGGATCGTCGTCAAAAGCGCGAGGAGCGACATCGCACCAAGGCTGCTCTAGAAGCTGATGTACGAGCCGCCAACAGCCGGGCTCGTGCACGACCTTCACGCGGCGGTGTCACGAAGCGCAAGTCCACCAATCTAGCGGCAACACCAGGAGGCAAGAAGCAGCCTGGGTCTACACGCCCGAAGGGTGTCGGCAGTCGCCCTGTCGGTGCGTCGGTAGTGGGCACACCCTCCTGGGATCCCGAGCATGCCGCTGGAAATGAGTACATGGAAGGCGAGCTGGACGAGCTGGACCGCGAGTTGCTCGGCGAGGGATCCGGCGAGGACGATATTGCGCCGCGCGCTGATTCCTCAGATGATTCGGACGATGATGACGAGAACTCGTCAACCTACGACGGGCCCCATGGCTATGCACGACACGAGAGCTCATCTCCTGTTCCATCGGGGGTAGCCGAATGACGTGAAGTTGGCGACAAGATGATGAAGGATTGAAAGGCTGCTTGCAGGATTTGTGACGATAATATATTGCTTTTTTGTATATTCCCAGGACCGGGTGTCCTTGGGTACACTGTGAACTTATGATAATATAGGGCCTGTGGTTTGCGCTGGACTGTACACTTTCTTTATCTTTATGCTTGTCATGGCATCAATTTCGTTGTATCCTCTACAGGATCTCAATCTCGCCATTTTATTCTCTTGGGTTTCCTGAGCCCTATCTATTTTGAATCACTCTATGACTATTCTACATAGCTGCCCAGGCTGGTAGTATCAAGGTGGAGTAATGTGTAATGGCACACTGCTCTTCCAACTATCAACTATCTTAATTTAGGAATTCTCTAGTCACTCCAAAGCATCGAGGGTATATAATCCCTGTTTTCAAGCATAACAAGCCTTGTTGAGGATTCTCTGTATCGTATAGAAGAGAGCCCTAGACTTCCAAGGTTGTGCCTCTGTAACCTAACAGAAATTAATGTCCTTATTCAAATCTAACTTGATATGGCCCTCTTCTATGCCAACTGAACTCGATCTAAGAGGCTCGTCTACCATATGATTCAAGTGGAAACAGGAATGCACAAATAGCAACACCGCCATACAATGCACCACATATGAAAATAGGCCCCGTAGTCGCTGTGTTTGCAACGGTAGCAATAACAGCAGACATAGCACCCAGAAGCCGGCAAAAAGCCACTGCGATGCCATTGCCCGTGGCTCTATGAGCAGATGGCAGCACCTCGGCAGTATATCCATACAGTGTACCGTAATATATCTCTAGAGTAAAAGATATGACGCAGCTGTACGTGATGTTCTGCACCTGAGAAGTGACCTGAGAGTAGGCAAAGAAGAAGGCCACTACCGATATTGATTAGTGCAGCACAACAAGTTGAGATGGAGTAGATACTTACTGGTAATAACAGCACCAATAATCATCGTATAACGACGCCCCAAGGGCCGCCAATTTGCCATGTGACCACCGATCATCGGTCCAAAGATACCGCAGACTTGGACTAAAGCGTAGTTTCTCCAAGTCTCATATGTACTGGTGACACCGAACTCAATACCGCGACTGGCGAGATACGATGGCAAGAATACATTGAACAAGGGGTACGCAAGCCCGATCATAGACCACGACAACCAGATGAGAAGAGTCGTAAAGGCCAGCTCCTTCGTCATGAATAGACTTCGGATATGGATCCAGAATTCACTGATGAAGAATCTAGACTTTGAGTGAGCGGAGCTGATGGTACCACATGCTTCGAGCTGCTCCAGGGTAAGAGAACATGCCCGGTCGTATTTCGATGCCAATTCTTGGAAATTCTCAACCACTTTGCCATCCTCGCCTTGTCCGAGAAGGAATTTGGGAGTTTCCTTCAGACGGATAATTGTGACTCGAGCCACACTCATGGCGAATATCATTGCTCCCATGGTGTACATCAAGTACCTCCAGCCGCTGTTGTTGGCCTTGGTACAAGGTATAAATGGTGCCGCAGTTGGGTCGGAACAGCTGTAGTTGGCTATAGATTGCCTCACATCAGGAAGCGTTCAAGTAGTAGGAAAATTCACGTCTGAATCATAGGGTGATAGGGACTTACGCATAAATCCCCAAGCAACCAACCCTGCGATGGTACAGCCAACTCCCCACCAAGCAGCAAGCCAGATTACAAGCCATTGCTTCTTGGAGGGTAAATATTCCAAAAACACTGTAGTGTCGAGAACCAGATTTCCACCAGCACCGAACGCTGAGAGGGCGATGAAGAATCCAAGTGACTCCCAGTTGGGAGCTGCGCCGGCGACGATGGTGAAAACCGCACAGATGAAGAGTGACACATTGAAAGCGATTTTCCGTCCGATAATGTCAGCGCTAAAGCCCCAAAAGAGGGCACCGACGAGCATTCCGACGTATACAGCGATTGTGAGGCCCTTTTTGTAAGAAGGTTGAAATTCATAGACTACCTGGGTGGCGATGATAACTTGGAGTGAAAGTTGCAAAGCGTCCACGGCGTATCTTGTATAAGTTTAGCGTGGTAATAGATTTAGAACGTAGAATAGAAATGCGTGGCTTACCCAAAGCCATTAAGAAAGAACAATTTCCAGTGATATCGTGTCCAACCAATCTCGTCCAAGGTCTGTGCTATATGAATTAGTTGAAGGAATCGAAAATTGACCTTCACATATGTGATCATCACGAACATTATTCACAAGGTGCATCTTCCTATTCAGCGCAGGATCGAGATCCAGAACAGCCAGGATCTCTTGTTCCTGATCAACGTTCTCGGGAGCTGAGTACTCCGACTTCGATCCTACATTCCTCTCTTCATCGTTGATATAGCCCTTCTGGGGCCTCTCCATTGTGGCTGGAGCTTTTTCGGACATAGGCAACCGCAGTTGGAAAGGATGAAGTGTTATAGAGACTCTCTGAAAAGAGAAAAGGAAACAGAGAAAAGGCAGTCCTGTCTCTGCAACGGTGTCAAGATAATCTAATCTACTACATAGCACCATAACTTTAGGATCCCCAAGATGTAACTAACCATTGGAGATTCACCAATCCCTTCCCTTATCTTCTCCAAATAAGGAAGGTGAACACTCGACCCCGCGTCCGTCCGCGTATCATCAGCTATACAGTCATGATAGGCATTAGCCGCCTATCCATTTATCCATTTAACCGCGGTCTCCAAGCTATCTACTCCGTGTAGCAGAATTGAGGCTACAACTCCCACAGGTGATATCCAATAGCCGTTGTTGAGTGAATCCTTTGCCAAGAGCAGGCCTGTTCTAACTTTCGGTTATACATATTGTTCCACGCCCACGTACGAATGTGGACAACCGGGGGAGGATCTCCACCGAAAAGGCCCATAATATCGCCGATAACTAACTAATAACCATCTAACTAACTAACTATCGGATGCTACCTACCTGACTACTGTAGCAGCGCGTATTGTCCCCACCCGGTCGGAGTTACCATAAATGAATGTAACTGGTGGTATTCACCTCAACTTAGGTCACCTTCTTTAACGTTCGTAATCGCACAACAGTCAAAATTTATTATAGAATTGTCTCGAGATTAGTACTATCTGATTTGGAGCTCGAGTCCAAGACCCGAGCATTTCTCAGATGGCAATCTCTACCAGCTCTGCTGCTAATGCACAGACAAATGGAACCTCCAATATCAAAGGGCCCGCACTGGACTTGACAGTGCTGGGACTGAACAGCGGCACCTCTATGGTAAGCCCAGCTCCTAAGCCAACACCCGACTTAAACTCTGACCGCCATTTAGGATGGCATAGACTGCGCACTGTGTCGATTCCGCCAGCGGAATCCTTCCGGCCCGGTGACATTTGAACTCTTGAAGTATGGCGAGACCCCTCTGGACCAGAAGATCAAGACACGGGTTATGAACATGATTTTGCACAACTCGACATCGCCCGAAGAAATTGCCGAAATCAATGTTATTCTCGGCGAGGCTTTCGCCATGGCTGTGGAAGAATTTACCACCAGGCATGGTATTGATAAATCCAGCATCGACGTCCTTGGATCTCACGGCCAGACGATATGGCATCTTTCCATGCCGAATGAGAACCAGGTCAAGGCGACTCTCAGTATGGCAGAAGGCGCGATTCTGGCAGCTCGGACGGGAATTACAACGGTATCCGATTTTCGCATCAGCGATGTAGCTGCTGGACGTCAAGGGGCCCCGCTTATTGCATTTTTTGATGCTCTGCTTTTACACCATTCTACCAAGCTTCGCGCGTGTCAGAATATCGGCGGCATTGCCAATGTCTGTTTTATACCGCCTGACAGCCAGGGAGGCGTGGATGAGTGTTTTGACTTCGACACTGGACCTGGAAACGTCTATATAGATGCAGCCGTTCGGCACTTTACAAATGGCGAGCGGGAATACGATAAAGATGGTGAAATGGGGAAGCGCGGCCAAGTCGACCAGGAACTCGTGGATGAATTCTTGACACACCGATATTTTGGACTGGAACCACCAAAAACAACCGGCCGCGAAGATTTCCGGGATACGCTAGCCTTTGATCTCATTGCAAAAGGGCAGAAGAAGGGTTTGTCACAGGATGATATCGTGGCAACCATTACTCGAATCACTGCGCAATCGATCGTGGATCATTACCGACGCTTTGCGCCATCTCAAGGTATAGATGAGATCTTCATGTGTGGTGGCGGGGCCTTCAATCCAAACATCACGGATTTCATCCGGAAGAGCTACCCAAACACCCGAATCGTACTGCTGGACGAAGCTGGTATTCCTGGGAATGCCAAGGAAGCGATTACATTTGCCTGGCAGGGTATGGAAGCTGTGGTGGGACGATCAATACTTGTTCCAGCACGAGTTGAAACTAGAAGAGAGTACGTGCTTGGGAAAGTATCACCGGGAGACAATTACCGACAGGTGATGCTGAAGGGTATGCTCTTTGGTGGCGGGGCCAGAAAGCTTCATCCAGTCAAAGACATGATCAACATTGTCGAGGGAAAGGTTTTTAATAATAAGTGGTAGTAAGTTCTAGATACACTCATCAATGGAAGTTGTTATAGAATTGAAAGCCTCGTAGGAGTGCTATGGATAGCTGAGGGATATATGCCAGCGTAGCACTCCCCTAAAGAAATGGGAAGTCACCAGTAAATAGTTACGGATTTACTGTCAAGTCCAATTAATAACTAGTTGCACCAGGCTACGCAGGCACTTATACAAAAGCGAAGCGTCTCAATACCAAGAATATAGGCGCCGACCCCACAACCTTGGGATCCTAGAAACCTATAACTCTTGGCCATCAGCCGTCCAGCTCGCCTCATATCCCACTATAAACGCCACAGTTTCATCGATCATTTTTCAACATTCTCGTCTCATCTCCATCTGCCATCATCTGCCATAGCTTCCAAAGGAGATTGATTTTACACTTCATCTGCATGATCCTATGGATGCCTCGGTACACCTGGTGTCTGGAATGGCCAGAGAACCATAGACTATTTATTCATACCATATCATTGTAAAGGAACATTTAAAGCTAGGCCATGGGTCCAGTTGCCACTGACTATCCACTGCTGTTGAAACATGGAATACCAGGGGTATATACTGATTATTGAATCATTGATGCCGATTGCCTCTAAACTAGATCTGAACTAGATGAGAACACGTCGAGTAGTCTGATCTAGCCTGGGCAAGTGGACCATGTACCCTAAGTACAGTAGTACTGCAACTACAGCACCCGAGTTTGAGCTGAGATGTAGTACAACCGCTGTTCCAAGTACCGCAGAAAGTGGCTTAGGGCTGTTTCAGAACCGAGGAAAACAGACGGAGCATAGGCCATTGAGAGTCTACTGAAACCCTTGGAAGTGCTCTGCTGCTAGGAGGAGTAATGAGAGACAAACTTGAAACGATCATCACCGTTCACCGTATTCTGGACATCTTAAAACCCCACCTGGTCACCAACCAACTGTGCCGTCAAATTGCAGAGACGACTGACTGGCATCAGATGCATGTGAAGACCCCTCTTTCTCTCCGCTTTTAATTCTCATCTCCCGAGTTTACACAGTACAACAATTGGTCAATTGTGCAATTGCATCATAGAGATTAGGTACTAAAGTAACTTAACTCCCTTGTTCAACAAAAAGTGTGGAACAACAGAGTTCAAAGTTTCTGTTTCTGTTCTGCCAACGGCGACGGGCGGATTCCTAACAAGTTCGGTGGTCTGACGTTACCCCCCAACACTTTTTGAGCTTTGAGCTTCTGCTTTTCTTCTCTTCTCCATTCCCTCACATCCATTTGTTGTCCTTCTCTACCATCCTGCAGCGATTAAATACCATCATATCTTCGTTGCCCCGGTCCTACCTGACCGAGAATCCCTCCGAATTTCTGTCCGGGCACTTATTTCCCTATTCAGACGCGTCGCACGACCAATTTTTCGGTTCTTAGCTGCAGCTCTGTTCTTGCTGCCCCTAATTCATTCGCGGCAATCGTCAAGCGGAACCCCCGGAAACAGCTGGATCTTGTTGTGCCGACGATTGGAGGCTCTGCTTTTTCTCCATCGTATCCCGTCCGTCTCGAGCCAACGGTTCCCTCAATCTCAATACCACGCGAGACCAACCGCCCATACACGATGGCGGAACAACCTCGCGTCCTTCGGCCACGCCCGAAACGTCCATTCGAGATCGCGCCTGCCTCTAATGAGTCGTCTGGGCCTCCTACGCCCGCTGACCCCTCTAGCGCCGACCTGCTGAGTCCCAACACTCAGGAGACCGAATCGACCTCGACCAGCGTCAGCCGCACCGGCTCCATCTTGAACCTGACCTCCTCGACCCTCTACGGTATCTATCAGCCGACCGCGTTCGGTGGCCCCCGCGGGGAAGAGAGTTCCTGGGGCACGGAAGTCAATACCCCCTCGGCCGAGCACCCCCCAGAGCCTATGCAGCGCGAGGCAGAGAAATCCGCGACTGAGCCTCGTCGATATGACCTCCGACGGACTCGCTCGCGGCTTAGCCAGGGGATGTTCCGCGGTGTCATTTTGCCGCAGGCAATAAGTAGTGCTTTACTGTTTGGCTTCGGGATCGTTTACGGGGTGATTACTGTCCACCTGCACGACAACCACTGGATTACTCCCGTCAAGCTCGAGAACGCCCATTACCACGATTCATGGCAGTACTTGGGTTCCTGGGGTTTGGCAGGTATCGCGCTGGGCAATGTTCTTCCCTGGCTCGATAGCTGGCGGGAGAGCGAGGAGGGTGATCAGGCAAAGGCTGGCAGTGAAGACGAACAGGAGCGTACCCCTTCATGGGTGACTGTTGCTCGCAGCATTGGAGCATTTGTCGGAATCGCTTTTGCCATGGTAAGTCAATTCCCCCTTTATTGGCCCTCTCGAAAAAAAAAAAAAAAAAAAAAAACATAAAAATCTGACGTCCGACTCTTCAAATTTTCAGCGCCGACTTCCTTGGACATCTACAACCCAAGCTTCATTGACCCTTGCTCTCGCGAACCCTGTCCTCTGGTACCTAATTGACCGCACTTCAACTGGGTTCCTCTTATCCGCCGCTGTGGGCATCGCGGGCATGAGCGCTGTCCTCGGGCTGAAGCCCGAATTGATTCCCCTATCTACCGGACCGTCAGTGGGCACCACATTCTTGAATGGAACTGGATGGGAGAACGCGATGGGAGCGGGCATTACGCAGGAAAGCATTGCGGTCCGTACATGGGTCGCCAGTGTCATTTTCTGCGCCTGCGTGTGTTTTGGAAACATCGGCCGCCAGCTCGCCATCGGAGCCGGCCTCAGAGATACCCTGAAGTCATAAGCCGACCACGGAGGCAGTGCAAATGCTCAAAATGGACATGATGTGCGAAGCGTGAAGTGATTGCAACGGCTTGCTATGTCGGGAAAATTTTTTATACAGAGACTTTTGAATCACATTAAGTGTAATAGAATCTAGCTTTCAAGCTATGTACCTTACGTATCCCACTCTCAAACATCACGAGAGAATAATATCGGCAAAGGTTTGTAGTGTCAATCATTGCAGTTCCTACCACAGGACCCGAAGGTCAGGCAGGCACTGCACCCAAGATCGACTCTGTACAGTCAGCTGTACTCGATCTCCGTTTCTTTATGACGATTTCCGTGGTTCATAGGCACTAAGTCCTCGCAGGAACGCTTTTGAAGAACGTGATTTTTTGCGTTGTTCATGAAGAGAAAAGAAAAAAAAGAGAAATCTCCGCGCGCAAACAGTTTTTAAGGACCACGGTCACGTGGAACGCTAGACTAAACCCTTACAATCACGTGCCTGTGATTGGTGAATGTAAATGACATACGGTAATGTAAAGTCCGATTGCGGCTTGGCAAACCCCGCGGTGGGACGAAATATTTCTTTTTTCTTCACTTTGAGCTGCCCCTCGGTATACGGTTGCTTGGATTCAGGTGTGTACTGGCCCTACTATATCAATTGATCGTCAGTTGATATTGGTGCGAGTGATTCACTTGTTAATATCTCGCTAGTGTCGACATCATGTCTCAACAGAAATCCGGTGGGTGTTCTTGGCCTATACCATTCCCCGGATTACCGCGCGGTGGTCGGGGCTTCATTTGTACTTGCACTGACATTGGTTTGTTTCCCAACAGCTATCATCTCCGTCTATGACAAGACTGGTCTGCTCGACCTGGCCAAGGGCCTCGTCAAGCAGAATGTCCGTCTTCTTGCGTCTGGCGGTACCGCTAAGATGATCCGCGAAGCCGGGTTCCCTGTCGAGTGAGTTTCCCTTTGCATTGGATGGCTTTGCTCTTATACAAGAAAAAATGAGGCTTCTACTGGACATTATTGTATTCATCCGTCATGGAAAGCCGTTGCTAATGACTGTCCAACAGGGACGTCTCTGCCATCACCCACGCCCCCGAGATGCTGGGCGGCCGCGTCAAGACCCTTCACCCCGCTGTTCACGGCGGTATCCTTGCCCGCGACATCGAATCCGACGACAAAGACCTCGCCGAGCAGAAGATCTCCAAGGTTGACTTCGTCGTCTGCAACCTCTACCCCTTCAAGGAGACCGTCGCCAAGGTCAACGTCACCATCGACGAGGCCGTGGAGGAGATCGATATCGGTGGTGTCACTCTGCTCCGCGCTGCGGCCAAGAACCACAAGCGTGTCACCATTCTGTCTGACCCGACCGACTACCCTGAGTTCCTCAAGGAGCTCGAGACTGGCACCATCACCGAGGCGAGCCGCAAGCAGTATGCCCTGAAGGCCTTCGAGCAGACCGCTGACTACGACTCGGCCATCTCAGGCTTCTTCCGCAAGGAATATGCTGGTAACGGCCTGCAACAGCTCTCTTTGCGCTACGGCACCAACCCCCACCAGAAGCCCGCTTCTGCTTTCATGCCCCAGGGCAAGCTGCCCTTCAAGGTGCTCAACGGCTCCCCGGGCTACGTTAACCTGCTCGATGCTCTCAACGCTTGGCCTCTGGTCAAGGAGCTGAAGCAGGCTCTCGGCTTCCCTGCCGCCGCTAGCTTCAAGCACGTTTCCCCCGCTGGTGCCGCCATCGGTGTCCCTCTGAACGAGAAGGAGCGCAAGGTGTACATGGTGGACGACATCAAGGGCATCGAGTCCTCCGGTCTTGCTCAGGCCTACGCCCGTGCCCGTGGTGCCGACCGTATGTCCAGCTTCGGTGACATTCTCGCGCTCAGTGACATCGTTGACACCCCTACCGCCAAGATCATCTCTCGTGAGGTCTCGGACGGTGTCATCGCCGCCGGCTACGAGCCCGAGGCTCTGGAGATTCTGTCCAAGAAGAAGGGTGGCAAGTACCTCGTCCTTCAGATGGACGAGGACTACACTCCCGCTCCCGAGGAGACCCGTACCCTGTACGGCGTGCAGCTGACCCAGCATCGCAACGACGTCGTCATTTCGCCCAGCAAGACCTTCAACACGATCATCACCCCCAAGGACGCCAAGGCCCTGCCCGAGGCCGCCCTTCGTGACCTCACGGTCGCCACTATCGCGCTGAAGTACACCCAGTCCAACTCGGTCTGCTACGCCCTGAACGGCCAGATCATTGGTCTCGGTGCCGGCCAGCAAAGCCGTATCCACTGTACCCGTCTGGCTGGTGACAAGGCCGACAACTGGTGGATGCGCTTCCACGACCGCGTCATCAACATTAAGTGGAAGCAGGGCACCAAGCGTGCCGACAAGAGCAACGCCATTGACCTGCTGTGCTCTGGCCAGACCCCTCGCAACGAGGCCGAGACCGCCGAGTACGAGCGTGTCTTTGAGGAGGTCCCCGCTCCCTTCACCCAGGAGGAGCGTGAAGCTTGGCTGCAGAAGCTGAGCGAGGTCGCTGTCTCGTCCGACGCTTTCGTGAGTTCCTTTGTTACTTTCCCCCTTAATTTGCAATATACTGACCCTTGACCTCTAGTTCCCCTTCATCGACAACGTTTTCCGTGCCGCCCGCTCCGGTGTCAAGTACATTGCCGCCCCCACGGGCAGCCAGAACGACACTCCCGTCTTCGAGACCGCCGAGAAGCTGGGTATCACCTTCGTCGAGCAGGGTGTCCGCCTGTTCCACCACTAGACTTGGCCAGTGGACCGCGTTTTTGATATCAACGATACCTCGGTGCAAAAAGAGACTTTAGGTTATGATGACGATAGCTTCCTTGTTTATGAATTCAAGAATTTACACATATTTCAATCGTTTGTTCTCAATTGTAGTCGGGGCTTAGCGAAAAGTATATACTTGCTCGTGACACCCATGACTATTGCGGTTAAACTCTAATCCTATCCGAGTAACTATTTGTCATAGTAAGCGTCGGACATGTAACTAGGCACGACATCCTCGGGACGGCTTAGACTTATCGTACGTAGATGTGGCTTATCCCTTGACCGATTGTTCGTAGGAGACTTGCTGTCACCGGCGTTTTCAATCAAAGCTTCTGTCACAGTTGTATAGATCGTGTTTGACCCCATGACTCAAAGACCATCCCATGGCCGAGCAAGTTATCACGCTATGCACCATTATACGCTCCAAGACTTCCCTACACCTTGAAGCTTCCTGCGTGCCTTGATCCCATGGTTTCAATGCATAATCACATGCTGGACTAAGCTAACTCGCCCCGAGATCTCGAATCCCACGGAATATCGGTATCCGGAAATTCCATACAACGCTGGAAACCTGACTTTGTACCTTGGCCCCGATCTAAATATTGATAGACGTCCAGATCTCACTTTTGCCGGGGCCTGTTTTCTAGATCACAAACACCATAGAAGACTCCTGTAAGTCGATCTGGATGTAGCGCAATTCCCCAGGCACATGTCGGCTCGGCGCTTCTAGGATAATTGCCGAGTGGAAGATGATACGAGATCAAATCATTCCGTAGCACGAGCCCGATGTGATAGGTTACTAGGGTGGACTTGGTCATGCTTAGCTATTCAGTATAGGCATCTTAGTCCTTAATTAATGGGTGCACGCTTTTTGCGCCAGTGGTGGCGCGGGTTTGTGATCTGTGTGGCTAATCATAATGGTCTCTCTGTTGGGTTGTGATACATTAATAAATTAAGGTTAAACCGTGTTTATTTCAATTCATATCTAAGTAGTTACCGAGGGCCGTGATGCCCGTGACTATTCTCAGTGGATAATGGCACAGTTCTCGGAGTTCTCGGTTACAACTGCCCATAGAATAGAAATTGTCGAGTCTAAATTGGTAGTTCTGCATTAAGTCAATACTAGCTATCTAGAGAAAACTAGGAGAATGACACTGCAAGTTCATGAAGGAGAACAAAGAATGTCGGCCTCATGCCTAGGAAGGAGCAGCCCTTCAGCAGAAGGAGAAACAAGAAGCCTACTCAGCACCCCAACATACCAATAAACATGACAGATTTCAGTCATCCTTGGTATCGTTTATATGCTTAATATCCTTAGCATATTGACTTTGACACAAAGACAGGGCCGCATTCCGACGGTTCATGCAAACCGAATCGGAATGTATACCTGTCACCCTTTAGAAAAGCCCAACTGTGTCCGTTTGGCTTCCTCCTTGTAGGTGCTCTTTTAGCTTATATAGTTCTCGTCCATGCTGTCAACACATGTGTGAGCCTAATCTAGCACGTTGATGACATACACACCAACTCAGGTCACCACAGGACGGTAATAACAACCTCCTTTGAACAGGCTTCATCATGCATTCATATACCGGGCTGCTCCTATTGCTGCCGGTGTTTTGCACTTCCTTTGCCAATGCCATCAACTTCCATCCTCTCTTGGGCCCAAGTTGGCCTGCTCCAACTAGCCTCTCCACAGACCCGGTGGTCAGAGAAGCTCTTCAGAATGTCACTACGACAATCCAGCAAGCAATCAATGCTGGGAACTTCTCCTCAGATTCAATTTCCATGCAAATCTTCGACGCAAATGACCCCGGTGCACTGCTCAGCCTGTCCTACACCGCTGCCGATATCAACACCACTCTTGGTGTGAGCCAGGTCGATGAGAACACAGTCTTCCGCATCGGAAGCACATCCAAGCTTTTCACCATGTTCATGATTCTGATTGAAAATGGATTCCGTTCCCTGCAGGTTCCAATTGCAGATTACATTCCCGAGTTGCGACAGGCTGTCATTGACCTCTTCTGGAATTCCACACAATGGGATGACGGGATTGACTTTACCAGATGGAATGAAGTGACTGTTGGGGAGCTCGCTAGTCATTTGGCTGGGATTGGGAGAGACTGTAAGTGTCCTTGGTTTGGCCCTTTCTCGGGTTACCTGTTCCCTTGCAACCCTGGCTGATGAAATCCCTAGATGGCGTCCTTGATTTTACGGAGGAGGCTGCAATGGTTGAAGGATTGGGTTTCCCTCGGTTGCCAAAGACTGAAGTCCCCCCTTGTGGTGTACCCAACCCCTGCAGCAGGGAGCGTATGTTCAATGACCCGTATTTGCTGGTGGTTTACTGACAGCATGTTCTATCTAGAATTCTTCAAGGGAATAGTCCAAAGACACCCCATTGTCCCCACTTCATCAACGCCAATCTATTCCAATGCTGCTTTCCAGATTCTCGGATATCTTTTAGAAGAGATGACCGGTCACAATTTCCAAGAGGTTCTTGCATACGATCTTCTGGAGCCACTGGGCCTTTTCCGAACGTTTTACAACACGCCCGACAGTTCGCTTGGTATCATTCCTAATACAGATGGTCTGAAATACTGGAATTTCCCAATGGGCGATGAGACACCGTGAGTACCTAGACCTTGATTCATATCAGTCACACAACTAATAAATATCCAGTGCTGGAGGCATATACTCCTCCGCCAAGGACATGGCCACTTTCGGACGAGCCATTCTCAACAGCACTCTTCTCCCTCCGTACATCACAAGACGGTGGATGAAACCTCTCAGCCACACTGCATCCCTAGACTACGGTGTTGGAGCACCATGGGAAATCCTATCATTCGGCAACGACCGTCCTATAGACCTCTACACCAAATCCGGAGATATCGGCGTATACTCATCTGTACTCGCCCTATCTCCAGACCACGGCGTAGGCTTCACCATCCTCGGCGCCGGTAACAACACCCACGAATCACTGGCCCTCGCCTCAGATCTCGTCTCAGCAATCCTGCTCCCTGCCCTTGAACAAAGCGCCAAAAACCAAGCAAAGCAGCGCTTCGCCGGAACCTACACTCTAGATGATACCAACTCCTCAATCACCCTAACCACCGACGATGGCCCTGGACTAGTGGTGACAAACTGGATCAACAACTCCTCGAGCATGTTAACCGCCTTCATGGTGTTGGAAGGGATAACCAACCCCTCCCAGCTCAGCATCCGGCTCTACCCAACCGGCCTCGAGAGCCCAGGCAAAATCTCCTTCCGCGCCGTCGTACCACCACCCCTGCCACCTGGAATCGGCCCCTTTACTTCGTCCTCCATTACCTGGGTGACGCTTGACTCGCATGTGTATGGGAATGTGGGCATTGACGAGTTTGTGTTCGACCTGGATCGGAGCGGGAATGCAGTCAGCCTGTCTCCTCGGGCGCTGCGCACGACTTTGAAAAGGACCTAGGGAGGGAAACTAGGGTGCACTTTACCTTTTCATTTGATAATGAGTTTATGAAGTTACTCCCTTTCTAATTAATTTCTTCCCTTCAACCCTTGATTGTGTGGTGGTGTCCTTGATTGGCCCTAGATTGAGCCTTGCTTTGAAATGGGCAGGCAATTACCAGGAAAAGATAGGTCCCGAAAATATCGAGAGAGGAGCAAACTGCGGTTATCTGCTGCTACAGTCTGCTTACTGACCTCCATAGAATTAGAAATCTCCCGAAGGAAAAATTGTGTACCACACCATAAGCTATCAGCGACACCTATTTAGATCTTTTTCTTGAGGATGTCTACAAGTCCCTAGTAGTTATCTGATTATTTTATCAAGAAAGGCATCATGAGATCTAGCATCTTACAAGAGAAGCTACAAAAGGAGAAAAAAAGACGATAAAGGGATAATATGCATTTCCAAGTGCGGTAACTACTTTCAGGTCATAATTGTGCATATAAAGCCCTAAACCTTACGGGTCTCCCTAAGGTAATCGGCGATATTGGGTCACTGCTCCATAGCCTCCAACAACTTGAAAAGTGACGGTGGGAGAGAGGACTAGAAATCGATCAATCAGTCACAGATTCGAGGTAATCTTCAGCTAGGACAAGTTAGAACGCACCGAAAGAGTTCCAGTTCTCTCATCATTATCAATAGATTGATAAACCGCGAAATCGGCATAAGTGACCTTATCGCCGAGGAGGTAGGGACCGTCGTGATCGCTGTAATACTGCCCCAGGATGCTGTAGTACTTGGGTGTAAACTCATCCTTGTTCTTGTTCGATTTGTTCAGCAGATTGGTTACACATTCGGACTAGTTCTGGGTAGTGTGAGAATCGGGAATCGTAAATGGTATCCAATTACCCTCCAATCAATGTAGACAGCGTCGACGAGGTATTTCTCTCGGTTGGTTTCGCCGTCGTAAGAACCGAGGTCTCGGGCAAGGTAACGTGAGCCCCAACAGTCCGCATTGTCGATAAAAGCTATCCAATACTTCTCGCTGTTGATGGTTTTCGCAGCTTGCCCCCGGGGATGTCGGTCATCAGGTTCTGCAGTTAGATCGTTTCGCTGCCGACCTCTGAGAGACCCATGTATTCAGCCGGCTTCAGCGGAGGATTTGGCCGTGCAGTTTTGGCATCAAAAGCTCCGTGCACAGGGCGGCCGGCGATGAGAAATAAGTAGCCTGTGCGGCTCTTCCGGCTATCCAGACATGATGCGTATTGAATGAACATGCCAGGCAGATCGGTAGGCGTTGATATTTGTTGGCGTTGCATCTCCCACGTCGATATCGTGTGTAATTGGGCCTTCAGGGCAACTCATCAGGAATACTGCAGGGAAGGCACTTGCGTATTTATCCAAAATAGATTGGTCACGAGCATTCGGGCGATTCGTGTCTTGAATGGCTTCGTCTCTCCTGTTGCGCGAATGTCTTCCCTGCATAACTTCCTGAGAATTGCCGGCCGAACGTCCGATGGAACACGACATCGATGTCGAAGATACAACGATAGCAAGAAGCCATCAAGCACGTATCCAAAACAGCGAAGGGTGCTGGTGCGACGGGCTCTGGCACCAAGCGGTCGACAGGTACCTGCAGTGGAGGGAGAATATATCCGCCGTCTTGGAGCAGGAAGAGCTCATGCACGATTCAAAGACCTCCAAAGGGCCATAACCTACGGTCCGAACGGGAACCCATCAATGTTCGCGTAGGTCAAGTGCTCCTTCATTTAGTCTCGGAGACCATTAACAAAGACCTAGCGTGGCATTCCAAGCGCCCCAGGCACGGCTCGAAGCAGCTCAATAGTCAGCATTCGGTGTCTGACCTGTTTCCCGATTACATATGTACCGAGACCAGAAAGAAGACATAACGTAAGGTATTGTAAAGCCAAGGAAGAGTTGGTAGGAGTGTGTAAGCTTGGATGCGCTGTGAAACTGTTTTGGCGAAAGTTTACATATGGTAGCATAAGTCATGTGCCAGGTCTTGACCTATAGTCACAGCACTTGACTGGCAACCGTAACATGATTGGCCCAAACAATAGGTTTGCAGATCCTAGGATTTCCCGGTACCTCAATCTCCATCTTTATGCCAAGTAGGGAGTACTCCATCGTACATCTGTACCTTAGCCGGCTATCATCTACCTATAATCCATTCCTAGTGGACTAAGCAGGTAGAGATATTGGCATGTTCAGACTCAATTATTGATTCTTCTCCACCTCATAATGCCGACAGATCACACCCCTCCCATCCCCACTAACAAACCCTTCACGGCACTAGTCACCCGAAGCGGAGCCCGCTATGCCGACTTAGCCGCGGAGATCGGAGGCTATCGCTGTCTTTGGCGTGGATCTACCCACTAGCGGTGAGACCCGCGAGCACATCAGCGCCGAACTACGCTGCCACTGCGCTCGGGGCGCGTTCCTGCAGTCCGACCAACGGGTCACATGCCACCGTTGCCCAGGTGGAGGTGTGGTGTTGGCAGTGAGTGGTCAATCGGTCTAGGTGCACACAGCTAGCGAGGTACACTTGGGCTTAATTGCTGCTTGAGGCTGTATAGGGCAAGATATGATCAAATTTAAACCGTTTTGAGGGGTGTAATTTGAGTGTATTTCTATATACAATTGGTTCCGGTCGGGATTCCTTTCTAACCCCGCCTTTGGTCAATCCCAGCCCGTCCACCTGTGGAGAGGAGAGCTGCCCAAATAGATGATGAGACGAGATGCAAAACATAGTGGTTATAAAGTGTCATCAGATGCGACCGTGCCGCAAAACGCCTGGTATATAAAGAGAAAATGTAAGAAGAGAAGAAGCTATGCGTCGCGCCCGGTCATCGTTCGTAAAGCGTCTGGGTATCACAAGAGTCAAAAACATCGGGTAGTCGTATACAAGAGAGGAGCAGAAGGGGGGGGCCGAAGGCAGTCGAGATTAGTATGCCTCGATGATTGTGCTCTGATCTTGTGGAACATAGAGCCCTGACTCAAACATATGGGGTTGTGATCCCGACAATGGGATGGTGGTTGCGGAGTGCTCTTTCTCGTCGAATGCCTCGAGAGTAGGTTGAGGTGGGGAGGGAGGTGTAGCCTCGTCCTCAGAGCTGTCGTCCAAATCGGCGAGCAGCTCGGGTGGTAACTGCCGTGAAGGGGAGCGAGTCAAGCTCAACTCCTGCAGGTCCTCGGCGTCATCATATTCGAAATCAGAGTCGGTGTCATCCTCCTCCTCCAGAAGGGGCTCCGGCATGGGCGCCACGGGCGATGGTGCCCGGCGACGAACGGGAGTGTTGATGACAAAGTCGTTTTCGTCGAAGTCGGAATCATCTCCCTCGTCGCTGTCACTGAGGTCTGACTCCAGGTCGGATGCATCCTCCGGGTCCCAGTCCTCCTCAGACGCCTCGACCACGGTCGAGGCGGAGGCCCATTGAATGTGCCGGGCCTCTTCCTGGGATGCCTTGGAGGCACCGCTGACGGTCTGGTTAAACCAGCGTTCCTGCTCGCGCTCAGCGTCGGCGAGATCAAGCATGACGGAATCAAGGAGGTTGGCATGGCCGACGAGCAGACGCAGATCATGATCCGCCCGCGAAGCCTCTCGGGTGAGCTTCTTGCGGGCGGTATGGGCAAGGTAGTATGTTTGAGTGATGCTCATCTTCTTCTGTTGACGCCTCCGGAAGAGTGACTCGAAGTAGGGGCTGGCGGCGGAGGTGAAGGAAGAATCCTTAGGAAATGTGGAGGTGATTGGAGAAACCATGGCGTTATCGTGCTTTTGAGCTCGGAGGGGATGACTCGTTCTGCCAAGGTGGTGACTCAATAACGAGTGCCCAGTCACGGGTGGATATGGCGCAAGGCGGTGTACCCAAAGGTGTTTAGTGTTTGAAAGGTGCAGAAGGTCCTTAGATAGGAAGCAGGTTGGTATAGGAGGCTCAAGTTTCGTAGCTGCGTGTTTAAAAGTATAAGAACTTCCAATGTTGTTGTATTAGAAATGATCAGGAAGGTAACACCGGGGATGAGGGGAGACTATAAAATATGAATCCTGCTTATTTTTTTTTATCCTTTTTATTCCCGCGTAGCCGTCTAAAGTCCGGGACCCGATCAGAGAGCGATGATCCCCACTGATTTCATGCGCGGATCCGCCGAGCCCGAGTGGCTGCTGAATAATTTTTATTCTTTTTTTCTTTTTTTCTTTTTTCACCTTACGGACGTATACTCCAGGGATGCCTTGCGCCTCACACCGCTATCTCGCTTGTATTGCACTTAGACTTAGATATGACTACTGTAGGCACTTTGCTAATATCGTTATTACCCAAGTAGTTAACTACTTATCCCCGTAAATTTAGTAATTATTCCTGACTATTCCTGTCGTGATTCACCTTAAGTCCGTCTTCCCGTTTCTCTTTTTTGCAAGGACCATAGACCCGCCCCGGATGACCAATAAGTCCGCATGGAAACAGAAATTTTCTTTTTCTTTCTTTTTTCCACGCCTATACAACATAGTTAGTTAGTATTGCAAGGTTTTCTTATCCGATTACTCAACCTTCTTCAGCCTTCCAAGGTACGTCTCTAGCCTTTTCCGCAAACCTCATAGTTAGTTATCTCAGCTACTGATTTCCAATCACCATCACCATGGAATTATTAATGATCGCATGACCCTTAGATGGCAATGGAAATGTCGTGATCCGAGAGGCTCAACCCTTTTGTAATTCTGTATTACCACGCGACTGCAATGTTATCCAAGGTTATCATCTGCCTAGAGCTTTCCTCTTGGCGCATACCCCAGAGTCGCATAATTCCATGTACGTTCTGCGCACAGGCTGACATGAGACAGCGCAGTTTCTCTAGACACATACGGTGTACTCACCCCCTACGCGCTCCTTGCAGCTCGCTAAGGCATGAGGCAGAAGGAATCTATCACCGCCATTTCTCGGGGGGCAACCATGCTGTCTCGCTGGGGAATGCCTGGCTCGTGTTTCAAGACTCATGAAGTCAGCAAGAACGTCGATTTGGATGTCAAGATTGACCAAGCCCTGGAGCCTTGGTGACCCCCTCACTAGTCCTATTGTAGTACTTCGTACAGGGTTCGCAGTGGATTGTCTCTCGCAGCATATTCCCTTTGCAGCCCAACGACTTCCCCACCCGAGCCAAGGTTGACCCGACAGCCCTACGGTTATCACCGAAATTCGTTTAATTCGTATCCCTTTCGAGACCTCGTTTATCTATCTGTTATCCCGAAGACGGCCCTATCCCCCTCAGAAGATTAAATTATGTACGTCATTCATCCAGACCTATCGTCGCTTCATCGACAGGTCCAGATCCGGCCACGCCTGGTGATACCTAGGTATCTTTCTGAATGACCTCAAGAGCGAGTTAGTAATGCTCGTATCAGCGCCCAATCCAATTCTGCTCCATGGTAGGTCGGGCAATTTAGGCCATTCACGGTGCGCACCCAGAGTCGCGAGGCTCGGCGTTTACTGACAACTCCGAGGCTGATGCACCCTGACAGCTCGATGACATCAACATCGGCGGCCTAGATGGCCGAGATACACGGTCTATAGGTAGTGTAAACTGTTGACAATAGTGGTGATAGTATAACTATAGAGTTCAATCTGATTTCCAATCGGTCGCGGGGTCCCCAGCGTGAAGCGCAATGGGGAAAAATGTCTCTATTAGCTAAGCGGATGGCTTTCGGGCGAGGATTGCGAAGAACCGTATTGCCACTTCAGTTATCTAGTTGTGCAGTTAACTACATGAGTTAACTAGTTAACCTTTTGAATTCAATAAGCTCATGCACGATCATCCCAAGTCCAGAAACCAGATTCATCCGAACACCGATGGATGAGTCAACGGAAAATCCACCCGGAGCCTCGGCGATCCTCGAGCGGCATTTGATAACTCCGATGCCGATCGTTCCGTGCCACGGAACCGATCAGCCGTAGATGCACAACTTTATGCCGCTGTCTGCCGCATTCCGGGGTTGCGTGAGTTTAAGCATGAGCCATGAGCATAGCATTGCTCGGTGCGGGGTGTGTCGTGCGGTTTCCTCTGCTTTTCTTAGCTTCAAGGCCGTGACCACGTGTGCATTTGAGTTGTGCGTGTTTGACGATCAGATTAAGCAATTAAACAGGTGTAATAGTCCCTTGTGTAATACTGACGCTCTTTACGGAATAGACGTTCAATATTCAGTTATCCCGGGCTAGCCTGCTGCCTCAATCGTATGATAGCCTGGGGTCTCATGGTGCTGCTAATTATCCTGCTTCAAGCTATCCAGATTGTTGCTTTACATGACCTGGTTCGTCCTGCTCATGTCCGGGTGTGGATATATAGATCTGTAACTGCATAGGGTCGTGGTTGATGCTCCTCGGCGGTTACCTAGATAGTTGATTTTTGGTCTCAAAGGAACCAATCGCTACAGCTGATAGCGTGAAAAACATTGATCATCTTGATAAAGTGGACGGTCTATAGTTACCTATAGTTAACTGCTGCGTGGTTCCTGCTTCAATTCCAAAGCGCTGAGTAATAGAGCCCCGTGCCATCCTAGCATGCTGGAATGGGCAGCCTCAATTTGGTTTGACATAACTCTTGGTTTCACTCTAGCCATCTTTAGACTGCGAAGCTGCCGACGTCGACTATGCTGGATACGACCAAAACGACTGGTCATCATGACAAGTCGAGTAAAGCGTACCTCGTCAGCGACGGCGTCCACGAACCTCCTCGCCTTCACATCCCTTAAAACACCAGAGCGATATTACCTTTATCTACCATTTTGAGGTCTTGATCAACGGATTGCTACTAGTAGCTTTTTCAGACCAGACTCTGTCACAACGCACGCACGGGCCCGCGATATACATACTAGCCTTCCACCAGTTCCTGTTAAGAACCACGCCGACCCTTTTCCCATCAGGGAGCCTTCCCTACCGGAGAAACTGGGTTTTCCAAGAAGTATGGCAAACTGGACCCGTCTACGATGACATTGTTGCTCTCGGGTAGGTACAGCACAGAACAAAGCTCGACCTAGATATTCGGCAGATGTGGGCGGTGAACCCCGACAAGATTATCGATAAAACGTCACCGCCTACGCTTTCGGGCGCAGCCCCTCGCTGCAAGCGGAAGCGGAACAGCTGCCGGGTGTGCCTTGCTCTTCAACACTTCATAACCACACACCCCAACTATGAGCACATTCGTGCAGCTTTGTGGATTCAAATGTTTCACTGAGTAATTTACCCTCATTGCGTGCCTCGCGGCGGAAGCACTGGCTTTGTGCTCGACTCCTATCCACAGGCACGATCACCTATTACGAGAAACACTCCAGTCCCAGCTCCAAGGGACCACCCCGCACATTACGCGATATTTTTCCAGCGACTTCAATCCCATAACCCTACATTCAATACCAAGAGCCTGCCAGAAGCATATCTCCTTAGCCGAACCTACTCCAGCCGATCGGGATACCCTCCCACAGCGCAACCATGTCAGCCTCGCCTTCGCCGAAGCCCTCTTTCGAGTCCGAGGAGCGCCCGGAATCCAGCGAGAGCATGGAACAGGTTGCAGGAACAAGCCACAAGCGCAACGTCTCCTTTGAGGACAACCCGAAGAAATACAGCCCACGACGGAGATCTATTCAGTTCCAAGTAGCCGCGGCAGAGCCGCAGCTGCCCAATCGGCCGCCGGAAAAGGGGGTCTTTCAGGGAGATACATATCCCGGGGAGTTGGAGGCAGAGAAGGACCAGCGGTCTGCGCAGACGGTTCGAGGACCCTCGCCCCCACCTCCAAAGTGCGTGTCCTCTAGCGATTCGAGATGAGTTGTTTATGCTGATTAGGAACAGGACGTACGAACGGGGCGTCTCATTCAATACATTTGACAACCGCGATGCTCCCAACTTTTCCTTGACGCTCAACTACAAGCATAAGGGGTATCAGAGCACCCGCCGAAGTCGGTCTTTTCTGGTGGGCACGGACCAAAGCGAGTACTCCGAGCTCGCTCTTGCGTGGCTACTAGATGAACTCGTCGATGACGGCGACGAGATTGTGTGTCTCCGTGTAGTAGAGAAGGACTCGCGCATGGCCAGTGACGCAGGGATCGAGGAGGGCAAGTATCGCCAGGAGGCGAACAGGCTGTTCGAGCAGGTAATTCGGAAGAATAGCCAGAATCAGAAGGCCATCAGCTTGGTCCTGGAACTGACAGTCGGCAAAGCGGAGGACATAATCCAGCGCATGGTGAGTTTATGAGTGCTACTGGATGTTTGACCATTCATCTGACACATCCCAGATCCGCATCTATGAGCCTGTCATGCTCGTGGTTGGTACCCGCGGCCGCAACCTGAAGGGCGTTCACAGTCTCTTGCCAGGCTCTGTGTCCAAATACTGTCTGCAGCAATCACCCATTCCGGTCATAGTGGTACGCCCATCGCCCAAGCGCCAGGAGAAGAAAAAGAAGCGCCGAGCAGATCCAACTCGCAAAAGCTACAATCATATCCTAAATCTGAGCGAGAAGCGTGGTAGTCGCATTTTCGACACCAGTTCCAGCACGGAAGATGGAATTTCCAAACTCCCCGACGAGAAGGCCGCCGTCGCTGAAGCGCTCGGTCTTCCGGCCTCTTACTCTCATGCCAAATCGCGCAGCTCTCTTTCGGTATCGGACCGCAGCAGTCTCAGTCCTGACGAGTCGGACTCTCCTTCTCCTTCTTCGGCTTCGCACGCGCTCGATACAGTGGTAATGAAGAGCCCCATCGCCGGCAGTCTCGCCAGTTCAGAGGAGAGCGTGGCCCTCAGTGAAGATACAGAAAGACCGGGAAGACCACCTACACCTGCAGCTCTTGACGAGCCCGATGAAGAATCGTCCGACGACAACGACTCGACATCCAAAGGACACGACGGCACCGACTCGAGAGCCGCAACACCCGATCCAGCAAACCCCGTCTCGATCCCCACGATCGAAGTCTCGAACGACAACGACGAGAAAGCAAAGACGGAAGACAAGTGAACAAGACCAGTCGTTTTACATCCGAGCAATTACATTTGTATATCGTCAGATACCCCATCAGCGCGCAAATACCCCTGCACGTCCGTCCTCATCCTTTGACGCTTGTCACTTTGTCTCTCTTTATACATAGTATGGGAAGTCGCATGGAATCGACGCCTACATACCTGTCTCTGAAGCCAAATCCATGTCGCGCTAGTGAAGCGCCTAATAACTTTCATTTTCTCCCCTCCGTATCATTACACCCTACATGTACATATTGCGATCCCTGGGAGTTTACTATAGATATAGAAAAACTGTCCAGAACTACAACGAGAAACAGCGGAACTTATGTCCCACTCGGAGATAATTAAGAAGCATCCATCACAATCCCCTTTTAGACCTCTTGGATTTAACGGCAGGAACAGAGAAAACACAACTGCGTCCATTCGTCTCCTAATATCTCCTAATACAAAGCCACGCACAAACACTAGGCAAGCTACCAGCACACCTTGCGAAGAATCCCTAGGCTCGTAGCAAATCCCCTACGCAGAGCATTCCCATTGACCCCATCCGGGCAAAGGAGGTCAAGAGGGTTCGAAAAGTGATGGAAGAATAGAACAAAAGATGTGAAGATTGTACACTATGAATCGTCGAAGAAAGGGACGAGAGGATAGAGAAGAAAGTCCCGCGGTAAAAAAAACCCGACCAGTCGGAAGATGCAAGGACGGGGACTTGAGACATTAGAAACAGTCGCAGTGATGGGAGCAAGATGGAAGCGGGAACATGCAGAAACAAAAAACAAGGAAATCTTTTGTTGAACCAAGAGAAATGGAAAACGTTGATCATTACTCCTAAGGAATCTATGCTGCGTTCTCGCCATCCTTCGATGGGGTTTTTGAAGGTCGGCGCTCGGCGTTGGCGGGCTGCGCCTTGGTGAGAGCGGGCGAGGTGGGGTTGGAAGGAGGGGAAGTGGCCATATTGTCGCGGTCTTCCAGCGCGGCGAGGGCACTGAAAGCATTCATGGATGAAGAGGCCTCTTTGTCCTCCTTCTTGCCGGCCGGAGGAGTGCCAGTGCGGCTACTAGCGGCACTATCGTCACTGCCACGGACCAGGCTGCCACCGGGACCCAGGTTCTTGCGGCCGCTGCTGCTGCGTGAGCCGAGCAGGCTGGAAGCACCAAAGGAGACGGGCTGGTTGGTGGTGCGGGTGGCACGCAGACGGCGCAAATCGTCACTGCCGACCTTGCTGGAGGCGTAGTCGGGCGGGGGTGCTTGCTGGCCGTAGCCGAATCCACGAGCATCACCACGACCCATTTGGGGACGGCCACCGCCACCACCACGGTTGGCTTGCTGGCGCTGGCGCTCCATCTCAGCCGCCTGTTGAGCGCGAGCAGCCTCCTCGCGGATCTGTTGGATAGTCTTGGGACCCTTGTCGGCGTCCTTGGAGGCCCAGCGGCTGGCACGCAGATCGATGACATCCTGAAAGAGCTCGAGTCAGCCTTGTTTGTAATTCAAAGAATAAGAGTCAACTTACCAAAAGCATGAAACGCAGACGGCTGGGCAGCCCTGGTGTCTCGACCATGAGGTGAATACGAGCAAAGTAGGCGTCCATCATGGCATGGCCACGCTCCGACGTATCCAGGCTAGCACCGATGGTGCGCAGGAGAGAGGTCAAAGACTCGACCTCGGCCTCGTCGGGCATGCCCTCGTAATCCACCAGCTTCTTAACACACTCGTGCACTGAAAATACAGATCAGCAAACCGCAATCTCCTCGCAGACGGGCAGAAAAGGGGGAAAGGTGATAACTTACTGATACGCTCAGTCAACATGCCCAGCTTGTAAAGCTCACCAATGAACTTGACGAGGCCAAGACCGCGACGCTTGGCAGCAGCAGCAATGTAATACTCGTCGGACATCATGGCGATCTCCTCGGTAACACCCTCGGCTCTCGGGAGGTTGACCTTCCAACCACGCTCGAACTCTTCCTGGCAACGGTTGAGCAGGTACTTCCGGAAGAGACTGCCACCAGCCACAACGTTTCCATTCTTGTCGCGTATGTTCTCATCCTTGATATCCATACTCATGCTCTCAAGCATACGCTTGCAGAACTTCGCATACATCGGCGCCCAGTGGGCCTCATCAGTAGCCTTCTCGAACACCAATTGAATGCACTGGCGAAGAGTGCGGCCATCGCTCTCGTCCTTGGATTGAGACACGATATCCAGGATTTGGTCTGAGATACGGTCGAACTTCTCAGGTGTCATCTTGTTCAAAAGACCCTTGACCTTGCGCTGCACGATGTCGGGAGCAAGGTAACCCTCACCACCAAGAGCAGGGCCGGCACTCGCCTGGCCGATACTGCGGGGCTTCCAGCCCGTGCTCGAAACCTCGAGACTCTTCAGATCCATACCAGCGGTGAGAGGCATGGTCTTGTTGTGCTCCTCATCCTTCTTTGCCGAGTGCTTGTGAGGCTTGGAGCCAGCACGGCCCTTGCTGGAGGCGTTGCGAGACATGGGACCCATGCCGGAGGCGTTGCGGCTCATAGAGGGAGTACCCATGCCCATGCGAGAACCACCGGGGAAGCCACTGAAAGGACCACCGCGCCCCATGGAGGGGTTAACGGGAGGCATACTGTGGCGGTTTGCCCCAGGTTGGCCAGTTTGGAACTGGCCCATCGATGGGAAGGTCCCCATGGCATTGCGCGAGCTAGTACGACCACCCATGCTGGGGGTACGAGCCGACTGGGGCCGGGCCGACGCTTCGCTGTCGCCAACAGTCTCGCGGACACGAGAATCCCAGTCGATAGAGATCTTGTCCTTGAACACAGCCTGGAACTGGAGCAAGAAATCACGGTCGTAGTGGAATTTACGGCCAGCGGGAGAGGCGGCGTTCAAAGCAGCATTGGGCGGGGTGATAGAGGGCGGGTATGTGATCTTGCTGAGGTCTTCCAAGGGCTTAGCGCTCTGCAGAGACTTCATGGCAGCACTGGGCTGCAGAGGCTCAGTAGGCTTGGGCGTATCGAGCTTCAGACCGGCAGGCTTCTTGCCGATGGCACTAGCGGGCTGTGCAGGGGGGCCCATAGTTGCTTCAGACGAAACAGGGGTGGGAGCACTGTCGGCGGGGGTAGAGGGTGCAGAAGCAGGGAAACCGCCCTTCTTGAGAGAGGCAAAGAGGTCCTTGGACTCATCCTTGGTGGACTCGCCCTTGGCACGAGCAGCCTCGCGGGCGAGCTCACGTTCCTCGGCCTCCTGTTCAGCCTTCTTCATGTTGGCTTCATAGGACTCGCGTTCCTCACGCTCCTTGCGCTCCTCAGCCTCCTTCTTCTCCTGCTTCTTACGGTTGTAGTCCTCCTCAGCAGCACGCTCCTTGGCCTCAATCTCAGCCATCTCACGCTCAATAGCATCGAAATCGATCTCTTCCTCGTCAGCAGGAGGAGCAGCAGCAGCAGCCTTCTTGGACTCTTCGGCCGGGGGGGCCTTCTCCTTTAGGCTCAGGTCCTCCATAGCAGCACTGGCAGACTCGGCAGCATCATCTTTCTTAGGCTCAGCAGCACTGGCAGACTCGGCAGCATCATCTTTCTTAGGCTCAGCAGCCTTGGCATCCTCGGCACTCTTGCGGGCAGCCTCCTCAGCCTGGCGCTTCTGGGCAGCCTCATCCTCCTGGATCTTCTGGCGAACTGCATCTTTCAACTCCTGCTTCTTCTCCTCGTCAGTCTTGGTGCTGCTTGTCTTGCTGTCGTTGCGAGAATGCTCGGCGGCGCTAGCGGTACGCGGAGGCGGCGTCGATGTGGGTGGCGGAGAGATCTTCACGGGAGAGGGAGTAGCGCGAGCCGGGGAAGCCGGGGTTTTCTCGAAAGTCTTGACAGCACCGCTGCCAGGATCCTTGATAACAATGGCGCTCTTCTTGGGGGGGATGACAAAGTTGGGCTTCGGCGCGGGGCTGTTGGACGATCTGCTACCGGTGTGAGCGTGACTAGCACCTGGTGTACCCGGAGCTGGTTGACCAAGACTCGACCCAGGACGGTCAGTAGACATCTGAGACGGGGTGCGCGAGAGAGGAGTCGATTGCGGCGGCGGCTGAACGGGGTACTGGCCCTGCATGAATCCGGGGGCCTGGGGGTTGTATGGCATGCCGGGACGTGGCTGAGGCGATGGAGGGGTCATGTACTGTCCCTGCTGCATATTGTAGCCGGGGTAGCCGTAACCGTAGGTGGGATCGTAAGGAGGGTAGCCCTGATTGGTTTTCATCCATGTTAGACATCGTTCAAACTGGCCCGTCTCGGGAGCAAAATTAAGATTCGGGGTGGCAGCATGGTTGGGAGTATAGCCGGGGCCATAGTTAGGGTTATTGCCGGCACCATTGGCGCGGCCATGGCCATTGGGGAGCGCATTTGTCCCGGAGAACGAAAAGACCCGGCCGCCACGCTTCCTGTTGTTGCCACGCCGGGCGGGTTTCATATTCATAGTACGAAAGGGTTGAGGGCTCACAATTTGGGGACCCATGGGCTGGTTATAGCCGTAGCCCTGGGGTGGCATATGCGGATGGGCCATGGGCACTGGGTTCATCTGGGGAGTGGTGGGATTCACGTTGGATAGCGCCGGGCTGCGATTTGCCTGATGCGGCGAGTTGGGGAAAGGCATCGGGCGGCCCTGGTTCGGGCCGTGGAATTGAGGGCCCATGTTGGGACCGCCACGAGGCTGGTTGGGAGCCGGACGGAAGTTGGGGCCAGGGGAGTATGGCACCTGCCCCTGGTAGCCAGACTGAGAATATCCGCGACCACGGCCGCCCTGGTGAGGGTAGCCCCCACGTCCGGGGCCAGAGCCCATGTGGTTGCTCATATCGCTGTGTGTGGACTGGGAGGATTCGCGACGGAGGTGCTGAGGGCCGGGACCGAGAGGAGCCTGCGGAGTTGGACGCAACTATGTGAGCAACGAGTTAAAACGTGGCGGTCCTTGGACAAGTTTTTGCGCGGCCGCATCTCGCACGCACGCATGCGCGCGATGCGACACCGCGCGCGCACCCCCAAGTTTCGACGAAAAGAAGCAACACAAAAGAAACAGGAGGCACGACTTACGTTGTTATCACCGCCCTCTCCAAAGCTACCGAAGTTGGGCACGTTTCCTGCCTGATAGGTCGATGGTGGTGGGCGACCGCCGCTCGAGGCGGGTTGTGGGATCGGCGAAGGAGATGTCTGGGGCGAAGTCACACGCGGGTTCACCGACGGAGCACCCAGGCCGGATTGCGACTGGCTGGATGCAAGTGCCGGGTTGCCCATATTGGGCGAGCTCTGTTGATTGGCGAAGCCAAACTGAAGACTATTGGGACGGCTGGCGGGACCACCGTTGGGCATGTAGCCCGAGGTACCGGCCGAGGTGATGGTGACGGAGGGCTTCCGGGAGTGATCGCCCTGGGATGCCGCAGGAGCAGTCGGGGCGCCATTGACGATGGTAACACCCGAAGCTGCGGAGGCAGCCTGCTGGGACTGTTGGTTTTGCATGGGTTTGCCGTTCACAGGAGAGACAGAAGTCGACTTCCCATGTTGTGCCGAGCCACCCACGGTGACGGGAGCGGCAGTCGAGTCCGTCGCGGACTTCTTCGTGGCGTTGGCGTAGGACCTAGACGGCGCCGGGGCAGTCGCGGCCAAGGGGGAAGAAGCAGCGGGCGAAGGGGAAGTGGTAGCGGTGCTCTGTCCTTGTTGAACGCCCGACTGAGGAAGGTTCGATGTCATTAGACAGGTAGTGTCCACGTCGTATGCGTAGAGAGGGGGTTTTTGGTAGAGAGGTGACAAGTGATGTCAAGGGTTGGAAGAGGCTCAATCAAGGCCGCATCCAAACCTGGAATCTGCACGGGAATTCGATTAAAAGAAATTCCAAAAAACAGTGGGTCGAGAATGAAAATCGACACACAAGGACCAGCTACGCAGCGAAAGAGTGCAGCGTGTGGTCCACAAGGGTTTGGAGATGAAGGGTTAGTTTGTGGGTTGTGGAAGGAGAAAAAATCCACGAGGAAAAAAAGTTGTGTTCGGTGGGAAAAAAAATCGGGGTTTGTGGAGGGGACGGCGCAACAATGTTCTCGAGCCCAACTCACCGGATAAAATCAGAGTAACCCAACGAGAAGGATTACAGTTGGTGAAAGAGTTGGAAAAGTAGAGGGAAAATAAAGGTCAAGAGAAAGGGGAGAGGAGGAAAAGAAGGGGTGTTTTCTATCTACAGAGAGAAGATTCTGAACTCCGCCACTTATGACATAAAAGAAGTGAGAGAAGTGCGATTCGATTTGGGCATTTTCATTGAATTACGGATTTGGGTATTTTCTATTGTGGGGGGAGGTTATTGTTTATTGTCTATGGCTATGGATTACTATCACACCTATTGAGCTCATTGAAATCAACATCAAAGCGAAGAACAGTACTTAACCGTGTGGATCAAAGTTCCAGTATCCACGAATCCACGAATCCACTCATCCCGCACCGATTCCCCGTTTGCCACCAAATACATCAAACTAGAACTATTTGGTCCTGCTGACATGAGAATCACGTCGAGTCATCCTATGACTTGTGCACAATGGACGTAATGACGATTATGACTATAGACTGCCGAAATAGGGTCAGGAACCTATGACACAAGGGATATGCATTCTGGACTTCCGCGCCTTGCAGAATCTTCCGCTGCAGGAGAAATTCTCCCATCGGGGATCTTCTTCCGAAGATCGGTTAGTCTAGTCTAGTCGTACAGATGATCTTGTATTTTAGCCAAAGTACGGAGTACTAGTACTAGGTACGCTTATCCGGTATCCTGCAAACCACCATCCATTCCTCGTTAAAACTTTCGTAGTCAAGTACAGTCAAAAGAGCCAGCTTCTAATTTTTGCTTTCGATCTCCCCTTTTTAATAGCGATCGTATCCCGTCGTCCGGGCTGTGTGGTCGGTGCCTGATGAGCCATGGTCGTTGCCCAGCCAGCCGGCCCATCGGCCGCTGGTTTGACGCGAGGCGTGATTCCCTAAATCTTCGTCGTTGACCACGTCGAAGCTGTTGTCGCTGCGGTTCTTTCGCAACGGAGCTCCGTAGGCCAGGTCGTCCGAGTCGGGATCGTCTCGGCTCATCGCTTGTTCTTCTCGCGCCAGAGTCAAGCGCAGGAAATCAAGTACTTCGCGCTGGTTCATTATGTACTGAGCTTTCTCCGGCCCTGTCATGGTGTCCAGCTGTCGCTGGAGAAGAGTGCCACTGGCTGATAATTCTTCCTCTCGTGCCTCGCGGGACTTGCCCGCCGAGGTGACCGAGCCCAGCACCGAACTGAGAGCCGAGTACCAGTCGTTGGAGCTCGCGGCTGCTCCGGCAGAGGGAAGATTGAATCGCGAGAGCAGTGACTGAGCGTAGGCAGCAGGCCCCGACGCCGGCGGAGGCGCCCGGTTATGTGCAGGAAGGCCCAGCAGCTTCTCTCGGACCAGATCAAAAGCCTTGTAGAAATATTGCAGGCCGAGGGCTTTGGCTTGCTCGTGGGTGCGACCGATAGTCTCCTCGATATCTCGCTCGTGGTGTGTCAAGAATGGATCCACGTACTCTTGGTAAAGCAAGCGCGCCCCCTGGGTCTGAGGAAGGACAAGATAGCACATGAAAAAGAGGCGGATCCAACTATAGAATGGGAACCTAAACAAATCGCAGTTAGCTGGTGCATGGTCCTGGAGAAATGGTCCGTCCGTACCATCCGATAAGGAATATGGTCCAGGACTCTGCCAGCAGAATAACCGACAAGACCACCCAATACATTAACCATGGCGCAAGTTGTGAGGGATCGGAGGAGCGAAGAGCTTTGTAGGAAGCGAAGATGGGGAAGAGGATGGTAATAACGGAGCTATTATTATGCGGCATGTTAGCTCTGGCAGATCGCACAGCTCATCAAGAGCTCTAGTATCGTCCATACTTACGACATCAAGTCCGCGATGATTCCAAACATGATGGCATAGGACGTAAAAGTCAAGGGATCAAAAGTTCAGGAGTCATGAAACGGCGGTGGGGACCGGAACAGACTGACAGGTAGAACAGCTCCCCTCCGGCTATCCAGCACCGGTTGAAGGACTGTAGACCTCCGACACGGGTTTTCAAAGAAGGAAAATCAAAATCGGATCGCTACACTCACAGAGAGAGGGGGGGGAGAGAGAATGCATACGGGAGGAAGCAGAAAGAGGGGCAAAGAGAAGGTCAAGTGGGCGATATCAGCTGAGAACCTTAAGGAACCCACATTTCGCCTTACATAGACGGCTCGCCTTGACGTCACGCGAGTTTAAATTGCTGCGGCTCATCTAACCGCTGTTTTTGTTGCTGGTCATTTATTGAGGCTTTGCAGCAGAGCTTCGTGTCGCTCCTTCGTGCGACGAACTTGAAGAATAGGTCGTGCAACTTGTTCGACCCGATCAACCCAATCAGCCCATCGGCTGCCCGAGGCCTTCTATAAAACCCCGTCTCTGCTCTTTCATGGCCCGTTTCTACTCTATCAACAACTCGTATGACATTCCAAAGCACATGGTCTTGGACACACTGGCCCGCATTCCCTTTCTTCCCCCGCATCTCTGCTGCATACTCTCCTTGATCACCTCGCAACAATGTGCATCGCGCTGATCTCAACGGCGCACCCTCTCTATTCATTAATTGTTATCGACAATAGAGATGTGTGTATCGACATATACTCAACTATGACCTCGAGCTGACAGCATCAGGAATTTCTCCATCGACCGACCTCGTCGCCGGACTGGTGGCCGGAGCCATCTTCTTTTGTCCTCGGCTCACGCGACTTAGCCCGACCCGAGCATGGAACCTGGATGGGTGTCACGAAGCAGGGGAAAATCGCAGTACTCACCAACTACCGTGAGAACAAGTCGGCTGAAGCTATCGGTTGGCACAGTCGTGGCAAAATTGTCACCAGCTGGTTGACGAGCCCTCCAGCTGAACGGCAGACCACCCACGACTTCGTGCAGCACATGGTTGCCAGCCCTGAAGCCAAGCAGGTGGGCGGGTTCAGTCTCCTATGCGGTTACATCAACGAGCCTTTGGCCGTCGTTTCCAATCGCTCCCTCAATATGGATCAGATAACCTGGGTGGCGTCCGGTAAAGACCAGACCCGCGGGCTCAGCAACACCAACGTGGATGACCGAACCTGGCTGAAGATCCTTGATGGTGAGAGGCTGATGCAGACCACCATTGAAGAACACGTGCAGGCCCAGGAGGACGAAGATGCGCTTGTTGAGCGTCTCCTTCTGGTGCTTAGTACAGATACACTGCCTCGATTGCCGGAGGAGGAAAACAGCCTCCACAATTACATTCCTCTTATCCAGAGGAGCATCTTCGTTCCTGTCATCGGGACCGGGAAAGCGGCTGCAGCGTGCGCCGAGGATGAAGCCAGGATGTCGCAGCCGAAAGTACCTATGGATCAGAGTTATCTCAGTGGACCGTACGGGACGCAAAAGCAGACCGTTCTCCTTGCACGACCGGATGGGCGAGTACGGTACTTTGAGCGAACACTATACGACAACCAAGCCAGGGCCATTCCCATCGGACAAGGCGACAAGTGTTTCGAATATACCGTGGAGCCTGAGAGAGCAAGCCTTGATGATCATTGACACGGCATATGAGAGTAGATATGACGCATTACGATACGATGACCTGCATGGTATACAGGTATGGGCGACGGCGTCATGATACACTTTTTCTCTAGCCTAGTTCAAATCCATCCCAAGCGGAGTAACTGACATTAATACCACATATTATTTCCATGTTTTATCTGCACCACGGGTTCTGCCGGATTAGCTTCATTGACTCCTTCTAACAAGAGGACAGTAGATGAATATCAGACTTCTAATTTCGCTTATCGGTGCATTTGGATGCCATGCCATGAAGGCAGCCGAGTAGGACGGACGGGTTACTGGTGCGAGCCTTGCGCTATTGTTAGGTGCATACACCACCTGCGAGGTTGCCAATGAGATTGGACTGTCTTGTGCTTTCCTTCCTCTTACCATCCACGAGAACGAGGAACGTCGACTACTTTTTGACCATGGACACAATCGGTCTTACCGGCACAATCGGCACCTGGGTTGCCGTTTTCATCACTATTCTTGCTCTCGTTGGAGTTGTGAGACCGATTTTGGGCTGGTGCGCAAGCAGAACTGAGAGCCAAATTGCTTTGAAGGCTGTTGACTCTGGTCTGCCAACAACTCGCTCTAGCATCTTGGCAGCATTGTGCCTAACATCAAGATGTTTTAAAGGGAGCCCTGGAGTAGATGAAGGGTGTTGTTGCAACCAACCCCTATCCTACAAATTAGATGAAAGCGCAATCCTCCAAATGCTACTTACTAGGCCTACTCAACCAATCATTGTATCAGTCATCATTCCGATCTCCCTCGACACTCCTGAGCTAAAGGAAAAAATGATGCAAATATATGGAAATAGATCGTGTCGTCGTATCATGGGCCCAATAGCCATACATTAAAGGCGGCTACAATCAAGAAGTGCCAAAATCCGAATCGCTTCCAATATTACCTCCCAGCATGTTTTTAATTCGTACCATGGTCGAACAGTATCTTTTAAGCGTCATCGGCTTGGTGCATACGAACGGTCACCAGATCCGCAGGGCAGCTCGTCAAGGTCAAGCCGTAGCGGATCTGCTGGTCCTGGTTGACATCCTCGATTTGATCGAAGCGCTGAAGCAGACGCACAAGCACGTAGCCAGCCTCCGTGAGAGCGAACTGCTGACCAATGCAGATGCGCGGACCGCCGTTGAACGGAATGTATTCCCAGCCGGCTTTGCGGCTGGCCCAGCGTTCCGGTACGAAGGAGTCAGCGTCGGGGCCCCAGAGATCTTTACGGCGGTGCATGACGTGGGTGCTATAGACGATGGACTGTCCCTTCCTGATGTACACGGGGGACTGGCCATCCGGGCCACCGCCACGGGGCAGGGTCGTGTCACAGGTGGCGGTACGGCGGTTAAAGGGGACCACGGGGAATAGGCGGAGAGATTCGTTCATGCAGTACTGCAGATATTGGCAGGATTTGAGTGAAGCGAAGGTGATGTTGCGGGGCGACGAGTAGGTGCCAAAGTCGGAGATGATGGTCTCGCGCAGCTTGTGGAATACTTCGGGGTTGCGGGCCAATAGCATAGTTGTCCAGCTAAGCAACGAGGCAGTAGTATCACGGCCGGCCAGCAGAATGTTCAGTAGCTGCGAGCGCAGCTCGATTGGGTCACGGGTTGCAGCCACTAGGGCATCCAGGAAGACGTAGTTGGCTTTCTCCTCGTCGGTGGACTTTTCATTTTTCACCGACTGCAGGGCTTTGTAAACGAACTTGTCCACGAAATCGTGGACTTGCTTATCCGAGTGACGAGTTTCCTTGTTGTTAACGAGAAAGGCCAGTTTCTCGAAACGAGACCGCTGAGCGCAGACCCACTGGGACTTGTCGAAGTAGGCGGCGAATGAATCCTCGGGGCGTTGCAGTCCCTGGATAGCACCCAGCTGGCTTTCAACGCTCTCACCAAATAAGAACTCCGTTGCCGAGTCGATCGTCAGACGGAAGAAAATAGTCTGGATATCCGTTACAGCAGTCCAACCATTAGCTGCAACAGGTAGAGCCTGCATAGCCTTTTGCACATGCACTTCCTCCAAATCCAACTGACTAATCTGTTCGCGAGTAAACTGCGGCCGCAGTAGTCCACGAGACCGTGACCACTCCTCCCCATCGGCCGTAAACTATCCGAGGTCAGCATCTCAATCTCACCGAACTAACCGAATCCAAAACACGCGACTTACAATACCTGTTCCCAGCAAGGGATGCATACTGGCATGGCGGGCCTGTCCAAGCTCGAAATCCTTGAATTGAGTAGCCAAAACAGCCTGGATATTCTTGGGATCGATGGTAAAGATGTGATTGCGACCGAGGTTGCGCAGAATGAAGCTCGTTACATAACGGTTTTCCTGGTCGCTGATGATCTGTACGCGTCTCTCGGACAACTGAGGCAACAATTTCTCCTTATCTGCGGCAAGAGTCTGCTTCAGATTGTCGATACCGAGGGGATCTTTACATGGAAACAGCGGCAGATTGCCACAGCCCAGGCTCTTAGCCTTGCGCGAGTGCTGCCATGAAGCAAACCCTAGACGAATGATATGCAGGACCACGGCCGCCGCCGCGAAGCCCAGGATGAAGTTGGTGGTCATAGCCGCAGTGCGAAGATGTCAATCGCTCTGAATGCGGGAGCGAAGAATATATACCAAGAACTGTAACCGGGGCCGAGGCCGAGGCCGAGGCCTGTGCCAGAGTGGGGAGCTGTGCTCGAAGGATAATCCATGATAGGTGGCCAATGGGATTGGTAGCGGAGGTCATATTCGGTCATCCCGTCGGACTTCGTTCCATTTGCAATTCCAAGCCCGATCTGATCGACTTCGCCTTACCTCGGCGTGGGTGGTCCCGGTGGTGTTCGGTAACATTTTGCACCGAGTCGCCGCTGTTTTTCGCCTTAGCGTGTCTCCACATATTTAAATCTCCGTTTCATGCACGACCTAGTGTAGGTCATCGATGTTAAGGCAGTGTAATGCAGAGTATGTGTGCATAAAATGGCATAGCGGAGAGGAGTGGTTATGAAAGTCCTTTTTTGTAGTGGTATATAGGTTACACACAGTTGGCGTCCCGAAGGACCAGTTAAAGCTCCAAGGATGCATATGATTAAATGGTAGAAGATAGCTGCACAATGTACAGTATCTGCACACCCCTGTAAAGTGGAGAATTTCACTTCAAATGAATGACGGCATTTGCCGAGGTCTCATTTAACGCGATTATTCAACATCCACAGCTCGGTAATAGTTATCAACCTCAACCTTGACATAGATGCCCATTGACTTCATTCTATCCAGGGTCTATCCTTAGCCTCAGTTATAATCCGAACCAATGCCAGGATCTGACGATTCACGATCGGACTGTGCGCTATTGAACACGCTGTCCGCACGATCTTATCTGGAGCCAACCCAACCCGAAATTATGCCTCTGCAAAGCAATGACTCTCCTGCGAGGGTTGCGATCGAGCTCCATGGCAACTCGGGTCCGCGCTTACGATCCCACGTGAAACAGCCATTACTCAAGGAAGCGAAGCAAGCGGAGAAGCCGAAAGCGACACCCGAGATCAGGGACCCGCCTGTGGAGCGCCCGATACGAAAACGAGGCCGCCCCAGGCTAGAAACTACTAAGGATGCGGCTGCGATTGAGGTACGGAGTGTAGTAACGGTCGCCGATCCGGTCAAAGCTTGCGCTGACACGATCATCAGGGGCGGCGCTTGCAGATCCGTCGTGCACAGCGCACTTATCGACAGAAGAAGGAGGCTACCATTCAAAGTCTCAAGACTCGTGTAGGAGTTCTCGAGCAGACGCTGCAGAACATTTCGAATATACTAGGCGCCGATCAAGATGAGGACCACGCTCTCAATACCATTGGCCCGAAACCTGACGGCCTTGCTCGCGCCAGACAGCTGGTGCTGGCGGAGATTGACAAGACGCGATCGGAACATGGCCAGCAGATTGATCACAGCTTAGGAGACAGTATATTTGGGTATCAAGTCTCACATGACCGAAGACACATTGAAGACGAATATGACAAAACAAATTCGCAACACCGAACACATCCCCGTCCAAGATCGCCATCTCCTCTCCTTAACCGTCTCTTCCCATCAACAACCATCTATACCTACAGTTATCAAGAATCAGACTTCTCCAGACGCCTCCACCGCTTCTGTCTTGAACATACATACCGCTGGCTTGCAGACCCAGATTTCGACCCCAATCACATGAGCCGGGTATTCGGGCTTCTGCCATGTATTCAAGACATGCCAGGTATCCGGCGCAGTTTCCGGCGAAGTCTACAAGTTGAGATTGGCGGCTCCCTTGAGGTCGTTAAAGTGCCGTTCTACAAACTCGGCGGTGCGGGCACACATTACCCACGCATTGGAGCAGATGGACGGCCAGTCTATCCTGATAATCTGCGGCGGCCTGGCAAGATCCTCCGAAGAATGGCGAGGATCTTGCGTCGCGGTGGAATCCACGATTGGGATGAAGATTGGAGTGGGGATGCGGAGCCGGATCTGCAAGATGGAATTGGCAGGGAAGAGCGGGCAATGAGCGATGAGGAGCGTCTCCGTTCACTTGATCTGGAGGGCGAGTGGTTTGATAGTCACGACGTCCAAGGATATCTTGAACACTACGGCATCGTGTCAGATGCCTCTTCATTGTGGCTAAAGGTTCCAGCCACTGCAGTCAGTGTTCTGTATGGGTTCTCGCCTGACGGATCAACATCTCAGTATTGCGTATCTCCCGAAGAACCATCGCCAATCGACATGAGTAGAACTGAATACTCGAGCCAATCAGATGATGTCTTGGATGTTGAGTGCTTCTTTGATCGTGAGTGAAATGCTTTCTTTAACTCTGCATGCGCTGACTCCAGAGACAGTGCTCCTGGCCAATCTCCGAATGCTCGGCCGCGCCCCTGGATTTCGGCTGTGGGACGTGGACGCCGCTCTCCGGACGGCTATTCACCGACGATCGTTTACCTGAGCTGTTTACCTGCCAAGTTAAACGCGAACTACGATGCAACGGAATATGAAAATGACCAGGATCGGAACATAGACTGCAATTCATCACTGCATAGTTGCCATTGGGTATATCGTATAAGACGTGTGATATGACAAGAAAACAACGGGTTTAATGCAAAGACAACTCGCACCAAGCCCGATATTCAAACGTGATCTCCTTCTCGGGTTCTAGTGGGTACTCTAGCAACAGATCTCGCAGCACTCGAAGCAGGCAAGACCGGCGCAACTGCGACAGGTTAGAATCTATACCGAACCTCTCACAAGAACCGACACTCACAGTCCACAGCAAAGGCCGCCGCCACCACCACCGCGAAGCTGCATCTGCATCTGCTCCTGACCAGCCTAAAAACATCATCAGCTTCGTTCCACACCATATGCAAGTCGAAAGGGACAGCATACTGGCTGCTCGGAGACAACCTGGTTTGTCGAAGGAGCGGCAGGACTAGAGGGCTGCTGCATAGCAATAGTGTCGGGGCTCCAGCTGTTCTCGTTGGTTGTCTCAGCCTCAGGGGCAGACTTGAAGAAGTTGAAGTTGAACATGGCGGTGGAGAGGTGTATTGGGGAATGACGACTGAAAGAAAATAAAGTAGCCGGGCGCGGGAAACAGTTTAAATAACACGGGTCAGTATGAATAAGCACTAGAGAAAAGTAACTAAGGAGTCAATCACCAGAACAGTGCTAACTATAGCGTCAGACTACGGCGTAGTCGGAATAGTGCTGCCTACTGCGACACTCCAGGGCTGTGAGCAAGTACACCGCCACTGGATAAGCCCCAGTTGTACGTACTTCGTTCTGAATTCAGGCGCGATAGATTCATGTGGTCTAGATATCTATATCTACAGAATATTCATACTCAGCCCCGACCCATTCTACCCATTCGTCTTGCAGAACGGTCTTTGTTTGCTCAATAAACGGGAAAAGTGTGGTGCATACATCAGCCCTAACAGAATGGGCGGGGTGCCAAGGCCTTGGCAGCCCACTTAGCTGCGACTCACGCGGGTTGATCGGGCGTTCGGATCAGGGATGACCTTACAACTTGGCACGAACATCTAGACCGACAGATAGCATTGTTGATGGTGCAGTACCTGGGATGAGTCAGTACCTAATTGACTAGGTTGATGTCCATAGAGAGCGATAGTTTCATATAATGTGATATTTGAATCTGGGACTCGAGCCTGGTTCCTTTCCTAGCTTCCTCTCCTAGACATCCATTGGTCTGACTGAAACACTCGCATCCACTATGTTAATAAGCCTCGCTGTCTTTACATGATTTTGGTTGTTAGTGATGCATTCAACTGATCCAACCGAAGTTCCCACCCCATGTATCTACTAGCCAGCTTTCCTTTTCCTTCTCTATATCACCTATTACTATGCCCATTCAGTTGTAAGAGTAATCAAATGTGCTGATGCCGTATAGTTAACAATTGATCCAATCCAAATACAGATGTTGAGATCAGTAGCGGACTTGTCGTGTGATGCAATGTTGCGAAAGACCTCTATGTTGAGTCGGTTGGCGGATAAGAAAACACGAGCCAGGCGAAGAAACACTGCATTGTTGGATTGGCTACATGCCAGGCGCAAAACCTTGATGTCGGTTGGATAGACGTGATGTAACTTGGGCCAACTAAGGTAAAAGGTTTCAAATGCCGTTCTTGTATAAAGGCGCTAACAGATCGTAGTATTCGAGGCTTGAAGATGAGCAAGAGCCTCAAGGACTATACGACCATCAGAAATGTTCTCTCCCGAAAAGAGTGGAGTGCACGTTCTCTCCGAATTTGCTTCCTCCTTATGCCTTGGCAGGATGGTATTGAGGTAACAGACGAGCTTATGACCTCAGCTGTCATGAAGATCCTCTCTGATCTTGTTACTGAGTCTAACTCGGCAGAGGCACTTTCAGATCAGACAGTCATCTTACTCGCGCAGTGGGCAACACGCATTGTCACCATATTTCGTTTGGATCTCGAGGGAGACCCCAACGATCAGGTGCTGCAGCAGTTCCGCACCAACGTCAAGGCCCTTGCGGCCTAGCAAGCGCCGGCAAAAGACCTGCTCGCCTTATGCGACCAGCTCCGCGATGTACACCTCTGGAACCTAGGCATTTATCTCGAGGATCGCATCAACCCTAGCCTGCTTTGGTATAACCCCTCGATAAGTTGCTTATACAGGCGCGCGCGGAGCGGGAATCGGCCAGCACTGCCAAGGCGAAAGCCAAGCTTGAACAGGAGGCCAAGGAGGCTGAAAGGGAGAAGGAGCTGCGCGAGCGCGCCAAGGTCGACCCCCTGCTGATGTTTAGGACCTCGGAGTATTCGGAATGGGATGAAAGCGGCATCCCTACCGTGGACGCAGCAGGGAATGTGGTGGCCAAGAATAGGTGCAAGAAGCTGCTCAAAGAGTGGGAGAAACAGAAGAAGAGACATGAGGAATGGCTGGCGACGCAGCAGGCAGCATAGAAATTGTCGGGGCCGAAGCAGGGAATAACCTCACCAGACATTAAACCAGCGACGTGCACTGTCGCTTCGCCTATTTAGGACCACGATGAACCTGGAGTGTCTTGTCCCATTCGAGGTATCGCCGTCGCCTTCATACGAGAAGGATTTTAGCGATGAAGGTGAATGCTGGCCCTCAAGTTCCCTTCTCTAAATGGGTCATCGCTGTTAGGAAAATTTCGCTTCTCGCCACGTCGTTCTTGTAAGGCTCCCCTGCCCTTCTGATATTGCCTATCGACTGACTGAGACTCTTTTACAACCTAGTTGGAAAAGGTCGAGTAAAAAAAGGCATAAGGGATGTGGTAAGTAAACTGTAGAAAGTGAACCTGGATTAAGCGAGAAGGATTGTCAAGCGTGAGATCGACCAGTGTATCGTCTTGATCGTCTGCTGACTGCCAATAGTTGGAAGCAAAAAGAGGAAAGAACGATCCAGAGCACGTTCTTTGTAGGTTAGGCTTTTGGCTGCGACGGCGAGCGCCAGGTCGTTCGAGTGAAGTAAGTCGTAAAAGGTTGGAGATCTTGGCCATCACTCCGAAAATATGTTGGGCCGTAGATACACCGTCTAGGCTATAAGAGATACGAGCGTAGACGCTATGCGTTGTGGCATATGTCCTTTGCTAATCTTGATCAGACCCTAGTATAATTCGATTGACCTCTTCAGTGAGGCTAGGTTGAGCCTCCCCGCTATTCTCCGGAGATAGGATTGTAGCTTGTAGCCGAGTGAGCTCGGACTCCGGTTTATAAGATAACTTGATAGCAGAAACAAAGAAGGAGAAGGATGAACTGCACGTGGAAATCGCGACCTACTTCAGTATAGTCTTGAATTAGATCGCCATACAGCGTGGAACAGCCTCCGTACTCGAGATGTCCGATGGAAAAAGTCGCTGCGACTTGAAAGGCTGTTCAAAAAGCTATACCAAGGCACGTCTTTTTCCCAACAGGCCGGTCTAGAGCACGTGGAATATCGGTTAAAGCATCTCAGCGTAGTAAAGTGAGTTTCTAACCGTATCTAAGCTTAGCTTAGAACTGACCATGACTTATCTAGGAACTTCGTCCAAGCAACAAACATTGACTCCGTGGACTCAAAGACAGAAGCTCTACTATGTTGGCCAGACTGGACGAAAAACTGCAGTCTATCAACCAAAACACATTTGTCAACACTCTAGAAAGCTAGAGAGTGAAGGGTGCGATAGGAGACAAGTCATGTCATCATTATTCTTATCATCATTATCTTAATCACGACAGGAAAAAGGCTATTTACCTAAGGGCTCAGTACACACGTAAAAGGCTACTCGGGATTGGCGAACTAAGGTTCGATTTCCTTATCGATATTAAAGTAAGCAAAGAAAGAGCAATATAAGAGCAATATAAGAATAAAGTAAGAGAAAAGCAAGAGAAAAATTAGCGAAAACCATAGAAATAATAAGATAGTTAGACGATAATACTCTTAATAATTATAAAGGACGCAGAAGACCTTTGTTGTTGTTAAATAAACGAATGTAAGTAACGTTTACACTAGGTAGTCATTAAGCATTAGGTGACGCTAACCAACTTAGCCTACGGTAGGGCCGATGTCTATTCTCTATTATATGCTCCGTAGATTTTTGTCAAGTCATAGAGTAGAAAGACGAATACTAAATTCTAACATAAGAAGAGGAAGATAGGCATGACGGTAGTCTAAGCGCATTCCGACTAGTGAGCGATGCTTAGCTTGAGGTGCCCAATATCACGGCCGGATCATCCGAACAGTCAGCCAGGCCGCAATCTCGACGATGCCCCCCCCCCCCCCCCCCCCCCCCCCCCCCCCCCCCCCGCCCCCCTACCTCCCTAAGCAGGATCCAAGTCCTCAGTCTGAATTGGGCGAGGCGGAGATTAGCTCTGGGCACGCTGAGGCCTTATCAAGGACTGCATATGAGAAAGGGCTTGTGGCTTACCTAGGTAGCTTCTGACTATTGCAAATAGAATGAACGCCTAGACACTTGATCAAGTATCACTATATACCTAGATAATTGTGTACCTTTATTCCTTCTAGATCCAGATATAGCACATTTACACCTTCCGCTTCAGCAGCCCACGGAAGAAATCAAAGCTATTGCTGTCACTTTGCAGCTGCCACACCCGCCCAGTTGGCCGATCATTCCAGCCCAACTCCTCAGCAAGCAAAAGACCGTAATCCCGCGTGATACCCTGGATACGAGCGCGGGCACCACCTTCCTCTTCAAGCGTGACGATCTGGTGCATGTGAAGCCAGTCTTCATAGTACATTTCCTCGAACCCACGGTCAAACCCAACACGTAGGAATCGGGTATACAGGTCCTCAAAGGTCGTAAGGATCCGGGCTAGAAGTTTCTCGAGTGTGACGGGTGAGGTAGCAGCAGCGCCGGGAGAGGCGTAGCGCGCTGCAAGCGACGTCAGGGCTGTGGTTGGGGATGCGTTTGTGGCGTTGACGCCGATCCCGACGACGGAGATGTATTCGTTTGACATGAAATGAGAGTTGATTAGGATACCGCAGATCTTGGTGTATCGCTTTTGCTCGGGGTCTTCAGGATCAAGGGCATCTGGAGGAAATTAGTGGCTGAATGGATTTTCCTACGTTGATAGCCACTTACAAATGTCGTTTGGCCACTTCAGTTTGACAGGAATCTTCTCGTATCCTTTCGTGTAGCTCTTGATACCCTTCACCACAGCCATGGCTGCTAGATACTGGAGGAATACCACAGGGGCTGACTGAATCTTCTCGATCGGGTGCCGGACCACTGTCGAGAAAATCAGGGAGCCTGCAGGTGAGATCCAGACGTTGGAGCCTCGTCCCCGTCCAGCGACCTGAACAGTTGCGGTAGCGGTAAAGCCCTGTGGTAGACGGCGAAGGAGTTGTACGTTCCTAGGATAGTCAGACTTTGCCAAATTGTGAATGGACAAAACACTTACTTTTCCAAGATAGTGTTAGTGCTTGTCACCACTTCGCCATACATGAGATTAGAACCAAACTTCGAAGCGCCCTCTTTCGATTCAGACTGATATTGGCGAAGGTTGGAGTAAAATGCATGATGGTTGAAGTAAGGAGTGAGCTTCGAGGATGGTAGGTCATCATGGATCACAAGCCGCTTGATAACCTTCTGGTAGTCAACGATACCATCGCTTGATGTAGCGGACTCGTTGGGTAGCGATTCCTCCAAGTCGCCCAGATTCCATGTACCAGGTCGTTCAATCCGGAATGTGTCATTCTCGTCTTTCAAATATTCATTTTGACATTCGTTTGTCAAAGCTGGTGCAAGGCACGACAAGATCTCCATAGTTTCGTCTGCATCAAGACCGGACACATGCAACGACGACAGTGAAGGCACGTGTGCGGTGTCCTGCGCAACCTGCAGTCCGAGTTTAGACAGGCAAGCTTTCAAAAAGTCCGTACGCTCCTTGTCATCGGCAGCAAGTGCATCGACGAGGCCTTTGTACTCGGGCCCGTTAGCATTCGGATCTAGATTCACGGCTGCAAACCTAAATTAAACTGTCAGTAAATCAACCGCTCAGGTACGCATAGACCACATACTCCGGATGCGGTCCTGTCAAAATGGCTGCTCCATCGCCGACTTTACAGTATACGACAGCAGCTGCGCCCTCCCCGGGATCAACATTGAGCTTCTCCGAGTAGTTGGCCAACACCTCGACACCCTGATCTTTGAACCGCAACGCATCCACGAAGACACCACCACCATTGTAGTATGACCGGAAGTTCGTCGGCACAGTTCCAATGCTCAATGCCTCTTTCGATACATCCAGCTGCGCTGCCCGCGCGCCCGCCTCGCTGTGGTAGACAAAGCCGGGGAAGGCCCCGCCACGGCAAGTACCAGGGAAGAAAGCAAGTTCCCGGTCCCCAACGACCTCCAAAGTCTTATCACCGACCTCGAATTCACATCTCTTGCAACCATAATAGCCACCCGCACACAGACCGAGGTATTTTCCACCCCGGCGCACGAACTGCGTGATGCGACGATTGCCCGCACCATTGAGCGTACGCCCGTAGCCCAGATCCGCGCCACCGGGGATTACCAGCAAGACACAAGTAGCCGTCCACGGCTCCTTGAGGAGCATATCCCCAGTGACTGGGGTAACGGCATAATGGGGAGCAAGCAGGCGGCGCAGAGTGTAGAGGGTGTGACGGACGGAGTCAACGGTGGTTCCGGTTCCTGTCGGGCCAACATCGGTCAGAAAGCGGCTCAGTTGCCAAGCAGAATGGGTGAGCGAACCGGAGTAGACAAGGACATTGAGCCTTTTGCCGGTTAGATTGGCATCGTTGCCCGTGGGCGTCGCCATTGTTGATTGCAGGGAGGAAATTGTGCGACGATAAGATTATCAAGATAAAAGCCGATGCCAGCCGTCTCCGAGCAAGTGCACTTTCTTTTTCCATCAACTGTGACCATGTCGAACAATGCGGAGCCTCGTGATGTTCCTCAGGACGACGATGAGCCTGATGAGTGGTAATTGACGTCTCTTCTCTTTGGTGATTTAATCGAGGATGCTGATAGCTTGACGCAGGGACAAGCGTATCTTTAGTACAGGTTGTCATAGTAAGTTACCAGCAAGCTTCTTCTACCTATCAATTGCTGATAGAAAAACAGCCGAGCAGGATAAGATGAATGACTGCTACTTTGCAAAAAGAGACTGGCGCGAATGCAAGAAGGAGGTAGGTTGATATCTGTCTTTCCTCTTCTATCTCTATCCACGGCTATACCAGCCCACCCTATAATGCTCATGATTTCTGTCTTTTATCGTCAATCGGTTTCTTCTTATCAACTGGTTTTTCTGCTTCACAACATTCGTTCCGATTCCACTGACTGACTCGATGCAGATGGAAGCTTTCCGCGAGTGCTGGAAGCGCCAGGGCAACGATCAGCGAACGCAGACTCGAGATGCGTGATATGCCTCATCTACTGAAAACTTGTATTCTATTATTCCCTTAACTGATGTACAATCTCCTCTTATTTACATCCTTTACATGTAATCGTAGATTCTACTTCGCCCTGTCGATATCACGTGATCATCCAAGTCCAAGCAACTGCAGCTACTGCACCTCCAGCTCTCTGCATCATCCCATCACACCATGTCTGCTCAACGCTACCCCTGGCGGGCATTGGAGACTCTCCAACATGCAAAATTAGCCGCTCGAGCTCCTCACATCCGGATAGCCGTCCAACGCCTGTCTAACCCCATTACCAAGCGCGCAATCAGCTCCAGCTCCACGCGCCCCCAAACCACGCAAAGCAGCACTGCAAAGCCAACACCAACCCAAGCACCGCGTACCACAACCGTCACACCCCAGCCCTCCCAAGCAGGCGCAGCCCGAACCCCGACCCCAGCATCTAACCGCACAACAACAGACAACATCTCCAAAAGCGGACTCTCCGACCAACCCCGGGAAGTCCAAAACGCCACAGAAGACAAAATCGACTGGACGCGCTCCTTCCACGGCCTCTCCGCTGCCCCATTCCCCAAGGAAGCAGCCGACATCCTCCTAGCCGAAACAGACCCGGAAGAAGTAGAGATCAAGCCCGACGGAATCCTCTACCTGCCCGAGATCAAGTACCGACGGATTCTAAACAAAGCATTCGGACCCGGCGGGTGGGGTCTGGCGCCTCGGGGTGAAAGTATCGTGACGCCGAAGACGGTGACGAGGGAATATGCGCTTGTTTGTAACGGCCGGTGAGTTCTTCGATGCATGGCATGATCAAATATTAGTAACTAACGACGATCATAGACTCGTCTCTGTCGCCCGTGGTGAACAGGATTATTTCTCGCCGGATGGTATCCCCACTGCGACGGAGGGTTGTCGTTCCAATGCTCTTGTGCGTTGCTGCAAGGACCTGGGTATCGCTAGTGAACTGTGGGATCCGCGGTATATTCGCAACTTCAAGGCGAAGTACACGCGGGAGGTGTTTGTGGAGCATGTGGTGAATAAGAGGAAGACGAAGATTTGGATTCGAAAGGGTGATGATGTTGGGTATCCGTGGAAGGAGATTGGGAGTAAATAGATGGGTTTTCTCTAGAGGAAATAGTGGGCGTGTTCGATCGTCTTGTATTATACTGTTTTCTTAGGTCAATGTTGGGCTATGTTCTGCTCCGATGAATTGATACCTACATCTCTACTCGAGTCAAAGGTTTGTAGAAGAGGTAGTCGTGCAATCGTATCTTATTCCTATTCTCTGGCATCTCAGGGAAGAGAACAGATTGCTCTACATAATCCAGCAAAAAGATTCTACGATCTCATTTTCGTAGTATATCTTCTTGATAGCCCTATGTAGTCACTCCATTCTAGCCGTGCAAAAGTTTCGTCGCAATCGTCACCCATGCGACCCTCTTTCGCTATCTATCCCGCATTGTTACACTACAGATGCTTAGTCATCCAACTAGCTTTAGTTCCAGTCTGTCCCTAGTTCCAATGGATCATCTTTATACATCCCCAACCATACAACACGCATTGAAAGAAAGATATCCCGCCTCGATAAGCTTGTGGCCGAGGCTACGAAGCAGGCTTACTATGGCTAGTTCATTAATTGTGGCTCATTAACGGTGGCAGATCTCAAGCGTTGATCTGACATGGATATCCATTTCTCAAGGTAAACAACAGGCCGTGGGCTCATATTCATACATCAAAGGCGGGAGAATAAATCGGTAAGGGAAATTTAACAAACAAGTAGTGGCAGAAATAGTCTCAAAATAACCTCAGAAATCCACCCAAACTTTAAATACGTCAATCATCATGCTTCACCTTCACCCTGTGGCCTTGAGTCTTTGCCACGCTTCAGCGTCCGTGAGATGAACGAGGATCGCTGGTGGGTATTGTCCTGCGGCTGCGCGGTCGGCGCGAAAGCAGCAGGTGCAGAAGGCTGAGGCGAGTAGATGGAAGGAGGAGAGACGGGGTCGTAGCGATCTTGAACCTCATAGGGTGAGGACGATTCGGTTATACCAGAGACGGGCTGGGCCTCCCCGGTAACAGTTGTGGGTTCGTAGCCGGTGTCTTGGCGGTAGTAGCCGTGGTAGTTGTCGGACTCGGGCGAGCCGATGATAGGGTTTGTGGGGCCCTGGTTAGGAGGCTCGTAGCGGACGCTGCCGCGGGCTCCTGGAGGCGCAGGGTGGTTGAGGATGGGCACGTTGCTGGTGGATGGGGTCATGCCTGCGTGTACTGGGGAGAGGGGTGGAGGAGGCATAGGGTGCTCTTCGTCGTTGTAGGATGCTCGCAGGCCGGCCTTGCGGTGGCCGGTTGAAAGGCCGCGGCTCGGAGCGCTGGTGGTGAGGGTGCTGTGGACACTCTGTCGGCCCTGACTGGAAGCACCGGTGATCGTGCGATAGAGGCCTTCAGATTGCTCCCCACGGCCGATGTCGGCTCCGGGCGAGCGAGAGTTAAGGTGTTCAGCGATGGCGGCCTCGCGCTGGAGGGTGTTGGATCCGGTCCCGCGTTGGGAAACAGAGCCTGAAGAGCGGCCCCGGTCGATCCCAGTCGCCTGGGCAGTGTTCGGGGCCAGCGAATCGTTCATCGTCGCACCAGCGGCAGCGGCAGTCACGCCAGCCTGGTCGGTACCAGCAGTCACAGACGACTTGCGGTTGCCAGAAGTAGAGCCAGCATCGGCATTGTCGCCCTTGTCCTCATCACCACCCTCGTCTTTGGCGTCTTCCTCGGGAGCAGCGGCACCAGGAGCGCGGATAGGGATCTTGCGCATGGCGAGAACCAGAGCACACATGAACTTGGAGCGACGAGCGGCACGGACAGTCTCATTGGACCAGTTGGATTTGTGACGGATATCGACACGCAGCTCAAGCTTGTCCATGTCACCGACACCAACAACCTCGACATCAATTTCCTGCTGGAAGTCACGGCAGTTATCCTTGTCCCGGACGAAGAGCTCCATCTCCCCGCGCAGAGCCTGGATTTCAGCAAAGGAGGTGTCAAAGCTCACAGGGACGGTGAGCTGCTCGTGCATGGCATTGGCACGAGTAAAGTTGTCAACCCACAAACTGTTCAGGATGTTGTTAGGCACCTGGGTCATGCGGTGGTCATCCACAGTACGGAAGACACTAAACAGCAAAGAGATACGCTCCACAATGTAAGACTTGCCGAGAATTTCGATGCGGTCGCCAATGTCGAAGGGGTGCTTGACAAACAGGAAAATGCAGGAGCCGAGAACCTCTTGGGCAGAGATCGAGAAGATGAAACTCAGGGACAGCAGCGAAGTAGCACCAGCTGCAATGACAGTACCGAATCCAGTAGTGACGAAAGAGACGAAGACCAAAACACCGACGATAAAGGCAACAGAAAGCAGCAGGTTGTCCAGGATACGAATAGCCTGGTCGACATCGTACATGCTGCTGTTGAGCGATTTGCGCGTGCGGCCAAACTCAGTGATGGTAAGGATCATCTCGTCCAAACTGATATCACCATTGCCATCCTTGTCTAGGGCGACAAAGCATTCTTCAGCCTCAGCCTCGTGCTCAGGTCCAAGAACCTCGACAATATCCTCCAGCAACAGGGATTCACGGCCCTCGACCACAAAGGACATCCAGATGCGGCGGGCCATCGCAGCAGCACAACGCTTGCGCTCAAGCGCCTGCACCACAATGGAGTGGGTGGCTTCCGGGTTGAACACCTGTTTGCCGGTGAGTTCGGAAGCGACGTTGCCAAAGGCAGCAGTGACCTTATCGCCAAAGCGGCCAACGTTCTGTCCGACCTGGCGGCCGACATTCTGAATCATGCGCAAGGGCATCATTGAGGCGCGTTTGCTGTTACGGCTGCTGCCGACCTGACTCAAAATCGGATCGAGAATGGTGGTGTCCTCCTCGGCAAACTCGGGGCAGTACATGGGGAACATGTTGCGCGAAGCCTCAAAAAGGAGACCGACCAGGTAGACATTGTGCTTGGACTCCCTGATCTTGGCGTCAAATTGCTTGCGGTGGTAGCTGATAGAGATGAGCTGGACGATGGCCTTTTCACCGAGGAAGATCAGACTGCAGACAAGCAGCGCGAACAGAATGTTCTTGACGCTCTTCTCCCAGGAAGTGACATCGGAGCGGTTATCGACACCGTATCGCATGATCTACATGTTCTAATCAGCAAAGACGATTGGGAAGAAGCTGAAAGGGCAAGAATCTTACCGGGAGGAAAGTCACCAACGAGATGACACACCAGAGCACGACGGTAATTGGGATCTCCAGAGCGCGCAGAATGAGAGCATACTTGCGGGTGCCGGAACTGACAAAACCGCAGAGTGTTTGGAAAACGTAGGGAATGAATTTGGCAAAGATTTTGCACCCCCACAAACTAACCCAGACGACTTCAATCCAAGTGAAGAACCAGTAGAGGTGGACGCCACCAATATAAGCGTCCTGCGCATCAGTGGCGCCCACGATGATGGGAATAGCGATTAGAAGACCGATAGGAATAACGTAAATCATATAACGAGTAACGATGGAGAAGTTGTAGATGGCCTGGTAGATGCGACCTAGGCGGTTTACTCCACCGTCCTCAGGCGAGTCGGACGGCTTGCCGGTGGACTCATTGATATCCGTGATCTGGCGACGGCGTCTGCCAGGGCCACGCAGGGCCTTCTCACCATGGGGCTCAGCCGCGGTAGTGTTAGAGTGGGAGGAGCCCCAGTTGCGGGCGCCATTCTGTTCCGTCAAAGGAATGTCAATGGTGGCATCATTAGGGTTGGCCATCTTCTCAAGAGGCAGATCAGGAATCTGCTCGAACCGGTGACTCAACCGCGTCGCATTGATCCCCAGACGACTTCTCATCTCGAAGATCGGGCCGGGGGAAGAACTAGTCTTTAAAGTGAAGGGCCTTGGACAGTGCAGGTCGATCCTCGAAACTGGTTGGCTCGATCAGGAGCCCGTGGTGGAGAAAGGCCGAAGGGTAAAAAGTCGACTGGTCGCTGCGCAGACAGTTTTCCCCCCTCACGCCGTGGTACAAGGCCCAGAATTCGCGCCGTTGATTAGGTCTCGGTTGGAGTCGATTACCCACAAAGTCGAGCTGGTGGAGATTGGATCGGCAAAGGCCGTTCAGTGGGAGAAAGACTGAGACGAGAATTGCTGAAGTGAGACTCCGTAGTTTCAATTGTATTCAGCTCTAGAAATTAAGGAACGTGAGTGAGGAAAAAACACAAAGCCCCATGTTTCACCATCGCTGGGGAAAAACCAAAAAAATGTGAGACAGTCATTCTTCGCGAGGCCCACTAATGGCAACGTACATTCCAATTGTAAGCTGGAATTGGAGCTACAATCCCAATCTATAAACAGTACATACTATAAAGGAGTAATATGCCCGAACGAAGATCTAGAGATCTATAGATGATAGTTATTTACGTATGTGTATATTTGAGGGCAAAGTTCCCAAGGATTGCCCCTCGACTTCCAAGGGTTTCCAGTCCAAAGTATGCAGGTCCACCCGTCTCCACCCGCCGTACAACAGATCGACAAATCACAGCGCGTCATCGTAGACGTGCCAATCGCAGTCCAGGCGAAAGGGTTATTAACTTGGCAGGGTAGATATAGTTAACTATGGGGACACCTTTGATCTACCTACAGTTAGTCTTGAGCTTAGTCTCCGATCCCGTTATACAAAGGTACATTGTGTGAGATAGTCTACGGTCCTAGACTGTTCAAAAACAGCGATTGCCATCGGTCGTTGCAATGGAAAGCTTATCCGGGAGAGTCCCAGGGTTCCAAGATTATTGAAGATGATTTCAATGTGATTTCAGAGCTTACAGTATTGTTTGTCTTGTCCCGAGGTTGAGAGCTATGTATGTACTCTGTACCTTAGGGCATAGGTACAGTATACGCGGTGGATCCCCTAGGTCCACCGATATTACCTAGATATGAATCATACCTCTCCACATGCTGGGAAGTGGTCAAATTAACTCCACGCTGACACCTGGGTAGTCCCGATGATTGATTTGCAATTTGAACCTTGGACTCCGTCCAAGAGAACCAACCAAATCATGCTAGAGCATACTCTGTTAATGTACCCCAGGACCCCGACACATAGAATATATGTAAACATCGCTAAGAAAAGCAAGTGGCCTCACATCCAAGTCTAAGCCCTCGAATCCTGACGCATCTGCTCAAGAGAGGCAACCACCTGCGCACGGCTCCAACCCCCCTCCAACCCCCGCACCAAAAGATCCTGTTCGCTCTCCGGCGCCATGCCACTCGGTGCAGGCGGGCGACGATCCAGATTTGTCGGGAACGGGTACCCTTCCGCAACAGCCTGCACAAACGCCCTGATCTCGCGCTCCGCAAGCGAGTGCCGGCCCGGATCCAGGGCCGCGTCTGCAAGAGTCCCTACAGCCGCGTACCGCTTTGCTAGTAGATCCCAGGTACCATTTATGAGGGGTAGGGAGTCGACCGTTTCCATCGGCTTACCGAAGGCGCTGCTGATTTGAAGGAGATTTGCGACGCGGCGGAAGCCTCCATTGGATGGGTCTGTAATGTTTGCGCCAGCGGCGTGGAATAGGGCGGGATTGAAGAAGACTCCGTCGCCGAGGCTGAGTGGGAGTGCGACATAGTTATCTTGGAAGAAGGCGCGGAACTCTGGTCGTCGCCAGGCTAGATAGCCCGGGCCGTAGGTCTGACTGAAGGGTAGGAAGCGAGTTGGCCCACTATCGGTGGGCATCTCGCTGTGCGCAACGGCACCCTGCAGTGTCAGGAACTGGGAAGTTAACTGCGTGGGGCCCGGGTAGCGCACGCAGGTGTCCGTCTCCATGAAGCCCAGATGGTAGTCGCGGTGGGATTCCTGGGCTGCGCCGCCCGGATGGACTGCATTGACCTGTGCAGTGATGCGGTAGCCTGGACCGAGCCATGCGTTGCAGACGGCGGCGAGCCAGGGATTGGCGTAGTAGTCGAGAAACGAAGCGGGGTCCTCTTCGCCGTGTTTCTGAAAGGCGTTCCAGATGCGGTCATTGCTGCCACCGGCGGCGAAGTGGTCGCCCTTTGATATATTGGAGGTGCGCTCTTTGGCGATGATCCGGTCGAAGGCCGCGTTGGTGGCGGACAGAGTCTCGCTGTACCGGGTGCGTGCATACATATCTCGCAGTATGAATATGCCAGGCCCGGTGTGCAGGATGTGATGCCATTCATCCTGCAGGCGCGAAAGGGTCTCGGCCGTTACTGTCTGCGCCTCGAGCGCGCCGAGGTCATAGATGGGAACATTGCGTTCAACGACACAGGCTAGTGGGTAGGTGGATGTATCAACGGTGCGCGAGCAGATGTGCTTGAAGTCGTCGAACTGGAGCGAGTCGACCTTGTAGAGCCGCGAGGGGAAGGAAGTGCGGCTATTCATGGTATCAAACCCTCAAGTTATAACTTACTTTGGTATGGACCTGCGGCTGGGAGCATATCGGGCCGGCTACTTAAGTATCCTGTGGGCGGAATTCAATCTCCATGGATGATGCCCCGCATTTTTCTACCCTTTTACACCCGCTAAAATTAGATCCCGCTCTTTGGCGTCGTCAAAAAGGCCAAATCAGTGAGTGGTAACGGAAATGTGTGATGCAAGCCGGAATTCAGTTTCCGAGTGAATGGCAACATTAGTTCGAGAGGGTATCACTGCGAGCAGTATAGTACAGCGGTCTACCATAACTCGCTGAATGGCAGAAAAAGCAGAAACAGGAGACAAAAAAAAAAGAGCCAATAGGGCCTATAGATATGTCGATGCCGAACGCCATAAGAGCAACAGCAATAGCAAAAACCGACAGAAAACGACAAGTAAAGAATATCATCAGTCCAGCCCCATGGAAATATAGAGAATAACAACAAAAAATCGCGCAAGTTGCCGCCGTTGCTTCGTGTACCTCATGCGTCGTAATGAACCTCGTTGCCCAACCCTGGCGTGCAGATACATGTTGGAATCGAAAGGTTTCTTTTGAGCAATAAATAAGGAAATTCGTCAAGGGAACCGGGCGGCTCATGCATTCATCATGACTGCGCTGAGGTCTGATGTCAGCACCGCATCGGACGAGGTAGACTCGTCGGCCGCTTTCGAATCGCTGAGGACCAGTTGGTTCTCGGACATGGTTTCTACCAGCGCGCTGGGCCTCCCGGCAACGGTGAAGAGGACCTTGAACAGGAACATCGGCCCCGTGCCACCGCCACTGGAAGGGGACTGGGGTTGGTGCCGGGTGTGGGTGAGCAAAACACGGATCAAATCGCGCAATTGTGTGTCCGTAGAAGCATCCAGAATGATGTCGATGCCATCGATGATTAAAAGAAGTAAGGGTGGGAGGAAGTGGAGGAGAGTGTCAATGAGGGCCAATGCAGGCTTCCAGCTAAACATCGTTCCATCTAGGATGCGGAAGCGCTCTGCACTGAGGTCTAACAAGGCATCGCTGTCGATCACAGTCGGAAGAGTATCGATCAACTGCCGGATTAGGCTATAGGTGAGAGCAATCAGCCCTCGTTGGTGAGGGGTTATACCCTGCTTGTCGTTGGCGGGAAGGGCACAGAAATGCGAGACAACTGGCAGTTGCGCTCGCCGGGCGAAGAGATTATAGCAGGCGGAGATTAGAGCCACGGGGCTCGGGGTGGCCGTCAACTGAGACCCGCCTACCGCGAGGGCCTGAGAGCGAGGGTTCTTGGCCCATTTCTGCAGAGATGCGAGCACATTGCCTTCAGTATGAACGTCTCCGGGCACATCGGCGATCTGGTCATCGCTGTCGAAGAATGCCTGGAGGTGTTTGGATGCGCTTTGGAGCTCAAGACGGGCGAGACGTCGTTTGGATCCTCGAGACCATTCAAAGGGGGATGTAACTGACACATAGTCAGCGAGTCGGTCGCTCAATGGCGAGTTGATGGATATCCGCCTACCTAGGTCTGGGGCTGCGGTCGTCAAGCAGACGATGCCGCTGTTCTGCTCGCTGACAGGACGCAGTTGCTGGCTGATAGCATCCGTCATCTGCACCAACAGCTGCTCTCGGGTCTCTCGAATGCGAGCCCGTTCCTCCGCATCTTGTTGAATTTCCCAAATCAACCGGCGGGTAATTGTATTCTGGGCCGCAATCCGACGCTCTGTCCCCCGACGCCCCACCTGACTCAGTTGAGACTCTTCCCAAAGGGCGCGGGGACTATATGCCGAGTCGGAGTCATCGTCCACGTCCATGGAATCAGATGACCCGGTGAGGGCATTGGCTTGGCGTTGAATACAACCGATCAGGTGGTGGAATTCGGTATAGGCATCCTGGCTGTGACTCGGAAGTAGCTGGCACGTGGACTTCCGCACATACCAATCCATGAACTCGGTCAAGAAGAAAAAGACCAGGGCGTACAATTTCGCGATGGACTCCACGCTGACGGAGGACCCAGGTTCGGCCAATGGGGCAAGCGCACTATGTATATCAAGCAACGCTGTGACCAAACCTTCCATCACTTTGGGGTAATTGGCCGATGCCTAAAACGAAAGAACCACGAGCGTCAGCCGGTTGCCACAGAACCACAGAGTGAAGCGAACCCACCTTGAGCACCGACTGGAGCACACCGTAAAAGATTGGGTCATGGTCGGTATCCGAATTGGTCAGCGTCGCCAGCAAGGTCGCGTGTGTTTCAATGGTGGGAAGGAATTTGTCGCAGAGAGATGAGGCGAGCCGGAAGACCCGTCGACGCGAAAGGGATGCCCACGAAGTCTGGAGATTGCGCACTAGGGCCTGAACATCCTGGGGCGTCTGGGGACGTTCCTCCCACTCGACAGTGTCTTCGGGCAGCAGATGAGGGACAAAGGACTTCCATGTCTGGGCGAGTTCGGTGTGTTCGACATCGAGGTCGACGATGGCAGAATATCTTTCGGAATCTTGTTAGATTGAATTTTCATCCAACTGCAGACCCGCACTTACGAGACGGGCTTCCAGTCCTGGGCGATCAGGGCATCAGGCAACTCGGAGGGCATGCTGCGACGCATCGGGGCCCTAGACAGGCACCCCCAGATCGAGAGTCTACGAGGGGGAAAAAGAAGGAAGTTCAGGCTGTCATGACCGGGTGGATCGGTATGAGTGGAGTGTCGATCTGAAGGGGGAGAAGAAAGGAAAAAAAGATCTTAGGGGAAAGATAAAAGAAGGACCGAAAAACGGGTGTAGCCGTTCCCTAAAGCAACCCAGCGAAAAGAAGAGCAAAAAAAGTAAGCAAAAATAAAAGAAAAAAAGGTACTATTAATACACGAAGACACAGTGGAAAAGTAAGGATATTCTTTTCCCTTGTACGCCGGTCGATGAGAGCCTCGACCTCGTCGACCGGCCACTCCGCAAATCACAGTGCGCGACCAGCCAGTAGGTGGCCTGGGCCCTGCTTGGCCAGGAAGATATTCCCGTGTGCTTTGTACTCCCAAGTAACCTAGTTAGTAGTCGGGTACCTAGAACCCAGGTGACTATGGAATGATGGAGAGGAGGAACTAGGGAGATCTTATTCCCTAGGGTTTGGGAAGTATAGAAGAAGGGACAAGGATGTCGAGTTGAGAGGGATAAGGTTTGGCGGCAGTCCAGTTGGAGATAGTTCTTCCACTGATATCATCATTTGCCCTCATAGCACTTCCTAAGGTTCTTGACGGCGTGTTGTCGATCCATGTGTCAAAGTTTTCACTGTTCCTGCGGGGCTGGCGATTTGCGAGACCGGAGAAGGAGAGAAGGAGAGAAGGGAAGGGGAGAAAGAGAAGGACTACGGAGTACATGGACTAGGTATTGCTATTGGGTAATGATAAAGAGCCTATATAAGAGATAGTCATAAGAGAGGCATAATATAGCCCGTCCAAAGCGTCAAGCTTGAAGCCTCAAGCTTATAACGGCAAAAGGCCGGTATATGATACGAGAACGAGAGTGGGAAGCCTCGGTCGGTGGATCCCTGGTTCAAATCCTCATATGTCAGGTATTTGTTTAGCCTTCATTAGGTCCATCCGTTCTCCGTCATCCGTCATTCTTGATCTTACAGAAGAAAAGGTAATGCGATTGTTCAGTCGATCAGGGTCGGGGTCTATTGTATGGCTCCGGAACTATGACTGAGTTGAGTTTGCAATGGACTCATCGTCATGATCGCTAGGATCCGTCTATCTGCATGGAGATCCATACTACGATCGGTCTTAGCTTTCCCCTCTTTTCCCTGTTTTCCGGGCCTTTTCTTCTCAATGCGAAACTCCACCTCCACTCCACGCTTCCCATTCTTTCCATCTTTCTGTATCGGACAAACTAATGTGCGTCCACCCCACGCACATCCGCCGCCTCCCGTAATCAGCGGCTATGGGCTTCCTCTCACTCTTCTTCTTTTTCATCGCTGTTCGGGCGGTCCAGGTGCTGCCATCTAACAATTCCCTCGACCTGTCCGGGGCGTCCTACTTCCGCATTTGGGGTTCCAGCCATCTCAACAGCCAACATCTTGCCCCGCTCACCCAATATCTCCTCCATCTGTCCGACAATCAGCAAAAGGTTGCTCTCCATTGACCATATTTATCCGACACACCCGCTAACGTGCCTGTAGGCCTTTGACATCTCGGGTTCAGTCGAAGAAGTGACAGCCCAGAGTCCATTCGGGTTGCAGAGTTCGCAGATTGCCTGCATTCCGTGCGATCCTTCGTACTACTCCGCTGGGAATTTAGACGCCGGCGAGACTCTCGACTACGTTGTCAGCCAGACCCAGACTCCAGCCGCCGTCATCCTCTACAGTAACTCGGCCACCCATTGTAGTCTCACTACCGATGCCTGGGTAGAGTCCTATCCCTACATCTTCACACTGATTGGGGAAAATTCGGCTGCCGTCACTGCTCTGCAAAAGACCTTCAACGCCCCCAATAAGACTGTCAACATCATCCCCATGTCGACCATCAATCCCACCGACTATTCCGGTGGCGATGCCGGCGGAGGCGGGGGTAACAGCCCCAACACCGGTCCGTACTCGCTTGATATAATTCGTATGGAGTAACTACTGACGTAATGTCGCAGCGATGATCATCCTCTACAGTATAACGGGTATCATTACGGCACTGTTTCTGGCAATCATTATCACGGGCGCTGTCCGCGCCCATCGCCATCCCGAGCGGTACGGGCCTCGACGAGTGGTAGGTCGGCCACGACAAAGTCGAGCGAGAGGAATTGCACGTGCCATGCTCGAGACGATACCCATCGTCAAGTTCAACGATGCTGATGGCGTGGACGCCGCCAAGCAAGACGTCGAGATGGCCAGCTCGGACGATCCTAACCATGAACACTCCCCAGTCGATTCCCAGGAGCACGTCGCCGGCCAAACTGCTCCACGTGAGACCGAAATGCGGATTACCGAGCAGACAGCTGATCGACCGTCCCCGGCTCCGCAACCAAAGACCGACGCAGTCCCCGAAGTGGTCAACTTCTCGTGTCCCATCTGTACCGACGACTTTGTTAAAGGCCAGGACCTCCGCGTGCTGCCCTGTAACCATCAATTCCACCCGGAGTGTGTCGACCCCTGGTTGATAAACGTGTCGGGCACATGTCCTCTCTGGTATGTTCCTGTCTTTCCAAAGAATGTCACTCTTTCCCCCCTAGACTAACCTTTTCTTTAGCCGTATCGATCTCAACCCACCCCAGGAGGAAGCGGGTGAAGAAGGCGAAAACGCCGAAAATGCAGGAGAGACCGCAGCAGATGGCACCACTACCCCAGCGGGCGACGTAGCCCATGGCCGTCACGGCCACCGATTGACGAATTATCTTAACCTCCGTCGCATGCACAATGCCAGTGTCGAGGAGCGTATCGCCGCACTACGCCGTGTGCGCCAAGCGAATCAAGATCAGGCCGCCGAAGAAGCCTCCCATCCGAGCCGCAGCCGCCTAACCACGCGACTCCGCGAACGCTTCCGCATCCGCACGCGCGCTCACGGCATCGAGAGCAACAGCCCCGATGAGAGCGGCACCGTCCCAACGCCGGCGCAACCGACGCCGGAGCACACCGCATGATTTATGAGACTCTTTATCGTGAATCTGGAATTTACGAGATGAAATTCTGTGTCTATTTTATTTTTCGTTTTTGGCGTTGGATTTGAGACGATCTATGGAGAAGGGCTTATGGCACAACTGGCGTTCATGAGGCTCGGAGAGAAAGAGCCGTTCCTTTTCCGACGTGATTTTTTTCATCTTTCTTGCATATACATGTACATTTGGGGATACTTGTAAATCCCGTTGTCCAGGTGTCAACCGAAGTATATATTGAAAAGCGACTCAAAAGGTGACATGATTCCCAAATCCCTCATATCTCCCGAGATCTTTACTCTAGCCAAGGTATTCACCTGGGCAGGTATTATAGACAGTGGAGATAAAGTATTCACGAAAATATTCCACATCTCATCCCTTGCAAACTCAATTCAAAGCAACTTGCCTAGATGCGGACACCCGTGCACATACCGAAGATACCATGGACGAACGATAAAGGACCCGAGCATCGGGGCGTCCCGGCAATGATCATCGTCTTGGCACGGCGGGGAAAGGGAGATTAACCTGGTGGAGTGAGTCGGGGTGCATTTTGCGGTGGAGTAAGCGCAAAGGCCATAAGACGGTCCAAGATCCGAAACGCCGAACAACTTGACATCATCCGGAAACTCGGGGTAAACCACCAGTGAGGAGGTCGGAGAATGTCCGCTTATTCCCCTTGAGTCCCGAGATTTGTCCAGTTTTGGTCGGGCGCTTTTATAGATTACTGGTTACTCGGTACCTCAGGTACCTCAGGTATCTAAGCTATCAGGCTTTAAAAGATAGGGCTAGGTTGATGTTGATATTGATATTGATATTGATATTGATATTGATGTTGATGTTAATGTTAATGTTGATATTTCTCCTCATATGCGTGGGGGGAAAGCCCTACATTGGGAGATCGGAGAGAGGGGAACGGGCGGCTCCGCATGATATTCGTTATTCCGTATTCCGTACTCCATCGTTAACAGAATCAGACCATTCCAGAATCCTTCTGGCCCACTTTGCGCCTTTTTTTGTTGTATGGCACGGTTGTAGTCGTCATTTTCTGCCTTGTTCTGGGAGTAAATTAGTAAATTTGGTATAACTTTGTACCTTGGAGATTTCCTGGACTTTGTACTTTGGATGTATGGATCGCACATGTTACATGTTGCCTGATATAAGCATGTGAAGCCCGTTTTGCAAAGATTCAGAAGTTCCTCGGCTCAATGAAACCTTCCGAGGCACTCCAGACGTATATAATAGAAGAGTAGGGTACGACCCAACTAGAAGATACTAAATATCCGTACATTCTGACTGTCTGACATTCGCTTTGACCTGATTTAACCGGCTCGTCTCCACCCCCTCATTCCTATCCGGTGAACGCAACAAGCAAGGTTTCGGTGGCCAGATTCCGGGGAAACACTGGGTAAAACCGTGTGTCAATAGGTGGTCAACATGACCCGTCAACTTCAAAACTTATCTTCCTCCTCCTCCCCTCCCTCTATCTCTCCCTCTCCCTCTTCTGTGAGCAACCGTCTCTCCTCCCTCAATCAACACATCATGGGCGCCTCCCATCCCTCAGTTTTCACCGCGGCCAATGTGGTTGCCGCCCCCGAAGATCCTCTTTTCGGTTTAATGAAAGCCTGTCGCGAAGACCCCTCCGAGAAAAAGGTCGATCTGGGAATCGGTGCCTATCGCGACAATAACGCAAAGCCCTGGATCCTGCCTGTCGTCAAGAAGGTACTACTTACTTTCTACTTCTCATCGATTGCGCACCTGCTAATAACACCAGGCTGATGACGCTATTCATAACGACTCTGCCCTCAACCACGAGTATCTCCCCATCGGCGGCTTGCCTGGTTTCACCGCGGCAGCACAAAAGCTCATCGTGGGTGACGAGAGCCCCGCGATCCGCGAGAAACGCGTACGTTGAACCGAGACCTTCAAGCCGCAAGGCGCGCCACATACTAACATCTCATCCACCATCAGATCTGTTCCCTGCAGACCGTCTCAGGAACCGGCGCCGTCCACCTGGGCGGTCTATTCCTCTCCAAGTTCCACCCCCAGAAGCCTACCATCTACATCTCCGATCCCACATGGGCCAATCACAATCAGATCTTTACCAATGTCGGCTTGAAGCTGGCCAAGTACCCCTACTTTTCGCCCACGACCAAGGGCCTCGACTTCAATGGCATGCTGCAGGCGCTGCGGGCGGCGCCCGCAGGATCCGTCATCGTGCTGCACGCCTGTGCCCACAATCCCACCGGCGTCGACCCAACGCAGGACCAGTGGAAGCAGATCGCCTCCGTGATGGGTGAGCGCCGCCACTTCCCCTTTTTCGACACCGCCTACCAGGGCTTCGCGTCGGGCGATCTGGCCCGCGACGCCTGGGCGATCCGCTACTTCGTTGAACAGGGCTTCGAGCTGTGCGTCGCCCAGTCCTTCGCCAAGAACTTCGGCCTGTACGGTGAGCGCACTGGTGCTTTCCACTTCGTCTCTGCCCCTGGCGCCGACGCCTCCGCTGCAAACTCCAACATTGCCAGCCAGCTTGCTATCCTGCAGCGCTCCGAGATCTCGAACCCGCCTGCCTACGGTGCTCGCATCGCTAGCAAGATCCTCAATGACCCTGAGCTCTTCGCCCAGTGGGAGGATGATCTCCGCACTATGAGCGGTCGTATCCAGGAGATGCGCCGTGGTCTGCGTGAGCGTCTGATCGCTAAGGGTACCCCCGGTAATTGGGACCACATTATCAGCCAAATCGGCATGTTCAGCTTCACTGGCCTGAGCGAGGCGCAGGTTATGACATTACGGAAGAAGTGGCACATCTATATGGTGAGTTCCATCTTACATTATGCAAAATGAGAGGGACAATCTCTAACTCAATCCTCTAGACCAAGAATGGACGTATCTCCATGGCCGGTCTGAACACAAATAACATCGACTACTTCGCCGAGGCAGTCGATAGCGTCGTGCGCGAAGCATAATGTGTTGTCATGTCAACGGGATCAGCGGTTTCTACTTTTATTTTATTTTATACCTTCCCATGACTGATGAGCCTACCCAGTCTCTGTTTTTCGACTATCTTTCCCTCGGTGGGTCCGGGGCTAAAGTATGCATCACGTAGATCTACGGCCTTGGAATACCGGATTTGATTATGACAGACCAATAATACCCGTTTCACTTTTGATTCTTTGCATCCCAAGTTATAGTCGTACTGCGCCTGTAGTAGGTATACGTAACGGAAGAGATGAAAATGGGTATGATGGGATGCTCCCCATATACCACAGCCAATGCTCCTGTCGCTTATAGCCTAAACAAGCGCTTCAATGCAGCTCAAAAGACCAAATCCCACACCACGAGCCACGTACACAACCCTACTGTACCCCAGAATACCGCCTGCGCCGTACTCCGGCGCTCAGTCGCGCGCTTCAGCTCGCGGTTACCTCGTCCGACATTCGTCTGTGTTGTATCGACATCACTAACGAGCTGTGAGATGTATTCTTCCTGCGTGGATAGATGGGTAACAAGAGTTTCCTGCAGAGAGGAGATTTCAATGAGAGATTTCTCCGCATTTCTGTGTACCATGTCAGTATAACTCATGCAAACTCGCAAGAACGAAACCACATAAAAAACCAAAAGCACAACACAAATGAAACAATCAAACATACTGTACTTTGCCAAGCGTATCCTCATAATGCCTAAGCATGGAATCATTCTCCTCCGCAAAAAGCTGCAACTGCTCCGGCGAAAGCTGCGCCTCAATCTTCGCCTCCTCCGCCTCACTCATCACCACAGCATCAGGCGTCGGCAAGGACCACTTGGCTGCACTATACTCATGCGCACCCGAGGACGCGGTCGTCCCATGAACGGCACTCTTATACAAAACACTCTTTTCCTTCTCGCGCACGCGCTCAATTCGCTTCTCGACCATCTCGCGCTGCGCACTCGCTGCACCCTCTAATCCCGTCCTTAGGAACCAGAGCACGCCCTCGCGCACGGTTCGGATCGTTTTCGCGCGCTCCTCGGCAAGGACCTGGTCCTCTGGTTTGCCCTCATCTTCGATGCCGGAGCCCCCGGCCCAGCGGAAGAGGAATTGGCCGGCGGGACTGTGGCCGTATTTCTTGCGGAGGATGGTGGATTCAGTTTCTTGGCGGAGGGATTCAGCGGAGGCGAGGTTTGAGATTGAGGTTGCGAGGTCGCGGAGGAGGAGGGCGGTTGAGGAGTCGATGGCGTCGCGTTCTGGGTCTGTTAGGTGCGATTGGGTGGAGGGTGTTGTTGCTGGTGGAGGGTGGGAGGCTTTGTGTGTGGTTGTGTTGGCGTTGCGGTGGGTTGTTGTTGTGGTGAGGTAGGCGTGGCGGATTGTTTGGAGGTATCGCAGGAGGGAATGGATGTGGGAGTTCTATGTTGTGTTAGCTTGGTTTTGGATTGGATTGGTGGTGTGGACTGACGATTCGATATGCCTCCTTTAGGAACTCGTCGGCGGTCTCTGGAGATGGTCGGGGTGCGCTGGGTATTGAGGGGCCGTTTTTGGCGGAGAGTAGCTGATTGAGGGTGGGAGTGAGGTCTGTCATGGCGAGTGTGTTATGGGTGCTGGGGAGGAAGATGCGAAGGTGTACAAGCGGAGTTGGAGTTGAGTGGAGCCGTCAACAGTAAACGTCACACTGCGCGATTGGTTAGTTTGGAGACTGCACTCTGAACTATACCTACGGAAATATCGAAATATCGAAAATACTGACTAGTAAGTCTAGGTCTATAGAATTATATTCAATGCGTATCTCCATGCTAATTCAAAGGGTATAAACAAATCCAAATGCTATAATGCCCATGCCAAACCCAATATCTGACCAACACTAACTAGATCATGGACCGCTCTTCCACCCAGACCTACAAGCATTAGTAACAGATCCCATGCAGAGAGTAAAGAAAACTCACCTCCATCTTGCCCATCTCAGTCCCCTCCCGACGAGCAATCTCCCGGGCCGAGCTGAGCAGTAAATCCAGATCTTCCTGATCCACCATGGTAATCATATCGCCATCATCCTGTACTTTCATCTTCAAGGGGCACTGAAAGCCAAACTTCTCTCGAATACGACTCTCAAATTCGGGAAAAGTAATCGTTGCCCCGATAATAATATACCGAATATCATCTGGAGCATGCACCTTGGTGCGGAATCGTCGAACTTCCGGTCTTCGCGAGTTGGCACGTCGCGAGAATCGTGCTGGTGATCGCGTGCGCCGTTGCTGCAAAGGAGATGCCTCCGGCCCGCCGGGGGCGGTTCCTATGATCTCAAAACCTCCGTCATCCAGAGGCTCACCGTCACACACGTCGCTGCCGTACTCGTCTTCTTCGTCGATGAATTGCGGCGGCTGATGTCTGCCTCCGCGGCCCCAGCCTGCATTTGATAGGCTTTGGGGGCTTGAGTATGTGTTGTATGAGTCTGTCTGTGCGTAGTTTGGGTCTGTAGGGAAGCTGGTGTCACTAAGGTTCCGTCGGTGTCCTGGGTCGCGAGACCAGACTCCTCGATTGGGGTCTTGGCCGAAGCCTCGCATGTTCTCATGTCGTGATGCCGGTCCACGGGGCTCTGATGCAGTTCGTGTAGTACCGATTCGTGGTTTCTCGGGACCTGGAGGGCCCATCTCTTGTGGTGGTCGACGATCCAAGCCGGCTCCTGTCCGGTCCAGGTCCAGTCGGGGTGGTCGGGCTGCTCGGAGAGACGCTGATCGGTGATGCGATGGTCCTCCTGCTGTAGATCCGTTCGTTGACCGGTCATCTGGTGGCGGTGTTGGTGGGAATACATTGCGGTTCAATGGTGGTTCTGATTGTTGGCGAGTGCGGCTGCTCAAGTTTTTATGGACCAAGTTGGTAGCAGCAAAAGACACACCCTCGCGTTCTTCAAGGGCCGTTTTATCTATCATCATAGGTCTCCATTGGTGGTCTGCTCCTTGGGTGCGATCGGAGGCAGCAATTAGGCGGGCCTTGCCCAGATAATCCTTGCTTTTGAGATTCTTGACTTTGGCGGCATTGGGACGATACAAGGTTCCCACGGGAATGGAGAATACGGTGTATCCCTGGTTTCTAGTTAGTGAGAGACTTTCAACCCGCAGGTTTTGAGATATACCTCTGCGTTTTCACGTATAGCATCATCGATCACATCATGGTCCGTCGTGACCTTCTCCTTTCCCGCGTACTCCAGATCTTGCATGCCCGGGCCCATCTGTCGGAGATAGACGTAGCAGAGGCCACGATTGAACAAAACCTCGCATGAGTAAAGACGAAACTTAAGACCGAGCTGCTCATAGTCAATCGATGTGTTCCCCCGCAGATATAACAAAGTGTCGTTGAAATTGGCCAATGCTTCTTCAAAGTCACCCAGCAGAAAGTTGGAAACACCCTGCTGAAAGTAAGCAATTGCGAGGTACCGGTCCAAGCCAACAGCTCGTTGATAGCATTCCACCTGCCTCGACGTTAGTCACGATGATCCGCTAAATCGGGTGATATCTGACGTACCGCTTTATCGTGCTCGCCGAGTGTTGCGTATATCACGCCACAATTGAACAGGATCTTCGATGTATCGGCGATCTGATCGAAATGCAGTAGCGCCTCTCCGAATTTCTGGTTGTCATAGGCATCCAGAGCCAGGACCCATGTTTCGATTTCCTATATGAAGTCAGTATAAGCCTTTGGAACTTGTCCGTTTATAATCTTACTTGCTTGAGCGACATCGTGGCTTCATACGATCAATCTGATAATATCCCCTGTGCCTGATGGGCTGACCGAAAGGAAGTTACTCAAAACAGCTTCCACTCAGCTCACCCAAAGGGCACAAGGATGATTCCAGGTCGTACACCGTGGGGAAAGTCGACAAGTCACGCGGATATTCTGTTAGGGAAACTTGCCAGTATTATAAGCGTCGGTAGCAATTGCACAGGGTCCAATATGATAAGTAGTCCTGAGCCAGGCTCTGCCAAAACAGGAACTGAGTTCGAGGCGGGGCGAATTGGTGGCCCTGACTTCGTGACACCAAGATACTAGTGAGGTGACAGGAATGGATAGCAAGATACAATCGAGCGATGAAGCCCGTGCCGTCCGAGGGGGTAATCGATCAGTTCGAAATGTATTTATAGAATCACGCGATACCAGTTCATAAAAGCCGGTGGCTGACCGAATCTAAGGGACGACCAATTGAGGGAAGTGGCCCGACCTCCTATCACGGTGAGAGGGCCCAAATTTCACCAGGTGGAGCTCATAGAAGAGGTTGCAGGGAAGAGAGAAAAGGGGAGGGGAGAAGTGCAAGCCAAAAGAGTCGGAAGCTGCAGAGGGGCGAGGGGCAGGGTCCGAGTCGACTGGAAAATACAGGCCATTAGGAAGCGCCGAGGGGGTGACGGGCCAAAAATAACCCGCGTTGCACCTGCAGCATTTATGCACGATGCGATCAATCAGGATGGCCCATCACATATTTCGCTCTGCCGCGCCTGTGAGTGGGCGCTTTTCTTGCGAGTAGCATGCATGACCCATGAATCCTGTGCCAATGCTCTTAAATGCTCTTCAACGTCTTCCCTTCTCAGGTCAGGGTCTCCATGTCACACCTGAACGTGAAGATCGAGCATATCAACCGAGCTAAGCCAAACCCATCACAGTGGAACGGACGTTGACAAGTTACAACATGGTGGTTCGACGGGCAAGGATCCATGGTGCCGTGCGGGGATCGGGGAATGGACTGTGATTCGGGCCCGCAATTTAGTCCGTCTGCCGCAATTGGCTGTTTTTCTAGCCACGGCGCTTCCCGTGCTTTATTTAGAGGCCAGCATTGGCAATGGTTGGTTATATCGGTGGAATAGGTACATGGATGGACATGACAGCATTCTATAAGGCATTGTCTAGTCCAGTTGTGTACCGCAGGATACCTAGGACCTTACGATTGGATGTTATGTCCTATGTAGGTACCACGGAGATTTGATGTCATAGTGTCAGGAACCCGTTGAGGTGATATGTAGTGGCGGGGTTTCTCGGGATATTGATGCTGGTTGAGACGTATGGCCTCACCTCGATAATTGTATAGCGAACGAATATCATACTATGTCCGAAATCGAGAATAACCCGGATATCTACGAAGTGCCTTTGTTGGTGAAGGACTGAAGCTAGATTTTGTTCAATCTAACAAGGCCAGTTACTATTGCCTAACAGCTCAAGGAAAGAAAGTAAATGAAGCGAACGTAAACAAAAAGGGGCGGTAGTAGTAGTGGTGGTCACGCGCACCACGTGATATCAAACGGGAATTTGTCCTGGAGTACCACGGTCAAAACAAAGCTGAATAGCTACCTACCATGTAGTCGGTCGCATCTGTTCCAGATGATGAGTCAACCTTCATCAAGATAACATGACATAATATTCGCTGTGTAGGAGGATATCCTGGCCGTTGAAGCGCATTGAATTATCCGAAGTTGACCCGGGAGTATGTGACAGGGAGCCGCCCTGCTCTGGGTATATTGAACAAAAGCCAAGGTAAACGTTGCTTAGCGACCCGAAATTGAGATAAGAAATTATGATATAGGTATCATGGCTATACTGCTTGTCTATTCCCTCGCAACGATATCCACAGTCGGTCTAAGCGACAGAAATGTCGCCAAGCGCGAAAGCACGGCCGAAACTAGTTCCCCCTCCTTAACGTCCGAGCACGACGTCAACCCCCTATCCTCTTTCCTTCTTCCCCAACCTACTGGCATCAACGGACTCTCCCATATTCGCCATCGCAAATGGTTTCCCCTCCATTTGATCGCCCACGATGGCCGAAATCTATGATACTGACCGCTTCGCGGAGCTCTATTACCCATCCAACACGGCCGAAATCATGCAGCTGGGTCTCGCTGGTAGATTCATAGCGACTCTTCTTGAAGCCCACCAGATTACATATGCTTTTATTGGAGGATGGGCCGTCTATTTAAGAGGCGCAAGCCGTACAACTCGGGATATTGATATCTCAGTGACTACCACGATGGACCATCTGAGGGAGATCCTATTGGCACAACCCCGGTACTTGCTTTTCTCGAATATGTTATTCGCCTAGACGAAGGCCCGGGCAACTTTTAACGCGCATCAGAATACATTTCCCGGCGATACACGGCCGAACGTCGGTTCAGATCTTCATTGATGTCGGGCGTAGTTTTGATGAGGACTTTCCACATATCCCAGACCTGGCGGTTAGCATGGACGTGGTCATTAGTGGTGAGTTTTAAACGACTGTGGACGGCGATGGTTGCTAATTACCTAGAACAAGGGAACCTTGGAACGCCTGCTGATCTTGGATCCTCGCGTGAATCCATCATGCCTGTTTGGCCTACGCCTCAGGGCTCGCCCGTCTTGGTGCTTGGACTTTGTTTTCAGATATATGCGAAGCTTGATGCATTCTCCAAACGTGGAGGCGAAGGCAGCAATGATTTTTTGGACCTGGAATTCTTATTCTCAACATATGCGACAGAGATACCCAGTCTACGAGACTACTACGACTTGGAGCAGCGGAGGTACTTTTGGAGACATTATGCCACCACATATGTGGCCTTCCCAGAGCAGGTTGAAAATATGAAGACACTGCTTGGCGTTTGACGTATATTCATGAAACATCTAATCGTAAATGGAGGAGCCATGACTCAACATGATATGAGTTTCTGGGTCCATGGATCCGGGGAGCCTTTCATACGAAAGCGAGTCTCAAAGAGATCTTCTGGTGTAGTCCACCCAAGTCGTCCTTTCTTGCTCCGGACTCTGTTTTGCCACTTCTCCCGTCGGCTGATGATCTGTGTAGGAAAGTATTGGACGAATAGCCACCCTTTCCCCTTGGCAGCCTGTGTAGCTGTAGCGTTCATCCTTTTCGTCCACTCTAGATCGTTGGTTCCGTCAAGATCTAGATTCTCGTATCCCCACCGCTCTGAAACATTTGACCCGTCGATACAGTCGCAGAGGGCCACGTCGTTGTTCATGTCCAGGAAGCTTTGCAGCAAGATTGGTAACGTGGGATAGGGCAGACCATTTAAGCTCCGTTGAATGCGGAATGGTCCACAAGGAATATGGGCGTCATGAGATGGAACAATAAGGAAGTAAAAGTGAATGCCCCTCCCTTTGAATCGGTGATATGTGTGGTGTAATGATGAAGGCTGAGGGATTGGATGAGGAGCTGTAGGGTGTATTTTGTCGGCCAAATGGCCAGATTTGAGTAACGAGACAGCCTCGCCGACTCTCTCGGTGGGGATACAAAGTTCCCAGTCCTGCAGCCCGTCAGATTCACAATCCGGCTCAACTCTTGATTGAAGAACAACTTACATTGCGGACACGACCGGCACCGTAGAATATCAACGCTGAAACACCGACGAGGCAGCACTCGATTCCATGGTGTTCCAGGAAGCGAGTTACCTCGAGAATCTCGAAGGTCCCATGACCTCCGCAGGAGGGGACTTCTTCGGAACGATATGTGCATGTCTTCCCTACGGATGGATTCGGCGGCAATGGAGGGTTCAGTTGGAGGTTCGGAGCTAGCATTGTAGTTCGTATCGTCATGGACTCAAGTCCAACGATAGTTGGAAGTCCATGGAAGTCGCGGGGATGTGAAATACGTTGAGTTCCCACGTGATTGCTCTTAGTCACTGATCTAGACCGGGCTCCTCAGCAAAAAATATGTGAGCTATGAAAGTGGAATTCTCGTATATTCCTGTTAATCTCCGGAATGGATTTAAGAAATATGCCAAAAAAGCAAAAATACCCGACAAGAGCATATTTTAGATCTGGTCAGGATTGAAAGACGAGCCAAATCACCAAATCGTCAAATCTCCGAGTCGAACGTGTCAGATCGAGCCCCACAGTCGCTCATTCGTTCCCTGTGCCGATCACCAATGCATCATGCCGCGCCTCGGTTGCAAGGAGTCAAAGTACATAAGGTATCACAGTGATCTTTTATGCTCCTTTGAGCTTCATAGTGGCTCGATTCGTATGTGTAGAAGTCAATTCCAAGGTATCTGTAAGACCTCAAGTGCTCTTCATATAAACCGCCACTGCTGGGTATTCAAGTATTGCAACAATCCCCATAAGTCATACTTGGGATTAAACCATACCCTGGCCCACCTGCTCCTGTCTCTCCTGCCACACATTCTTCCCAGAGCACGAGCAAACCATCTTATCATTATCCCACACACCGGCACTACGCGCAATAACACCGACAAGGGTATGTTCATCCTCGCGCTTGAAGGGGCCCTCCTTCATCTTTGAGAGCACCATACTCCGCCCAATCAACTCCCAAATAGAAACCGGTCGGTCTAGGAACACATTGCCCCGACCCTTCTCATCCACATCCACCGATCCAAAGATGCCCCGCGGCTCCTTCTCCGCAGCCGGGGCCACGCCATCTGAACCCAGGACTTTGTTCTTCAAAGATTCCCAGATGCCGCCTGTTGAGGCTGCACCCTGTGAGATATCGCCGGCTTCACGCACGGTGGCCCAGTACTTGCCCGGGGCCATACCGTTGACGGTCAGATCAAGAAGGGTCATGTTCGTGGAGACCTGAACCATGCGGGCAAGGCCGCGGATCTTGTTGGAGACGGTGGGGCAGTGTGTCTCGAGGATGCAGACGGCGGAGCCTGTACAGGTAATCAATCAGAATGAATTTCGTAGGCGGAGTAGCCAGTAGTGTGGAAGACAAGACGTACCGTTTGTAGTGCCACTTCCGCGCAGAATCGCGTCTCGGCCGGTGTCCTGGATGGCGGACACGATGGAACTCGGTGGCGCAGTGCCTTCGATAAAAAGGAGTTGGTCCTTGAGGTTGGCCTCCACATTCTTAATACCTGTCGTAAGATGATGCGCTGTCAGAACGTCGTTACAGGTAGATGCGACTCGATTGCATCCGAGGGGGTCGCGGTACCGTCAAGCTTGTACAGGGAGCTGGAAACGTCCTTCACGCATCCTTCGCAGGTCATCGGGACCGCGAAGGTAGTCTAAGGTTGCATAGAATGTCAGCGAACATTGCTAAGCCGAAGCTGAGGCCGAGCAAACCGACCTGGAATGGCTCAATCATGGCGGGGGTGTATATCCGATGTCGGCAACAGCAGACGGGAATATATCGCAGGATATCAGGCGGGAACGATGATGAAATATGCAAAAGGACAAGTACCAGAGAAGAATCCCGGCGCTATGTTATAAGAACATTCCACAAGTCTAGAAATCGGCGGGGCTCCATTTGGATTTCAAATCGGAGCTACACTTCGGCCCGTTCGTTCCCCAGAGCCAAACGTCATTCCGCAATTCTTCCCCCCTTCATCCGCCACTGAGCCACAATGTCTGCCGCAAAGTCGCGCTGGGCAGACGATGACCCAGAGACCGAGGCAATTATCGCGCAACGCAAGCGCGAAAAGGAGGAGAAGAAACGCGCAAAGGCTGAGAAGCAGCGCCAGCTCGAGGCCAGCAAAGCTCAGCCTCCAGCACAGTCTGCAGACGGCGCCCAGGGTCCCAATGGGGAATCAGGACCTCCGAAAAAGCGCCGCAGACTTTCGAATGACCCCGGCGCGCCCGACGCTGCTGGCGAGGTCCCACAGAATGATGAACAGCAGGGGGAGAAGAAGCGGTCCAGCTTGTTGCGGTTCCCTGTGCGCGAATGGGGTCCTTGCAGGCACGTGGACAACTTCGAGCGATTGAATCACATTGAGGAGGGCTCATATGGATGGGTGTCCCGGGCGAGGGATATAGCGACGGGCGAGGTAGTCGCGCTGAAGAAACTGAAGATCGAGAACTCGCCGGACGGGTTCCCGGTTACGGGGCTGCGAGAGATCCAGACGCTCCTAGAGGCCCGGCATCCGAATGTCGTTTATCTGCGAGAAGTGGTTATGGGAAACAAGATGGACGAGTGAGTTTTTCTCGATCAACGCGTTGGATGAAATAGGCAGCTAACCGAATCACTCTGCAGTGTATACCTAGTGATGGATTTCCTCGAACACGACCTCAAAACCCTCCTCGACGACATGCGCGAGCCATTCCTCCCCTCAGAAATCAAGACCCTACTCCTACAAGTCGTGGGCGGCCTCGAATTCCTACACTCCCAGTGGATCATGCACCGCGATCTCAAAACCTCCAACCTCCTGATGAACAACCGCGGCGAGATCAAACTCGCTGATTTCGGCATGGCACGGTACTACGGTGATCCACCTCCCAAACTGACCCAGCTCGTGGTGACCCTATGGTACAGGGCACCAGAGCTGCTACTGGGCGCCGACAAGTACGGACCAGAGATTGACATGTGGAGTATCGGGTGCATCTTCGGCGAACTTCTCACCAAGGAACCTCTGCTACAGGGCAAGAATGAGGTTGATCAAGTCTCCAAGATCTTCGCCTTGACAGGTCCTCCTAACCAGCAAATCTGGCCAGGCTTCCGCTCTTTACCAAATGCCAAATCATTGAAGCTGCCATCAACATCAGCTTCCCCAGCAGGGAATCCCCCTCTTTTGCCTCGCACCCGATTCCCGTACTTGACCAATGCAGGCTTGAGCCTCTTGTCTGGTCTACTGGCGCTGAACCCAGCCGTGCGTCCAACTGCACAGCAGTGCCTGTCGCATGCCTACTTCAAAGAAGATCCACGCCCTAAGCCGAAGGAGATGTTCCCAACTTTTCCTTCCAAGGCGGGCATGGAGAAGCGGAGACGCCATCATACACCCGAAGCTCCGAAGCGGGGCCAGGAAGCACCCGAGCTGGACTTTGCCAGTGTATTTGGAGGTGCCCCGGGAGGAGACTCGGGCGAAACGGGTGCTGGCTTCGCACTTCGTCTGGGATAGATTGGTGAACAAAGCTTACGAAATCAACTGAGACAGCATAAACTATACCATCACCATTTAGCATGGAGTTTGATTCAAAAGAACAAATGAATGGCTGACGCGAAGATATTGCACCATCTCCGCAGTCGTTAAAAGATACACAGCTAGCTATGAAATAATAGAGCATCGATAGCGAAAGGCCGAGCGTTGTTCCATCCATCCATCATCACTGTTCCCCAGGTCCCGGAATTTTCGAAAGAGTGACGTTAGAGTGCATTGCAGCTGCAAACCCTCATCCAAGGCGTCTTGCCCGCGTCGAATTTTCAGGGGTATTATCGCCTGGTGGCTCGAAGGTCCTCATTTCCATGTTTGGCCTGTTTGGCTGTGGTGGGCATGGAAAGGTTGTTGGAGTCATCAACTCAGAGACATGAGGTCTGCTGGATGGAGTCCGGTCCAGACCAGGTCCACGGTGAATGTTGCCGTCATCAACGACACGCTGTCTCCAGAATCTTTTCACGGGCTGGTCACCTCGATCATGGTAGTGACTGTTTGTCTTGCCGTCGGTCATGTAATACTCATCTCGCCAAATGTTGTTGGAGAAGAGAACCTCCTCGTCAATTGGAGAATCGATTGGAGACCATGGAACGGTTGACATCGATGTTCTGGATGTGGTACCTGGAGAAATGGAGCTGGCATTTGTCCAGATCGACGAACATTCGGACTGGTCGAAAGGAGATCCCAAGGGATCGCCTGTGACGAGGGAAGAGAGAGAAGCGTATTGGTTGTCTGTAGGTGCCCGTTGGGTAAATGCTTGCGGGACGGCTTGCTGACTTGGTTCGTTCGGCATGGCCCTCACACGAGAGTCCTAGGAACTGTCAGTCAAGGTCTATGTGTTGCAACTTGGAAAGACCTACGTCTCTCTGAGTGATGTGAAGGCCAAAAGAATGGCGTGTCTCTGGAGCTGGCATCTCTGCTGAAGGATGAGCGTGCGCTGTGGATGAACTGCGGGTCGAGTTGGCAGCCCTGAAGTGAGAAGAGCGGCCAGCTTGGACCCAAATATCCTCGTGAGCTGTCAAGCTGTGCTCGCCAGATGATAGAACCTCACGTGAACCCACTGGCCTGTGACCGCCAGAGGTGTCGATTGCTAGCTCGCGATTGTAATTGTCATAATTTCGAGGCAACTCGTGGTAAATGTGACATTGGGGTTCAAGCTGCTCTGGCGCTGCTGTGTTGGACGAGACCTGAGAAGGAAGTGGATTATTTTCAATTCCAGCAGTATTGACCATGAGGTGGTTGTCAGGCTCCCTTGTCCATTGCTCAAGCAAGGTGTGGTATAGGCCAGGAAAAGCAATCCTGACATTAGCAGAACACTTCCTTGACGTGGAAACGGAAGATATCGCAGTCTTTACGCTTTTTATTTCACGATGGATCTGCAGGTGCTCCTGTGTCACCAGAGCTTCCGACTCTCTTATTTCGGCAATCGGATGAGCAGACTTTCCCGAGTCACAACTACTTGGCGCATCAGGATCTGGCAGCTTGAACGAACCCGTGGAGCTACTCGTTGTCTCTTGCTCAGATATCGAGGAGTCCGATTTTGTGATCATCTTGCGGGGGAGGCTTGAACCGCACCATCTCGTAGCTGATGGCATGTCCAAATCAGTTTCCTGGACTGGCTGCTGCTGGGGAGTGTTGTCGGTGTCAAACGTTCCGCAAGTCCTAGGGACATGTTCATTCACAGGGCTTGCACTCTCCTTCCCAGATGCGATGGTCTCCCAGTCCGACGCGTCAGACCGATCCAGATGTTCAGCGACATGTTTATCAATGCTCTTTTCTGCGTCCGTGTCCGTGTCTGTGTCTGTGTCTGTGTCTGTCTCTGCGAGATGATCGGCAAAGGGTCTGTCGTAGCTCACAGAGTACGGAGGCGGGTCGTCAGACGAAACATCCACGTGGTGGGATAATAAAGACTCTGGACTGTGCGAAGGTTCACAGCTTACCGGTGAAACATCCATAGGCGGGAAATATGAAGACTCTGGACTGTCCGAGGGTTCAGAGCTTACCCGTGAAACATCCATAGGGGGGAATAACGAAGACTCTGGACTGTGCGAAGGCTCACAGCTTACCCGCGCTTCTGGCGTCGACACATTTGTCAATGCGAGGGAAGAGGTGCCTCGAATCGATTGGTTGGAACTAGGCTCACAGGAGCCTTCACAGGAGCCCGGGGGCCAAGGCGAGTGCATGCGATATAATCCAATTCCAAAGTTCACATCTTCCTGGGTACTAGCATCAGAGACACCTTGGAAACCATAGCCACGCTTCTTCCCGTTGTCGTGCCTGTGGGGACGCTCGAGCATAGAGCTGGTATCATCAATATCGCTATCATTCCGACTCGACAGACGCTGTAGCCCTCCTCGCAAAGCAAGGATCCCGGATCGCACCTTGTGAATAGAGCGTTTTTGGAGATCCTGAACCCAATGCGCTTGCTTGTGGAAGTCTGACGAAGAATTCTGAAACTCATGATGGCGCTCCGTTGAAGGACTGTGGCGAGATTCTTGTGGGTTATAAACGGAGTAGTGAGCTTTGTCCTGGCATACTGGCTCTGGAGTATCGATATTAAGCACACTGTATTTCCCTATTAGCAAATGCCTTTGATATCCTGCTGGTCACTTACCTGGCTCTATTCCTGGGCGAACGAAGCGCAAAAGACAAGGAGAAGTTGGATCTGCGTCGTGCGTGTTCTTGTGCAGATTCATCACTGGACCGTGATTTCTCTTGATGAGAGTTGTCTAGATCCATTTCGGTCTGCAATTGCTGCCGTGCAGAAGATGGACAAGTTGGTCAATGAATCAATAGGTGAAAAGAATGCAGTGTGTAGTATGGAATGGAGATGCAGGTACGGATGCAAAGAGACCGAGCAAGACAGATAAGCAGAAAAGAACAGAGGAGTACATGTGTTTAAAATGGCAAGTGCTGCCTTACCACGAAGCATCTACGGATGCAGTATACAGTGGAACGCGACTACGTAGTAGAGCTCCGATGTATTTACCTATAAACCTAAGGCAGATTCATATATTATGAGGCAAGTAAATAAATAAGACAATATATGAAATATGGTAGTACAATGGCTATAGTTAAGACAGGCAATGCAGCACCTAGGTTGTCAATTAAATGCAGAACATGGTTGCCGCGCGAAAAAGGCGATCGCGGCTCCACATGGAGCTGCGCTGAGCTCTTTTCTTCTCCCTTCAACCCTGACTTCCATCCAATCTCACTTCAACTTTCTTTCTAGTGTGCTTTTTTTCCTATTCTCACACAATGGCAAAGACCAAACCCTCTATTTCATTTGACGACATCATCAAATCTGGTAATCCCACCCCCAACGCATTCGCCAATGCGAAACCTAACCCTTTGCGCCCCAGATCGCCAAAAGAAGCAGCATGAGCAGCTCGCTGGTCAGCTCCTTGGGAAGAACAGAAACAAGAAAGACCGCCGCGCAAGTGCCCCAGGGCCGGGACCGGTGGCGAAGCCTGGGAGTTTGGCCAGTCGGATCGGCGTGCCCAAGGTATATCAGGCTCCACTGTCTCATCCTCTGCAAAACGCGTCGAACATATCTGACAAGACCTCCATTTTCGTCTAGCGCTCTGCCTCGACCTCTTCCCGACCGAACCAGACCAATAAGCCTAAGCCCAACCCGGCACCCGCCACAGTCGCATCTGCGCGCATACGCACAAAACCCACAAATAAGAAGCCCCATAATGCCGAACGTCTCCAGACTGCAATTGAGTATGGAAATGCTCAGGCGGACATCCGACAGCCCAGGAGTGGCCTGTCCATTAAAGGTGCCTCAGGTCCGTTTGTAGTGGTGGGAAGCAACTTTGCCCCAGGAACCACAGCCGCAGACATCCAAGCTGCTCTGGAGCCCACTTCAGGACCGATGCTTAGCTGTCGGGTCATTTCACACAGTCCGGGTGTCACAGCCGAGTTTGCCTTTCAAGACAAATGGACGGCGGAGAATGTGGTTGCAAACTTCCACAATCAAAGGGTAAGACTGCGACCTAGCCGATGGCTGATATGAGCATGCTAACACAGAATCCAGGCTGATGGCAGGATTCTTTCCATGATGCTGAAGCCCATGGGTTCTGAGACCTACGTGACAGCCCAAGCGAATTCCTACAACCCCATCCGAGAGCAGGCAGATCGCCAACGACAAACTCGTCACACCGTGCAGGATGGTAGCTACGGATTCGATGAACAGGGAGATGTACAGGCTCCAGAATTATATAGCGACCAGATGATGGTGGATGCTCCAACACAGAAGACGCGACGGAGACACCACCGGTAACTGGGACCTGCCAAGAATGATATCGAGAACGTGAAGAGCGAGGTCGCAGAACCCATGTACTTTATTCTGCTTTCCGGGTGTATCCAATCTCATGACATGTATGATATCGAGTAATCAGAGCCACGAAGCGCTTCAACTTGCTGATAGTGATAAGATCACGTGTAGCGGAGCTTTTGCGGAGATCCGCAGATTTGGAGAAACAACTCTCGACTGTGTCTTGTCTCGGAGATCAATTGCAATATCCAGGCTCACCTTTTCAACCTCCTTAACAGATCGGCCTGCTGAAATACTACGCCCGTGAGAGCCTGCGCGAAGATGAACACCGCGGCGCGGCGCGCGGCCTCGCATACCCTTCGGAGGTCTCGCAACTCAATATTCACAACGTACTCGCGCCGATGGAACTCGTCAGCAACAGATGCATTTGACCGGAGGAAATGGTCCACGCCATTAGCCCGCACCTTGGCCAGTGCGATGAAGGTGCGCGATTTACCAACAGCATATCAAATCAGCTACTAACGTCTCTCCTGAATATCTAGGTCACAGGGCCTGTGCCAATCGCTGCCTTTATGCGCCAGGTCCTGACTGCCCCAGAAGACGGATACTATACTTCTCGAACTAATGTATTCGGCAAACATGGTGATTTTGTAACCTCGCCCGAAATCTCCCAGGTCTTTGGCGAGCTGGTTGGCATCTGGACTATTGCGGAGTGGATGTCCCAGGGCCGGAAGAGGAGTGGTGTACAGCTTATAGAGGTTGGTCCGGGTAAAGGAACCTTGATGGATGATATGCTACGGGTAAGTGTTGCTTTTACGAGTTCAAGCACTGGGGCTAATCGGACTGGCAATTATGGAACAGACATTCCGGAATTTTAAGATGTTTTCTTCGAGTGTTGAGGCAATTTATCTTGTCGAGGCCAGCGCTACGCTAAGAGAGGTACAGAAACGTCTTCTTTGTGGAGAGGAGGCGGCTATGGAGGAAACTGATATTGGGCACCGAAGTACATGCAAATACTTTGATGTGCCGGTCGTTTGGGTCGAGGATATTCGTCTGCTGCCGCATGGTGAGTTATAGCTCAGAACCGGGTTCAATCGTGCGGTTCCAATTGATATCGAATTTATAGAGGAAGGAAAGACACCCTTCATCTTCGCACATGAGTTCTTCGACGCACTCCCAATTCACGCCTTTGAATCTGTTCCTCCATCGCCCGAGAACGACGTGCCAAACCAGCCCAAGGAGATCATGACTCCTACCGGACCTCAAAAGCTACACGTCCCGCTGAAGCCCGCAAATACCCCGCAATGGCGCGAGCTTCTCGTCACCTTGAACCCCAAGGCTATCGACGAGAACATCGAAGGAGAGCCCGAGTTCCAACTCACCACGGCCAAAGCTTCGACCCCTTCCTCGCTCGTGATTCCCGAGATTTCGCATCGCTACCGTGCATTAAAGTCCCAGCCTGGTTCAACTATCGAAGTGAGCCCAGAGAGCCGGATCTACGCCGCCGACTTTGCCCGCCGTATCGGTGGTGATGCTACTTCGACAGGGCCTCTGAAAAAGGCTGTTTCTACACCTCCCTCAGCACCTAAAAAGACCACACCCTCCGGCGCAGCCTTGATCATGGACTATGGGACTATGTCAACCATTCCCGTCAACTCCCTGCGCGGAATCCAGAACCATAAGATCGTGCCCGCGCTCTCAGCACCTGGTCAGGTTGACGTCAGCGCAGACGTCGACTTTACCTCGCTGGCTGAAGCAGCCATTGAGGGTAGCGATGGTGTTGAGGTTCATGGACCTGTTGAGCAGGGTGACTTCCTTTCCGCGTTGGGTATTACTGAGCGGATGGAGCAACTTATCCGTGCGACCAAAGACGAAGAGACAAAGAAGACCTTGGAGACTGGGTGGAAGCGGCTGGTTGAGAAAGGTGGTGGTTCCATGGGCCAGATCTATAAAGTTTTGGCCATCATCCCCGAGAACAGTGGTAAAAGACGACCTGTTGGATTTGGAGGGAGTGTTCAGGTTAACTAATGCCCAGGTGTTGGCCTGAGTGTATAAATTCTGTACAATAAATATCTAGACATAAGAAAGTATTTCGTGTCAACTTAAACATAGTATCAAAATTGAATACTTTTCAAAACCCTTCATGCCTAGGTACAGTTCCATGCCTAGGTACAGTTCCATGCCTGTCTATATGGTATCTCGTTTCATATCTCATAAAGCGTGGCGGTTAATGGCCCGGAGAAATGCACTCTAATACTCACGCCAGATATCAGCAGCGTAAGCCTCCGTCAGCTTCTTATCCCTCCCGTACTTCTCCTGCCATTTGACGAAGCCGCCGTCCAGCACATAAACCTCCTGCTTCTGGATTTCCTCGGGACCGTAGGTTTGTTCGCGCTCGCGCGCATATCGCAGTGCTGCAGAGGGACCGCGCTGCTGACTCAATGCGCAGTGGAATACGACTTTCTCAGTGTCTTTGAGAGTGCGGACAAGTTCGGGCATGCGGACATCGAGGCTGGAGCTAGGAACCCAGCTTGAAGAGTGGATGTGGCCGCCGACATGGTCTGGACGGGAGAATTAGTACTGGACCTCGTTTTATAACTGTGATATGACTTGTACTCACCGGAGTCCCGGACGTCAATGATTGCGAGGTTGGTGGTGGGTGTGCTGGCGGAGAGTAGAGCGGCTAGGGTGTCACGGCTCATGCGCTGCAGCGTTCCAATTGAGATGGTCGACATTGTGTGAGGTGCCAAGCAAGATAGTTTCCAATATTCGTCTTGCGAGGATCTGAGTAAGGAAAAAAGAAGAAGAAGGAAAAGAACCAACTCGAGTCTCGCGATCGGACAATCTGCGCGGGATCACGTGATCTACAATTTCACTTGATTTTCCCATCGCTCACTTTTGACATCTACGAACAACCTCATTCCTCACCACTTCCCACCCCAGAGCAACTGTCCAATCCCGTCAATTGGACTTGTCAGGTTGTCCTGACTGCTTTGTGAAAAATGGATGTCCGCCTCCTGGCCCGTGGCCTTCGCACCTGGCCGACCCTATCGCTACTCAGCTCGCGCCAGCAACCTCTACGCTTCTTCCCCAGCACAATCCGATACAACTCCTCCGATTCCTCATCACAAAACCCCTCGAACCCGAAACCCACAGAAGCGGCTGCACCGGCCACACCATCCAATAATGCCGAGCAATCTACCAAAGCAAAGGATGCTGGTTCCGACTTCGACGACATCCTCAACCAACTTAACCTCGGCAGCCGCAACCAATCCAAATCAGGCAATGCAGCCGGTAGCACCCCAGCCGGCGGCAAGCGCCGACGCATGTCCGACTCCGTGTCACGCACCGTGGCCGGCAGCGTAGGCTCACAAGCCTGGACAGACCAGTCCACGCAGCTGGCGATCCGCAAGACGGAGCTGAAGCTGGGCCCGTCACTGGGTCGTCAGATTCATGTTGAGCCGGAGCGCGGCGTCGATCTTAATGCTGCTATTCGCCACTTGCAAAGCACGCTCAAGAATAGCCAGATCAAGCAGCAGTCAATAAGCCAGAAGTTCCACGTGCGCAAGGGTGCCATGCGCAAGCAGCAACGGCGGACGCGGTGGAGGAGGCTCTTCAAATTCTCGTTCCAGGAGACTGTGAAGAAGATCCAGCGGATGCAGGCGCAGGGATGGTGATATTTTGTTGGATGTATATACTGCCAACGGGATGATTTCGTCTATCTTGTACAACTATTTGTGATACTGCTTTTGACCTTGTTTTTTTGTGCATTAGATATGGAATGGAATGCATTCAATCTATTCTTGACACCAATTTGGAATGACTGTGATTTCCACACTGTACACGACGATCTTGTACACTGATATACACAGCTCTATAGGTATCACCTAGGCAATCTATCAATCCCTCTTTCCAGTGGGAAATCCATATCCCCCACCACCACCTCCCCCACCACCACCTCCGCCATTAGCAGCCGCAGAGTATCCTCCATAGCCATTAATGCGTCCACCGTTTCCAAAGGTCACACCGGACCCTTTACCCCGACTAGGCGGTGCGCCTAAAATGCCATCACCCTGCCAACCCGAGCGACCTCGCCAGCGACGCCCATTGCGCTCCCAATATAGCGCAGCAAGAGCACCAACCGAAGCGGCCATGACGAAGAAAAACAGCCGCGAGAAGATTGACCCAGCCCCAGAGCTCTGGCCCAGCATCGCAGCACCAGCACCCAAGAATGAGCCAGACGCAGGCCGCTCAGGCCATCCAATACCGGCACCACCTTCCACCCAAGCAACATGGAAAGAAAATGCCAATGGCTCACCGCGCACCACCTTCGTACCATGCCCAGCAGTCCAAGGCTCCCTCGCAGCCTGCGCAAGAGCAACAGCCTCCTCGTCATCATCAAGCGCGAGACCCTTGACAGCAGCCTCGAACTCGGGCGTCGAGTACGCGGTTGCAGCAACCGCATACCCAGGCTGACCTGTCTGGGCATTCCTAGGCAGCTCCTGCGCCGCGGCGTCGGAAGCCATGTTATGCAGGAGCATATTCATATCAGTCCAGATGTGTAAGTGGCTAAGCTGCAGAGTACCCTGCAGCGCGATGGTGAGCGGGGTGAAGGACGGGCCGTGCTCGTTCAGAGCGGCCAGCGAGTCGACTTCTCCGGACTCGTCTTTGTCTTTGGGTGGGGTGGGTGATAGTGGTGCTGTGGGTATACGGCAGGTCATTGGGACGTCGGAATGCACGTAGAATTCGTACAGATGGTAGAGTGAGTCGGAGAGGGAGGGGATCGTGCAGGTTATTGTTTCGGAGATGCCATAGTGGAGGGCGAGTGGGCGCGAGGTCTCGTTACATGTTATGAAGGGGATGTATTGGAGGTTTCCCAAGTCGTCTGTTATCTGGTTTGTTTGTTAATCGGTCGTGGACTCGAGCATTCGGGGTTCAGGAGTTCGAGGCGCATACATGTTCTCCTTCCCTACATTGGTCTTTGGTCAGCAATTGCTTCATATTTTGGATATATGGAACTCACGTTGTCCGATTGAGACAGGACACTGGGATCTCTTCTCCAAGACTGTATCCCAGTCCGCTGTTGCTACTGCTCTTTTCCGCGACTGATCCTGTCGGCCACAGGGCGCATGCGAGTGAAATCAGCGTTGCCGTCACAGGGAATCGAGTCATTGAGTGCGGAGGAAATGTGCTCGTGAGTTTCATAGCGAAGAGTAGTCCCCCGCATGGGTTCCAAGGTTGCTGGCAGGGGAAGACGCGGAGGAGACAGGTGTTGCCCGCGGAGTCGGAGCGTCTTTCTCCATGATCAACACCCGCCATCAATGCTCGATTCTGCCATTGAGCTCGACTGCCATCGAGCGCGAATAGTAAGAAAACTGGAGCACTTTGAGTCTCATCGTCTCTCATAATCACGGAAACCCCCAAGGTTGAACAGTGCAGGCCATCAAAAATCTACTGATATATTCCGACCACAGTACGTCGCATCTACTCTTGACTCACGGCCAACTCTAGGAAAACTTCATTCAATTTTAACAAAAACAAGACATGGTGTCAAATATTCATTCGTTGCTCGTCATAACCCCATCGTCCACCGAAGTTCTTACTGCACGACCGGGCTAAATTTACGCCAAGTTGGCCCTCTTCTTGAAAGCGAACAGCAGACCGCTGGTCGAGCTGTCGTGGTCAGCACCGCCGCCAGAGGTCTCCAGCTCAGCCTGGATCTTCTTGGCCAGGCTCTTTCCGAGCTCGACACCCCACTGGTCGAAGGAGTTGATGTTCCAAACGGCGCCTTCGGTGAAGGTGACGTGCTCGTAGTAGGTGATCAAGGCACCCAGGGTTGAAGGGGTGATCTTCTGGGCCAGGATGGAGGTCGTGGGCCGGTTGCCTAGGAAGGTCTTGTGCGGGACGAGGTGGTCGGGGGCACCCTCGGCCTTGACCTGCTCGGGGGTCTTACCGACCATCAGGGCCTCGGACTGAGCCAGGAAGTTGGACGCCAGCATACGCTGGTGCTTGCCGCCCTCAACGGAGTTGTGCGACTCGGCGGCCATGATGAAGTCGGACGGGATCAGCTTGGTGCCCTGGTGCAGTAGCTGGAAGAAGCTGTGCTGGGCGTTGGTGGCGGGCTCACCGAACAGGATGGGACCGGTGGTGTACTTGACGTACTCGCCGGAGCGGGTGATGGCCTTGCCGTTGCTCTCCATGGACAGCTGCTGCAGGTAGGCCGGGAAGCGGTGCAGGTACTGGTCGAAGGGAGCAACCAGGTGAGTCTGGGCACCGAAGAAGTCGCTGTACCAGACGCTCAGCAGGCCACCGATGGCGGGGATGTTCTGCTCCAGAGGAGCCTCACGGAAGTGCTTGTCCATGGCGTGGGCACCGGCCAGGAACTGGTGGAAGTTGTCATAGCCAATGTACAGGGCCACGGAGAGACCGATCGCACTCCACACGGAATAGCGGCCACCGACCCACGACTCGAAGCCGAACATGTTCTTCTTGTCAATGCCGAACTTGGTGACCTCGGCCTCGTTGGTAGAAAGAGCAACGAAGTGCTTGGCGATTTTGGACTCATCCTTGGCCGTCTGGAGGAACCAGCTCTTGGCGGTGTTGGCGTTGGTGCAGGTCTCGGCGGTGGTGAATGTCTTGGAGGCGATCAGGAAGAGGGTGGTCTCCGGGTTGGAGTTCTTGAGGGCCTCGGCGATGTGGGTACCGTCAATGTTGGAAACGAAGTGGAGCTTCATGTCGGGGTGGCCATAGGGCTTCAGGGCCTCGGTGACCATGACCGGACCACTAATTAAAGGTCAGTTTTGCATGTTTATATCTGGGATCAATTGAAACCTACAGGTCTGAGCCACCGATACCGATGTTGACGATGGTATCGATCTTCTTGCCGGTGTAGCCCTTCCACTCACCGCTGCGCACCTGCTCCGAGAACTCCTTCATATGCTCAAGCACGGAGTTGACATCTTCGACGACGCTCTTGCCATCCACCTGCATAGGCTCGTTGGAGACGTTGCGCAGAGCGGCGTGGTAGACAGCACGGTCCTCGGTGAAGTTGATGTGCTCACCCTTGAACATCTGATCGCGTAGACCCTCGACGTTGGCCTCCTTAGCAAGCTTGACCAGCAGAGACAGAGTCTCCTCGGTGAGGAAGTTCTTGGAGAAGTCAAAGAGGATGTCTGAGCCATCCACAGGGTTGGAAAAGGTGCGGCTGAACTTCTGGAAGCGCTGGGGGTCCTTCTGGAAGTATTCCTTCAGGACAATGTTACGGCCCAGGGTGGTGTGGTGCTCCTGGAGCTCCTTCCAGGCATTGAGATCGGAAGCCTGCGCGAAACCCGGCATGATGACTGGTAAAGCTATGGATTGAGTTAGTGCGGGGGCAACGGAAGAGGATGGAAGTCCTACAAAGATGAAATAGAACTTACAGGATAGAACGAGGACAAAAGAGGGTATCACGGTATCACAGGATCACTGATTGAGATGAAGAAAGAAGAGAAAAGCTTGAAAACTAGAGAAAAACCCAAGTCAAACGTCACCGGCGTGCTGGGGTCCGATGGAGGGGCCGTGGGGCACAGCATCATCATTGCCGCATTTGGCCTCCGGTTCTGCTTTCTATTTCTAGTTCTGCTTCCTGCTTTCTACTTTCTGGTCCCGGTTTGGAGCTCGTCTGTTTCTAGTCTGTTCTACATCAGTCTTGTGTCACCATGGGCCTTGAACAGCCCTCTAGCTAGTTCGCTTTTCTATCAGTTTATCCCTGTCCTGGTGCCATATCCTAGGATCCTTAGCTACATACATATCTACCCATCTATACAGCTTTAAAGTGAATATTCTTTGACTATAATCCTTGAGCCATCTTGCTACAGCCCATATACTAATTGATTACAGTCAGTAGTTATGACCCCTGGCTATAAAGCTTCACCGAACCCCCACGAAGCCGGATATTTCTATCCCGAGACTATGTCCGATCGGACTCCTGTGGGCCGGACCTACTTGTCCAAGCTCACTATACCCTAATCAGTGTTTCTATGCAATGTAAATCATCAGAATGACCCTCTAAGTAAGCCCCGGCTAAAGTACAAGCAGAAAGCGCGTAAACCGTCGGCTGCCAAGATCGACGCACGGGCCATTCCAATCCGCAACATCGTAACTTTCTATCTTTTGCGCCCCATCTCAACGACGAAGCTTGCAAGGTCGCCACTATTCAATACTCTGGCCATAAAGAGTCAGTACTCATTCATTTGAATATATTTTGAAGAGCATACTGGATTCGAGCTGGTGAGAGCGCCTGCACCATGTACAATCCTTACCAACGTGAGTCTCATATCACTCATCAGCCCGCGCAGTCGCAGACTTTGATCTAGAATGACCATGATCTGACTCTCTCTTTAGCTCCGGGCATGTACGGCCAGCCCGACTATGCCGCGTACGGTGCACCTCCAGGTATCGGTATGTTCGGATCGAATGCCACCCCAAGTGATACAAATTATAACTGACCTGCTACAGCTCCTCCTCCAGGCATGGCTGCCCCCGGTACCCTTCCTCCTCCCGGCATGCACCAGGCCAATGCCCAGCCTGGTCACCCCGGCGGCTTTCCGGCCAATTTCCAACCGCCCCCGAATATGCCAAACATCAACTTCTCCGCGCCGGTCATTCGACTGGGCACCTCGGGGCCGGCGAAGCCTACAGGAGCGGAGGCCGGCCGTGAGCGTGGATCAGAGGGCGTTGGGCGACGGGCAGGACTGGGGTCGACGGGCATGGACAGCCAGCGCCACCACGCCCGGGATGCCATGATGCAGCTCCAGCCGCCCACCCGCGATGAGATTGTGCGCACACTCTTTGTCGGAGGCATTACAGAGGGCGTTGGGGGTGATGATGGTATCGAGCGAATCCTGCGGTCAGCCGGCAATTTGCGACGGTGGATTCGTGCCACGGATGCCGACGAGAAGCCTTGCCGATTCGGCTTCGCCGAATATGAAGATCCCGAGAGCTTGGAGATCGCGGTCGAAATCCTCAAGGAGGTCGAGGTGCCTGTGAAGCGACAGGTCCCACGGAAGGACGGCGAAGAGGAGCAGAACGTGGAAAAGAGTACCCTTTTGGTACGTGTGTCTTCTCCTCACTTGATATAGATTACTAACGAGATTACTAGGTTGTGGTGGACGACAGCACCATGAATTATCTCGAGCAGTTCGAGGCCAATCGAGGTGAACGAGACCCGGAGGAGCTGCAAGCTCGCTTTACGGCTGCTAGCAACAATCTGGCAAGGGTATTGTCGGATCTTTTCAACCCGGCGAGCCCTGTTCAAAAAGAGGATATCTCCGCCGTTGACCGAGAAGGTGACACTGAGATGAGGGATGGCGATACTCCCGTTAAGAGTGGAGAGGTGGTCACGATCCCTATCACAATTGAAGACGAGCTGGCGGATATCCCTCCGGAGATGCGCGAAAATGTCGCGAAGGAAATTGCCGCATTCCGCGAGCGGAGCAATCGCCGGGATATCGAACGGCTCAGACGCGAGGAGGAGATTGAGTCGATGGAGCGCGCCCGCAATGCTGGCGGGCGGAGTAATCGTCTGGTTTCTCCCCCAGCCTCGGCCCCCAGTGGTCCAGCTGGTGGTACCAATAATATCCCATTGGGTCCGCGTGGTGCCCCGGCGGGTCCCAAGGGATTCGGTGTACAAATCCCCAAGGATTATCAGAAGGGGGTGTCCTTTGTGAACGGTGGCTCCATCAATGGAGCACCGGCTTACTACGACCGTGAAGACGAAGAAGAATCCGATGCGAGCGATGAGGAGCTTGAACGCCGTCGCCAGGCTAAGCGTGAGGCAGAGCAGGAAAAGCAATTCCTTGATCAGGAGCGCCGGTGGCTCAATCGTGAGCGAAGCCGAACGGCAGCCCTGGAGCGTGAGAAGAAGCGAGACAAGGAGGAGGATGGGAAGTTGCAGGCTGCGCACGACGAGATGGAAGAACGACTCAGGGAGTGGAATGACGATGTCGAAGCAAGCCGGAAGGCTGCTGAATATTACGCAGATCGCGGAGCCTGGCTGCGCAGTCGTGCGGCTTTCCGTGCTCGTGAGGCCGCCATGGATGAAGCCGATCGCGCCGCTGAAGAGAGGGAGCGTATCCAGTCCGCCAAGCAACAGGAGCAGGCTCGCGGTATGGCCGATGACTTCCTTGCTCGCCAAGCGCAGGAGCTGGAGACGCGCATTGCAGAACCTCGCGAAGAACCCAAGCGGTTCAAGCTGTCCCTAGGTGCTGCCGCTCAGAAGGCTCAGGCTGCGACTACTCGCCGCACCGTCGCCGAAGTCGAAGGTCTGCTGGAGGATGAGGAAGAACCCGCCAGCACAACCCGCCGCCCTCTCATCCCGATCAAGTTCGACACGGCTGCCGAAGCGGCCGGTCTGTCCGATGAAGAACGAGCACAGGCGGCTCGCCAGCTGGCAGCCGAGATCCCCACCGACAAGGAAGGTTTGTGGAAGTGGAATATCAAGTGGGAGTTTGTGGACGATACCATCGTCAGCGACCAGATCAAGCCCTTTGTGGAAAAGAAGATTGTCGAGTATCTGGGTGTGCAGGAGCAGATGCTGGTTGACTTGGTGGAAGAGCACGTTCGGCAACGCGGCAGCCCTCAGGAGCTGGCCGAGCAGCTGTCAGAGGTGAGTTTACTTCCATGCTTCGGTTTATCTTGTGATAGTGTACTAATTATATTCTCTACAGGCGCTGGACGAAGAGGCCGAGGTGCTGGTTCGCAAGCTGTGGCGGATGATCATCTTCTTCTCGGAGAGCGAGAAGCGCGGACTGTCGACATAGATGCGGATGCAATACAAATGCAGCATGTCGACTCGGGGATGATTTGCTATACTTTAGGACCCAAAAGCGCACAGATACATATTCCACATTGAATTGCATGAGCATACTTTATGGCACACCTTACTCCCATATTAGACTCGTAATTCTTAACATCGGCACATCAATCTAAATTAGGGCTCTTCCAAACCCAGAAGCACGGAGCTACTCCGATGCCCCACGTAGGGCGTTCATTGGCGGAAACAAGCATTTTCCAGGCCCGCGCAATTCTCCACCAACGAAACTGCGTAATTTCAACGCGGAGTGATCGGAGTGAGGGGCGACAAGTTGAGACGTGGGGTGTTCACTTGCTGTCTATATACGAGGCCTACGTCGCAATTTCAAAATTCTCTGTTCATCGTTTCTCTTTGCATTCTAAATTGTGTACCCACCTTTTCCCTCCATCCCAAGCGGTATATCTATACTCTGTTAGCTCGGAGATTCATTCCGCAACCCGCTACCACCGTGTTGTCTGCCATTGAACTTGAGCGGAATCGTCCAGCCTTGTGTAATTGAATATAGAAACTCATTCACATCGCATTTCATCCTCCACAATGGTCAAGATTACCAGCTTCGCCACGCGGGACGTGAGGTTTCCGGTACGTCAATTCTCCTACTAGCAAGCCGCGCATCGCTAACGACGACAGACCTCCCTCGACAAGACTGGCTCCGATGCCATGAATGCAGCTGGCGACTACTCCTCCGCCTACTGCATTATCTACACAGACACCCACCATACCGGCCACGGCATGGTACGTTGATCACCTCACATCATTCAACCACAATTAACAGAGTCATTGCAGACATTCACCATCGGCCGGGGCAATGAAATCGTCTGCGCTGCTATCTCTCTCCTGACTCCGCTGGTTGTCGGCAAGGACCTCGACGATCTCACCGCTGACTGGGGCAAGACCTGGCGCTACCTCGTCTCTGATAGCCAGCTGCGCTGGATCGGTCCCGAGAAGGGTGTTATCCACCTCGCTCTGGGTGCCGTTGTTAATGCTCTCTGGGATCTCTGGGCTAAAACTCTGGGCAAGCCTGTGTGGCGCATCGTTGCCGAGATGAGTCCTGAAGAGTTCGTCCGCTGTGTCGACTTCCGCTATATTACCGATGCTATTACCCCCGAAGAGGCGCTTGCGTTGCTGAAAGAGATTGAGGGTGGTAAGCAGCAGCGTATTAAAGAGGCCGAAGCTAGTAAAGCTGTCCCGGCGTATACTACTAGTGCGGGTTGGTTGGGGTATAGTGAAGATAAGTTGAAGAGGTTGTTGAAGGAGAGTGTTGAGCAGGGGTATAGGCATTTCAAGTTGAAGGTTGGTGGGAATCTTGAAGATGATAAGACTCGGTTGAGGATTGCTCGTGAGGCTATTGGTTATGATCAGGGTAATATTCTGATGGTGGATGCGAACCAGGTATGTTCAAAGGCATTGCCATTGCATAAAGTGGTATAGACTAACGTGCGTATGTAACAGATCTGGTCCGTTCCCGAGGCTATCACATGGATGCAGGAGCTGGCTCAGTTTAAGCCCTGGTTCATTGAGGAACCTACCTCTCCCGACGACATCCTCGGTCACGCAGCCATTAAGAAGGCTCTTGAAAATACACCCTACGGCACCGTGGGCGTCGCCACCGGCGAGATGTGCCAGAACCGCGTTGTTTTCAAGCAGCTGCTGCAAGCGGGTGCTCTGACCGTGCTGCAGGCTGATGCATGCCGTGTCGGCGGCGTGAATGAGGTCCTCGCTATTTTGCTGCTGGCGCGCAAGTTCGGTGTTCCGATCGTGCCTCACTCTGGCGGTGTCGGTTTGCCCGAGTACACGCAGCACCTGAGCACGATTGACTACGTTGTGGTCAGTGGGAAGAAGAGTGTCCTCGAGTATGTGGACCACCTGCATGAACACTTTGTTCACCCGTCCAGTGTCAAGGATGGTTACTATGTCACCCCTATGGAGCCTGGTTACAGTGTTGAAATGAAGGCGGAGAGTATGGATGCTTTTGCCTTTCCTGGCGAGAAGGGTAAGAGTTGGTGGCAGACTAAGGAGGCTAGGAGCATTATCGATGGACCTCGGGTGATCCAGACTTCTACCTAGGTACCTTAGGTGTTTATAGGATTCATGTGCATGGCTGGTCCAGAACATTCGAATTTCGTTCGTATTTCTTTCCATTGGGTATTTGTCGCCGTATTTCAGGCGAACTGCGGGGGGTTTGGTGCAGTTGAAGGTATGGTACATAAGATAGGCAAATGCCATAATCAGGTAGGTAATGTATAGCCCTAAAGGTACAGTAAAAAAAAATTGCCGCCGGGAGATTTCAGGGAGATTCCATGAAATCTCATGCAATTTTGCGGAACCCGTTTATGGGGTTCACGCAAATGAAGGCACAGCAGTCGATGTAAATGGAAAATGTCAAGTGCAACCTGACGTAGTTCACCGCCATTGAATGCCGAAAAGCTTCAAGGAGCTCGCCACGCTGGGCCTTTCCGAGGCCTTTTCGAGAATAATGCGCGAATGGCCCTTGACGTCCAGAGCAAGGAGCTGATACTCCCATTCATTCTTGTCCAAAGGCTTGATCATATGCACGATGACAACACCCGAGTTAAGGGGTCCCTCAACCTAATAATCATCAGTATGAGTCTCGTCGGATAAAGGTCTAAAGTTGGACGTACGTGGAAGTTCATCCGAAGGTGCTCTCGGCCTAACCGATCTTTCTCAATGGTAGTCCTGCGTCCACATGTTTAGTTTCTCAATGCTATGACACTTGTCCCAGGCAAGACAACGTACGCAATAGGTCGGCTCCGGGCCCATCGGCTGTTAGTGTTTTCACCGTATGCCTTGATCTCCCTTCGGTCACCGAGAAGTTGTGTACACCGATGATCGTTCTTGATGCGCTCGACGGCTTTCTCGAACTGCCATGTCCCACTATTCGGCGAGAAGACCTCTTGGTATAGAAGTGTGAAGACACCGCCCTATCGTGCATATAGTTAGGAATCCATTCTCATGGCCTAGGTCTCGGGTGGGGTGGAGACTGGACGTACTGTGAGTACAACACCTGCGATCACAATCACAAAGTTGAAGGATTGCTGCGTCGCCCGTGCGACCTTTTCCCGCCCACTCAGTTCACCCCACGTATATCGTCCATCGTCTGACAGAACTGTAACGTTCCTCCTCTTGGGTTTGAGTCCGTCGAAGTTGCTCTGAGTTGCGTACAGTCGGACGAGTCCGTCGGGGAAGATCCGAGATGATGCCGGTACACCGACCGAGGCTCGAGGAAGAGCACGTAAAGCTTGATGATGCATTGCGACAAGGTGTCAGTTTCAGTCGACCCCAGATGATCAGATCAAATCGGCGCAGTCGATAACGATAGGCGCTCACGTGCTGGCAAAATTACGATACGGTAACTCCGTAATGCGCAGGTGGCGCCGAGTTGGGTCGCCGCAGAATGCAAATTACAGGCACCGAGAGTCCACGTTCGCCGTTCCCCGATATCCTCGTCACACTCTCCTTTACGCTCTCCTCCCCTGACTTACCTCGACATCGCCAATCATGAGTGCCTCCAAGGCGCAGTCTCAAAAGATCTTTGAGAAGCTGAAGCTGAAGCCCGCGAACAAGGTGCGCATTACTTCCCTCCGCCCCGCCCCCGTCTGCGGCCTTGTGTTTTGGCCATTGTTCGCTAAGACCTTTCTCGCTCGCAGGTATGCTTTGACTGCAATTCTAAGAATCCGACCTGGTCGTCGGTTCCTTTCGGTATCTATCTATGCCTTGATTGTTCCGCCCACCATCGCAACCTCGGTGTCCACATCTCCTTTGTTCGCTCTACAAATCTCGATCGTATGTACCCCCTGGCGCAATCCTACAGGTGGTCTTGTTTACGAGAGAGCGAAATCTGATGCTGTTTTTGCAGAGTGGTCATGGGAACAACTCCGAATGATGAAGGTTGGTGGAAATGAGTCTGCGACCAAGTATTTCCAGTCACATGGAGGATCCGCGGCGCTGGTCAGCAAGGACGTCAAAGTGAAGTATACATCCAATGCGGCTGTCAAGTATAAGGATGAGCTCAAGAGGCGGGCTGCGGCAGATGCGCAACAGTTAGTAACCCCCTACTCTGAAAGTTGACCGTTTTCGGATGTTGACAATGCCAACAGATATCCCGAAGAAGTTGTCATTACCGATGTCCCTGCTGGCACCCCGTCTGACGGCTCGAATACCCCTGCTGGCAATGATGATGATTTCTTCTCATCGTGGGACAAGCCTTCGATCAAGCGTCCCAGCAATCCCCCCTCCCGCACTGGAACGCCACCTGTCGTGAGCCGAACCGGCTCTCCCTTCCTGAACGCCGGCAATGCAAATGGATCACGCTCGAAGTCGCCCCTGTCTGCATCCGAGGAGAAAGCCGCGTCTCCTGCACCGACCGCCATTCGTCCCTCCTCTGCTACTCGGAAGACCTCCGCCGCTAGCGGCACTGCGAAGAAGGGCAGTGTGCTGGGAGCCAAGAAGGTGCCGAAGCTCGGAGCGAAAAAGTTGACCGCGGCAGATATCGATTTCGATGAGGCAGAGCGCAAGGCCAAGGAAGAGGCGGAGCGCATCGAGAAACTTGGATACGATGCCGAAGCCGAGCAGGCTGAGGCCGATGCCCAGGTCAAGACCGCCGCACCTTCAACCGCCACAATCACTTCTCCCACTCCGATCAGCCCGAGCCGTGGCGGATTCGGCGCTACTAGCCACGAACGGAACTCGAGTGATGTCGAGCGTCTGGGCATGGGCGTTGGAAGACTTGGATTCGGGCAAGTGTCGAAGCCTCCGGCTCCTAAGAAGCTTGGCTTCGGTGCTGTTGCTCCTGCTCAGTCCGCTGCTGATGGTAATGTTTTCTGTTCCGCACCATCAATCCAACACGCTAACTTTGCGACAGCGGAGGAACTCGCCCAGACCAAGTCGCGATTCGGCACCCAGAAGGGTATCTCTTCCGACGAGTTCTTTGGCCGTGACCGCTTCGATCCCGCCGCCCAGGCTGAAGCCAAGTCACGTCTCCAGAACTTCGACGGCGCGAGCTCTATTTCCAGCAATGCCTACTTCGGCCGGCCCGAGGATGACCTTCTCGCGATGGATGACGGCTACGGAGACATGGAAGCTGCCGCCAAGGACTTTGTCCGCCGTTTTGGTATCACTGCCGGTGACGATCTCGAGAACTTGTCTCACCTCGTCGGCGAGGGGGCCACAAAGCTACAAGGTGAGATCCTTCCTACTTTACATTGTGGGTCTATGTCTAACGAAGTCAAGGTGCTATCCGCAACTACCTGAACAACTAAATTTGGCATACCCGGATCTCACCTTCTGTCGTATCGAATATTAGCAAGCCCAACGATCCCCTTCCCGTGATGCGTCACGGATATCTTGTTTAAACCTCTCAATCATATTATTCCCATCTACTTTTCTGTCCGTATTCCCATCTGCATGGATAAGTGGCAGTTGAGCAACAAAAACTGGGTGAAATTGCAGCCTAGCATGGTGGATGCATTTTCCGCAGCATCGCACTAATGACCTCGGGAGTTGAAGCCTTATATTTCATTTGTTTGGTAGAATTTGCGTTAATAGAGAGAACCCATGAATAGCTACGTTTCCCGGTCCACGGGTTCCTCTGATATCGCGTTTCTACGGGTATCATCAGACAAAAGCATGGCAGATATACACGAACAATGCCAGAATACATGCATCCTACGAGCAACGTCGTATGTAGGAACAAAAGTACAAATACCTCGGTAGCCTCGGCCCAATCGAAGCCTCATTTCCGAGGTCATGATTAGAATTTATCATCCACCAATCACAACTCCATATCTATAGCCCAAACCAACTGCAAACTCCATGATGAATGAAGAAACAATACCATCCGCTCATAAAATGTTGAATACAAAAGCCTCGCGGACTTGTTAAAATATACAACCGCTCACTCAACACGGTAAATAGCATCCGCCACTCTAGCAGCCTGCCACATCTCATGCACATCATGCACCCTCACAATATCCGCACCCCCAGCCACACTAGCAGTAACAGTAGCGGCAGTACCCCAAACACGCTCCCGGGCAGTCTTCACCCCCGTAATATGCCCAATAAACCTCTTCCGACTCGGTCCCATAAGCCAAGGCAGATACTCCAGCCCCTCAGCCGCACGCAACCGCGGTAGGTCTCGCAGGATCGCCAGATCTTCGGGCTGGTTCTTCGCAAAGCCGAGGCCGGGATCGAGAATAATGCGCCAGCGTCGAATGCCCGCGTCCTCGGCTGCGGCGATGCGGGCGCGCAGCTCGGCTTCTACCTCGGGGATGACTCCGTTGGGGTAGCTCGCTAATTTGGTCATGGTTTGCGGAGTGCCGCGCATGTGCATCAGGATGATGGATTTGTTGATCCGCGCTGCTGTGCTTAGCATGTCGGGGTCGAGGGTGCCGGCTGATATATCGTTGATTATGTCTGCGCCGGCGGTGCAGGCTGCTTCGGCAACGCGGGCGCGGTACGTGTCGATGCTGATGGCGATGTGCGCGGCTTCGGGGATGTTGGTGCGAATGTGTTGGATTGCTGGGACTACGCGACCGATTTCCTCGTCTGCGCCGATGGGGGTTGAGCCGGGGCGGGTGCTTTCGCCGCCGACGTCGATTATTGTCGCACCTTGGGTGATGAAGGTGCGAACTGTTTCGGTGATGTAGGTCATGTCATGCGGGGAGTGTTTGCCTCCGTCGGAGAAAGAGTCTGGGGTTAGGTTGAGGATTGCCATGATGTGGGTGCAACGCTTAGGGTCTGTTGCATGCAATGTTGGGAATTTAGGTGAGATCGGGGTCGTCGAGAAGGGGGTTGACGATGGTGGGAGAGATTGAAGATATTCACTATATGTATGCATGTTTTTCTCCGACTGGGGTGGTCGCTCGTGGGGGATTAATCTGGGAATTAGATTAGGGCTCTGTACTGGAGTTGTGTATGAGCCTCGACATACTGGCAGAGGGGCCGGAGAACAAAGTCTCGTTCCAGCATCAAGTTATGCGGGATATTGAGACGCTCATGAGAGAATGTCTGTTGATCATACAATAAGATGTCCAGGTCGATTGAGCGTGGGCCCTTGTCGATAAGCTTCATTCTACCCAACTCAATCTCGATGGATTGAAGGGCATCCAATAGCTCCATTGGCTCAAGGGTTGTTTCAACCTGGGATTTGTTAATATTGGATACACTATATGTATTCTGGATAAGACAACTCACCTCGCAGACCCCGTTCATAAAGGATGCTTGGTCCAGCACATACATTGGCTCCGTCTCAAAGAGCGAGCTTGTCCTTTTAACTTTGATATTGGCTCGGTCCAGCTCAAGACAGGCCTTTTCGATCATTTCAACGCGATCTCCCACATTACTTCCCAGCGCAATAAATGCTCGGTGGGGTAGTGGACTGCTCTGTACTGGATTCATCGTGGAGTCCAAGCGCGTCCCATACCCGCATGAAAATCTCCTCGCATGAGTCTTCGAGTCCGACAGCGAGGTTAAACGTTTAGCTCGGCCATTTTCGGGGCACGAGGGTGAAATCTTGCGTTTCCCCATGGAATAGTGCCCTAATCGAGTTCAGTTCCTGGACATAAAATGCGCGTAGAAGGTAAGATGTAAGAAATGCATGTCCCGCTTTTTTTTGACGATACAGATACATGACCGATAAGCCGTTACGGAAATGGGAGAAGCACCTACTCAAGCTCGCGAATGAATTGATGCTGTATTCCAATATCAGAACAAATCTCATCACTTGATTTTGAGGGACTTCATCTTCAGGGACTTACCTCTTCGCCAAGGTTCCATCGGATGGCCGATCCCCATGCGACACGGTCGAGGCACCCGGAAAACCCCTAGACAATTTCAATGCATGCAATGGATGTGAAGCGTTATGAATATATGTCCATGCTGGGGACGCTAGGCAGCTAGCAGCCCTCGAGCTCATTCCCATGTCGAGACGTTGAAGATGACGAAGGCGATGTAGGTCGTAGAGACGTCAGGCGAAAGTTTGTGCCTTCATGCCTTCATGCCTGAAACACAAGGTGTGTAAATTGTCATACGACGCCCCGCAGGCGAAACGAGCCTCGGCTCATTGTGATTCAACCGCGGAGTAATCTGAGCTCCCTTTTAAAGGGTGTCCGCTTTCCTCGGATTTCCTATTTTCTACATCATTTCATAATGGCTTCTCCTCGTACGTTTATTCTCCACTTTGACTCTCACAGCTACTAAACATGTTTAGAGGTTATCCGTACCCCCATCACCGATCTGCTCAAGATCAACCACCCAGTTCTGCTGGCTGGTATGAACGTGGCCGCCGGTCCCAAGCTGGCGGCTGCTGTAACCAACGCAGGTGGTCTGGGTGTTATCGGTGGTATTGGCTACACTCCTGATATGCTCAAGGAGCAGCTCACCGAGCTCAAGAGCTTCCTGACCGACAAGAACGCGCCCTTCGGTGTCGACCTGCTGCTTCCCCAGGTTGGTGGCTCTGCCCGCAAGACCAAGTAAGTCAATCTCAAGCCGACTATTGTGAGACTCATCGCTAACCATACGTCTCACCACTAGCTATGACTACACCAAGGGCAAGCTTAACGAGCTCATCGACATCATCATCGAGAGCGGCGCGAAGCTCTTCGTCTCCGCCGTCGGTGTTCCTCCCAAGGCTGTCGTCGAGCGTCTGCACGGTGCTGGTATTCTCACCATGAACATGATCGGTCACCCCAAGCACGTCAAGAAGTGCCTCGACGTTGGCATTGATATCATCTGCGCCCAGGGTGGCGAGGGCGGCGGCCACACCGGCGATGTTCCTACCACTATCCTCATCCCCACCGTTGCCAAGCTGGTCCAGGGCCACAAGAGCCCTTTGACTGGCCAGCCTGTCCAGGTCGTCGCTGCCGGCGGTCTCTACAACGGCAACTCCGTTGCCGCTGCCCTCATGCTCGGCGCCTCGGCTGTCTGGATCGGTACCCGCTTCATCCTGGCTGATGAGGCCGGTGCTCCCAAGGCTCACCAGGAGGCTGTCCGCACCGCTGGCTTCGAGGACAATATCCGTACTATCATCTTCACCGTAGGTGTTACCCTGCCCCAGGCCCACTGTAATGTATTTGCTAATGTGTATAACAGGGCCGTCCTCTCCGTGTCCGCAAGAACCCTTACATCTTGAACTGGGAAGAGAACCGCGCCGAGGAGATCAAGCAGCTCACAGCCAAGGGTATCATCCCCGTCGAGTACGACATGGAGAACCTGCCCGATGACGTTGACGATGACACCCTGGACAACGCCCGTCCCTACCTGATGGGTAAGGTGGCTGCTGTTGTTGAGGAGAAGAAGCCCGCCAAGGCTATCGTCGACGAACTTGTTCAAGATGCTGCTGCCCTTTTGAAGAAGGGCAACCAGATGCTTTCTAAGCTATAAATAATGATCCTTTTCTTTTCTCGTCCATAGCTTCGTCCAGCGTGACTAGTTGAATGTTACCATTGAGACGTTTGGTCGCTTGCCAGTTTTGCTTCTGGAGGGAACTCAAGTGTTGTGTATAGTTGAAAGAATACCGACGTAAATCAATTGCTGCCCTCCCAAAGTCCCATACGACGATAACTTGGAAAGAGATCACTTAGGTCCTGTAGCGTTCTCCCATTGACATCTCAAAAAACTTTCCCATAGTCCGTGTTTTAGAAAAAGATATTTCAGGAATAAGGGGAGGAATAAAGGGGCTGTCGAGAAGGAGGTATTCGATGGTTGATGACAGTACGGCGATCAAGTTCACAGCCAGGGTGAAGGGTAAGGACGAGGCTAGAGACGGAGGCAGACATTTCGGATGGATATAAAGATCAATCTGGAAATGGGTAAAGATCCCTTGATTCTATCTTAAGGGGCGTTTCAGTAAGATTAAGAAGATGACTTGGATAAGACTCAATGACGCTAAACGAAGCATTCAAACTAGCACTCGTTGATGCTCTATAGAGAGCCATATTGCAATTGAAATAAGAGCCCAGCGGCGTTTGTAACTTGTGTAGAGTTTAGAGTTGCTCAGAGAACATCTCTTACGAAGTTACTATTCCAAGATAGATAGGGTGAGTTGGTGCAACTCCGCCGCCTCTCCCTTGAAACTTGGAATTTAAAGTTGAGATAACATCTTCTCACTCTATCAGCATGCCCTTATCAACATAATCAATTTAGTAAACATCTGTCGTCAGATATTGAAGGGCAGTTCCTAATCTCATCCGGACATGCGGATGCAGCCGTGATATTCCGTCCAGAAAGCTTCTATCAGATGGTCCGATACCGTAATCCCGATGGACAGGAACGGGCCTGACTGCTCGCCCCCAGTCGATGGGCGGATTGATCGAAGAGAATACTACGCGCGGAGACTCCAATAAATAAACAATCTCGTTATTCAAATGAAGCTGCTATGGATATAACTTCCCATAGAGTAGGAGAGAAAGGAGCTTCTACACAGTAGCCATACACCAGCTGGTCAAGGTTCAGGCCTAGATTTGCAAGTAGTTCTCAAGGAACAGAGCCACGGGCACTAGCGTTTAGCAACTCCCTGATCGCTTCATCGCACTTGAATCGTGATCATCGTTATTATGATATGACATAGCCGAGTCATCTATTTCGGGTGGTCGGGCGCAATTGCCCCCAAGCCGGATTCCAAACAGACCGAACAAGTCCGAAAACCGAGGGCAATCCAGACTCACAATTCCTGATAGCGACATCGCGATTTCGGGGGACTCCGAAGATGTGAAACGCCAATATACACCAAACGAAAAGACTATGCAGGGAGAAGAATGATAAAAAGGAAAAAAAGAGAAAAAGCAAAAAAAAAGTAGAAAGGCGAGTCAAGGTCAGGGCTAGGGGGACTAAGAAGTCAAATTTAGCATCAACACGTAACCGAGGGGACCTAATAGAGATAGATAGATGTGCATTACTCCGTAGGGCTAGCGCTTTGCACATTACACGAAAGGATCTCTCAGCGGATCCGGGGATGCTCCCGATCGCACCCACGGTGATCTCCGCTATGGCGAGCACATGGATATGGGGCCCCAGGACCCATGTGGCACGAACCGTAGGGACTCGACGTGAGCGATTTGGGCGACATAGTCAAGGGGTGAGCCCCGCATGCAGGGATAGCCAAGACAATATCGACCCGTCTTAACCTGCTGGATGCAGAGGCGGCACGGTTAACCTCGCGCGTGGTGGTCGTCATCACCTTTCCTAGTATCGACACGACTTCTCCATGCGAACGAACCTCGAAGGAAAATGGTCTTGCCACACGTCGCTGGGGTAGGGGAAAATGAAGTTGTGAAGGGGTCGCATGTCTTCTCCGCACGAACTAGGGGTACGAAGTATGCCAGGGATATCGATAAATAATGTTCCACGCATATCGGCGGCTCCCGGTATATAGAAAGCTTAGCGATGACAAGCATCGAGACATGGGGCACAGGACAAGGTAAACGTAACACCAACGAGATAACTAATACCAATCGTACGTACTCCATTTAGAAAGTGTCACAGCTACCACGGACGTATCAACGGACGGCTCTTATCGCGAGGTCTGACCGATCCACTAACCAACGGTCGGGCTGTATTGGAAGCGAGAGTGTAAAGGGCAACGGAACCGAATGAAACCTCGGACAACTGATAAGCTAGGGTGTCGAATAGAACATTCTATTGGATGTTTCGGTTCAGCAGGTGGAGAACGAGGCTTGTCATTTGCTGGACCCCACGCGACAGGAAACGCTATCTTTTTTCCTTGCCACACGATCGCGTTGTGGGTCTACGCGCACTGTAAAAAGAATTTTGACCGCGACTATATAGCTTAGCTAGTGCCGGTGGATCTTCTAGAGAAAAAAAAAAAAGTGTGTGTCAGAGGGAGAAGTGACTGTCCGATTCCTTCTCTTTCATTCAATTTCAAAATCTCGGGTTGTAGAGCCCGAGCTTCGCTCTATATCGCTCATACCCTTGTCTATTTCACCCTATACCTTACACCATGAACGATTTTCGGTCGCGAGGGGACGATATTGAGAAGGCTCCTCATGTCGACAATGCCTACGAAAGCCGCAGCAATGAAACCACTGAGGGTTACGACGGCAGCAAGAACGTCGTCCCCGGCGAGAGCTTCGAGTATGGCACCTCAGTCTATGCGAAGATCCAGCGCCTCGCGGGGAAAATCAATGTCGAACAGCGAGGCATCGAGCGTGTGCCGCCGGAGGAGCAAACAGATACTTCCTACTTCAACATCGGTAGCATGGTGTGTTCTTGCAATATCTTGGCCCCGAATGGGCTTCGCACTGACCAGACCTAGTGGCTGGCCGCAAACATGGTCGTGAGCTCTTTCGCTATTGGTGTGCTCGGCAAATCCCTCTTTTACCTGGGTTTCGTTGATGCTATCCTCGTCTGTCTTTTCTTCAACTTGCTTGGAGTTTTGACCGTGGCCTTCTTCTCCTGCTTCGGTCCTGTATTCGGATTGCGCCAGATGGTGCTCTCTCGTTTCTGGTTCGGATGGTATCCCGTCAAGTTCAGTAAGTTGCGCAGTATGAACTGCGGATGATTGGGCTTGCTAACGTGTCTGGGTGTAGTTGCTATCCTGAACGTCATCGCCTGTGTCGGCTGGTCTGCCTCCAACGCTATCGTCGGTGCCCAGCTTCTCAATGCGGTCAATGGCGAAGTCCCTGGTTACGCCGGTATTCTCATCATTACCTTCTGCACCCTCTTTATCACCTTTGCCGGATACAAGGTCGTCCACGCCTATGAATACTGGAGCTGGATCCCCACCTGCATCGTCTTCTTCATCGTCCTAGGCACCTTTGCCCACTCGGGTGATTTCCGCAACCTGCCCATGGAAACCGGCACTTCTGAGCTGGGCGGCGTCCTGTCCTTCGGCTCGACCATCTACGGGTTCGCAACTGGCTGGACTAGTTACGCCGCAGACTACACCGTGTACCAGCCGGCTACCCGCAGCCGTCGCAAGGTCTTCGGTGCTACCTGGCTCGGTCTGATCATTCCCCTGTTCTTCACCGAGATGCTGGGTATTGCTGTCATTACTGCCACCGACCTGAACGGTGGCAACAACAAGTACCAAGCCGGCTGGCTAGCCTCTGGTAACGGCGGACTGCTGGCCGCCGTCCTGGAGCCTCTCGGCGGATTCGGCAAGTTCTGCCTAGTGATCCTGGCCCTGTCCATCATTGCCAATAACTGCCCCAATATCTACTCCGTCTCCCTGACCCTGCAGGTCCTGAGCCGCTACACGCAGCGCGTACCCCGCTTCATCTGGACCTTCCTGGCCTCGTGCGTGTCTCTCGCCATCGCCATCCCGGGTTACTCGCACTTTGAAACCGTCCTGCAGAACTTCATGAACTTCATCGCCTACTGGCTCGCCATTTACTCCGGTATCGCCATCGCCGACCACTTCATTTTCAAGCGTGGATTCGGTGGCTATGACCCTGACATCTACGACAAGCGCGAGAAGCTGCCCTTGGGTATCGCCGCCACAATCGCCTTCTGCTTTGGTATCGCCGGTATGATCACCGGTATGAGCCAGTCATGGTTTGTCGGTCCTATTGCGCAACACGCGGGTGCGCTACCTTCTGGTGGGGATGTTGGCTTTGAGCTCGGCTTTGCCTTTTCCTTCACCATGTACTGTGCTTTGAGACCATTTGAGATTCGTTATTTCAGGCGGTAAAGCTTGGGTTTTCTTTTCTTGTACATAGCGGATTGTTTGGAGTGTCATATTGGGATTGCATATAATATTTGCGCGTCAGTTCTTGTGTGGGACTGTTTATAATCAATCGAACTTGCCTTTGCATTGACTATCTCCAACATACATAGTGAATGGCATCTGCTACAAATGCAAGTGAATGTGTAGAGGAACCGACTTTATGAAGGCACGTCAGCTTCGATCTGTAATTCGGTTTCGCTGGGTCTGTAGCTCAACTTTTGCCAGATGAGTCTCGAGATTGACTGTTGTAATATGTTCAATATATTATGCACTGACGACCTGGACAGCGATGCATCCTTAAATGTGTTCAACACGTTCTATACCGCGATATAGCTAAGCAGTGACTGGATTCTAAGCAACCTAATACAGATTAGCGCGTTTTCGGGTACGAACCGAGAAACAAAGCGTGAGTGTAAAGGTAATGTGAAGATTCAGTGCCACCTGCATTCTGTTCAGTCTTGCCCTTTCCTAGGGTTCGTGGTGCCACTTGTTCGAGTGCTACTGAAGCCTTCCATGGTTGACAGGGCTCAACTAGAACAAAGGTTGAACCACAGCTTAGATTCGGGCTGTTGTAATGAATTCGATATCTATTCTTTTTGAAAGTACAAAAAAAAAAAAAGAACAGCGCAGTCCGCAGAGTGACGGAGATAGAAGAATGGAGATAACTGCACACAAATGCGAAATCAAAACATGTTGCAATCTGCTTGGCACCATCTTGACTACCCTTCCGCTCCCAATCCAGCTCCTCCATATTGGCGAGCCCCTGCAGAGCTCGCACCTTCGAACTGGCGACGTATCATCGACTACCGGTTCGGCCATTTACCGAGGAGCCCAAGAAAGACTTTCTCACGCTGCCTAATTCGCTCCTAGTGGGCCAGCCACCTGGAAAAAGACTTGTTAGTCTGAGCCGTGCAACGACCCGTGAATACGATAGACTTACCAACTGCATCCGAATCACGAATAACAATTGTAAAACGAGGTCTTGATACTGGCGATTCAACCCTATCGACATCAGGGGTGGGATATCGAAGATGGCGGTAATGCAAGGTAATGCTTTCCAAAATAACGGAACGTATGTTCATGCTTGTGAGTAGGAACTCATAAGGATGTGGACCGGCGAGCTCTGCAATTCCTATCCTGTCGAAGGATTGAGAATTCCACCATAAAGTGTCTCTCAACCTCAAGTCTCCAGCCTGGAGTAGGTCTCGTATGAGAGCGTAGAAGTTGATCTTTCTCCCATCAATCCAATCTCCGCGTCGATCGATTTCAGAAACGAGGCTACTGAGCAAGACCCCTCGTGCTGGACGAGATGCATCTTCTCGAATAATCTGGATCTCCGCGTCAGGGAGTGTCCAGGATGATGTCTTTTGGGTAGGTTTTGTAATGAGAAGTGAAGGTAGCGGAGCCCCAAAAGGTTCATCAGTCTCCATTTGGGCCTACTTCGGTTTCCCTCTCATTGTTGCGGCTTTTCTCTTGCTTGCTGGATTTGCTGGGGAGGTTGAAAACAGGATACTATCTCGCGTTTCGTTGGCGATGTCGTTCGAGCTGGGGGCTCTGGTGACAAGCCGGAAAGCTGGAGCTGGAGCTGGAGCTGAAAGATATGTTTCCGGAGCTGAGCGATGTGGTACTGGAGGTACTGACAATGTGGTTGTGTTCTAACAGAATGAGATAATTGAGGTTATAAACAAAGCATAGCCTTTTTTGAAGTACAAAGAAGAACAACGCAGTCTACGGAGTGACGAAAATAAATTAAAGTGTGTAGCTGTCCCTGTCGAAGTAGTACTGCCTGCATCTGAGCTACTCGTGCGTCGCATCTCTGGCTCAAGGCATTGCACATCGCCAACAGTGAGAATAATGTTATAGGTTACTTTATACATGACCTCGTTGTAAGCTTTTTGGACTTGGTGGCCGATAGCGGTCATATCATGATTGTCACCACAGACACCAAGGCCAATAAAGATTTCGTACAATAAGCAACTAGATGGAGCAATACATTGGCAAGCTTTACCGCCAGGACTTGATGTAATCTTCAAATGCATCACTTACCGACCTGCAATTCACGTATGCGGACCGTAACGCTCAGAATAGTTTTCAATTACCTGCTTCATAAAACAGAAAAATGAAAGCTTACATTTATTGTATTGATTGTAGCTCATAAATTAGTCTCAGATTGGTATCTAAAACAAAGTGGGAGCCCCGTTTCCACCGTCAACTGGGTTGCCAAATGTACAGAGCTGGGAATTTCTCATTATATTTCTGCTCCAAAGATATCATATAAATTACTACAAGCTGCCCTGCTTCCAATCGAGGGACTATCACTGGCATGCATTTCATATTTCTGTAGATGCAGATAATTATACGGCGACGGAGCAAAATTGCTTGCACTTGATATTTACGAAACGCGGCTATGCGATCACATGACTTCAGGCACACCCGCCACAGCATGCGCCACAGCAAAATCACCGCGAATCGAAATCCACAACGGATTCGCCTTTGAAAGAAATCCCAGAAATTCAGCTATTACCGCTTCACACCACCACACACCATGTCTAAACTCGGAAAGTGAGTGCTGACTGCCCCAAAATCCTTCTATGTCTCCGCTCTAACCATTTCTCTCAAAATTTACAGCCGTGCCGACTGGGCCGATGACGAGGAATTCGATGACCCCTCCGCGCTCCCCCCGCAACAAGTGATCACCAACAAAGATGGCACCAAGACCGTCATCTCCTACCGCTTCAACGATGACAACAAGAAAGTGAAGGTTACCCGCCGCATCAAGACCTCCGTCGTCCGCGAACACGTCAACCCTCAGGTGGCCGAGCGCCGGTCGTGGGCCAAGTTCGGTCTCGAGAAGGGCCACCCCCCGGGTCCCACGTTCGATACTACCTCCGTCGGTGAAAACATTGTCTTCCGTCCCAGCATTAACTGGAAGGCTCAGGCCAAGGAGGCTGAGAAGGATGGCGGCGAGAAGGGCAGCATGAAGGATCAGCTCAAGGACAAGAAGGTTAAGTGTCGTATTTGTTCCGGAGAGCACTTCACAGCCCGCTGTCCCTTCAAGGACACTATGGCTCCCGTCGAAGAGGCCACTGGTGGTGCCGAGGGTGCTACCGAGGAGGACAAGACTGGTACGCTCGGTGCTGGCTCTGGAGGCTACGTTCCGCCTCACATGCGGAAGGGTGGTGCTGCTGCTGGTGAGAAGATGGGTGGTCGCTTCGAGAAGGACGATCTGGCGACTCTGCGTGTCACAAACGTACGTATTTGCACCTCGAAGATGCTGTTTGATGCTGTTTCTAACTTTTTCTTTTTGCTCTCAACAGGTCAGCGAGTTGGCAGAGGAACAAGAGATGCGGGATCTCTTCGAGCGGTTCGGTCGTGTCACCAGAGTTTTTCTTGCCCGGGACAGAGAGACCCAGAGGGCCAAGGGCTTCGCCTTCATCTCCTATGCCGATCGGGCAGACGCACAGCTTGCCTGCGACAAAATGGACGGCTGTATGTTCAACCCCATTCCCAGCCTTTCGAGGAGTTTCTAGTACTGACATATTATTCGCAGTCGGTTACCGCCACCTTATCTTGCGCGTGGAGTTTGCAAAGCGCACTTGATCTGTTTTTCGCCTTTTTTACGACATTTCTCGCCCCATTTCCCTTTTTATTTTCAGGCGGTCCTTTCTACCACCTGGGTGAAGCTCTTTTCCTTTTGTACTGTATGATTGATTGATAATGATGATTCCTCAAAAGACACCATGTCATTTATTTGCGTTCGTCAGTCTATACAAAAGCAATGGTTGAGAGATTCTTGCATGATCTGTTTCATTGATAGAGAATGGGTTACGCCGGTTCCAGCATACTCCAATAAAATTAAGGTTATGGCTTCCTGCTTTGTTTTCTTCCAAACTCATTCCAGCCAAAACGTCTAGATACGTCGCAGGGTGTTATCAAAGCCTTGCCCCAGGCTATCAACAACTTCCCCCATGGCCTCGTTCCGGCTGACTCTCTCGCCCTCCGCTGAGAAGGATGCGATCACTTGACACACCTGTTTATGAAAGCCACCTGCTGCAGGAATAGCGATCCTCCATCTCATGTCATCTGGCCGGGGCGTCATCCGCGCAAGAAGCAGCACGACAAGCTCAGGAGAGTACTAGGGTAGTGCTAAGAGTATAAAATTAACTTTTCCTCCAACAGTCAACGCCACAGATGACCGGCCGAGGCAATAAGAAGGTTGCGCCCCCAAATGCACGTTCAAGACTATCTGCGCCCGGACCCCAGATCCTGCACTCAATTGCAACAGCGCAGATCTATGTAGATGTCCATGAGAAGACGTCCCTCCAGACCAAAAGGAAGTAATTTCCCGAGGGCAAATTGGGGTTGCATCACGTTGTATCCGTGATTCAAAACAGGAAAGAGACTTGGAAAAAGCTTACTTGGGATCTCGGCCTTTGGCCTTCTTTGCTGACCCGTTAGGAAGAGTTCACACTAGCAGGGGAGAGCACGCATTGACTTTTCTCTCTCTTGTAACTTCACGACATCACTAGGCCGCCAGATTCTGTCTACGCCACTGCGGCATGCAGTATGACAGAGCACATGTGAAAGGCGTTCATGACGTTCGGAAGCTCCAGTGACATTACGAAAGACCCCAGTCTGAATAGTGCATGTTGTGGGACGAACCCGAAACTATCGACGAGAAGGGCATTTCTTCGTGAGTCACCCTGTCGGCTTCGTGCCGTTGAGCAAGTTTTTCCTTGGCCGTTCTCCCGTGCTACCAGGCCTCGTGCTCGGGTTGGCTGATGTCACCAGGGATGACTGGTAGGGGATGAGGCGAATGCCACGGCATTGAGTGAGATAGATGCTTTTTCAGTACTGTACAGACGTTGAAGACGCTTCTGCCGGTCTGCAGCCGACGCCATCCAAAGTATGTTGGCCTCCTGACAAGCTTCCTAGCAAGGCTCCGGCCGATAGTGGACCAATTGGGATTCGCAGAGAACTCCACAATCCTTGCTTCGTTGTCTATTTTCATGTTGTCATATTCAATCCTTGTCGGGAGGTATTGGGATACTGTATCCCCCCACGGCGCTATTGACAGGAGTTCTATCGCCGTGATACGATCGCCATCGACAGCTGCAGATCCGGGGTGATCAAGATTTGGGATGACAGGACTAGCATACTGCCCAATGGGAGCTTCATAGCAACCGGTGGTCTTCTCTTTTGCACTGGAATGAGGTGGTAGGGCAACGAGTAATCAATCGATAGGGTAACGCATTACCTGGAGTAGGCTACCGGGAATCAGGTCCACTGTCGCCCCAAATAACCCTTCAATCTCTGCCATACGTGATACATGATCGTTAAACTTTTGTGTCCACATCGTATGGAGAGCTGGGATTAAGTTTGGGAAAGGGGCGAGCTGCGACTGTTGAACCGTTAGTTCCGAGTTGCCATTGAGGATCATAGGTGTCAAAAGATGGACGTCGCGCGGAGTTGCCCAGTCTTGTCTCGGTACCTGATTTGAAGTTCCACTTCCTTCACTTTAGCGCCCAATGGATGGAGAACGGAGGTGTCCTCGATGGCTGTTGAACCTTAATGTAGTGGACAACACTCGGATCCTTGGATCACGAAAGTCAACGGTCAGGATAAGCCGCGTACCTATGGGGCTCGTGGGGCAGTCTTAACGACTCCCCCGGTATTGCATAGGAGACGAGCTCGAGAGCTTCTGGATGATGCTGACACGAAGCCCAGGCACTTGTCAGATGCGACCATTTGAGGGCGTTGTTGGGGTCCAGGATAGGATCCACAGTTGGATCGAAGATCCTAGACCAACGGGCATAAAGAGCCGGAGTCACGGAGCAAGGGCCAGACAGTCTAGAATATTACCGGTTGCCCTTTTCGTTATACCACGCTACTCCTCTCTGACCAATGGAGACATTGTATGCGCCTGAAAAGTAAAACGGACCATGCAATGAGAGCAACGAAGCCCAGGCGCTCCCTACGGCAGTGTTTTGTCTTCCCTGTCAGAACCTAAGCATCCGGCTGCGTGCAGCTCGGGCAATGGTCAGAGCCATTGATGGTAAAAAGTCAAGTATATTGGCTTTTACATCGAAGTAGCAAAGTCAATTGTCTTCGAGTTTATAACGGGCATGCAGAGGAGTGGCACGTGCCCCAGTCCTGTGACTGCAACAAATGCAAGAGACGGAAACAGTGGGAAGTGGACTGTCTTAGGAGAATATGCAACCCTCAACAGCCTCACAAACTCTCAACTGGGTGATTTCCAAGGTTGCCTGGCCCGAAGCTTGGATCCATGGTTGGATTGATGAGTTTATGCAATATTGCAACACTTCTTTCAGCTAAGAAAGTCAAATCATGATCCATTATTAGCACGCACTTTTAGGGTGGGAAGTACCTGTAGTGGTGGAAAAGGGAAGGCTGAGCTCTCTCCACACGAGTGCTAAATGATATGTAGGTATCTCATAGTATAGTATGTACTATGTACTCAGCCTATTTGGCCTGTGGTAGATCAGGAATGGTGGAGAACGCTGAGTGGATTCTAGCACGGGTAGAGAGTATGGAGAGTGGACCTAGAAGTTTACCGGAAAGTAGGCTTGATTCAACATGACTAGGAGAGTCCTAGAGAATAAAACAACCTAAACATGCACTCCAGGCTTGACTATGTGAACTGTCTTGACTATTTCATGTACACTGAAGACGAAGATGGACACGACACACGTAATCCACAGAATCCCTTCACCGCCCACGTGCCACCGGTACCAAGGTATCGCGGGAGGCGGGTGATCCCCCCGAGAGTCAAAACCTACTTACACTGGGCATCCCTACATCCCTATTTCTTATTTCCCCAATGTCAAATGTTGATTCGGTGGTCTGAAGAATGATGACCATCATTCCCTGCACACAGTACCACATTTGGTGTCTCATTTACAGATTGGTCCGTGAGGAGAGCCGCACTGCACAACATAACAACATACCCTGAGAGCCATTACCAATGACTGGTCCTACTTAGTATCGATCAGACCTCCCCCGGATCTAGCTGTCCAATGAGACACCAACGGGTGCTTTTCCATCGCTCTTTGCAATTTTGCATTTGGACCAACTAGCCTCCTGTAGGATGGCCGATCTTGCAGCCACCAAATGCGCTTTCCGTCAACAGGATCAGGACTACTCAGAACTAATCGGGGCCGGGTCCACCCAAACGAACCAGGATCTTCGGATCTTCGATTTCAGTTTACCAGATCCTAGCAAAACGGGTTCCTTAGATGACCGATTTTGGCAACCTGGGTAGTGGGCCTAGGGGTCGCCATTCTGGAAAAAGCTGTCGGGTACGGACCGCACACCCACTCCTCCCGCTGCACCTACTTTAGGCCCGTGGAGCCACCGTTCCCAAAAGGGTGTGTGATTACATCCATTACAGTCCAGAGTCCGGAGTCCAAGTCTAGAGTCCACAGTCCTCTCGGGCGCAATTGAATGGGTCTCGCCGCTGCCTGACGTTTTTCACCCTAGGCATCTGTCGGTGAGAGCATTACCAACATGCATGCACCTGGCTGAATGAAAAGTGCCGATCGCCTTTCCAGTTTGATCCGTGCGAGGACCACGAATCATGAATGAATGGAATGCTGGAGAAAAATCTGTCCGGGTCGCTCTAGCCGTCAAGGCCCTAGTCATCTTTCTTTTCTGTGATTTTTTTTCCTTTTTCTTCTTTTTTTCTTGGCTTTTCTACTTCGGTTTTTCCTTTTGACTTTTCCTTTTTCGTTTTCTTTTTTCTTGCCACGGGCGAATAATTACTTTATGCTCTATCGCAGTCCATTGACTTGCAGGTCCCCAAAGTCTGTCTGATACATCAACCGCTGTCATGCGGCTGGGGAAGTCTGCACGGGTATCCTAGAGGATGATCATCTTCTCTATCCTTTCCAGTTTCATCTTATTTGGATTTCCTGCAACATCCCGCCTACCGGGTGTTCGCACTGGGACATCTAACATCTAATATCTGACTCTACGCTTAGAGCTGTAATGGAAAATACATCCTACTCTGCTGTTGACCCGGGGCGATACCCACCTCGAACTCGGATCGGCCACTGTCCGTGCAGGTTCGGGTCCCAGGGCACGTAACATGGAGATTTCGGCCAATGCCATGCTCCTTGAACAATCAAACTGTCTGGCGGGGCGCTACTGATTCGATGCTACTGTTTCCTATGGGGATTTGCACCCTCCACCCCATACCCATTCTATACTCTATTCGGTTGGTCTCCATCTACCGGGACAAGGATCACCCCAAACGTAATTTCGAAAATAAAAATCAAATCCAGAACAGAAGTCGAAAACTTTCCAAATTACGGAAATCCTTGGCCGGTGCCGATTATGGTTGGACCCCTAATGCAAAATGGCTGCTGCCACCCACTGTCGCTTTGCCGAATACAACTGTATTTCGCCGTCCCTGACAGGCTCTTTCCACATGAACTCGTGGCGATAATTTATCCTCGGTCCTGATGGTCTGAGGCTATTTTGGGGTGCCTCTCTACAGGTTTACCAGGGTTCAGAAGCCCCCGGTATCATCATCGGGAAACAAATATCAATTGCATGCCTCGTCAAAGGCCTTTCTCTTTTCCCGCAGTTATTTCTAGCCAGCCACAAACCCACCGACATTTCACCAAGAGAGCTTTCATCAAGACAGGAAGATTGAGACCTCGGGCACCTCTCCTCTTGGGATCTGCCAATCGCCTCTACTTAGGGTCGCAGTTCGGTCCATTCAAAGCTTTCTTTCTGCAAAGATTGACTTGGACTTCAGTTGCACCGGATTGCATCTGTAAGGTTCCTTTCTTTTTCTTGCATATCTCCATTCCTTTGCGTACTTCATGGTTATTGTTTTCGTTCTCAGCTGCGCAAGCTGCTAGTCTTCCAGATCCAGGATTCGGATCTTGATCGGTTTCTCCGAGAAGGGGGAGGCCTTATGACCTGATTTGAGCAGGTCCCGGGTAGGAAGACCTCCAGCTGTCTATCAACTGGTGACGCAAACCCCTTTTGGTGGCCGAGTTTCCTACGACTACTTCTACTTCCGCGAAGCCGCTAACCTTAGAATAAGAGACGTTCACTGCTTGGAAAGCATGCTCTTATTCTCGTCTGCCTGGCTCACCTTTTTGCACTCTTTACACTTCCCATCTTACTTGGTCATTTCCCAATCGTTTACGTTGCTGGGCTTGTTGTAATTTGTGCTTTGTGAAGTGTACCCTAACAAGGTTCATTCACTAGACTTTCTACCTGCCGACACGCCCATCGACCTGTGGATTTTTTGATTGACGCGTGAGCAAAATGCGATTGACAGCCAATCCTGGGCCTACTAACTAACATGGCTATTGTTCCAGACAGCCTTTCCTCGCCACCCTCAGACATCAAGGCTTGGGCGTCTCGCCGGTGTCACCTCAACTGACCATACTTCAGGGTCCTCGAGCCACCTGGCATCAGCACGATCAAGATGAATCCCTGTAAGTCGCCATCTGATTTCCGGCTTTTTTTCACCGTCATGCGGCTGGTATGATATTGCGGACATCTTGGCATCATGTTTTTCCCTCCGTGGCATTCATATACCAGGCACTAAGATGCACCGTTTAGCCACTCTTTTGCCCGGATCCTTTACCATAGACTGTCCCGTCACCACAGAAGGGGACTATATCAGCTCCCATGTGACAGGATTCCCGACCGACGACGATGAGAGCCAGCGAGTCGGAGCGCTCACCTCTATGCCTGTCACCAACGGCGTGCGGTACCATGCACAACAGCTTGCGATGCAGGACTTACAGTAAGTCGTTTTTTGCTCGCTTTCAATCTGGACTGCTCTTGCGCTCCACTCGGCCTCTCGGTCCCCTTGTCACCGCACTTCCTACGGGTCCGGGCAGCTTGGGCTCTAGTCCAGCCTGTTTCGGTACCTTCCATACCGATCCGCAACCTGCATGCCTTTATTCCGATGTTTTGTCATTTTTAACTGAACTCATGTCTGCGTTTTGTTGCTTGTTGCCTCTTGCCTGATTGAACACCCATCTCGATTCTTTCTTACACATCATGAGTTCCGCGCTGGCCTCGGGTTCCTATGGTCATTCTTCCCAGTGTGACAACCTTGAAGATCACTTCAACAACTCTGGTGACGTGACGTGCTAAACTCTTGCTTTCCATAGTTATCCCGGAATATCTGCGCCCGCCATGATTCCCCCAGATTCCTGTTCCGGTATGCCATCTCTCCTGGTGCATTGATGGTGTTCCAGCTGACCGGGCTTTGATCTTTGAATAGATTCCTTCTCTCCAACGTCTGGTGCCATGTTCCCGCATTTAAACCAGCACCAGCATTCATTCGATAGGATGGCAGAGTTTCGAAGGGTCCCGGCTCTGTAAGCATTGCCGTTTCGGTCTGGATACTTACCAAGTACTGATGTGCTTTGCTTTTTTTCTTTTTTTCAGTCAACCCCCTGCTGGTATGTCGACCGGTATGCAAACACCGTCTCACTCTGTTAGCTCTATTCCGACATTGATGGGGCGAAGCAACGCATACTCATCGACGTACGCTCTTTATCGGGGAATGGGAATGCCACTGACAGGTGTGAATGATGTCTCTCGTACTCACCAATACTCGGGCACTCCTCGAGTTCTAGAGGGTATGCTGGACCGGAATCAGACTCCCATCTTCCAGCAGCCGATGGTAGAGCCTCCACAGCGTCCCCAAACGCAGGTGGAAGCGCCACCTTTTGAAGAGACGAGCATTCTCGAGTCAATCGTGGCGGAAGTTGGAGGCACTCAGCAGATTGTGAAGCCGGAAGTCCAAGCAAAGATTGGGCGAGGCTTCTTTTCATCCGATGGGAAATGGACCTGCTACCGACGGAACTATTTCGCCGTAACCTGCAGCTTCAGTCTTCATCCCTGGCCCTCCACTGTTCCTCTATATATTCAACACCCCGATCAGACCCTCGAGCCAATTCGAGGATTTGCCATGTCTATTTCCGCTATTGTGAACGGACAATATGGGGATACTCGAGAGCTTGTGCAGCATACACCCAAAAGAGACAAACAGTCAGAGCGCAAGCCAAGCCGAGTGCCTCTCCAGCCGTCCCCACCCCCAACCCTTGGGGGATCAACTGGTAATCACGGCCATGCCGATTTCCCACTTAATTCGCAATCCCTGGATTATAACGCACCATTTACAGGAGCCCCTCAGCCTTGTGCGCAGCCTGCCACCTCCCATATGTTTGAGCGAATCCAGTTCCAGAAGGCGACTGCCAACAACGGCAAGCGCCGTGCTCAACAGCAGTTCTATAACCTGGTGGTCGAGCTTCATGCCGAGGTTGCTGGGCCCGTTGGCAACGATCCACAGTGGGTTCTGATTGCTCGGAAGCACTCTCACCAAATGGTCGTTCGAGGACGCTCGCCCGGTCACTACAAGGACGGGCGTCGCGACAGTACCACGAGCATGGGCCCCGAAGGAAGCAGTGGGGACGGCTCTGGATGTCTACACCACGGAATGGGCCAAGATACGCGTTCGCACCTGCTGATGTACGAGTCCGGGCATCGTAGTCTACCATACTCACGACCGGACTACCGCCAGATGCCCAAGGTAGAAGACTACCACCAGATGCCAAAGGTAGAGCACTCCCCTCTAAGCGACAGTCCACTCATTTCATCGTCGTCTTCATCGGGCTTTGATTATTCCATGATGAACGATACCATGGACCCGATGGATACACTCAAGACGGAAACCACTCTGGACCAGTATCAGGATCCAGTATTTGCCGGAATGTCCAATCAACATCGCCCAAGCACGAGTGGATATGACCCGGTCTACTCGACCTACGGCCGTTATGACCCCATTCAGAATCCACCTCGCCTGTGCACCTAGGTCCTAGGTGCCTCATATTTTCATCCTCTCCCTTTTATTCTTGATGTAACTTAGCTTTTGAGGGAAATTTTACTGCAGAATGCAGATGGGGAACGCGATTATGGACCGGTGCAGGACGGCGCCGGGAACAAATGAAGGACTTTGGATTTCTTTGTGATTATTCTATTATTCTTTGGTCCCATGAGATTCGGTTTTATTTCTTGTGTCCTTTCTTGCAAATCTCCATTTTTCATTCCTACTTTTCTCTTCCGTCCTCCTGAAGGACCGGGCCGATAGGTTGATATGAGCTGCAGAGGACGCAAGCTCCCGGGCCTCTAACTCAAACAAAGTCGATAACAAGCCCCCTGCTTCTTTTGTAGTATTCTTCTCTGTCGGAATCTTTCAAAGAAAAAAAAAGAGGAGAAAGAATAAAAGGAGACCATATAGGATGGCGTTGAACGTCATTACGAACTTTCCTTTCCCTCCATCTCTCTGAGAATAGCCGCAATATCCCATGCAAAAGACGTAATTCCCCGATTCGTCGTATCCGCCAGAAACCGTTATTTGCTGCAGTCCTGGTCCAGTACTTGATTCTGTCTAGGGTGTTTGCAGGGAGCAGCCCGTTTCAGTCCTAATAGCAAAGCCGCCTCACCTACCTTCTATTGGTCTACGTCTCTCCACAAATGACCCAGACTAGAATATAATAAGACGTACCCGGATGTGGATCTATGTTGATGGCTCTGGAGTAAGCAGACAGTAGGGGTTACAGGGGGGAAAGATGAAGGGACTGATAGTGGCGCAAGATGTTCGAATATGATTGCTTTTCCCTTGCCAGTATACAATTATTTGGTTTTAGGTATCGGAGCAAGACATCAAACGAGATTCTGGTAGAAGGCAAGATGCAGCATGATAGCCAATTCTGAATCATGAGCAGCAGACCCTTTGGGTAGGAGCATTAATACTCTGAAACTACTCATGATGATGTACGTGCAGAAGGCAAGGGTGTTCAAGCAGATGTATGGAATGTGCAGATGATCGACGGTGCGTGCGCATGTAATTTATCCCGCTTACTGTATACTCTACGACTATAAAATGATACTATCTATATACATTGTCTTTTAGTAATGAGGTATATCTAACCTGATTCCCTAAGCTTAGACATGCCTATTGGGTGTGTCACTAGAAATATACACTGCATAGCGGGGTTCATACTTTGTCACGCTACCTTTGATCCTAAAAGTATCGACATCCATGCAAAAAACATGACCATTATCTCATGCACATCAAGTCAGTTGTTAGAATCTGAATCTGTAGGTGTCTCGATTAAGGACTATAATCCTAGTCGCATGCTGCGAGTTAGTACGAACCTCATCCAGCCTGGGCTAGATTTCTATCGATGTATCCTACGGTGGTATTGTATATTTCCAGCACCATGATTGTTTCTGGTCAAACTGGTGGAAATCACAGGACCAGCTGATAACATCTGCACGTCGTACAAGGGCCACCGGCCAAAAGACAATCCATGGATTTAGTAACTCTCTTCGATAGCAGAGCGTATATTTTTGGTTTTTGCTCCTGTTTCTGCTTCTGTCAACCTTGGAAGTAATGTCATTGTTCTAAAACATAGATAGACGTTCCCAAATCCCAGGGTAATCTATACACAGGCAGAATCGAGTCCCGACTCTGAATAGGTTGCACAGCCGATGGACAATAATTCCGAGATGTAAACACTGCCTTTGAAAAGGCATATATTCTCGATTCTGCCTCAAGAGACAGACAATTACCTCGAATACTCTCTACCAGGATTAGACTTTACTAGAATACTTTATTGATCCTGGCTCGACCAGCATGCTGTCCGTAGACAAACTTGGATTGGACCCTGGGTTGTCGGTGCAACGTCCAACTTTTGCGTAACCTTTCCAGAGAGCCCATGCGAGACCAGGATCCCTTCTCGCTGTATCTAGTATAGATACTGCCGTCTTTTCCATACTCCCTCCAATGAGATATCGTCTAATGAAATATTTTCTCACTTTCTCATCTGGAACTCTGGAAATCCCAGCTACCCCAGAAATGTCTAGAAATACCCAGAACCAAACATACCAGTCCATACCAGCGCAAAGCGGCCCTAAATGGCTGGCTGTGGTCGACCAAACCAGGGCTCGGGTGCAGATGGGATTCAAAACTGTCCGATGCATAGCCCCTGTTTTGCTGGGACGGCGTCAACAGTCAGCCAGCGTGGAGGGCGTGGTTTCTTCGTTGGTCCACGTCAACGGCTTCTGTCTCACCTTTGGGCTTATGGTTGGGGTTACTGTCTACGAGATGGGTACTAATATATTGAACGTGGCGGGAGATAGAGAGAGAAGAAGGAAGCGAGATAATTCAGAGGTGCGGATAATCAGAAACTATTCAACTATTCACTTGTAGTCTTGGTATACACATTGTCAGAACAAAGGATTCAAGTCAACCTTATTATCCATCTGCTTTCCATACTAGAGACCTCACTCATCGTATAGGATACCGTACAATTAACCAGGGAGAACCATACCAAGACCAGCCCAAAGAAACACGGCCCAAGACACAGCCTAGGTCTCTTGTTGTCCCATTCAGACACCATCAGTAAAGTCAACCCTCGCAAAAGGCCTCCTGACATGCACCGGAGAATAAACCAGTCCACAATTGGTCCCTCACCACCGAGCCTAACAAAGTCACGATCCGGACCAGACAACCCACCTACTTCAGCCGCCGGACTATTCCCGACGCGCAGATGTACGCGCAGGGCCCCGAATGCAAAAATCGATTCCCCGAAAGATCACGCAATCGGGGTAGTCATTCAACAAGAACATGACTCGGGCTCATGGGCTCACGGGCGAGTAATCTGATCCGGCTTGGTCGCGTGACATTGTCGACAAGACTGGGACTCCGGTCTTGTGTTGAAGTAAATTCCAACTTGCGAGTCCGCTTGAATCCCGATCCGAGGACAGATGGTATCATGTGTGCTGGTGCAATTGCGGCTCCGAATGAGCACGTCTGCGTTCGGAAAGTGTTCATGACTAGTGTCCATCTCTTCATTCAATTTATCGTGGTTTCTCGCAGTGACTGAGACAGACAGTGTTCCGTCGAGGGTTTCCAGAGTCCGAATTACACTCGGCCCTTCTCGTCCCCTCCAACCCGCGATATCCGTACAGCTAGCTGCTTGTCCAGAGCCTCCTGCTCCTCTTTTGTCGATGCCACGCCTAACGCGTTCTCGACTTGCGGCGTTGTCCATAGCCCGATGGTCGCCCAGGCCATGACGCCGACGCCGAACAGGGCTCGGGTTTTGGGGGTGAGGGATCGGTAGGTGCTGGAGTATAGCGTTAGTCCCAGGGTATGCAGTATGGCCGTACTGTCCAGACATACCTCCACAGAGACATTGAGCCGGTTCGAGGGGTATGTTGGCTTTTGAAGGAAACTGTGGACGACTATTGGATGTTGAGGTCACGTGTCAGCGAGTCTAGCCATTTCTGGTTTGGGAGGCTCTCATGAACCTTAACGTCTACAGGAGTACCTTGCCGATAGTACAAGGTCTTGCACCACGTGTGTAGGTCCATCTGGTGCGGGTGCTGGTGTAACTGTGGCTGAAGTATACTGGGTGGAGAAGTACTTTTGCTTCTATTCCTACCGAATCTACAAGATGCAAAAGTCCTGCGGATATAGGAGAATTAGCTACGTTGAAATCATGCCCGTCACAATATCATGTTCGCATTCGTTACTATCTCGTCTACATTGTGGCCAAGGGCCATCCACAGAAGAGTCATATATCACAAGGCTCGGGGAGATCAAATCGGCAAAGAACAATCGCGGTAGAGGGTAACGAAGCGGAAAAACAGAAAATAGCAAACAAAAGCAAAATCTCGAACAAAAAATCAGGCGTCACTCTTTTATTTCTTGCCGTAGGCCTTGTCAATATCGGCCTTGTGCCTGTTGACGATCTTCTTGCGCTGCAGCTTCTGAGCAGCGGTCATATAACCCTGGTGATGATGTTAGCTGTAGAGCCTCTCTTTCTCAGGTCGGGAACTACTTACGTTTTGTGGGGTCCACTCCTCGTCGGACAGAACAACGCCGCTAACTATCTCAATGCCTCGCAGGCCACCAGCACGGCCGGAGCTCTGGAGCTGCTGCAGAACGAGGCGCTGAAGCTTCTCATCGTGCACGAGCGAGTCCACGGTGTCACCCTTGATGCCATTCTCGCTAGCGATCTTCTTCAGGGCCATTTCCACAGGCACAATAATAGCGACGGGCTTGTCATGGTCCTCGGCAGCGTAGACGCAGATGTTACCCACGACGGGGCATGAGCGGTAGACAGACTCGAGCTTCTCGAGAGCGATGTACTCGCCGTTCAGAGTCTTGACCAGGTTCTTCTTACGGTCAATGATGCGCAGGTGGCCGTTCGAGTCAAACTCGCCAATGTCGCCAGACTTGAACCATCCGTCCTCGGTCAACGCGCTCTTGGTCTCCTCCTCGTTGTCAAAGTAGCCCGAGGTCACACTGCCACCGCGGATGTAGATCTCACCCTGAGGAGGGCTGTTCTTCGTGAAGTATCCGGCATCGGGGAAGTCCACGAGTTTGATTTCTACCGAAGCAGGAATCTCACCCAGGGCGTCAGGGTTCCACGCCATTGGGTCATTCAGAGCACCCATGGCGGAGGTCTCGGTCAACCCATAACCACTGATCATGGGAGCAATGGCCATCGACAGGAAGCGCTGGGTATCCTTGGAGATGGGGCCACCACCGTTCATTATGATGCGAAGGTGGCCACCGGTAGCCTCCTTGAGTTTCTTGAAAACGACAGTATCAAGGATCGAAGCACCGACGCCCGCACCAGGGAAGCCATTGTTAAGCAAGAAGTTCTTGGCTGCCAATGCACCCCAGAACATGCCCTTGATGATGAAGCTGTTTTTGTTCAAGTTGTTCAAGACGCCCTTCTTCACCGTCTCCCAGACGGCCGGAACACCAACCAGGATAGTGGGCTGGAACTCACGAATGTCACCTTTGCAGTTGCGCATGGAGCCATCGGACAGAGTCCGCGGGTTACCGTAGCCCATGCAGCCACCCCAAAACAGACACAGGTTCTCGAACATGAACTCCAAGATGTGCGCCTGGGGCAAGTATGTGAGCAGCGAGTCCTTGGGGCTAATGTACTGGCCGACGATTTCGTTGACACCGGCGGTCGCGGCAATCACGTTGGCCTGGGTCAGAGAGACACCCTTGGGCGTGCCGGTCGTGCCAGAGGTGTACATGATGCAGCAGAGGTCCTCAGGCTTGGGCGGCACTGGGTCCACAGGGTTCTCCTCGCCGCTCTTGCGCAGATCCTCAATGCTCAGCGCCGTGACGTGAGGGAAGTCGGACTTGAGCTTGTCCAGGTCCGCCTGCTTCACCTCATCATCGGTATTGTAGATAACGAATTTGATAGAGGGCACGTCGCTCAGGACGTTGATCAGGGACTTGATCAGACCCGGATCGAGGAAGATGGCAGTGCTTGCGGTCTGCTTGAGGGAGTGCTTCAAGCCATCCTCGCCGAGGGTATCATAGGCAGTGACGATGGTGATGGATTGAGATGCAGCGCCGTGTGACATGGCCAGCCAATTTGCACTCGTTGCGCCGTAAAGGTGAATCCTGCCGTCTTTCTCGAGGCCGAGCTTGCGCAGACCGCTGCCAAGCTGCAGGCAGAGCTGCTCGTACTCGAGGAATGTCTTGTAGGCGTAGCCACTCTTCTCAAAGTAAGTCCACTGCTTGTCCACCTCCTGCTCAACGCCATCGACCATCTTCTTGACCTTCTTGTTCTCCGTGTGCAGCTTGATCAGCTTGCGGGTGGCGACAGCCTTGCCGTTTCCATACAGGCGAGCGGAACGGCGAAAGTTATCATATGTGGTCGTAACATCCTCAGAAGGGCGCAGGATCAGACCGTCCTTCGCGGCTGGGTGCCGACGGGGAATGGTCTCTCCTTCGACGGGCTCGTAGCCGGGCGCCTCGACCGAGAAGGGGCCCTTCTTGGCCATGCGCGGCTGGATGACGAGGTCGCGCTTCGACATTTTTGCGGAAGCAGTGGGAGGAATGGGAAAAGGCGAGGTTAAAGGGAGCTCGAGTGGGATCAGTGATCAGTTGGAAAACTCCGCTAGGAGTGACGTTAATGGATTGCGGATTCCGAGAGCGGCAACGAAGGAAAACAAGGAGCTCGAGGATCCGGACTTACCCAATACCAAAACCAGTGGGGTACTGCAGCTTAGAGAGGAGAAAGGAGAGAGTGGAAAAGGGGAAAGGGAAAAGAAAAAGAAAAGTGAAAGTGAAAGTGAAGCTAGACAGGGAAGCTACCTTAAGTCCGAAGGTGGTTAAGTCCTTAGGTACGAGTCCGTTCGCGATGTGGCTGGGCTTCGACAGGATGACGCACGATTTCTACGAGAGTCGAGTTGCCGAGTTAACTACGGAGTAGCTAGTCAACTATGGCCCATTTAATTTACCCATAATATCTGCAGTTCCTAGTTCAGTTCACTTATACAAGCGGGCCCGTGAACCAATGTATCCGTTCAAAGTTGGTGCTCCTTACTATATTTAGTATTTATCGGGCAGATCAATTCCTATTTGCTTTATGTTGGGACGGAGCCCCAACACATCGGGAAAGACGGCTCTATAGCTATTCTGTTATACTGCTATGTTCTTAAGACAGTCCGTGATGATTTTTCAACTAGTTATGGATTTGTGTCTTCTGATCTGTTCCCGTGATCAAGTAGTTACTCGAGAAAAAAGTTCCTCTTAACAAAATCCCATCATGAACTCCCAACTCACCGAATTCCTCGCCATTGGTGAGGAGGTCACTGATGCTGAAGAGGGTATGCTGTGCCTTTCTCAATCGAGTTATGATAGACCACTCAGCTATCTTCAGAAGCCTTTCTCCTTTTCAGTCAAGAAATCCCCACTAGCAACCTGGGCTTTATCGACTCCCATGCCACCACCGTCGATGTGACGATTCATGACAATGACTACTCAATCCATCAGTCTCCAACCTTGCTCTCGTCCTCTCGTGCTGGAGGTACCACAGGTGCCGGTAAGTCCATGATCTGCGTCTCCCACCTGCACTCCCCAGGTCCCTCATGCACGGACATGTCCCCCGCAGTTTGTCTTATCTTTTACGAAGAGCTCAGCCTCGGCTTTCTTTCATACTTGGCTTCATTATACTTCGGTTTGACTAACCACTGACTCTCCCACCCAGTGCTTTGGAAAATCACCCCCCTCTTCGCGGAATGGATCTCCTCCCCCTCCAACCCTCTCTGGACACACGGCTTCCTCTCCTCAAACTCCGTAGTTACCGAACTCGGCTGTGGCATCTCTGCCCTAATCGCTCTAACCCTGGCCCCCGCCGTGCAACACTACATTGCCACAGACCAGGAGTATGTACGACGGTTATTCCGCACGAACCTTGACGCCAATGCGGCTGTGAGCGCACCCTCAGCCAAGCAAAAAGGAAACAAGACCAAAGGTAAGGCTAGTAAAAAGCAGCAGTCCGGCGGAAACCCGACAGCTTCACCTATTACATTTACTACCCTGGACTGGGAAACGGATCAACCAGGCTTGTTAAAAGCTTGTATCGAGTCTGAAACTGGCCGTGATGCGCATCATAAAAATGATGAAGAGCGAGATCTAGGCTTCGATCTTCTACTCTCTTGTGATTGTATCTATAACGAAGCACTCGTCGCCCCGTTCGTGCGCACCTGCGCGGATATCTGTCGCCTGCGCCCTGCGTATGAACCGGATGAATCAGGGCCTCGATCACGCCGGCCGACGGTTTGCATCGTTGCGCAGCAGCAGCGCGCGCCGGTTGTGTTTGAGACCTGGCTGCGGGAGACACTACGAGAATTTCGAGTCTGGAGGTTAAGTGATGAGGTTCTCGGGGATGGATTGAAGAGTGGCTCGGGGTACTTGGTACATTTGCTTCTGGTGAGGGGGAAAGTTTAAGGCACGGATAGCCTGCCGTTCAAACAATACCCAGTTGCAATAGACACTTGATTCGAATTACAATTAGTATTACTAATACTATGTATTGCCGAATAGTGACCATCTGGTTTTCTCGAAGGCTAGAGCCATGGTCTAATCCCTTGGAGAATTGTAGCTTGATATACATCTAAGCGTGCAATCAACGCCACGGAAAACCGACGTAAATGACATCGAGACATACCGTCTACGCTCTCAACACAAACCCCAATCAAAGGACCCGGTATGACCGGGGAAGACCAAAACTGTATTAACCAGGATCCAAATCCACCGACCCCGTGTATGAATATAAGTATAAACATGCTCGATGCAGATTAAGTATAGACAAGAGCGATATCCGCCCAACAAGCGCCCAAATAACAGAAAACAAGGGTATTGAGAGAAGAAGGAACGATGTCAAGCGTTGGCTCACAAACAACATGGTAGAGACATGTTAATTTATATCGAGACCCGTGCTTTCGCGTCGAGATATAGTTTGGTCAGATCGGGTAATATATAGGAACCTATTCAGTCGTGGATCCCTCCTTCGGCTCGGTGTTTTCCTTCTCTGGCGAGTACTCGTATTTCCGCTTGGTGGGAACTGTCTGTTCGAGGTGTGGAGTCGGTCCTTGCGAGATGCTTTCTGAAGGTGGCAGAGATGCTAGGGCTGCGCGTTCGGTTTCGGGGTTACGGTCGATGATTGATGAGATGGACTGCTTGATGGATCCGTGGAGGGCGGGCTTGGGAGGTGTAGAGGTACGACTGGGTACGGGTGCGTCTTCTGCGTCTGGCATTTGTATCGAGCGTTCCGTGACCTCGGTTTTCACACGATATGACTCATCCCGAGCTTCCTCTGCTTCCATTTCTTCGTCCTCGGAGTCGAGCTCTTGCTCGGCATCGAGTTCCATTGCGGCGGGACTCTCCTCTGTGGAGGCGCGGTTGCTGGCTTTGAGTGGTGGGAGTGGAGCATTCGGGTCGTAGACGATTCCGCAAATTTCAAGGGCTCGTGACTGGCTGCCCAATGTGCGGTCTTTGTGTTTTTTGGTCAAATGGCACATGAATCCGTGCAGAGTCACAAAGTCTGATTTCCCGCAGCCTTGAATTGGGCATGTGAGATAAACTAGGCTTCCATCAGAGGGCCGCTTCCATAAAGCTCGGCCGGATGGATCATGTGCTGCGGGACGGCCGTGGCGCTCGCCCCAGGCCTCAACGTTTTTGATAGTGTACTTTTGCTTTCGTCGGATAGAACCAAGGCCGACAGAAGGATCATGGGGGACAATAGGGTGCTGAGGTGGCGGAGGCGGAGGAGGGTGATGAGGTTGAGGGTGCAGATGAGCCGGTGGGGCCATAGAAGGTGGAGGTTGGGGCTGTGGCTGTGATACAGGAAGAGGAGTTTGACGAGGCTCTGGTGGGCTCTGCTGCTTAAAGAATGCAAGAGTTGTGGCCGCGCTGGTCTCTGACAACCGGCGCGGTGGCGTAGGCCGCAATGGCGGCGAGTCGACATTAGAATTGTGGCCCAGGCCCATTGACTCTCTTTTGATCCTCTTGCGTTGCCTTCGCAGGTCCTGTGTGAAGTCAGACATGGTTAATTCCTGTAAGTTTATGGCACCCGAGTAAAGGATATATACCTCTTCTTCGGCTTCGGCACTCTCCGTCAATCTGCGAAACTCCTCGTCCTCACGCTTGCGCACTGCAAGAATGTGGTGGCGGGCAGCCATCCTATTCATTTCCTCATGTTCCAACTGCCGTAGACGAGCTTCTATTTGTTCCAATGAACTCGGGCTGGGCACTTGTGGCACCGGCGGGGGACCAGGGTGTGCGTGAGGGTCGTGCAACGGCGGCGGTGCAAAATGGCGGAAATGGTGATTCTGCACCATGTGCTCTGGGGGAGGCATTGATGGATGAGGCGAGGGATTAGGATTCATGGCGATAGGATGATAGCGCGGAATACCGTGATGGCCATGGCCATTCATACCGCTGTCGGGGACGGGGTGAGGTACCGGAGTTGCAGTAGCCATCATGATAAACAGTCAAAGCCCAAGCCCTAGATGTGACTACAGAGGGCTAAAAGGTGTCAAGGACCACGAGACGAAGGGAAAGAGAAGAAGAAACGAAAATAGAAGCGGGTGGGCAATAAGACGAGGATCGAGAGAAAAGACCCATTCCCGATCTATGGGTGGTCAGGAAAGGATTGACATTCAGACGTCCCCATAGAACCCATCAATTATAATAATAGTCCAAAAAATTCCAAAAATCCAGAAAATCCAAATAAGAAATGACAAAACCTACTAGCGCAACCCTCTGCAGCCCCGTTATCTTGAAATTTCCCGTAACGGTGCAGTAAGGGGATTAGCATGCTAGGCCGAGCTAGGTAATTAGGGGGAAACAAGGATGTCAATTAGTTAGACCACAAGTCCAGTTATAACCGGGTCCTTCATCATGTTTTTGTGGCCCACTGTGGTTAGCATGAAGCAAAACCAGTTTCGTTGGTGCGGTCAGTGGGCGAAAGACTTCCATGGGTTGGCGCGGCGCTAGTGCCCGATGTAATCAAATCACAACAATCACAATTCTTCGGGAGATTTGCTCGAGATTGGATTTGCGACAATCCCTAGCGCTAGCTTCTTTGGACTCTAGGCCGATGGATCGAGAGTCAGTCGACCTTGGACCTTTTTGTGGGTAATGGTATGTACTAAGTGTTGTTGATGCCCTATTCCATGGGATGCGAAAAAGGTACCCGGAGGTCCCACTCCGCACACATGTATACTCTGGTACGCGATATTCACTCTGTTTGGTTCACCAGGGGTCACTTTTCTGCCGATCTTCAACAATTCAAATCCGATTGTGTTTTGCTGTACATAGCTTAGCCGTTCAAGCTTCATGGATTTGAATGGGGTATAGGCCATAGCCTTAGTGAGAATACCGGAAAGTCTCCGGAGAAAGTACGGACTACTCCTACGGAGTAGACTATCGATGATCAGTCATTTATTTATTGTTTAGTGTGGGCGCAAATTCCGAGTCCAGTATGGAACAGCCGAATCAAATCCAGTGGACGAAAAGCAAGCTTAGCCAATGAAACAACGTAGATCTACCGTCATTGACTGCCAAGCCCGGCGCAATCATTGCGGAGATAATTATGTAACACAGAACAAGCGAGATCCATGGATTCGAAGCTGCTCGAAAACCATTTGTGAGAGCTATAGGGATAGAGGTTACACGGCCGTGTACAGGGTACACCGGTGCGACGTGGCATAGGCATACAATCTCGGTTGCTCTTCATTATTAAGATTATCAAGATTATTGACATTATTATCTGACGACATCGGTCTATTGAATTCGATGTTCCCATTAGGACAATCGACGAGAAGGGCTAGGTAAGGGTGACTTCAAACTAAACGACGAATAGGCGATGAAGATTAGACACGAGGAATCTATATACGGGGCGCACCCCCATGATTCCGCATTTCGCCCTACCTCAGGTATTTTCTACAAAATTCGGTCGAATAACAAACAGATTAAATCTGGAGATGTCTCAGGGCTTAGGGTACTGGGAAAGGGGGAAAAAAGAAAGCAGTGGAAATAAATGGAGGAAAAAGTGGGGACACAATGGGGAAGAATAATACACAGCACTAGGGGCGCGCTAAAGGTGGACGGTCTCACAAGTCTGAGCGTGATCGACGAATGATTGAAGGAGAAAGTTATGTGGGCGTTTGAAAAGTTGCTTAGGTCCATGATTTATGAGGTGACTACATGATACATCCATTCACCAAAGTACGGAGTACCCCCTGCTAGGATATCATTGCTAGACCCACTTTTGAAGCCCGAGTAGTGTGTACAACGATGATTTGCTGCTTCTCTACGCTGCTGCATGGAAACCTGTACAGCTGTCACGGTGGCTCGAGTTCAGATTGGACACCTGGTGAAGTCGCTCGTGGCCATCCCTGTGAATAGTAGGAGATAACGCAGTGGGTTCAGTCTAGACCCGACCTTTGAATATTTGTTTGTATTTTGTATCCCTTCCAAAGTATCTCTCCATCGAGTTGGATTATTTTCAAGGCATCTCGGTTAGATTACATTGCTCCGTCTGCAGATTGTCATGCAAGGAATTGAGCTATGGAGACGATTGGTCTATCTGAACTAGCTGCACTAGCTTGCCCAGTTTTGGTCCCACGTACGGAGTATGAAATGTTCCCGATCCTAGTTGACTAGTTAACTATTTTGAGCGCTCAGTCCGATTTGTCAACAATCCCACGGAGTATCTTGTATCCTACCAACTGTCATTCTAAATTTAGTCTGCGAATCTTTGTACGGAGTAATCCTTCGCAAAATGTTCCTTATTGACAACGAAGTGTCGGTCACGTGGCCTTTCAGGACAGCAGCCTTAACGAATACTCCCTTGGAAGTAGTCTTATTGTATCAAAATAGTACACATACAAACTAGACATTACATTCTCTTTCTGTCTCTCTCCCCGACTATTTCAAGGCATTTCTATGCAGTCAATTGCACCAACACACCTAGAGAGCGTTGGTCTTCGACTGCGCGAGCTTTCTGACAAGGTGGTCGACTTCGTAAAAAGCCAAGTTGATACAAATCTAGATAACCTATGGTGGCACCGATCCTAACTTCATAGACAGGTTCATGCTAATTAAGCATTGACCGATCTCGCGTTGATCTCGCCAGATTGCCCACCTCCAACCGTTCCACATATAAATCGTCTTTCCGACTCTCAATTCAGGGGACGTTTCTCCGTCACCCGCATAGCCATATCAGGATTGCACTCAGAGACAAGTCCATTGATCTGAACGATTTTATATTTCTAGGAGCGAGAAAATCAAAGAGCTGAGTTGAAGATCGGATGTGCAGAGTTCCTGGATGATCGGAGATCTGCCGATTTGGTCAATGATCTACGTTCTAAAATCTATGTGACGATCAATTCTTCAGCCCGTCCGGAGGTTGTTCTGAGCTACCTTGTACTAATTCTAGATGATGAGATTCATTAAGATGAATAAGGTATATAGGCATTCGCAATTTATACAATAAAAAGACGGCGATCAAAATTGGTAATTAAGAAAAGCTTCCATCATTGGAGGTTTGAGCATTGTCCCTGGCCGAATCCTAACTGCAAAGGGAAGCACTGTTAAAAAGCAGACTGCGAGACGAGTGGTGACACCGCCTTTTTGGCCGTCGCGTAGAATGCAGTATCCAGTGCTATTGCCTCATATATTGGGAAAAGTGGCTTGATTGTGCATGAATTAGGGTGTTTCAAGGCCGATTTGGGTAAAAAAAAAAGGGTGTCTGATTTCGACACCGACTTTACAAGTCTGAATAGCTTAAACATTCTATCAGAGCTAGTGTCAAGCCCAGGGCCCAAGCACTAGGACTAGCGGGTTTGTTAGGCAAGTTTTCCACCTATCATTTCGCACGCCACAATTTTCTGTCAGATTCAGATTGGAGCTTAGACCCCAGTGGACACTTGGAGAATTCCCGAATGAGGCGTTATAGCTTTATTTGTCATTCAGGATTTGTCGGTGCAATGGGAATTGTAGCCCTCCTGACATAACCCAGCGCCGCTTATGCAGGACATTTGCGGGAGCATGGGCGGTTGTGAATGAATTATTTCATAACGGCTGTACACTCGATCAAAAGTAAGAAGAGAGGAGAATGTTCCGATTTCTATAGTCACATGTTCCCCAAATAACCAGATCCTAGCATCCTTTTTTGTGGCCCCTTGCCGTAATGTCATTAGATACAATGCTAGACAATCCCGGCTTATTCTCTGGCCCAGGCTCGATGCCGGGGCGCAGACATTGCAGGCAAAAAGACGAAGGGAAGAAAATAGGGCAAATAGATCATACAAGTTGGTAATCAAACACCGAGACACCAGAGACGTAGAAGGGGGTAAAAAGGGCCTTGAGAGTATGTGTACAGTTGATGCGTAAAGAAGAAAGAACATGCGAAGGAAATCAGGGAGTCTCTTTTAACACAAGGAAAAGAAAATATAGGAAAAGGAAAAAAAATACACTAGCCACTGGGGGTGGCCAAAAGCGAAACAATCAGAGGAGAAGCAGCTTACTGCTTGTTCTCACCCTGCTGCTCACCACCCTGGGACTGTTGCTCGGACTGAGCCTTGTGCATCTTGTCGAACAGGCTGAGAGAGGCAGTCTGGAGCTCGTCGGTCTTGGTCTTGAGGTCCTCGGCGGTGGCAGTGCCCTCGCCAGACTGGTTCTTGACAACGAACTCGCGGAGAGCGGCAATCTTCTCCTTGATGCTGTCAGCCTCGGTCTTGTCGAGGCGGTCCTCGAAGTCCTTGAGAGCCTTCTCGGTGTCATTCAGGACGCTGTCGGCACGGTTGGCAGCCTCAATGGCGGCCTTGCGCTCCTTGTCAGCCTCACCGTACTTCTCGGCATCCTCGACCATGGACTGGATCTCAGCGTCGGACAGACCGGAGCCGGAAGCGATGGTGATGGACTGGTCCTTGTTGGTGGACTTGTCCTTGGCGTTGACGTGAACAATGGAGTCAGCGTCAATGTCGAAGGTGACCTCGATCTGAGGAACACCACGGTGGGCAGGAGGGATGCCAACAAGCTGGAAGTTACCGAGGAGCTTGTTGTCCTTGACGAGCTCACGCTCACCCTGGAAGACCTTGATCTCGACAGCGGTCTGCATGTCAGCAGCGGTGGAGAAGGTCTGGGACTTCTTGGTGGGAATGGTGGTGTTGCGGTTGATCAGACGAGTGAAGACACCGCCGAGGGTCTCGATACCGAGGGAAAGGGGAGTAACATCGAGCAAGAGAACGTCGGTAACCTCACCAGCCAGGACAGCACCCTGGATAGCGGCACCGATGGCAACAGCCTCGTCGGGGTTGACCGACTTGGCGGGGTCACGGCCGAACATGGCCTTGACGGACTCGGTGACCTTGGGCATACGGGTCATACCACCGACCAGGATAATGTCCTGGATGTCGGAGGCCTGGAGGTTGGCATCCTTGAGGGCCTTGCGGACGGGCTCGGTGGTACGGCTGATCAGAGGGTCAACCAGAGACTCGAGCTGGGCACGGGTCATCTTCTGGTTGATGTGCAGAGCGCCACCGGGGCCAGCGCTGATGAAGGGAAGGGAGATCTCGGTCTGGAGGGAAGAGGACAGCTCAATCTTAGCCTTCTCGGCAGCCTCACGGACACGCTGGATAGCCATGCGGTCATTAGAAAGGTCAACGCCAGACTCCTTCTTGAACTGCTCGACGATGAAGCGGACGAGGTGAATGTCAAAGTCCTCACCACCAAGGTGGGTGTCACCGTTGGTGGACTTGACCTCGAACACACCCTTCTGAATCTCGAGAACGGAGATATCGAAAGTACCACCACCCAGATCGTAGACGGCGACGACACGGTCGTTCTCCTTCTCCATACCGTAGGCAAGGGCGGCAGCAGTAGGCTCGTTAACGACACGGAGGACGTTGAGACCGGCGATCTGACCGGCATCCTTGGTAGCCTGACGCTGAGAGTCGTTGAAGTAGGCGGGGACAGTAACGACAGCGTTCTTAACGGGCCTGCTCAGGTAGGCCTCGGCGGTCTCCTTCATCTTGTTCAGAACGAAACCACCGATCTGCGAAGGAGAGTACTTCTGGCCACGGGCCTCGACCCAGGCGTCACCGTTGGTATGCTGGACAATCTTGTAGGGGACCTCCTTAATGTCACGCTGGACCTCAGCGTCGGTGAACTTGCGACCAATCAAACGCTTTGTGGCGAACAGAGTGTTCTCGGGGTTGACAACGGCCTGACGCTTGGCGGCAATACCGACGAGGCGCTCGCCATCCTGGGCGAAACCAACGACGGAGGGAGTAGTACGGGCACCTGTTTAAGAATAGAGTTAACAAGCCAGTTCCTCAACTGTTTTGATGGCCTGGCGCCAGAATATCCAGAATGTAATTTCAGGAGATCTGACCACCTGGCCGGCGAGAAAAATTTTCCCAACTTACCCTCAGCATTCTCAATGATCCTAGGGGCCTTTCCCTCCATAACAGCGACGGCAGAGTTGGTGGTACCTGTAGTCATCAATGTTAATATTCTGTTGGGAGGATAAACATTGTCGTGAGAAAGCACTTACCGAGATCAATACCGATGACCTGGCCCTTCACCTTCTCCTCACCACCCTCTGTAGAGTTCCATCGCCGGAAAGCAGCTCCGGGAACTCTTGAGGTAGGGGTACGAGCGAAAGCAGCGCGGGGGAGCTATGTAATGAGTCAGTTGGGATGTTGCGACGCGTGACGAGTTTTTTTCTCTTTTCCTCGGAAACACTTACCGCGCGAGAAATGCGAGAAGAAAGCATTGTGAAATATTAGGTAAAAACAGAAATAGAAATGGGTATCACACTCGACGACTCAATCGCAGAGTGATGAGGATAAAAGGGAGGAAGATTGGAGATGGAGATGGAGATGGAGAAGAAGAAGAAGGGAGGAAGGACGGGAAGAAATTGTCGGGAGCTTCGAGTGACCGGTCGAAGCCGGTAGAACCATGCCGTGTGGCCAATGAGCGCATGTTCTTATTCACCGCCCGGCAGTCAACTAGAGAGAGTACACAAAGGCGAAGACTATGCCGTCATTCAGTGATCCATATCATGTTGAAAGGCTGAATAGATGTGTTAGATTATGTTACGAATCGCCTGGCATGTTTACTGCTTCACTTAATTAACTCTATTTCCTCGAAATTGATCCAAAACAATCTATACACACTTCACTCACTCACTTACCTTGGGGCAATTAGCCTCGGTGAGCACCCCGAAGCTTCTCTACAACGCCCAAGATTAAGATCGCTTCCCCCGCTCAATAGCACTGTGTCTCTTGTACTTTTCAGCTTGGGGTCTGGGGGACCTGGGGTCCACCGGTCCTATTCGTGTCGTGCGACCCTACCTATGTTCGATTTCTCCAAAGCAATTGGAAAGAGGACGATCCTTGGTCCAAATGTAGATGGCAACGGTATCAAAGCTCTCCGACTGGGTTGAAGTCATGGCTGATCAGCATATCCAGCCCTGGAGGTGGCCCTACAAGGCTTGAGAGACATGGTGGGTCGGAGCTGGAATCTCTAGTTGAGGTCCGAGAAGCTACTACATATATATATTTCATAGCTACCTAGGTACCTAGCAGTCAGCCATCCCTCTGATCATTAACCTTACCATCTAGACAACCCCAGTGCTCCAAATCCAAATCCAACCGAAAAGCACAAATCGCCTCCTGTCGCATCCGGACCCTTTGCCCACCGCATTCGTGATTCCCCGGCTTTGAGCTCCAGAGTCTTACGTCATCCGTTTGCAAACGCATCGGTGACAGCAACTGCAGTTCATTTTACTCTTAGGTCCTGCTCTCCGGGTCATTCGGGGAGCTCTGTACCCTGGTGACTTATGCTATCTTGCGCTTGAACAATGTTCTGGCTGAGCTAATTCACCATGACCTCGGACTCGTCTCTGTGAGTCGGTTTCTTTGAGCCTCTTCCCCCCACCCCACCCCCCTAATACTCATGCCTTTCGGTGCTTCTCACACTTTCGTTTTCTTAGATATCGACCGACTGAGTCCCTCATCCTACCAAACAAGCGGCGCTTCATTCCCTTCAAAATCCCGAACTTGTCTGTATTGCCGCTTCCCCCCTCGTGGGGTGGCCCGCACTGACACAATACTCTTCTAAACAGTCACACCCAGCTTCGCCACTACATCAGCACCGCCGATCCCGATCGCATCTATGTCGTTGTTGAGAGAATCGTGTGGGCTATCCACATATCTACACAGTGCTCGGAGAACTTAGCTGTCATTCCCTTTGAGCCGCGATGCTTGGTGGCTGGCTTTGGGTGGATCGCGGTGGGGGGCCCCGAGAATGGAGAATGCGCCTTCATTAGGATCGGTGAGAGTGGCCTGCAGGTTCATGGTGAGGCAACCTCCCACCAACCTACCGATGTGGACAGTGCGCTTCCGCTAGACCTTGAGCCACCCCCACGGCCGATGTCGCCCGGGACTTCGAACGGCGACTCGGCGCCGGCGCGTCGACGTTCGACTCGAAGGCGCTTGCCGGAATTTGAGCTTCACAAGTTCGGAGGCAGTATCGTGAACTCCGTGACCATCCATCGCTTCCCAGGAAACGGACAGGGCATCTCGGATGAAGACGTAGTAGTCTTTAGGTACTTATCCAAGCCACCCCCCGCTCGCTGGTATATGACTGACTATCTTGCAAAGTAACAACGACCGAACGGTTACTGTCTATTCGCTAACCCGCTCGAAAGTCCTCAAGGTTCTTCACCATCCCACCTGCATGAATCATGCCGCCATATCCCCCGATCATAGGCTGCTTGCCACAGTAGGAGACGAGAACCGCGCTTATTTCTATGAGATTACCCGTGATTATGAGGCGTTGACAACAACGGACTCCGGCGAGAAGCTCGCAGGATGGGAATGGGAATTGGCTCAATGTGTTGAAATGGACATTGGCGTGCGGGCGGATGACGCATGCTGCTTTACCATCGCCTTTTCACCCTCGAGTCACCTATGTGCTATCGGATCCCAGTCCGGTATCGTCACGGTTCTGGACGTCGAAATGATTCATAACACCGCCGACGATGAGGCAACCGACATGCCGGTTATTTGCCAATTTCCGGCCTCCCGATCCTGCCCCGAGGGAGGTGCTGTGCGTTGCATGACGTTTTCACCTGAGCCGTGGGATCTTTTGGTATGGTTGGAAGGCTATGGAAGAGCTGGAATTGCAGATGTTCGTCAGGCGTTCTTGCGTCGGCAAATATTACACTTGGATGCCGAGGACCCGCAGCTTCAAAAGGTTCGCCTAGGCCCCAAGACAGACGGGTACGATAGTCCACACATAAAGGATGATGATTTGGAAGTTACACCACGGGTAGGGCTTGATGTCGATGATTCTCCCGATGACGGGGGCGGGCCCGAAAGGTCTTCGCTTCGCGACAGCTTGATTTCAGATCTCACGGAGCGCGAGAGACTGATTATGGAATTCCTGAACACGGCTCGTTGGAGCTCAAGACACGATGACGGGCTCGCTGAGCGACCGGAAAGGCCACACAGAGCCACTCTGCATCCTCTCCCTGTGGCGCGCCCGCGGCATCATGATTCCACGGATGGAGACGGGGCCACTCGACCATCCCGTCCTACTTCACCCCCATACCTTCATGAACCTTCTGATTTATATCGGAGCAGTCGTCTGGGACGGACGTACTACCCCAGACGCCAGAGCTCGGTAGTGCTGTCTCAGGGAAGCCGATCATCTGAAACGGAAAGTTCCAGTCAAGACCGCCACCCCAGCCTCACCCTCAGCTACACTACGTCGCCTTCCGAGCTCCGATCTACCGCATCCGACGGCTCATCTCGGCTTACCGAGCCGGACCCCGCCATACATGAAACGGGCAGGCTCTCCGAGATGAGAGCACCACCCTCGCCCCCAGCGCCAGCCCTTGACCTCGGCCTTTCCCCCGAGGCATTGCGCATTTTAGCGAGATCCAGATCTACTCCCCGACGGACTGAGCCATCGCAGCCCGGTGCCGAGAGGCGCTATGACACATCTCGTCTCTCCAACTATGAGATCAGAGCTAATGTTGCGGCGGAGCGTCTTCGACGCCAACGCCAAATTGCCAACGAGGTACATAACCGCTCCTTTGAACGGGAACAACGGCATCGCCAACAGCTTCTTGGCTTTGAACAAACCCATTCTCCCCGATGGATCCGGAACATTATCAATGACCTCCCGGGTCGAAGTCTTATCCATGGCCCTGGCGCCGAAGAGCCTGATGCCACCGCAGGTGTAGGCTTTGGCGCTGATGGCAGAACACTGTAGGCCAACACCTCTTAGCGAAGCCATTTTACCTTGACTGACTTTTTGCAGGTACATTGCGACACTGGAGGGAATATTTGAGTTCCAACTCAACATCCATGATCGAAAAACCTTCCCGGTATTCTCATACCGTTGAATGTCTCGTCCAGCCTGATTTCTCGGTGGCCCACAAGCTCAATCCGAGTTGATTGCACTGGATAGGAGGAATTGATTGACAGAGACATATTCAGGATTTATTTTGTTGACACTTTGTTGACATTGTGTTGACCCTAAGTGGTCTTTCTTTGGGATTTATTCAGTCTGGATTTTGGCGTTTTTCTCCTTTGCATATGGTTCGGGGCGCATGGGGCGTACATCTCATCGGCCATTCTTGTTCATTTTTGTCTTTTCTTTTCGTTCCAAGGCTTCATGCACAGTTTCTTCTCGGACGGTTGATCAAGGTACAAAAGTTCAGCTACTTATGATGTTTTCTAATGCACCTAGGGGATAAACTGAAACTGCATCTTGGGGTCAACCTCAACTTCACACTCGGGAGTTATGTTGTGCTGTTCCCTTGAGGTTCAGCTTTCAAAATTGTCCCTATGCAGAAAAGAGAAAGAAAATACTACTGGATAGTGTAGTAAAGAATCCCTATTGGCTGGATATTCAGCCTATATGCATTTCCCACCTATTTTGGAAGCATACGAGTTGGTGACAAGATCGATATGATTGTTCGTGAAACACTGCATCAAGCCAATATCTCGAAGGACTTTCTTTGATGCACATGGCGCAGCTAGGAAAAAAAGTAAGGTTCAAAATACAAAGCTAACCTAAGTCGGCATTGAAAAGCTTTTGTAAGACAAGCCCTTTCTTCGTAAGGAGTTGTCTTAAAGGCTTTGATTGTCATTATCCTTGCAGTTGTGCTTAGACAAAGAAACTCAGTCTCGCTTGTCTTCCGTCTAACAAGGAATCCTTCCAGTCACAATACCCCAGGGATCGACTCGGGCAGATTATGAGGTGCAATAACTGGGGACAAGGGCATTATGAATCCTGAGACAACCATGTGTACTCGAATATAAAATCAGCGAGAGCCTGCACATGCTCTGACTTCGAGATATTATCCACTTTCAAGGTTGCCCGCATAGCTTACCCTTGCTGCCTTTCGGATATTGATATCTGCTTCAAGGCTCACATCGCAATACCAAGCAACATTTTTCACTATGCCACCCTCATTCTCCAAGCCATCGAGCCTCAAGGCATCGAGCTTCAATCCATCGGGCTTCAAGCCATCGAGCTCTAAACCATCGAGCTCTAAACCATCGAGCTCTAAACCATCGAGCTCTAAGCCATCGAGCTCTAAGCCATCGAGCTCTAAACCATCGAGCTCTAAACCATCGAGCTCTAAACCATCGAGCTCTAAACCATCGAGCTCTAAGCCATCGAGCTCTAAACCATCGAGCTCTAAACCATCGAGCTCTAAACCATCGAGCTCTAAGCCATCGAGCTCTAAACCATCGAGCTCTAAACCATCGAGCTCTAAGCCTACTGAAAGCTCCACGTTTGAGCTTGACCGTGAAGAGCTTTTTAACTCCCTGATGCACCAGAGCCGCCTCATTGATGAAAAGCCAGAGACCTACAAATCAGTCGCACAGTATCTAGTCAAAGTGTCATCAGAGCTTGACCACTTCAAGAGACTGGCACTGGCGGAACTTCCTAAGCAGACGGATGGGAGAAAGGTCCCTCGATGCTTCCCAACCAGGTGCGATATGATCAAGGAGGAGATGCAGAAGCTGAGCCAAGGACTCGCGAATAAGTCACTGCCTCCATCCGTGGGTTCGCTACTGACAGAGATATTCGCTGTACAAGTCGGCAGATTGACTCTAGATGGCTATAGCCATAGCAGTACCGATAACCTTCCCGAGATCATGGAACGTAGACACGGATGTAGAACTGATATGAAGCAGTTTGACTGGGCGGAGAGGAATGTGATCGACCACAAAGGACAACTTATCATTCGTCATGTTCATCCAATCTTCATTCGGTTGAATCAAGTTGTTCCAAGATGCTATTGTGTCCAATGTACTAATCGGGCACGCGGTAGAGAGTATCTTCATACTAGGGGGGAATAACGTGATAGCCCGCTCAAGCCCCAAATAGAAAACTTCTAGCCGTTTCGGACGTTCTTGTTTGGTCAATGAATGAATTTACTGGCCGGCGTCATTGAGTTAGTAGAGGACTTCGTACAATCAGTGTCCATAGATGCAATTCATTTTAGTTCAACAAACAGAATACCTAGGTGTAGACTGAAGCTAAATTTTATGTGTTTTGCGCCTGATTAAGGCGTTTCTTATAATGGTCTACGTGCTCCATCTCGCATGATGGAAATAAAAGCCACTATACGCCTATCCATGCTAGCGGGCGTGGTATGGGTAGACGTGTCACGAGTGTGTATAGACCTCCGCAACGAAGCCGTTCTAGAACTGTTAGGGGGTATATATCAAAAGGATGTTCTTTACAATTTAGCCAAATATAGGCTAGCTTGGTTTTGGGTATGGATCGAGAAACAAAGCGTGAGTGTTTCGGGGGTGGGAGATCCGTTTTCGAAACAAAGACAAAGGTTCTTTGTATGGGTTGGGCTTTATCCTTAAAATAAGACATAGTGATGACTAGAGCATAAAAGGCAGCTTCCTGCCACTTTCTCGAGATAATTATTGCCAACTCAAAGATAAAATAGTCACTACGCCCTCTGACAGCACATTCTGAGATGGGTAAGTCTTGGTCGAGCCCCGAAGTGACACTAGAAAGTATATTGGACTATAGGGTTCAGGTCGCCAAAAAATTGATGCATTACAGTCGCAAGGTTGACCAACAGCCAGATAGCTATAAAACAGCTGCAGAATTCCTCACTCGATGCGCAGAAGAACTTGCACGATTCAGTCACTTACCAGTAACTGCCCCGAAGTTACTTCGTGGCTTTGTTCCGCCATGCTTTGGTGAAAGGTGCACAAGGCTTGTGAGAGAACTGCAAAGGGCAGGCAGGACGCTCCAGGACCAGACAGCTCCCGTGTCTCCAAAGATGGCATCATTGGTGATAGAAATACTCGCAGTCCAGTTAGGAAGACTTACAATAGGTCCTTCTAGAGACAAAGATGAATATGCAGCGGCAATGGATCTGCGGATGGAGAAGAAAGATTATGAATGGAAGAAAAGGCATATACAGGATGAAGATGTAACCGCCATGGTCCGTGCAGTCTTCAATCTCTCCTTTAAACTTAGCCAGCGAGTGGAGGGTTGCTCTTGCATTCAATGCGCTAGACGAAGTGACAGCAAGGGCTAGGAATGGTTATATTATCTCTCGGTAGAGAGTGGTTGAGAAGCTTCTCGGGTAGGAATCTGAGAAGAATACGCTAGGCTAAGAAAATACTGTAGGCCCACGTTGGAGGTTCTGATATATAGTCATTTTCTCCTGGTTAGTACAAAGAAATATGAAATAGTTCCAATTCAGGTCAAAGTTATCCTAAATACTTCCTGCGAGTAGACCAATTAAGATAGGGTAACAAATATCAGCTTGTAACAAGATTATTATAACCGTCACAGAAGCTCAAGATCCGCGATAATTGCATAGAAGCCCCACACGACGTCAACATCGGATTCTGCCACTATACGCCGCCTCTACCAAGCTTCAACAAGCGAGTTCGTTTCAAAGACCTGTCTAGCTTTCCATTGCCAGTCTTCTTTCCTGCTCTCCAGACAAAGGAGTTGTTCCTGAAATTTCCCATACACCTAGAACTGGCCTATGCAGTGCCCGTGAATCCCAGAGATTGCGCTATCAAAGCCAGGCACACACCGACGTGGGGTACGGTGCGCTCTTGCCGAACTGAACGCCCGATAAAACTTATGAGCCGATCAACGACCGATTCCCACAATGGCGGAAAACCTGAGCTCGGCAATGGAGAGATTGAGCCTCACTGCCAAGAACGTGGGCCCAGAATTACTCATGACGCGACTTGCGGAGGAAGAAAATGGTACATTCAAGAATGCGGGGCCTCGCAAGCAAGCTCGGAAGAACACAGAAGATCTTCTGGCAGAACTTGAAAACGAATTTCTAGCTCCATCACCCCAGTTCAGTTCGAAGTGGCTGAACCAGTTACAGAAGTAAGTTGGATCCTTTCCCTCGCTCGGTCCATTGAGTCATGACAGGCAAGCCGAGTTAACTAACGAAATGATTGCAGACGATGGGATGTATCGATCGACTCGACTGACATATTCGAGATTGCACCTACCCAGACACGAACAGTGACTCGGTTTACACGAGAAGGACTGGAAGGACGAGTGACCGGATATCACCAAGTGACAGTTCCAGCGACAAGCATCAATGCTAAGAACTCGACATCGCTTCTTCGCCGTCCAGCAGGTCGTGCAGACTTTGTTCGGGGCGCGGCCGGATTCTTTCCTTTTGCGCCTGGTGGCTTGGAAGGTGTCCAGGCCATAGCTGAAATGGAGGCAGATCCCGAGTCTGCGGACAAATCGCGAAGCGGCGGAAAGCAGGCGGGCTTGGACCGTATCATCGATTTTGGGTCCGAGGGAGGTCTTCTCACGATAGCCCCTGGCTTTAGCCGAGGCCTCTCATTTGCAGAGACTAAATCCAAAGAGGCTGCCGAGGAAGATCAAGAAGTAGAGCATGCCCTTCTTGAGGAGGAAAGCGATCTCAAGACGGAGCAACCCGAAAAAACACCCGAAGCCAATGAGCAAACACAGGCCGAGGGCGACGAGGTTAGTGATGAGGAGGATGAAGACATCGATGCTTTGTTGCCAGTCGAGTTTCCTGCGCTCGAACCGCGCAATCCACTGCTCGCGGGTATTAAGCAGCAGAAGGGCAAGGAATGGGCCCATGTGGTTGATGTCAACAAGGAGATCACCAATTTCAATGATTTGGTTCCGGACATGGCCAGAGAATGGCCCTTTGAGCTGGATACTTTCCAAAAGGAAGCTGTCTACCATCTCGAGAATGGCGATTCGGTGTTTGTTGCTGCACATACATCGGCAGGCAAGACTGTCGTGGCCGAATATGCCATTGCCTTGGCATCTAAGCACATGACCAAAGCGATCTACACATCTCCCATTAAAGCGCTGAGCAATCAGAAATACCGTGATTTCCGCAATGAGTTTGACGATGTTGGAATCCTCACGGGCGACGTTCAAATCAACCCCGAGGCCAGCTGTCTGATCATGACGACGGAGATCTTGCGAAGTATGCTCTACCGAGGCGCAGATCTCATTCGAGACGTTGAATTCGTCATTTTCGACGAGGTTCACTATGTTAATGACCTTGAGCGAGGTGTTGTGTGGGAGGAAGTCATTATTATGCTTCCGGAGCATGTCACTCTGATCCTGCTATCCGCAACTGTGCCAAACACCCAAGAATTTGCGTCCTGGGTTGGTCGCACGAAGAAGAAGGATATTTATGTGATCTCGACCCTGAAGCGACCTGTTCCTCTGGAGCACTACCTTTGGGCCGGTAAAGACAAGTTCAAGATCGTCGACAACACCAAGCATTTCCTCGAGGGCGGCTGGAAAAAAGCGAACGACATCCTGTCGGGCAAAGATGCAAAGAGCAAAAAGGAGGCTGAAGCCGCGGCCCAAGCTCAGGCCCAGCGTGGCGGACCTCAGGGACGAGGACGAGGTCAAGACCGAGGCAGAGGTGGCGCCCGCGGCGGTGGACAGCGCGGAGGTGCTCCCCAGAGAGGACGGGGAGCTCCTTCATATCGCGGCCAAGGAAACATTGCTCGCACTGGGCGTGGAGGGGGTCGAACGAGTGCTCAGCAGGATCAGAATCTTTGGGTCCACCTGGTTTCACACCTTCGCAAGGAGGATCTCCTGCCGGCCTGTATCTTCGTCTTCTCCAAGAAGCGATGTGAGCAGAACGCAGATGCTCTAGCCAGACAGGACTTCTGCAATGCTTCGGAAAAGAGTCTGATTCACATGTTCATCGAGAAGTCGCTTACTCGACTCAAGCCCGAGGATAGGGTACTTCCACAGATTCTTCGGCTCCGTGAACTCCTCAGCAGGGGCATTGCTGTGCACCATGGTGGACTTCTGCCCATCATGAAGGAGATTGTCGAGATTCTCTTTGCAAAGTCTCTGGTCAAGTGTCTCTTCGCTACCGAGACGTTTGCCATGGGACTCAATCTGCCGACTCGGACAGTTGTGTTCTCTGGATTCCGCAAGCACGACGGCAAAAGTTTCCGCGATCTGCTGCCCGGCGAATACACCCAGATGGCCGGACGTGCAGGACGACGAGGTCTCGACAAGGTGGGCTACGTGATTATCGCAACCTCTGGCCGAGATGAGGCCCCGCCAGCCGGTGCTTTGAAAAGAATGATTCTCGGAGATCCCACCAAGCTCAGATCCCAGTTCAGACTCACGTATAACATGATTCTAAACCTTCTGCGAGTGGAAGCCTTGAAGATTGAGGAGATGATCAAGAGAAGTTTCTCGGAGAATGCCACCCAAGCCCTTCTCCCCGAGCATGAGAAGCAAGTCGAGTTGTCGGAGGCTAGTCTGGCCAAGATAAAACGAGAGCCTTGTGAGATTTGCGACTTGGATCTGGCAGCCTGTCACGAAGCTGCTATGGAGTACGAGAAACTTACAAAGGAGTTGCATATGGGGTTACTGTCATCGCCCGTGGGCAAGCGACTTTTCACCTGCAAGAGGCTGGTGGTTTACCGGAAGGTATGCTCATACTTAGGTCACCCTTTACGTTTGGTGGATTGCTGACACTCTCGCCTAGGATGGATTACGCACAGCTGGAGTTCTCACCAGGGAAGGAGTTTCGAATGGACCTATGCCGTGCATCCAAGTGCTCGAAATTGGCCGAATCAGCAACAAGCGCCACCCCAGTGATATCCTCCCCTTCTTGCCCAAGTTCAGATCATTCTTCCAACAGTTGCCTTTGAATGCTGCTTCGATGCACCTCAAAGTGTGCAAGATCCCGCTGTCGGATTTGGAATGCGTCACGAACATGCAAGTCAAGGCCGGAGGGCCAATCTGGTATTTGAACATCAAGAAAGGTACTGACAATCCATTTGATTAGTTTTATCAAGTTCGTTAAGTTATGCTCACAACGCGATGCAGAGGCCGCCAAGTTCGGCGATAAGGAACTAACCAAGTACACCTCTTCCTGGACCCAGAATTCATGGGATGAAATGGACTGGTCGCGGCTTAAGGAGCTGCAAGTGCGCGATATTCTTGACAAGCGCAACGTCCAGGCACAGATTGCCCAGTCATGCCACTGCCTGCAGTGTCCGAACTTCTTGAAACATGTGAGTGGATGTATTTCCTACCGGACTATGGTAACCGTTACTGATCCTTTACAGTTCGAAATGCAACATGACGAGTGGCAGGTCAAGGAGAACATCTCAGAGTTGAAGCAGCTGATGTCGGATCAAAACCTGCAACTGCTTCCGGACTACGACCAGCGCATCCAGGTGCTGAAGGAGCTGGGCTTTGTTGACGAGCAATCCCGCGTACAGTTGAAGGGCAAAGTAGCATGCGAAATCCACTCTGCTGACGAGCTGGTTCTGACCGAGCTGGTGCTTGAGAACGTTCTCGCCGAGTACGAGCCTGAAGAAATTGTTGCTCTTCTCTCTGCATTCGTCTTCCAGGAGAAGACCGAGTGCACGCCAACACTCACCCCGCGTTTGGAGAAGGGCCAACAGGCCATTATCCGAATCTCGGAGAAAGTGAATGATTTCCAGGTGCTGCATCAGGTGATTCAGTCTAGCGAGGACTCCAATGACTTTGCTAGTAAGCCTCGATTCGGTCTGGCCGAGGTGGTTTACGAATGGGCCAAGGGCATGTCCTTCAACCGCATCACCGACCTTACCGACGTGATGGAGGGAACCATCGTCCGGACTATCTCTCGGCTCGACGAGACATGTCGCGAGGTGAAGAACGCAGCCAAGCTGGTTGGAGACCCAACTCTGCATACGAAGATGCAGCAGGCACAGGAGTTGATCAAACGCGACGTAATCTTCGCAGCGTCATTGTACATGTGAGGCTGTACGTTGGGGTTACTATGTATCTGCACGCTCATTGGGCATCTCCCTCGCCATAGGGAATTCCATATGCTTCGGCAACAAAGTGAAGCCTGAATACAATGAGAGTCGGTATTTATCCTTAAAAATCAAATCAGATCAGATCAAGATCAAGATCAAGATAAAAGATGAAAGATGAAAGATAAAATCCATGTCAAAAAATCAAAATAACAGTAGGTAAATAGAGGATCCACAGACCGGAAACCACTGTGCGGCCGCTGATTAGCTGCGGGGGCGACCGCCCGCAAAAATCCCAAGAATTTCAATTTGCGTTCCCCTACACTTTTTTTGACTCCTCTATAACTTCATCCCCCTTCTTCGTCCTTGTTTACTTCTATCCTCATCTATCGGCCCCGGTCCGTCTTCCCCCGGGGGTTCCTTGCGTGGAGTTTTCTTTCCTTTTTGTGCTTCGGTTCCTGGCGGGGTGCCTAGGTGGTGCAAGATGGACGTCTCGGTTCTCCGAGACCGTATCCAGTCGACTCTGGACGCAAATACAAGTAATCGTCAGCAAGCTGAGTTGGATCTGAAATATGTAAGTTGTGGCTATCCCCGTTGCGGGCGAATGCATCACGAAACTCACACTCCTATTCCTCCCATGTATAGGCCGAAACTCAGCCCGGATTTATCAATGCGCTGCTGGACATTTTGCAGGGTGAGCAGAACAATGCCGTTCAGCTGTCCGGTAGGTGTCATGTCATGTCATGTTCCCGATTTCTCACTGGCTTTGTTCTAATTAACCCCGCCCCCCTCTAGCCGGTGTTTACCTGAAGAACCGCATCAGCCGTGGATGGGCCCCGATCGACGATAGTCCTTCGCGTGTCCCCATTCCCGAGGCTGAGAAGCCTGGTTTCCGCGAACGACTCATTCCTGCCCTGGCGTCGACGCCGCCCAATGTCCGCGCCCAGTTGGTCCCCCTCCTCCAGAAGATCCTGCAAAACGACTTCCCCGAAAAGTGGCCCGGCTTCCTGGATATCACCCTTCAGCTGCTCGCTACCAATGATGCGAACCACGTCTACGCCGGTCTCCAATGTCTGCTGGCCATCTGTCGTGTGTACCGATTCAAGGCCGGCGAGAAGCGGGAGGAGTTTGACAAGATTGTGGAGCACTCGTTCCCGCAGCTGCTCAACATTGGCCAGAAGTTGGTTGATGAGGAGAGCCTGGAGGCTGCGGAGATGCTCCGCATCGTCGTCAAGTCGTATAAGCACGCCATTTACGTGAGTGTTTTGAGATTTATAGAGTGGACTTGGACTTGCAGGAAGGATTGGGCTAACACTATATCTAGTTTGAGCTCTCACCCGCCCTCCAGACCCACCAGGCTACTGTGGACTGGTGCACATTGTTCCTGCGGATCATCTCCAAGACTCCTCCGGCCAACGCCATGGGCGAGTCCAAGGAGGAGCGGGAAATGAACCACTGGTGGAAGTGCAAGAAGTGGTCTTATGCGAACTTGAACCGTCTTTTTATCAGGTAAGTCACAGCTTGTACTGCGGCAATATGTCGATTTTTCCTATTTATACTCGATTTTCTAACCCTACCAGATACGGAAATCCAACCACGATCACGAAATCCTCCACCCCCGACTATACTCCGTACGCGAAGACCTTTATCAGCACTTTCGCCCCCGAAATTCTCAAGGGATACCTGCAGGAGATTGACAAATGGGTGTCCAAGTCCCAATGGCTCAGCAACCCGTCCCTCTCCTATACTCTGGTTTTCATGGAGGAGTGTGTCAAGCCCAAGGCGATGTGGGATCACCTCAAGCCTCATATGGACAACCTGATCGCCCACTTCGTTTTCCCCATCCTTTGCCAGTCGGATGAGGATATTGAGCTATTCGAGGAGGATCCTTCGGAATATCTCCACCGAAAGTTGAACTTCTACGAGGAGGTCTCGGCCCCCGATGTCGCGGCTACGAACTTCCTGGTCTCTCTCACCAAGAACCGCAAGAAGCAGACCTTTTCCATCCTCACTTTCGTCAACTCGGTTGTCAGCAAGTATGAGTCCGCGCCCGACGACCAGAAGCTGCCCCGAGAGAAGGAGGGTGCCCTCCGTATGATTGGTTCGCTCGCCTCCGTCATTCTGGGCAAGAAGAGCCCTATTGCGGACCAGGTTGAATACTTCTTCGTTCGCCACGTTTTCCCCGAGTTCCGCAGTCCCCACGGTTTCCTCCGTGCCCGTGCTTGCGATACCTTGGAGAAGTTCGAGCAGCTTGACTTCCAGGACCCGAACAACCTGATGGTGATTTACCGGAACATTCTGGAGTCGATGACCGATTCCGAGCTGCCCGTCCGGGTTGAGGCTGCCCTTGCCCTTCAGCCTCTGATCCGTCACGATGTCATTCGCACTTCCATGCAGCAGAATATCCCTCAGATCATGCAGCAGCTTCTCAAGCTGGCCAACGAGGTCGACGTGGACGCTCTCGCCAACGTCATGGAGGATTTCGTTGAGGTCTTTTCTGCCGAACTCACTCCCTTCGCTGTCGCATTGAGCGAGCAGCTGCGTGACACTTATATGCGTATCGTTGGTGAGCTTTTGGAGCGCAATGCCGCCAAGGGTGGTGACGACGATGGCTATGGAGACTTCCTCGATGACAAGAGCATCACCGCTTTGGGTGTGTTGCAGACTATTGGAACCCTGATTCTCACCCTCGAGAGCACGCCCGACGTGCTCCTGCACCTTGAAACTGTCCTGATGCCCGTGATCAGCATCACTTTGGAGAACAAGCTCTACGATCTGTACAACGAGGTCTTCGAGATCATTGATAGCTGCACCTTCGCATCCAAGTCCATTTCGCCTACCATGTGGCAGGCCTTTGAGCTCATTCACAAGACCTTCAAGGCTGGTGCTGAGCTCTACCTGGAGGACATGCTGCCCGCTCTTGACAACTTTGTCTCCTATGGCTCTGGGACGCTGGTTCAGAACCCGGCTTACCTCGCTGCCGTCGTGAGTATGGTGGAGGACATCTTCCGTGACGACAAGGTCGGCGGCGTTGACCGGATCTGCGGCTGCAAGCTCGCTGAGACCCTCATGCTCAACCTCCGCGGCCACATTGACCAGTACATCCCGCTCTTCATTGAGTTGGCCATGGCTGTCATTGACGCCGGCGAGGCACGCACCAAGTCTTACCGCATTCACTTGATGGAGATGATCATCAATGCCATTTACTACAACCCCCTTCTCAGTCTTCAGGTTTTGGAATCTAAGGGCTGGACGAACAAGTTCTTCAGCACCTGGTTCTCCAGTATTGACAGCTTCCGCCGTGTCCACGACAAGAAGCTGTCGATTGTCGCGATCAGCTCGCTTCTCACCATGAAGGCGGAAACCGTTCCCCACAGTGTGCAGCAGGGGTGGCCACGATTGTTGCAGGGTGTAACAAGACTCTTCCAGACCCTGCCTGCTGCTATCAAGAGTGAGTTTCCTGTCTTGTACTCTTTTGTCTTTTATCTTACTAATCAACTTCACAGTGCGCGAGGAAGCTACTAGGGAGTCGGACTTCACCCTTGAGGACGACCTGGATGATGATGATGACGAGGACAACACCTGGGATGGCGATGTTGAGTGGAACGAGGAGGAAGTTGAGGAGGCCCTTGACGGCGACGTCCCCGACGAGAGCGCTGCCTATCTCGAGTTCCTGAACAAGGAGGCCCAGAAATTCGGTTCGTTTAACGATGACGAGGAGGACGAGATGGATGACGAGAGTCTCTTGGAGACTCCTCTGGACAAGGTTGAGCCGTACGGCATGTTCAAGCATGTCTTTTTGAGTAAGTGACCGTTACGCTCTTCTGAGAAAATCTCACCTAACGTCCCCCCCCCCTCCAGGCCTCCAGCAAGAACAGCCACAGCTCTACGACAGCCTGACCAAGGTTCTCGGCCCTGAAGAGCAGCATATCATCGAGTCCGTCTTCCAAGAAGCCGACGTCAAGGCGATGGCTGCCGCCGCCAATGCGGAGGCTGCTGCTGCAGCGGGCATCCCAACGAACGGCAACCAATAGCCCAGTCTGATGCCGCATCGCGTTGAATAGGATGCCAGATGTTACTGTCATCATGTCTGATCCTTTTGGATTCTCATCTTTTCATCTTCACGAGACATATGCCCATTTTCATGTCTTTCCACCTTGTCTAGATCATGCCCACTTTCTCGTTTATATCTGTTCATGTTTGGTTCTCATTTTTTCAACCATTTTCCTTGTCATGTTCGCCCTGATGTGCTCCAAAAGTCTCTACTTCCCTATGCCCCTTCCTTCTAATCCGCCTCACTGCACAGATTCCCCAAGACCCAATCGCCTCATGATATAGTTCACCAGCTATGCAAACAATACTTCCAAATCGTAGACTGTCCCCTTTCTAATAATAGCAGCATGCACTGCTCTTCTCGTGGAATTAGCCACGTTCCGGTGTGTGTATCACGTGACCGCTATGATATCATACGCCAGTATCAAGCCACTCACACATCGCATGGAAAGTCAATCTCCACAGATCCACAATCGCGCCGAATTGGGAAACCAGCTACAAAGGTCTGAAACGTCATCATGATGGAGCATGAGTGCCCGGTTTCAAAGCTGGTCACGTCAGCTTACTGGCCATGTTTAAATAGTTAATCAGAACTCTGTTTTATCTTCATCCTAGTACACAGTGTTCAACCCATCTTCAATATCTCATTTCTCATCGGCTATCCAAGTGGTAAGTACACATCTTACCCAGGTCCTTGTTTCTACATCTCTAACACAACCCAGCCATATCAATCCATATCTCCTTGAAATCCTCAAAAATGTCTGCCCCCTACCCCGGCCGCCAATCCCCTCCCCCGGAGCGCCAGTCCGGTGCGCAGCAGGGTGACGTTCCCGGCAGCGGCAAGATCGCCGACCCAAGTGTCCGTCCCCGAGAGGCGGATTTCGCACAGCATGAGTCGGATGAGCACAAGACCAACTTGCCGAGTAACCCCGAGCAGCCGCTGGAGAAGATCGAGGCAGCCAAATATACCAAGGGAACGGGGAACTGAAGGGAATTGAATGATAATCTGGGAGGAAAGATTGAAGGAAAACATCAAATAATGATATCATGAGAGACTGAGAAGTACACTTCTCTTTACGAATACAGAGAATTTACTTGATTACTTGAAATCATCGATATGACATTTATGTTCATTCGCTCGCTTGCGTTGAAAGTACGGGGAAACAAGTAGCAGAGTTCGGAGTCACATCGTTAAAAAGCATAATCTCGTAGCAAAGTAAAAGCGGCGTATACAGGAATTCGCAGGTATCGACGTATCAGGAAAACAGCAGGTCAAAAGCATAAACAGCAAGAAAGCGAGCGTGAGTTATCTTTTCCCTTTTTATGCCTTGGGCTCAGCAGGGGTAGCAGCACCGGCAGCCTGAGTAGAAGGAACAGTAGCAGGGGCTTCGCCAGCAGCAGCAGACTCGCCATTCTTGCCCTGCTTGAGATCGGCCAGGCGGCGGGCCTCGTTGTGGATATCACGGACCTGCTTGTCGGTCTGGGAGTAGAACTCACGCAGCTTTTGACCAGAGGGATGCTCGAGGGCCTTCTCGAAGTACGAGTGCAGACTGCCCCAGCCACCGAGAGCCTTGTTAGAGATCTGGTAGCTCTCGTCGATTCCCTTGGCACGCTCGGTAGCGTTGAACTTCTTGTCAAAGTTGCTCAGAGCGGAGGTGAAACGGTTGGAGAAACCGTGCTTCTGGTCCAGGGCGATAGCTTTCTGGATCGCCTGGTCGCTCACCACGTATCCATGTGCCAGGTACTCGGCAATAATACGGGAGCGAGGCTTGTCCTCCTGGTTGATGTCTTCCGCATCTTCCTTCTCGGTGGGGTCACTGGCCTTGTCGCCGGCGAGATCGTCAATGTTGGAGGCGGCCTCGACGTGGACAGAGGAGGTACCCAATTGGGTCTGGTCGAGGAGCAAGGCGGTTTTGGCAGCTCTGTATTATGTAAGGATGGTGTTAGATATGGTACGATATTGCGAGTTTCATGCAATTGAGGGGCAGCGGCGTCATGAAACGCAGTGCGGGGTAGCTTACGCTTCCTTCTCAAAGGTGACACTGGCAGACTTTTGGGCGTCTGCCTCGGACGAGACCGGGGTAATGGACAGAGAGACGATCTTCCCGCTGTTGGAATACGTTGTTAGTGAGCTCTTGACTTGCAGTTGCAGCGGGGAGCTGGGTAGATCATACCAGAAGCTGAAGAAGTCGCGGACCTCCTTCTCGGAGGTGGCGGGCGCGATGCCCGAGACGTGGACGGTGGTGTGGCTAGACATGATAGATGGAAGAAAAGCAGAAAGGTTATGGTAAGATCCAGGTATGTTTAGGGGGAAAGAGAGGGGAACTTGGTGAGGTTCAACTATTTAACTATTTATTCCTGTTCTGACTGCGCCACAAGTGACGTAGAGTGGGACTGCACCGCCACGTGTCACTTCAAACTTGTCCCAACGCTATGAAATGAAATGAAATGAAATGTCTGCCTGCAAACCATATGCTAAAATAACATGAAAAATGAAGTCCTGCCCCTGGCAGATAAGAAATAAAGGTTGCCTTCAACAGTTCGCTCTACGATGATTCCGCCTCCTGCTGCTTCTTCAGTGTATTTTCCAGCTCCCGCACACGCTTCCGTAGCTGCTCATTCTCCCGCTTCATGGACTCCAGTTCCGATTTATGAATGGTAGCCTCTTCGTACCGCGACAGGGAGTTGGAGTTGTTCGACAACCCATGGGACTGTGAAACGGAGTCCCGATGGGGGTAAATCGACGTGCTGCCGTAGTGGGATAGCTGGTCGCCGTGATATTGTGGGAAAGAGGACAGAGATCCGGTAGATGGGCGACGGGAAGTCACAGATGGCTCGCGGCTATGGACCCTGTGAGGGACGGAATGGTCTGGCGGTCGGGATGGATGACTGGTGTCGCGAGATGGGGCAATCCCCGTCACGCTAGCGGTTTGGGCGCCCTGGGCTGCGGGGGTATGAGAGCTGAGACTAGATGAGGATCGCTGTCGTCGAGAGACATGAGAAGTTGTTGAGCTGCTCAGCGATGGGGATACGTGTAGCGCATCAGACTCCGTCAAGTTTGAGGCAGAGGATGTGGTGGATGTCACGGATGTCGTCTGTTGGCGAAGAAGGGAGAGCTCTCGGGTCAACCGATTGACCTGTAGTTGGAAGCGTTAGCTTTTCCATCTCTTAGGAAAAGTATAGTTAACGGGAAAAAGAGTCTTACTATTGCCTCCTGCTCCTTCTCCAGTACCAAATGGAGATCCGAAGGCGTCAGAGGTTTCGGGTGTCGCAACGGCTCTGCATCAGTCAGTCTCGGGGGTCAAGATCAGGTCTCGGTGATACGGTCACATACCCTGGGCAGTGCTGGTGATACCGGGATCACCAGTCTCGAGCTGTGGAGTTGCCATATAATGGACGGGACTCACAGAGGCCGTACTGGCACCTCGAGTCCGTCTGGAGGGCAAAGGTGGCACCATAGTAGGTAACACAGAAGTAGCAGCACGAGGCCGTCGTGGAATAGAATGAGTACTGAGTTCAAGGGCCATGGTTACCGATTTTTGATCGAGTTTTGAGTTAATGAAAGGCAAGCTCCTCTGGACCAGCAGAAGGCATGTGAGAATGACAAAGAAGCAGCAGGTAGCCAACTATAACTGTTTCAGGGTTGGGCAGGCGTGGCGTACAGAGTACCTAGACAGTTTCAAAACAACAACCGTGGAAACCCCTGGATCGGAATGCCAGTAAACATTCCAGTCAAGTCTCGTGGGATGAGCTCATTTGACGCAGGGTGCAGGGGAGTCCTAGGACCAGTGAGGGGATGAGTGTCCCCTGATAACAAAGGATTACGACGCTATTGGGCCGTGCTTATAATACCCATATACAAGTGTAAGCCTAGTTAAGGAAGTGTATATTTGCTGCGATAACAATAGATATATGCCTAGGTGTGTGCATTCCTGAAGCTCACAATCTAGGTAAACAAATGCATACTACAAGATGCATTTACCTTGCCTTGTCGATCTACGATCTGCTTCGTACATATAGAACGCTGCTCGTCATAGTGCTCGGGCCTCTTAGGGAAGCTGATGTCTCAACTGCGAAGATCATAGCAGATCATAACTACAGTACGGAGTAGAGCCTTGATACATATCAAATCATTGAGGATTCCTAGAGGTCAGCTCCCTCGTAGCAAGGCGATAATTTACAGTACCAAAACTCGAAATATCAGACCAATCAATCGAATAAGCTCATTAAGCTCTGTTTGACCCATACCTGGTGTTACATAATCACCTGAAATGGCAAGTCAACAACGGTGAACTGTGAACATCGTGGAGTTGACGATTACTTACGCATGCAAGCGGTCCTCGAGAGTGGGTGACCTGACTTCATCACAGCCGCAGGAAACACTCCTCTTTCCGCTTTCTGCCAATGACAATATGGCCCGACCCTCCGACCCTCCTATCCACATTCCACCCTTTCTGAAACCACTGGCTCCTTACGTCAAACCCCGTCAGGAAGCCCTCCGCACCCGCCAGGTGTTGACGTCGTACCTGCGCTCGCTCATCGTCTTTGACGATGCAAATCTCCCGAACCACGCCCAGTCCCACCTCGCCCTCTGTGCGCCTGCCGATGTGGTTGCGGATGTCAGACCAATCCCTGCCGATCTCACGGGACTCCGCAAGGAATACCTGAAGGCGCTTCAGGCCAACATCGCAGCGCGAAAGGGCCTTCGTGCTGTTTCTGAGGACGTTGCCTCCCTGAGACGTCAGCGAACATCCGCTACCCGACCTGTTGAATTTGCCGATCCGCAGGAACCAGGCACCGACCTGCGAGATTATCTCCTCCTCCTGCGTGATCGGCGGCGTCATGCTAAATTACAGGTGTTTCAGCATTATCTGGAAGAGCTTGAAGGGAAAGAAGGGGTCGGGTTAGAAGACATTGGAGCTGGGGATGGTCATAGCGCGCAGCTGTTATTGTCCGAGGGCTTTGACGCAGAGGGGCCTGGTCGTAAGGACACCAGTACAGATCTAGAGGGATTGGTGCACAAGCTTGAAAGAGCAGTGCTACGCGCCCGGATGCAATTGGATCGAGAAAAGCTGTTATTTGAAAAAGCCAAGGCCCAATATGGTTCGAGGGCGAGTGTGGCATTGGGCGAGATCTCCCCGGCTGTCAAGGCCCAGGCCTTACAGCGCACGCGCGATGAACTGGTTCAATGGGTTGAAGAACGCCTGGTCGTTGAGGGAGACCCGGATGAGAGTCTAGTGATGGAGCTTCCCCCCGAAGAAATTGAAGAGGCCCAGCGTCTATTGGAGCATCAGAAGATGCAAATCACCGAGCAGTACACTGCCTACCTCCAAGCTCGACGAGCTCTTCTGGATGCCGCCTCTAGAGCCTGTCAACCCGTGATTGTGACGTCGAAACCTACACCTCGGCCAACGTACAGAAACGAAACGCCTACCGAAGAAGTACAACCACCCAATGCACTGGACGTGGTGTCATACGCAACTGAGACCCTTGTACCGCTCTCCAAGAGCCAAAAAGCACTGGCTCTACAGAAGTCTTATCTGTCTGGACTGCTTGCAAAGGAAAAATCCGCTACGCTTCGGGCTCTGCACCGTCTGAACGACGAAAGTCACCTGCTCCCCGAGTACCCGATGGTCGCACGACAACCACGCTTCAAGCATGCCGTCGCCGCCCTCAATTCTCGCAGTCCACCGCAGTCCGACCAGGACCAACCAGACGAAGTGTTTAGCCTTGCGGAAGCATGGGCATTTGCCTCGGACGCGACCGGAGCAAACGAGCGAGACTACGTACAGCAAAAGGTCACCCTGGGCAATGAGGTGGCACAGGATGCGCGAAAGACACTAGAAGATGTATATGGCATGCTAAATCAAGACCTGAATGACGTTATCGGCGAAGAAGCGGAACACGAGGCAGAGACGTCAGATATATGGACCTCCGAAGGTCGCTCAACGCGGGGAATCAGGTACCTCAGTGGGACCCGGATGGAGAAACGCCCGAGAGGCCCTTGGTCGGGATTGAATGGGCGGGTTGGAGTGGAATAATGAGTTAAGCTATATATAATTCATGCCATGCGCACTCAATCCTTCTAGAGCATCAAACTCAATTAGATAGCTCGGTGATGGGTGTCTAGACGCTTTCAATTGTTTTACTAACGCTAGTCTACGTCACCAGACGAACTTTTTCAGACTATGGAAGGGCTGCATGTCATAAAATTATCGCGTAACGTGAAGATCCAAGTGTGGATATCTCATTAGCAACCCATCAAGCGAGGTGATGCTCGGCTAAACTCCGGACTACATATCACTTTCCGGATCAAATGCCGGATCTGTGATATACTCTGTGTCATGTTACACCCTCTTTTGTTACCCGCACAATCAATAACTAAGGTTAGGAATACTCCGTATGGTCACTAGAGCTGTCTATCTCCCAGCTTCAAACCGCGGGGACCGGGGAATCCTGGCGCGGATCATGATCTCTCCGTCTCGGAGAGATCGAGAGATCCACAATCGGACACTTAAGCTGTGGTTATGTAATGCTTCCTTGTTTCAACATCATTCTTAGCTGGGAATTCAGACAGAAATCCAAATGTTAATAAAATCGATAAGCAATTCCACCAATGCCGAATGCAACTACTATAAATCCCAAAGAAACCACACCATCTAGTCTCAATCAACACCTTCCGAGAGTCTTCGCAATACATACGGACTCTATCTACCACCAATCAAAATCTAAGCAATAATTTCAGCAGTATCTCGAAACCTCCAATCATGTCACCCGATCTTCGACGTCCGCCATTTGATCCCGACCTCGCTGAAGCTCAAAAGGGATTTCCCAAGAACACAGAGATCAAAACACCCCAAGATATCGCCGCTCGCCGCATAGCCCTCAATTTTTCGGTAGAAGACATCTTGCGCGGAAAGGAAGATACCATCCATCATGAAGAGCGAGACATTCCCGGACCGGCAGGATCCCTGAAAGCATCGATCTTCCGTCCAAAGGCCCAGCAAAAACCCGGACATCAAGCTCCGGGAATCCTCCACCTTCACAGCGGCGGACATTGCAGCGGAAACCGCTTCATCGGGCTTCAAGGTGTGCTAGACTGGGTCGAAGAGTTCGGTGCAGTCCTCGTCTCTGCGGAATACCGTCTCACCCCGGAACATCCTCAGCCAGCACAGGTGGAAGATAGCTATGCCGGGCTGGTATGGTTGGGCGAAAACGCACAAGAACTGGGTGTGAACCCGGATCAAATCATCGTCTGCGGTTGCTCAAGTGGGGGGAATCTCGCTGCTGGCGTGGTGTTGTTGGCACGCGATCGCTCAGGACCGAAGATCCGCGGCCAGATCCTGATGGCTCCGTGGCTTGATGACAGCAATTCAACTAGTTCGATACAGCAATTCGGGGATCTCTTTCCATGGACAAGGTCGAATAATATCGATGGTTCCAACTATGCTTTGGGTGTGAATCGCGAACATGCTACTATTTACACTGTTCCGTCGCGTGCAAAGGACCTCAGTGGCTTACCGCCGACGTTTATTGATACTGGCGATTGTGATATTTTCCGAGATGAGGATATCGACTATGCATCTACACTGTGGAAGGGCGGTGTTTCCACCGAGTTGCATGTGTGGCCGGGCTGCTGGCATGGGTTTGATGTATTTGTGCCGGATGCTCCCATCAGTCGTCGGGCGAGATCGGCGAGGAGTGCTTGGCTGCGCAGGTTGCTCTCTAGCGAACCATGTCTTCGTAGGGAAGCTTGCACATAAACTATATCTCTTTTTCTCTTGTTGAATTGCAGGTTGATGCTTGTTTCATCATGTAAATGACCACGGAGAGTAAATATAGCTTCAAAAAAGTGCTTTTCTAGGCAAGCAATGGGTGAGATGGAAAGACTCTAATAAATATCATTTGAATTCTAGACCACGAAAAGAAGAAGCAGCGCATGAAATAACTGGGTTGTTTTGTTATCCGGGGGTTTGTTCCCGATGGCCAAGTCACCTCTCAATTCAGAGATCTCAAACGAGTATATTTCCCTGATGTAAAATCAACTCCAGGTACCTAGTTATGTTTGGTTTCCCTCCCTTATGATGCACACTATGATTATGATACTGATGCTGCTATAGCGTGGGGTATGGCTGTGAGAATGCTCTTAGCTTTGATTCTCGCCGTATGCGTGGACTGGAATCGAAACTACATACACGAACAAGTCAGAAATAAAGCCAAGAAAGAAAGAAGACAGAAGAAAGCCAAAAATCAAAAAGAGAAACAAAATGGCACAAATTTCGACCGGGACAGAATAACACGTAAGAGTGAACAGGCATCAGGAATTTGCCCACGATTCCCTTTCCGTATGCTTTGGGCGGGCCCCTCATATCTCAAGCGGCTTTACTTCAGATGGGACAATCGCAATCTTCCCTGCTATATTTTCAGCCGATGAATTGTTGAATAATAAGCCCGTGGGACATGAGGGCAGGAATTGCTATCTCCATTGTCCATTCGGTGCACTTCATCAGAGGTCTTTTGGGCTCTCCGGGGTTGTAAAATGTCAATGGATCCTTTGTTTTGAAAGGCTCTGTTCTCATTGTCTGCTTGTTGAACGCCTTCTGCTGAGGCGGTGTTGGCAGACTTTCCAGAACACGCTTCCATTCAATGGTATGCTTGGACACAGGTGTAACACCCAACTTTTGGCTTGAATGGAATGTCTGCGAACGCTTCGGGTCTTCCCTAGCTGTTGGGGCATAATGCATCCCACCCGAGGAGGTGATATCGCCGGTAACGTGGTGAAGAATACCGCTACCATCTGCCGGCATATCAGGATCCTCCATGCTCAGATCGGACTTGACCAGAAAGACATCGTAGTATCTAGAATTGCACTCGCGTTGGAAAATAAAAATTTCCGAGGAGAATTGCAGAGTTATAACGAGTATAAATTTCAAGGCAGATTGTTCTGGTCGTTTGGTATAAGCAAAGATCTCGGGAGCTTAAGCTAATTTTGATGTAAGAAGGTGCTAGATTGCCTGGGTAATAGTCAGTTCTAAACAAAACTAGAAAAGCATTACTCTCGACCGGGAGCTCTGTTGTACTATAGCTGAGCATATGCATTGGAGCGTGTTAATTTGTCGCTCTTAGCGGTTCCTCACTGGTATTTTGACGCTAGGTTTCATCATATCCAGGGTTGGGATAGCCTCTAATAGTGGACGTTACCGCCAAGTGAGTGATAGTGAGGGGTATCGGTCTTATACCAACAGTCTATTGGAATCAGAGGCGTCAAAAGACATCAGCGACGCTGGTGCATCAGCGTCTACTCAGACATAGCTCACTTAAAATAGAGTTAATAGGTCTTGAAGAGCTTGTCAACAAAAGGGAAACCCGGAAACAGAGTGTCTATGTCTCTCCTGCTGTTGGCTCAAAGACGAGGGAGCACAGACCAGAACGTGTTGTTTTGGATCGCCATATCAGTATCACATGGCCAGGCCAACTTAAGCGCGGGTATTATCTTAAGACCTTGACCATAGGCTCAGCCTTAACACATTGACGAATTCGATGAAAAGATCAGATTACAGTCTCGGTGTTTTGGCGGATATAAAGCAAGTCAGTTACTTTCCAGGGCGGTCGTAGTCAGCAGAACTGACCGTTGAATCAGGGCTGTTGCTCCTTTAAACAGCAGTTGGACACTAACCTACACGGTCTCCCCTTCCACTCTTCATACCACTTTCAATACCATCATAGCAAGTGCCTAACTCTAATCTAATTTTCCAATCATCATCAAGAAGGATGTTGCAGGATGTCCTTTTCTCTGCCGTACTATCGAGAGCTAGACCAGTTGCCTGGACCCCTGCCCGAGCAACAGGAAATCCACGAGGCAACGAAAACTCTGCCTACTATTCGCGACCCAGAATATGGTGGACGTCTTGTTGTGGTGAGGGAACTATTTGTTGTCAAATATGGACGTCATGTCTCCAAAAACGAGGGCTATGCTTTACTTTTTATTGAGCAGAGGCTTTCCATCCCGGCACCACGACTTCACGCGATGTACCGGAACGAAGACAAGGTGTACATTGTCATGGATTACATTCCCGGTGTGAGCCTGGGCCAAGTGTGGCCATCACTTTCAGAAAATAGCAAACACTTCCTGATCGGTCAGCGAGCGTCGAGGACATACTCGACCCATGGCCCTTAGAGGGCGCCCTACTACGATTTGTACATGAGGATTTGGAGTTCTGATATAGGAGAAACAAAACACTATGTTTTCCTACATGACGTCGTTCTACATACTTTAGAACGAGATCGGTGGGTCTCCAGTGCGACCGACGTCCGGCATCGGCGACCAGCACTGCAATTATCATGTCCTACACTACGGAGTACTTCGTTATAGGCATTGACTCGTAGCTTAGACACTCTAACTTATGAAATTCGTTAAAAACTCAATATGTAATTTTAGTGTCCAAAGTTTACCCTGTGGTACGGAGTATGTACAGTAGTGAGGTAGATCTATCGACTTGGCAAAACTGCTCCGGATTGACTCATCCTTGGTGAAAAAGTAAAAAAGTACAAATTGCGACCCACGTAGTTCTTTCGTACCTTTTCTTTTCTTTTACTCGTGCTCTCTCGTACATCTCTCCACATAATCTCCTGCGTACTCGTTCGAGGACCCTTTTTATTTTTCTTATTTTCTCTTTTTTTCTTTTTGATCCGAGGAAAGGTGGACCCTTTAGGGTGAAGGGCACGAGCCAATTAGCGAATCGGTTGGGAAAAAAAGGAACCTCCGAGACGGAGACTCATCTTCTCTCCCCAACTTTTCCCACACCCAGCAATTGAACTGCTATCTTCTCCGCTACAAGCGGCGCAATGGTTCTTGCTGCTCGTTGTGGGCAGGCGGCGTCTCTGCTGCGCCAGCGATGCCTCGTTGAGGCTCGCCCGGCCCTCTCTCTCCGCGCTTTCTCCACCGTCCGCAACCCGGCCACTACTCTGCGCCTGCAGAAGCTCCCCTCCCCGGCTCGCTCTCAGCAGCTGCGCGCATTCTCCAGTGCTTTGAGCCGCCTGGCTGAGCAAAAGCCCACCGCCGAATCTTATCTCGCTAGCGGTGTGCTCAAGCCCAGCAGCAGCCTCGTCGATGTCAAGAAGGTGCTGGTCATTGGTAGTGGTGGTCTCAGCATTGGCCAGGCTGGTGAATTCGATTACTCCGGTACGTCGAGACAGACCGGTTGAAGCCCCGAGCTCTCGTGGAAGTCCCTTGCGGATCGAGGCACTCGGCCAGCTCCGGCGGGGAACATGCAGAGAGCTTGCGAACTTTCCCAATATCCAAAAGACAACTTGTGACTAACATTTGACTGCGTCAATACAGGCTCCCAGGCTTTGAAGGCCCTCAAGGAGGCCAACATCCAGTCGGTCCTGATCAATCCCAACATTGCGACTATCCAGACCGACCACAAGCTGGCCGATGAGGTCTACTACCTGCCCGTAACCCCCGAATATGTTACCCACGTCATTGAGCGCGAGCAGCCCGATGGTATCATGCTTGCCTTTGGTGGTCAGACCGCCCTGAATCTGGGTGTGCAGATGAACCGCATGGGTATCTTTGAGCGCTACGGTGTCCGTGTTCTGGGTACCAGCATCAAGACCCTGGAGACCAGTGAGGACCGTGATCTCTTCTCCCAGGCTCTTAATGAGATCAACATCCCCATTGCCGAGTCTATTGCTGTTGGGACCGTTGACGACGCCCTCAAGGCCGCCGAGCAGGTCGGCTACCCCATTATCGTCCGTTCCGCCTACGCTCTTGGTGGTCTCGGCTCCGGTTTTGCTGCCAACCCCGAGGAGCTGCGCAACCTGTCTTCGCGCTCTCTGTCCCTTGCCCCCCAGATTTTGGTTGAGAAGTCCCTCAAGGGCTGGAAGGAGGTTGAGTACGAAGTCGTCCGCGATGCCGCCAACAACTGTATCACCGTTTGCAATATGGAGAACTTCGACCCTCTCGGTATCCACACTGGTGACAGTATCGTCGTTGCTCCTAGTCAGACTCTGTCTGATGAGGAGTACCATATGCTCCGTACCGCTGCCATCAAGATTGTCCGCCACTTGGGCGTCGTTGGCGAGTGTAACGTCCAGTACGCTCTGCAGCCCGATGGCCTCGACTACCGTGTTATTGAGGTCAACGCTCGTCTCTCTCGTTCGTCTGCTCTGGCCTCCAAGGCTACCGGTTACCCTCTGGCCTACACTGCTGCCAAGATTGGTCTCGGCCACACCCTGCCCGAGCTTCCCAACGCTGTGACCAAGACCACCACCGCAAACTTCGAGCCTTCTCTGGATTACATTGTCACCAAGATCCCCCGCTGGGATTTGAGCAAGTTCCAGCACGTCAACCGCGACATTGGCAGTGCCATGAAGTCTGTTGGTGAGGTCATGGCTATTGGCCGTACCTTCGAGGAGTCCCTCCAGAAGGCCATTCGCCAGGTCGACCCTAGGTACATTGGTCTTCAGGGTGACCATTTCGAGGACCTCGACGACGTCCTGAAGAACCCTACTGATCGCCGCTGGTTGGCCGTCGGCCAGGCTATGCTTCACGAGGGTTACTCGGTTGACCGGGTTCACGAGCTGAGCAAGATCGACAAGTGGTTCTTGTACAAGATCCAGAACATCGTTGACTGCCACAACGAGCTGAAGGAAATCGGCAGCCTGTTCGGCGTCAAGCAGGAGACTATGCTGAAGGCCAAGAAGCTCGGCTTCTCTGACAAGCAGATCTCTCTCCTGGTTGGCTGCTCTGAGGACGAGGTTCGCGCTCGCCGCAAGTCCTTCGGCATCACCCCTTGGGTCAAGAAGATTGATACCCTGGCGGCTGAATTCCCCGCGGACACCAACTACCTGTACACAACCTACAACGCATCCTCCCACGATGTCACTTTCGATGACCATGGCACTCTCATCCTGGGTAGCGGTGTGTACCGTATCGGTAGCTCCGTCGAGTTCGATTGGTGCGCTGTGAATGCCACTCTGTCCCTGCGCAGCATGGGCAAGAAGACTGTCATGATTAACTACAACCCCGAGACCTACTCGACTGACTTTGACACCGCTGACAAGCTGTACTTCGAGGAGCTGAGCTACGAGCGTGTGATGGATATCTACGAACTCGAGAGCGCTACCGGTGTCGTTGTGTCTGTCGGTGGCCAGCTGCCCCAGAATATTGCCCTGCGTCTGCAGGAGACTGGTGGCGCCAAGATCCTGGGCACTGATCCTCAGGACATTGACAAGGCCGAGGACCGCCACAAGTTCTCTCAGATCCTGGATAGCATTGGCGTCGACCAGCCCGCTTGGAAGGAGCTGACCTCCGTCTCCGAGGCCGAGCAGTTCGCCGAGACTGTTGGATACCCCGTCCTGGTCCGCCCTAGTTACGTCCTGTCCGGTGCTGCCATGAGCGTCATCTACGGTGTCGACGAGCTGAAGGAGAAGCTCCTCAATGCCAGCGCTGTCTCCCCCGACCACCCCGTCGTCATCACCAAGTTCATTGAGGGTGCCGAGGAGATCGATGTCGACGCTGTCGCTTCCAACGGCGAGCTGTTGCTCCACGCCGTCTCCGAGCACATTGAGCCTGCTGGTGTCCACTCTGGTGATGCCACTCTGGTCCTTCCCCCGGCCAACCTATCCGAGCCTATTATGGCCCGTGTCAAGGAGATTGCCCAGAAGGTCGCCAAGGCCTGGAACATCACCGGTCCCTTCAACATGCAGATCATCAAGGCCGATCAGGAGGGTGCTGAGCCCCAGCTCAAGGTCATCGAGTGCAACCTCCGTGCCTCGCGTTCCTTCCCCTTCGTCAGCAAGGTTTTGGGTACCAACTTCATTGACGTTGCCACCAAGGCTCTTGTCGGCCGTGATGTCCCCAAGCCCGTTGACCTCATGAGCGAGAAGCGTGACTACCTTGCCACCAAGGTGCCTCAGTTCTCCTGGACCCGTCTGGCCGGTGCTGACCCCTTCCTCGGCGTTGAGATGTCCTCCACCGGTGAGATTGCCTGCTTCGGTAAGGACCTGGTCGAGGCCTACTGGGCTTCGCTTCAGTCCACCATGAACTTCCGCATGCCTGAGCCTGGTGAGGGTATTCTCCTCGGCGGTGACATCAACCAGCCTGCCCTGGCTGCCGTTGTCGACTACCTGAACCCCCTTGGCTACAAGTTCTTCGCTGCCAACTCCGAGGTCAAGAACCACATCGAGAAGACCTGCAAGGACAACGTCTCCGTCCAGGTCATCGAGTTCCCCAAGAACGACAAGCGTGCTCTCCGTGAGGTCTTCCAGAAGTACGACATCCGTGGAGTCTTCAACCTGGCCAAGACCCGTGGCAAGACCCAGCTTGACGAGGACTACGTTATGCGCCGTAACGCTGTCGACTTCGGCGTTCCCCTCTTCATGGAGCCCAAGGTATGTTCCTTCATTTATCATATACCGTCGTAGCAGATTCTAACCAACCTTCTCCACAGACCGCCCAGCTCTTCGCTCAGTGCATGAACGAGAAGCTCCCTCGCGCCGAGGGCATCCCCAGCGAGGTCCGCACCTGGTCCAACTTCGTTGGCGGCAAGCTGCTGTAAATGATGAAATCTCTTGCATAGAAAACAAAAAAGAAAAAAAGCCCCAGCGCCTAGCGGCACTTCTTGGTCCTTCAGATCGAGAGTATACCCGGCTTTCCCGTACGGTGTGGTGGGTAGGTACCTGTTAATAGACGGCGTGCATTTTTCACTTCGTTGTTCAAATGTTCTGGGTTCCTGCAATTGTCGACTCCTGTTTCCGGTCTTTCCCCGCGACGAAACAACGGGGAAAAACACGCAGAGGCTGCTTTCAGCGCCCTGATGATTCTATATCTGACGAATTGGGTCTGTGCCTGTTTTTCGCGATTCTATTGATTGTAGTTGGTTTTGTGTTTCAGCGACAAAAGAACGGTTTGAAGTTAGTTATATAATCCAAGGTGTAATTTATTCACCGTCGAATCTCCACTTCATATAAATCTCTTCCATTAACTACCTGTCTATTGCTGTAGATGTTGTAGATCTCACTTTCAGCCTGAGGCGAAGATAAAAAAAGGGTATGCTGACTAACACCCGACGACATCGCAGTTTGGAGGCTTCGAATGATATAGATTGTTCAACTACGCACGGATGTCGACCTCTTTGCCTTCGGTGACGACTAAAACAGAGCCCCGTTCTGCCCCTGATGGCATGGGCAATGGGTTGTTTGCAATATCAGACATCAAGGTCGGCGAGGATGTCGTGCATGCTGGTGTGCCCTTTGTCGCGGTGCTCGACTCGCCGCGTCTGGAGGATACCTGTTCCGGCTGCTTTGGGAAGAAGCAGATGGAGGGAGGAGCTGATTTGAAGGCATGCACTGGGTGTCGTATGGTCAAGTACTGTGATAGAGTGAGTTTCTAACTTGTATCTGTTGATGGTTTACTCTGGCTGCTCTACCAGATATCATCACCTTATCCCTTTCGCCTCTTGTTTGGCCTTGGTATTTACATCTGAATCATGCTGACGAGGACACAGGCCTGTCAGTCAAAAGACTGGAAATTTGCACACTCTATGGAATGCCCTATCTACAAGAAGCTCAAGCCCATGGTGCTACCCAACAATGCCCGTGCTCTTCTGCGAATGGTTCTCCGTACTGAACGCGGTAAATACAGCTCACAAGAGCTGGAGATCTTCAACAATCTGGAGACTCACATTGGTCAGATTCAAGAAATCCAGGCACATCTTGACCGCGTCAATTTGACTGCCAAGGCTGTCAAGAACTACTCGGAGTGTGCTATGTCACAGGAAGACATTGCCGCCTATGCTGCCAGAGTAAGTGTTCCGCTACTCTGAAGCATCTCTGGTTAACAGCAATCTCCCAGTTGGATCTCAACTCATTCAATCTCACTACTGCACTCTATGACCGAATCGGATTGTACTTACATCCGTACGCCTCCTTGATCAACCACAGCTGTGACTACAACGCCACAGTCGGCTTCGACGGCGAGGAGATCTTTATCAAAGCCATCAGACCCATTAAAAAGAACGAACAAATCTTCATCTCCTACATCGACACCACAACCCCAAACGAAGTCCGTCGCAAGGAACTAATCGAGCGATACTTCTTCGACTGCCAATGTTCAAAATGCAAAAAGGGCAAAGACACCCCCGAAGACCGCTTCTCCAACCCGGTAGAAGACACATCCGCTCTCGAAGAAGCCGAACGCCAGGCACTAGAACTCATGCAGTCCGCCTCCGCCTCCGACGCCAAACCAGACGAAGCAATCGCATACCTCGAATCCGCCCTGAACGTCCTCCACAGAAGCTCCAACTGGCCATTAACCCGCCAACCTTATGCTTCCATCCGTGACCAGCTCATCGTTTCCCTCCTATCCGGTAACAATTTCAACAAAGCCTTCATCCAGGCTGCGATTCGGTACCTTCGCGTTGATCCAGAGCTGTATAGCCCAGCGCATCCGATTAGACATATCCATGCCTGGATCCTAGCAAAGCTTGCCATCTATATCTCTCAGGGTTTCGAGCCGAATCCCAGAGATCCGATCCAGCTGCAGGACTTTGAGATTAACTTTCACTATATCCTGTGGTATATCTTGGCGGATCTTGCTAGTAGACAGCTGGAGAGTTGTACTGTGCCGAGCTTTAAAAAACTTGTTGCGACCAACTTTGCCCAGGTGCATAATGAGTTCAAATCGCATGGTGTTGATCCGAGTACGCAGAAGGCTGTTGTTAGTGCTGAGTGGAGGAAACTGGAGAGGCTTGTTCAATATGCATTGGATAGAGAATGAAAGCTCTCTTTCATTTGGAGCAAAAATCCCAAGGTTGTACCATCCACTTAAATCACGGGTCTAGGTCTAGGTCGAAATGTACATAGGTATATGGTTAGGTATGGGATACTGTTTAAAGCTGTTATGATTCACGCCAGTAACAATAGGTACATGAAGATAGCATGAAGGCGACATGCAAATGTATATATACAAGGTAAACTATCTACCAAGCAATGAGAGTATCAAAGCCAGATCACATCAGACTCGAGCGGCCACCGATCTCATTCGAGGCCTCGCCATTAGGCATCTCGCCGTTCCGGCCTGCAACAAACTCCCGATAGATGCCGTTCAAGCGTCGACGCTCAGCCGGGCTGAGGGAAGAGCGTGTGGTAGCGAGGGCACGCTCAACGTGCTCCCATCGCACAATGATCTCGTCATGCAAGGCGTCAGTAGAAGCCTCAGCACAGTTGGTAGCTGGGGTAGCAGCAACGTTGGAGCCGGCATTGGCGGAGCCGTTTTCGAGCTGGCGTTGCCGCCGACGAGCGTTCTTGATTGCTTCGAGCTTGGCCGCAACCACCGCTGGAGGTGGCATCGAGACGGAACCGGATGCTTCTTCTGAGGATGAGTAAAGGAATTGGATGAAGGATTTGCTAGAGGCACTGGCGGAGTTCTTTGCGGCGCTGGATTTGGCACCAGGCTTTTCGTTTCCGGTGGTGCGGTCGCCCAAGGCGTCATGCACTGCTTCAAGGTGGGCATTGTACACAACTGCCTGGAGATCAGCGCCGGAGAAGCCCTCTGTCCGATCGGCAATCTCACTCAGACGAGACCCAACCTCGTCAGTCATCTTCAGCTTCTCGCTAACTGCCCGGATAATGTCGATGCGGTCCGCGCGAGAAGGCATATCGCAGAGCAGAGACTTGTCCAGACGACCGGGACGCAGCAGAGCTGGATCGATCAAGTCGGGACGAGATGTTGCAGCAAGGACGTACACACCCGAGAGACCCTCGGCACCATCCATCTGTGTTAGAAGCTGGTTGACGACACGATCAGTGACACCGGTAGAGTCGTGTCCACGCTTGGGTGCGATACTGTCGAATTCGTCGAAGAAGAGAATGCAAGGCCGGGCCGCTTGCGCTCTCTCGAAAAGGTCGCGAACGCTCTTTTCACTGGCACCAATATACTTGTTCAGAATCTCGGGTCCCTTGACACTGATAAAGTTCAGTCCGCATTCACCTGCCACGGCACTGGCCAACATCGTTTTACCACAACCAGGGAACCCGTATAGGAGCAGACCAGACCGCAGTCGCAGCGGGCATTGTGCAAAGATCGGCGCATACTTGGTCGGATACTGCAAGGTCTCCAGCAAAGTCTGGCGCGTCTCGAAGAGACCACCAATAGCCGAGAATGTTGTCGTAGACGAAGTGAGGGTGACATTGCGGAGGGATGCCGGAGTAAAGCCCTTCAAAGCACTTTCAAAGTCCTCAAATCCAAGGTTGATCGTTTTAGACTCGGCTGATAAATCTTGGACGGAGCGAATGAGTGCTTCGTTGCGCGCACGAGCAACCAGTAGCACAAGATCGCCGGGCATGTACCCATCGGTTTTTCCAGCCAGCTCGAGGAAGTCCACGTCCCGACTCAATACAAATCCATCACCGCCAGAAGAGCTTGGTCGGCTGCCAGGATTTGAGGGGTCGAGCCATGAGTCTTGTGTGTCTTGCGTAGAAGAGCTCTGCGATCGGACATGGCCATTGAGACGCTCGGTGGCTCTGTCTTGGCTTGTAAGCTTCTCCAGAACCTTTCGGCGTCCTTCCTTGTCAGGGGCCTGCATGTTGATGATCTCACGAGCGACATGACCGCCAATAATGACATTATTCAAAGACTCTTTAGATTGAGCGGTGGCCAGCAGCACAACGGAAGAGTTCATAGAGCAGTACTCTCGAACCATGGAACAAATAACTTCACTGTTTTGACGACTGCGGCCGTTATCTCCACCAACTTGCAGCTCCGTCTCCGCAGGGCACAGTTTATCGAGATCATCAAGGATTACTACTGCTTGACCGCCGAGACGTGAACACCAAGAAGCGGACATGAAGAGGCGGTTCAAGACCTCTTTGATGTTGGAAATTCGAGTCTCATCTGTGACAAGCTTCCGACAAGAAAAGTACTTGACATTGAAAAGATGTTCTTTCCGCAGGTAATGAGCCAGAAGCTGAGCGAGCGCTGTCTTTCCAGCCCCAAGGCCACCAGTCAGCAAGACAGAAGAAGACTTGGTCAAATTGGTGAGTGATTGAGAGATGATCGAATCAATCCCAACCAGCAGAGGAACGGTATCCGGAAGAGGGTCATCGCTTGGTAGAGCAGACGAAGTCGAATCAGACGGTTTCGGGATTTCATCTTGTATTTCAAGGTTAAGTTTGGCTTCAGATCCTAGAAGCCATCCAAACATCGGCTTAGCCTCTTCGGAACCACCCTTCAGGGGAGGATCAAATCGAATAATAGCGCCATTAAAGGCGGAGACAGATGGATGGCTCTCAACTTTTGGTAGAATCATACTATCAGTCAATGGGCCGGCGAAAAGACCAATATCGGAACCAGTGCTGCCATAGATAACCTTGAGGCGCTCGGCCAAGGCATCCCGAGAGGCCGCGGTATCAGCACCGAATTTTAAGCCATCCTTTTTCTTCAACGCATCGCCCATGAATGGATACACCTTGAGTGTCTTGACCGTGGACCGATGTAGTTGAGGTGGTGCAGCCTCCACACGCATGATTCCCCCCACTATATGTTCGGCGCCAAGTGCCGTGCACAACAAAGTGGACATGGCCGCATGCCGAGTGTCCGGGGCCTCCTCCCACGGTAGTAGTTTAGCTACCAGCTTGTTGGTGGGAGGTCCGGGCTCACTGGATTTCTGTTCCTGTTGAGCAAGTTGTTGCTGGGGATCTATTGGAGGCTTCAGGCCGGAGGGCTGCACAACCGATACACATGCCCAAGTTGCGCCCCGAAGTTCGTTGGATGCCAATAATTCCGGGTCAACCCAAATACGTAAACCGTCGTTTTCATCTTCTTCCATCTCTGGATCAAATGATCGATCAGCTATCAGGCGATCCACGCCTCTCAAGTAGAGAGCGCCTCTCGAATCAGACCGGCTCTTCGTGCGCACTGTACTCCCGGCACTTCGGGCCCCAGTGCTTCTCCTACTGCTCCCCCCAGCACTCCGTGGCGCCTTTGCGGTCTTTGCTCGGGTCTTCGGTGCCACGATGACCTCTGCGTCGGGCGAGATTTTCGCGAACGGAGAAGTATTTGACGGGGCAGGTGTAAGCGAGGTGACGACGACGTTTGCGGTAGATGTGGGAGAAAGGTGCAATGCGAGCGGATGCATATGCTCGCCTTCGGTCGTATTGTATGTAGGATTTGGAAGCGCGCGGATCTGCGATAAGAGATTAAGTTCCAGGAATGTGGCATGGAGCTCGATGACTGCAACGGCGACAATTAGCCTGATATTCAAATATGACAGTAAAAAGAGACGTACTCTCCCAATCCTCAGGAGTCAGGGGTTCAATGTTAATTGTATTCGCGACAGGCGGGTCAAGGTGTACAAGTAATCCGACCTGCAATGAGTCGAGTCAGTACCCCACGTGAATTATGATGTGTGGTGCGGAGAACATACCTTCTGCCCTTCGCTGAGACCAAGAAGCCTTCCAAACGTAGTATCCAGTTCCACGCTGGAAGCCTCTTGCTCCCTAGAAAAGCCGCTGTTAATGCCATCTCGGCCGACAACAGGCGCGGGCTTGCGCTTGCTCGGCATGCCTGTCCAGCCCAAGAAGCATGATCGCTGCGGGGGTACCCCATTGGCCTTTCCGGAGATGGACTTGTACTGCAGTTCAATGATCACATTTTGAGGGATCTAAGAAACGTCAATATAGCTGGAAACGAGGCAGTTGGTGAGCTGGCTGACTGACCGTGTTGGCATTGACCAGCAAGGCAACCAACGACGGCGGCAAGTTCACGAGACAGTTCTTCAACGGCACGAGAGCAACTTCCGCGGTGGTAGATGGCTTCTTGGGCGCCATGGTCAAGACGCAGAGGTGCTGTCGCTCACACAGGAAGGGCGAAGGAGTGGGATGTCTGATCGCAGAGCCCCCGGACTTAGCTCCTCCTCCACACGACTTCGCCCACGGAGGATCATTGCCTCGGCCCGATGAAGTCCACGTGACATTATCCGGATAATCACGTTAATCCGAGTACCTGACCTAGTCCCAATATAGACTAGCGTACATTCCATTGCGCGTCTTTTCGCGTTTCGCGTCTCACGTTGTCACGCGAAGGGGCTGCGTCGGCCCTTTATTCTCGGGAACCCACTTTCCACCATTTTGCGTTCTCCTTGCAACGAGCTTGTCATCCAAGCTTGATAACTGAGCGCACCTTATCCCACCATGGCTTTGAATCAATATCAGGCCCCGGTTGACTATGCCGCCCAACTGGATGCCTTCAAGGACTTCTTGAAGCATTTCAAGACCCTCCAGTCCTCCTCCGAAGCCGCTGCGACCGAGGCGTTGGAGGACTTGAACATTGACGGCAACCGCACCAGCGATGAATACGATTTCATGGAGGACATTGACGATGAAGGGGCCCAGACTAGCGCAAGGAGGCGCAAAGAGCCGAAGCTCAAGTACATGCAGATTCTGCAAGACATTGCCAACCGGGATAGCTCGAATATTGTGATTGAGCTTGACGATCTGGAAATCGTAAGTCTGCTCCACAATTGATTTCAATGATTGAAATCGCTCACATACTTTCAACTACAGTTCGAAAAAGCTCTGCCGGAGGAACAGCAGACCCTGAACCTCGTCGGGTCGATCCAAAGGAACACCAAGCGCTATATCGATGTCTTCTCACAGGCGGTGGATGCGGTCATGCCCAAGGAGACCAAGGATGTCACGTACGTCAATGAATGTGGCGCAGTGATCTATGCCGAGCTAACTTGACGCAGGTTCAAGGACGATGTGCTGGACGTCATCATGTCTCAGCGTGACAAGCGCAACGAGACCATGGAGATGGCCGCGGAGGCTGACATGGATGCTGCCGCTGCTGGGACCATGTTCCCCCCGGAGCTCACCCGCCGATACACCCTCAACTTCAAGCCGCTCACCCCCTCTGGCTCCAGCAGCGACCAGGCAGGTAAAGCATTCGCCGTCCGCAACGTGCGTGGAGAACACCTGGGTAGCTTGATCACTGTTCGGGGTATTACCACCCGTGTGTCGGATGTCAAGCCGGCTGTTCAGATCAACGCCTACACCTGCGACCGATGCGGATGCGAAGTCTTCCAGCCCATCGTCACAAAGCAATTTCTTCCTCTTTCCGAGTGCTTGTCGGAGGAGTGCAAGAAGAACAACTCCAAGGGCCAGCTCTTCCTTTCCACTCGTGCCTCGAAGTTCGTGCCCTTCCAGGAGGTCAAGATTCAGGAAATGGCAGACCAGGTGCCCGTGGGCCACATTCCCCGTTCCCTCACTGTTCACTGCCACGGTGCTCAGACACGGCAGCTGAACCCCGGCGATGTGGTTGATATCGCCGGTATCTTCCTTCCCACCCCCTACACTGGTTTCCGTGCCATTCGTGCCGGTCTCTTGACCGACACCTACTTGGAGGCCCAGCACATCACCCAGCACAAGAAGTCCTACAACGATATAGCCATGGACAGTCGAACGCTGCGCAAGATTGAACAGCACCAGAGCTCCGGCAATATGTACGAGTATCTGTCGCGGTCTATCGCCCCTGAGATCTATGGACATCTTGACGTGAAGAAGGCATTGCTTCTGCTTTTGATCGGTGGTGTGACGAAGGAGATGGGTGACGGTATGCACATTCGTGGTGACATCAACATTTGCCTGATGGGTGACCCTGGTGTGGCCAAATCCCAACTGCTTCGGTACATTACCAAGGTTGCTCCCCGTGGTGTTTACACTACTGGTCGGGGTAGCAGTGGTGTCGGTCTGACAGCCGCTGTGATGAGAGATCCCGTTACCGATGAGATGATGCTTGAGGGAGGTGCACTGGTCCTTGCTGATAACGGTATCTGCTGTATTGATGAGTTCGACAAAATGGAAGACGCAGACCGTACCGCTATTCACGAGGTTATGGAACAGCAGACCATTTCCATCTCGAAGGCCGGTATTAACACCACCTTGAACGCTCGCACTTCGATCCTGGCTGCTGCCAACCCTCTGTATGGCCGCTACAACCCGCGACTGTCCCCCTTTGAAAACATCAACCTTCCCGCCGCTCTACTCTCCCGTTTCGATGTCATGTTCCTGCTTCTAGACACACCCACTCGGGAAGGTGACGAGGAGCTGGCTAGCCACGTTACCTATGTTCACATGCACAACAAGCACCCCGAGTCCGCGGATGCTGGCATCATGTTCACTCCCCACGAGGTCCGCCAGTACGTCGCCAGGGCCCGCACCTTCCGTCCTGTCGTCCCTACAAACGTCTCCGATTACATGGTTGGCGCCTACGTCGCTATGCGTAAGAGACAAAAGAAGGACGAGGCCCGCCGGCAGCAGTTCTCTCACGTCACACCCCGTACTCTACTGGGTATTGTCCGTCTTTCGCAGGCTCTCGCTCGTCTTCGCTTCGCCGAAGAAGTCAACCGTGACGATGTCGACGAGGCGCTGCGTCTCATTGAGGTCAGCAAGGCTTCTCTGTACAACGACGGTGATGCCTCTGCCGACCACACCCCGAGCAGCAAGATCTACACCATGATCCGCAACCTCCGGGAGAGTGGTGCTGCGGCCGTTGGTGACGGTGATGACAATGAGCTTAGCGTGCGCCGTATCCGCGAGCGTGTGCTGGCAAAGGGCTTCACTGAGGACCAGCTTACCACTGCCCTCTATGAATACACCGAATTGGGCGTAAGTTTTCAATTCACGCGCCATCTATTTCAACACATCACTAACTTTCTTCACAGGTGTGGCAAACCATTGGCAATGGCTCACGCCTTATGTTTATCGAGGGTGATGATGAGATGCAAGGCTAATGAGGATGTCTTTTCTGTTCTACTCAAGGGATGACTGGACTCTGCGTATGATAAAATGCATTCAGTGGAAGTCTTTAGGCAACGGGAGTTTAGGTGTATTCGGGCAGGAAGCCGGCTCTTGTGATTTGTTTGGTCAATCAAAAGATCTTATTCCCAATTTACTCTACTTTAATCTTTGATTCTCAGGACTGTAGTCCAACGGAAGCCAATTCCATTCTCAAAAAGTAACATGCCACTATGGTCTCAGCACACTTCCTCAATCAGCATCTCAATACCCAAGCCACCAACTTAACCATTTTAAACAGCACACTTCTCATACAGGCGCACCTCATTGCACAGCTCCGATGGCGCAGCATATGGATCATCACAGAGCGTATCGCACACGGTATTCTCCGGCACAAACACCAGGAACTGATAATTAGGCATAGGCAGACGGAACTGCGAGTGAATGTCCTCGGCCTCGCAGGCTTTATAACCGGCACGGCAGGCACAGTGGAAGGTCGAGCCCGTGTTGATGCACGAGGTGGTGATATCGCAGCTATTTTGGCCCGATAGAGGGTTGCAGGTACCGCATGTGGGTGGAGTTGGGTTGGCCAGGGCCAAAGTGGCTGCCGTCAGGACCAAGATAGTGAATTGCATTTTGTTGGGAGGTTAGGATTTGGTCTGGTTTGATGTGATATGTGGGCCTGATGGCGACAGAGCTTTCTTTTATACTTGGTAGTGGTTGTATATGGTAGTTATTGTTGTCAGCCTCGATATTTCTGCGGTGGTGTTCCTGTACTCGGATTGGTCGAATCGTGAATACGAGGTCTGGAACAGGTCCTCGAGACATCACCAATGCTTGTCGAGGCTGAGGTAGATGGTTTGCCAGCTCAGGGCCAGGGTCTAGTGGTGCTAGTAGAGCCGTGGGTGAGCGCGGGGTGGATGTCTTAGTTTCTGCAGCCGTAACTCGACTCGGATCTCGACCTTGACTTTGCCCGGGTCTCTACAAGGATGCATGGAACGGGTTGACATGTCTCACATCGCTTCGAGTTTGTTGTAGTGCTTAGGTTATAATGATATTGCTTTTCTCGTATAACTAATGTTCTCAGTCAGACTGGAGTTCGAGGTCGAGAGTCCCGGGGTATAATAGGCATCAATATAACTAAATGCTCCAATAAAGAAAAGTCCTGGCAGAATTGGGAGAAAATGAAAGAATGACACCTGGGTAGGTGCTGGTTAAACTTTCAGGGTCATAAGTCGTCTATACTTCGCCTTACGTTTTCAATCCAGGAGTTTGAGTTCATTGCCCACAAGGCAGTTCGTATAGAGGGTTGGCCCTGTTTCAGATCCATTTACTTAAACATCTGCTTAGACCTCACTAGGCACCGCAACTATGGCATGACAGCGCAATCGACACGAACCACTGCATGGTTAGGCTAGCGAGGTGACATGCCTATTCCTTGGCGACCTCGACAAAGGATAGGATGCCTGAACGTAGTCCATCGGTGGCTATCAACGTGAGGCATGATGTATGCACTGAAATCTGCGCATATACGACCAAATTGCAGAAGTGCAAGCGAATGTTTTCATATGGGCTATTTTGCCTCCGGGAAGGAGATCTAACTTAGGGACTGTGCCACCATGGTAAACTTTGATCCTTGTATACGCCGTATAAGTTGAAACCAGATGACATTGTCCGAGATGGGAGAAATTCAGGTCATGAATCTCGTGGCAGTCAGATACTGTCAGCTTTGACTCCTACAGTCAAAGCTCAGGTCAAACAAGGCGAATAGAGAGTATTTAATAATTTGCATTGTTTAAAAGCCAGAATAGACAGAGACATGAATTCGAGGATCAGATGCTGTCTGTACATGCTCCATGACCAGCCATCAACCCCAAATGCCAGCCTAAAGATGCGTCGGCTCTCCAATCATACGCAAGAAAGCCCCATGAACCTCATCGGTAAGGTCGCCAGCTTGCATACTGCGCCCTTTGGCCTCGAAGGCCTTCCGCGAACACTCTCTAGTAAGACTACTTCCACCCCATGCAGCGAGAAGCAGGGTCGTCGTGGCAGACATGCGCGTGTTGCTCTCGAGCTCAGCCTGGACTTCATCCCTGGACTGCGCCTCCTTTTCGTTGTCATTCTCACCCGTGTCCCACATCTTGTCGTGGTAAGCTGCTCTCCAGGCGAGCAGGGTGCCTAGCGAGCCCGTCAGGGTATCCCCCTGGCCGCCGCTACGCTTCAGTCCTCCCTTAATGTCGGATACGATACTGGTGACTCCATTTGAGATCACATCGTGTGGTCCCTTTTGGAGAATCGTCACGCCGCCGAGGGCTTTGGATAGCTGTTCGCAAGCAGCTGAATCCTTGCTGGCCTTTTCGTCGCTTCCTTCCTGGGCGATATCCGCCTGGCTAGCCACCTTTATTCCCAGCGCCTTGGCAAGACGTCCGAACTCCACGACATTAGGTGTCAGAATGCACTCTTTGTATCCTTTGATAAGGCTGGGGTCTTCCGTTACAATAAGAAGCCCGTCGGCATCCAGCACGAATGGGATCGATCGAGATCGTGCTTCCCTGATCACTTCGGCCACTACCTTGAGAGTGACCCCATCGCGTCCAAGGCCTGGTCCAATCACGAGTGCGTGAAGACGAGGAAGCATGGCGATAATGGGGCCCGCGAGAGAAGGGGCGTCAATCGAGTTGGGGTCCTTGACGGTATCCGAGTTTGGTATTAATGGATGCACCATTAGGTTTGGAGAGTAGCTTTTGATAACCTAGAGAGTCTGTCAGACAATCATATCGGTGCTCCGTCGAAGGAATAAACATACTGGTGCCGCTGAACGTTCACAGACGACATGGCTCTGGATATTGTCAGCACCGCAGGTTTGCAACCAGCAATCTGCCCACGTACCATATCACACCCTATAGTACCCACGGGTCAATGACTTTTGCTTGAGGCTCAACAATGTTTCGAGAACATACCTAATTTGGCAGATGCAGCGGCTGAGAAGTATGGAGCTCCGGTGAAGCTTTGGCGGGGTCAGTTCAACGTCTCAGCCGGGAACTCGAGGGACATACTCAACACATCCTCCAATGACCGCTACGCGTCCCAATTGACCTGGAAGAGGTTATCAGCATTCAAGTACACGGCTAACAATGACCAAGCCATAGCCCACTGGAATTTTAGGGCGCTCGGTGACAACAAACCTTTGTGGAACTTTTCGAGCATAGGTGGCACCATCCGGCGGAGCCTGGCGAAGAGGGCCGTAGAGGAGGTCGTTACATGGTGAATTGGCTCCATGGTGAAGGTCAGGGGGGCAGAATGAAGGGAATAAGATAAAAGAAGGTGTAGAAGCGATTTGAAGGCGAGAGTAAGCTCCGGCAGCTGACGTCACCGCCAAGTGGGGCCGGGTTCTTGATTGTCACTTGGATGAACTCATATTTACATAGTGTATAGTCCGGAGCATATTTCAATGATAAAAATAAAGCATGGTATTGATAGACGCCCGCTATGGATAATAATCGGAGAAACCGAGTGGTCACCTCCTAAGGATACAAAAACGCTCATAATGCTCGACAAATAAGTCTCTCCCAGACACGATAGTAATAAATGAGAACCCTTAATGCACCTTGACAGCCCTGGAGAGCTCAACGCTTGGCTCGAGATGCAAGAGCAGCCAGTCTCTTCTGGCGCTGGAGCTTCTCCTGCTTCGCTGCCATCTCCATCGCCATCTCTTTTTCATCTTCTTTCCGCGCAAACTTCAGTGCTGCATCTTCTTCGCCCTCCACATCGTCGAAGCCAGCCTCCATGTCGGAGGACGCATCAGAGTAATAGTCGTCGTAGCCACCGTAGCCACCCTCGTCTTCCTCATCTGTCCCGAGATACTCGTCCGTGCTACGCTTTCCATGTGCCCGGCGATCATTGCCACTGCGAGCTGGTAGACCAGCCGTACCACGGTATGCGGGAGCTTCAGGTACCATCCGTGGACCCGGAGACTTGGCTGTGCCTTTGTACGCGGGAAGTTCGGGCTCTGGGTTCTTCACGGCTGTTTTACCCTTAGACCAGGCACCAGATGCAGACTTTGGGCCGAAACGACGAGCGGCTTTCTCCTTCGCCTTGGCTTCCATCAGTCGGCGCTTGCGCTCGACCTTGCTGATTCTTTCTTTAGGGGGCACAATCTGATGCCCTATAATGCCGACACGCTTCGGTGCTTGCTCTTGCACTGCCTTGGCCTTAGCCATGATATCAGCAAAGGAGCCCTTTAGCGGTGGCTTTGATGGAGCTGCAGCCGGCCGTGAAGGTCCAGCCTTCGTAGGTGTACTCTTTGCAGATGCACCATGTGTGGTTGTTCCAGGGCCATTACTGAGGGCCGGCCCCGCTGATGCAGGCTTGGGGTTTGTAGTAGAGGCCGGCTTGGGCACATTTCTGGGCGTTCCAGATGGTGCCGAGGCCCTGTTGCTAGGCAGAGTACTGGTCTTTGGGCCATCAGGCCGTGACGGACGAGGAAGCTGGTCCTCGGCCTTGCGCTTTATTCCTCCGCTGTCATTCCCATTTGCTGCTGGCCGCGAGGTAGGAGTTGCTGGTTTGGGATCGACTTTCTTAACGGTCGAGGACGTAGCTGGTGGCGCTGGGCGCTGAGAGAGCGGGGCCTGAGACGGATTCCCCGTCTGAAGTGAAGTGAGAACAGAGTCGAGGAACTGGTCGAGATGTTAGTCCACAGATATCAGGTGCAAGTGAGAAGAGCCGTACACTCATTTGGACTTGTATGAAACGAAAGAGATTGGCGCTGGCGATGTCTGAGGCGAGAGAAAGAGAAGAAGTACCGGTTATCGTCGATGACTAGTTCGACTAGGTAGCTTCATGACTCCCAAAGTGTAACCATGTAGAAGGATGCCTGGCCGGAAGAACCCGCAACCTTGAGATGTGGGGGCCGAACAGAGAAAATGCGTCAATAAGACAATAGCTTCCGTGTGATCGTCTCTGCTATTGAAAGACCAGGCAGGCAACTGGACGAGGGGATATCAAAGGAGCTGCCTTGAGGTTTGAAGCTGGCCACTGGTCACGTGCCTACGCGCCACACTCGCTTAGTATTTTCTGCCGGGCGGTAACACAGCCACACCCAGCCGCATCGCACTTTTCCCTCGATTTTCACGGCCCGTCTGTTCAGTTTCTCAACCACCCTCCGAACTCGACGTTGCAGTCTCCGCCCAATTCGCGGTTAAATCGATTGTTTCTCCTGTTCTAGACGACAAAAAAAAGGTTCGTGTCTCGCTGCCCGTCTGCATCAACCCCAAGAGTGTTGGCGCATTGGTGCTCACAAATTCATTCCAATATTTGATTTGAGGCTGACAACGAATTTTTCGCGATAGTCTATCAAAATGAAGTACCTCGCCGCTTACCTCCTCCTGTCCCTGGCTGGCAACGAGTCTCCCTCCGCCGCCGACATCAAGGGCGTCCTCTCCTCCGTCGGTATCGATGCCGACTCCGAGCGCCTCGACAAGCTCATCGCTGAGCTCCAGGGCAAGAACCTCCAGGAGGTTAGTAACAAGGCCCACTTTTGAATCGCCAAAGCGTGATGTACTAACTTGCGATTACAGCTGATCGCCGAGGGTTCCACCAAGCTCGCCTCCGTTCCCTCCGCTGGTGCTGGTGCCGCTGCCCCTGCCGCCGCTGCCGGTGGTGCCGCTGACGCTCCCGCCGCTGAGGAGAAGGAGGAGGAGAAGGAGGAGTCCGATGACGACATGGGATTCGGTCTCTTCGACTAAATGCCTTCCTCTTTGGAGCCTTAAAATTGACGACTTGGGGGGACAGACATCTAAGTGGTGCGTCCAGTTCGGGAAGCGTCTTCGCCGACTGGGGTTTCAAATGTGTATTGTTCCGGCTGTTTTGACGCAGTTACGAATCCTTCATATTTGAGCTCGGAAGAGCTCTTAGCCAATACAGATTCATCTGTCCTCCACTGTGTGTTGCATAGGACGTAGTTGTTGGTGTCTAGCCTGGGGATTTTGTTCCGAGGCAGTTAGCACGAATCTTTGTATGCCCCTTTGTTCATTAGTTAAAATGAACAACTAGCTTCGAGACATCAAGGTTATGGCTTCGATATCAGTGAGACAAAGCGTAATGGTAATACACTATCGTAATGAACCATAGATACTTAAGTCATCGCATGTTCAAAGTGGAGCCGGCCGGTAACTAATAAATTACAGGCCATTACTCAATACATACCTTTCCCAAAGTGGACTAGCGCACTAGGGCTAACCCTCGCAAATCGCTTAGACGAGCCCTGCCCACCTCGACAGTTGTGGTGCGCCCAGACGCTCCGTTTAGCGACACGATAATCCCGACAACCCATCTTCCTTCGCTTTTCGAGATCCCGTTCGAAAAGCGAGCTCAAAGGAAACCACCGCTAAAATGGCTGACATCGAATACGTGAGTTTCTTTATCTCATCCATATTTAGTCTTCAACCTCGATGCTAACAATAACAGAACGCCGAGGAGGCTGCCGGTACGTTCTTGAACCCAACCTTCATCCCAGCCATCCCGAAGAATCACCCTTATCAAGTTTTGGAAACGAATGGAACGCTTGGGAGAAATGAACGACAATATTGGATATGATGGAAATATATGCGCAGGGACGAATCTCGACTTGGATACGGGGGATGGACACGCACACGATGAACGAGAACCTAGATCGCTGACAGCGCCTTCGTCCAACAGAGATCAAGAAGAGAAGACAGTTCCGCAAGTTTTCCTACCGCGGCATTGACCTCGACCAGTACGTTTGCCCGCCAACCCCTCGCCACTCCACAAAGTCTATCCGCACCTTACGCCCGGTGCCCATGCGATGCAAGGGCAGTCTTGGACACTGTCTTGACTGTTGTCATTAGCTTTGGATCGCAGTTGTGCCAAGCGCGGTGCTGTGATGGGACTTGGCAATGAAAAATTTTTCCCCGGACTTGAATCTGACTGAATACTCTAGGCTCCTCGACCTCTCCTCCGAGCAGCTCCGCGATGTTGTCCACGCTCGTGCCCGCAGACGCTTCAACCGCGGTCTCAAGCGCAAGCCCATGGGTCTGATCAAGAAGCTCCGCAAGGCCAAGCAGGAGGCCAAGCCCAACGAGAAGCCCGACCTCGTTAAGACCCACCTCCGTGACATGATCGTTGTCCCCGAGATGATCGGTTCCGTCATCGGTATCTACTCCGGCAAGGAGTTCAACCAGGTTGAGATCAAGCCTGAGATGGTTGGCCACTACCTGGCTGAGTTCTCCATCTCTTAGTACGTTTTCACCTATCTCACGTTCCTTCGTGCACTGCTGACAACCCCCAAGCAAGCCCGTCAAGCACGGTCGTCCCGGTATCGGTGCCACCCACTCTTCCCGTTTCATTCCCCTCAAGTAAACGACTTCGAACGATTCCCCTTGGAGTGGCGTGTGGTGGAGATGGTTCTGGGAAAGGAAAAATGGAAGCCAGCGTAGTCCTCAATTGGACTTGTTTATTCAGGTTGTATTTCCAGAGCGGGTCAGCTGTTTCCGTCAATTTAAAGATTTTGTCGGCATAAAAATCACCGGGGATCTTGCACCGAAACTTTCGTCTAATCAGACGGAGTCCACCGGTATCCTGCCTCTGGTTTCGTTCGCGTTACTGGGGAATGGAGTTTCAATTTACGATATGACAACTTTCATCTCGTGCAGCGTAGCATACTGCGACTTCCAAGCCAAAAATAGGGTATTAAGTCTCTTGAAGTACGGCCCCTACGAGGGGGGTAATATCACAGGCTAGACCCCCTGCTTCGTAGTCGTCTCAGTAACTTGGCGATGAGAGAAGTATTTCAGGTCAGAACTAGCCGAACCCCGAGTGCGGATGTTCTAGATTAAAATCCTAAACGCATGTCCCAGCGCCACTATCACACGATGCAGTCGGTAACGTGATAATAGGCTTTTGCGACTACAGTATCATAGAGATAGACCATTAGGACATTGAATGGTTGGTCCCGATGGTTCCTGTCGAGTCTCGTGTCGAGTTTTCTATAGTTCTTGGCTACACTACGTACTTGGTTCAAGGGATGTAAATGGTGCCCTGGTCGATCTCGCAAACAGGTACCACTGCTTTTGACCTGTCAGGCTTCCTCCAAATGAACGGAATATATGAACCTACAACACCAAGTAAACGGGGTCCTATGCTTACGCAATGAGGCTACGGGGAAGCTTATCGAATAGCGTTAGATTGTAGCAGCTCGGTCGTACGCAAAATCAAGTTTCGAAGGATAGGCTAGATGAGCAGTGAGCTAAGCCACTGGGTCACTTCTGAGCACATCCAGGAAGACGCAGAACTAGATAACCTGAGCCCTCTAAGATGTGCTTAGAGGCCTTACTATTATATCACGTGACTGGTTCTGAGCAGCTTAGTGAGTCTGCCCGGACTGAGGCATTTGGAATAGGAACGAGAGGAAATATGGTACGTAGAGGTTTCTAGGTACGGACTGGTAATCTTCTAATGAACTAAGTAGGTTCTCTCATCGCCAAGTTACTAAGACACAATGAGATGTTGTGCTGAGAAGTGGTCATAGACATGATTGAGGATGACTGATGATCATGATAATGGATGATGATAGGGGAGTTAGATGATGGGGGAGTTGCATTATTGGACGGGAGGGGTCTTGGGGCATCTTGCTTCACTAGTAGAGAATTCCTTATGTATATTCAGCCTACCTGCGCAGTGGATGTGATGGCAGTGTAAGTATGACTAGCCTTGACACTCCATCTACCCTTAGCTCAGCCTTTGGTCTCGCGTATAACTTATGATTGACCCTATTCTCAGCTGTTGATCCTCGCCCATTCGCACAATGATGATAGTCTTAACCCCTTAAATTATCAGCAAGTTAGGGTCATGAAGCATCAGGGTCCACTTAATTAGAAAGTGCCGAGAACCGAGCTCGTTAGGGCAAATAACGGCGTTAACGGCGAAGGGTGAATGGCAGGGTGTGAACAAAAGCTATATAGGATGTCTATTTCATAGTTCAAGTCTCATTGGCGCTTACATTAGCTAAGTAGCGAATATGCAACTAGCAAGTTAGCCAAGGGCGGGCTTAACTCCGACCTCCGACCGTACAGGGTTCGGGTATCGGCCACACCAAAGCGCAATGTAACAATGGAACCGAGGCACCGATTGCCGAGGACTGCGGAGAAAGACCACGTTCCACGCTGCTTTCTTATAGTTCTTATAATCTTCATCGCTTCCATTTGTGTTCGATTCATATTTGACATACTTAACTACGACTTGCCGATTCATCTCTCCATTGCGTCTGCGTCTGCGTCTGCGTCTCCCCCGGATCGGCACTTGGCTCTTCCCCACAATATGCCCGTGTCCTCCAACTACCCAACGGTCGACATCCCCAATGTCGACCTCTGGTCCTTTCTCTTCGAGCGCAAAGACAGGCCTTTCCCTGATAACAAGAGTAAGTAGTTGAGTGCCTTATGGTGCTTATTCCAGGAATAAATCACGTTCTAACGTTTTCCCAGTCCTCTACCAGGATGCTGACACCAAGCGACACTATACATACAAGGGCCTGAAGGATGCGGCTCTAGACTTTGGAAAGGGTTTAAGGGCCCTCTACGACTGGCGCAAGGGCGATGTACTCGGCATTTTTACCCCGAACTCCATCGACACACCGGTGCTGATGTGGGGAACACTCTGGGCAGGCGGCATTATCTCCCCAGCCAATCCGGCCTACACAGTTGAAGAGCTGGCCTTTCAGCTGAAAAACTCCGGTGCGAAAGCAGTTGCCACGCAGGTCTCCGTACTGTCCGTTGCCGTCGAGGCAGCGAAGAAGGTTGGCATCCCTGAGGACCGCATTATCCTCCTCGGGGACCAGCGAGATCCGAATGCTCGTTATAAGCATTTCACTTCTGTTCGGAATCTCTCAGGTGCTACCCGATACCGCAAGCAGAAGATTACACCCGAGTCGGATTTGGCGTTTTTGGTTTACTCGTCGGGAACTACTGGTGTTCCCAAGGGGGTCATGCTGTCGCACAGGAATATTGTTGCCAACATTCTACAGCAGGCTCTGGGCGAGGGTGGTCGTCTTAGTTGGAATGGAGGTCCTGACGGGCAGGGTGACCGGGTTTTGGCATTTTTGCCTTTCTATCATATCTACGGTAAGTCCAAGATGTTTCATATGTACTTTTGGGAATGTGTTAACGGTGACTTTCTAGGACTGACTTGTTTGGTCACTCAGGCACTTTACAAGGGCTACCATCTTATTGTCATGTCCAAGTTTGATATTGAAAATTGGTGTGCACACGTGCAGAATTACCGCGCTACCTTTAGTTACATCGTTCCCCCGGTGGCGCTCCTTCTGGGCAAGCACCCCGTCGTCGACAAATATGACCTGTCCAGTCTGCGCATGATGAACTGCGGCGCAGCGCCCCTCACGCAGGAGCTGGTGGAGAATGTCTACTCTCGTATCAAGGTTGGAATCAAGCAGGGATACGGTCTCAGCGAGACCAGCCCCACCACACATACACAGCGGTGGGAAGATTGGCGCGATCATATCGGCTCCGTCGGTCGCTTGATGCCTAACATGGAAGCCCGGTACATGACCATGCCCGAAGACGGCTCTGAGCCTCAGGAAGTGAAGTCTGGCGAGGTCGGTGAGCTTTATGTGCGTGGCCCCAATGTCTTCTTGGGCTACCACAAGAACCCGGAAGCTACCAAGGAGTGTCTATCAGCCGACGGCTGGTTCCGTACCGGTGATGTAGGATACCAAGACGTCAAAGGGAACTTCTTCATCACAGATCGTGTGAAGGAGCTGATCAAGTACAAGGGTTTCCAGGTACCTCCTGCCGAGCTTGAGGGTATCCTAGTGGACAATGAGGCCATCGACGATGTGGCTGTTATTGGCATCGAGAGCGAGGCTCACGGATCAGAGGTGCCCATGGCATGTGTTGTCCGCAGCGCCAAGAGCAAATCTTCCGGCACGAGTGAGGAGCAGGAAGCTGCCAAGATCGTACAATGGTTGGACAGCAAGGTCGCTCATCACAAGCGTCTGCGCGGCGGTGTGCGCTTCGTGGATCAAATCCCCAAGAACCCCAGTGGAAAGATCTTGCGCCGCATGCTGAAGCAGAAGTTCAAGGACGAGGCTCAACGCCCCAAGGCCAAATTGTAGATATCTTTTCAGTATATCAAACTACAATACATAGACTTTAAAATACAAGCATATCCATTGCCAAAGTAGGTAACTCAAAAATGATGAACTTTTGTCCTAAAATGCATCTTATCCTAGCTGTACCAACCAAAAATGATTCATCTCCCTAAGGGAAGAACCTCTTCACCATTCCCTCAACATCCTCCCCCTCAACAGCATCAATCTTCTCCTTAGCAACCTTCTCAACCGCCTCCTCAATAGGAAGATCCCCATTAACCAGATCAAACCACCCCTCCGTATCATTCCTTGCAAGCAACTGATCCGCAACAATGGCAACATCCTCACGCGTAACAGTCCCACGCCCATTAGGCGTGATACCAAGCTCGACCTTGCGCGTAGCAGGCTCATCACTCAACCCACCAGGACGAAGGTTAATCGCCTGGAAAGGAGACGCAGATTTATCCTGCTTGCGTCGCGCTGCCAACGCAGTCATATATTCATCCGCCTCTTGTTTCGCTTTGGCGTAGGTGGGAAGTACTTCGGTGTTTACATTCACGATCCCAGCCCATTGGTCATCGGGCATCCAGTGAGGCTGCCTCTTGCGACTGCCTAGATATGAGATCATGAGGAATTTGGTTATGCGAGGTGAGGCGAAGGAGGCGGTCATGAAGTGCTTCGCGGCTTCTTGGTCGATGGCGATCGTTCTGGAGGGACCGCCTTTGCCGCCGGCTCCTATAATGATCGTGTGTTAGTCTATACAGGTATTTTGTATTCATATAGTGTAGATTGGGGTAGATGGATGAATGGATTTTCGGACTCCGCGGAGCTTGACTGGGGGATGAGCGTACCAGCCGACCAAACCACATAGTCTGGGGCCACGGAGTCGAGAATCTTCCTGGCATCTGCGGCGCTCTTCACGTCTTCCAGGCTGGAGATAAGCACTTCCAGCTTGCCTTTACGGCCTTGACCCAGCGACAGGATGTCGTTCTTGTGGTCGGGGTTGCGTATCACGCTGGTGACATTCCAGGCCCGGTTGAGGAAAAGGGGAGTCATGTGGAGGGCCACTTTGCCATGGCCACCGAGTAGAAGGACTTGCATGGTGAGCTGTGGTGTATCTAAGCTGATCAGAGATGTTGGCAGAGAGATTGAGGATCGATGTGTTGCTCAGCTCAGGTGGAGGGGTCGATGTCGTCATCGAGCAGAACGCATGGTTGCGCCGGCTAAAAGCACTCATTGGAGGACCTGGCGACGACTCACTTGGTTCCCGCAATTCCTCTAGTCTTGATGCCCATTTCAATAACAATTTTGGCAGACTGGTTCAATTAAAGGAGTCAACACCCTATAAGTATTCTCGATGAGTCTAATTCTAGATTGCTTCCGCCCAGACAAACTTGTTTTGTTGGGTTCTTGGTGTGCTGTCGGAGGGCAAGTTCCTCATCCATAGTGTTCATATACTTATTTTTCGACTTATTGACTTGGAACCTAGTAATTCAATATTTACACATGCGGAAGAACCTAGGTATATTGTTTACCTAGGTATCCGTTCCCCTGAAATAGCTCTCCATATCCTCCAACGCATCTGCAATGTGATCGCCAACAAATTTGTCCGGGATACGGCGCCACCATTTATGATGAATGGATTTTAGGCCCCTTTCATATTCGGACTTATCTGCGCCTTTTAGGTTCCACCAAGATCCGAGGTCCTGCCACGGCATCTGGCCATCTGTCCTATGGGCACAGTTGAGAAGGTTCTGCTCGGGGTAAGCCGAGTCGAATGCATTGGGTTTATCGAGGAGAGCGGAATAGTAATCGAATAGATCCTTTGAGGGATGCAAGACGAAGAACCCTGCGTTCATATAGTTGTTCTGTTGGTAGAATTCCTTGCCGGGCACAGGTGGCAAATTCAGTTCCACCCATGGATCGTGGATGCCGGCAATCATATAGGAGGCGGGTATAGTGTCGTTGGTTAGGACTCCTGCTTGAGGTGGTAGTGTTTGGCGGATTTCGGTTGCCGGGTGTGAGAAAATATCGTGGATTGGGCGGAAGATGACCGAGTCAGCGTCGAGGAACATAATTTTATCGTAATCTGTGAGCTGCCATAGATTTAACTTGGCGAGCACATCCTTCCATCGACCCCATTTGGGTTGGATCCAGTCACGCACAAAGCTCTCCACCGGAACGATGGTGGCTCCATCATTGCTAAGAATCTCCCGGTGTCTTTGAGGCACGTCTTCCGTCACAAGGACAAGGAATGGAATATCTGAGCTGTCGTTTCGGGTTCGAGGATTATGGAGGAGTTGAAATGTGAGAAGGCGAGCTGCTCGGAGGTAGGGTTCTTCGACATCCGGATACTCGACATCGCCTTCGCCGGTGAGGAGCGTGGCAAAGGCGTGTCTTTCCTTCGGAGAGTCCCCCAAATGGAAGGAATCAGGAGTCGAAACTGAGTCCCGGTTGCGCAACGTGATTACAGTCCATAGAAAGACGATCGTGCAGAAAATGATCACACCAGCTCTCTGCAAATCGGGTAGAACACGCGAGGTTTTATACAGCATCATGTCAAAGGAGCCTCGGGTAGAGAGCGCTGTCAAACGCTCAAATCCGTGGACCCCGGTGATGCTGGATACTGGCGAGTGTGATGGGGTGCAGTAGTGCGGCTGGAGGTTTTTGTTGCTTGTGCCGTTCGAGCCCCGCGGAAAATTACAGCGTGGGGGCCAATGGAAACCAGAATTTAGAGTAAACAGTATAACTAGATCATACCAGCTAGGCAAAACACAAAGACAAGAAATAAGCATCAACCCCGGAGAGCTCACTAGGCGTAGCGGGACATACTACCAGATGCTACGCATAGAAAGAAAGAAGCTAGTCTGCATAAGCGTATCATGATAATGCTAGAGAATAACGCATGAATGACGTGAGGGAGTATGAATGTGACAGTTTCGCCAGGTTTTGAATCATCGATAAGGTTGGCTCAATTCCTGATATTCTCCTTCAATTTCCCGGGGGATCGATCGATTGATGTGGTGTGCTTCGCTTTGTGATCTAGGGATACGCCAGGAAGAATATTCTGCGATTTCTCAAGTCGACTGAGGGACGTAGTAGCAAGTATAGAAGCAATATCTGTCGTGCCGTTTGCGGCTAGGACGGAAATCTCGTCCCGATCGCGAAGGACCTTGTCGATTTCTTGTGCTTTGCCAGAGGCATGTAGGATGCGGGCGACCGTTGCGTGGATCTCCAGTAGCTCAGGGGCTGGAAGGGCATAGCGTGAATCATGCTGATGGAACGTAACGCTAGTCTGCGTGAGACTGAGCAAATTTGGCCTATAGCATTTGATTCGGTACGAGTGCTTAATGTCCGTGGCCTCGAACGCAAACACGAAATTTCCGAACTTCCTGTGTAGGTCTGCGCACGTTGTGATCGCATTGCAGTCGTTATTAATTGACTCATGGTCAAATGCGATCTTCTGTTTCAGAGAAGGGAAGCAACGATTCAGGGTCACCCATATAACGGCTTTGTCGCGGGCTTCCTGCTCGTCCTTCCAGGATCCAAGCGAAAATGGAATGATATGCGCGCATTCAGTGTACTCGGCCGGAGTTGTAATGTCGTCACGATCCAGGGTACTCACTTCCGTAAAGCCCGTGATCACACATTTGTTTCCATCCCGCCGGAGACAGTCCCTCTTTAGGCGTGCTTGGCGAACAGAGGGTTCTGCCATTTCCGCCAAAATGTTCTCGATCGAGTCTTCCATGCCAAGACGAGAAGAAATACTGATATTCGGCGTGGCTCGGAGAGTCTTGAACGGACTAAGTAGATGATTCACCAACGACTCCGCGTGTATGCGAACATCTTCGTCGGTGTTGAATGACCGAAGGTCAGTTTCGAGATGAGATTTGCCCTCTGGGGGCAGGAAGTCGAGAAAGGCTGTCAAGACTCGCACAGTGTCATCTGTGCTGCTTCTAGCAGTGTATCGATTTAGGCGATCCATTGTGAGGAGGCTCTGGATGATCGCAGGGAGTGGATGTGAGAAAGTGTGGACGAGGAAGGAGCTAATCTTTGTTAGTCGATGGCTTATGTCAACAATACGCGCATCTCGGGGACCTGGTACCACAAAAGTATCTCCGGATCAGGGCAAGTATGTGTAGATTCCGATGCTCGACATGGGATAGCCGTAGTTCTTGAGGGGCGAAAAAGCTTTCGTGTGAAGAGAAAGTTTTCGGGTAAAGAGATCCTTTGAAGTTAAAATAATGTGGTGTAAAATGATACAAGTGGGAGGGTGACAGGACAATTATTCCCAGGGGGCTTATCCCCCCAGTGAGACCGTCAGTGTAGAACAGGTAGTCATTATTGCATCCTTGCGGATGACGGGCATTCAGACCTGTGTTGAGAGAAGAGAAAATGCTGCACGCTCAGCCCTACCTCCGATGAGGCCCCAACGAGTAGCCGTCACTATTTCATTTCCAGTGACCTGGTCATGACAGGCGGTCCGGTCTACTCAGAAGAGTGGAGAGTAAACGGAGAAGTTGGTGGGATGGGCCCGCAAAGGGATGATGATGATGGGTAAAGAAGGGGAAGAAGACAGCGAGCGGGGGGTAGAAGAAGTGGGAGGAAAAGAGAGAAAAAGAGGACGGCGTCGGAAAAAGGGTGAGATACAAGATGGCCGGAAGCTCGTGAATCGGATAGTGTACCCTATGTGGGGGATCCACCATATATACTTATACTCTAGGCTACGGAGTAAGTAGTTCACAATCTCAGAATAAGGACAAAATCTGAAATCATATTGAAATCATCTTCAATGACTTTGGAACCTTGGAACCGTGTCACCCTCCCGGATAAGCTTTCCATTGTAACGACCGATGGGCAATTGCTATTTTTGAAGGCTTGTCTAGGACTGACTATGCCCTACGTCCCACACAAAGTACCTTTGTATAACGAGATTGCGGACTAAGCTTAGGACTAGGTAGATTTTAGGTGTCCTCATAGTTAACTATACCAGCTTACAATTAGAATACGCACTGCTATTAGTAGGCCTCGCGAAGAATCACTGTCTCTCGCTATTTATTACTTGCCGTTTTCTGTCGGTGTTCTGCTATTGCCTATTGCTCTTCTGGCGTCCGACATCGTGGCATGTGTAGGGTTGGACTAAAACTCCGCGCTCCCCCACACCCCCCTTGGGTGTCCGCATTTTCTGCCGCATAATGTAAGACGCCTATTTACCCTTTTCAATGCTTGGCGTGGCGGGCTTGAATATTTGGGCATGTTTGAGATCTATAACTTGATAGTATAGAAGCGCTCGAAATCAGTTTCATCTTTCTACTCACTTCGTCGAACTATACTTTGCATCACGCCGTACAAGCTATGTCATACCAACTATGGTTACCCTGTCCCTGGTATATCAATACGGTAATAAATAATGAGATAGAAATAGCCATCGTATCATGACTTTATGGGCTGTAATATGTCTGGAAAGACACGTTTGTAAACAAGCCAAACAAACCGGTCGGTAGAAGATGCGGTCGGTTGTTTGGCTACTACTTATATATAAGTAATAAACATGCGGAATAACAATATATTCGGTCCACCGCGGTATTCGTACCGACAGAATACAATAAAATTCACAAGGAAGAAATTCAAAGCAAAAAAAGCGCGAAGCAGAGATGTATGCCAATGCTGATACTTCTCTGCTTCATGAAATTACAACCTAGGTGGTTATGTCTTCCATCTCACTTTGTTTTCTCTGTGTCTCTCTCAATATCAAAGTCTTTTGGAGGCGCAAAGGTCTTCCCCTTTTCACCTAGCATGGCGTGAAATGGACATCCGGTAGCCTCTTTCTTGTGTCGTTTGATGAACCAGGGCGCAAAGTCAGAGTCAAGAGCCCGGTAACCGGAGATTTCCTGCTTTTTCTCAACCTTCGATATCTTCTCCTGCTGCTGCCAATAAGATGCGGTTGGGTCTGGCAAAACCGTCTTCACAAACCAGAGGAAGGTGCCGAAAACTAGGGTGATAAGGTAATCCAACAAGGGGTTAACGGGTTCAATCTGGCAAGCTTTCAAGGTTGTAGGCAACGATAGGCAGATGGGGATTGCACGGCCCAGCCAGCGCAAGCCGGGCGGGAAGAATCGAAAAGCGAATTGGTCAAAGCAACCTTCTGCAATCAGATTCGCGCGTTCAGTTGCTATCCCCATGCTGGATTCGATCTCCTTATTGAACTTCTCGATCTCATCCCAGCTGTTAGGGAAGCTATGAATCGGCTTCCCTCCGCAATGAAAGAGTTTGGCCATCTCTCTCCAAAAGATAGCCGCGGCCACTTTCTGCTTCTCGCTAAAGCCAGGTAGACCGAGTCGGAGGCTCAACCGGTGCATGGTTGTTGCGGTGTAGGTGAGAGTATATATGTAATCTTCATTGTGCTCAAAATCTCCCGGGAATTGTTTGTTGTAGTAGACATGGATATCGTTGATGTGGTCTACCGACTTCTTCGTAAGTGGGGAATGAGGCCCATGCCACCACCATATCGCGTTATTGTTGGCCGTCTGCTCGACTCGTTGGGTGGCTTTGTAGACAATCTTTCCGCCATCTGACCGCCAGACTGCGCGGGATCCTTGCTCCGTGGCGATGAAGTTGGGGAAGGTCATTGCGTAAACCAAATTTAGCAGAAAAGGCGTTAGCCCGTAGCCGGCTGAGAGGCGCCAGATTTCCTCGTAGTCTTTCTCCGGATCGAGAGATTCAATTCTCTGCTGGATCCATTTGCGTGGCTTTTTTTGTTCGACGGCCATGCTCGATAGCTATGCAGTTACGCAATATGACGATATCTTAGAAAAAGGCTTTGTCGGAGTAGAAATCCAGATTGTAGGTTGTTTCTTCGGGGGGAGGGAGAGGAGGGAGGGAAGAGTTCGGCAAGATAGATCGAATCAATTTATCCCGCGGCAGCAGATTATCGAGTAAATTCCAAGCCAAAGGTCACCATTAAATATGAGGCACTGCGGCCTGTCAGCTGACCATAGTTCGGATTGAGATGGAAAGTGGAGGCCCCGGGGAGTGATTGATCTGCACGCCTGGTCTTTCTTTCAAGAAACGGATCATCTAACTATACCTTCCGGTTCCGCTTAGTTATAACGTTATTCCGTTACCCGTGTCCGACACGATCATGTGACGCTATCTTGCGGAATCTACGATTGCTTGAGAAGCCTAAGGAAATTCGGAGCAGTCGCGGGGAAAGAACGGCAGCATTGTGCCGCTCTAGGACCATCGACCACTGGAGGCCGAGAATCGTCATTTTTCCGCAGTTACCCGCCATAGGTTTGCACGTACCTAGTAAGGATCAACGTACAGTAGGCTTGCCTTCCGCTTACCAAGCCAAAATATGCCCCACATACATTATATCTATACTTGGCTGCCCGCGCATTTGCCGGCACATACGTACCTAGCCTAATTCGGTTGGTTCTTTTGTACGAAGTCCAAGGTTCGAATTGCAAATCAATAATCGGAACTACCTAGGTGTCAGCCCTGGAGTTGATTTGTCTACTTCCCAGCGTGTGGAGAGGTATGATTCATAACCGCTGTTTCCTGATCAGGATACGGGCAATTGGAGCGTGCAGTCAATTTTCTTCTCTAGAATGATTGTCTTGCCGGCGGGATTGTAATAGCGCGGGAGATGTTCCTTCACTAGCGGAAGAGCACTCCTGCGTTGTCTTAGCAGATAGACAAACAGAACGGTTTAGGGTACTTACACGGACTCGGCAACAACTTGGTACGGTTTGGCAGCTCGACTTAAGAGCTCCCTAGCCACAACGGGTACCCAACGGTCCTCTGGCGAGTGTTCAGAAAGGCAAAATCGCGCTTCCAGCAGATATTTTCGAGAGAGTCATGTTTGTCGCAATCGTCTCTCTTTTGACTGCCATTCAGCAGAGTGTCGAAGAAATCCAGAGCAGGCTGGAAAGTGACCAGCTTGCGTTCACGAAGGAATCTGATGGGTGGGTCGCAGTTCGAGAGAAGATACCAATCCTGTCGTCGCTGACTTGAGGATTTGCCAGCGGAGCATCCTCAAACTGGGGTCTGCATCGAGGACACTGGCTCAGAAGCTTTTTCGAGAGGACTGGACCACCCAACCGCTGGCCCGGTAGGAGAGGTGGCTTCGGTAGGAGAGGTGGCTTCGGTAGGAGAGGTGGCTTCGCCGACTGCGGCAGGATCGTTTGCGTCCTGGGTCTTTTGCTTCTTCCTGGCTAAAGGGCCAAGCTTCTGCCCTAGTTTGGTTCCCTTCATTATTGTTGGCTCCGAGTCGTAGAGTAGAAGTGACTAGCAGACTGTCCATCCACTGGAGGATGGTGAGATCTGAGTCAAATTCTATTTCGTAGGGGAGAGTGGCATATATGGGCAGAAGGCGTAAAGATAGAAGGACAAGTGGAAGTATAGACAAGGAAGGAGGTAATATTTGTTAGTCGACTGATCAGGTCAATAATCCGCGTATAATAGGCATCTCGGGGACCTAGTATAGTAGTACTACGGCAGGCGATAGAGAGCAAAGGGATATAATTATTTTGAAGTCCTATATATTAAAGAATATAGGGAAATATATAAGACAAAGGGCAAAGTAAGGGCAAAGTAAAGGTAAAGCAAAGGTAAGGTAAGAGATAGAGAAGTAGATATTAAATTGTGCTCCTACCTTTAGAGTTATAAGAAGTAAGTAGTTTAATAGTTTAATATTTTTTTATTTTTTTAATATGTACAAAACTATCTAATTTTTTTGTTGTTTTCTTCTTTTCTGCTTTTTTTTGGTTTTTGGGGTTCCGTATAAATTCAAATCGGTCCGTCATCCATTGCAGACTAGGGCCTTTCACCATGGGCCTGGTTCCAATCGTCGACTTGTCCCTGAAGGTAGCGGTTGGTTACAATGTGGCCATTGTTCTTGAGATACCTCAGAAAAGTGCGCAGGAGCCTGCGGTCCCCTTGTCGGGAATTGATGGGATCCTTCATGTCAGACCTGTTGCCGATGATGTACATTGCATGCTTCGCACGGCTTAGGCCAACGCTCAGTCGTTCTGGTTCCATAGTGAAGCCGAGCCGCTCTGTGATGGTGAGGTCGAAAATCACGATCGAGGATTCACTTCCCTGGAACCTATCGATCTTGTCAACCTTGACATTGATGAGGTCGAGGTCGGTCTTCTTCCTATGTGCCTTTTCTAGCTCGCTCAAATAGAGTCTGTATTGAGCCTCGTAGGGGACCAGAATCAAGATGTCTTGAGCCTGGATCGACAACTTTGTTCGGGCCCTGCAAAGCAACCTGGCAAGAGCGACGCCTACCACGACATGCTGCGCGTTCCACCAGGAAGAGTCTCCATGCTCTTGCCTCTGGTAGGTTTTATTCAAGTCAACAAAGAGCAGATTAGTCTCCTTGTTGAAGAAATCCTTGTTCCAGCGCCGAAGAGCTCTAGCACGCTCATTGCTGCCATGACCAGTGCTCCCATGAGTTTGCAGGCGGCACTGATAGAACAGAAAGCTCACAAGCTTCCCGATGTCAGGGTGCATCCGGTGCTGCTCCTGGAGCATGTTCAACTCAAAGCCTGCAAAGGCAAGGCGGCTGAAAAGTGACGACTTCAACTGCTCGTGGAATGGAGTCGATTCCTTGGGACAGGTGACAATTGGCCGAAGCTGGAAGTGGTCGCCAACTTGCAATATCGCAGTCAGGGATTCGTTCTGAGGTGCCGTGTAGTTGGCCAAAAGAGGCCACAAGATCGGCTCCATGATTTGCGCAGCTTTCTCGATGACGAGGACAATGGGTTTGACCACGGTGTGCACGGAAGGCTGGCTAGCGCAAAAAGGAGTGCACACGATCACAGCAGCGTCTCGAAGAGTGCCATCGCGCAAGATCTTCGTTTCAGCTCTGAACTCCTCCATCACTGCTGGGGTGAGCGTCCTGTTGTCCATGTACTGCCTGAAGAATAGCAGAAACTGTTCGTACTTGGCTGGCTCGCTTCATGGGGCCTTGACCAAACCCACCTTCTGCAACATACGGTGGCCAAGGCTCAGCTCAACATGCAGAACACGGCTGTCCGAGATCCCTGAGACTGTGCGGGATGTGCGGTTGTGATGCGCACTGATCATGTTGCGGTACAACTGGGCAGTCCGATCCAGAAGCCCTTGAATGTCATCGCTGTCGTCATCCGGCTGTCGAGTTTCTGGGGCCCTTAGCCTTGCTCGCCTTTCAGCTGCCGGACGCCAGGCAATTTTTTGTTCAGTTTTATCTTGGTGGAGACGAATGACGATGACAGGGGAAGCGTCTTCACGTCTGGAGTACTGCTCAATGACCGTAGCGATTTCTGACGCGACATTACTCGCAAGCTCATTGGTCTGCGACACAATCAACACCTAGTGAGGGGACTGGGTAACCGTGTTCAGACTCTGGAAGAATGGCAAGAGAATGCGGTGTGTGAAGTAACTCTTCCCTGTTCCGGGAGGACCTTGCAAAGTAACCATGAAAGCAGGCAGACGAGAGAGACCCTTAAAAGCGGCCCTCTGTTCCCTGTTGAAGTGATCTCGGAAACTCCAGTCGCATGCTTGACGGTCAACGGTTCGGTAGAAATCAACCTTCGTCGTCGTCGTGGCATCATTGCACAAGAGAATGTCCCAGAGCTCCTTCTTCTCATTCATGTCTTTGTACAGGTCGTGGTTAGCGGCGATCACGCATTCGTATTGAGTCGCATCTATCGTAGTCCGTGCAAAGACCTTTTGCGCAGGGTGGTCTGCCAAGGCGTGAGCAAGACTCCGCCCATTCAAATTGACCCATGAGAGAACGATCGGCTCCAGTGTGGCATCGGTTGAGACCTGGAATTCCCCGTTGACCTTTGGTCGTTCCATATAACCAGTCGCGTAACCGATAGGGGCCCACAGAGCGTCTTCGACTAGATAGAACTTCCATTTGTCAACGTGCCCAGTGGGCTCCGAAGTCGCGGTGTCATCCTGTTTATCAGCTTCTTCCATGGGTGTATCTAGCTGGGCACGAATCTCTTCGACTGAGACGACAGGCTGTGACTGGGCAACTTCCTCGCGTGGCAGTTTTCCGAAGTGCACGAAACCAGTTTTCCCGGGACGATAGATTCGACCACCGGTTGGTTGTTTGATGAAGATCTGGTATAGGCGATCACCAGCATGGGGAACAGCGAGTGTCTTCATTGTGACCCTTTCTTCCTTAGCTGAATTCAGAAGCTCCATATCATACTCGTGCTGTGCAATGAAGCCGTAGCCAAGATGAGCTGTGTATTCCGCAATCTCGAAGAACGAAGACTTGTTGCGGGCAGGTGGGATCTCTGGCCGGTTTTCCGGTCGAACAATATGTCCTCGCCCTATCTGTAGGAACGGCTTCTGTGGATGGTCCCCGAACCAAACACCGTAAGGCCAGAAGTTCATTTCACTGAAAGCTTTCTTCTGTTCAGTGAACACTTGTTTTGCAGCCTTACCCGGGCCAGAGAAGACCAGGTTGAAAGTGGATGCCTCTTTCACTTCGCGCCGAAGGGCTTCCATTGTCTCTGTCTGGGAGCCGTATCTGCGCTCGTTGAATAGTCCCGCCGCATGGATAGATGCATCAGTAGTGAGCTCGAGGCGCATACAGAAGAGTTCGTTGGCGGCAATCAGATCCTTGGCGTTGGGAATATGCTGCAGAATCCATTGAGGACAGATCAAGTACTGCTCATCAGTGCGTATCTGATCGGCGAAATTCATGTCCTTGAACCGAAATGTCTATGAAGCAGTTAGCTCAGTCACCCTACAACCCGATCATCCTTGGTGTAAGGAAGGGAAGAGAGAGGGTCACGTACGCGTTGCGTCAGAGTTGACAGGATTTTGAGGTGCATGGCTTTAATGGAGTCCGCAGTGATGTAAAAACTGGCTCGGTCACGACACTGGCGGACTTCGCCATTGCTGGACGACTCGAGGAATTCGATGATGATACGAACCTCAAAGTGTTTTATGGGTTCTTGGTGCCAGGAGATAACATCCACTGAGATGCATTCGCGCCTCCCATCGTCAGACCATGTTCCAAAGATGTTAGGTCCGTCGTCCATGAACAGCAAGGCCATGAATTTGTGGCCACCACGCAGAACCTGCGGCAAGTAGGCGGCGGCAGCAAAGTCGGTGTGATCAACGTCTTCCGCCATGATGATAGACGATAGGAGATGAGAGATAGATGGAGACGAGAGATAGGTGGAGATGAGAGATGGATGGAGATGAGAGATGGATGGGGATGATAGATGGATGGGGATAAGAGAAGGTGGAGGGGGAGAAGAGAGAAGAGAGGGGTAGGAAGAAGAAAAGAAAGGAGAAAAGAAGCCTTAAGTAGTTAGGGGGATAGGCAACGATAGAAAAAAAGGAAGCAGAAGTTGTGAGTAAAGATCAGGAATTTGGAAATCAGTGAATGAGTTGGTGTTTGGCTATATCATTACCAGAGTGCTTACCACTCTACTAACAACGTGCCCATGAAAAGTAGACCTTCACTATCGCACCCTTATAGGTGGCAGGCACTCCAGTCCACTATGCAGAGACTCAAAAACAGATTTAGAACCACTAGGTAATGAAACCTCGGGGCAAGTCATCACTGTTGCGCTCTTAGAGAGCAAGAAACGACGGGCGGGATGGTTTACCCCCTTGAGGCCCTTGACCAAGGTGGGTTGGGTCATAAGGAAGAGGAGAGTAGGATAGGAAGGAGGAGAAGAGCAGGAAAAGAAGGAGCTTAAGAAGAGGAGTCAAGTGGGCAGAAGGAAGGTTGACAAGGCAAGAAGAAAGGCTAATGAGAGGTGGTCAAAGGCGAAGAGGGAGCAGGTGAAGGGAATCTGGACAATTCCACACGGGCATAAACATCACCAAACTCAGAACAGAATACACGCACCCGATCAAACGCCAGGTAAGCCTGCTAGAATCGCCCGTTCGCTATCAATACTACATACCTCTTGTCTGCGTCTAAGACTAATTTTTATGTAGAGTTCATAGGCCCTTTCAAAAACAGCTCTGAAGTTTAGGTGCGGTCAAAGCTCCACTCCGCTCCGCTCCGCCATATGCCAAGCCTCCATTCTCTCCGCTGAGGGATCGAAGGATGGCCGTGAGCACAGATAGTGATAGAATGATGTGACATCGCTAACACCTCTGTGGGCACGGCCTGCCGAAGAAGTGGCGCTATACAGAAGCTATAGAATGTCGAGGCCCTACGATGCAAAACGCCGCGAAGAAGTGCCGAGCAACCAATTGATGGATGCATCACGGTTCCCTTCACCAGTCAGCCGGGCTCATAGCCTGACAAGAGAATAAGCGAGTCCTCTACGGTTACGCCAGAGGAGGTCGGGGAAGAGAGAACTCTGTTACTGTTCCGCTCTCTAGTCGGATTTTTGCAACAGTAAACGATCCCTGCCGTCTGCTCTCTAGGGATGGGATTGATGTTGTTCTTTCGGAATCTTATATTAGTTATGCTCACCTTCAGACTTTGCAACGCTATATCTTCGCATCTTTAGTCTTGTACAAATGCGGCGGTTTCCATATCAATCACTGTCTTCCTCTGTCAGGACCGGGACAACCCTCGAGCTCCTCGTCGGTCTCATACCGATACTTGCACCAGAAGCAATACCGATACGTATTGCGTAGGTAGGTGACCAATTTGCGCAGTCGCTCCGGGGGTTCGAGCGCATTGAAGGCACCCAGTTCTGGGTCTTCCTCTTCCAGCTCCTGCTCCACGGCGGCAGTGTAGGGTTCAAGCTTGGTCCCCAGAGCCTGCTTATCTTTACTCTCAAGGTCAACGTCATCATACCCGGGAAGCCGTGGGGCCGGGAAGAACGAGGATGAAAGAGAGGACTGAAGGGTGTGGCGGGCTTGGACCGAGCGTTCTGCTCCTCCCGTTCACGAACGAGCCCACGATAGAGCACGTTGGTCTGCAAGATGGGCTTGATATGCTTCGGTTTTTCGTCTTTCTCTTGCGATTTAGTCTTGTTTGGATGCCGTCTTCCTCATCGATCACGCTATCAGGTGACTCTTGATCTCCCTCATTTTTGGTCTCTGCATCCAATCTCTCGGCCACTTTCAGTGCAACAGAGAAACGTCCGATTCAATGAATGAGAGAAAAAAAAGGGCATTTTTGCTCATCGAACGGCGGAAACTCATGTCGGGGACGATCCGGATCCAGATCTGCCTTTTCTTCAATTTTAGTTTTAATTTTTTCAGAGTTTTTCTTCTTGGCATCTTTAGTCCCATACAAGGGACCCAGAGAGTCAGCTAGCGCTACTTTCGCTTTACTCTACTTAGGTACACCAACTGCTCTTTATTGTTCGTGCAGATCGATACTGCCGACCATATAGAGTATATGCTTCACTTTTGAAACTCCCTCGAAGAGCACTAGCATCTCAAACTTAAGCATCTCGTGAATCAGACCAGACCTGTAGGAAATGTAGGGGAATACCAGATCCGGATTGACTCCCACAATAAATTGAGTTTACCGGGTACACTAGTCAGGGGCACCGGTGCGGTGCTGTCCAATACGAGATGACGGGGAAGTCATAGCAGTTTTAGGGTGCCAAAAGGGGGGAATAGGGCATCCACTTTAATGTACCCACAGTGCGTGGTTGTAATGTGATCAGCTCAACAACAACCAACATAGCACCAATACTATGAAAAGCTAGCTCATTGTGTGGAACCTCAAACCCACGCACTTGGTTCTACTCCTTCAGTCCCACTGCTCGCCCTTACCAAAGCTGCGGAATCCATCCGAACTACATAGAAGGTCCGCGGGCCAAAATCTCCAAAAAGCTTACTCCGGGTTCAACAACGGCTGTCAGGACGCCCTAAAACGCGACCCAAAAACTGCACTAGTGAGTTTGCTTCCCTTTGACCACTTTGGGATTGATATGATCTCATGGTCCCACAGAGATAATCCGGATTCCTGGGTCTTCTCTGATGAGTCCAGAGATCCCCATCGCTCCGGTTATTTTTTTCTGCCCGACTATGAGACCCACGACAACAAAAATAAACAAATAAATAAATAAAATAGAGACAAAATTAAAAGGACCCGGGATTACAGCATCATCCCCTAGACCATACACATAGGTGCAGCATACAGTAGTGGCACAGCATAGCCTTATGAGAGCGCATAGAAGATTCACAACGGGTCCACCCGCACCTGCACGATGCAGGAGGTCTGCGCGGTCAGAGAAAAGCTCAGGGATTGGCTCATTTTGACGGCGACCGCCGCTAGTATGGCTGATGCATCTCTACAGGCATCGCCACCTAGTATGGCTGATGCATCTCTACAGGCATCGCCACCTAGTATGGCTGATGCATCTCTACAGGCATCGCCACCTTCACGGTGGGATTGCTGATTGCTGATTTGGCAACTTGATAATGAATTGCATTGTGCCCGATGCATCGAGGCATGCAAGGAGTTATATTGTTCGATCAATCTATAGTGCTAGTACTCAGGTCCAGACTGACTATTGAGATTGGGGCCCATTGTGCTAACTAACCCGTGTCCAGAGTTCTGGAAGCCCTAGTCACTAGTGGTCACGGACTTTGCTTACATTTACCGGTTGATCAAGATCCGAGTCACTTTGAACTTTGAACGCGAAACACAGAGGTAGCATACCTAGGAGACTGGGCTGGGGTATTTATTCAAGTGGTCAGTCCTAGGTCCACATGCCGCAGCACACGCGACAGAAATTTACGGGATGTGATAGATTACATGTATGTAACGTACATAAATGCAAGGGACCATAGAAAGAACCCGGTATGAGTACAATCCATGGATGCGAGCGCGGGAAGCCCCTGAGTTCCTTACCTTCCCTCATGGGCATCTGGCATTGTAAGTATGAGTGACAGGTGACAAACAAAGAAAAGTCCAACTTGATGAATGAAAAGAAAAACATTTTTGATCGTCTGAACGGTGGACACTCATGTCGGGGGACGATCCGGATCCAGATCTGCCTTTTCCTTTTCTTTTTCTTTTTTCTTTTGGGGAAATTAATTTTAATTTTTCAAAGTTCTTCTTTTCTTTCCTTGGCATGTCCATACAAGGGACCCAGAACACAGCTAGCGCTACTTTTCTCCCCCATTCCCAACTCGCATTCCTCAACGAGGTTCTAGCATTGTGGAATAATTACTCGCTCTCACGTCCAGTCACTCTTTTCTATCGTCGCTCTGTCGACTTTGATCTTCTCAACACGCCTTGACCTCCAGCTGCAGGTCCCGTAATTGACGACCCGCTCTCTTTTCCTTCGTGTGATCAATCTAAGCCAAATCCCTGACCCGACTTTCTTGATTGGCGCGACACCCCTGGTCCGATTTCCCTGTTATACACGGTACGCGAAGAGATCAATCCGCGGGGGCGAACTAGACCATTCATTATCCTACGCTTTCTCTTCCCATCGCCAATTTCCCCCGCGCTGGACGGTCATGCCGCTCTCTTTCTCCTAAGCCCTCGGTGAGTGTCTAAGGCAGGAGATTCATTTCGGGACTGTGAGAACTGACTGTTACTTGCAGCAGCCACAGTCGCTCCTTTCATATACCCTCGTCCTTCGTTTAATTCCCCCTGTTTGACTGCAGCCATTCCTTTCTATACCCACAACACGACCCCACAATGAATCGATTCCGCAAGCACAAGAAGGACAAGGAGAAGGCCAAGGAGACCAAGGAGGATTCGCAGAATGGACCAACACAGACAGCAACACCCGTCTTCAGTCTCAAGCCCAAGAAGAAGGAACCCGAGCCGCAACCAGAGCCGCAGCCAGAGCCGGAGCCCGACTTCTCAATCGCTCTCCCCTCCACAGATAACTTTCGGACCAGTTTACTCATGCCGAAGCTCTCGGCTCGCTTTAGCATGCTGAGAGAACAGGACGACCCGGAATCAAAATTGGGGAAAGCCAGCGATGACAGTGTGCTGTTCCCTAAACGCGCCTCCCGATTGAACCTCTTCGGCCACAACCTAAGCATGCTCACCGATATCGACGAAGTCTCCTCGAATGACGGTAGTCGACCTTCAATCGCTTTGGGGCGCACAGACTCTTACGCATCTGGCGGCGATACAGGATACGGCACCGATGACGATCGATCACATAACGGAAACATTATGAGCAGAGCCCGCCGAACAGAGGGCAACAATTTGTTTGGCGGCCGACAAAAGGTTTACCGAATCCCAGTGCGGCCCTCGGGAGGCACTTCGGCGGCGGCTGACAGCCGAGGCATGGGCAAAGCTGTGTACGAACACGATTTAAACCTGTCCGCTTTCCAGCGTTTGAGGCTCGAAGAGAAGCAGGCGCGAGCTGCCTCCGAGGAGGCTTCTCGGGAGAGCGCTGCACATGAATATGAGGATGCCCATTCGACTATCTCATCTACACAGCGCACCACCTACTCCTCGACTGCATCTGGACCTGCAACGGATCCACGCACCTCCACAGCCGCTACTTCAATGGACGAATCCCAATCGCAAGCTTCCAACCAGGCTACAGAGTCCCAAGCAGATTCCCCGCCGCCGTCTGCCATGTCAATCCCAAAGACCGGTTCAGTCCGATCTCGTCGGCTGTACGGTCAAGGCCTGACTCAAGCTGCTCAGAACCAACAGTCGTCAACTTTACATCGCTTGGAGGGTTTGAGCCGCCAACGCTCTGGTACCCCAGATCTCCTGCCGATGAGCCGCAACTTCTCCCGGAGTGCCTCCAACCTGCGTGATCGCGTGCAGAAGCTCAACTTTACCGAGCCGACTTCGTCTCTGCCTATTAGCCCTCCTTCATCGGCGGCCTCGCCGCAGCGCGCTCCTATGTCGGAACCGTTGCCCAAGGAGCGCATCTCACCTACAGCTGCTGCGTTCGGGTCTGCACCTCCCCTGAGCCCGCCATCAAGTGAGACCGAGCATGGTGCCTCATTGCTGGCCGCAGCACTCAACCCCGAAGACCGCGGAAAGGCCACCGCCATGGGTCTTTTCAATAGGCCTTCCACTGGTTTTGACGAGCAGGCTTTCGCGCGCCGCCAGCTTCAAATGCAACAGGGACGTAACACACCCCCATTGCGTCCTCCTTCTTCTCCCCCGCATCGCCCCCTGCCTCAGGAGCCAGTGGGCCATCAGCGTGGTCTTTCTAAATCCAGCTTCCGCTCCAGGGCGGAATCGGCTTCTTCTCATTACAGTAGCGATGCACATAACGGCATTGATCATTTTCGGTCATCTAGTGTGGAGGCATCCCCTGGACGGCCCGGCATGACAACTTTCTATGCCACTTCGACTGCCAGCGATTCCGGGGACGAAGGCGACGATCGCCGCTCTTACGAGCTTTCGTCTGCCACGTCGCTAGCCACCGAGTATGGCCCTTCTCTTCATCATTCCAGCATCGCATCTAAACCGCCGTCCCCTACTGGAGACCACCTTGAGACTCTTCCCGAGGTGAGATATTCGGACCTTGGCGACCTCAGGCCCATCGAAGAAGACGATACTATGGATGAGGCTCACCTCTCAGATGATGCTGGGGACCTTACTCCGGAGCGACCCGACTCGCCTCTACTTCATGGTGGGCTGAGCGGGATTCGATCTCATCTGCGTCAGCCCAGCGACAAGTCCTCCATCTACCCACCTCCATCTCCAGGTCTGCCAGCAGAAGACCCCAGCTCAAACAGGCTTGACATCGAGGAGCCTATCCCCGGAGATTCACGTAGTCCCTCCGCTGCAGAGCATCTTCATGAAGGAGATGTTCCCTCCTCAACTGAACAGCAGTATACTTTAAGCCGTGGCAGCGAGGATACATCAAGCCGTGGCAGCGAGAATTCATCTGAGTTCACTGCTTCCCCAGGAAATGGCTCGGACCCGAATATCGCCTCGTGGAAAGGCGAACTGGCCTACCACCACCGCCGGGATGGAAGCACTGAGACTCAGAAGGAGCGCGAAGAGTTTGCCATTGAGCTAGCGAAGCGACGCAGAAGGGTCCAGGAGAAGCTGCGCTGTGCCGCGGAAAGCGAGAGCCGATCTGCCAGCCCTACCCCTGGCCGATCTACCCCCGAAATTAAGCCTGGCAATGCTTTCTCTCTTTTGAAGTACAAGGCGAGCAAGCAGGAGCTCCCCAAGCAGGACCAGAAGAACAACGTGTATGCCTATAACAACTCTTCCACGCCTGCTTTGCCGTCGGATGATTCCCGACGAGAGGAGGAACGTCCTTCATTTAGCTTTGGCCGACACGCCAACTCGAGCTCTCCCCATGTCGGCGAGCGATCATTCCGATCTCGTATGCCCACTCTGACCCATGGCAGCCGAGATGCATCGCGTGGGTCGAGTCGCAGCCGCAATTCTTCTCCAGCTCAAAGAGAGCGCTCTGGCTCCGGTGGCTCCGGCCGTTCTAAGAGCCGGACCAGGCGTGACCGTGACGATCTCAAGACGGTTGAGGAAGGCACCGTCATCGCACATGAGAACTTCGTTGACCCCGACAACTTCGAGCCTCCACTTCCTGCCTCTGTCCATGGCTCGACTCGCCCTTCAATGGAAGGTAATGAGCCTGGCTATTTCGACCGCTCTGCTTCAGCTGCTTCTGGCAGATACCGCAGCATCAGCCGATCTGGTACTCCAAGCTTCCAGTACGAGCGGCCATTCCAGTATCAACAGTCGTCCTCAATGATTGGGGTCTCCCCACGACCATCGCCCGCTGCTCCTCCTTACTCCGCCAACGCCACCCCTCCACTGAGCGAGGATCACTCACCCACCAGCTCGGCGGGGGGTGGTCCTAACCTACCACAACGGGCCCCAGGGTACAACCTGCTGCAGAAGCGCAGTGTGAACAAGAAGCTCATCTCCGAGCCGAAATTTGTGTCTTCCACATCGAATGTTCCTACTGTTGGACTGCCAGGAGGATCACCGGCCACCGGTGCTCCCCCAGTGCCACCCATGAATCCTCGCCGTCGGCGTGGCACTCAGCCTATCCTGGGCGCCTTCAAGCATGATTCACCGCGTCCTGCATCTCCTGCTCCTAGCATTCACGACCAGGTCAGCGCCTTCGGCGACGAGGAGAGACGCCCTCGCTCAAGAAGCCGCAGCCGCCTTGGCAAGACCTCAAGCGAAAGAGGTAGCATGAATACCAGGGCGCGCCAAGAAGCAGTCGCAAGCCCCACCCCAGCCGTTCCCTCTTACCCTCCTCCGGCCATCCCCGCCAACGGAGGAATGTTCTAATCACCCACTCTTTATCATATTTCCTTGCCTTGTCCTTGTCTGATGTCAAACTATATACCTATTGCACGTCCTCTACCTCTCCGAGATTTTTCTTGTGTCTGATTTCTCTCATTATACTCTTCACGACTATATACCACCTACTGCATTTCTTGAGCGTCCCTACCTTGTCTCCCACTTTTTTCCTTTTGTTTCTCCACAATCATTTGGCAGGGGTGTAACCAGGTGTAACTTAGTTTCAATTGATTACGTATTGCTTTTTCTAACTAGCGAGTATTGATAATAGACTTTATACCCACGATGTGGTTGCCTCATTACATACCAGCGCCCAGACATTAATAGTCTAGTGGACTCCCTGTTGGAGAACCCCATTACGGCAATAGTGTAGGTACCGCGGATCTTCTTAGGCATATCCTTAAACTCCGGCATCATGTTTTGCCTGGCACTTGTCCAGGTGATCGATAAATGCCTTTAATTTTCCCCTGCATTTCTTGAGGAAAATTTGTGGTTGTTAATCTGAAACCCCATCTGAAACCCCGTCTTGTTACAGATTACAGGACACTCACTGCACTTAGCCGGGTCCCACTTTCTTCAAATCTCACTGCACCCAGACAGAATTCCTAAGTATGTAGGTACTAGTCATTGTATGCCATGGTAAGTAGGTATCTTACCTACACCCTGTATTTGTTTTAGTCTGTTTCTAGCCTTTATAGCCACTATATAATATAAGAAGTAAAGCTTGGCAATGCGCTGTGAAACCTTGGTTGCAGATGTTTGCATATGTAGGCGTAAAGTTGCGTCCTGGGGTGCAGTCAGCGTAAGGCTAGATGCAGTGACCTATACGGAGAGTTACCTCTTGCTAATCTGGCTTCCCCCCTGCCTTCTGGGCACTACCCGCTATCCACCACTACCCTTAAACCAAGGCAAAGCAAGCTGATCTCACGACTGCCGCAGTGATGGTTACCTTGAAGACCTATACTACCAAATCAACAAAAGAAATTGCTGATATCACCCACCTTTCGATTTCAGAGGTTAACAAGATCTAGCGCAGATGAGCGAGACTTTGACGCATAACTCAATACCATGGAAGACTCGTCTATTCAAGATTCTCAGCACTCTGACCGGTCAAGTAAGCAACCCTAGCTCGCATGCGACAGATACTATAGTATCAAAGGTTCGCCGATACCACTCTTGCTGAGAGAAACCTTGTGCTGACCTACACGTGCAAATTTAGCCAGAAACGAATCAGTATATTTACAATGGCTGCCATCAGTTGTGCTGCCAACTTTGGGAACTTGTTAGAAAGGTTATCATCTATACCAGTGGCTATCACGTAGTTGAACACGTATACTTAAATTATACTGTAATTCCAAAGCATATACCGAGCTCATTCAATAGTTTCATGATTAGTTAACTATCTGTAGTGTCGCCTTAGTTAGACAGCGCAAGTCGTTGATGACTACGAGTCACGTGCGAAATGGTGCCCTGATCGAGCTTAATTTAACCGCGTCCAAAGCAAATCTCTCTAAAACCACTATTGCTGCGTATTAGACTATAACAACAAACTTTTCTGCATTAAACAATGTTATATTTTGGTAGAAATAGGGCATTGAGATGTTATTACCGTGAGCTTTCTATCACACGTGTCATCAAAGAATACCGTGAGTAGGCCGTACTATGTATGTATGAGCTAGACCAGAGCTGGACAGGAGCCGCAAGAGGCGCAAAATAATGGAATTCCAGCATCTGGTATACGGAGGTCCGGATATGAAAATTAGAATCAAAATTAGGGAATTTAGAGGGTCCCGCGATGATGTCGTTTAGCGCTATACTCTTACTTTAAAAGTGGTCATATGATATTGCCACGCCGAGACCTTCCATTTACTTATTCCAACGCACCTCACTCACGTTTTTCCCCTTTACACACGCACCCCCTCCACATTCTTTTGTAACCCCACGCACTTTGGTTTTGTTTTCTTCTTCTATACACGCACTTACTCTGCATACGCGCCTTACTGCTTTGGTCTATATCACCACGCACCTCACTCTTGTTTTTCCTTCTACACACGCACCTCCTCTACATACGTACCTCGCTGCTCTGGTCTGTATCACCACGCACCTTGCTCTCATTCCTCCCCTCTGCGCACGCATCCTGTCGCCTTGGCAAGTAACTCCACACACTTCTTTGGCTCGAAATGCCACGCACTATATCTACTGACTCGACTGATAGATCCCACCCATCATGGCTCCAGCCTACTCGAGGGTGGCAGTGACGCCGGGCACTGGAATGTACTATGGGCAGCTTAAGGCCTGGCTTCAACGGGTCTTATGGGAGATGTCCGCACAACACTACCAATCGCAACAGCAGATGATGGTAGTTGATCCCAGCGCCTCATCCTCATCTGCCGCGTACAACCCTTCTTTCCCTCGGTTCCCTCCATTCGCTAGGGCAAATCTTATCAACGACCTCTCACAGGACTGGCCATCATACCATCCCCCACCATACACTAGTGGGGAGTATGAATTTGTTGCAGGATATGAGTACATAGAAGAGACAGACACTGAGGAGGCAGACACTGAGGTGGAAGAGGATTTGCGACACATTGAAACGGCAAGCGATAGGAACCGTTCTTCACTTGATCTTACTCAAATCCGCCCAGTAAGTCCACAGCCGCCGGTCGTTGAAGGACCTTCTCGGATAAACGCACTTGCCGAAGAGGAACCTCACTCTTCTTCCTCTGAGGACACTGGGTTTCTCGAGTCACCGGTCATCGACCGACCTAATAACTCCCCCAAACGAGTGAACAACTCCACCAAGCAAACTCGACGATCTGGAAGAGCCAGACGACACAGAAAGAAAGTTCCCAAGAAGGTGAAATCCGAGAAGATGGAAAAGATTGAAGAGCCCCCTGAAGATGAGAGCACCCCTACCCGTCCTGTTACCCCCCAGAACATCGATGCTGTTATCATTGCTACTCCCAGAGCTCGCTCACCTTCATCTTTCCCTTCGTGGCACTCTACTCCTTCTCCACCTTGGGAGCCTGTTGTGAGGCGTCAGAGGTACACCAAAGAAGAGAGAATGGGGTACAGAAGGGAGAAGGCAGCCACTTCTGGACATCCTATCACCGCCCCATGTTCAGCTTCTCAGAGTAAAGAGAAGAACAACCTCCCCCCTCAACTCACTCAGCCCGAGATGAACACCATCTCTTCAGTTATTCACCCCACTCAACCTGAGGAGGACAACACCATCTCCCCTCCACCCACTCAGCCCGAGGAGATGGATATCTCTTCAGTCATTCAACCTACTCAGCCTGAGAAGGATAGCAACATTCCCTCTCAAGTTTCTCAGCCGGAGACGATGAATATCTCTTCTGTCATTCAACCTATTCAGCCTGAGGACAACACCACCCCCCCTCAAGTTTCTCAGCCCGAGACGATGGACACCATCCTCCCTCAAGCTACTCAACCTGAGGAGGATAATACCATCCCCTCTCAAACCTCTCAGCCCGAGAAGATGAACGACATCCCCTCTGAAGTCACTCATACCGACGAGATGAACACCATCTCCTCTCAAGCTACTCGACCCGAAGAGGCCAACAATATCCCCTCTCAAGTCACTCATACCGACGAGATAAACACTATCTCTTCAGCCATTCAATCCACTCAACCCGAGGATGACAACATCATCCCCCCTCAAGTTTCTCAGCCCGAGATGGACAACACCATCCTCTCTCAAGCTACTCAACTTGAGGAGGACAATACCATCCTCTCTCAAATCTCTCAGCCCGAGATGATAAACGCCATCCCCTCCCAAGCTGCTCAACCCGAAGAGGACAATACCATCCCCTCTCAAGCCACTCAGACCGACGACATGACCACCGTCTCTTCACCCACTAAGACTGAGGAGATAAACACCATCCCCTCTCCAGCACGGCAACCCACTACTTGTCCTATGATTGTCGATACGGAACAATGGCGCAGGAGACTCCGTGAACGTCAGCCAGAAATGGACAGGAAGAAAGCCTTCGAGGAAGGGGTTCGATATGCACAAGAGATGCGCGAGGATGAGGATAGGCGTGTCGCAGCTGAAGAGGACCAAAGACGAATGGCGGAGGCCAGACAATATGCCCAGCAAGCTCGAGCTGCATACACTCAGCAAGCTCAAGCATATCCCCAACAAGGCCAAGCTTACTTCCAACGAGCTCGACGATATCCTCAGCAAGGTGGCCACACCCAAACAGGATACTTCTATCCGAACACCATGCCGATGCCAACTGCATTCTCTTTTCCAGGGTACCAGCCTCAGCGCCCCAATACCCTCGCAGTTCCAGGGTACCAGCCTCCGGGCTTCAATACCCTCGCTGTTCCAGTGTACCAGCCTCAGACCCCCAATACCCTCGCCGCTCCAGGGTACAAGCCTCAGGGCTCCGATATCTTCGCACGTCCTCCATACGTACAGCATACTCCCCAGGGCATGTATCCACAGATCTGGGAAGCTATGAACACGCCTGGCTGGAGTTTTGATGAAGCTTGTATGAACCAACAAAAGCCGAACCAGTGTCTGTTTGATCCTTCGTGCTGCCAGCATCGGCATCCATACGCACTACAAACGGGGCATCCCTTGCCGGTTCACGAAAGTTGTTGCTGTTACCATGACCGGGTTAGATGCTGCACCTGCCTTACACCGGAGCAACAGAATGCGCCGGCTCCTCCAGGAATGCATCACACTGAGATTCCCGAGGCAAGATGGGGCCACGACTACAACCCTGCCGCTGGTGCAGCTCCTGCAGCTTTTGCAGGCCCCGCTGGGCACCGCGGGAACGCTAGGCACAGTAGGCACGCCGCATACCGTCGCCCTGGTCCCGTTGGTCCTGAGGGCGTCCTGATTGACGACGGTGTTGGAGGTTTCCTTCAACCAATTCCTGGCTCCGTTCGACCAGCTTCTGGACAACGGGGCCCCGATGGAGGTAGAGACAGTCAGAGCTCTACTTCCTCGGGTAGTTACGGGCACAACCGAGAGGGATATGGACCTGGGCCATCCGTATCGAACACTCCCACGCGGCCCGTACTACAGGGTACGGTTGAGTCGTCGGGTGAGCAGCCCAGAGAGGGGCCGAACCTATCACTTGGGCCATCAGATAGGTCTGAGAGACCTACCACACCAGGTCTCACCTTGGTTCCGGCCACTGGGCCAACCACCCCACCCGGCTCTCCCAAGAAGAGCTGCCCTCAGAGCGTCGATCCGAAGGACGGCTCGGCTCGGCGCTCTGTTGGCTTGGGTGAAGACTCTCGCGGCCCTCCTTCCGAGGGCACTCTGACTGAGAAGGCGGGGGACGACAGGCCCGAACCTCCCACGGGCACAAAGGATGAAGCAGACATCGTCTGTACCCTGCATCAGGGTCCAGGGGACATTGATGTCTTCCTCATCCTGAAGCGCGTGGGGGACCTGTCGGGTGAGTCTGTGACCAAGCAGGCTCACAGGGCTGTTATTACCCGTAACAGCCCTTCCCTGGCCGAAGCTCTCCGAGCCAAGAGTGCGAGTGATGACAACATCACTCGCCTCTACATTCAGACTGGTGCTCGGTTCAACGCCGGGTCTACCTTTGGCCTGGCTCTCCAGGCGCTGTATGGCCGGGAGCTTCTGTCTCAGCGGAACCTTCGGTCGGAGGTGGTGAAAGGACTGGGTCTGGACCCCGAGAAAGAGGACAGCACCTTCCCCTTCTCAATGCGCTTGGCGCAGATTGACTTTGCTTTCTGCTACGCTTCGGTTGGTGCTTTCTTTGGACGCCCAGACATTGTCAGATGTGGGATCCAGCTGGCTCTTGACCTCCTCGACTGGGAGAGTGTTGATTTCCTTCTCGCCTGTGTTATGCGTGTGGACGAATACATGTTGACTCTGCCGAAGATGAATGTTCCTGCTCCCGAGGTTGGTACCATCGAGGCCGCCATGCTCGGTGGCCCGTACCAAGTTGACTTCCGCTTGGTCCAGACAGAGCTGATCATGAAGGCTGTTTTCAAGTACATGGTCGAGAATATCCAGCCTGAGTTCAAGCTCTACGAGCGTGCTCAGGCCACTTTCATCAAGACTCGCATTCCGCCTCCTATCTGGACCCTGCCTGGTTCCATGTCGTTCAACATGAAGCTCGAGTCTATCCGTTATGGGAACAAGCCCTCGTACGCCGACCTCAAACCTAAGCGCGTCGACATCAACGTCATGTCCGCCATGCTCATCACACTTCCATTCCACATGTTCATGCCCTTGATGGATGAGCTGAAGAAGACCACTATGATGAACGCGGATCTGATGAAGGAGATTGTCCAGAGGCGCGAAGAACGGCGCTTGCATGCCTTGTACATTCATCATCACCGTAACATTCGACCGGGAATTATCAAGCAGGCCTACTTTGATGAACTGGCCTATCGCGAATTCGTCACCTTGGACCCTACCCAGGACCCAAGTAAAGTTACATCTTGGAAGATCTCGCGTGTCTGGGTCGGATTCGACTTCCCCAACAAAGCTGGTCGGACATCCCGTCCTATGACTACCGCCGATCTCCAAGCAGCCAGTGGTCCCAGCTCGAATGTCGAGGCTTCCAATGCTCCCGGACCGAGTGCCCGGACGGGCACGGGCAGGAAGAACAAGCCCAAGAACAAGAAAAAGAACAAGAAGAACTAATTGTTCAGTCACTTGTCCCTTGTTCATCGATTTCAAAGATGTAAAGCAGTTTCATTTTCATCGTTTTTATGCTGAACAGTCACGAGCACGGTACGACACTTCACGACAGGTTGCATACATGGGGATTTCCTGGCGTGGTTTATCCTGGATTTATTTCAATTCTGACTTATCGAGATTGTGCATGGGGAGAGATTTTCTGACATGTTCTTGATATTTGTTTTTCGCGTTCGTTTACCCATTTTTCATACACTGATAATGCAATGGGATGGAAAATATGTTCATTCTTCCCAGCAAACCCAAAACACCTGGGCATAGCGTAGCCATTTATCCAAAGGTGTCATCTATACAATGTACTAAATGCGACATCTTACTCCTTATCGGGGAAGCCGAAGGTGACACCGAACGGAGGGAAGACAAACCGCTGGAAGGACTTGCTGGCAGCCAAACCGTCAGAGTATTTCTTGATCGTAGCCATATCCTCAGCATCGAGATGAATCAGGTCGGCGCGGTTAGCCTCGATACGCGCTGGAGTCACGGACTTGGCGAGCACGGAGGAACCGCGAGCAATATGCCAGCTGAGCAGGACGGTGGCCGGGGTGACGCCGCGCTTCTTGGCGACGGCGACAATGGGCTCAGCGGTGAATAGGGGGCTGCCGGTGCTGCCCAGTGGGCTGTAGGCGGTGATATGTATACCCTTTGCGTTGCAGTAGTCAACGATCTCCTGCTGGGGCAGCGAGGGGTGGTTCTCGATCTGGTTGGCGGCCGGGATAATGGTGGACTGGGGCAGAAGTTCCTCCAGGTACTGGACACTGTAGTTGGAGACACCTATAGCCTTAGCTTTGCCGCTAGCTACGAGCTTCTCCATATCCTTCCAGGTCGTGACGTGGGAGTGGCTGTGGATAATGTCCCGCGAACCATCAGGAAGCTTGGGGAAGACCGGATGGTTTCCTATATCCGTTTAGAAGAGATTCTAGTAGTTGGAAGTAGAGATCAACTGTAACTAACCGTTAGGATTCATGGCTAAAGGCCAATGCATCAGGTAGAGGTCGACATAGTCGAGTCCGAGGTTCTTCAAGCTGGTTTCGAGGCCCTCCTCGACGCGAGCGTGGTAGGAACACCATAGCTTGGTGGTGACGAATAGTTCCTCGCGCTTGACGACACCCGAATCAATGGCCTCCTTGATACCCTGACCGACCTCGTTCTCATTTCCATAGCACAGAGCAGTGTCAATGTGACGGTAACCGACCTTGATGGCGTGCGCGACGGCTTTGGCGACTTCGCCGGGAGCGGATTGCCATGTACCCAGACCCAGGGCAGGGATCTCAGTACCGGTGTTAAGCTTGAAGCGGACGTCGTAAGCAGCCATCGTGTAAATCAAGGTGACTCGTAAATTATAAGAAGAGAAAAGCGGACATGGTCGATGTAAAGATGGAGTGACTCCCCCACGTCTTTTGCCCCGCCTTTCAACTCGGCTCCGATCTTCCTTTCTTTTTTCCGTCAATCACACTCCATTCCCCAATTCCCGCTTGACATCGTCACATTTGGAATCTGTTTGATTCTTCGGAGGCCAGAGATGCTCCAATGGTTAACGGATGAGTACACAGAGCAGCGGTTCGTCCCTAACTCAGGGAATATCGTGAAATACCCCTAATGTACCATGTGTACACGATACTGCGAATCAGACGCAGAGAACCAGAGTCAACATGCATCATCGGGAACCAGAATCCATGTCTCGTCGCTTGGCGCCGGTGGACATCATTGCGATCTCTGATTCGATGCGGTGGACTCTGCGAGTGGGGGCAGAGCTTCGGATTCTGGTATCCGCGATGTTGCTCCAGATGGTCCTACCCACATGAGAAATCATGGCTATTCCCAGGCGACCTCGAGGAAATGGACTGTCCATGAAGGCAACATTTCCCGCTCTGCATCACCTTACATCGGAAATCTAGACGCGATTCGCTTATTTCGTGGAGACGAGCCCTTATATAGACAGCTGGATTCGCCCTTAGATCCATCATCTCACACTTCTGTGCAGACTTTGCAATCTTATCTTGACTTTCATCTTGCATATTTCCCTTCTCTATCTCATATATTCAAAATGGCACCCGTCGCCATCGCTGACTCCCCGGTCCCCGTCTTCTACAAGAAGGATGGCCAGGCCCTGGAGGAGATGTCCGATGCTATCGACGAGGTCAACATCATCAAGGCCAACATGAAGGTGCAGGGGCAGGAGAAGGGCCTGTATGATGAGTCTGACTTTGACAAGAACAAGGATAAGGCCGGCTTCCGTCAATACGAGGACGCCTGCGACCGCGTCAAGAACTTTTACAAAGAGCAGCACGCCAAGCAGACGGTTGCCTACAACTTGAAGGCCCGTCACGACTTTCGCAGCAAGACTCGCGCCGAAATGACCGTCTGGGAGGCAATGGAGAAGCTCAACACTCTCATCGACGAATCCGACCCGGACACCAGCCTTTCCCAGATCGAGCATCTGCTGCAGTCCGCCGAGGCCATCCGCCGCGACGGAAAGCCCCGCTGGATGCAACTGACAGGACTGATTCACGACCTGGGCAAACTGCTCTTCTTCTTCGATGCCCAGGGCCAGTGGGACGTCGTCGGCGACACCTTCCCCGTGGGCTGCGGCTTCGACGAGCGCATCATCTACGGCCGCGAGTCATTCAAGCAGAATGAGGACTTTGAACACCCCATCTACGACACCAAGTTCGGCATCTACAGTCCCGGCTGCGGTCTGGACAAGGTCATGCTCTCCTGGGGCCACGACGAGTACCTCTATCACATTGCCAAGGAGCAGTCCACTCTGCCCGATGAGGCTCTCGCCATGATCCGCTACCACTCCTTCTACCCCTGGCACAGCGCCGGTGCCTATCACGAGCTTATGGATGACCATGACAAGGAGATGCTCCGTGCAGTCAAGGCTTTCAACCCCTACGACCTGTACAGCAAGAGTGACGACATCCCCAGTGCCGAGGAATTGAAGCCTTACTACATGGAGCTCATCGATGAGTACTTCCCCAACAGGGTTATTCGTTGGTGAAATGTTTCTGAAGGATGTATTGGACTAGATATTGCATTCTTTGGCCCCTGTTTTATGAGATTCCCATATTTTGATGTCTGTTATGACGAAGCGATCATAAATACTCGATACGGATGAATTATGTTCCGATACTGGAAATTGCTGTATAACTGTTCATAATGTGCTACCAGATCGACTATATCGGTAGTTAGAACCTAGTGAATTAATGAAAGTGCGATAACAAATCAAAAAGTGAATGGCTGGCTGAACGTAGGGTCCGGCAGGGAACCTAAAGGATTCTGGTCCTCGACCAACACGCGTAGTTCTGAACAACCTCATATTTGCCAGTTCTATAACAATTATCATTCTGCCTTGTCCTTAGGGATGTAAGACATGTGACATCACAACAAGCGAAGAAAACGAAGAAAAGACCATATAAAAGCACATCCTTTCACTTTACTCTGCCTCTTGTTTCTTCCTTCAACACATACCCTCGTTTCTTATTCTTTCTTGCAAACCTGCCTTCTTGAAGCACCCTTCATCCTTTCTGCAGTGTATGGCTGAGGTTATACCGTATTGCCTGAATCGTGGTCCTTTACCCTGTTGACAAGCTGCTAAGCACCAATTGTTCTGTTTCATGCTCTGCACCCATCCGCGGTAGCATTCAAGACGCACTAGATATCCAGGGCCTCGCCGTTAACGGGCTCAAAGGACCCTACCGCATGGGTGCGGTGCATGCAGCAGAAGAAATGGTATCTTCGCAGATTGTCAACAAGGTAACAGACCATGATCTAGGCAACGCAGTATCACCTGGGCGATACACTGTCAAGGAACCCCATTGTAGCTAAATGAGTACCTAGGTAGATCATATTTCCAACTAAAAACAAATATATCAAAGCCCTCACAGCTGCGAAACCTCAGTCCGGTTCCCATCGATATCAAAGAAGATCTTCTTCCCACTAATCAACGACTCCTGCAAAGCAGCACCAATCCTTACAGACAACACGGCATCATTCAAATCCAACGGCAAAGCCCTATCCTCCAAAACACAAGCCGTAAACTCATTAGCCTCAGTGACGAACGCATACTCAAAACGATCATAATAATTCTGCGGAATCTCGCGACGAACCCCAGTATCATCATACAAACTAACCAGATTCAACTGAGGCTGCCCATTAACAGCCAACTTGCCCTTGGTGCCGATAATCTCAGTGGTATCTTCCTGTCCGGCTGCCATCATGCGCGAGGCGTAGAAATACGCAATCTTGCCATCGTGGAACTCGACCAGACCCACTGCATTGTCGCGGTCGTTGTGTTTGCGCAGGTCTGGCTCCACGGCTGTAATGCCGACTGCAGAAACGGACTTGACTTTGCTGGGTCCGAAGAACCAGAGTGTTAGGTCGATGTCATGGATGGAGCAGTCGACGAAGATCCCGCCGGAGAATTGCGCGTATGCGACGAAGAAACCGCTGGGGTCGAGCTTGTCGCATGTTTGGCTGCGGAGGACGCAGGGAGTGCCGATTGTGCCGGCGCTCGTCTTCTTGAAGGCGTCGCGGTAGGAAGTGTCGAAACGGCGGGAGAAGCCGCACATTACTTTTAGGTGTGGTTTTTTGCTGGCTGCATCGACGACGGATTGGGACTATTTGGAATTAGTGTTGTGTGTTCTCAATGCCAAAGGGGGAATTACATACCACTTCTACGCTGGTTGACAGCGGCTTCTCACATAGAACGTGCTTGTCGGCGTTGATCGCCTTGATCGCCTGATCGGCATGCACTATTGTAGCTGATGCGATCACGACGGCTTGTAGACCCTCGTGTTTCAGCATCTCGTCGTAGTCTTGATACAGGTGCACGCCATAGGGTTCAAGGTGCTGCTTGGCCCATTCGAGTTCGACAGGATCCGGTGAGCTGGCGGCCACCAGTCCGGCGCGAGGAGTGCGCTCCAGGAAATTCACGGCGTGGCGCTTGCCCATGCGACCGAGGCCAGCACAGCCGATCCTTAACCTTTGAACGGACATTGAATGTAGATGTAAATGGGACTGTGATATGTGAATAAAATGCAAGGTAAGGGAATGTTCAACTGCTTTGAAGGAGAGATTTCTCGTTTCCCCGGATTTTTAAAGATGACATGCGGAGTAAAGTGGGTCCAGGGGAGTCGGAACTATTAGACCGCCGACTGGAAATCGACTTCCGATTTCACATTATGTTCATATCAATAGCGATTCAGGGATTGCCATCCTCGGAATTCTCGGCCTTTGCCTCCCTCACTTTCTCCCGTCGCAACTTGCGCTTTGCAACCTCGGGGTCAACCCACCCGTCTCCCCGCAACCACGCCAGGTATTTGCGAATACTTGGACCCTGCACCGCCGACGGGTGAGCCTCGAGAATAGACCCAATCACAGCCCAGGAGAGCACAAAGAGCCAGACTTCACCACCTCGGCCGCCCTTCCATAGTCCGCGTTTGACACCGGTTTTCCAGGCCGAGTCCACTCCAGCGCGGAAGAAATACATGAATATACTGCGGCTGCTACCTAGGAACATGAATGGAAGTCCGCCAAGGGCACCGCTGACAAAGAAGCGCTTGGTAGGGAGTGTCGAACGAGGAAGGGTGCTGTTTAGTAGGCAGACGCTACCCCAGGCGGACCCGACGGCGGCCGACAGCACGGCGGTCATCAGTATGATCCGCTTAGATAGATTGTTAACGGATGTAATTGGATGAGCGAGGACGGTCTTGAATTTGGTGATCGTCAGTGCTAGAGTCACAGTGGTCAGGAATCGTGCCAGTGGGGGCACCGAGAGTAGAATGTGGTGCAGGAACGCAGTGCTGCAGTTCGGCACATTCGGGTGAAGCAAAGCGCACGACAGGCTTGAGATCAAGGGATGCGCAGGCCCGGTAATCGGGGAGATCGACTTGACCGCTGATGGGAGGGTATTAGGGTCGATCGGGTGTAGAATGGGTGACACGAATTTGCTGGACATGATCAGCTGTGGACAAGCAGGTAAACCGACCAACAAAACTTACGGCCAGCGCAAATCTGCAATAGATGCAAGAGAATCCACGATCTGCTCCTTGTCGGGCCAGGAGCTGCTGGCAGGGAGCGAGTCCGGTCGGCCGGGGATATAGCTCGGCGAGAGCTTCAGGATGGCATTGCCGAACCACTAGAACACAGGTCAGTTCTTCATCCGTCTTTATATACAGAGTCCAAGGGGCATTCAACCAACCTTGGGCGTAGTCTCACGGTCAAAAACAAAGGCATGAAAGAGTTGGGCACACGAGATCGGCATTAGCAGCCAGCTGCCGAACCACCACGGGCGCTGAGCCAGCCATCCCTTCTCGTCCAAGACGTTGAAGAGACACTCCAAACTTCGCGTCGACCAGTAAATGGCTGCCGTCAAGCGAAGCTGCTCCTGGGGCGTGATCGCCAGAGTGAAGCCCGCCAGACTGGCACCGACGGCCGGGGCAAAGCGCGACGTGAGGGCGCGCGAGATCTGCGGATTTCGCTCACGGAACGGTCCAGCATCATCGGTGCGGATGTTTGCGCGGAGTCGGACGAAAAAGCGATAGAGGAGGCGGTGGAAGAGGAGCAGGAGGGACATGGAAACGGAGAGTCGGAATATGGGGGAGCGGTGCAGCGGGGTGCGACTCTTTTTCCTATGTAGAGCGACACAATATAAGTAAGGAATTCGAATGGTATCGAGGCAGGCTGTTCTTACAGTGTCGCATCGCCTCGAACCCGCCTCGTCACCACCTCCACCAGCTTCAGCCCGATGCCCGAGCCCACAAACACGCGCAGCGCCGTGCGGAGAGCGGTCTCGGTGTGCCGGCTCTTGGGGTTGGCCATTTTTTCATAATGCGACGGGGAGGGAAGCTTGTCCTTCAAGGTTGGGGAGCGTTTGACGGCGACATCGTGGAGGGCGCGGTACTCCTTCACACTCAGACTAATGCGCAAAGCATTACGAATGATGGGGTGGATGGTCGCTGCCTCCTTGGGAGGTGCGGGATCCTCTGAAGGGACTGAATTTGACATAGTGCTTGTCGGGCCGGTATCCTGAATCAACCGCCCATGGTCTGGGGAGATGATGAGACGAGGTGAAGAGGGAGGAGAAAGGAGCAGTTCTCCACTCCCCGCACCGACCTCGGCTGTGGCCGCATCTACTTGTCGTGGATCATAGTCCACGACTTACTAGAGCTCCAGGGCTACTTTTTTCAAAAATTGGCGGATAATACATAGATATTGAGCACAAGGGCAGAATTGGAATTGTCGTCGTGGTAATTAGTAGTGGTAAGTTGTTTTCCCGGATTTCCCCATAACTAACGAACTTTTTCCCTGTGAGCACTAACTAGTGCAGGCTTTCTGGCTATGCTATCTCAGCAATTTCAGCTTTTAAAAATATTTCGATTATGCCTAGAGAGGGTCTCTTGCTACAACACCAAGGTACAAGTATCAAGGTATAGAGCAATGCCTAAAGAATGTGAACTAGATGTCAAGCGTTATGAGGGTAAAGACAACTTCCACGTCGTTGTTTTTGCCGTATATGAGCGTTTCTTCCTAGGGTGCTGTATGAAGTTGAAATGAAATCGCCTGATAAGGTCATGGGTGACCTACAACTTCACTTCTTTGACATATACTCAGAGATAGGCCAAATCTCCAGGGCTATCTATTTGTATTGTGCGGATTTTGAATGTTACGCTGCATACCTTTACTACCTGCAATTGTAAATAACTTCATTTCTCTGTCAAATTGCTTCGCTTTCAGGCTAAAAATACTTTTATCAATATCCTTTTACCGGTCAAAAAAGAAGAAGGCCATCCCTCGTCGGAGTCCGATCTCTGATGGGCCCCATAATGATGGAGTTGGCTTGGATTCGAACCCGACCTTCTAGTGGTGTTGCCTGTGTTGGGTACCAGCTTAACCACTAGGTAATTATGGAGGGGTGGTGAAAGAACAAACAATTTACTGAGATATAAGGGAGCCAGCTCCACTTCCCCAACTTTGTACGGGGAAATGCGGTGGGACCCGCGGCAAACGGCCCTCGACGAATGAGAGGCCGCAAAAAGACGGAAGACACTATAAAGATGGAAATATATTTGATGCTATATTCAGTAGAATTCCATAGATTTACCCAGGTAATTTGTTAGTATTATAAGAAAGCGTGTAGTAGTAGTTGGTTGTAAACAAAGAACTGTATAAATATATCACTATCCTCACTTCTCCCATCGTCATCAACAACACTTCTTCCTTCTGCATCCCATCGTCACTTTTCCTCCCTTTCATAAGTTTAACCCACCCATGGCTAATCTTAGTTTCTACCCTAGCATGGGCTTGACCCGTGCCTTCTTCAAGGCTGACAGCGTCATGAACGCCGTCAACCCTCACCCAACCCACGGATACACGTATGGCCCCATACGAGCTGCTTATAGGCATCGCCAGAAACTTTATCCAAGATGCCAAGATGCACCAGATCTGTCTTGACTTTCGCTTTTATGATCAAGTCCAGTGTTGGGTTGTCCTGAATCATGGAGACGTCGCCCTCCAACAGCAGTCTCTCCTAGGCAGCCAACATAGCATATATGTGATTTGAAGTGCATGTATGGCTTTATGAGCAACTACAATGAGACGATGTGCCTGAGATAGCTTATGCTATAGGGGTAATGGAGCGTGGAGTACTCTCCAGTCATCAAATCATCCACCTGTGTGGAACCCAACCCATCGAGTCCACCAGCCGACGACCCTGTTGTCTCGGTAACATACTATCGCTAGCTAGCAAAGGCCAGTATCCAACCACGTGCGGGTTAGTCAGTAAGCGGATACAATGGCTAGGATATTAGGTTTAATGGGGGCCAACAAAGTGAAGGCAAAGTCAGAGATAGAGAAGTGGATAACTAATAGATAAGTAAGCCTCCAGTGAAGTTAATCTTGTTTAGTTGGTGAAAGTGGGATCCCTACCGATTGAACCCGGCCCCTGAGATGGGCTACTTAGTTGGAATTTCGGATGGAAATAACGCGCGCGCTCTTGGTGGATGGGTAGGCCTAACACATAATGGAATTGTTCACCGAGGATTCCTCACAAACTACCACGTTGTCCGACCATCGATATCCGAGGGGTATACTGACGCATTCCTAAAGGACCTCGATCGAGCTCACTAATAAGCGTCGATTCAAATATGACCTCAAGATGATACGCTAACAAGACACCTGGAACCCGGAAACACAAACTTGCTATAATTGAGACTCATCGCCTGGTCTGCCTTTCCTTGCTTTAAACCGACTATTCATCGCTTCCCCCTACAAGGCCCCTTATAAGACTTCAGGCCCGGAACTTTTGCAGCCCACCAAAACATTTCACTTCGAACTCTTCAAGGGTGCGAGCCTTGGATTCAACTAAGTGACTGAGGATTTCCCGTGAAGCGTAAAACAAAAGTGGCACACGTATAGCCCGGCTCTCATCCGCAAAGTTTACCTTGAATACTCGGCATTTTGGCAACAGATGGTTGTTCAAGTCGGGAACTTCATGATCGAGTCGAAGTTGAGAGACGGCAAGAAGATCCTTCTTGTTGAAATTGGCTTTGATTGAAATACGAACATGGCCGGAAGTTGATGAGTGGCTTCAACGGGTTCTACGGAACATATCAACTATCCCGGCAAGAATTAGCAAGTTTACTGTATACACCGGAGGCGAACCATGCAATGGCGGACACCGGAGAAGACAGGAAATATTATGACAGCAAAGGCCGGGCTAGGGTAACCCTAGTTACAGGTAAAAGGAACAAGTAGAAGAAAATGAAAAGGAAATCGCCCGCACGGAAAACAGAAGGAAGCTCGTCACAAGAAGCTCGTCATATCACATCAACTCCACCGAGAAACTCCGGACAAAAGAGACCGCGTCCTTGGCTCACCAGAAACTGCACCATCCGATCCAGTGCTGACAGATGTTCTCCACATTGGTGGCTTGTGCCAGGAGTTTGTCGACTTGATCGCTTATGTTGAGCTCCTCGTAATGCTTGAAGTCTCGTCCAGTCAGCTTCTCCTTAACCCGGGCGAGAACCTGGAGGGCGCGGGCGTTTTGTGCTTCGCGGGCTTCGGCGGGGACGCCTTCTTGGGTATCGAGGATGCCACCTTCGAGAATGGAAGGCCGGCGGTGACGAGAGAAGTTGCTCGGCTGCACGCCGTGCTCGAAATTGATGCCCTCGATGATGGACTGCCGGCGTTCTGCTGTAAGTGACACTCGGTCTGGGGATTCCTGTGCGCCGAGACGCCAATTGATCAGGGGATCGTGGATGAACTAGGGAATCGTTAGTGACCATGGAACGGAAGAGCAGAGTATTGACGAGACTTACGGCTTCTAATACTGCCATGAGGGAATCCTTGTTCTCCCGCAGAACACGCATGACAGCCTCGCAAGTAATACGGTAGCTGCCTTCGATGTTGCTGACCTCCATCGCAAAGGTCAACATGCGCGTTAGACGGAATGGCACACGCTCGGGATACTTCTCTCGGTGCATAGCCACCTCAAAACAGTCGCCGAAATCGATGTGCACCACCCGACCTGTTGTACGATCGAGCAGCAAGTTCGAAGGGTGACGATCGCCTAGACCAAGAATATAGCCAACCATGGACATAACACCAAGAGAACGGGTATAGTTGGTGCGTCGTTCAAGCCAGGCTTCAGAGCTCTTACTCTTGAGCCATAGCACCCGATACAAATCTTTGCCGGTTGTATTGTCCATGGCGTATCCGAAGACCTCGACCTTCTGCATGAGAGTGAGGCTGTCGTAGTCCGGTGCCATCTGCAGCATGATCCGGTGCTCAATGTTAAGCAAAATCCGTCGACTTTCGCGGTACTCCTTGATGAGTGCATGCAATGTATCACTGTTACACACCCATCCGAGCAGACCGGAGCTCTGGGACAACGGGATGGCAGGGAAGCGCTGGACGGAGAGATGGCGTTTGAAGCTCTCGCCATCATTGTCAAGTAGCGTGTTGCAGAGCCCGAAGAGTTGCATGACTCGCTCGTCTTGGCGGATATCTTCGTGACCCTTGAGAGCGTACATATAAGAGTTTCCATTGCTGCCCTTTAGAGTCATCCGGCGAGGTCTCTTCTTGGTCTGCAGCACATGCAGAATCGGGTCAAAGCTGATGATGCAAATAACGGGCCGACCACTCTGGTAAGTTCCTGGCACAGCCAAGTCAAGACCATTGCATTCCTTAAGGCGAGGTGAGACGTATTTGAGGTCAAGAATGGACAGCTGCGGAAGTTGGCGGTTGATCTTGCGGAACACCGTGTAATAGAGATCCCAAGCTTGATTGAGATCGCCGATCTCCTCCGTCTGGCGGTAGAGCATGCAGTAGTGCTTCGCTTCGGCGAGGTCACGGCCAAAGGCCTGCGCGAACGAGACTTCACGAAGTGTTTCGGCTCCCTTATCAAGCATGTCATGAAGAGGCGCAAGGGTGGCAAACATGCCCTCCACGTTATGATCACCGAAGTAGAGACGAGAGGCTTCCTCCAAGCCTTCATGCCAGAGCTCATGCCACAATACGGCAACTCGAATCAATTCGTGACTCACCAGATCCGCCTGCTCCACGAGCTTGGCACTGTGCTGCCGCATGCTTTCCATGATGTTGGTAGCGGATTGAGACCGTCGAGCCACATTAGACTTCATGGCAACAGTCAACGGGTACACCAGCGCTTGCGGGTGTGTCTTGCCGACCTCAGCAAGCAGCCTGTGAACGGAACCACGAACCCTGATGTTGGGCTGGTTGATTCGTGCAATCAGTTGAGGGGTTACAGCAAGCCATGTATCCACATTGACCGTCGTAAAACCTTCAGTGACGACAGTATTGACTTCATGATCGCCACCGTGGGAGAACCACAAGGTCAGCAATCTCAAAGTGTCTTGCAATGATGAAGAAGAAGACAAGGCGATAGACCGCAGGAAGCCACGGATGGCAGGAATAACGTGCTCTGTGACGATATGTGGCGGAACTGGTGCCGGCTTGCCATCGCGGCTTGCCTGATTGGCAATCGTTGTGACAACTTCAAAGTTCGCTAGAGCCCAAGCGTGCCATGCCTTGTATGAGTCGCGGTTGTATTGGGTGGCCGCCGAGTACGCGCTGAGAACCTCGCGAACATAGTCCGGTCTCCAATCACCTCTTTGGATTGTTGTCTGCCACTCTCCCTGGCGGAGATAACTCTTAGATAGAAGCTTTCTGAACTTTGCAACATCACCAATCCGCTCACGCAAGCTGATGGCATCGGGGTGACTCGGGTCGGTAATACCATTCACGCCATTCATTCCGTGATGCTCATTGTGCGACACCATGAGCGTGTTGAACCTGGAAAGATCGTCACTCAACCCAGAGGTGAAATCTTTTAACATTTCTAGAGCCTCCAGTTGGTGTCCGTTGGCCCAACTGAACTTCAATCGGGCATAGGTAACTTCCGGGTGTGCAATCGTGCGTGTGCCGTTGGCATCGGTGATGACGCTCTCGAGTGAGGCAAGAGACCGCTCGGCAAGACCCATGCGGTTGGATTTGCGGCAAAGATTGGCGAATTTAATGGACATTTCCAGGTTCTCGCGCGGAGCAGTCACGAGCGCCCGCACTTTGAGCATGCGTTGCCACACCTCCACATTCTGCTGGCAGCCGAGCAAACGTTGGTTCCAAGTCAGGCGCATCGCCTCCTGCTTCTCAGCATCACCGACATTCTGCTTGTATGTGATGATCTCCTCCAGCTCAGCGAGCATCTGAACACGAACGACAACATTATAGGCTCGGTTGTAGGATTCTCCGAGGAGGGCCGAAAGCTCTGTGTCGAGGCCATTGCGTGCCTTTTCAATGTACATGTTGGCCTCTTCGAACTGGTTACGGTGAATAGCGAGAATAGCGCCGAAGAAGGAGCGATCTGGAGACTGCTCTTTCATGACACCCAGGTAAGAGTCCATAAGCTCCCACTGGCCGCGACCCCAGGCGGCGGCAGCAGCAAGAGGAGCAATAGCCCTGCGGTGCTCCAGCGACGCTTGATTCCATTTCTCTTGCGCAAGATCCGAAAGGACCTTCCACTCTCCAAGAGCGTGCAAACAGCGCATCTTACCCATCGTAATGCCAAAGGAATCTGGGTCGGTTTTCTCTCGTCTCTTGTAAGCGGCAAGAGCCTCGTCCCATCGCTGGAGCTTTTCAAACCAAGTTTCTTTCAGCTCAACGTCTCGATAAGCCTGCGCCTTGCGTAGAATACCGATAGCGGCATCAGATTGCTGGAGCTGGTTGTTGATGGTAATCAGGGCTTCGACAGCACCTGAATTCTGATCCTGTTCGAACTCGAGCTCCTTGTAATGAAGTGCCTTGGCAAACGCATGGCATTTGGCTGCATACTTGCCGAGAGTACGAATGTCGATGGGCAGAGCCTTGTCATCGTGCTCCATAAACTCGGCAAGGTTAAGCAGGATTTGGAGAATTTCAGGAGAGATGTTCGGTGAAGTGAGAGCTTTCTCAAGGGAACGGACCAGTTCCTCTTGGTACTGATCATAGAGTTCAGTCCAACACGACACAAAGGCAGCGTTGAAAAGGTCCCGTGCCAAAGGCTGGTAAATCCCTGCCAAACTGGCACATGCTCGCAGGGCCGGTGATGGTGACTCTTTCAGGAGTTCAACGCTGAATCGACGGATCCACTCCTGCCAATCTTCCCGGGTAGACTTCTGTGAAGCGTCCCATGCATTCTTGAGATGTTGCTGGTTCACAACAATCTTCTTCTGACCGATCTCGGCAAAACTGGTATCGTCGGCAGGGAATGCGTAGTTCTCTTCCGGGTTCAGATCCTGCGGAAGTGGATCTCCCTTTTGAAGCTTCGTCACCAGAATCTGATAGTTGGTGTGGGTGATCTGATGTTGCTTGAGAACCTTGTTCAGAAGGTGGATGTAGTGAGTGAAGTCCTGGCCAAGCTGGAAGATCAGGGCGCAGATGCAATCCAGCGCAGCCTGACGCAAAATGCGGTCTCCGCTGGCCACAACTCGGGAGAGAGAATGAACCATGAGGGATGCAAAGTCAGACACATTCACCTGTCGCGAAAGCTTGGTGAGACTGTCGATGGCGGACTTGCGGATGCTCTGAGGGTGCTGTTGACGATCGAAAAGACGCACAATGGAAGGAATTATAAGGTGCATATATTCCTCGCCGCTCGACCCAAAGATTAAGAAAGCGTGGAGAATCTTCTCAGAAGGTTGACGACGAGGTGAGGTGTCCTTCTCGAGGGTATCCAGCATCAAGGGAATCAGACGGGCAAGGTATTTCCTGAATTCCCCTTCCAGTGATCTAGCAATGGCCTCAACCAGCGACAGAATTGTGCCTTGTACTTGGTATGATGCATCCCAGAATTCCCGGATTACGTCAATGATCTCTGGCAAGAACGCCCGAATGTGCTGCCGCACAATATTGACCAGGATAGCCATCTGGTTGAAGTATGACTCAAGCCGGCTTGCAGGAGAGCTCCGAATCACCGAAATGAATGCCGGTACGATCTGCCCCAGGAATGGAACACACTTCAAGCCCAGTGTCTTAAAAATTGTGACAATGGCATCGATGACAGCCGAGTGGTACTGGACCAGAGAGTTCTCTTTCAAGATGTTCTGCAGCAGAGTGTGGATGACCACCGTAGGATAATACTCCTCATTCGATGGGGTTAAACCCTGCATAATCAAAGCAACATCTGAGGCATTTTGGATTTCGTTGATATGGTGGACATCAGGCTCGATATCACTGATCTGCTGGTACTTGTAGGGGTCCAGAGCACCAAGAACACCAACAAGCTTAATAGTCTCTTTCCGTAAAGATCCTGTCTGCTCGGTTTTGATAATGTTGATTAGAACATCAAGAAGATGGGGGTATTCGAGATATGGCTCAATGACATAGCCTGAGTTGCTGGCTAGTTGTCCCAGAGTCTTCAACGCTGCTTCACGTTTGGTGTGAGAAGAAAGATCTTGGAGAGAATCCAGAATAATGGGCATGATTTGCGAGAGGTAACGTCTCATCTCCCCTCCGCCAACATTGGCAAGCTCGCCTACGGCCTTCAGAGTGACAGCAGCAACGCCAGGGTTCGTATCTGTCGCCTTTGGCAGCAGTGCCGTGACCATGGGATCAACATAGGACCTAATCAGCTTTGTTGCATTTGAAACAAACAAACTGATGAGCTGCGCAGTCTCTTCCTTTTGGCGGGCCGTATTGGCAAATCCAAGTCCTGTCAAGAGATTGACCAGCAACTTCCGCAGTGGCGGGAAGACATAAGCGGGGTTCACACTGGAGAGACGGCCAATGATACATATGGCAGCCTCTTTGACCTCAAAGACCTCATCGTTCACAGCTAGGAACAAGCATCGAATGTTCTCTGGTCGTGCCAGATGCCGATCGAATTTGCGATCCAATGACCACAGAACGGTGCGCCGGATTTCCGGATCGGGGTCACCAATACCAACCGTCAGCAATTTGTCAATAACTTCGCTGACGACTTGGATTGAGTGTCCACTGGTTTGGTTGATAATGGGATCATGCACAAACAGTTGACAGCACGTAAGAGCCGATGCCTTTCGAATTTCGGGGTTGTCATTCTCCACATAATTGATCGCCACGTCGCGAACGAACTCATTGAGGATGTGACCGGAGAAATCAAAGCTACCCAGAGTATGGAGAGCCAATGCGATCTCGGCATCAGAGTGGAGCTCGTGAGGTGCAAAGTCTTTGGCGAATGATGGCATGGGGGGAAGACGATTCTCGGGGCAACCGAGAGGCCGGAACGGTGTTCCACAAAGTATGATGCTCAACATGTCGAGAAGCTTTTCTTGGATTGTAGGTTTGATCGGAGGGATGTAGTGAGCCATATCAACCAAAGCCTGTGTCAACGATTTGCTAAGGCCACAGGCAAAAATAGGGTCAAGAAGAGCCTCCATGTACTTGCTGAGGGCTTGTCCCACAGCCAGCGAAAGCATACTGATACACTCGAACATGGGAGCCTCCTTAACACCCGCGCGATTCCTGGCTTTCATCGCAAGCCCCTCGCGGATATAGACGATAATGCCATCAAGGTACTGCGCAATGGCTGGCCCCACTGCATTCGCGATCTTGCCGATAGCGACGAAAGCAGAATTCCGTTCTTTGTCTCTCTTGAGCTGTGCCTGCAGGTAGATCATGAACCGGTGTAAGTATACCTCGGTAAAGTCGGTGGGGGCGTAGGATGCGAGGATAGGGATGGTAAGGACGACTTGGGTGCGGATCTTGGGGTCACGGTGATCTTTGAGGCGTAGCACGATCTCGCAAGCATTCCGGTAGTGCTCCTTCATGAACATGGTGCCCTTCAGGATCAGCTCCTGGAGAATCAAAAGTGAGCCATGAATCCAGTCCACGTTGTGGGACTTCAGCCCCAGCAGTGCCTCGTCGTAAATCCGTGCAAACCACGACTGGCGGACCTGGACATCGCGAGCCACGATAATTTCGAAGCATTCGCCCACCGCTTCCGCAGCAGTTTCTCGGATGAGCACTTTAGAGTCTCGAAGTGCCACCCAGACAAGCTCGAAAATCTGGGGTACAAAGCCGTAGAGGAGTGTCGGCGAGCCCTTTGCGAGCTCCCGGATGACCAGCACTGCCGCAAAACGTCGGCTTTCTTGACGTTCAGATTGTAGCCATTCCAGAGCTGACTGGATCTCACTTTCTACCAGCTCCGCAGTTAGTGCCCCGCCGGGCTTCGCAAGGCGGCCGAGTGATCGGGCCGCGCACATCAAGACCACATTATCGTTGCTTCGAAGGGCGCTTCTCAAGTAACTTGCGAATCGTGTTGTTTTCTGAGCGGCATCAACGCCATCAAAATCGATTAGGTGATCGAGCGCCAAGAGACCACCGATTCTCTCATTTGCATCACTGCCGGTCACTACCAGCTGGGCGATCCGCTGGCTGACCGCGTTGTAAAACTCGACGAATTTCTCGGAGGGCCAGTCTGCAGAGAGAATAAGATTATCAGTTAAGCACTGGATCTTACAAGATGTTCAGAGATACAGCCATACCTCGTGAGACTGAAAGGACGTTGTCATAGAGCTCGTAGGCAGCTCGGACCCGGGTCTCCTCATTCTTGGATTTCAACTCCACAAATAATCGCTGGGTCACATCTGTCATAGGGCTTGGTAGCGCCATTATTGCGAGACGCACCTCCGGGTTGACATTGGAAGCCGACCTCGGAAGAGCAGAAGCGCAGGGCGCATGAGTTAAGTTGAGGATGGTGGAGGAGGGATGATGGTCATGTGTGAGCCTCAGGTCTAAGACGGGGTGCACGGTCCACCTTCCCACGCGCCAGTTGCCCTTCACTTCTCCACAACTCTCAATAATAGCTCTTCAATTCCATGTTCTTTGACTGAATGTCATTGTGTACCTTCTGTTTCTACTACTTATTATCTGAAAATAGCTATATCTTTTGCCAAAGATGTTGGAATAGCAGAAGTATACTACATGCTGTGTCATCGATGCCTACACGGCCACCTTAATAAGCCTCGGTCATATGAAGTATATGCCTCTTGGTCTATCAGCGCTCTCCGTACGAGGCTGGGGAATCCTTCTGGGCTCGGCCTAGAACCTGGAAACTCCACGGATGAGAGTGGCGAGTAGTCATGAATGCCCCTTGTGCAAATGCAAACATGTGTATTCCTGGACATTGACTAGTTGGAGTGTAGGCTGCCAACAGTTAGATCAAGGCAGTGATGGTAATCAACACGGACGAGGTTGCACAGCAAGCATATATGGAGCAGCCATTTGAGAAGCATGCGGTCAAGAAGTCTCACTTTAATCCCTTGCAGATCTTTAGTGATTGGGACTCCTTATCTGGTTCCTACCTTCAACTCAGATCTACCTAGATCGTCCAACTGCCGGATTTTATGAAAGGCTGTGAAACATCATCCTTGACAGACCGAAACCCATATGCTAATATACTACCATAGGTTAACGGCTGACTATATTCTCTTAGTCACGGGGATACACTCGGGAGGACATCCATGGATGTTTGAATAAATAGGCTACCTAGGTACATCGGTTCTGCTCGCATTGATATGCTAGTTCGTGCCGGTGGGTAATCCCTTTATCTGCAATCGCCATAACAGCACGAGGCTGGCTCATTTCGTGCAGTCTCTCCTCAATGAAGAAGGGACTTGGTATTTTGGTATAGCCACTCCCCTCTCCCAAAATAGGCTTAGCGTCTGGAGCTGAATTATCACCGTACTCCTTAGTTTCTCCTTCTACACCACCTGTCGAATAGGCGTCTCTTAGCTTAAGATTTCTCTTTCCCTCACTCATACCGACGATAGTACTAAATCCTGAATCAGGCGGGGGTTTCCGCCTAAAGGTGTTAAATACCAACAAACAGTGTCTAGACACATATATTAGTTACAGAGTGGAGATATACGCCGGCAGGGGAAAAAAGCCGTCTAACACCTATGTAGACTCAAAGACCAGTGATTTTACTAAGGAAACCAGGATTCTTTGAATGAAATTGACTTCTAAAAACAAGGGCCGGAATCTGCTGGCAGAAATACGGACGCGGTGATAATTCGGCTATGCTAAGCATCTGTGGTGGAGGGGTTTGATTATACCAATCCTTGTATGAAACTCAAAACACAAACCAAAGCGGAGTTAATCGGACTTATTGCACCATTAAGTCCTAGCCTCGAACCCTAGACACCAGTGAGGTTGTCTGAATGTTCAATGAGGGTACAGCTCGCGCCATATGTACAGTATACGTGATTGACCCCGCCATTAACTATGCCTAGTTTGGATTTTGGTGGCGAGGATCGATGATGTAGACGGTAGCGTCACGTGTAGACTCATGCTTGATACAGGCATGGGTTCGGATTAACAATTTTCTTATTTGTAATCCAATGTAAAACTCCCGACCTGGTGGGCCGTGGTGGGGGAGCAATGACGGGACCATAAAAGGCAGTTCTCCGTCCTTACAATATAGCACCATCCCCCCCTTACTACGCACCACCCCCCCTTACTACAGAAGCCTCTTATCTCAGTTTTAAATATGGTTAAAGTTCTCTTGACCGGTATGCAATCTCTAAGGGATCTCCCATCCTTCCATGCCATCAACATCATAGGCCTAATCGTTTGTAATAGGCGGTAGCGGCTTCATCGCCGCCCACGTCGTTGATATCCTTCTGCAACATGGGTATGGATTAATCATCAACTTATCATACTTCGGTTGCTAAATTTGATCTATTACAGCTTTGAAACGGTGGTGACGGTCAGATCGGAAGAGAAAGGCAAGAAAATCCTGGAGGCCCACCCCGACACTCCCAAGGACAAGCTCTCTTATGTGATCGTCAAGGATGTCGCGGAAGATGGCGCTTTTGACGAGGTGAGTAGAATGTATCTTCAGGTTTCCGGACTCATTTGATACTTACGTTTCTCAAACAGGCCGTCAAGTCTAGCCCGCCGTTTGACTATGTCCTTCACACTGCGTCGCCCTTCCACTTCAACGTTCAAGATCCCGTCAAGGACTTCCTGGACCCTGCGATCAAGGGTACTACAGGTATTCTAAAAGCCATTAAAGCTTATGCACCCAGTGTCAAGCGGGTTGTTATTACGTCGTCCTTCGCTGCCATTGTGAGTGCTAAGGGGCACCCTAAGGTCTACAGTGAACAGAACTGGAACCCAGTGACCTGGGAAGAGGCTCTGCAGCCCGATACCGTTTACCGGGCCAGCAAGGTAAGCCAGCGCTCACCATCATAACCAAATTCTCGCGATTGACCGATATCTCCTGCAAGACCTTTGCCGAGAAGGCCGCCTGGGACTTTGTTGAGAAGGAGAAGCCAAACTTCGATATCGCTACTATCAATCCTCCGCTGGTGTTTGGTCCCATAGTTCACTACCTGAACTCCCTCAAGGCCATCAATACCTCTAACCAGCGGATGGTGGACATTATTAAGGGTCGGATGAAGGATCAGATTGCCCCGACCGGCGTTCTCCTCTGGGTCGATGTCCGCGATGTAGCACTCGCGCACGTCAAGGCTATTGAAGTCCCGGACGCAGGCGGCCAGAGATTCTTCGTAACGGCTGGCTACTTCTCCAACAAAGAGATTGTTGATATTGTCCGTGAAAGTCACCCCGAACTCGAGTCCAAGCTTCCCCCCAAAGATTCTCCAAATGACTTCCCGGAGGATATCTACGGCATCGACAACAGCAAGTCATTGCAGATCCTGGGACTGAAGTATCACACATTGAAGCAGACCGTCTCAGACACAGTTGACTCGTTGCTGACTGTTGGTGCTTAAGCTTCACGAGAACACTGTTCTAGTATAAAACGCAGGCTAGAATGGAGTAACATCAATACATGACTGATGCGGACCAAAGAATATTCTAGCTGCATTTGCCTCTTTATTAGCACAGTTATAAGTACCTCTACTGGAGATCTTAAGACTAGGCTGGATCTTTCGAACTTGTATGTAGTGAACCGGAAATACAAGAATGATAGGTGGGAAGCTTCTTCGTAGATATCATTCGACTGGTTTTTGGATGAGAGACGAAATGAGTGTCTGCAGATTTATCTAAGAAGCGTCAGGATCATTATTCTGCAGATATAATGAGAGTCGGGACTTGATGAAAGCTTCTTGTGAAGTGCGTGATAGGCCAGCGCGTTTTTGGTCGCTGTGGTAAGCCGTATCGGCTTGGCCCGTCTCTTCGGCCAACTTTTCTTGCGCGACCCCGTCCAGCTTTCCATCGCCCATTGAGCAAGATGGCGACCGCCAGACTGTCGCCAACGGCGAATCTTCTGCGCAAGTCTCGTTTATTCGCCCTCCCTCAGGCCTTGCAGCCTCCGCAAGACCCACCGTCATCCAAACTCGTGTTCGAATCCAACACCTCTACGCTCCCTCACCCCATCCGCGCTTCTATCGTAACGCCGCAAAAGTCCCTAGCTAGAGGAGATTGGGGTCTAAAGCGGTCTTTGCCGGCCAAGTCGACTTCGGAAAAGTCATCGAGACCGGTGGTCCGGGTGCAGGCCCTGGATACTTACGAACATGTCACCGATTTCGAGTCCGCGGCCGATCACACCCTAACCTTGGAGAAATTCCAGGAGCTGCACATGCCCATGTCGCTTCCTTCTAAAGTCAATTACTCGACAAGCATCATTCCTAGGCATCAAAGTCCATTCGAATCTCATGTCGATAACACCGAAAGCAGCCGAGGCCTGGCAGAGACCGGTGCCAAACAGTATAGACAGTCTGGTCCCTGGCTTGGCGGATTGACCCAGGCAGAGTTTGTGGACTACTTGAATCAGGTGCGGCACCAGAAGCCAAAACTGCTCGAGAAGTTACGGGAGCGGTTCGAGGCCAAACGCTTTGCCGAGGCCCGGAAGCAGGCTCAGGACAATGGGCAGGACTTTGAAGCAATTGAGCCTGTTAAGGTCACCGACGAGGAGTTCAACACATACATCAAAACTCTCCGAGATGATCCGTTTGCTCTCGGCCCCGTTGTCTTCGAGTTGTTGGATCTTCCGGCGGCCCCGGCGGTGCCCAGCGAGCGGATTGGGCGCAAGTACTACCAATCCCCCGGAACCAAGCTGTCAGCGGCCGAATACGCTGTGACAGGCCCTCCGAAGACACACCCATCTGCCGGTCTCTCCTACACACGAACCCACGCCTTGACGTACAACCACCCTGTGTACGGCCCGCAGGCATACCAGCGTCCCGTTGAGGCCCGGATCTTGCGCCCAAAGGGCCGGTTCAAGGGACGAGTCTCTAAGGCTATTGCAGGTGTCGGTGGTATTGCTGTGGAGGACTTGAACGCCATGACCTTCGTCGACCAAGGCACACCTCCCGGTCTGATGTCCTTCGATGCGACCATTCCTGGAGGTGCCAAGTACTGGGTTACTCCGGTTCGAGCTGCTGTCGATGCCGATGGCAGAATCGGCCTTTCATCTTACCGTGCCAGTGCCACCGCCAAGGCACCCTACGGTATTCAGGAATTTCAGAAGCCGAGCGGCACAAGCATATCGGAAAACGCTCGACGGGATGCCAACGTCGTCCCCCGGTTGGATAAACCTCGGTACAACCAGCCGCGTTTCAGACCCTCCCCCGACAATGTGCCGAGGTCTCCTGAGCAGTCTAAGGAGGACATCGTCAACAGTCTCATGCAGGATTTGAATTCGTCCCGATAAAGAAGGGACTAGAGGTCCTGAGTGATGGAATCTTGACAAAGAATTGTACGATTAGACCTAGTGCTTGTGTAAAGCTACTCTCATTACCCTTCTGCACATGTGATATAAGCCAATGCATTGATCTCTTATTATTCTGCTGGAAAGCGACCGTAACTAGTTAACTAGTTATCACCGGTTTAATAACTAGTTCTCATTAATGTGCTTTCAAGCCTCAGGCAGCAACATATCCACATTACGTAATACTCGTCCATATGGTAGTCACGTGACTCTTAGGGTTAAAGTAGGGCCAGACCCGCACAGCACTAAGCGAGAGCAACCGCCCGACCCTTCCAAAACGGCAGCATTTTTGGTTTCCTCTCTGAACATCCATCCAGCCAACAATCCGCCAAAATGGGTCGCGTCCGTACCAAGACCGTCAAGCGGTCCGCCAAGGTCATCATTGAGCGCTACTACCCCAAGTTGACTCTCGACTTCGAGACCAACAAGCGCATCTGTGATGAGATCGCCATCATTGCCTCCAAGCGTCTTCGCAACAAGTAAGAATCCATTTCGCGGAACAGTGCAAGCGCATCAGTAGGTACTAACGCCTCGTCTTTTAGGATCGCCGGTTACACTACGCACCTCATGAAGCGTATCCAGCGTGGCCCCGTCCGCGGTATCTCCTTCAAGCTCCAGGAGGAGGAGCGTGAGCGCAAGGACCAGTACGTCCCCGAGGTCTCTGCTCTGGATGTTTCCCAGACCGAGTCCGGTCAGCTCGATGTCGACGCCGACACCAAGGACCTGCTCAAGTCCATGGGCGTAAGTTTACTCTGTCTACATTTCTGACGCAATTGGTTCTAATTCTGTTCCAGTTCGACAACCTCAAGGTCAACGTTGTCCCTGTTAGCCAGCAGCAGCAGTCCGAGCGCCCCCGCCGCTTCGGCCCCCGCTAAACCCAACACCCTGGATGGTCACGTCGGGAGAATACAAAAGTTCTTTGATGGTCTTCGGTCGACTCCTGGCGTTTCCCTGACGGTACTTCGCCCGGTCTGGCTTCCTTTCCAGCTATGACGGTCTAGCTAAAGAATGGAGGCTATCTATGGATGAGGAATGAAAAAATATGATTCCCTTGACAAAGGTGTCGCCGATTCTCCAACTGGTGATGACGCTTGATTGCCAATACTTGTCCTCGTGTGTTTGCCTATGGGACTTGTTCCCTAGGCTCGACTACGTAGGAGTCCTCGAACGCCGTTCGAAAGGACTCAGGGCCATTGAGTTTCGATTCCTGCTACACTGGGATGTTCCCCATTTTGCAGATTGAAAGTATCATGGTCGTTCGTAGATTTTGATATATCGTAGTCATTACATTCCTCCATGGCATATAAGACACCGGAAACGCCGCAAACTATGCTATCTGCCCATCTTAGATCTGATCAAGCAAATCTCCCTCAATTTGAGTGGACGAATGCTTGCCTGGCCGATCCTGCGGCACATACCCTTCAATGGATCCTCCAGTGGCATCCTCCGGTCGCGGCTGCGGGGCGTTAGCAGCGAAATGCGAGCCACGTTCATGCTCCTTAATGTGGACACCAACGCGACCGTCCCGATGAACATGACTTGTATCACCGCGCTCCAAAGCAAGCTCCTTTGAGCGTTCGCTGTCCTGTATACTTAGGTTCCTCATACTGGCCGTCATATCAGCCCCGTCGAGCTGAGAAGTCCGCGCTGCAGCCTTCGAGCTCTCAGCCTTGGGTGTCCGTAGTTTGGGACGACCCTCTTCGAGCAATTCAATGTTCGTGGCCTGAGTGTCATTCGCCCGTCTCTCCCACACGGGTTTTTCACCCAGTTGCACGCGAATATAGAGAGCGCGCTCGGCACACTGATCAGAGCACCATTTCTCCATCATATCACTCGACACAATATTTACGCTGCGTCCTCGGCCACCGGGTCCACTTCCTTTAGCACCGTATTTGAATCGGAAGGATTGACCCCCGGCATATCTGTCTTTGCGGTTCTTGCGCGGACAGAGACCATAGCCGCACAGGTCCTCATTGTTTCGCTCCGTAACGAGGCTGTCGTAGTCGCTTGGTCGAAAAGGATAGAGTGCTGATTTAAAGAGCTGTGCATCTTGTGGAGAGGGTGTAGCAGGGTCGGCGGACGGCGAGGAGGGAAGTGCTAGAAGCTCGATGATGCGGTCAAGAATCATTTCTTCGGCATCTTTTTGTGTCTGGATCTGGTGCGCATGCTGAAGGGCAATTCCTAGATGGTGCGCGGTCGCACGAGGCCGGCCTTCGAGGTACTTGTTTTGTTCTTCCCGAGTCGGGAGCGAAGATGGCTGTTCGGCGCTGGCGGCAGCGTATGCAGCTTGGAGAGAAGTTTTTAGCGCAGGTTCAGGAGATTTATTCTGCGTAGACATGTTGGATAGATTGAAGGGGTGATCTTTTTGACCGGACTTGCAAGTGGCAAGTTGCAGGAGAGCGGGAGAAATGTAGTTCGGAAGTTTATGGTTCGCGATTTTCGGTCCTAAGCGGCGGAGGCGAAATGCAAAGCCCGGGGTTCGCGGGTGATGGACGCCAATAGGAGCTGCGACCCTTCACCCCGGACCTTTTTCTGCAGCTGGAAACGAAGCTTTGCCCCTCCAGTCTGATACCTGTTTCAAAACCGATGAAAGGGCTATGCTAGTCACTTAGTGACCGTGCTAGACTCGGATACGGGTTACAGGTTGCGGCTTGGTCCAGCTTGTCGAAGCTAACCCCCCCGTATAGTATACCTAGGGAGCTCTAGATATCAAGGTAAAACACGTAGAGTATCAGAAGAGACCCGAAATTCTTATACCCATATTTGCGAAGTCTACGGTAGTGTTGAGTCTACCCTGGTTCTTCTTAGCCGCTGATCGTCCAGTGGAGCCTCTGTCTCCCTCATCCCGCCAAGTGACGACCACCTCACTACTTCTCTTCCACACCTCCCCTCTCCCTCCCGCATCTTGTGCTCATTAATCAACGGCTGGTCCCCTATTTATTTCGATCCTCAATCCCTGGCCTCATTAGGGTGGTTGATCCTCCAGTTCCACCGTGAGTCCTTCCGAGGCCCCTCCCTCCCCCTCATCTCCCCTAGGCACCACTCATCAACACTGTCGTCATCCCGGGCTGACCGACTTCGGGTTGACCAAGGTTTCCTCTCTTCTTACCAGTATACAATATTGCATGCTGGAGGTATCAGATCTAGTGATTTGTCCTGTACAGACCTAGCCTGACTGCCGCACATCCGTGCTTTAGCGACTTTACCCTGTCCCTCCGAAATCTGGGGCCCGACTTGCCAGATGTCCAACCCGCCTTTCACGGTTAAATCGGTCTTCGAGTATGCTTCGGGCCATGATGACGACCTCAGTTTCCCAATCGGTCAGGTTTTAACCGTAACTGCTGTGGAGGATGCTGAATGGTACTACGGTGAATACACGGACGGCGCCGGTGACAAACAAGAGGGTATATTCCCCAAGAACTTTGTCGAGCGCTATGAGCCTCCGGCTCCTCCGCGCCCTGCGCGCCCTAACAGGGCCAAGAAGGAAGCCGAACCGGTGCCAGTGGAATCACCTACGGCCGTGAGCGAACCTCGACCCGAAGCGGAGCCTGAGGTTGCGGAGCAGTCCGTCGAGAACGGCCAGCACACAGCTGCTCAGCAGCCACCTCCGCCAAAGTCCCCACCTGTGGCTTCAAGCCCTGCGGTTGAACTCCCATCATCACCCCTGCAGACTGTTACAGCACCTGCGCTCACTACTGCCACCGCACCTCCCCCAGTCAAGGCATCCTCGAAGCCCCCGCCCCCGGCCGTAGCAGAGAAGCCGTCCGGATCGTCATTCAAAGACCGTATTGCCGCCTTCAATAAACCCGCTGCAGCGCCAGTTGCACCTTTGAAGCCCTCTGGCTCCAATTCGAGTTCCTTCATCAGGAAGCAATTTGTCGCTCCTCCTCCCAGCAAAGACTCATTCGTGCCCCCGGCAAGGGAACCGCCCCCCAAGATTTACAAGAGAGAGGAGGACCCCGAGGTGAGGGAGCAGCTTGCCCGTGAGCCACCGGTCTCCGAGAGCCGACCACCGCCGCCCCCTCCACAGCAAGAGACCGCGGAGGTAGGGGCAGAGGATCAGCCCAAGCCTACCAGTCTTAAGGATAGGATTGCTCTTCTCCAGAAGCAGCAGTTGGAGCAGGCCCAGCGTCATGCCGAAGCTGCTCAAAAGAAGGAGAAACCCAAGCCCCCGAGAAAGTCACTTGACCAGCCCGCGGAATCAGCAGCCGCAGTGCCGGGAAATGAGCCAGAGTCGTCCGCTGAAGCATCGGGGTCTGCACGGGATCCAAGTGTGGACACAGTCCGAGCAAAGGCCCCTCCGGTTCTCGCTGCCCCTTTCTCGCCGGCAGAAGAAATTGCTAGCGATGCGAATGATGCCGACTATTCTGCTGCCGCGGACTCGGAAGATGCAGCGGAAACGTCTAGTAGTAAGGATGATGATGAAGAGCCTTCAGAAAAGCCTTCGACCCACGCCGTCGAGTATAAGGGAGAGGAGGCTGATGAGGAAGATGAGGAGGAAGAGGAGGAAGAGGAGATGGACCCCGAGACACGACGCCGAATGGAGCTTCGTGATCGCATGGCCAAGATGAGTGGTGGCATGGGCATGATGGGTCTCTTTGGCCCGCCAGGCGGTATGCCAGGCATGTCTGCTCCTACGGCCCGGAAGCCCAAGACTCCCGGCGACTCAGAAAAGAAGCTTGGCGAGCAAGAGCCGAATTCACCAGGCCATGCTCCCCCTGTTCCAATGGTTCCTTTGCCGGGAATGAACATCAACACGAAGCCCGTCCCTCCTCTTGCCGATGTGGAGCACGAAGACGAGGAACCTCTGACGACTCCTATCACCGAACAACACGCTTCTCGGGATGTGCCAGACGTCGAGGAGGTCGTCCATGATGGTGCCCCGCCTGCTCTTCCGCGTCGTTCTACTGATAGGCCACGTCCTTCTACCCAAGGTGAGAAATCCTGCTCCTCGACCTTTCATAGCTTTTTAGACTGACCATACAAGATCGCTCGGCTCTCGCATCACCGCCACCAGAGTCGCGGCCTGCTCCGGCTCCCCCTGTGCCTGTCGAGCAGTCTGCTTCGCCTCCACCAGTCCCAGCAGGTAAGTTGCATGCGGTTCTTCGACGGGATATTTTGTTAATAAACATAACTAGGTCGACCCGCCCCTCAACCGAGATCCCCGACGAGCGATGAATCGGATGATGAACTCTCCACGCATGCAAGGCCCTTGTCTTTGAGCCAACCAGCAGGTGGGCCACCGCCTGTGCCTGCCTCTGCGCTTCCTGATCACATTGATACCCGTCGTTCCTCCACGTACGACTCTGCGCCGCCTGTACCGACCCCGGCCGCAGAAAAGAGAGCAAGCCGTCCGCCTCCTCCGATTCCATCGATTCTACCCGTGTCGCCGCCTCAGGGTCGCGCCGCACCCCCACCACCTCCGGCTCATATCCACCGACGATCGACTGGAGATAGTCGTGGAAGCACCATGTCTGCTACCCGGCAAGCTGGTGAGGATGTCGAAGGGGAGGTGACCGAGTACGATGGAGACTACGACACTGATATCGCGCCGGGGGCTAAGTTCAAGGATGCCTTGAGATCCCACGAGCGTGATTCAAGCTTTGATGAGGGTACGATGACCGATGACCACTCGCTTCAGTCTCCGCGGAGCCCTTTGGAACTTCGACAGCCTCCCCCCATCCCTTCCACCGCCCCTAGGGGAGCGCCGCCCCCTCCCCCGATGCAGCCGCCTCGGAATGCTAGAGCTTCCATGGACACGCCCAGAGGCCCTCCTCCGCCCCCGCCAAACCAAGCGCCATCGCGTAATGGGGATGGTGAGGAGTACGACCCATTTAATTATGCCGCCCCTCAGCCTGGTTTGCCCGGTCCTCCACCTCCCCCGCCTCCGCAGCCAGTGACTGAGGAATACAATGATCTGTATGACCCATCTCCAGTCCAGACCCCATCAAGCGAGAGGCCACCTACATCACAGCATGAAAGGAAAGCTTCTCTAGCACCACCGCCTCCCCTGACTCAGTCCTCCGCTATGCCGTCCCCGTCCACAACTCGAAGCCAGCGAGCTTCTATGGACATGTTAAGAGGAGCTAGTGTTCGGCGCTCCATGGATGTTTCCCGTCCCTCCATTGATCAGGGCTATATCGCCGCTGATGTTGATCTCGCGGAGACTACTCGTTGGTGGACGCAGCCCAACGCTCTGCCCCCAGCCTTCCAAAACCGAAAGGATATACTTTTCGAGGTTGAAGAGTCAACTTCCCCGAATTCTGGTGGGATGAAAACAGTCTCGAAGGAGGTCTATGTCCTGTTCATTGATTATTCTCAGACCATTGTGACTGTGCAGTTCGATGCCAAGAACCCTATGAATGCAACACTCGAGCAGCGTCACGAACCTCCCCCGCTCCAGCTCCGCCAGGATCAACTGGAGCAAGCCCATCTTCAGCTTGGAACTCGAATCTCTAACTCTGTGAATGCCGTCCAAAACACCACAGTCGCGGACGGCACTCCGTTTGGACTTGTCCAGCATCTGCTGAATCCACTCTCGGACGCGTTGCTTCCTGTCGGTACCCGGGCATACGGTGCTTTGGTTTACTCCAATTTGGCCAATGCGTCTGTCATTCAGAATGACGAGATCCGAGCTGGTGATATTGTGAGCTTCCGCAACGCCCGCTTCCAAGGCCATCGAGGTACTATGCACCAGAAATATAGTGCTGAAGTGGGCAAGCCTGACCACGTCGGCATTGTGGTCGACTGGGACGGCACCAAGAAGAAGATCCGCGCCTGGGAGCAAGGACGTGAGAGTAAGAAAGTGAAGATGGAGAGTTTCAAACTGAATGACATGCGCAGTGGTGAATGCAAGGTCTGGCGAGTGATGCCTCGTAGCTGGGTTGGCTGGGGGTCTTCCAAATAAGGGATTCCAAGACTTCTCAGCAGAAGGCTATTTGGATGAGTATTTGTTTTGTCTAGATTTGATGTGATTGTGTCTGCAACTAGCTAACACTTGTCTCCCCCTATATTTCTTCCTTTTCTTTCGCCCTCCTGCTTATGTGGTAATAAGAGAGCCGGGGATGCCGGTTTTGATGGAGAATTGAGCGAGCGTGCACACCCTTTTGATTTCCTCGTGTCCCCGGTAAATTCTGCATGACCAATGCCCCTTCTGTTCTGCCACGATTTTTTCTTTTATTTACCATTGCCTGTATCTATTTGCAATGTATCTATTGATGCCTTCATAAAAGTAGTGTATCAATCACGTGAGTATATGAATGACGCCTCAGGTGTCGAGTGGCCATTTCCATATCGGGCAGCCATCTTCCTCGCCAGCTTCTTCCAACCTCGCGCAGCTTGTCTCGCATCCGTTAAAAATGGGTGGCGATTTGAACTTGAAAAAGTGAGTATCCCGAGTAATCTCATTTGGCTTTCAAATTTTCCAGATCGCCTGGAGAACCGTAAATGCTAACCCAGATTCCAGATCATGGCATCCGGGGCTGATGCGCAACCAGGAGCGCGTCTGGTCTGAAGAGAAGCGCGCCCTGGAAGAGCGCAAGCGGATCGATCAACTGCGCCGTGAACGCGATGAAGAGCGCCAAATGCAAGAAATCCAGCGCCTCCACGAGTCCTCCGGCAAACCCAAGCAGCACAACCGAGTTGACTGGATGTACCAAGCACCCTCTAGCGCAACAGGGCACTACTCGGAGGAGATGGAGGGATATCTGCTGGGCAAGCGACGTATTGATGGAATTCTTCTGAAGAATGACACCGACAACCAGAAGCTAGAGAAAGGTGCTGATCTTGCGGGCGCAAATGCGGCTGCCGCTGCTGCGGCGGGTCCATCTGTTGGATCTCAGCGCGATACCATGGCCAAGGTCATGGCTGATCCGCTGTTCGAAGTTAAGAAGAGAGAACAAGCTGCGTACGAGGCTATGGTCAAGGAAACTGTTCGCCGGAAGGAGCGAGAGGAGAAGCGCGGTGCTCACCATGGAGACCGAGGCCGAGATTCAAAGCGCCGAAGATACAGTGATGATGCCGAAGATGAGCGTCGATCCCGCCACCATCATTCTTCGCGCCGCCATCGGTCTAGGTCCCCTGGACGTTCTCACCGCGGACATCGCAGTGATCGTGACCGCGATTATCGTGATCGTCGGGAGGATAGACACCGTGGAGAAGACCGTGGTCGAAGGGATGAGGAAACGAGATCTCGCCGAGACGACAGGGATCGGGATCGAGATCGGGATCGTGGCCACCGCGACGACCGGGAGAGAAGAGATTCCTATACCAGCCGTCGTGGCCGCGCTGACAGGCATGAGCGTAATCGAGACAATGACCGAACCCGATCTCCTCGTCGCTCTCCTCCCCGACGACGCTCTCCATCTCCACGTCGCACAGAAGGTCGCAGTGACCGCCGCGATTACCCTCGACGAGACTACACCAACGGCCTACGTTCATCCAGCCGGGATCGTGCCCCACCACCTCCTCACCCTGCGGTCAACAATCCTGACCCAAAGGAACAGGAAGAAGAGCGCCGCCGCAAGTTGGCCGAGATGCAAACCAATGCCAATGCTCTCGAGACAGATCGCCGTCAGCGCATTGCAGAGATATCCACAAAGGAAGAACAGCAGGCAGAAGCAGACGACAAGCAACGCTCAGACCGTGGCCAGTTTATGTCCCAGATCCATAAGCGCGCACAGGAGGATACTCTGGATGAGCGTATCAAGCGCAGTCGTGGTGGATTGTCCAAGATGGACGAGGATTGAGGCCTAAGTTAGGCTTTTGCAATTTTTATGTATGTATATCTTCTAGCGGTGATTCCCTAGTATTGTTCACAAGTATTGTTCACAAGAACACGAATGACATCGGGCTTGTATTCAAGATTTCCTATTCATGTAGACAGGAACCCATGGCAGCGCAGGAAGGTGGCTCTAAATCCAGATCTTTCCAAGGATGTAAAGCTTGTCACCATATCAACTCAGTCTTTTGTCCCGATTAGGAAATGTAAATGGCATCTTCCATTATCAGCCTGAGGCCTGCACCCCAGCCCTACTATAAATATCTCTCACTTCCCCCTTCTCTTCCTTCTCTTCTCTTCTTCTCTTCTTCTCTTCAGCTTTTCACCAGCTCCCCGACCTGTCGACTCCAGGGACCGCGTAGATATCAGGTCGGATGACCGGCACTTCCCAACGCGACTATACACCATACACACCGACACTGTGGGCATCGAGGGCTTTGCTGGCTTTGCTGGCTTTGCTGGCTTTGCTGGCTTTGCTGGCTTGTGGGCTTCGTGGGCGCGCTCAATGATGATTGAAATCGTCTTGATTCTGAAGGCTTTATGGCTTCACAGCTATTGGCCAATGATGAAACATTCTAAAACCGAGAGCCGCCATTCCCTTCGCACATTACTTCCCCTCCCATCACCTTCCTCTTCCCCTCTACACTGTTGTACATAGAAGTGAAGCAGACTCGTATGAATAGATATTTCCGTCGCTGATTATCCTGATATCAATTCTATCTACAAGTACAACTCAACAGTACGCTCCTTAAAGCAACAACAACTCGCCCGTGGCTACACCGCCAGCCAACTGAGGCTGGTACACATGCTGCTGATTCTGCGTGACGACATACTGTGACTGAGGTGCGTGCCCACCACCTGCTCCATCATCGCGACCACCAAGGTCCAATGAGGCCATTTGCTGCGAGCCGATGTTGTTGAAGTAGGAGTCTGCTGCGTTGACTGCTTCGGCAGAGGTGTTGGTACCGGGGGCGACAGCTCCAGTCGGGTGACCCGGGAAGTTGGGAGGAGGAGCGTTGACGGGACTGGTGGGGTTTCCTGTGGTGGTGATTGTGGCAAGACCGCTATTGCTGGTTGACGCGGATGCCATGTTTGCAGACGGGGGGTTGTAATCGAGCATGTTCCCTGTCCCATCTTCGATTTGGGGTCGTTGCAAAGCCGGGCTGTATTGCAGACGACGGGGGCGCGCGGCACGGAAGACCTGATGGATGGGCTTGAGGTAGACAGTGGCCAGGGTGCCGACGTTCAGACACAGCTCCTCGAGGGTACGAGGGTCTAGCTTCTCGCTCTCGGCGGTGATGGGCGGTTTCTGGCCCATCACGACCTGCTTAGCCATTGCCGGGTCGGTGGACAGCAGACGCCAGTACATATATCCGCGGTCCCGTAGGTCTGGATCATCTGTCTCTTCCGTGCACCACTTGAGGACCTGAGGGACGATCTCTTGGCCTTTTGTAGGCCGCTGGATGAAGAACTTGACGGTGGCAGTGAGCAGGGCCAATTGCACTTCAATGGGTTCGTCGTGGAAGGTAGCCAGGTAATCCTGCAGCAGGCCATCGGAATTCTCGATCCGATCCGCATACTGGCCGATAATCCAGATGATGGCTGCTTTGGCTTCGGGCTCGTCGAGGTCATCGATGTTGCGAATCACGTTGCTGATGATACTCTCATACTGGTTCGGATACTTTCGGAAAATGTTGCGGATCACGACCGTTGCCTCCTGAACGATGTACGGGATTTTGGCGTCGACCAGCTCCAACAGGGTGTCGATACATTGCTTTGCGGCCGACTCGATCTTGATCGCCAGCTTACCGATGGCGCGGACTGCCTTACGCACGAAATGCACGTCAATCTCCGTGGCATATCTATGGGGAAAGGTCAGCAATGGCAAGTGAACACTCCGTGTAGGAAGACACTCACTCTCGAAGCTCGGCCAGGACCACGGAGATATTCTCCTTGGTGGTCAACATGAACATCAACTCCAACTTGGTCACTTTGACGTAAATCGGGTCGTTGTAATTGCAGAAAAACACGCGAATATCATTGCGGAGGACTTCCGGTCGCTTCTGCAAAATCAGAATAGCATTCCGGAGTGCGAGATATTGGATTTCGGGCGGTTTGGAGAGCAAAGTGACAAGGGGTGGCGATAATTTCCGGCATAGAGACGTGATGTGTTTCTCCTCTGCGATGTAGTTCATAAGATAGAGGATCACCCGACAGGAAGTTAGTACGACTGAGGAGTTCGAGTGAGATAGCCGCGGTGCAATTCGTTCTGCCAGCAGAAGCGCCTCGGCATTATCTTGGGGCACGTAAGACATCAGAGCTTCGAGGATATACGATTGACCCCATCTAGCCCGGCCGTTAGCTCGGAATCTCGTGGTTTCAACAAGGAACGAAAGGTGCGTACTCAGAGCAATCCGGCAAGATGGAAACTAGTTTTGAAGCACTGACGTAGTCGATGGTTAGAGAGATGGATTCGCTGCGACCCCAGATATCTACCAGGGAGGCCAGAACACTGGAGACGACTGTAGGATTTTCGTCTTTCAACATCCTATTAAGACGGTCAATCAAGTCTGAGTTTTCAACCATCTGCTTGTCGTGTTCGTAGAGTTTGGCCACACAGAAAGCGGCTGTCTTGCGGACATAGGGGTCATTGTCCTGCATGAGGCGCTTGAGTGGTTGAAAAGTCGCCTCGACGAATTCGCGCACATGGACGTAGGAAATGGTCCGCAAAGCAAGCGCGCGCACGAGTGGGTTGTTGGCTGCCATATCCTGTAAGACGGTTAGAGGCATATTCTTGGATCTCTCCCACAACTCCCAGACTTAAAGACACACATCAACTAGAATGGGCAGAGCCTTCATTGCAACCTCTGGTTTCATTCTCGAATAGTTGACCAGGAACAAGAAGCACCTAGGGCCGAGGTTAGCAGTTGAATTTCGAGCGCTGTGCGACACGTCGCAGGCACCGCTTTGCGAGGTTGTCATACATCTTCTTGATCTCCAAGCTCGGCAGGTTCATGCAGTCGATAACGTCCGGGAATAGCGCAATCATGTCGTTATTGCTCATAGTCATATTGGCGACAATCTTCTTCAAGGCGATCTTTTTGGCGGAGTGGTTCTTGTCTTTCTTGCCGCCGCTATTGAGTTCCATTCGCAACTCGGCGACCTTGCCCTATGAAGTTCGCGCAAAGCATAAGTAATGTGGCAGAGCATAGGGGGCGAAGCCGATAAACATTGGGTATCAAGAGTACGGTATAGCAGGGTTCAAAGGAGAGAGTGCAAGGGAGTAGGGTAGCCGTGAAAGCCGGTCACATAGGATGAAAGTTGCATAATGTTTGGCCAGGTGCAGGTAAGGGGGAGAAGCCACTACGGGCATCAGACGATCAGGTATAGCACGTACCCTAGCGAACAGCTTTGCGTCACCCCCGGAACTCATGGTTGCGGTATCGGACGGATCGCAAGGTCTAGTGCACCGCTCTTTTTCTTCTGGGTCTCTGGGTGAAGCCGGCAGGCAAGAGATCGATCGGTTGAGACAATTGAGCGAAAGATAGTCGAAGGCCGGAGGGTGCGAGTAAGGTCAGACTGGGAGCGGTGTATAGATCGAGTGGAAAAAGGACCGGATTGGGGATTTGGAGGGGATGGGATGGTCGGAGACAAAAGGGCGAGACTGCCGGTTCACTACACCACAATTGTGGCCCGTTCGGAGGAGTCGGAGAAAGAAAGAATCATTGATTGGCCATGATAGAGAACAATTAGGGGAACTGAAAGAGTTGGAGGAGACGAGGACGAGGAAAGGGGAGTTCAAAGGCTAAGTGGAGTGGTGAGAAGCTGCGGAGAACCCTCCCTGTTACACTCCCCGTCATCCACTTTTTCAGTCTCGACCCGCCACCCTTTAACCTCTCTCATCAACGTACACGCCATGTCGTCGCCTCTTCCACCCCCGCCTCCACCGCAATGGGTCGTCGCGATGAACTCGCCGATGGCGCGACCCTCCAAGGCGGCCGCCAGCATCCCGGATCCACCAGGCTTCTCCAGCCGCCGTGGAGGTAAACAGGTGAGCTTAGTCACAGAGCTGTCCTAGTATCGCGCTGACATTCCTCGACAGCGCGAGAAGCAACAGCAGCAACCCGCCGCATCGAAGCCCGAAGAAACCGACGCCCTGAAGCTGAAAAAGGCTTGGGAGATCGCCATGGCCCCGTCCAAGCAGCTCCCCATGAACGGCATCATGATGTACATGTCCGGCAACAGCCTCCAGATCTTCAGTATCATGATGGTTTTCATGCTCTTCAAAGGTCCCATTCAAGGCCTGATCAACACCAATGCGGCGTTTGCCAAATTCGAAACACCGGCGAACCGTGGGCGCCTGGTCCCAGTGAAGGCGGTCTATGTGCTGATGCAGCTGTTATTGCTGGCCTTGGGTATCTGGAAAGTCAATGGAATGGGACTGTTGCCGTATGTTTTGACACTAAATGGCGGGGTTTCCTACTTGGTACTGACATATCTGGCAGGACTACGAGATCGGACTGGCTCGCGTGGGAATCGGAACGACAGCCTCTGGAGAGGGCTTATTTTGCCTTCCGTTGATAAAACGAGAATCATGCAGCTGTAGTTTAGAATTAATTTGCGGATTTGACCCCAGACATCTACTCTCGTAAAGTACTTGGATATACGATCAATATGTACATCGAGTCAAGAGGGAGACTTTCAGGATCGACAAGTATGTATGTGGCCCATGCTAAGAATCTCTTGAAACTTTCTATCGATTGCTCCACAGGTGTTGCTTTCTTCCTTTGCCCATTCCGGGTCTCTACGAGCTCAAATACTGCTGGTCTCGTATGCTTCCCCACTCTGGGCTTGTATATCAGGTGCAACTATAGTCGCTGATTATGCCCGGGTGATATGGTGCTCTTCACAGTTCGTATTTGTTATAGATTTATTGAATTCGTAGCTGTCTATTCCCTTGATGCCTGTATATCATTTGGAGCTAGAAAATGAAGGTACTGAACACCAAGTATGTTTAAAGTAAGTTGATGTTCTCAGCCCACCTGGGCACGGGCATGACTTCCACATCGACCTACTAACAGCGAATGCCCCCAATCAATGCATAGTTAACTGACAACTAACTAGTCAAATGATTGAGAAGACTGAACGGTGCGACGATGCTGGTTAAACTCGGAGTTTACGGAGTAATCGCCGATAAAACTGGGTCCTATCAAAGCTTTGAAAAAAGGCTTCGGGATCTCGGCACAATTCTGCTTCTCCGCAATGATTAGGGGGGTCAGTTCCAAAGTAGATTGGAAATCTATCGTGGTTTGATCTGCTCCTCTTCCGTACGTGGAACTTTTCTGGGGTGCTGGACTCCATCCTCCCGGCACGACCTCGGAAATGGGTACTTCAGAAGAACCAACGACCGACTTGGAGCAAGCACGCAATGAAAATGCAGGGAATCAAGGCGGGGTTACCGCCGATGTCGAATACTCGGTCTTCACCGTCAGTCAAAAGCGATTTATCGTCTTCATGGCATCATGGGCTGGATTCTTCTCGCCTGTCTCATCGCAGATCTATTTCCCGGCCTTGAATACTCTGGCCAAAGATCTCCATGTGTCAAATTCGTTGATCAACCTGACTTTGACTAGCTACATGGTGAGTAGACAACTGTAGCTATATTCTGCGCTATAAGCCTGACGCCGTGGTAGATTTTTCAAGGATTGTCGCCCATGTTTATCGGCGACTTTGCGGATACAGCTGGGAGACGACCGGCCTACCTCGTTTGTTTCACGATCTATAACGGTGCGAATATCGGACTGGCCTTGCAGAACAACTATGCAGCACTTTTCGTTCTTCGATGCCTGCAAAGTGCAGGAAGTAGCACCACCATCGCACTCTCGTCGGGTGTGGTTTCAGACGTGGCAACTGCAGCTCAGCGCGGTTCATACATGGGATTCGTCACGGCTGGTTCCCTGTTGGGTCCGTCTCTGGGTCCAGTTATTGGAGGCCTGCTCGCTCAGTACCTTGGCTGGAGGGCAATCTTCTGGTTCCTCGTCATCTTCTCGGGGGCATTCATGGTTCCGTTCCTGCTCTTCTTCCCTGAAACCGCTCGCGGCATCGTCGGTGATGGATCACTGCCGCCTCAGAAATGGAACATGTCTCTGATCAGCTATTTGAAGTCTCGAAAAGCCCGAGAAGAGGGTGTCGAGTCGCCAGCCGACTCAACAAAGCGGAAGCTCCAGTTCCCCAACCCATTACAGACACTTGCCATCGTGTTCCAGAAAGATACCAGCATCATCCTGTTCTGCAATGCGATCCTATTCGCCGGTTTCTACGATGTCAGTGCTACCATTCCGTCAATCTTCAACGAACTATATGGGCTGGACGATCTGCAAATTGGCCTATGCTACATCCCCTTCGGGCTCGGCGCCAGCATCGCTTCGATTCTGAACGGGAAATTCCTCGATTACAACTATCGCCGAATTGCGAAAAGTATCAACTTCCCGCTGGTCGAGAACCGTCACACAGACCTACGGAACTTCCCCATCGAAAAGGCTCGTCTTCAAATCGCCTTTCCGATGCTCTCCGTCGGAAGTGCATGCATCATCGCCTTTGGCTGGTTTTTGAACTACGGCGTTCATCTTGCTGCACCCACCATCATTCTATTCGTTATGGGTCTTAGCCTCACAGGCGCTTTCAACACAGTCAGCACCCTTCTGGTGGACTTTTACCCGACGCAAGCGGCCAAAGCTACAGCCGCCAACAATTTTGTGCGGTGTTTGGTTGGAGCTGGTGCGACGGCCCTTATCGATCCTATGCTCTCGGCCATGGGCCGTGGATGGTGTTTCACGTTTATTGCTCTGGTCATGCTTGCTACATCTCCACTACTTTGGTTTGAGATGCGTAAGGGACCTCAATGGCGTGAAGAGCGCCGTCTGAAGGAAGAAGCGAAGAGAGAGAAGAAGAAGCAGAACGCTATACATCCTGTGACCGCACTTCACGATGAAAAGTGCCTTACAGAAAAGGCTGTTACAGAGTCTTGATCTCTCACGGACCTCGTCACATGTTGCCTCTCCTGTTATGTAGCTACGATAGAATATTTAGTGTTTAATCTTATTGATACCCCAAGAGAGTAGAATCGAATCCGATTTATTAATAGATATATGCATCCGTGAATATAATTGAGATTATAATTGCATATTACATCTTTTCTGCGTTGCTAAGTAGCTGGAAGATTTAATACAAAATATCATCGACGTGCCTTGACTGCCTCACGGCAAGCCTCCAAGAATATTTGGCAGAATTCCCACACCTCTGCATATGTATTGTAAAGTGGCGCAGGAGCCACACGAATAACGTCTGGCTTTCTCTCATCAATGACAACCCCATGCTCCTCGAGATGATGCAAAACATGGTCGAGTAGCCCTGGCTGAAGCCGCAGGCTGAGCTGGGCACCTCGCTCGGCTGGGTTAGATGGTGTAATGAGGGTGAACGGCTTGTCCTCTGGTGAAGCATCCAGGGGATACTTAAGCAGTAGATGCTCAAGGTAACCTGTGATATTGAGTGACTTCTTCCGAATTTCCTGCATAGTGGCACGATTGAAGATCTCAAGAGAGGCGACGACGGTGTTCATATCGAGAACAGAAGGGTTTGAAAGCTGGAACCCGGCAGCTCCAGGTTGAGGGACAAATTCTACAGTCATTAGCTTTTGATACAATGTACCGAAGGGAGTGCCAGTGCCAGTGCCACCCACTATTTTCCATCTTGAACCGGGTTTTAAGATCACCACCCCACCAGCCAGACAAGCGTGGACGGAAAGTCTCGTCGCTGTCGGGTTGCTTCTCATCCACACGGCCGTGGCGTTCATGGACAAACAGTGCTGCCATACCGCCGGGGCCACTGTTCAGGTATTTGTAGCTGCACCATGCTGCAAAGTCGACGTTCCAGTCATGCAGACGCAGATCCACATTTCCGGCAGCGTGGGCACAGTCCCATCCGATTAGGATACCCTTAGAGTGAGCGTGTGCTGTGATCCGCTCGATGTCGAAGTACTGTCCTGTGTAGAACTGGATTCCAGAGAGAAGAACCAATGCAGTACCAGAGGCGTTACGGTCAATCGTTTCGATGATCTGCTCTGTGCTGAGAATGGGGTGATTCGGGTTCTCTGGTTCAATTAAGACCATAGCATCCTTTGGGTCGAAGTTGTGGTGCCGAATCTGAGACTCGACCGCGTACTGAAAATGGATCAGTATGATCATCGATCACGCAAAAAGCGATAGATACATGGCGTACATGGTCACTGGGAAATGCTTTGCCCTCCAAGATAATCTTGTACTTCTCCTGGGTTGGACGATAGAAGCTTGCCATCAGAAAATGTAGATTTGCAGTCAGGGTCCCCATAACAGCCACCTCACTTTGGAGGGCACCCACTACGGGCGCCATCAGCTCGGAGCCAGCAGTGTCCACATTGAGAAAAGGAGGAAGCAATTGGTCGTCATGAGGGACAAAATGCCCTGTAACACCCTTTGTTGCCCATGTTCGTAGATACTGCTCAATGTACCGCCGGGTGCTTCTTGGCTGCACACCTAATGAGTTACCACACAAGTATATGCATGTTGAGTCGGATGCTTCGTCATGGCCTGGTCGTCAACTGTCAATATATCATTGCCGTGACAGTGCAGGTACCTCGGGAGATAATTAACACACCATTGCCTTCCGCTAGAACCTTCCTCTTCAAATCATTCTTTGAAGGAATGATAAACTCATCTCGAAATTGGTGCAACGGATCCTGGGCGTCAAGAGCCTCGGCATACTCTCTGGTGTGAGCTCTGATATCATCCTGGTATGGAAGCGGGGGCCCAGTTTTGATATCCCGGACGTGTTGTCGTGAGCCCATCCTCCCAAATTAAGGACTCCTGTAGCTATGCAAGACCGTCTGATTCAGATAAAAGATCTCACTGGAGAGTATCAAACTGAATAATCGACTCGCACCCCGCCATGTGCGATCTTTACTATTTTCGTCATATTATGCCATGATTTACCGCCCAAGCTGACCAATCGCGCCACTGCCGAGCTGACTAACGCGACGATATCGAGTCGAGTGATGCCATCGTCAACTTACTCTTTACCATATCTTCAGCTCTGGAACTTTGCACTCTTTACAAAAATGACGAGGCCCTTTGTCACATCCACAACTACCCGGCGGTTATCGCAGCAGTCCTGCCGGCTTCTCTCGACCTCCCGACCTGCTTTGCGCCTCTCCGCATCATCCGTCGGCGAATTCGCTCCTCGCCGGGCAACTGCTGTAGCTGCAGCTGGTACTTCTCTTTGCAGGCCTTCAGTACCAAAATCATCGCTCGTTCGATCCTTCTTCCGTCAGCCTTGTGCTTACTTCTCCGCCTCCTCTATCCGGCCTGCCACCCAGGTGACGCAAAACCCGAGAACCGGAGATAATGGGGAGACACTTATGATTGCTATCTCGCAACGAGCCGTGGAGGTAGGATAACACCCGTTTCTTTTTGGTCTACTTGTTGTTGTTCTACACCGAGGCTTTGAGTGGCTTGTGACGGGCGGGAAGCTTCCAGTGACAGTATGCGCCGCTGTGAGGATGTCCAAAAAGCACCGGACAGATCCGATGATCCCAGCATAAGCTTGTTCCAGAACTACGCTATCACATACGACCATAGGGTGTGGAGAACAGGGCTTCCCGTCCGCTCAGCCGTACTTAAGCCACACGCCGGCAGGTTAGTAGTTGGGTGGGTGACCACCAGCGAATCCCTGCTGTTGTATGTTTTGTTTTTTTTTTTTTTTTGGTTTTTCGCTTTTAATCGCCCTTCTGCAGGGACTTAGTGCATCAATAGAAACTAACCATAACAGCGTCTTCGCGAAATCACCGACCCATCCTCCTCACCCTCCGCTACAAAGGAAGAAAACCCTTACAACCACCTCCGCATTACCGTGACCAGTGGCGGCTGCCATGGCTTCCAATATATGATGTCTCTTGAATCCGCAGAGAAGATCGATCCGGAGGAAGACACGGTCTTTGAGGGCGATATAGATGATGCCGAGCCGGCAGCGGGCGCCGCTGGAGTAGCGAAAGTTGTCATGGATGAGCCATCGCTGGAGCTGCTCTCCGGAAGCACAGTCGACTACACCACCGAGTTGATTGGAAGTCAATTTAAGATCGTGGATAACCCTCGTGCAACAAGTAACTGCGGTTGTGGCACGAGCTTTGATGTGTCGGATTGATTTCGTTCTGGGGAACCGGGAGCTTTCTCTTCTTGCGTGTACAGATATGGCATTTGAAGGCTAAATTAATTGCATGTTATACCCCCTCTCTCCTCTACGCGAAGCCCGTACTCTGCACCGAGTAAGATATGGAATAATAGAAATATCGTAGATCTATGCATTTCATCAAGTCTTTTTCTTCTACCTCACACCAACAACACTCTCCACATGGAGTAAATCACCTGCTTGAAAAGAAGCAGAACAACAGACCGGGCAAATGTGAATCGTACGCCCTCCAAAGATATCGCGATAGCCAGACTTGATCTTGAACCCGCGTGGAAAACCAAGGGTGGACAAAACATGGAAAGAAAAAACAGAAAAAATAAAGATAAACGGAAAGCGTATAGAAACCCACAATGGGGAAGACGATATGGCAAAAAATGAGAAACACAAGGGAAGCGGGATAAGAATATGAAAGAAAATTCATCTCGAGTCATGTCCGTTTCTTTCTTGCATGCAGAGTCCATCCTTCACTCTTTTCCCTTCTCCGAACACCCGCAGAACATGCCATGGTTGAACTTTTCCTATTCCAAATAAAACTCTGACCATTTCGTATGTCTGCACTTAGTAGACTCGGGCAAGGTTGCGCAGGTACCAATCCACCAGACGGCGGCCGGCCTTGGTCTCACTGACGTGGATCAGGTCGTTCTCCAGAGCGTAGTCGAGATCGTTGGCAATGGTGGGCTCGCCCTCGAGCAGACCACCCTCGACCCAGCGGATCTGGCGGCTACGCTGCTTGTTGACGAGCAACCAGCTGCGAAGCTTCTCGGGCTTAACCTCGAGGAAGCCGGCGAGCTTCTTCAAGTCCATGGTGGTGTAGAGCTTCAGATAGGAGCGGATGGTGGGGTTGAACAGGGTGTTCCTGACCTCGTCCATGAAGATGGCGGTGTGGTGGTCAATGGGGTCGACGTTGAAGGCCGGGTTCTCGAAGTCGGGAGGAGTGGGGGAGATGAACTTGGGGCAGGCGGAGCGGAACAGCTCATCGAAGACGGGGAGGGCCTCAGGGCCACCTTGCTGCATGCGGAGGAACTGCTCACCGTACTTCTCACGAACGGCCGAGTGAATGGTGTCATCCAGACGAGTGGGGTGGAGAGCGACACAGATGGCGATCAAGGCGTACATCTGGTCATTCTTCTTGGCAATAGTGTCGTAGCTGTTGCCGCCCTTCTGGAAGTTCTTCGTCCGAGAGACGTACACCAGGATGTGGCTGAACATGCGGATAGCGTCGCCATAGCGGCGCATCATCATGTAGGAGAAGCCCACGTAGTAGTAGGTGGTGAAGTGGGCGGCCATCACGCGAGCGAACATGGCCTTCTTGTTCATCTCGATATCATCGAGGGTCTTCAGGGCCAAGCTGAAGTCACCGAGCAGGCAGTGCACGCGCAGCAGACCGATGATCGAGAAGTATCCGAGCATCTTGTACAGCGGGCGCGAGCCGTACTCACCGGCGAAGGCCAGGGGGTCCTCGCCCCGCTTCATGGCAGCGAGCTGCTCGTTGATCTGCGACCGCTGGATGAGCGAATACAGAACGTTCAGCACGGAGTAGCAGCCCCAGGTGTTGGGGTTCTCGCGCAGAAGCCGAGCCTCCTCCTCGTTGGATCCGCTGCGAGCCACACGGTTGCGGTAGCGGCAAAATGACTCAAATTGGTAGATGAACTCGTCAATAACATCCCAAGCCCAGTAGTACTAGAAATACCCAACAGTTAGTCCTGCCATTCTCTCATATGTCACCGGCTTGGCCAATCGCACGAATGTGTCAAGCCCAGCCTTTTCTGTCATTGTCCGAAGACAATCAGAAGACAACAATGGATAACCTACCGAGGGAAGCTCCAAGTCCACGGGGCCTTCCGAGTTCAGGATGTAGTGGAAAAGACTGCAGTAGTTGTCGTAACTGGCGAACTTGGTCTCCAGAGTCGCCTGGTATTCCAGCGGGGTAGCAGCAGCGGCGAGCTGTGCCTGAAGGTCCTGGGCCTGAGAGCCGCTGAGGGATGTTGTCCGGTCGAGCTCGCTCATGCTGTCATCAAAGTTTACCTGCTCGCGGTAGTCGTTAACCATAGCCTCCTCCTCAGCGTCGAACTCATCGTTCAGGTTTGGGCGCGCATTGGCGCGGTCGTCGTACGACATTGTGGGCGGGTGTGAAAGAGAGGAGAATGGGGAAATTGATGATTTTTTCGGTCGAGGAGCCGGGAAGACGGCAAAGGGCGGATGAGGGTTTGGTGGGGGTACACGTCCGTCGTCGGCGTGTGGGATTTGGCCAAAGAAGTCGAATTTTGAGGGTTTTTCGCTTGGGTGTTTGTGCTTATCTTATCTGCGCATAAAGTGGAAGCTGACTCAGCTAATGCTGCACACCGGGCCAGAAGATACAGGCAGAAAGAGTACATAGTTAACTAAACTGTTTAGTTAGTCGTAGTTACCTTAGCTTATAACCATCAATTTCAACTACACAACCCTGGGAACCAACTGTAATTGTAGTGCATGTATAAAGTGTTCACGGAAGGAGAAACAAGCCTGGAAAATCAGCCTTGCACAGTATCTCTAAGAGTCCTCGATAACTCGCGCCAACCCATATCCACAGGAACATGTTGACCACTCTGGGACTTTGTCCTCGCTGAACACAGCAGACATACTTGCGGTAGGTAGACAGGAATAGGAGAATGGGGGCCAAACGCCCGGCTGGACCGACTGGTCGCTCGTCATCATTGTAGACGGTAGACCTTACCCCGTAGAGTTGTCAAAAGGTCGAGGCTGCGGTGTACAGTAGAACACTTAGGGGGGAATTAGACATAGACATGCGCTACGTAAATTAAAAGAGAAGAAACGCTTCATGAACTTATGGACCGGCAGCCAGTGGCTTCTCGAGGAGGCTATGTGTCGTTGATCGGATTTCGGTATTGTAGACAGCTAGGGACATAAATGAACAACATAATCACGGGACACTTGATGGGCCATAGAGGCTTGGTATATGACAATCCATCGGGTTCCCACGAAAACTCAAGGAGCTTTGACGGTGATCAAGGTATACGTGCGCCATCTCCGGTCTCCGGAAAATAGACCCGGCCCTTGACCTGAATGGGAAAGAGCGGCACCGAGGGGCTTTTCCAAATTTAGAATGCCTCAAAGCTCTGCTCATCGCACCATTCCGCTTTATCTCTCCATTTCAGCCCACCATGGGGCGCCATGGCAAGGAAGTTCTTGGTCGAAAATGTCAAGATTGTGTTCGAACTCCCAACGCCTCACGGGCCCGGGACTCACTTTGCCATCATCGATGTCCGCTTCGCTTTCAATAACGTCGAAAGAACAGACAACCGAACCGGGAGATGATACATTGCATGTCGACAAAGGGCTTTCCACAAAATCGATGAGAGACCTACCATCTTCACCTTGCGTGTTTTCGCCTTCGCTCACGTAAACACAAGAGCGTCAGTCATAATCTCCCGACCGTCCGATTCGCACAGGAGAAGGCATTCAAAACGCCATTCTCCAGGCTTGGCATGTCGCGTTTAGGTCTCCGGGGCCCTGCGAAGCTCTGACCCGTCAAGGATTGCGATGGCTTCCATGGGCAGCTTCACGACTCCACGTTGCGCCAGTGACCGGATGGCGTGAATTGCGTCAGCGGTTGGTTTGAACGTGTGACTCATGGCCATGCCGAAGCGACAAAACTCGATGAATGCATGCCTTGCTTCTTCGCTGTCTAGTTGTCGCACCAGGACGCGAAGGGAGGATTGGACTGCGTCAACCACCTGGCTGGGGATGTATTTAAGACCGTATGATTGTCGGTGGATACAGAGGCAGTGGGCCATTTCTTTGGCTTGTTGACACCATTTTTGCTGGAATGAATCGGCCATAGAGCCTTGAAGGTCCCGCCGCATCAACATCTCCAGAAGATTCATAATGGCTTCGTGGCACTTGATGCTTTATAAATTGTCAGCACCAGAAACTTATCAATCACAATGAGGGGACAAATAATTGGGGCGATCCTCTTACCGGAGAGTGAGAACTTGTGGGATTGGTTCCTTCTCGATCTGTGAGGTGCTAGGCCAATTTGCTAGCCATTGTTGCAGACGTTGATAGGGACCCTCTGCTCTCTCAGACAAATCATGAATGCTTGTGGCCAAGCTATGATCATACAGAAGCTCTTGCACATGAGCCACAATATCTGTGAGCTCGGCCATCCCCTGTCTGAGTTGAGGCAAATGCGCTAGCTTTGTGGCGTAGGTGATTTGGTTTGAACGCGGATACGGAGTCCACTCAAAGTCGACGGCACCTCCAACCAGGATATTGGATATAGGTGGTGGCAAGCTAGTGACTTTGCGCAACTTCATCGACATTTGCCTAAACCAAATGTAAGTAATTTTTTCTGATCCCAATCCAGACACGATACTTACAAGTTCAAGTTGAAGATACCCCAGGCCGTGATTGTTCGAATACGGTCCATTTCGGGCGACATTAACCCCTCGTCCGCGTCTTCATCCTTGACCTCATCATCGCCGGATGACCCAGCGGATCCTGGCAGCACAAAAAGCCCCATGTCATCTCTGTATGGCTGAACGACCCTGGGCAGCATAAGCAATCCCATGTCTTGTCCCATTTGGGCGGCTTGTCGCAGCAAAAACCAGCCCTGCCGAACCTTTCCTTGCGATAATGGTCTGCGGAACGAGTCAGTCCCATCTTCACCAAGAATGATCAATACATCATAGAGCACCACATACACACTGCACATCATAAGCAAAGCCTGGATGTTCGACAAGGTCCGGCGGCCTCTTTGGGCAGTCCACAATTTTTCTGCTTCTTGGAAGAAATGCTGTCCGCGTGAAAACGTGTCTTTGGGGTCGAAGAATGCATCTGGGCTATCAGAGTACGCCTGTCTTTGGGTCAGAAGAGATCGAGAGGCGGGGTAATCGGGAGTCTCATACGCTTGCCATCGATAAGAGGCTATTGACCAGCAGTGGTGTACAGAACTGAGAGTTGACGTCTCCCCGTTTCATATGGTCGATGAATGTTCCCTGGTCAAGAAATTGCGCGCATGGGTGGTCCCATGTGAAATACAGCGAGACAAGATGCGATACAAAATCGTCGTCATGGGTCACATCTGTCCATGGCCTGGCTGACACCTTGTATAGTGGAATATCGCAAAGACTTTCCAATGTTATCCGCGCATAAGGATGAAATGCCGCTCGAGGTGATCTCTGGGGGTATTCTTCTTCTGACGAGGTAGGAATTTGATCAAGCTCAGATGGCCGGCGGCGTGATGTCTCCAGTTGTTCGAGATATGACGAATCCAAATGCTGGTCTCCGTCCTCTGACATCGTTGCCAGACTCGCTTTTGACAGAGACTCTGAATGTGTGAACTTGGTGACGGGGCTTCCTACGGCCCGAGCGATGTCTCTCAATGAACCATTGCTTCGAATCAAATGCCTGAGCTCGATGAATTTGTCCTGCGGCTCCGATCGAATCGTTGTTAATAAAGAGTCCAGCAAGACTTTATAGTCGTTGAGCTCCTTTATGGTTCGCTTGACGGCCACTTTGCGCCGCAAATCTCGAGTGGGGTCGAAATGGCAGTCAGCCTCTGCGCCGGCGCTCAGGCACGCTTTGCAAGGAGATGGTAGTCCGGAGCACTGTTATCATACAGACAGACACAGTCAGCCAACTTCTTCAGTATCAAGGTATTGCCAAGTGAGTACCGAGCGGTGTCAACCAGCGAGGCTAGACGGTGGCGAGTAACCTACCTTCCTCTTTGCGGCCTTGCATGCTTGACACGCGGTGGAATTCTTTTTTAGCCGACTGACCGGCGTCGAGGGCTGCGGCGGGAACATACGAGGCGGCCCAGGGGCTAGTGCAGGGAATTGCTTGGAGTTATCTTGATGGCTCCCTTTCTCCTCCGTCGACTGGTCAGCCTCGCGAGAGAAAGACTTGCGCGTCGTCGAGACCTTTCCAGCTGATTGAGGATCCACCGCCATCGAGTCCCGTTTATGGTGATGTGACCTGAGGAAGTACACGGTCAGCTCTTGTGTTCGTCGCCTCCCGAGTTGCAAGAAGCGAGAGAGACAAAGCTGACCGTTGACAGCATCGCATCATACTCCGCCTATGGTTCTATATCACACATACAACATTCTCCACGAATCTCAGCGAGCTCGTGGGTGGAGAGCAGCAAGGTACATGTCGTTCAACCGCGGGTCGTCGCGCTTAGTTCGCTGCGTTATGTGCTCGAGTCGAATGTGAATGGAGACGACGCGAGATCGATTGCGGTAGCCAAAGTCGAAAGTCGACATGCAGGTAGTGGAAAATTGGGATTCAACTGAGAGGGGTTGTTGCTCGTGACAAACAGCAGGGGGTGCTGGGTGATTGTCACACAACCAGGGTAGGTGGCCCAATATTGAACGGGTGATTGGAGAAAGCGTTTATCCAGCAGTCTGCCAATCTGGGTATCGTTGGGAGGGGGATAGAATAGGGACGGGACAGGGACGGGGTAGGGACGGGGCTGGGCATTCATGAAGACAGACTCTGCGCAGGACGGCGTGTATCAGGGAGGACTGGCTGGAACGTGATCGATCGCTTTAGTGAAAGCGCCGAATACCGTTCCAAGAAAGCGAGGGCATGGTGAGAGAGGATGGACGGGTGTATCATGCTACCCCGTACTACCTGACTACAGACAGCTGAGAACGAGCATCGATGTCACAGAAGCTTTGCGACCGACGATCATTGATCATTTGGAGAGCTCGGGCGAGTCCATGGCCTAGTACACGGCCACCCGAAACCTATGAAACCATGGTATTGCCCACTTGCGAAGCTACTGGTGGTGCCTGACACTCGCCTCTCAAAACCAGATGTGGTGGAATACTATACACACATGTGGTTCGTTCTGAATCTCGCCAATGATGGACGGTGGTGGATTTGCCGCTCTTACATCAGTCCACCATCTGTTTGAAGAAGCATCTGTGATATGAACTACAGATGAGGTGGCAAGAGCTCGAGCTTGTTTTCTTTCTTTCAGACCCTTCAGTCGATCTGAGATCCCTTTTGGGCAGACAGCGTGGCGAAGCATAGAGAATCCCCGTTCCCTGGTTGGCGGAACCACCACGAGGCAGGCTGCTTTACATGAGAGATACAAATCATACACATAGTCGAACGTACTTTAGACATCGCCATCTAGGTTACCCTACCGATGCGTGGCGACAGCGCGTGATGGCCTGTATTATACGCGGTATTTCCAGTTCAAAGCGTCTCCAAGGGTGCCTCGCTACTCAGCAAGATGGGTTGGTCGGAGGGTTCTGGCTTCGCTAAATCATTCTCCAATCGGACCCCAATGAGAAATGGAAATTTGGAGAAAGGGCAAAACCCACCATTCCTCTTCTGATGCCGTCAAGTGGCCGGTCCAGTTCCGACCACTCGGATGCTTCCATGCCCTTTCTTTCGATCTCCATATCGGAGTAGTCTCCGCATCGAAATCGAGCATTTTTTTATAATGCTACTTGTAGCAGACTGTCATAGCTGGATCGGCATCGTAGTTACTATTTGCTCGTTAGCGATGCTGATAATGTTAGCTTCTGCTTTCTCTCTAGGGCACGGGAGAACGTGTAGGTGGCTGCCGATATATTGTCTGGTATTGTAAGACGGGCCATGATAAGCCTTCACAGAACAGTTGCAGACTATGTACCAGCAACCCAAAGAAATTTTTCAATTATGGAGAGCCTAACTTATAGTCTGGTGGTATTTTAAATTGTTAACTAGGGTCCCAGTCAACTAAGTGCCTAGTGAGATTCACCGAGTATCTCCGTACTTTGCTATTGGCTGCTTATGCCCGCTCCCGACATCACTCAGTTCTTATGAGGCTCTTTTGGCAAACGCTTTTTACTGTATATGAATCTGCCTGTCCTATGGATTGGGACCCAGCCAATATATCTTACCAGTGGGCAATCTATGATGCAGGAATCGTCTCGGGCTTCCTCCCAATGCAGTACGTAGTTAACGACCACACAGTGGCTAACTAATCAATACGGCTGAACAGGCAACCGACTGTTTTCTTTGAGGCATGCAAAAGTGACAAGACCCATAAGTTAGGTGTTCGCACCCCGCTGTGGTAACGGAAAAGCTTTTTACCTGGGCACATCTGTTTTTTATCTTTGTCTTCACTTTCAATTTTATTTTCAATTTTTTGAGGGGTGTGATTGTCGAATTTTTTACTGTAAGTATGTACTTCGGTTCCCGTCTCATGCGGCCTGTCACCTTCGGTACATACCACGAGTCATCATGCATCATGCAGCTCGTGCCATTTCCAGTCTAGTGAAGCTCCCGCTCTTTGTGTAGTCCTGCATCTCAATGCGCCTACTCAAGCCAATATGCAGAGTATCGCACAGTTGGTCGCGCATATCGAACCATACGCAACCGCCGATAGGTCCAAAGATTTGAAATTCAAGGCCTAGAGACAAACCGCGGAGAAGATCATGGACCACATGCCATGCTGATATCACCCCGACCCCTGAGTGGTTCAGAAAATGCAGCCGCTATCCCGTACACGTCATCTCATTAGCCGGTTTGTTACTGGAGTTAACCGGATACTTAATCCCGACCACGGCGGATCTGCCGCACTAGCCGATGTCCCGAGGTCGTTCGTTCGTTGCAGCTGTGGAGCCTCAATTCACAAAGCAAAGTTTTATCATAGCGCCACTAAATTTTGGGGAATCAAGCCTATGTAGGGCCTACATACCCTATACGCAGTACATGCTGCTGCCCCGGGACGCGTGCTTCGAGCAGATCGATGACAAGCCGAAGTACACGCAGGACAGTAGAGTAGCGTAGTTGAATTGCGTGTTTACCTAGGTAGTTGCGTCTCCGGTTACATAGGCATTTTACAGCCAGGTCTTGGAGCTCTCCATAGTCTCCTCTTGCTCGAATACAACTCCAGCAGGGGTAGTGCCATCTCCTGTTCCAATACCCATAGACTGTTTCGCGGAAATGTTACTTGACTTGGTCTTTAAGACCATCGATGACGAAATTATCGGCTTCAGAGATATTGTGCGTGGAAGTATGTCAGTGTGCAGTCCGCCAAGGAGAGGCTCTCCTGGCCAATATTGTGCACATATATCTGCACATATTGTCTCTGTCTTTAATGCTGGAAGGCGAAGAAGATGATAGTTTAAAGCGCTTAGATTGACCTTGATGTTCCATAGCTCCTGCCTGGTACCTGATTATTCTTATCCCTGTCTCACCTATAATTTGGAAGATGGGAGGTATCTTGTTTCCCATAGTCTGCGCCGCTCCGCTGAGCAAAGAGGTCAGTGCCGTCTTTCCTCCCTCTTCCCCCTCCCTAGCCTTGACTCAATACTAACCCCTGGCGGGTTTTCCAGATCATGGATCGTTTCATTGAGCAAAAGGGCGTCGATGAGGATGAATGGAACCTTGTATTCGTGGACAGTATTGAGGACTATTATGATAAGGCATCAGAGGCACCAATCGAGGATGAAAGCAGCCCAAATCCCCCATTCATCCGGAAGACGCCTCGAGAATGTCATCAACTGCTCTTGAAGCTTCGCGAGAATACAGAGTCGGAAATTATAACCGACTACTTTGCTATCATGGACGAGAGGTCAACACAGGACGACACTGTCCTGCTCGTGTGCACAGAGAGGGATCTTGAGAACGAAATCTTGGCCTGGCCGACTCTCCGCGCTACCTTCCAGGCTTCGGCTGCCGCGCTGATGTTATATCATTCAGGACATAGCAGTATAGGGGAGGATGTGGAACGTGCTCAACGTGAATACGATAATGTCTATCGTGGAGAGTGGTCTACTTTCAAATGATCGATCTTAATGGATACATACGGTGATCGAGGGGGGTGACAAGATCCTTATCAAGGTTTTGGCGGGAAACTTTATACCAAGCCATCCCGCATTGCCAAGTGTTGATTCAAGTGTTCGAAGCTGTAATTGCCGTTGTAAAGGAATTCAAGTGTAACCCGGATCTATCATCTTTGTCGATAAGCTGTATTACTCCCGCGGCTCTAACGATCTCACTTAGGTATCAGACTCGCTTTGAACCTTTGGGGAACACCACATTGAAGTTGCCATGACAAGTCCTTGGGAGCTACTCCCATGTTTGGTTCTGCGAATTGGGAGGTCGTACCATCGCATCGATAGTGAGATCCTGTACTTAGGTTATACCAACGTCGCAGTTATGAGTAGCGCCTATGATGAGGGGGGCATGATTTCCGGACCTTAAGGCCGCCGCTGTGCTGCCGCTTTGCTATTCCCTCGTGCTCCCCTTCCCCGTCTTCCTCTTCCCCGCATCCTCCTTCCCCGCGATCTTCTCCCTTGTGTTCTCTTCTGGCCGTTATGATTTTCTTTGGACATCAAGGCTCGCAAAATAGCCCGGCCTTCTTCTCGATCCCCCTCGTCGTAGATGCTTAACCCATGGGCTTGGAGAAATTTGAGTTCGTTGAAAGATCCGAAGTGGTGCTTCGCCCAGTCCTTCTCGGCCCGAGTCAGAGGCCCCGGGGGCAGTTGTAGAGGCCTCTGCGCCTGTAAAGTTGCAAGTTTCCCCCGCTCACTATCGGGCCAGAAGGTTGTAAGCCAATACTTGACAGACGGGTTAAAAGGCGAAGGCCCAACCTTAGGGCCGACTGGAGGGGCGCTAAGCTGGACTTCGAAGAACCTCACGTCTCCAATACGAGGCTTGAAGTAGGCCACAGAGCGAGCGTCGGATTTGTCCGCAATCTGACCGGAGTCACCTGTAGGGTCTTCAGAGATGTAAAGTAAGAGCCCGTAGTCATCATTGATAGGGGCGCCGATAAGGTTGCAAACGACATCGGGCACATGTAACACGTTCTTTAAATGAAGAACGCCGTGCGAACTCGGACCAGACTCGGCGGGCGAGGTCTTGGTGGGGAGGTCGACACTTCCGATCCCGATGACTTCGATCGAGCCCGCATTCGCACCCTCGACAAAGGACGAGAAGGGTTTATAGTCGTCACCGAACCAGCAGCGATCTTTAGCGATACTAGCTTAGTTAGGAGGATAGACTTGGCCTTACGGTAATACTCACTGTACGTTAGATTGGTTAGAATAAGCCCAGACGGGACAAGGAAGAGAGGCCTGCTCATTCCTCCGGTATGATGATGCCATGACTAGGTAGTGATTCGAAAATTCAAACGTACTCGTCAATGGGAGATGAGTGCCAGGCCAGAGTCAGGAGCACAGCCAATGTTAAAAGGAGCGGGTACAATGCACGTGATGCCATATGCTCTCCTCAACAGTTGGGCAACTATGTATTCTCCAGTTACTCCGCACTTCGGCTTGAATTCAACGATCATCCAAAAATCCGTTGCCGACCCGTGGGGGCCCTCTCCAAATCCAGATGCCTGAAGTCGGAACGGAGCTTGGCATCCCTAGCGTTGCCCAAGACTGCCAAGGTCTATGTTCCTCCGTAGTTCCTCCGTATCCAACGCATATAGGACTCAGCCACGCCAGGGGGCCTACCCCGGGCCAATGGCTGCCTCTAAGATCACATCCGGAGCAAGCATGGCTGTGTCGGCTCCATGGGGTTGGAGATGATGTAGATCTTGTGGGTCTATATCTTTCCCCGCGCACCCCGCGCCATATCTTGCTAGTGCACGGGGTACGCAAGAGATGTTAGGTGTTCTTCTCCATAATACAAGTACGGGAATTGAGAATTCTCTCTCCTATCAACAATAAGAGCTACGCCAACCAGAGCCCTTCTTTCGTCTGCACCTCTGATTGAGATTGGGACGGGAATGGATGATACATCATGTCTGACCGTGCAGCAAGCGTCGATAGTCTCCACGAGCCCGGTGGATTCCGCCTCGCGTGCGTCTAGGCTCCCACTCAAAGGGGCTCGGCGGGATGGCTTGGCATAAAGTTTCCGCCAAAACCTTGATCCTTAAAGGATCTTGTCATCTCCCCGTCGATCATCCTGATCCTGTGCTAGCTCCACTCCTACCGCCGGATGAGAACACATTCTGTGCTGATAAGGCGCTGCACTTGGCATAGCCGACGATCTACACTGACGGAATAGTTTCTTGGTGCTCATCGCCAAGGCTCAAGCAATGAGACTACAGGATAGTAGCTGCCGTCAGCCTCTCAGCTGCTACATTGTGGACCCCCGCCAAGTCTGCCAAGTACAGTCAATGGTCATAGATGTTGCCATTTCAACCCTTCTATGAGGCCAGACTGTGGTTGCATTGATTTGACTCTCCTGCTCGAGATCCGATCTAACAGCCTCACGAATGCTAACCCTACCTGCAGCCTGGTGGACGGCTTAGGTTCGAAGATTGCGAATTGCGATTCTTGTCCTCAAATCCTTTATGCATGCCACCCCCTGCTTCTCTCAGACCTGTGCCAAAAGCAATAACATGAATACCAAGGAAAACCTCTGCTATACAGCTCGCCCAAAATGCATAGCCCTAGGCGCTCGCTCTCTTCTGCAACAAGAAAGAACAGCCATGATAGCAAAACCAGGGTCCCTCCGGATACACAAGATAAAACAGATCATTACATCCGTGCGGGAGACGCAGTGCAGATGCCTCCCCATGGTGCGAAACACAGTACTGATACATCGCTTGTTGTCACCACACCATTTACATCGGACAAGCCATTTTTTCTGTCCCAGATCTCGCAATATCTTCTCGTGGAACTAGATTCTAGGCGTGCAGATATCACACTTATTGTGTGTGGCTTTGTTAGCGGCCTAGTCGACGGCCTGTCCTTTAACGCATGGGGCAGCTTTTCGAGTATGCAGACAGGTGTGTTGTTCAAATTTAGATATACAAATCACCTTCTCTAAGCAGAAAATAGGAAACACGGTATTCATTGCCTTGGGTGTTTCCGGTCAGCCAGAATATCCGGCGTTCCTGTGGGCAAAGTCGCTTATTGCGTTGACTGTCTTCCTGTTGAGCAATGTCTTCTTCATCCACTTATCCCGCGCACTCAACCCACTACGACGGTCAACACTCATCCTCTCCTTTGGACTACAGACTGCTGCTCTCATCGCCGCCGCCGCTGTAGTTCAGATGGGGTTCGTCAGCCCTAAACCAGAAGACCCACGAGCCCCCATTCAGTGGAATCAACTTATACCCATCACGCTCCTCGCATTCCAGGCGGCGGGACAAATCGTTGCATCACGCCTTTTGGCCTTTGATGAGATTCCAACTGTCGTGCTCACCAGTCTTCTGTGTGACCTGTTGGTTGATACGAATCTCTACACCAGACCGTGGTCGGCCAATCCCAAGAGAAACAGAAGGATTGCCGCTTTCCTGGCCCTGTTCATGGGCGCCATGACAGCAGGTGGCCTCTCAAAGGTCACGGCTATGGCAAGTAGCTTGTGGCTTGCGGTTGCCTTGAAGGGCTCAATCACGTTATCGTGGTTTGTATGGAAAGACAGCTCCGGCGCTGTGAGACCGAAACAAGTTCTAGATGGAAGCATGGTCTAGTCTTGGAATTGAACACCGTCATCTTAGCTGGTCTTCATCTATTTCATTATGTCTACTTTTCCTTGTCGTGTTCGTTTCAGCGATTTGTGGTCAAGTGTCTGTACGATGCCATATTCTGAGATTTGGCAGGTGATCACTAGGAACATATGGTCGAATAGGAGGCCATTGGATTCAATCCTGATCAGTCTAAGTGCGTGTTACGAGTATATTTTATGCATCAGCGGAGTCGTTCACAGATGAATGGGGTTGGCCCATTCTGTAGTACAGGTTATGCCTACCAACTTTAGCTTCATGTACGTATCTGGCTACGGCTACTACTCGGTCATTGATTTTCCCAAGTCAACATGATACTTGAAACATACTCTGTTCGGCTACCGATGCTAGTAACTTGGTGGGCTGTTGCATTGGTTTTCGTTGTATTCGGCTCAGTGACAAGAAATGTACAACCTTTAGGAAGATCCACTAATTTACTCGCACACTGGCGAGCTTATAAGTGAATCATTCATTTTAATGTATGAACCAACCGTGCTGGTTCCCTTATTCAAGACACGGCTATCATCGGGAATATTCTAGCGAAGTGGACCCCGTCAAGGCTCGATGTCAACCGCCGGGCGCAACAAAAAGGAGCTCGGACTAAAGGTTAGAAATGAAGTAGTACGATCATATCAACACAAGAGCTATGAAGTTAGTAAAATATACAAGAATATATATATATCCAATAGGATCCTTTCTCCAACAGTTTCCATTGGTTCGATGCCGATGGCAAAAAAGAGACTATTCCCGCTCCGGCGAAAAACTTTTCCAGACCAGCACTGATAAGGACGCCCGAGGCAAACCGCAGGAACCTACTATAATAATCTGGTCTCGACCTCTTCTTCATTTCTTTTCGCTATTCTAATAATAACTATCAATCTTCAAAAGGTATGGCCAGTGCGGGATTCTATCACAATCTCCAATTTCAGAACTGTGGTTAACGGTGGACAGTGACTCATACCGTCTTCAAACTTCCCTTACATTTATAAAGAGGAGATTATTCTGCTAAAAGTCAATTCCCTTTATTTTATTCGATCATATTAAACCCCAAGATCAACTATGGGTTCCGTCTCCCAAAATGTGGCCGAGCTTGACGGCTCCAAATTCAACATCACCCGCTCCACCAACCTGCGTGATGTTCCTCTTCCTGGCTCCCCCGAGGAACTGAGCCACTCCTACTGTACTGACCATATGGTAACTGTGCGGTGGACTGCCGCCAGTGGTTGGGAGACTCCCGAGATCAAGCCTTACCAGAACCTTAGCATTGCGCCTACTGCATCAGTTCTTCACTACGCCACCGAATGCTTCGAAGGCATGAAGGTGTACCGTGGCTATGATGGCATGCTGCGCCTGTTCCGCCCTGACTGCAATGGCGAGCGTCTGAACACCAGCTGCCAGCGGTCCTCGTTGCCCGGCTTCAAGTACGACGAGTTGAAGAAGCTGGTTGCGAAGCTGATGCAAATCGATGGAGCTCGTATGTGTCAATCACGCGATTGGAGTTGAAAAGCACTATACTAATTCGAATACAGGCTGGCTTCCCAAGGAACGTCCCGGCTCATACCTTTACATCCGCCCTACCGTCATTGGTAGCGGCCCTCACCTCGGTGTCCAGGTGCCCAAGGAGGCTCTGCTCTTCATCATTGCCGTTCCCTGGCCCGATGCCACCAAAATGAAGAAGGAGGGTCAGACCGAGCCCAAGAAGGGCCTGAAACTCTTCGCCTCTACTTCCGACACCGTCCGTGCCTGGCCCGGTGGCTTTGGCTGGGCCAAGCTCGGTGCCAACTATGGTCCATCTCTGCAGGCGCACGGCAAGGCCCAGGCTCAGGGCTTCGATCAGATCCTCTGGCTGTTTGGCGAGGACCGCCAGGTCACCGAGGCCGGTGCTAGCAACTTCTTCATCATCTGGCGCAACGCCGACACTGATCGCCTGGAGCTTGTCACCGCTCCTCTGGAGAACCAGCTCATCCTACCCGGTGTCACTCGCCGCAGTGTGCTCGAGCTGGTGCGTGATCGTCTATCAAAGCAGTCCGTGGGCAGCTTGGAGCCCCTGCAGGTGTCGGAGCGTACTTTGACCATTGCGGAGATTGAGAAGGCTGCCAAAGAGGGCCGTATCGTTGAGTCTTTCGTCTCTGGCACTGCTGTAAGTTTTGCTCTTTTTCTTCTGATGTTCGAAATGGGATTAACATCGTACACAGTACTTCATCACTCCTGTTGCTATGATTCGCAATAACGACGCCGATATCAGCACCTTGGGCCAGAATGGCGAGCCTGCTGGTTATGCTGCGCAGATCAAGTCTTGGTTGGAGGCCATCATGTTCGGCAAGGAGGAGCACGACTGGGCTTACGTCGTTAAGAACGAGGAATAGACAGCTGCGAATGAATGTTTGATGACTTATGGATCATGTATATAGACTTCAACTTCTCATAGAAGCAGGCTGGCTTGTTATTTCCTAGACATTATATAGCTTATGCTGTTTTGCACTTTCAAGGTTTCTCGTAGCATGTCATGTACCTATTTCCCGGTAGGTGGATCGGGAATCATCTATTATGTCACATCACTATCGTTAAAGGAAAGTCCGGATTTTAGTATCTCGGATCCATATCAGGCGTGCCTTCGTCGTCAACCTCTTCTTCGGGGGCGGCACTGCCTTCATCCAGATCAACCACAAGGGGGGCATACTCGCCCGTTTCCTCGTCTTCATCGTTACCGTCCATTTCCATCTCGACTTCTTCGCCGTCCTCAAGCCGGATCATTCCCCGTCTGACAATAAACTCGCGTTTCAACTCCCAGTCATACTCTTCCTTCACCCATGCTTCCAGTTTATCAAGTTCAATCTTGACCATTGACTCGGCTCTATTGCCAACAATTTCATCCACAGATTGTCGAAGCTTTGTGAGCAGGTTGCGCAAGAAGGCTCCACCCTCGTCGCCATCTATCTCGAAAAGACCGCCCTCGACATCATCGCACCTCTCTAACTGGTGCAACAGTAGGCGAACCACCTCGCTCATGAACTCTTCTCTCTCCACAATTGCTCGGCGGCAGGTCAGGATGAGCTCCAGAAGCCGCTTCCACTGCTGGAGACATGAAAAGTTCATCATGGTCAAAACCATCAGGAAAGTGAACTGTAGCTCTCCCAGAAGCTGTGATTCACCAGTTCGTTCATCTACTGTTATTTCGCCAGTGACCGAACTGGAGTTCATGAGGATCAATTCTCCCAAAGCCCAAGAGCGGTCCTGAGCAGCTTCAGTCCTTTCCCGTCCAACGGCCCCCTCTCGCCAGGTTTGTTTCAGGTCAACTGGAAGGAAACCGAATTCCTTTTCTTGTTCTCCGCCCGTATCCGGTGCGCCTTCTTGCCCTTTTATCGGTTGATCAAGCCCAGGGATATGATCCGCATCACGGTTAGCCGTACCGGCAGAGGTCACCATCCACCGCGGATGGCCATCGACATCAAGCTCAGGACTGCCAATAACGCGGGACAGGAGACTGGGTGATATCCGATCAGTAAGCTGCTGCCAATCCCTGCGGCCGCTTTCCTCCGTTTCCGTGTCATCTTCCAGCCGGGGTGTTTCATTTTGCGTCGAAATAGACTGATTAGACAGCATTGCCGGCGACACACGGCTTCGGTATCGGAATAAGCCACCACTCCGCCAGATCGCACCTAAGTTTGCCTTGTAGCGCATAGCGTCTTGGCGGTCTAGATCACTTTCGCCTTTCAGTGATATGAGTGATTCAATATCGGTATTCCATTTCCAGATATAGATCTCCGGTCCGGGTCTTTGGTTTCGTGCCACGAGCACGGTGTCATTGCCTCCTATCCCAGCCTTGCTGATATCGCCAACGTAGAACCATGCGCCGCAGCGGAGAGACATGCTTTCTGTTGTACCGGTGTACAGGAAATGCCATCCTTCCGGCAAATCCCGGATTCCGTGGAAATTGGGCGTCGAGGTGAAGGTGATCAGGTCGATCCCGACCAGGGTCTTCGGTGGTAGACCAAGAAGAAGGACAATCGGAGACGGCTGGAGTGATGAAGCCATCATTTCTTATCACTGGTCAAGATCCTGGAGTTCTAATTGTGGCGGTCGGTATAATATCGGAGGCTATGGAAGAGCTGATGGAGTGCAAGTAGTAAGCTTGAAAAATCGTCCGACGGGAACGATGCGGAGCTAATGTGAATTCCTGGCAGGTAGCTGCGAGCTTTTCAGGCTTGTGGAATGTTATTGCATGTCTGAGATGAGGCTTATGATGGTATCCTCGAGGGTTGTTGGCTGAGGAAGTTGAGTTTGAGGTGCGGTGTTGCAATAGCTCACTTTTTCTATCGGCCCCGCGATAGCTCCCCGCACCGGCTTCCTGCGGCGACGTCTTACGGGATCTGAGTTTGCGGTATTCACCGGATATACTCCGATATATTGATCTTTTACTGTATTTTCTTCTCAAAATCCCAATTGAATTGCCAAACAAGGCATATAGCTCGAGTTAGTCATCTATGATTGCTACGATCGAATACTAAATGACGGTTTACGAGTCAAGAACCACAATTTACTCAGACAAAGTCATTGATTCAGTCGTCGTGAAAGACTACATAATCCAAAAACTAAAACTGAGCACGAGCTTTTGAGGGCACTGAAATATCTGAAGACCAGGCGATAAAGGCCGTTCTTCGCGTTTATTCCATCCACAGTTGCAGGTAGACCCCGCTGGTAGCCTCCAATCCATCCACGAAGTAGAGTCGCAGTAGGACGTGAAAGACACACCCGCACACGTCTACAGACGGCGACCACGGCGACCACCCTTGCGACGAGTGGAGTCGGAGGGGGTGGGGGTGACATCCTCAATGCGACCAATGCGCATACCGGCACGGGCGAGGGCACGGAGGGCAGACTGGGCACCGGGACCGGGGGTCTTGGTGCCGTTACCACCAGTGGCACGGATCTTGATGTGCAGAGCGTTGATGCCAAGCTCCTTGCAGCGGGCAGCGACGTCCTGGGCAGCCAGCATGGCGGCGTAGGGGGAGGACTCGTCACGGTCAGCCTTGACCTTCATACCACCAGTGACACGGGTGATAGTTTCACGGCCGCTGTGTAGAAAAAAGAAAACCGGTCAGCAAATGTAACCTAGACTCGAGGTTGTTGAACTCCCCGCTCAGCTCTCGAGTCCCGTCGAATCGGTCTTTGAGCACGCGAGGGTTCAGGAGCAATTGCAGGGAACGTACGAAAGATCGGTGACGTGAACGAAGGTGTCGTTGAAGGAGGCGAAGATGCGGGCAACGCCGAAAACGAGCTTGCCTGTTCCATGCGCACACTAGTCAGTCTCATGATCACGACAAAAAAAAAGAGAATCTGTCCAACATACCATCACCGGCGAGGGGGCCGAGGGAGACGTTCTCCTTGGCGGCGGGAGCCTTCTTGGTAGGGGCCATTGCGACTGTGGTGTTGGGGGTTAGTGGATGGAATATGGAAGAGAAGAAATCAAACTCAAGCCTGGCGGTTCGACCTTTGATCAAAAAAGTGGGTGTGTGCCCTAGCGAGTGTTGGCCCTGATTGGTTGAGTGGGGGGAACAGTAAGCGAGTTGCCTGAGGCACTGCGTAGACCGGGATCGCGGTCGGCCCGCAGGCGGTGACTGATCGCCTACTTAAATTTTCTTCCGTCGCCCTTTTACCACCACGTTCTCAGCATTGCATGGTCTTCCAGAACTCAAAGAATCCAGTGGAAAGCTGGGACTTGACGTCCAAAAGACTCAATTCCATCAACTTACTAACCACACGCTTTGTTATTAGCCGAGAGAGCTACGCAGTACCTGCCCGACCCGTGGGCGTGAGTCATTTGCGCCGAAATGGGGCGCACCAAAGAAGATGCCTCGATTGGCATCATCGGCATGGGTGATATGGGCAAGATGTATGCCCAGCGTCTGAGTGATGCCGGATGGAGGTAAATTACAGCCTTGTTTCTCCGTTGTCGATCGATATCGTCAGTGACGCACGAGAAGGTAAGCTTTGAACTGTTTCTTTTCCTCTCCACCCCCTCTTTGAAATGATGACTTGAGTGCATTTGGCTCGAGTATAGGCCGGAGATTAGGCTGCCTAACCATTCTGGCGGTGGTCTATCTTCGGACTGTCGATGATGTAAAACCCTCGCTACCTTAAATTTTCTTGTCTGAAAGTTCTTCGAACTTACACCATTTTGTTTCGCCCTATCATTGCTCTTTGGGAACACATGCTAACGAGTGAATACAATAGGTCCAACGTAACTGATCTTGTCTTGCGGAACGATCGAAATGAATATATCTTTACTAACATTATACTGTTTCAAGAGTCAATGCGTGTGATAGACCTGAGAATTATGAATCTCTAAAACAAGAGTTCGCTTCTCAAGTACGTCTCCTGCCAGGGCCATATCGCCCAGAAACTCATCGTATATAGCAACGAGTCACCATTTTCCCGAATGGCCATTTCGTTTCCAGAATTAGCGATTTCATTCTTTACAGTGTAGAGGCCGGCGTCATCGACCGTGTCGTGGCACAGTACGGGCCCTGTATGTCTCGACCCATTTCAATTCAGACTGTTATCATGCTGCATATGACCAGTATATCTGACCTGTCAAAAAAAAAAAAAGCAACCAAAGTCGGCGCCATCGTGGGCGGCCAAACGTCCTGCAAGGGGCCGGAACTTGCAGCCTTCGAAAAGCACCTGCCCGAGGATGTAGAGATCGTATCGTGCCATTCGCTGCATGGCCCTAAAGTCAACCCGAAAGGACAGCCACTGGTAGGGGCTCACCCCCAGCCGATTTCATCCCAGCCCGGCCCAACACTGAGTAATGGGTGTTAATAGGTCCTGATCCAACATCGTGCCTCGGACGAAAGTGTCCAATTCGTCGATCGAATCCTCTCCTCCTTCGGTTCGAAGCATGTCTATCTTTCCGGTGAGATGCACGATCGTATCACCGCCGATACCCAGGCCGTTACCCACGCTGCTTTTTTGAGTATGGGAACCGCGTGGCAGGCAAACAAGCAGTTTCCCTGGGAAATCTCACGGTGGGTTGGTGGCATTGAAAATGTCAAGATCAACATCACCTTGCGCATCTACTCCAACAAATGGCACGTCTACGCCGGTCTCGCCATCCTCAACCCCGCAGCCAAGCAGCAAATTCGCCAGTATGCCGAATCGGTCACAGAACTATACAAGCTCATGATCGGGGGACACCGGGAGGAGCTCAAGCGGAGAGTCAAGGCCGCTGGTGCTTCGGTTTTCAAGGAAGGCACGGCCAGTCAGGATCTCTTGTTGAAGGATGAGGTTCTCGATCAGTTTTCTCTATCCAACAGGTCCCGTGAGAAAGCTCCGCCGAACAGTCATTTGAGTTTGCTTGCCATCGTCGACTGCTGGTCCAAGCTCGGCATTGTTCCTTACGACCATATGATCTGTTCGACGCCGGTAAGTCTCCTATGTGCAGATTACTTACATTTTACATTTTCGAAAGGGCACACGTTCTAATTTTGACCAGCTTTTCCGCCTGTGGCTGGGTGTGACTGAATATTTGTTCCGCAATCCTGAGCTCCTCGAAGAAGCGCTAGACACTGCGATTGATGACAATACCTTCCGTTCCGATGATTTGGAGTTCACCTTTGCTGCGCGGGTAGGTTTTACCTAACATTTCTTTGATTAGCCCTATATCCTAAGTATATACTAACTATACCCAGGCATGGTCCGACTGCGTCTCCTTTGGTGACTTTGAGTCCTACCGTGATCGCTTCGAGAAGATCGCATCATACTTCGCTCCTCGCTTCGCCGAGGCCTCGAAGCTTGGCAACGAAATGATGAAGACGATCCTGGAGAAGACAAGCAACAAGCCTTAATTACCTACGTCAATTGGTGATGGAGATGTATGATATAGTGTTTTCTTCTATTCTTCCCCTGTGTGTTGATTTACCATTCAAAAATTGTAGGACAAGCCTTGCTTCGCTATCAGATACTCAAGTGCTTGGTACGATTCGGAGCGTATTCAAGATATGAGGCTTCTTAATAATGTTCTCTTAATTTGCAGGGAACTTTCATGGTTATCTAAAATTGATGCTGTGCCTAAGAATCTAATAGTTATTGATTCCCTGCTTGGCTCGTGTTGTTCTCCCTTGGTCTGGCATAGCTTATTGTATATTTCGAGGTAAACCCCTCATTTTAAAGATCTTGCTGCTCTGCTTAATCCTTGCGTATTTCCAATTCACGATTAAGAAATCAACAAAAGCAGACCCGGGAAGATAAATACATGTCATGTAACATAGCAGGTATTTTGTGTGGACATCTCTTCAGGCCGGACGGTGATAAGGCCTATTAGTCATCCATGTGTTTCGCGATCAGGCTGAACCAAACCAAGTGGGACAATCGACAATAGCGCTGATCGTTTGCGCTGGTCATTTCCACAGCTTCAGTTTCGTCGGGTCCCGGTCAGTTGTGATGGCAGTTGCTGTTGCTCTCTGATCATCCTGAACTGCAACTCGTGACTGCGGAGAAGCACCCCCTCCTTTAAGCCTCTTCCCCATATTCGAGCCCTTGCTCCGCCGACCTCTCCCCCAACCCCAATGCAGCCCCTCGACACCCAGAACATTTGCCACAGGTGATAGACAGCCCCCTGGCTAGATGGAGCTCCATGGCTTCCGGCCACAACTCAGCGTTTTCCGCGTCCAGCCAACACCGCGCCTTGGGTGATGGGCGTTCTTCATTCAGTCAGGAAGGTGGCTCGGTGGACGGGAGCTGGAACGATGCAATCTCCAAATCAGGACGCAATGGAAGATCTGGCTCTGGAGGTAGTGCCACTACAGGTGGCCGAGGAGGGTCGTTGGCCCCGTCCTTTGGCGGGCCTGGCAGTTTCAGTGTGGAACTCAAGAGCATGAATTCACGAAGCGTCACGCCGCGCCCTGATGGTACCTACATGAGAGGAGCGAGCAGATCCATTGGCGAAGATGATCTACATACAACCGAAGAACGGCAAGCGGTGATTCGAGACAAAATCGCGAAGGAGATGAAGATCAAGACTGGAACCGAAAACATGTTAGAGGCGCTGCTGGCAAAACCCCCAAAGCAGACCAAGGACCAACGTATACGAGTGGAATCCGAACTGAGCACGTCCAACCGCAAGCTCGCCCAGCTGCAAAATGAGCTGGAAGAGGAGCTGCTTCGTGCGCAGGCGCCATCTACAACACCCCCGCGCAGTCGCCTTTCAAGCCTCTTCCGAAGTAGTCCTATGCGGTCGCCCTCGCAGAACAACAACTTTGCAGAATCTGTCGACGACGAACAACAGGAACATGATGAAGAAGGAGACATGGAGTCGCCGACCTATGTTCTTACCGAAACGCTCCAGGCCTTGGAAATCGAGGGCATGTCTCCCGATTTCTACGTTGAGCGCGCCAATAATTTGGTCGAACTATTCAAGCGACACCCTACGCTGAAATACGATCTCGCATGGCCCGTTTTTGGCTTGCGCGTCCAAGTGATGCTTCTCAGCGATAGCAAGGAAGTGGTGGCTGCTGGTTATCGGCTCACCCGCTACGCCATAGCGGATCGAAAATCCCTCCAAACCATTCGAGCATTGCATACCGATGAACTCGTCATTTTGTCACTCGTCAAGGAGAGCAAAGCCAGCATTGAGAGGGAGCAAGCTCTCAAGTTTGTTAGAGCCTTCCTCGATGTCAAGGATGGCGTCAGGGAGATATCTCGTGCCATCGTGCGCACAATAGTCTCCATTGCTGAACACCATGAAGACCGTCTACGGAATATATCAATCATGACCCTTGCGGAGATGCTGGTCAAAGACCCCGCGCTCGTTGCTTCAGCTGGCGGGTTTGCTGCTTTACATGATGCTTTATCCGAGGGCACATTTGGTGCTTCAGAGAGTTTGATTTCAAGCTTCTTGCATGTCCTAGACACACCACGCAGTCGGAAGTACTTGCAAGGGTGTGAACTAGAAGCTGTTCTAGCGCCGTTTACCGACTCATTGGCTGATTCTCTGCGCCATGGCCGGTTAAAATCTGCCGCGCGTGCAATCTCCGCAATGCTTAAGACGTGGCCTGGTCTGGTGATTCTGGCGAGGGATGGGGCGCAACCGCTGAAGTCTCTTCTCGAGTCACTCCACTACCATGATCCTGAAGCTCGGGATCTCCTTATGGAGCTATTATTCGACGCCTTGCGGATAAAGCCACCATCTTGGTCATCTTCCTTTCTTGCGGGCAGAAGACTCACGACATATGGAAGAGTCTCCAACCTACGCGCTGACAACCAATCGAAACATACCCCTGGGTTCTCCGAGGCCAGCAGTAGCAAATTCGATCTCACAACACACTTTTCGACCCTCATACTGGCAGCTTTGATCGCAGCCGGGCTTCCCAAGGTATGCGATATTTCCAAGACCGGATGGACATGGGCGCTAATTAGGTGCAGGCACTGTCGGATCTCATTGAAGAGGAGACAGATCCCTCCCTCCGACGCAAAGCCACTCTTCTCTTGACCGAAGTACTCAAAGTCGCCCATCACTCGTTACCTTCAAGCGTCAGTGCCAAACTTCAGGTCCTTCCCCATCTTCTTACTCCCGCAATCCATCATGACTTTGAAAACCACGACGTCTCTACCTCGACTATCTTCCAAATCGAAAGCATCAATCGGACGTTGGCACGCTCTGGAGGTCTTTCTAATGGTGCAGGCCGATATATGGACGCCGACATATCCCTTTCTCTGCTACCTGGCGAGCAAAGCAAAGACAAGCTGAGTCCGTCGATGGACGAGCAAACATTCCGCAATGCCATTTTGGAGACCCATGTGTTGAACACGGTTAACTACATCAAATGGAAGTGGGACCTCATCCATCGTCTCGTCGAGGGCCCTCTGACAAACCCCAAACGCATGGACGAGGCCATCAAAGGTTCTAAGTTCATGAAGCGTCTCATTGGGTTCTACCGACCTTTCAAGTATCGGTTCGCTATGGTCCCAATTTCAAAGGCGAATCAACGCTATGTCCGAACTGGGTGTGCGTTGATGCGGACCCTGGTCCAGACACCCGAGGGTACCAAGTATCTGGCCGAAAACAAGTTTCTGCGGCAAGTAGCTGAATGCCTGGCGCAGCTTGACCGCATGAGTGGGCTGACCTCTACTTCGCCCCTGTTTTCGCGTGAGCAAATGACGAATACATTGAGTGGGGGCTACTTTGCGATGCTCGGAGCGCTGAGTGCCGACCCAAATGGACTTCTCATGATGGAAAGGTGGCACATGCTGAACATGTTCTATCATATCATCGAGCTTCAAGACCGGAATGATCTGATTCAAACGCTTCTGGGAAACATGGACTACGGTCGGGAAAGTCACCTCCGAGTCATGCTTTCCAAGGCCCTCACGATTGGCTCGAAGGAGATTCGCATATTCGCAACCAAGCTCCTCCGAAAATACGCCGTCGGAGACGTTGCTATTAGCCCGCACGTGGCTATTGGCAATGCGGAATGGGTCGTGAAGCTCCTTGTGACCCAACTTTATGACCCGGACGTCACAGTTTGTCAGATTGCCGTGAAGATCCTCGAGGAGGCATGCAACCAGCGTGACTATCTGGAGTTCGTGGTCAAATGCCGGCCCTCTCTTGATCATCTCGGAGAGATTGGCGCACCGCTTCTTTTGCGCTTCCTGTCCACCTCTGTCGGCTACCATTACCTGGATGGCCTCGATTACATTACGCAGGAGATGGATGACTGGTTCCTAGGTCGAAATGACTCGTATGTCACCCTTGTGGAAGCAGCTCTCTCTCGAGCCTACGTCGATCAGCCACGACGGAGCAGCTTTGCTCCCGAGGACTTGGTGGATATGCAAGACGTCGGAGTCGTACCTCCTCATTTCTATCGAGAACTCGCTCGGACAGCCGAGGGCTGCAAGCTGCTAGAGCAGTCCGGACATTTTAATGAGTTTGCTTGGACGATTCGGGACTTCCGTCTGGAAGAGGAAGACACCGAGGCACTTCTTAAGGTCAAGGGATGTCTTTGGGCCGTGGGCAATGTTGGGTCCATGGAGCTCGGCGCGCTCTTCCTGGAGCCCGAGATCGTGCAGCGGATCGTGGCTATTGCCGAGAGTGCTGGTGTGCTGACCATGCGAGGCACTGCCTTTTTCGTCCTGGGATTGATATCTCGCAGCAAGCACGGACTGAAGGTACTGCGAGAGCTGGGATGGGATTCTGCTATCGACTCGGAAGGCGACTCACTGGGTCTTTGTCTTCCTACCGACTTCCGCACTTTGTTTTTGGTACGTATCCTTTCCATCGCGGCCATCACCAACGCCCGCTGACTTGCTTAGGTTTCCTTCCCTGGCTACAACTCAGAAGCCATGCAAACCTCGCAGCACAAATTCAAGGAGGCTACCACAGATTCAGACCAGACTAACCAGAAGATCCTGAAGCTGATTGTGGACATGGGGAACACTGTTCTATCGAAGCGATCGGCAGCAGACCTGCATAGGTAATTTCTCTCCCAAGGACCTTTGCCACACACACACTGACCTCTCGAACTGTAGCATCAAATCGAAGCAGCCTGAACGGTTCCACCAAGTCCACCTCTTCCGCAAAGCCCTCTGCATCCTCGAGAGTCATCATTTCCGACTGCCAGCACGGCGTTTTGCCCTGGATCTTTTCGACAAGAGCGTGATGCGGCGAATCGTACTGGAAGAAGATTCTGATAGCTCGGATTCGGATTCGTCCACATGAGACACAATCTACTCCCACTGCTTCTCACTCTTCATCTCGCAACGCGTTACCGCAGGCGTGGACCATGCCACGCCACGATTTACCTACGAATGCTCAATCTATGATGACCATGGGATTGGCAATTTTGGGCCTTTCGGTATGATAAGCAAGTGACGATGCAATCTGGCTTTTCTTCTATTTACTCGTGCATCTGTACCTGGCATGGCGGCGAACCCTGGAATGAGACATGAATGATATCAATTGCATTGGCGTAAGCATAGCGGTGTTCTTGTCCTGCTGCTAGATGGCCCGAAATGTAGACCTTGAAGCTTGAAAAGCCGGGGAGACGGTCAGGCTGTAGATAGTCACTGGGAGCAGGACACGTTGAATGTGACCAACTCGATTAATTTTATTTTCGGTGCATATTCAGGTTCAGCTTCTGACCAGGGCAACTTGTTTTGGCTCTTTTATTCCGGTGACTCTTAAACTTCGCATCCTTTACATCCTTCACATCCAGCATCAACGTGTTGATGCTCTGCGATTATCTATAGTTGGACCCACTTTTGATTTCCGACCCACTCCGACAGCTTGATCCAACCCCCTCTTTTATGCTCCTCCTCTCCCGTCATGGAGAATGATGCTGCACAGATGACCGACTCCGTCCCACTCATGGAGAGCTCGAATGTGTCCAGTCCCGAGGAACACGACCCCCGCGATCTCGATGCCCCCCACCACCTCGTCCGCTTGATCCAATGCCAGCACTGCTCGCATCCGCTGCATACGCCGCTCCGTTTACCATGCGGCAACTCTGTATGCCGCGCGTGTCTTCCACCGGTCAGGCCTCGTACGGGCATTACATACCCCGTTGCAAAAGGCCGAGAAGAGGGGTTTACATGTTACTGGGAAGGAACGGACAACTGTGTCGGGGAGCATTGCGTCGGAGACTGCGGCGTTGATGTCGTGCTGTGGAATGTTCTCGGGATCTTTCAAGAAGAGCTGGCTTTTGATATATCAGTAACCGAGACCGGAGACCAGCAGGATGATGTGCGACTCGTTCGCTGGAGAGTCAAGCAGCCAGCCACAAAGTATCCCGAACTGCATAGCGCCAACATTTCCCAGCGTGGATGGCTGCAAGGTCTATACTTATTGGCATGGGAGGGCCGATTTCCCCACGATGCATATGACGTCGTATACGAGGGTCCTAGTGCATCTCACGAAGCTGCTGCTGAGCAAGAACCTTCCATGGAACAAGATTGCTTCCGCTTCCAGAAACTTAGAGACAGGCTCCGCACCGAACTGGACTGCCAAGTCTGCTACTCGCTCATACTGGATCCTCTGACAATGCCCTGCGGTCATACTTTCTGCCGCAGATGCGTCGCACGGGTCTTGGACCATACGGACCTATGTCCGATCTGCCGCCGCAAAGTCGGGATGCCCGCTGCTATACAATCTGAGCCATTGAACAACACCCTTGCGCGCCTCATTGATTACTTCTTTGCGGACCAAGTCACAGCTCGCAGGGAGGCTCTCGCGGAAGAGGAGCTGGTAGGAGATCATGGAAAGGACCTGCCGCTTTTCGTATGCACGCTATCTTTTCCAACTATGCCTACATTCCTGCATATCTTCGAGCCTCGGTATCGACTCATGATCCGCCGGGTCGTTGATAGCGGTGATGGCAAGTTCGGTATGGTCATGTACAACCGGCGGGGCCGGGCACAAGGCGACGATCTGGACAGTGTACCGTTTATGCAATATGGAACACTGTTGATGGTCGAGCGCTATGAGCTGCTTCCAGATGGGCGCAGTCTCGTCATTGCAACCGGTGTATCACGGTTCAAAGTGCTCGAAGCGGGCGAATTGGATGGGTACCACGTTGCCAGAACGGAGCGCGTTGATGATATTTCGCTGGCGGAAGAGGAAAGACTGGAGGCGACCGAGACAATGGCGTCTGCTATCCCTGACCCGACGCAAGCGGTAGATGCTGAACGTCCATTGGAGTCGATGTCAACACTGGAACTCCTCAACCTGACTAGGGAATTCATTCGTAAAAAGCGTCAAGCAGGGGCACCCTGGCTTCATCCACGCGTGATGTTGGCCTATGGGCCCGTTCCGACTGATGCAGCCCGGTTCCCCTGGTGGTTTGCCAGTATTTTGCCTATGGCCGAGGAAGAGAAATACCCCATTTTATCTGCACTAAGCGTGCGAGAGAGACTCAAGATCTCAGCAAAATGGGCAAGGGAGCTGGAGGCTCGAGATTGGTATGTTTCCCCTTTTCAAATTTGGCGTATCGAATATCTAACATCATCTGTGAGGTCTGCCCGCTCGTCACTCAATTCTGTCTTATGACTAGCCGTCCCTCTCCTCGTCTTCTGCATCATTCCGCTGGCACTCAATCCGCTATCATCATTCGTGTCCTCAATGACACCCAACGTGCTAACGTCACTTACGCCATTTTCCTTGTCAATATCAGTGTCCTTTGGTGGTTCGCCAACGTCCCTGGAAAACACCCAGCAGACACAGGAACAGACGCGGCCGCGCTCAGATGAGCCATCCGAGACCCATATCCCACAAACCCTGGTCATCGGAGTCTTTCTCGCGCTGTTCTGCGCACAGGTGGGAATCAATTTCTTCCAAGTCATGCGAACAGGGCGGCGGAGGACGCAAGCTATGGAACTACAGTTTCCGCAGCCGGTGCCTCCGCAACCCCGCGGTCAAAATGAACGACCAGAGCCTGTAGAAAATGCTAGCCCGGCGGGTGAAAGAGGTGATGGAGAGGAGATCCCAGCTCCAGGAGCTACGCATGGTATTGGATAGTAGGATTCGTACTTGCGTGCTAGGGGTGCCTCGACTTGCACCATGACCTTGAGCATACTATGTATGTAACTTGCGTTCTTTACATACTTGATTCCCCTAAGCGTTTTTCTTTTATGATATTATAGTTACTTTCGCAGCCCCGGTACGTCCGTAAGACCTGTTTCATACCGTTAAACTAGTGGATGTAGGGATGCAGTTACTCTAATGATGTCGGCTGGACAGTTTCACCGGACTCCGTGTTTCATCACGAGATAGAACATCTTAGTTCTGTTGCTTGACAGCTTTCCCCACAGGTCCTTGTCTTATGCACCAAATAGAGGAAATATTGGCAATCTGAGACGTATCACCTGATCAACTTGGGAGTCACAGCTGGGAGGTTTTGTGAGGTTTTGTGAGGCTTTGATTCTTTTGCTCTGTCGAGATTACGACAGAGCGTATGAGACTTACTGGCTGGTGATTCTAAGTTATGTTTTGGAATATGTGGATGAAACGGATATTTTTAATGGGAAATATCTGGGAGAAGAGTATAGGAAATTCTATTATGCTCTGAGAAATGGCGACTCAACGATGTGGTTACTTCTGGATGAGCTTCGGAGTGACTTGGTTTCGAAGGGTCGCCTTCCAACAAAGTGATAATCATTCATCAACAGGTACAACACATGAGTTCTTTGGTAAATATCGTGAAAAAAGTCAAGACCGTAGATGGCTCCCACTGACTTCCAATTTGGGACATAAATGGCTTATGTAACCCGCGTTTGACCGCGTCCCAGCGACGCGATTCTCGAACGGCGAGTCTATTCATGCTTCATATATCCAGTTTGGTGCGACTTGCACTGGATATTCCACATATTCAGCCGTCATGTCATCTCTGACTCTATCCCTGGCCCCACCAGCTTTGGTGCGGCTGCACGACGTGCTGACTTGCCTGGCCAAGTTCAGCGACACCGTCGCCATCGAGGCCGAACATGATCTGGTATGGCTGGTGCAATCAATAATTGACGGAATTCTTGCTAATGTAATGTGCGCAGCTTCGCCTGAGTGCTCTCAACTCGACCAAAACGGCGTTCGCTTCCTTTGTCTGCGAGAAAGAGTCATTCTTCGAAGCGTACTCATTCAATGTTCGCAAGAACGTTCGGTCTTCGAACGGTACTGCAGGAGACCGATTCTACTGCCAAATTCTCCTCAAGGTACGTGTCTCCGAAAATTGGAGCGAGAGCCTCATTTGACTATTCACCCAGGCGCTGTTGTCGGTCTTCCGAGGAAGAGTGGACCGAAATAAGGACACGGCTGTGGAGCGCTGTGATATGGAGCTTCATGAAGATCCGCAAGAGACAGAGTGTCGATTGACGGTTAAGATGATTTGCGGACTCGGTAAACGTCCTCGCCTCCACCGTTGACCCCGTGTCTGACTTTATCAGGTGTGATCAGATCGTATAAACTTACCTACGAATCGGCGGCAATCCAGCATGCCGTATTCGATAGGAGCAGGACAACGAATCAATGGACTGCGGATCCACGTTTCCTGAGACAGATCATTGATCATTTCAGCTTATCTGCCGAGCAGCTTGATATGTATTCCGACTCCGGTAAGGCGGTGTTTACGAGTTTTACGACCAAGATCATGGAGGGGAAAGGTATGGTAGACTTCCGAATTCCATTCCTAGACGGTTAAGAGCTGATCAAATGCCAGAGGTCCTTAAATATCCCGTGCACACCTCCGTGGCCGCCGACAAACGAGATTTCGAGGAAATTCTCATCGAAGATAACATGCACATCGCAATCAACTTGAAAGATTTCAAAGCCGTCGTAGCGCACGCCGAGACTGCCAATGCTACAGTCACGGCGCGCTATACACAGCCCTGCAAGCCGCTGCAGCTGGCATACGACTTTGAAGGCGTGAATGCCGAGTTCACCATCATGACACGGGGCGAGGTGGAAGGCGAGACGGCACCGGCTTCGTCTCGAGTCGGAATGCCGCAGCTCTCGCAGCGTCAGACATCTGCGCCTATCTCTGTGAGCAGGACGAATACCCCTCGCGGCGTGACGCCCAGTAGGCAGATGCCTCCACCCCCACCCCCACCGCGGAGTCGGTCTATTCGTCCGTTGAATGGGTCGTCGACACAGGAACATCTTGCTCCTGCTGCAGCGTCGGATCGACCTGACTCGTCGGTGTCGATGGACTATGATAGTCTGTTTGTGCCGGCCGACGATGATCGGCAGTGGGATGAAATGGATGAGCAGGAGGAACCGCAGGATATTCTTGGGTGGGATGCGTCGGGTAGACAGGTTTGTGGCTCGTCTGGTTTGGTGAAGAGTTCGTGGCTGATGAAATCCAGGATACGTCCGAGCCAATTCTCCAAGAGGCGGAGCCTGATTTCCCCAAGATGGCTGATACACGTCAGCCTCCCAAGGACGAAATGGGTGTTCCGCCGACACAGCGCATTTCACAGGTATGGCATACCTCTTCGAGTTGAACGGATCTAGCTAACGCTGTATAGGTTCGTGGGCTTGGTCTCTTCGATTGAAGAGTATGATATCCCGACGCTCCAGATAATTTCGGAATGTCGGAAAGTATTCATGAATACCCTGATCCGCTCCATCATTTCACGATCAACCAGCTTGTCGCACACCCTGCTCCAACCCCAAGGACCCTCGCACCATCGGCACGCACGGAATCCGGCAATGAAACCACATTATACGTGCCAGACACATTTCCACTCTCATCGGTATCAGGCCCGCAATTCCCATGCTCGCCCCAACCAAATGCCACCACCTCACCACCCTCCAAAAGCGCAAGGACATGCTCGCTACCAACAGCGATCTTGATAGGATCAGGCATCCCCTCAGGAGGAAGCTGACCACGATCATTGCGCCCCCAAGCAACAACCGGAGATGCAGAGTCTTCTGTCCCCGGAATAAGATGTACATAAATACCATGCCAACTAGCTTGAATATCACTATACCCCCTCCCATTCAATGAAGGAACATCCAAAACACCCCACCGATTCTTCCGATCCCCAAGAACCACAAACTCCCCTAACTCACGCCGCCCAAACACAACCGTAAACTCCCGTCCGCACACAGCCGCCGTCGCACGGAACGGGATCCCTTCAATTTTCGTAGGCGTCCATACAATCTTCTGACCCTTGAGAGAATCACCAAGTTGGCCCTTCCTCGCCCCACCCCAGCCAAACACATCTCCATTCGAAAGAACAGCTACCGAGTGACCCATCCCGCTCGCCAAAGCCGTAATACTAGCATGTAGTGAGAGAGAAGTACCAGGAACAACAGGAAGGTTCACATCAGAACCTAGACCAAGTTCGCCTTTTGGAGATGAGCCCAGAACGAAGATTTTATCAGATTCATTTCCATCCGATTTCACCGTAGCAACAAGAATGGATCCCTCCCATGTTGCAGAGATACACTTGAAGAATTCAACAGGTGATCCTGTCTCGATGTCTGTGATGATAACCCGACGAAAGCGAAGTAGATCACCTTGATTGGAATCGAGGGTTTCTCTTTGCAGGGACCTGGGTTCAGGTCCGCATCGCCCGTCGGTATTGCACCCAGCTGCGTATACGCATCCCTGCCTCGTGAGGAGAAGAGTGTGGTTCCCACCAGCGGCGATCTGGATAATGTCGTCGTTTGGGATGGTGGGGGAGGAGAAGAGGCATTTTGTTGGGGATGAGATGTCTTCTTTGTGGCCTAAGGCTAGTTGGCCGGAGCCGTTGGAGCCAAAGGCGAAGAGGTTCATTTGGTCTGCTTCTGCCATGGATGTTATTCCGAGGTTGTGTGTTGAATGAAAGTGCTTGTGATATGGTTATTTGTCAGGTAGTATATTTACCGCTTAGTAGACCGCTTTGTTGAATAGGCCGATCCTCACGCTAGGACTTACTCTGCAGCTGGCAACTACTAAAGTCTGAGGAAGTGAACTTTCAGTTTCATAGAGCAATGGTCTTAGCCATGGGTATTCAAAAATATCTAATTACAAGCAAGCATGCGCCCGCATCATGCATCGTGCCATTTCATGCAAATGTTCAAGCAAGGCCAACTCGACCAATGGGTATGGGGATATCCGGAACACCAAAAAAAAAAAGCGCGAACCCCATCAATATGCGAATATACGATCTTTTATGTGCAAACCCAAATCTAAGGCGACTTTTCAGTTTCAGTGAAGGATGACCCTTGAGAACCACCTTTGGCAGGTGGGGGCAAAGCAAAGTTGTCCTGCTTTCCTCCAAGCTTTTCCTGCCCCTTGAACATGGGGCTGGTGCGGTGGAAGTATGTGTGGACGTGACCCTCGAGCAGGGAGTCTTCGGTGTCAAACTTCTCCTGTTCGTCTTGCTCTTGGATCTTTTGGGACATGGCGGCCTCCCACTCGATGCGGTACTCCTCCACCTTCTGTTGGTAGTCCAGCTCTGCGTCGTAGTAGCGGCCCTTGCGCAGGACGAAACGTTCGAACCATGACAGGTGAGCGGGGTGCACAGCGGCGCCGTGATAGTCTTCTTCACGACCCTGACGCAGGTATTGCCAGCGACGCTCCTGCTCCTTCAAATCCAGGCCAGTAGTATCGGGGAGGAAAGCCAGAGTCAGAACGACACCGGCCAGGCCGAACCAGGGAACCACATAGAACTTGGTCTGGGTGTCGATGTAGTTGTACAGGACAGAGGCCAAAAGAGCACCGGACTTACCGGCCGCAGCCGAGATACCGTGGGCAGTAGCACGGATAGGAGTAGGGAAGACTTCAGCCGCAACTAGGAAAGTCACACAGTTGGGACCAAACTGGTTGAAGAACGAGCTAAGGAAGTACATAGCTTGGAACTCCTTAATGTGCTCGCCCGTGGTGTAGTACTGGTAGTGGAAGCCCGGGACGACGAACAAAACGAAGCACATCAGGAAGCCGACAGTTTGCATCCACTTGCGGCCATAGAGCTTGTTGTCGATGAAGAAAGAAGCCATGTAGTAGCCGACCAGAGAGACGCCGACGTTAACAAGGTTCCACAGCCAGGTAGGCATCACCGAGTTAGTCGCCGGGCTAATGACCTTGATAAACTCGCTCTGGAAGAGCTTGTTTCCGTAGAAGAAAACGTCATTGGCAAACCAGCCGCCAGCAGTCGCCACCAGGCGAGGACCAAAGTACTTAAAGGTCAGGCGCAGGGAGTCAACGTCGTAGCCGGTCACAGAGGCCTTCTTCTTAGCCGCCGCCAGCTGCTTGCTGGCCGCCTTCATATGGTAGGCACGATAGTAGACGAGCCACAGGGTGCCCACGGCGGGGATGGCAAAAGAGACACGGTAGGTCCACTGGGTGGCCACAGCCGAGTAGGGGTCGTTGCCGCTGCCGTGGTGGAAACACAGCAGCAGGATAATCAGAATCACCTGGTTGAAGAACTGGCCCCAGCCCTGCATCAAGAAGGCGCTGGTGACCTTGCGGCCACGGTGGAGGCGATCCTCCTTGGTCGAGATCTTGCCAGAGCCCACGGCGTTCTCCATACCACTGGTCGCAGTCATGGGGTACTCGCCACCTGACCGGTGTTAGATGCCACTCGGCAGGAAGTTCTAGAAAGTAGGAAAACATACCGACACCAATACTGTAGAAGAACAGCGACCAAGCATAGCAGATAACCCAGCCATTCTGGGTCACACCCCAGGCAGCGGTCAACATGATCAAACCGATAAACATGATAGTTGCATCCTGGATCAAACCCCAACGACGGCCAATCCTGCGCACCAATCAGATTCTGCCGTTATTAAGGTTGGCTTTGCGGGTACTTACCAGTCACCGATGACACCGACCAAGATCTGGCCGCAAATGATGCCAATAATCTCAAGATAATCCACGGCATTCGTCCACTGCTCGTCGCAAATCTCGTGCGTGTCCCAACAAGAGGCAAAGGTCTTCTCGAACAGAGGCTTGATGTTACCGATTGAGAAAAGCACGTAACCCTCGAGACCCAGACCGGCACCGGGCAGAACCATGTTGCGGAAGTAGTAGGAAACGGGCGAAAGAGGGTCTTCCTTCATCATGGCCCAGATATTGCTGAGCTCGCGCTTGGCCTCGCCAGCGTCGTAGGAGCTGACAAACTTGACCTTCTGGGCGATGGGCAGATCAGCCCAGTAGACGCCGTCGGGGTTGTAGCTGTCCTCGGGACGAATCAGCTGGTCGAAGGCACCCTTCTCATTGATATCCATATCCTCCAGCGGATTGTGAGTGCCTGACATGTCAGGCCCATGAGGGGCGCGCAGTCCAAAGTCGGTCATGATGAAATTGGCTCGCTAGGAGCTGAAAGAGCGGATGCTGAAGACTCGGACAAGGCAACGCCGGATCGGGGGGACAGGAAAGAGCCGGGGAGGAGAAGAGGTCGTGATGACCACGAGGAATATGTGGTGTGGCAATCGAAGACACACAGCGGCGAGGCTTTATATAACGTATAATGGACGGGGGAAGAAAAAAAAAGGAAAGACCGGAGGGGCCGAGTAGCGCCAGTCTGCGATCCATATTCCGTGTCGCATGGAGTGGCGGCTCCACCCCAAGTGCCTTTCCACATCAAAAAAGAAAGGAAAAAAGGTCTGCGCTGTGGTTCGGAAGACGAAAACAGATAGTGGATCTCAGTTACAAGAGCCGCCACCCAATCAAGGACGCACGTGCTGGCAGAATCTGCGTCCGCACTTAAAAAGGAGTTCACCGCCTGCACTGTCTATCGCGCGATCTGCCAAAGTTGTGGGGCTTTCAATGCCAATGCTGACATGACCCGACCGTCTTTTCTCTGCAGGTTTCCCCCGAGAAATATCTTTTATTTGATTCGCCTTTTCTCTTGTACAGTATGAGCATCATGACGATATGCCAAGCGGGATCAACGAGGACAGAGACCACATGCCCCCCGATATTAGAGTGGCTCCGGATCAACTCTTACAGGGGCACATGTGTGATTCTTCCTAATCCAAGGGCTCGCCTTCGATCGGAGTTACTAAAACTAGTCTGGGCGTATCAAGAACCAAGCTTATCCAGACTAATGCACCAGCACACAGTCTCGATGTGATAGACTTCCGCGCTAATATCTGGGGGCTCACACACTGATTATCGCCCCGCGGGCCAGTCAAATCCCCCGCCGCGCCCATGTGCTCGCCCACCCATGTTCATTGCTGCCATCCCGTTCCACTCTTTCTTCCAGGCCTTCCTGTTGTGTCTTTCTGCCGGGGCTTGGCCTTTTCTGAGAAAGGCTGTCTCCTATTTCATTTACGAGTCAGCGCGAAACTATGCCGCCGAATGCGTTCTATCCAGTTCTTGGCTGGGGCTTCTCAATGCTTGGCCCATGTATGACTCCAGCATGAGAGACTTCAAGCATTTCCAAGCAATGCCTGATGCATGTCCAGTGCTTGATAATGCTTGACATTTCCAGCACGTGGTCGGCTAGCCGGTGCCTGGCAGACTGGAGCCTCATACTCGAACCATCCCCACAATGCCCGGGTGATGTTGCGAGCTTCCTACTTCAGAAACACCGTACCCACCAGTGACACCACTGCAGGGCACCGGTATATGACACGCGACCTGCATACAATAGCCTTTGACTCAGGGGCACGCCATGGGTACGGAGGACATACTCGTCGATCGCCGAGGGCCACATCTACGCTATCCCGAGAGTCGTCCGTCGGGTGCATAGATCGGCCCTCTAATAAGGGCGAACGGGCTGACAATTCCCTGCTAGGTGTGCCGTTGCCTGAGCGTTCCTGTCGAGTCAAGGCACCGTCGCCGTGCGCCGAAGGCTTCTGGAAGGTTGCCTTGCTGGGATATCCCAATGCAGCTCCTACCAGGGCGATCATTGTGACTCCAAGGAGGCCATGTCGGGCTGTCGTACGATCCTTCCTTCGGGAACACAGGTTCTAGACATCGCTCTCAGCCCCATGGTATCCGTTACGTAGTACTCTGTACCATCTCCCATGTCATATGCATATGCCCTTTCTGGCCCGACAGTACGGAAAGGATAATCTGAAACTTAGGCGGCTGTATTGCGCCCATCCAGCCTTCGCTTACATTGTAGTGTACCAGAATTATATCCGGGAAGCCGAGTGCAGCGGATCCATCTAATTCAGGGGCCTAGCGATATGAACCACATGCCGAGCTCGTCCGATCGGGCTAGGCTGGAATCACCCGTTTGAGTGAGTCGAGTGTGTAAGTCGAAAGGCATTGCATCGCATAGTTATGGAACCGTGACAATTGATCTTGAACACTACTCAAGAACCACAAGTAGTATGTTCCGAGCTCGCTCCCTACACATAGATCCACTGGGAGGCATACCTCATGACCTCAGGTGGTGTTGAATGGGTCCGCCAACGTCGCATTCCAGACAAGACCGGAGACTTAACTTCGGTCGGCAGGCTTTCTCAACCGTCCACACCGGGTGTTTAGCAAAGGAGACGAGCAACATGAAATCATTGAAAGGCTATTGAAAGGCTTTGACTTTGAATCGGGATTTGAAGATAATAATGCAACACGCTATTGTTCAGAGGCTCCAAGCAGACTCGGGGCGCCCGAGATCGCAACACCAGCAAACTAGGGCATCAACAGCCACCATGCTCGACAAACGCGAAGAATATACTAACGGCTCAAGAATAACTACGTATCGGCAAGCTCATTCAATTCCTGACTCAACCTAGTATCGACGGCGCGAGCTACGACTGTGCAAACTCCCCAGTGGCTGGCAGCATTCCAGAGACAGGCCGGGAAAGTCAACCCCCACTCAATTGACCCAGCGAGGCATCTAGGCTTGCCCTGCAGAAGCCAGTCTCGCCTATCATTGCACTGCGATGGTTAATTTCCGTGATGAATACATGCCATGACCGATTCACTCGCGTGCCGATATCTTCAATATGCTCCGTCGCGCTCCTGGCTAGGACCTCTCTTCCGCGCAGCCGACGCTGGGAATGATGGCTTGTATGAGAGATTTCGACGCCGCTATGGCCGTATATAAGGACTGGGGCCTTGCGGATCGTGAGATTTTCCTTTGATCTGCTAGATAAGGTAGTATTCCACACCTTCTGGTAAGTCAGACCTTCACCAATGACAGCTGTTACCATGCTAAGTGCTTTGGTCCAGATCTCACAGCTCTCTGTTGGTTAGCCTTTACTCCAGCAACGGGCACTTGCACGGTCCCCAGCACCGACGACTCCGTCTATCGACCACAACACCCAATCAATACGGTCACAATGAAAGTCAACTTCAAGGGTATATTCCCGGCGATAACCGCCTTCACTGCGTTCATCCTCGCGCTTCTGTGTCTGTTCGCGGGATCCCAGACGAGCCTCCTGGACGATGCGGATCTTCTCACGGTATGTTGAGCGCACGTAATCATGCAGACGATGTTGACCTGTGGTCGGCAGCTGTACACCCCCGAGGCTGGCTCGGACACGGCAAACAATTTTTACTCGGTACATGTCATGTCATACTGTCAAGGAATCCTGGAAACGGTGGGGTCTGGCGAGACAAACGTTGCGCGCAACGTGACCGAGTGCTCGAGCCGCACGCTTCTATTCGCATTCAACCCGACAGATGCATGGCCTGGGGAGATCACACATGGACCGACGCTAGAGTGGCCGCGAGTGATCAGCGACGACTTCAACGCCTTCAGTCTCACCAGCCGATCGATGGCGGTGTTTTATATTATCGGGGTGGGAGCGACGGGATTTGCTCTTCTGTCGCGAGTGTCGTCGTTCATCACTCGGAAAGCACAGACGGGTCTATTTGAGTTTGGGTTTCTGGTGGTAAGTCATTCGGTCTCGTGGCAGCAGTACATCCACTAATAGCCGGGGTCACGTTAGCTCGCTGCTCTCAGCATCAGTATTGCCTCCATCATTGCGACGGTCATTGCCTTTCAGTTTGTTGCCCTTATCAACGCTCACGGCGACGGTTCGAACGTGTCGGCACAATATGGCGAGAAGTTCCTCGGTATGACCTGGGCATCGACGGGGTTGCTACTGGTAGGTAGCATTAGCAGCTTCATCAACGTCTTTGTCCGAGGCTACGAGGAGCCGGCGATGCCCGCTCCGAAAGACGAAGAGGAGGGCTAAAGAGGGGTTGGTGCGGGAGTCAACATTGCTTGAGCGCCAGTCCCGAAACGGATACGGAGACCGGACGCATCTCGGGGAAACTCGTGTTCTTTGTGCGAGTGGATTTGTTTCAATATTTTCAACATGATATGACCAGTAATGCCACCTAAATGAACTATGTCCTGGCCAAGAGAAAATAGAAATGTAGGATTAACCCTTGCACGTCGGTTCGCATCTCAAGGAGATGGGCGACTTTTAAATCGAAGAAATACTAAATCGAAGAACTACAACGTTCGTTGATACCAGTGGAGACACCAGCAGCAGGACCGATTAGGAAAAAGTGAGTCCGGGAGTGTTGGAAAAGAACGGAAGATGATTCGAGAGGATTCGAACCTCGGCATTGAAGTGAACAAAAGAAGGAAAAACTGGGTCCGGTCCGTTGGGTTCGACGTCACTGTGGGGAAAATCACGAAAATCACTGGTTGATCGAGTAGGTTGTCTAGACTGCCGGACTGTATCAGATGGCGCCCGTTTTGTTTTTCCAACCCAGATTATAGGGCCTTGAAAACACTAGGAACACTGTACTCCGTGGCTATTGCCGGGGTTGTGGAGTTTGACTTTCGGATTCAGCCACCAAGGGGTTGTTGTACTGATATCATTCAATGAGGTTCAAGTCCAAGTAGCCACGGGATTCTCGCACCTGATAAAGGGAAATTATTACACTACACCAAAAGAGGCAACTAGTTAGTTGACTCGATAGGACACGACACACTACGAGGTAGCACGCCAAAGCGGGGGTTACATTATCGATAGTACTATTGAATTATTGAATTCTCTCGAAAACCGGAGTGTGTAAAAGTAAAAGAAAAAGAAAAAGAGACGAGAGTGGCCGTGTTCCATGTTTCTCTCTCCTGTTCTCATCATCCATGGGTGCAAATCAAGGTGGAGTCCAGTTCCGTGCGCCCACTCGATGAAGTCATCGAGGAGTATTCAGTTGTCATTCCGGTACGGAAACCACAAAGCATAATGTAATTATGGGAAATGTGACTGCCGTCTATCGTGAAACTTCCAAAGGTGGAAACCCCTCATTCGTCTACTTAAATACTCTCCTTCTGCCCACTTTCACTTTCTTCTTTCTTACATCCCCCACTCATTCCCATTAAACATCAGCCACCCGCTTTTTAGTACATCACAAGACCTCATCTTGCTTCCATCTTCTCCACTCCGATCTACCCATCCTTGTTATCTTCCTCCAATCATGGGAAAGAAGGCTGTTCACTTTGGCGGTGGCAACATCGGCCGTGGCTTCGTTGCCGAGTTCCTTCACTCTGCCGGTTACGAGGTTGTCTTTATTGATGTCATGGACAACATCATCTCCGCCCTCCAAAACACCAAGTCTTACAAGGTCACCGAAGTTAGCGAATCCGGTGAGACCACCAAGACCGTCACCAACTACCGTGCCATCAACTCCAAGACCAACGAGCAGGATGTCATTCAGGAGATTGCCACTGCTGATGTCGTCACCTGTGCCGTCGGTCCCAACGTCATGAAGTTCATCGCTCCCGTCATTGCCAAGGGTATCGACACCCGCTCCACTCCCAAGCCGCTAGCCGTGATTGCTTGTGAGAACATGATCGGTGGTACCGACCAGCTGCGCAAGCACATCGAGGAGAAGACCGACTCGGAGCGCCTCAAGTCCATGGGCGAGCGAGCTCAGTTTGCCAACTCTGCCATCGACCGCATTGTTCCTGCCCAGGCACCCGACGCCGGGCTGGATGTCCGCATCGAGAAGTTCTACGAGTGGGTTGTCGAGCAGACACCCTTCGGCAGTGTCGGCCACCCTGACATTCCCGCCATTCACTGGGTCGACAACCTGGAGCCGTACATTGAGCGCAAGCTGTACACTGTCAACACCAGCCACGCTACCGCAGCCTACTATGGCAAGTACGCCGGCAAGAAGACGATCGCGGAGGCAATGAAGGATTCTTACATCAGAGGTGTCGTTCAGAGTGTGCTCGAGGAGACTGCCTCGCTCATTATCGACAAGCATGGGATCTCCGCCCAGGAGCAGCATGACTACGTCGATACCATTATCCAGCGCATCTCCAACCCGTACCTGGAAGACAGTGTCGAGCGGGTTGGCCGTGCCCCGATGCGCAAGCTGGGTCGCAACGAGCGGTTCATCGGACCGGCTGCTTACCTCGCTGAGCGTGGTATGAAGTACGAGTCTCTGCTTGGATCCATCGAGATGTGTCTACGTTTCCAGAATGTATCCAGTGATGATGAGAGTGCCCAGCTGGCTACCATTCTTAAGGAGAACTCGCCTGCCGATGCTACCATCCAGCTTACCGGTCTGGAGCGCACTCACCCTCTGTTTTCGGCCGTGGTGAAGGTGGTGGATCAGGTACAATCCGAGGCCAAGTAAGTGTCCTTATCTCAATCTTGTGTGAATCCCTGCCAATCATTGCGTCAATAGGGAAATCGGCCAGCCGCGTATGTAAGCGTGGGCGCACTGTGCTTATGAGCATTTCCCAATCGCATAGATCGGCGAATACGGGGTGTTTCGGAAATGGGTCTTTTCTTTTTTTGCATGACTTAACGACTCTGTAGTATGAATAGCTATTACTAGCAACACGTGTCTCATTATCCTATTCAATACTTTACATCACCATGTCTTGTCCTTCGTATCCCGTTTTGATCGTAGAGGTCATCACTTCATACTGATGCTTGCCCAAGTATAAAAGACACTCAAGGCCCTGTAGTGGTCTTGACTTCAAGGACCTTATATACCTCGATCGCCCCATTTAATACCTGTCCGGTGGATCAACCTTCCAAGGTTGACGTATACCTTCAAGAATACGAGTACAGGATAGGGATGGCATCACAGACCTTGAATAATTCAAGTCAGAAGGTCAAAAAGAAGGTAAAAGAAGAAGAGGACCGTCGGAGTTCAACCTCTCGTTGGTTCTAGCACCAGCTTTTTCAGCCAGATGCTAGAGTTGCCAACAGGGTTCGCACCCGCGACAGTGGGAATCCCTGTCGGCGCCAGGCTAATTCCCACTAGGCCACAGTGGAGCAGCGGTACCCAAGATGACAATTTACTGAGATATAAGGGAAAAAGGGAGCCCCACTTCCCCACTTCCCCATATGTAATATTCAATCCTATTGGTTTTCTCGGGCACACACGTGATTAGGTGGGCCCATGTATAGGCAAACAACGCGTTATCTAGACTCAGTTCTTAGCTGCTATACTCACGCAGCTAGTCTATTACTATGCCTATTGGAATGCTGCCTAAGTGCAAGCTTGAGATAAAGTAGATTGGCATAGCCTATCATCTACCTTGATGGCTCCGACTAAGTCATGCTTTAGAATTAAGTGTTTCAATTAAGATTGTATTTTTTTATTTAGTCCATCATTTTATCATAACTTGCTACTCAGACAGCAATAACCATAAAGTGCGGCAAAACAGCCATACACATAGATGGTACGACGAACGGAGAAGTTCTTCAAGGTCTTTCTGTCCATCGTAGAAACACGAGGAAATATATCATCAGATAACAGCACAAACCCGCCTCAAGATTGAGGCGGTATGCAATGAGTCAGTCCATCGAGCCAAAAATCTTTACATTGAAGAAAGCCGAGTCCCTCAGCTTAGCGGGAGAACACGCAGTGAATCTCGATCACCGATCTAACATTGAATTGTAGCCGAGCATGGGGTAAAAACGGTTTCACTCCTAGCTATTTTACCTGATCTGAACTAAGCTCCGATGACATCAGTCAACACAGAAACAAGTACACCTACACCACTCTCTACACCTCCTAAACAAAACCTGCAATTGAATTCAGTTAACCTACTTAGACTTCATCCCCCTAAAAAGTCCCACTCCCAAGGGGAAATTCAAAATCTTCCTCCCCATCCAATGCAAGCTCCTCCTCAAGCTCCAAACAAGGACTATCATCCCGAAACCTCCAAGCACACTGAAAACAAGAACACCCCTCAACAGCCTTATTCAACCCCTCCCATATCTCTACAACCTCCCTATTCTCCTTACCAGGTAAACTCCTCCGTGGCCACGCCTCCCCATAAGCCCTCCTCGCATTCCTCTCCATTCTATCTACATAATCATCATCGTCAGAATGCGCATCCAGCGTAAGCCGTCCAATCTGCAACGAAAGGATCTTCAACACTGAGGTAACAGACCGGGATCGATGTGGCTGCGTCAGTAGCATCTGCACCTGGCGCTCGAGTTCACGTTTGATCTGGTTGATTCGTCGCGGGTAGCAGATTGGGACTTGTTTGTAGCCTAGAGTGCTTTGGAAATTGCCTTCGTTTTCAAGGGCGACTAGCTCTGGGTTTAGGGTTCGAAGGTTGGAGATGGTTCGGGCGTAGGGAGTGTGTTCTTCGGAGATGTCCTTGGCGCTGCATCTTAGTTTCTTCACGAGTGTGGAGCGGGTTTTGACGAACCAGTCCTCATTACTTTCTAGGGGGATTTGCATAGTTTCCATTGTTTGGGGTGCTAGTTTGTTGAAGGTTGGGAAGACCTCGGGAATAAGGGTTATAATTTGATTTGGGATTCAAATGGATGCTTGGGGTTTGGGTACTGTTTTGTAGCTGGAGTAGACCCTTCTTCTTCTAGATATTTGTTGGTTCGATGTTCGATGTTTTATAGTTAGAATCAAAGATTAATGGGATCGAAGCAGGTCTTTATTAGCATGCTTGGATGAAAGATCTAATCTTGTCTCTGCGCAACAATGAAAATGACTGAGACTCTGTCTTTCTTCGGTCTTCAGTGGTAGATACTAAATCTGTGTTTCATAGTCTCTTGTCTTTGTTTACAATAAAACAACGTCTTGATTTAACTAGCATTTAATGCTGGAGCTTACTAGTGTCTGGAGTCGTCAGAGTCTGTGGAAGGTGGTGATTGTCAGGAATGTACGGTAGTCTCAATGCTAAATCCATAGACCCTTCTATCTTTCTCCCCAGTTGAACTGTAAAATCCGACCAACCTTCTATAACAACCTAATGGGATACCTCACAACTTACTATCAACCCAAACAGGCTTCCTCTTCTCCACAAACGCCGTCAGTCCCTCCTTAATATTCTCCCCCTCATACAATCTCTTCACCCAAGTATCATTCAACATCCCCGTAGCCTCATCCGCACCAATACCCTCCCAGCCCAATTTAACCCCCTCCCGACTAACAAGAACCGAATCAGGACTATTCCCCGCAACCTCCTCCGCAACAGCAATCGCACGCTGCACAACCTTCTCCGACACCTCCTCATCCCCCATCTCACCAACAGCAACAACCTCATTCACAAGCCCCCACTTCTCCGCCTCCGCAGCACTCAAAGACCTTCCCGTCAACACCATCTCCATTGCCCGCTGCTTGCCAACTGTCCTAACGAGTCTCGGCAATGCACCCGCCAATGCAACGACGCCACGCTTAACCTCCGGTAACCCGATCAGGGCGCGCGAAACAGCGATAACAATATCACTATTGATAATCATTTCGGCACCACCACCCAAGCACAGCCCGTTCACGGCGCAGATAATCGGCTTTTTACCCTTGCGTCTAGCAAGGCCGCCGAAGCCAGATGATGGCATTAGGCGGGCTTTGTTGTTGCCGGCGCTGGAATTCCATTCTGAAGTGTGTTAGCGGAAATGTTTAACCAGTTATTATAATATCTTGTACTGCGTTCCGTGCGTTTTAGGTTCTTAAGTTTCATAGGGGATGTATTAGGGATCAGAAGATGAATACCTTTCAAGTCGGCACCGGCGCAGAACGCCCTCCCCTGTCCGGTCAATATACCAACTCGCAGACTAGGTTCCTCATCCATCCATTGCCAGAGAGCATCGAGCTCTGTGTTGCCCTGTGCGTTGATGCAATTTAGCTCGCGGGGTCGGTTGAGCGTGACGAGGATGACATGCGGAGCTGGGAAGGAGAGCAGAGCAGTCTGGGGTTGAGGGGGTGGAGTGGTGAAGTTGGGCATTGTAGTGGGTTGAGTCTATGACGATAGGCCTATTGATGTTTTAAACATAGGTTGATATGTGAGTCCATTGGGGTTGGGGTTGAGGTAGGTGGTGCACCGGAAATCGAAACGCGGGGAGAGCTGATGTGCCGAGGGCCGATCATCGATGCAGAGAGCTCGGCCGAGGTCAGTAATCGGCTTTTCGAAGGTACATCACACTCTATATTTAAGCTTCATCTATGGGATAAATCGGTGAATATCTACAAGCGTAGAAGGCAGGGTCATTTTCAAAATTCAATGTTGGTGTACGCCACCTAGTACCGGTATATGAACACTGCCAGATCGAGACCGCCGATCTCCCCCTAGTAAACGCCAGAAAATCACACGCTGAGCATTATCACGGACAGATGTGGATATCAACCAAACAGAGACAAAGCAAGCTCTAAACTACGCGCTAGCCCTTGCTGATCCATCCACTGTGCACCATAAAATCGTAAATGCGGCTGGTCTTGGTGCCCTCGATCTGTAGACAGCATTAGTAAAGCCCAAGTTAAAGACCGAAGATCAAGCTTACCTTGCAAATCGCTCGTGCATCCTTCTTCTTGAGGGTACCGCCTTGCTTCATCGCCTCTTTCAACAATGTTTCCTTCACCACGAGATACGGCTTCGGCATCAGACGCAGCGTGTTGCACACTTCGACTTCCTCCTTTGTCAAGAGATGGAGGTCCGCAGCACCCTCCCTGTCTAACTTCCACGCTGGTACTCCGCTCAAGGGTTGCACCACGAATTTCGTCTTTGCCGGTTGTGAGGGTGCCTGGTCGCCATTGGTGGCGAAAGCACGGTCGAAATCGTTCAAGGGCTCGGGGTCCGTCTGTTGGTGCGGATTTGCAGCCTTTTGAAGCCGCAGAGGTAGCTCCGGTGTCGTTAGTTGGATAGCTGCTGCGGACGTTTCGGGCACCTGGGATTTATTGGGACGCCCGCTGGCAAGTCGATCAAAGGACCCCTGGGGCAACATGCGCTGTACACGAGACTGCTTATCCTGCTCGTACTTCTCGCCTGCTTTCAGGTCGCCAATGCCCATTTGTCGCCACTCTTGTAGTTGTGAGATGGCCAGGCGGAGGTTGTGCTCATACTCGAGGCCCTTGTTGAGCTCCTCAAAGTCATTGAAGTTCATCATTCGTGCGAGGGGCTTTGCTTTGTTTAGGAGCTCTCGCTCTTCTTTTGACCGCTTCTTCTCCAGTGCAGTATTCTTTCGGTAGTCCAACAACTTGTGCTCGAAGAGGATCTTTTTGCGTTCTGTACGCGCTGTAAGTCGGGAGTTATAGATATCTACCACGGTCATCTTGAGTTCTGCCTCCGCGTCCATTTCGCCATTCGGACCGATACCCGCACCAGGCTCAAAGGCCATGTGCTGGACAGCTTCTTCCGCATCGTTAAGGAACTCCGTTTCGAACTCTAATCGACCCGGCATATAACCCTGCACTTCGTGACATGCCGGTACACTGGCAGTGGGCTTCTGCTTGGGTGTGGTGGGCGGAGCCGCCTTGGCGGCCTCTTTGCGCTCCTCAATGCGTCGCTTCTTACGCGACTGGAACTCCTCCTTGGAGATCCTGTCCTGGAGGCTGTGGTCATCCGGATCGGCATGTTCAGGAAGTGGGAAGTGCGAGCTGTTCACATATGTATCGATGTAGTGGTCGCGCACCTCGTCCTTGGAGCGGTAGCCGCCAATGTGGTCGGCGATATCGGCCCAAGAGCCAAGACCGTAGATCTCGGCTCCCTCAAGCAAAAGCAATTCCTCATCGGCACCCCAGTCTTCTTGGAAGATTGGAACAGAGTTCTGCTCGATGACTTGGAAGGGATGGGTTTGCGGGTCGTGATTTTTGGAGCTTTCCCCATTGGCGAAGCAGGGGACGCAGAGGTCATATTCAGGACAGGAGGTATGAGCGCAGGAGATGCGAACCTATGCGAGTTATCAGTTAGCTGGTTACCGCAGCTGGGGAAGGGATCGGAGCTTACGGTGGAGGTGACATCGACCGAGCACACGTCGCAGTGGAATTTGGTGCCAGCCTCGGTGCCGCGCGAGGCGGTCTTCTTGCGTATTACACCCATCAGTTGTTGGGCCTGGTCATCCTCCACTGAATCCGAAGCCGTCGCAAAATCCCAAAATCGCCCTCTAGAGATCCGAGAGGGCAATTGCCGATGCTGGTTGGTAGGGAGAAAGATGAGGTGAGATAGGTGAGGTGAGGTGAGGTGAGGTGAGGTGAGACTCCGGGGTATCGATCAGTTGCCGATCAGGTGGGGAGATAATCAAAGATGAGGTGCAGTTGCAGATATAGTGTCCACGTAGTTTCCTCAATTAGATACGATGCACTTGAAATGCCTCAGACCTCTTCGTCTCAATTCACGAGGAGATACACTGCACTGCCTCAAAATCGAGATCCACCGGTGGCGCGGTGCCCCCTGCCCTACGGTGCTGACTCAGATTATTACGACGATACATACAAGGATACAACTCGTAAACTTCTTTCTAGACTAAGTGTTGGGAATGAGGTCATAGCGTCCTCGCCATCAATGGTCCTGGAAAAGAATAAAGACAATTCCTTCCGCTCAGTCATAGTCAATGAATAAATCGATCCTGTTTGGACTCCCCTTCCGTCTCGTTATTCCCGTGCATGGGCGAGTTGTCGGTTAGGGTAGACTTGTAAAATCAAAATGTAAACTACAAAGTAGAAACTCAATTGAAGGTAATAATTGTAGGAAGCTATTGTAAAGCCTTATTCCTCATCGTCTGGGGGCGTTTCTAACTCGTACCGCTTTCGCCTAAGCACTGGTTGCCGCGAAGTAAGTATAGTCGCTATATCCTCGGACGACCTATTGGCTACGTCCTAATATACGTAGTCCTTACGTAGGGTAATATTATTGTCTAGTATAGCTAAATCGATACTAGGAATCTGTTGCTTACGTAGGAATCCCAAAGCGTACTTAGCCGAGCGGCGGTAATATATTGTAGTCTTCGTTAGGCTTATATTGTAGGCGTTCGCCGTTGCCTACTTGTATTTATTGACTAGATTTAGGATGTCCTTAGTATTGATGTTGTCGTAAACTCTCCTAACTAGGTCGTTCCGGGCTTGCACAAATAATCCAAGTTCTCGTACTAAGTTAGGGTAGTTATGACTAATACGAACAATTTCGCGTATCGTAGCTTAGGTTTCCTCGACTAGAGTTAGGCTAAAGGTTAGTCCTAACGCGGAAGGCGTAGAATAAACCGAACTAAGCTAGTATTAGCTAGGTATCGAGAGTACTACGGGTTGTGTGGTTGAGGCGGGTAGGTAATCTATAGGCGACTAAACATGACTAGTTGAGATTGTAGGCTAGGGAGCCTAGGGTGACTAAACGGGGACGTATTAAGAAGGACGCTTAAGAAGGTCGCGCAATTTTACTACTTCAGCGTCGCTACCTACGGAGGGCGCTTAGATTGTAAAGCCGTCGTCCTCGCGGAGGTAGGTATCTATGTCCTAGTCGTTATCCTCGTCTAGGTTCTCTAGCACTTAGTAGTCTGCGTTAGTCTAGTCTTCGGGTACTACTATATAGCCGACTACTAAGTTATACTTAGCGGTTTAAGAGTTTAGCGTTTATTTATCACAACCCAAGGAAAATAATTAGCGAGTACGCGACCTATTAGGACGTAACGTCTATTTACTAGGTAAAGCTAGAGCCGTCCGCGCTATTTTATAACTAGCGGTTTTCCTAGGGGGATTCTGCCTAGGCGTATATAGCCGTCTTTACCGAATGCCTTAGAGAAGAACTTTATAGCTATAGCACGTATATAGAATCTCCGAAGCGCGAGAATCAATATGTCGTCTAGATTCGCTTTGGATTTCCTTGGCTATTTCGCGTTTACGTAAAGGTCGGATAGCTTCTTTATCGATTTTACGTCGTCTTTGACTAGGACCTCGCCGATAGTTTCTTGTTCGCCTCTTAGCCTCTTCGCGTAGCGTATAGTAGCGTCGCTTAGTACGGCCTTTATAGCTTCCTTACTTTTCTAGTCTAGCTACGGCTTCTTAGTAGGTATAGGCTACGTCGAAGATTTCGTACTATCCGTGTCTATAGTATTATCCGGTAGGGAACGCTATATTGTATATGTAGGTTCGTTCTAGCGTAGCGAAGATATAGTAGGCTACGTAGAGGAAATAATCTCAATAGTGCCGGGATTTTAAGGGATCGGTATAGATGATAGAGCAGACGCGTTTATCTCGGCGAGGTTACGCGGGATAGGTTCTAAGGACGGGTATGTATATCGTTCGGACTTATCTAGGATTTCCCGTAGGCGAAAAATGTTTGAGGTAGACAGACCTATTTCGATTGCAGTAGGTAAATTCGAGACTATCCTTACTCTCGAGTCGGACGAAGTTGAGACCGACCCTTCGGACGAGCGTATGTTTAGAACAAGCCTATAGCCGCCGTATTCGTCGCGGACGACGCGAGTCTAGGGTCGTAGTACTGGGGTTTCTAGGTGAAACCTCTGAGTACGCTCGTCTATTATGCGGTTGTTGTCTTTTATCGCTACCTCTATGACCCCGTCGTGTAAGCTTCCAACAACCCTTAGTCCTATTTGTTCGTCTCGCTGGTCGAAACCGAAGGTGATCAAGTGAATAGGATAGTCTGACCAGCCTCTTCTCGCGCGTTGTATTACTTCCGCCCTGATATCGCTGTAGATTCTGTCGAAGTCCTGTAGCGTCCAAGGACGTGAGCGAGAAGAGGGTGAGGAAAGCATGGCCGAGTCGATTTTAAAGAGTGGACGAAGTAGGAGAGAATGGGCAAAGTGAGAGAGTGCGAACACGGTTATGATGAATGGATAAACGAGCGATGCTGAGGTGAGAGTAAAAGCTACGCAAGACGTAGAGGTACAAGGACAAGAGCAGGAATAAACGATTTTGGACTCAAAATGAGATACTTAGACTAAGTGAACTTGCTATATGCTGTATGCTAAAGCTAAAGAAAACTTTCATTCGGGCTAGTTCGAGCCCTCGGCTCGGAACGTCTCGATCAAATCTAGTCGGTTGCGTTCTACCTCAGCAGCCGGCTTCCACTCGTCCTATGCACAGTTGAGGCCTCTTGTCGTCTTCATAAGGGGAGGAATGTGATGAACATGACGTGTGGAATACGACTAGTATGTAACAGAGATTGAAAGATAAGATCTAATAAGATTATCTGAGGCTGATAGTTAAAGGGTTCATCTGAGTCATCCGCCTAGTCCTAACTAACTAGTGAGTTAACTATGTATGATATTTCCCTCATCTTATCACTTACATTTCCCCTCACCTTACTTCCCCTCACCTTCTCACCTCAGTTTACTCCCAGCATGAACCAGTCAGTCCCTCCAATATCCAGTCAATTCTCTAGCCTCGGGGACACCCGATCCGCGAGGCCCTACATCGCACTGTACTGACTGTTCAGTTACCAGATGTCTCGGATTGCGTTAATTCGTGCCCCAGATGACTGGCGCAGCTCGTCTCCGGCTCTCTCGGAGTCCATAGCCCCACAGCCCGGAGGGGCCCAGCCCAGCCAGCGGGCAATGATCTTTATACTCCGCAGCTCAAGCAGCAGAGGCAAAAGGAGTTCAACACTACAACAGCTAAGAGTGAGATGCTGGCAGCTTCGAGAAGAATATGCAGCCCAGTTTGGGCTACTAAGAAGACGATCCCTTCGCCTAGTCATGATCCAAAGTGCTCGGGGCAAACTCAACCGCAATACCTCTCGCCAGATCCAATTATTCGCTATCAAAAATGGTCCATGCGACATCGTGATTAGCGGCTTTAATGGCTTCCTTACCCATGTATCTGAGCTAAAGGATGTTTTTCAAGTGGATGAGCGTGGCTTGATCGTCTACCAAAGCAATACGAACAGGTTCTCCAGAGTCGATATACAAAGGGTGATCCAAGTTGAGAGCGGCATAGGTCAACTCAGCCTTGATGATTTTTCCCAAGAATTTCTGACACACATCCGGGATGCTCATTCGATCAGAACAAGTCTATCCCTAGTCCACCAGCAGCGTGCCGCGCGCTTCCCTGATAGAAACCGTATTGCCGGAAGCCGTGTTTCTGACATGAACCGTGTCACCGACACCGACCACCCCGAATCAACTACACAGCCTGCACGACCCTTAATACGATATGAATATCCCACCTGCCATGAACAGTTCATAACCTAGGCATCGTGCAACGTTCATCTACAAGCCCACGGAGACCTCCCAGAACTACACTCACACACCGCTCTAGACCACGGAGACCTCCTAGAACTATACTTAGACACCGCTCTAGACCACGGGAACCTCCTAGAACTATACTCATATACCGCTCTAGACCACGGAGACCTCCTAGAACTATACTCACATACCGCTCCGAAACGGGAAGAACCGCCCCCGATAATGAGTTATACCCAGACCAAACTGGAATAGGCATGTCTTATTTGTCATTATCCATTCATAAACAGGGACCTAGCTTCGTTGCACCTCCGCTGTGACTACCACGAATATTCACAAGAACTAGTACGGCAGGACCCCCCTTCTATCCGCGAGGAATATCGAGACTGGATTTGCCCGATTTGTCTTTCTCTCTTCGAGAAATTACGCCAATGCAAGATCCACATGCAGGCTACACACAATGATACTCAGACAAAGCCTGTATTTCTCTATCCCCATAGAGCCCAGCTCTTTCGCTGCCCGGTGTGCAGCAACGTAACCTTCTCCAGAGAGGTCAACGCAAGAAGTCATATACGCCATCTCCATTATCGTGATGGTGTCCCACTTACACCACCCCGCATTGTCCAGAATAAACCACTCTATTATCGGGGCATTCGCGTGGTGAAAAACAAGGCAGAATTCTTGTCTACCCTTTAAACTTGCATATTTACTTAGCAGCTTTTGATCATGATGTCCCACTTACACCACTCCGCATTGTCCAGAATGACCACTCTATTATTAGGACATTCGCGTGGTGAAAACGAGGCGGAATTCTTGTCTACACTTTAAACTTACATGTTTACTTAGCAGCAGAAGTCGAGGAACGTCGACTAGACCTTATGGAAGCATTCCATAGCATTAACTAGCATCAACTACATCAACTAGCCAGATATATTATTTGAAAAGATTCTCCCCTTCCTTTATGTACTCTACACCATACTTTAAGCAAAAACGGTCCGTATCATTATTGACTGCCCCGAGTTAGCGCAAGAACTCGGCCCATTTGTATAGGCCCGCAACGACCTAGTGAGAGCGGCTTACAGCAATATGAACGCCCAAGATGTCCCAAACCTAGTTGAGGAGTACAAGCAAGCAACGCTTAAAGCGTACAACATAGCCCTTGCGAAAACTACGACACGTTACCGCCGATCTGCGGAATGTGCAATCGCGATCAGCAGATCCCCGGCATCGACGTAGGGCTGCCAAACGATGACATCACCCGCAAGGACTATATACACCGCGACATAGCTAACAGGTATTCTGGGGACGTGGCAACCATACTTGCCTCACGCCGACCAGCAACGAAGCGGAAACGCTATAAGTCCCAGACTCCGCCCGAGAAAGAGTGAGGCTTACGCGCTTTGAGATATGTATCGACTTTATACTTTCATTCTGGACATTTTCACCAAACTCATGGCCCCAACTCGCCCGCGGCACGGGAAGAACGAGACGGCCGGACGGATGGATTTACTTGCTTTACTTGTTTTTGACAATGCGGACAGAACGCTTCGCTTCATTCTCTGACTACGACTAAGCGAAACTGAGGCCCTGATGGCGACGGCGCCATCTTTTTTCCAAGGGGCAAATGTTGTGTATATTAGCTTAGTCACGGTATCCCGTATCGTATCAGTACTACACATTGTTACAGTGGCACCGCTAAAGTCATTGACCCAGCCCTAGACCGCCCTTTTTGATTGCCTATACCGCCTAGTGTAATAAGCACGCCAAGAAACACTAATGGTCGATATACGAAATATTAGTCGGTAATCACTAAATTTGTGGAGCTTTGGGCTGGCAGAAAAAGCGGCAGAAAATTATATAATCAGGAGCTGGGTCAAAAACTTTAGCGGTGCCACTGTAGCATGTCAGAAAATTAATGTGTGTAATTTTGGTTACACTCGTCCCTGAGTACCGGTAACCTACACAGGCACGGGCTTCTTCCCCCCCTCCTCCTCTTCTTTGAGTCTTCGTCTCCTCCTGTCAACCAGAACAACCGGGTCAGTCATTTTCCCTCGTGGACCCTGGTATATTCATTTCTTCTCTTTCGGTGCGATTTAAGGTAAGGGTGGTGTTTCGGCGTGGATCGGTCTGGACTGTGTAGCGCTGATCCTGTGCCGTCTTATTTTGGGAACTTTCGATGTTGACTTCTTGGTGGTTCAGTCTTTGCTTTACGCAATCGCATCTTGGACTTTCGACTTGTCGTCTTTACTCCTTGATAGCCTGGCCCTGAGTCTGCCATCATGTCCTGGAAGCTCACCAAAAGTATGTTCAGTTGGTCTCCCTGATCCCTTTCCCCCTCCTTTATTAGGGTCACCCCTCTCTCCTGTGCAGATGAGGCGGTGATGACCTCCGCAGCAATGGCTAACCTCGTTTCCCTATAGAACTCAAGGAGACGCATCTGGCGCCCTTGACGAACTCTTTTGGTCGCTCTTCTTCCACTTCGACCATCAAGGGCGATTCAAATGGTGATGGTGCTGAGACACCTGTGGCCTCGCAACACCCCAGTATCGCTCCTACGCCTACTGCTTCGTCAAATGGCATCGGTATGCGTTTTCTGTAGTCTGTCGAATCCGAATCCTGTCGACTAACCTCACGAGAAACAGCTGCGTCAGAGTCTCTAGTGTCTCCCCCAGTGAATCCCGTGAATCCGGGTATTCTCATTGTCACCCTCCACGAGGGCAAAGGCTTTTCCCTGTCTCCTCACTTCCAGCAGATCTTCAATTCTCACTTTCAGAACAATTCCTACGCACCTTCGTCATTGCGTCCCAGCACCTCTTCCTCGTCACACTCCTCCCACGCCCAAGCGAGCTCCTTTGTGCAGGCCGGTCGGCCCCAGTCCACCAGCGGAGGCATTAACGCTGCCCCCACCACACACGGTCGTTATTCCACCAGATATCTCCCATACGCCCTTCTTGATTTCGAGAAGAACCAGGTTTTCGTGGATGCCGTATCGGGTACTCCCGAAAACCCCCTGTGGGCGGGTGACAGCACAGCCTTCAAGTTCGACGTTTCTCGAAAGACCGAGCTGAATGTTCAGCTGTACCTGCGCAACCCTGCGGCCCGGCCTGGTGCTGGCCGCAGTGAGGATATCTTCTTGGGAGCGACCAAGGTGAACCCTCGGTTTGAGGAAGCTCAACCATTCGTGGAGGACCCCAAGCTGGGCAAGAAGGACAACCAAAAGGCCGCCGCCGCTCACGCAGAACAAGAACGCCAGGCTGGTCAGCTGGGTGCCGAATGGCTGGATCTCCAGTTCGGTGGTGGCTCGATCAAGATTGGTGTCTCGTTCGTTGAGAACCGGCAACGCAGCTTGAAGATGGAGGACTTTGACTTGTTGAAGGTCGTGGGTAAGGGCAGTTTCGGCAAAGTCATGCAGGTCATGAAGAAGGATACCGGCCGAATCTACGCCCTCAAGACCATTCGCAAGGCTCACATTATCTCGCGATCCGAGGTCACACATACTCTCGCGGAGCGATCGGTGCTGGCGCAGATCAACAACCCGTTCATTGTCCCCTTGAAATTCTCGTTCCAGTCGCCCGAAAAGTTATATCTGGTTCTGGCATTCGTTAATGGCGGAGAGTTGTTCCACCATCTACAGAGAGAGCAGCGATTCGATATCAACCGTGCCCGCTTCTACACGGCGGAGCTCTTGTGCGCACTTGAATGTCTTCATGGTTTCAAGGTCATCTACCGTGATCTCAAGCCTGAGAACATTCTCCTCGATTACACTGGTCACATCGCTCTGTGCGATTTCGGCCTTTGCAAGCTTGACATGAAGGACGAGGACCGAACAAACAGTATGATCCCTCTTGAATATTTACAAAGAAGTTCTTTTTTGTCTGATGAATTGCAGCTTTCTGCGGGACTCCCGAGTATCTTGCCCCTGAATTGCTGCTTGGCAACGGGTACTCAAAAACGGTGGATTGGTGGACGCTGGGTGTGTTGCTGTATGAGATGCTGACCGGCTTACCTCCATTCTACGATGAAAACACCAACGAGATGTACCGCAAAATTTTGCAGGAGCCTCTGACCTTCCCTAGCAGCGACATCGTACCGCCGGCCGCCCGGGATCTTCTCACCCGTCTGCTGGATCGTGATCCCCAGCGCCGTCTGGGTGCCAATGGTGCCGCCGAGATCAAGTCGCACCACTTCTTTGCCAACATCGACTGGCGCAAGCTTCTCCAGCGCAAGTACGAGCCCAGCTTCCGTCCCAACGTGGTATGTCTTCACTCCTCCGTTATCTCCTTATTCAGGAACTAACAAAACTCCACAGCTGGATGCTCGTGACACGGACAACTTCGACCGCGAGTTCACCTCCGAGGCTCCACAGGACTCTTACGTCGACGGTCCCGCCCTGTCCTCGACTATGCAGCAACAGTTCGCCGGCTGGTCGTACAACCGACCGGTGGCTGGGCTGGGCGATGCGGGTGGCAGTGTCAAAGATCCGTCATTTGGCAGCATCCCGGAGTGAGTGCAAAACCTGCAGTGGGCAGCTCATCAGCACTTAAATCGAGAACGCTGTGCGAATGTTGTGCGAGAAGAGGTCCATAGAGACGTTTTCCCCTTGTACTGTCGCCACATATCACCAATCTTGGTCATCTTCATCTTTCTTGCCCTGTTTTCTTTTTCTTTTTTTCCCCATCCCAAGGAGTCCGTGGTATTTCGGTCTCGGAGTCCCTCGAGGCTATACAATTGTGTTGTCGTCTTGTCTCTTTCTTTGCCCTTCAAACCCTCTCCCATGGAGCGCTTTGATTTGTTCTGGTCATCTATCTCGGCGTCATTCCCACCCCCACCGACAGGCAGGTTCCTTTCGGAACCCTTGTTATGTTCTCAAGCGGTCTTTACCTGCCTTTTGCCTAGGAATCCGTTTCGTCGTATCCGCTCGGTTTCGGGTGCGAGGTGTCCACTCTGTGTATCCTTGACAAAAAGCTCAAACGGACAATGCCAAGCAGATTTTCTCTGATCTTGAACTATGGTTTATTCTGGAATCATTTCCCCTCCAGACCGTAGAGAAGCGTTCTCTGCCAACAGCAGTCTGTCCTCTCAGAATGACTTCACCGTAGGGTCTTGACATTGTTCCAGAGGTTGAAGTTTCACCAGCTTGGTCACCCATTTGGTCACCAAGGGAAGCTGGGACATTGGTCTGTTGCTTTTTAGGACAAGTAAGGTGTACCCTTTTAGTAGCAGCTTTCTATGCCACGCACGTCTTGATCCTTGTGCTAAGGGATTCTCACTATGGTTCAATGCCAACTTTCAATGAGTGAGATATAAGCAGACATTGATAAAATAAAAAAATGCTAGCTACTATATGTTTCTTTTAGTGAGAACGCGATTACAAAGGACCAAATGAAGTAGAGCAGTCCTTATCATTGTATCTATCAGCCCAATCTCAGACACCCCAAGATCGAGACGTGTCGCAAGGGAATTACAGCACTAGGGGAACAAAACGAAGAAAAAAATAAAGTCGGACACACGTTAAGACGCCGCTCACAATTCAAATCAGCCTCGTCAATCAGAAATCAAATGCTCTATCCACGCATCTCCGAGCATGTACTCAATACAACCTGACCACTCTGTTCTTTTACTCCGCCTCAGCGGCAGCCGCAGCATCCACTGCGGCCTCGAGTTCTTCCTGTTCTTGCGCCTCGCTCTCGGGGCCGCCGTTGGTTGCACTTGCGGGCTCCTTTTCACCGTCAACGTCGATAAGAGAATCGGACGACGCGGGTTCCGGGACGATGCCCTCTTTCTCCATGCGGATGTACTCGTCCCACTCCGGGAAGAGGTCGTCATCGGTAGAGACAATGTCGGGGGCGCCGGGAGGCACACCGATCAGACGGGACACCTTGGTTTTGCCAGCTTGCTCGAGAGAGCTCTTCCACTGGACGACCAGTTCGGGAGCGCGGCTGGGCTTGTAGGTCTGGGCGAAAAGGACAGCCTCGCCGAGACGGTTGGTCGCAACGAGAAGATCGATACATCCGTTGACGTCGCCCAGGGACCAGAGGGTGGAGAATGCGACATTGTGCAGGCCAGACTCCGAGGCCTGGGTGACTAGCGCCTTGAGGCCTGCTCGGTTATTGCTGGCAGTGTGCAGCAAGAGCAGGGACCCAACGTCCTTGGCATTGGTGAAGCACTCCTCGGCCAGGGCAAGGTTCCAGCCAGCCAGGGCGGCGTCGCCGACCTGCTTCCAGCGGTGCTCCATGTTGGCCTCGCGGGCAATCTGGTGGGCGGTCTCGAGGTCATTCAACGACAGGGCCAGGTCAAAGCGGTGTTCTGGATCCGTGGCGACCTCAAGCGCCATTTCTTTGTAGCCTTGGCCCTCAAGGAATCGTGCGATCTTGTTCATCTGATCTTGCGGCACCTCACGAAGCAGCTCGGCAGCCATGTCCATGTCACCGCGCAGCACAACGGTCTGGTACTCGACCATGTTGAGGGACAGGCCGAAGGAAACCGTGTTGACGTCCTTGTCGCACAGGTAGATACGACCATCACGAGGAAGGTATCCAAGCAAGTACATGGGCTGGTCGAAGTGGGAGATGGTGTAGGTTTGGTCACCGACAAGATAGTTCAGGCGGTTGGTGGAGTTGGTATAGATAAAGCAGTCGCCAACCCATTCACCAGTCCGGACAGATTCGTTGATGGTAGCAACGTGCTCGATGGCTGCCTCGACACCATCTTCGTCGGCCTCGCCGTTGTTTAGGCCGTTGATGTAACTCTCGCGAGAGTAACGGAGGACGTAGAAGTCATCCTCACAAGCAAGTGTGACCAACTCTCCGGACTCGGACCAATAAACCTTTAGAAAAACAGTCAGTCTTCGCCTCCAATCAAGCTTCCGATCGGTACAACTCACGCTCTTAGGGTCAACTTCAATTCTTCGAACCAGCGAGCCGCTCTCCCAGTCGAACAGACCAATACCGCCCTGGCCCTTGACACCAAGGAGAACACCGCCAGTCAGACCCTCTGCTTGGAATCCAACATCAAGACCTCCGCTTTGCTCCTTGAAGTTCTTGAAGATCTTGACGCTTGTGGCGGACTCGCGGATGGCATAATCGTTGCTGTTATCCTTAGAGCCCCAAGCAAAATCCAGAGCCTGGCCGAAAGCCTTGTTTCTCCAAGCCAAAGCGGTATATATAATGTACTCGCCATCACCGCAGACAGAGACGAAGCGCCCATTGGGCGAGTGAGAAAGGGTTTGCGGGTAGACTTCGCAGGTGCCCAACTCCTTAGTCGGCAAGGAGAGAGGCTCGCCATCCTTAATGCTGGGGTCGGCACCCTTGATGACTGATGAAACAACTTCACTGTGTCTAGCCCAGATGAGCTTGCCGGATCCATCCATCGAGACGGCAGGCTCTTCACGACCCATCTTCACAACCACAGCACCATCATCGAAACCCATTGCGATTCCCTGCCGACCTCGCTGGTAAGAAACACACCATGCCCGCTCCAGGCCATAGCTTAGTGACTGCTCCAACCGATAAGTGTTGGCGTGCCAGATCTTAACTGTTCCATCTTCGGAACCCGACAATATAATCGGAAGCTCGGGGTGATAGCAAGCCCACCTTTAGTCGCAAACAAGTCAGCCAATTACGTCTAAAGCACGGTTGCGTGACAGGGGGAAACTCACGAGACGTTGCTAGTGTGGCCTTCAAGGGTGGCAATGAGCGCCTTGGTGGTGTAGTCCCAGACCTATTATGCGTCAACATCCAGAAGTTCGCCACAAGGACAAAGGGAAAAGGGAAAAGAAAGCAACTCCAATCTTACCTTGACTGTCTTGTCGTCTGAGGTGGTGAGAAGATACGGCTTATCCGCCTGTGGGTAGTAGTCCACGTGGTTGACACCCTTGGTCTCATGCGCCTCCAGGGTGAAATTGGCGTGGGGAGAGCCAAGGTTCCAGATCTTGACCGTCCGGTCCAGGCACGCCGAAGCAAAAGTGTTGGTGTCCTTCGGGTTGATGGACATGCCCATCACATAGTGGCTGTGACCCTCAAATACCTGAACACACTTCCAACCCTTCTCCCAATCCCACAACTTGATTGTCATGTCATCGCTCGCGGTGAGGACGAAGGGTTGGGTCGGGTGAACGCAGATTGACCGAATGTAGTCGGGGTGTGCTTCAAAGGATGTGATCTTTTCGGAGGTATTGTAGTTGTAGACACGGAGCTGGAAGTCATCCGAACCGCAAACAATCCAGTTCTTCCGCGCAATGAATCGACCGGCACGAACAGGGACATCGGTGAGTTCGAATGTTTTGATAATGGACTGTGGACATGACTCGTTAGCTAGGCTAACCCAACTTTGTAATTGCCAATCAAAACACACCTGCGACTCGTATGACCAAATGTAGACATGACCTGTTGCCGGTAAGCGGTTAGTAGCTGGGACATCTCGCGGGGTCTACTTCTGCCCGGGCATACCGCTGTACAAGGTTGTCAAGATCTACAACAATATTAGCATGGTCAAACCCTTCCGAGGATTGTCATCGAAGCTTACCCAGGGCTCTGTGGCGTGGAAATCAATACCCTTTACCCGCTCCGAGCGGGCAAAGAGCTGCCTCTGTTGGACGCCATTCTTGTCAGCAATCTCTCCAATTCCTCCAATATACATCTGCAATGACGCTGCCATGCCTGCCGAAAGCACCATTGCTTCAGGGGGGGTCTGCGTACCTTAACGTCGAGCCGCATATTGTGTGGGGGATGAGACGAGTGTTTGTGTGGTGCGGCGTCGGGCCTGTGAGAGCGAGGGAGGATTCCGCGAGCCGCTCAGACAGCCCAGTAGTGGGGGGACAAACGATCCTTGGGAACAGCTGGGAATGAAACAAGAATCACAGAGATTTCCCTGCTAGAAGAGAGCTGGAGGGCGCTCAGGGACAATGTATGTGTCCACAAGGGATTCCCGCCGAGACTCACCGCCTTCCGTTGATGCACCCGCGTCTCTCTTAGTTCCATAGCACAAGTCGATCCACCGTATGGTTAGTTACCTAGTTACGGAGTACAGCAATGGTCCTAAATATGAAATAGTAACAGTCATCTGCTCAGTGTTAAGTGTTGGTTTCCCGGAGTAAACTCACTCTTTTGGACATGCAAACCTGAGAGTATATTCGACTCTAATCCCAGATCTAGACCCAGCTACGTTAAGTGTACCCAATTGAGACAGTACAAAAAGAAGTCCATTAGGAATCCAAATGCCCTATTTGGTGCAAGAGGATATCTATCTGAGCAAGGGAAAGAAATGCGGGAAACATATTGGAACTGTAAAGTAATGTATTCAAACAACCGTTCTTTGTTAGTTACAGAATACAGAGCCTTGTCTGATACGGCTTTAGTTACCACGCTCAAAGTAGGTCCACTGGCCAGGAGCGGGCTTCTCCTCCAATTCCTCCCACCTGTAATCGTGTCAGCAGTCTGGAATAGATGAGACCACATCTCGGGTTTTACTCACACTTTGTTCCTGTGCATCTCGTTAACGAGCTCGTGTTCGTGCTCGGCAACCTGAATAATCTCCTCAATAAGGCCCGCGCCGATCTGATTCTCAATGGCGGAGATCCTATGTCGAAGGTTAGCATTTATTACTTCCGCAGGAAAGATATGTCGACTTACTGGTCGGCGGTCAGAGCAGGTTCGCTCTCCCATCTCAAAGGAAGCTCATCGTACTCCGTCGTTGTGCTGGAGTCCTTAATGATCTTCTGCCATGCGGCGGTTTCTTCTGCGGTACGGGCAGGACCCTCGGTGCCGGGGACCATCTTCTCTCCATCCCATTCCAGGCCACGAGGATCATCGACAGACGGGTCGGCTTCTTGCTTAGCGACGAAGGTGAAAGAGCCGTCGGGCTGCTGGAGCTGAGCAAAGCGCTCGGGCTCCGCGCCCACGGTCTTCTTCACACGCTCCAACCACGCATCAAAGCCCTCGGGCTTTTGCGACTCAACGATCTGAAGCCGATGGCGGGTGAGAGCCTCGGCAGATTGGCGGTAGACCGAGCTCTCGGGGAAAGCCTGCAGCTTCTGAAGGGTGGAGGTGTACAAGTAGATCAAAGTCGGACGGGGACTCGGGTGGGTGTTGAGGCCGGTCAATCCGGTAGGAGCGAAAGGCTCCAGGTACCGGGGCTTGACATTGGCCAGTAGCCGAAGTGCAGGACGCATTTTGAAGTGTGGCGGGGCTGTAGATGTGAGGGCGCAACACTCACTGGGTCAGGGAGAGCGGGAAGTTGGAAGTCATCCAGGACCGGATCGGATTAACTTGCTGTTCCACCCCCAATAGACTGGCAGGGGCGGCCACATCCGTCGTCTTTCTCATCTACACGCGAGCGCGAAAGTCTCGACTCTTTCGAACAGAGTGCGGTCTGCTTCTGTTTATAAGGCTTCGGGATTAGTGGTCCTCCCCGTTGACCCTTCTTGACTCCGACCCGAACCAGTTTTCGTCCCCCGGATCCAATGTGCCACCTGTGACATTTCGCTTTCCCCTTTGACCAACGTCCTTCGTTTACCTTCAATTCTAGCCTTCTAAGGTCCTTCTACACTTTCTCCGGATATTCCTATTTCCTTCCCTACTCCAGTCGCCATAATGAAGGCTTCTTGGTTGGGGTGGTCCCTCCTTTCGCTGTTGGCCGTTCCTACATTGGGCGCACCTTCGGACTCAGAGTTGAAAGAGAGCAACAACCTCGTGAAGAGATGGGGCCCCACGAACGTAGTCGATCCCGACACGCCGTCCGTGTTCAATGGCCTCGATGTGCCCCCGTTGTTCCAGCTGACCTCCGAGAACTTTGAAGAGGTCACAAAGGATGGTACCTGGTTAGTACTAACTCACCCCCGCTGTACTCTCCCCTTCTGACAGCTTTAGGCTCGTGAAACATTACTCGCCATCCTGCCATCACTGCAAACAGGCTGCGCCTTACTACCAGACTACATACGAGTACTACTACGTACGTGGTTCTCATCATTGAATGTCTGCTGGGAATCAATGCTAATTTGCAAACAATAGACCTCCAATCCCCTGGCGCCGTCTTCCTCAAAGTCTCCAGACCCGAAGTCTGCCAACGGATTTACCGCCTACTACAATTTCCATTTCGCATCCCTCAACTGTCTGGCCCATGGTGATCTTTGCGAGAAGCTCGGAATCACGTCTTACCCGACGTTTGCATTCTACGAAAATGGCGTTCAGAAGGATCCGCATGTCGGTGTACAGTCGATTCCGAATCTGAGCAAACGCATCGAGGAGAAGCTCGAGTCGATCAAGCCTGGGTCTCGGCCCCCGCAGGGTGTCAAGCTGCCCGAAGTTGGCGCACCAGGTGTCGACTCCACTGCGGAGCCTGATTCCCCTGTTGCTAAGGACAAAGACACCGAGGCGGGTATCAAGGCGGGCGAGAAGCAAAATGAGCTGGTTTCCCAGAAAGCAGCGGATGGGGCTGCGGCCAAGGACAAGATCGACTCCAAGACCAAGTCCAAGCCTCCGCCCGCGCCCGCCAATCCTCAGGGTGTGTCTGTTCCCCTTACTGCCGAGAGCTTCCAGAAACTTGTAACCACTACCCAAGACCCATGGTTCATCAAGTTCTACGCCCCGTGGTGCGGCCACTGTCAAGCAATGGCTCCCAACTGGAAGGAGATGGCCAAGGAAATGAAGGACAAGCTGAACGTTGGCGAGGTGAACTGTGAGGTTGAGAGTCGCCTTTGCCAAGAAGCGCGTGTGGATGCTTTCCCAACCATCTACTTCTTCCGAGGCGGCCAGAGGGTGGAGTACACTGGTCTGCGTGGCCTTGGAGATTTGCTTTCGTACACGAATAAGGCAATCGGCGTTGGCTCCAGCATTGAAGATGTGGATGCGCATACTTTCAAGGAGCTTGAAGAGACGGAAGAGGTCCTGTTCCTGTACTTCTATGACCAGGCAACCACGTCAGAGGATTTCAAGGCCATGGAGCGCTTGACACTCAGCCTTGTGGGTCATGCTCGGATTGTCAAGACTAGCAGTGCCGCTCTGGCCGAGCGCTTCAAGATCTCCACCTGGCCCCGTCTCCTGGTTGTCCGTGAAGGACGGCCCAGTTACTACAATGCCCTTGCTCCTAAAGACATGAGGGACTTCCGGCAAGTCCTGTCGTGGATGCAGACTGTGTGGCTTCCGATTCTTCCTGAGCTTACTGCCTCGAACGCTCGCGAGATCATGGATGGAAAGTTTGTCGTCCTCGGCATACTAAGCCGCCGCCGATCCGACGATTTCAAGCAGTCCAAGCGGGAATTGAAGGAAGCCGCCTTTGAGTGGATGGACAAGCAGATTCAGCTTTTCCGCCTTGAACGATCGGAACTCCGCGATGCCAAGCAGCTGCGCATTGAGGAAGCCGATGACCGCGACGACCAGCGCGCTCTGCGGGCTGCCAAGAACATGCGCATCACCATCCGTGAGGACGACAAGAAGGCCGTTGGTTTTGCCTGGGTGGACGGTGACTTCTGGGAACGCTGGCTGCGCACTACCTACGGTATTGATGTTGAGAATGGCGACCGCGTGATCATCAATGATGAAGATGTAAGCTTGCATTGTCCGATACTTCTCGTGCTAGTAATGAAACTAACATCTGACAAGAACCGTCGCTACTGGGATACCGCTTCGAGTGGCGCCCCGATCATGGCCTCGCGTACCTCGATTCTTGAGACCATTCCTCTGGTCATCTCCTCCCCTCCCAAACTGTCTCCCAAGTCCACCGTGGGCACCATCGAGACCTTCTTTTTCTTCACCCGTTCCTTCCTTCACGCTCACCCTGTCCTCTTCTTCGTTCTTCTTGGTCTTACGGTGGCTGTGGCCGCCATCTTTGGTCGCGGACGGTTGCTGCGCCGCGGTGCTGGCCGCGGTGGCATTCTCGGCAACCCGAACAATGGCGGGGGCTTCTTCCAGTTGGATGGCAAGGAAGGACTCTTGAACGGGGGTTCGACAGGAAAAGTCGACTAGTAAGACGCATGTACAGATCAGGTGTTTTTCTACACGGTTATATTTTATTTATTTTTATTCGACTGTATTTGATTCCAGACTGTCTTTCTACGTACGGTTTCGTTGATCTCTGCATGTCCGAAAGTTGGAGTTTCGAAGCACACATGTCCACGTTTCCCGTTTCCTTATTTCTACTTTGGGTCAACATTATTAGAGACTCTCAAGGTCTGATTTCTACATTGATCTCACACGCTGGGCCACACTGGTCATTTAGCGCCAAGTTTTACAGTGTCAGCCGAATAATTGCTACTCGCTGATTGGTCCTCATTTTCGTGTCACGTGAGCATGTCCGTACTCTGACGCTGATTGGTTTCGAGTTCGGGCGCACCCGGTTTTCGTCGACCACGCTGCCACAGCTCGACTCCCTCTCTCGAGCAATTGTCCCACGACCTGCCCTCGCTGACAAAAATGGTACGTTTTATATGACTTCCTTGTACTTCAAGGCCTCGTGTCTACATTCTGAGGTCTTGTTCCAGCTCCGCCGTGGTCGGAGGTCGGGTTGAGCCATCGCGTCATGGATAGCCGGCCACCAGATCAAACGGGATGAGCGCGGAACGTGCAATGGAGATGAATGGAATGACTGGCTAACCATATTTTCTTTCTTTTGGATAGGTCTTCACTCCCACTCTTCGCCGCGCTGCGGCCCAGGCTTCCTCTTCCTTTGGCCCCAAGTGAGTCTTCCCCGGACTACGACCCTTCAATTCCGGTCATGATGTGCACGACAAACGCATGAGATTAGACCCTACCCGGGGTAGTCGGAGAGGGTTTTTGTACCGAACCCGAAAAGCTTGGTGTGGCTGCTCGACTCGGTGGTCCTACGTCTGACGGTTGAGCACGGCTCGACTTGTAGCATTCGGGGATCACGGGGAGTGCGGAACTTCAAGTTCTCCGAGATAGTTCCATATAAGATGACTGAGTTATCGGAATGTCAAGCTAACCAGTATCTTCATTGCAGGATCTCGTTCCAGCCCCGTGTTGCTGGCTTCACTCTCCCCGCCGCTCGTGAGGTGTAGGTCGATCCCTAACAATATCACATCCAGGCCTCTGGAGAGCCTCGCACAGAGCATCTGTACTGACATCGACCTCAGTGGTTCCCTCGCTGCTAGCTTCGGTGTTGCCGCCGGCACCTTTGCCCTGTTCTTCTTCGGCGATATCCCCCGTGTCAACCGCGATGTCATCCGCCAGGTGCCCTGGCTGGACGCCTACTACGACAAGCCCGTTGCCCCCGAGGATAACGTAAGTTGTGCACCTATAGTCTTTCTTGAACCCGATGCTAACACTGTGTCAGCCCTTCTAAACGATCTTGGTGTATACCTGGATGACTATGTCGAACGCCCGACATTCGAAACGAGGGGGTTCCCGAGTGTAGATTAGATACACGTCTTTTATGTTTTGAATAGCACATAGAAGCAACCGTTTGCCAACCGAGTCTGGTTTGATTTCCTTTGTGAACGTGGACCATGTCATAATCCATACCCGGAACTAGGATAGAGACAACGGGATATGATGCTATAAAGTGCCACGCACTGGTCAAGTAGGGCTGCAGCGCTGTTCTCCCATCCAGGCAGGTCCATCCAAGATAAGCCTCTCGTTTGCTGACGAAATAATCAAAGCGCACAGCTTATCTCTGATATCTCTGCGACTGATAAGACACAACGCCTGAAACTTCCCTGCTGGGAATGGAAGCTGGGGTAGCACGGATCCCAAGTTTCTCAAACTGTATTCCAACTCCGATTCTACGAATCACAGGACCCTTCGTGCGGAGAAGCCGTGCGGCGCAGATCGAACCATCGAATCAAATGCGCGGTTCGGCGTGTCTATCTCATGACAACGTCGTGGTTTGAATATTCTCCGTTATCTATTATCACCAGGATGGCTCGTTTAAATCAGCCACCTCGCTCTGGCGCCGTTGGATCTTGCTTAGTTCTGACAGATCGAAATTGGAGGCTTTATATTCATTGATATCTCCTGCTCTGCCTCCGGCCTTGTCCCCCTTTCCTATATCGGACAGCCCAGACAAAGCCCATGCGAACGATTATATGGGCGCAATTAGCACAATAATGGATATCAAAACACCCCATTCGAGGACCTCCAAAAGTTCAGGAAGCGCAGTCTATGATGACAACCATGCTCCTGTCACGTCCATTCTCCCGGACGGGGATGTGCCCTACACGGATCATGAAATGGACGCTGATGAGCAGGTGATTATGGCCCTGGGTTATAAACAGGAATTCAAGCGTGAATTTTCCCTGTGGACAACCTTTTGTGTCAGTTTCGCTGTTCTCGGTCTACTGCCGTCCTTTGCGAGTACTCTCTATTATGGTAGGCCCTCTTCTACCTCGTACCGCGATGCACAACACTAACCCTAGTGAAGGAATGGGATACGCTGGCACCGCGGGTATGGTCTGGGGCTGGATCATTGCTATGATTCCTATTCAGTGTATCGCGATGTCAATGGCTGAGCTGTGCTCAGCCATGCCTACCAGGTACGAGCCCTAATCAACTCATACGATCTCGAGAGAGGAAGCTAACCCAGTGCATCTGCTTCCAGTGGAGGTCTCTATTACGCTGCCGCCGTCCTCGCACCTGAAGGATACGGTCCCCTAGCTGCTTGGTTGACGGGTTGGTCCAACTGGATCGGACAGGTCACTGGAGCACCGTCCGTGGATTATGCTCTATCCGCGATGATCCTGGCTGCCGCCTCAATCACCAACCCGAGCTATGTCCCAACGAACTGGCAGATCTTTCTGCTAACAACACTGATCATCATCCTGCACTCAATCATCAGCAGTCTTCCGACGAAACGCGTGGCGCAATTCAACTCGTACGGCTCGACGTTCAACATTCTCGCCCTCGTCGCAACACTCATCGTCATCCCAGCCGCAACAACCAACAGCCCCAAATTCACACCTTCCCACGAGGTCTGGAACACCATCACCAACCAGACAGACTTCCCCAACGGTGTCGCCGTGCTCATGACATTCGTCAGCGTCATCTGGACCATGTCCGGCTACGACTCTCCCTTCCACCTGTCCGAGGAGTGCTCCAACGCCAACGTCGCCTCTCCCCGCGCCATCGTCATGACATCTGCCGTCGGCGGTGTAATGGGCTGGTTCCTCCAACTTGTCGTAGCCTACACAGTCACCGACATCAGCGCCGTAATAAACTCCGACCTCGGCCAGCCCTGGGCATCCTACCTGCTACAGGTTCTCTCGCAAAGGGCCGCACTGGGCATCCTAGGTCTGACAATCGTCTGCGGCTTCTCCATGGGCCAGGGCTGTATGGTAGCTGCGTCGCGCGTGACATACGCCTATGCACGCGACGACTGCTTCCCCTACTCGAATATCTGGAAGAAAGTCAACAAGACCACCGCCACCCCAGTGAACGCAGTCATCATGAACGCTGTCCTGGGCATTCTCATGTGTCTTCTAATCCTGGCGGGTGAAACCGCCATCGGTGCGCTGTTCTCCATTGGCGCCATCGCCCAGTTCGTCGCGTTCGCCATTCCCATCGCTATTCGGGTTTTCTTCGTTGGGGACCGCTTCCGCAAGGGACCATGGCATTTGGGTCCTTTCGGTCCTTATATTGGTGGTTTGGGCGTTGCGTTTGTTCTTCTCATGGTTCCTATCTTGTGTTTACCTAGTGTTACCGGGGGTGATTTGACTCCGGATCTTATGAACTGGACTTGTCTTGTTTGGGGTGCTCCCATGCTTGCTGTGACGATTTGGTGGGTTCTTGATGCTCGTCACTGGTTCACTGGTCCGGTTGTTAATGTCGAGCATGATATTCATGCGGTTGCTAGCGAGGGTGTGGAGCCTGAGGAACATCGGGATACCGAGGCCACGACTATGTCGGGCAAATTAGCTGATATATAGGTCATAGATGTGCTTAATTGGTGTTATCACGATTGAAGTCTCACGGCGTGGGCTTTTTGCTTCTGTGTCTGTGTTAATCCTGAGATGTATATGTCTACCACTTTGGTAGTGGTCTATATCCATTCGTCGGTCAGGTGCACACCCCGGAGCCACAACGTCAATCTGGGGTCGGATTGACTTTATCAAATGGGTCACTTGATCAGACGTATTCTGGAACCAGACCCAGTGCCCCATCCGGGCTCAAAATTGGGTTACGGTGGGATGTGGTTCCCGTGATGGAGAAGGTTGTGGGCTTTCTCCAGGCTCCACTGGCCCCAGATGCTTATATCGTAGTTAACTATGTTGTGGGATACACTAGGTACAAGTTTTGGGGTGGGGTTAAAAGTGATTCGCGGTGTCAAACTTTTCTTTTGACATTGGTGGTCTTGTTTTGCGACATATCTTCACTGGGTCGGCATAGGCAAGGTCGGAAGAGGTTGTTCGAGCTAGCCACGATATATACATTCGCATTCAGTAGAACACTGGCAAGAGGATTCAAAGATAAATATCAGCATAGGCATATACTCTGTAGAAAATATCAATCCACACCTAATCAGATTAAAGCCCGCCAACTGCAGGTAACAAGCGCGGTCGATCATATACCACATGTTCCCACGTACCAAGTACCAGCTACATCGACCTCACAATGAAACAGCCAGTTCCAAACCAGCGCAGCGAGTACAAGAACCAATCAATTCCCCACGATACCAACAACGCTAAGAAAGAACAAGAACACCTACGTACTTTTGAAACACCCCCCGAGAGAAACAAAGCCCGAGCACGCAAACTACGCCCATCCCTCCCAGTGACATTCCACCGCTGGGATCCCGTATCCTGTAGATCCACCAGTCCCCACCACCAGTGGGCACAGGACATGGATGCAACGGAGAAATAGATACGGACACACAGATATGCTTAATCTGACTCCAGATGGGGTTCATCCACTCAACCCCTGACAGCGCGACACGAGATGGGCTCCACCAGACGCCGAACTTTAACTCCAAATCAGTCCTTATGCTTTTCTTTTCTTTCTAGGGAGAGGAACCGGAAATTGGAGACTTTGGTTTAAATTGGGCTTGGCTTGGAAGGATTACTCTATCCTTTCGTCCGGACACGTATGATGTGACTGGAAGCATGTTTTCTGCCTAATCCGGATGTACCTTGTTACCGGGACTGCAAGTGGGCGGTTCTGCCGAAGATGCATCGGCTTGAGCCGTTCGTGGATCTTTCGAGCAGGTACGGAGCACGGAGCAAGTACTCCGTAAAGCAAGCAGAATCCCTGCAGAAAAACCAGATGCCGGTGTGTATGGAAAGTAGTTCTGCGTAGAGTACACTAAATCAGGCGACTCCAAGTTCGCCTTTCCGCCACTACTCCAAAAAAGAACTCCGTAGAGGCTAACTGTAAGTGGAAAGCCAAATCATCCGTGGTCGGCGCGTACATTTCAGGCAGCCGAGATGTCCAGGGCCTAGTTACATTCCATGTTCGCGTATTACTAACTGCAACCGGCGTTCCGTGGTCGGCGACATCATCTGTACGAGCAATCACATGGAAGAAGTCGAATATTAATAGAAAACTAAACCGTATTTCGGGATGCAAGCTAATTACGCGGCCGAGCCAAATGGGTAAATCCCAGGTCCACGGAACAGCGGCTATGGTTATGGCTATGGCACATCCGCGGAAGTCTACAAAGTACGAAGATGAAGATCAGCATACTATACTCTTATCCAACTGATATCGCCAAGTTGGCTAGGTTGTAGAGGCATACGCGGTGTACACAAGATCTCCACTGCCAATGTCCCGGTTCAAAAAGGTTTCGCAGTAAAGTATAAACTCTGCATGTACGCAGCGTACTCGTTCTCCGTAGTCGGTTCACATCCGAAGAGGAAACCGCCACGCATGGCCAGCCTATGAGGTGAGTGGCGCGCTTCCGATTCTCTCGTCTGCTGGAAGCGACTCGAGGGTGTGATTGGTAATTCCTCGACGATCCGGACTTGGCTTTCAGACCTTTTCCGGCCTGTCCCGGTTTTATGGTCTGGCTCCACATTAGGCAGGTCGGATGTGTGTAGTGTGTAATTTTGGTTAGTAGTCACCGCCGTTGTCTGGTTTGTCTGGACTATCCGGCCGAAAGGTCCATGGTCACATGGTCGCATGGTTGCATGGTGTATGGGTGGCTGGAGGAGGCTGGTGAGGGATCTACAGATCTTTCGGCAGCTGGCTAACCTGCGACCGAGTATAAGGCAGCCTGATGCATAGTAGCCTATATACTCTGTACGGCGGGTCAAAGGACGGCAACTGGGGATTGGTGATGCCGGAACCAAGCTTTGCACGCAGGAAAATACCCATTACTATTACTGTCGATCGCCGTGCTAACGACAAGAGGCATTAGCCTCACCGTATTTTGTGGGATCAACCACTTTTCTCGTGGACCGAACCGTCTCGGGTCCCCTGTGGACCTAACCCTTTCATTGTTTCAATAGTTACTATATACTCTATGCTTTTCCAAAGTAGATGACCTGCCAGATTCAAGACACCACAATCGTGTAGGAGTCAAGCCACAGCATGAATATTTGCCGTACCGAAAGTCCGTCACATACCACAATGAAAAGAGAAGGTTGAGCGAGCATCCCAAATTTGGCCCGATTTGGCCAGTAACCTGCCTGTATAGTCGTAGTCCAGCGCTAACCATTCACTAAACCCGCCAAGGATCAGATAGTTTCAGCCACGATTAAAAAGAAAGACCAAGTCACGAGGGAGGGGATGGAAGGCACCGATCGGTGATTTCTGCAGAACCCTGGTCGAAACCTTCCAGGTCCACAATCGAAGCGGGAGAAGCTCTTGCGAATTTCTGCGGTGGAGACGGAGGGGCCAGGGTCACTTTTGCATCTACAGATATCAAGTACCTTTTTCCAAGAACTTTTACAACAGACCTGTAGCCGGGCAGAAAGGTAGAAACTCTAATAATGGCTCCAAGTCAGACTGAGACATCACTCGAAATTCCTCCCCCTGCGGAATCCCTCTGAAACCTCGGGTAAGAAGGAGAGTCGAGATTGTCCGAGGTATTTTTGCTCGGCGCCAACCAGAGTTCCGGGAAGTACCAGATCCAATGGGAGTCAGGCCGAGTATGGACCGACGTGCCGCGCTCCAGGAGAACGAGTGGGCAGGCCATTTAGGCTCAGCAGGTTGCAGCAGTAGTCTGACTGATTGCCCCTCCTGAGGGAGCTAGGGGATTAGGGTATCGTATGCCGTACGCCGTACTCTACAGTCGGGTACGGAGTAATCCGTACTTCGGGGGAGAAGGCGGCTACAGCGCATCCGATAAAGTATGTACGCAGTAGGGCAACAATGTATAGCCGTTAGAAACACTAGGATGACATCCCTCCTCTCCTCCCCGTCTACCCGCATGCTGAATTTGTGCAGTTGCATTGCATGCTGAGGGGAAAGTAAGAAAGGCTATGCATGATGAGGTCCGGGCTCACTGAAGCTACGTCGCGGAGATGACGTGCTTTGCATCCGTGGTGATCAGTGCGAATAGGCAGCCCGTTCGAGACCTCGTCTTGGATCAGAGCTCTATATATTAGCTCTTCAAGTGGTGATGCATGAGTATGATCTATTTACCTACGGGGCTTGTCCAGCCACTGCGGAGCCATCAAGCCCTACTCCTAGCACAGGTACGTACTCCAAGGTAAAGTATAAAGGATAACCCGGGTCAGTTGTCGGATGGCCGAATAATGCACCAATAATTGAGTCACGGTCCGAACGTAGCGCCGCAATCGGGGAAGCTAAGAACAGATGGATCTGAACGTAGCCCTGGAGCATGTGGTGGACAGTGGACACTCCTGGAGACTTTTCCCCAGGAAAAGGCTCCATCTTGCAAATCCATTATCCACAGACATCACTTCAAAAGGTTCGATTATAATATATCTAGTCCTAGAAATGATGAAACAATCACGAAAATCGAATCGAAGAAACTCACGATAGTAATAGAAATGCAAAAACCGACTACGTTCGCGCCCATTCCTCCGGGCTCGGAAGACGGCCGCGTATATCGTCATGGCCCGAGGCCCTTTTTGGTTCACCCAAACTACTGGTAACTTTGGAAATCTAGATACACTCATCCGTTCGGTTCTCGTTTTTGGGTGGTAATTTTCACTCCTTTTGCTCTTTTCATCCTTTTACACGCCACTTATTGTGAGAAACGATCGTCCGTTTCCGTCACGCTGTAAATATTTTTAGTTTTTTCAATTTTTCTTTTGATTTTTTTTTCTTTTAATTTCTTTTTTCTAATTTTTAATCTGAATTGGCCGCCCCCCAATTTTCCCCCATTCCCTCACTCTCCCTCTCCATCTCCCCGTTCTGCGATCGTAGGTGATTTTCAGAGTTTTTCACTTTTTTCACCTTTTCACTTCTTCACTTCTCACATCTCTTGAGAGTATCCCATTTTCAACTATTATTACGAATTGAGAGTTGAGGACTCGGATACGCGAAATTTGAAATTTGAACTAGTCTTGTTGTGCTGCGAGACCCACTTGCACGCTCGCCTGGTGGATACAAGAACCCATCAACGCTGACAACGTGCGGATAAAACACAGTTCCCACACGACTTTTCCTGGTGGGTGACGCCGTGGGGAATTCTAATCCCGGCTTTCTCTTCATCCTTTGCTTCTTCCCTTCTAACATTGTTACTCGAGTGGAGTCAGATCAGATCTTCAATTGCTCTCCCCGTGACTTTTCCCTTCTGGAAAAAAAAAAGGAAAAAAAAAAGAAATCTCAGTCAAACAAGGAGCTGTCCTTTTGAGGTTCGCCAAAGAAAAATCGAGTGAAGGACTTGAGAGACGCGTTCGATGATTGTTTCGTGATCTCTACACCCTCTCACACCTATCTCATCTACTACTACTCTCTCCTCCGTCGTGATGGATCCCCGATCGCACCCTTCGCGGCCTCCGTCCACCAGCCTGCCCCAGGGCTCCACGCCACTCTCCTCGACCCCAATCTCGAGTATGCCGATGCCTCAGTACTCGATGCAGCCTCAGTACCCCGTGTCGCAGCCACACACGCTGCCTCCCCTCCAGCCTCATCACACCCAGTCGCCGGCGCCGCACCACTACATCGGCCAGCCGTATCGGCCGGACCTGAATCGGTATCCCACGTCGACACACGACGTGTATGGGGGCTCCACGGCTCCTATCATGCCGCACACGAGTCAACCGCCATCATACATGTCGCATCCTAACCACTCCCCCCAGACTCACCAGTCTTACCCCCCGCCCCCGAGCGTGCTGCCTCCCGCGTCAAGCGCGCAGAGCTACCCGCAGCCCATCGCTCCGGCTCCCCCGCGCGACCGTCGCGATTTCAACGGCATGCCCTCGGGTGCTTTTAGTTACTCCGATGGCAAGACCTGGGGCATGAGCCCTGACGTGAACGGTGCCAACGGTTCTCCCTATGGGTCCAAGGAGCCGCCACGCACGCAGGTCGTGGGCTCTCAGGGCCGTCGTGGCATCCTGCCGAGCGTTCCGGGCCGCGCGACTCCGGTCACCAACGGCGTCAATGGCGCCGCGAAGAACACCACCATTCCCGCCAAGGATGCTGATGGCAAATTCCCTTGCCCGCACTGCAACAAGACTTACCTCCACGCAAAGCACCTGAAGCGCCATCTTCTGAGACGTGAGTTTGAACCATACACAGCCAAAGGCGAGAATCTTAGCTAATGACGCGTCTGATTTTCAATCTACAGACACCGGCGACCGCCCCTACATGTGTGTTCTCTGCAAGGACACCTTCTCCCGCAGTGATATCTTGAAGCGCCACTTCCAAAAGTGCTCGATCCGTCGGGGTAACCCCACGGGCGCGACCCACCTGTCGCACCCTCAGGCCCATCTGAAGCGTTCTCAACAGGCAGCTGCGGCTGCGGCGGCGGCCAACCCCGCCAAGCCTATTGATGAAGTCAGTAATCCCGTTCCCGCTCAGGCTTCCAACGGTGTGATGGGTGCGCAATTCAGCGATGGGGGAGTGAATGGCAACGGGATGGCCGCAGGCCGTCCCGGCTATGCCGACCACCAGCCTCTCGGGTTCACGATGCAGTCCGTCAACGGGATGAACCGTGGTCACGGTGACGACGCGTACAACGGACATGCGTCGCGAGCCTCGTGGATGGCGCCCAAGCAGAATCCGTACCTCATGCACCCTGGTGCCGACGCCCATGGTCATGCGCAGCAACTGAGTGTTGATCGTCCTCTTGAACAGGTAAAGCCCCTGGTCGTTTCTGACCCTAAACACCCGGTCATGCCCGGCCCCCATTCCAATCAGCCCGGAGTTGACTGGACCTCGATGTTTCAGCACGGTGCCTCCGACGGCTACATGAATCCCGTTTTCCCTCACTCCATGGCTGCCGGCCAGGAGTCCATCCACGCCCCCGTCGATGCCGACCGGAAGTTCTACCCCACTACGACCACGGGCGGCCACGAGAACGGCATGAACGGACTGTACCTGGCTTCGACTATGAGCGGTGACGGTAAGTTATGATTCGAGTGCCCATATGAGCATCGGTTGCTGACTTCCGAATTGCAGGTACCGTTCAGCCCGCAAGACAGTAGACGGCTCGTTCCGATCCAAAAAGCGACGTGACCAGGAAGAAATGAAGAGCTCGCTGTGAGGTCTGACCGTAGACGACCCGATTCAGTCTTTGCGATGGTGAGAGAGATCCATTTCCACGCTCGACGAGTGTGGTACCCCATATGGATTGATCGAAATTGCCTCCTTCGTCTATCTGTTATCTGGTTTTTTCCCCGCCAAGCTCAAGCTCGCGCATGATTCTTGAGTTTCCTGCATCTTTACACCGATCTGATCTGTTTCTTGTATTGCGCATCCGTGATGGCTTCATTTTTCCTTACTCCGCCTACTTCAATCCCATCCGGTTTGGGAGTCGCATTTTTCACCTCGGCAAAGGTTTTGTCGATAACGGCCGTTGGATCGCGAGTCTTGTTTTTTTTTTTCGCTTTTTTGTTTTCATTTGATGAAGTGGGCAGACGGTATGGGCGGCTTCGTTCGGCGTCCACACTATAGACATGGGCATGTGTTCTTTGCGAAAATCGAAATCGACAAATCGACAAGAGAGAGAAAAGCTTCGAGGCTTCCGTCGAATTACCAGTTTCTTGGCTTTGATTGTTTTTCACACCGGTGCATCTGCATGGCCTCGTTCCTGTAAGTACAGTTGGCACGGACATACGTGGTGTGATTTAGGTGTATTTCTATTCTTTTGTTTTATTCTTGAGTGTTGTCCATCCTACTCGAAAAGCATTAGAGATAGACCCAATTTCTTTTACGTTTACGCATCTTATAGTGTAAAGATATTTAAGATCCCGACAAGTTCCCGATATAAAGTAGAAAGTAAAGTCAAATAAGCCGGAATCTTCCTGACCGACGTCATGTACCTAATCCTGTGCGCCTGATTGGATCTGAAGGCTCGGGACAAGTTGAAATTGGGGAAGCCGGGAATTCCTCCCCCGCCGTTTACACTCGTCTGCTCCGCTTTTTACTTCTGGAGAACCGGATTCAAGACGGAACATGACTTCTACTTAGCGCTCTGTCCTGCTCATCCCCCCTCTCAACACCACCTGCATCCAAGCTCACTTCCATCAACCCGTCACAGCACCATGTCGACAAACCGACCCTTCCTAGCCAACTTCCTGGCCGCCTTCCGCGCCCAGTCAACCTACAAAGCCTCCTCATCATCAACAGGAACATCCTCTCTATCTGCAACCCAAATCTCTCAATCCGCTCGCGCCATCGTATCCAAAGCCGCCGGCTCCGGCTCCTCAACCCAACCAACCCACACATCACCAACAAGCCAGTCATCAGCACAGGCTCCATCTCACACCCACTCTTCAACCTCAACACACCACTCCCACCACTACCACTCCGAATCCCCTCTCACCGCATCCCCACCTCCAACTCCCTCCTCGTCCACCCCCATCCCCATCCGTGGCGACCGCCAGCGCCGCGGAAGTGACTCGTCCTCGGGCTCAGGCGGGTTCCGGGATGCCCTCGGACCCGAGAAGTGGTATATCGGCGGCCGCACGCCAGCCGGCGAGGAACGATTCTATCGTCTCGGGATGGTGACCAAGGGCGGAGGGAGATTAGGTGGTAGTGGACGGGTTGGCAGTATCGATCAGTTGAGTCTCTAGGACTCTGGCCCGGGATGGCATGTGTTTAAGACACGATTATAACGATTTTCTCATGTCTGCTTTGTGGGTTCATTTGTGGCGTTGGCTTCGTGTTGGAGTCTTGGTGAGAAAAGAAAAAGACATACATTACCGATTTGTCTACAGGGATTTCTTTCTTTTCTATGGGGAATTGTACTTGAGAGACTTCTCCACTCTTGCCGTTAAAATTCATTTATTTTGTGATAGGACTTGTCACGTCATGATGTATAGTCTTGTTGAGAATCTGAATGTTCCTTGTCATTGGTCGTTGATCGTCTAGGCATGTTAGTTGCTAGATTTGGATGCAAGAGACTACAGAAAGGAAGAATGGATAACTGAAGACATATAGCCCTATAGACAACAGCTCTATTCCTATTCCTTTCATGGATCAATGCATAATCTGGATCAGCCCCACAGATCTGATAAATGGTATGAGATCGGCATTTTCAGAAGTGGACTCCACAGTGGAATTCTCAAGTCAGGTTCGTACCTTTGTTCGAATAGCTCACTCTTGCAGGCTGGAGTGAGCCTACATATATCTCTCATGATCTTTTAGCATTATTGTGACAGAAGTCTGCAACCGGGATGTAATGGTAGTACCTGAATTCTCAAGACGAAAAGCCTCTATGATCTGAATGAAGTTCGTAAAGTATATGATAAGAGAACTGCTGCGCTTAGGAGACTCCCACAAGGGAACCATCGTAGCCTAGGAAACCCTCGCTTTACAGCACCTGCTGCGTGACACAGTGCAACACACCTCCAGTCCTCGGCAACGCATTAACAACCACCTGTCGGACCTCGCGTTCAGGAGCGAGCTTCTGCAAAAGCTCAAAAGCCCTGCGATCCGGCTCAGGATCTCCAAAAGCAGGAATCACCAGTCCGCCATTCACAAAGTAAAAGTTCACATACGACGCCGCAGGTACATCTTCTTCCCCGGGAATATCACCCTTCATCATCACTGGATCCGGCTCTTCAATATCGTGAACTTCAAGCTTGCGACCCTGTGCATCCGTCACATTATCCAGAACCGCCCTTATCTCGTTGTAAATATCCCAGTAAACCTGTTCAGCTGACGAATGCGGCTTAGAGACGACAACCACACCAGGCCGAACAAATCGAGCCTCGGCATCAATATGACAATCCGTGATATCGAGACCCTCTCGACCAGGGATCCAGATAAACTTGCTCACCCCAAGAAGTCGTCTCAACTCAGCTTCGATCTCTTCGCGCGATAAACCGTCATTCCTCGACGGGACAAGCACACTACTCTCCGCCGCCATGAATGTCCCCTCGCCATCCATCTCAATACCACCACCTTCCAACCGCACATCAGACGGGACCCGCACAACAGGCTGATCAGGATACAGAACATTCTCAATATCCAGAATCCGGCGCGCAAACTCCGTATTCTCCTTCCTGGCTTTCTCATCCAGAATAGGCCAGTCGCAGGTCTCCGTCTCGATCTTCAACGCAGCGGCCTTGTCGACGCTACTATTGTACAGCAGCTCGTGTGTTTTATTGCCCCATTCGCAGAATCGGAAATCAATTGCATAGCGCTTCTTGTCTTCGGCGCCGCGTACGTATACCGGGCCCGTGTCGCGTACCCAGATGTGGTTGGTTGCGATGGGAATTAAAGTGATGCGTGATTTTTCAGGTGTGTCTTGCATGCGTTTTTCGAGTAGTGATTGGGCGAGTTCTTGGTCTTCGGGCCGGACGTGCAGGCGCACGGGCTCGAAACGCGCTATCGTGGCAGCTAGATCGATGATCTCGATGCAGGTACGCTCGTAGAGGTTGGGGAAGGTGGAGCTGCGTGAGGGGAAGCCTAGAATTGTGGCGATGTGGGGGCTTGTTTCGGCTGGTGCGATGTATTTGGTTTGGTTGGGTGAGGTGTGGATTGGCGAGTTTCGTTGTTGGAGGTGCCATAGGTTGTTGGTGGGAGGCATGATGGTGGTGAGAGGAGAATGTCTGGTTCGGTGACGGGTAGATTGAGAGTGAAGAGTTCTCCGAGGGAGTGAATGGGATAAGAGGGTTGATGAAGTTGAGATTTTCAGGCAGCTCTTTACTTGATGTCAGTTAATCAGGTCGTGGTGGGTGGGACAGGAAGAATCTTGCGATCTACTGACCTGACTGTTTTCACTGGCCCTGCATAGCCTTTTAGAAGCCCGTCGCGCGAAAGAGCGTGAGACAAGAGACATTGAAGGACGTTGAAGGTGGAAGTTGAAGATTGAAGATTGAAAGCAAAACTTCAAGTTGAATGCAAGGCTATTTAAGCTCTCACAGTATCGACGTTGTAGAATGATACCCCAATTGGGTTAGTACGATCGGAACTCAATTCTCTTACCCGAATAGGCTGCAACTTAACATTGCTAGCGAGTATACTAATACGGTATCCTGCTCGAACATAACCGACCTGATCAACGGCTAATCAACGGCCGTCTCTCCTCGTCCTGCTCCTCCTCATCTCTCTCGCCTAACCACAGCATCGGCATCGCCGTCAATGCAGCCAACCCTCCCAGGGCAGCCGACATGACGCCCCACCCAAGACGATACTCCACAAATCCACCGGCGAGTGGACCGAAGAAGACTCCCGCAAACTGACACATACTCTGCAGCCCGAACCCCTGCGCTACGGCTCCCTTGGGCCCCAGCAGCCCGGGTTCCGCGGACTCCATCGCAGTCAGTGCCAGCTGTGTCTCCACGTACATGGCTGGTGCACAACCGTGGATGAACATGCCAATCACGAAGAGTAACGTAATAAGCAGCGCTATATGTGGTGTGGAGTCGGTCTCTGTGAATCGCAGACAGACGATCGCCGGACAGAGAAGGAGGAAGCAGCTAAAGGCTACGAAGCGGGCCCCGACTCGGTCCGTGATAAAGCCTGTGAGAGATGAGCTATGTCCATGGACGGAGATGTTGCTAGATGTTGCAACGCACCGAAGCACGGTTCAAAGAAGGCTGGAATTGCCATCGGGAGGAATATAAGACCCATTCCGAGTGCCGACCAGCCGTATCGTGATTCAACGAAGATGGATAATGTCTGGACCATGTCAGACTTGCTCATGTTGGAAGGCTCGGCTTTTGTTGCAACACACAGCGTCAAATGCAGATAGCAATATCCCCTGCACCAGAAGAGCCCACGAGGAGATCAACACCCGTCGCTGTCTGAGAATCTGGAGCATGACGAAGCGTTTCCTTCTGGGAGCAGCTTGCGGCTCACATGCTGTTGATGATGCGGTTCGTGTCGTGTGCCCATCTGATTCCTCGCCGCTGGACCTACGGTCCCATTCCTCTGCGGCTTTCTTCTCAATCATGGCCATGCGCATCCCCATATCGATCGCGATGATGGAATACACAACGTAGAAGACAGCATCGTAACCACCTGCATGATACACAATCCCGCCTAGGAACGGTCCAAGCAGAAATCCAGAGGCAATGGCCGAGCCTAGATACCCGATAGTCTGACCGAGACGTTCCTGCGGTACAGAGTCATTGAGCAGTGCAAAGGCAGCCACCACCACCAGGGCACCCGCACAACCCTGCAACAGCCGGCCCGTGACAAACATTTCCAGCGAATGGGACATGTGCAGGATGGCCATGCACCCGGCCAGCATGACAAGCGCACTGAGGAAGGGGTATTGGCGGGTGCGTGATCTGTCGACGAGGTGTCCGAAAATCGGACAGAATATGAGCGCCGTGCCGGCTTCACACATGAGAAGGACGCTGACCCAGTATTCACCTGCGGTACTCGTGAATATGCCATTGACCATACTTGAGAGGGAAACATACGATCGGCGTACTCGACATCAGCCCGGGTCATGAGTGCCGTGGGCATAACAGGAACGATCTACTTAACATTACTCTCTGTTTCTCAGTGGTAGCGCACACTGACTTGCCATTGCATAGAGGAGGAAGTCCTTGTTTCCTTTAAGTTAGGCCGAGACACTCGGGATGGGACGTTTACGTACCGTGAACGTGGACATCCAGACCGTCGCGATAATGAATGCCGCTGAAGAGCGCAGCTTTAACCCCCATGGAGGCCGCCTATTCTGCCGGATTACCTTGGAAGTCAAGCATGCCCTCATATTGTTAAAGCTAAGAATCAAGCGATTATCAACGATAATCGTGTACCAACTAAAAAGAAATAACAATGACTGAGCGACAAGTTTGGAGACTGAACAGAGAAAGATGCAAAAAAGCTTCTTCTACTTGGTATAAATATAAGCAAGCAGAAACGGTGGCCAGTCCGAGTTTCAATATCCTCTTACACGGGTTCTACATTCTATAATTTACGGTCCTACAACCCCTGCACCGACGTTGTCACCCTCGAGCGTGAGCTCTCGTCCGATCAACGTTGCAGACTTGGCGGAACAGATCAGATGCGTCGGAGACTTACATCAATAACGAGATCCGATTTGCGAATCGTGAACGAGACCGCGTGTCGCCCTCTCGGAACATTATTCTGAGCTCGCCAGCTCGTATGTAGAGATGAAAGAAAAAGGAAATAGGGTTCGTGTGCAATAACACTATTTACCATTTCCCTATGGTGCATGACCTCTTGCATGGAATCTCGGTCTCCGTCATGGTCCAGCGACGATGCTCCGCCTTGTGTCCCCAACTATCGCAGTCGTGCGCAAGTGACTTGGGATTGTCTCGCTCGGGGTTGGCCTTTGGGCTGGCCACGAGGACAAGGGGTGAGAGCTGTGTAGGATATTTGACGAGAATGGGGCTCGGCGCTCATTACGAGAAGGTCGATTGGCTGGTTGGTGCGGGGCTTGCATATGTCGTGTCCGGCTGGGAAACTGTGCTATTTAAGTCTCATTGTTTTGAAGACGCACTCTCGGAGACACTTATGGAATTGAGCGTTGTAGGTGCGATTGGAGGGGATGTGTGGCTTCTGCTTAGTTCTGTGGATTCGCAGACCTTCAATGGGTTAATATCTTGTGCGGATACAGCTATTCGGACAGCTTGAGTCTTGATGAGACTAGTCTGAGAAGTCATACAGATGACATATTGTGAGTAGCGCTCTAATTGATTTCTGGGGTTGAGGTTACAGCCTCCTCACACTTTATTCGTGTAGAATCCCGAACTCAAATCCCGCTGAGCTATGTCTCTCACGATGAAGAGCGCATCCCTCCGCGTCGAGTGTACGGTGGAGGTCGCCGAGAGTGGACCCACGTCTTCTGGACAGGTCCCTGACAGGCGGACGAGAGTGGGTTCGGTATCCGGATTTCCGGGATTCCGACGTGGAAGGTTGGCTGCTTCACCACTTTCAATGTCACACTTGGGAGAAGTGGGAGGGAACAACGGCTCGCAAGCTGAACCGACTTTTATTTCAGGTAAAAGCTCCTTCTTCGCAGTATAACCGTTTGTGCATGTTAAAAAAAGAGTGAGAAAAAGAGAGGAAAAGAAAGGAAAACATAGTCTGGGGAAGTTTGCAACCGATAAGATAGTGGGGATCGCGGCCATCGGAGGTGCCCGATGCCTTTGAACTTGTTGACCGCATCAGCCCATTTTCACCTTTTCGTCTTCAAATAAATACTCGTCTTGTCCTCTGCTCCCCTCCCTTGTGCTCTACAGCTTCAATTTCGCATTCCCGTTCCTTGCTATCGCTTATCCCTTCTTATACTTCCTAACCTCGTATCTTTGCCATCATGAGCTCTCTCGCCGCTGCTCGCTACGGCAAGGACAATGTCCGAGTGTACAAGGTGCACCGCGATGAAAAGACCGGTGTACAGACCGTCGTCGAGATGACAGTCTGTGTTCTGTTGGAGGGCGAGATTGACACCTCGTAAGTAGGCGCATTCGCATTTCTTTTTTTTAAATTACAGCAACCCGACTAATCATGGCACCAGCTACACAAAGGCCGACAACAGCGTCATTGTGGCCACCGACTCGATCAAGAACACCATCTACATCACCGCCAAGCAGCAGCCCGTCACTCCTCCCGAGCTATTCGGTTCCATCCTCGGCACCCACTTCATCGAGAAGTACAGCCATATCCACGCCGCACACGTCAACATCGTCACCCACCGCTGGGTGCGCATGAACGTCGAGGGCAAGCCGCACCCCCACTCCTTCATCAAGGAGGGCGGCGAAACCCGCAATGTTCAGGTCGATGTGATTGAGGGCAAGGGTATCGATATCAATTCCTCCATCAATGGCCTGACTGTGCTCAAGAGCACCGGTTCCCAATTCTGGGGCTTCCTCCGTGACGAGTACACCACTCTCAAGGAGACCTGGGACCGTATATTGAGCACCGACGTCGCTGCTAGCTGGCAATGGCGCCGCTTCAGCGGCCTGCCAGAGGTCAAGGCCAACGCCGACAAGTTCAACGACGCCTGGGAGACTGCTCGCAACACCACCCTCAAGACCTTTGCCGAGGACAACAGTGCCAGTGTCCAGGCTACCATGTACAAGATGAGCGAGCTGGTCCTTGCTGCTGTGCCGGATCTCGAAACTGTCTCGTACTCCCTGCCCAACATTCACTACTTCGAAATCGGTATGTTTAACGCTGGAAAGATAGAGAGATCGTTTTACTAACTATTTGATAGATCTCAGCTGGCACAAGGGCCTCAAGAACACCGGCAAGGACGCCGAGGTGTACGCCCCCCAGTCTGGGCCCAACGGCCTCATCAAGTGCACGGTGGCTCGCTCCGGCCAGAAGGCCAAGTTGTAAACGGGCCAGCGACAGTGACGCCCGATTCTGCATTTTTCAAGCATACTTCCTTTCTGTACATAGATTTTAGTCATTATACACCATCTGCCGTAACGACGCGGCCCCAATCATGAAATTGGCAATTGGCACACAATTTTTCTCTCTTGTAGTTTCATATGGACTGCTATATAGTACATACCAGCGGAGACAGATATCAGAACTGTAGCCAACCTGGTAGAGGAGATTCAAAGTAGTCAAACGGCAAAGAGAATCAGAATGGTACATTTCCCAGAAAAATATGGACTCCACACATATGCGCTTGCGGTTTTGGATCATAAACGCGAAAATAGATTACACGGACCCCGGGGGGTTATACCCGGGGGTAAAAGAGAAGAGAAGCAGATGGTTTATGCAGATGTCTCTGCATCCTTGACTTCCTTGAAAGCTCCCTGCACCTCTGGGAGGTTACCCAGGACGGATTGGTTGCCGAACTTGACGATGTTCTCCTTGTATGGATGAGCAAGGCCCTCGAAAGCTGCATAGCATTGTTAGTGTATCATCCAGGCAAGACGAATGTCTGCGAATGAGAATCCAAAGGAGAATGGATTACATAGCACAATAACGGGGCGAGACTCACTCTTCAGCCGTGCCAACCTCGGCTCCTGGAGCCGGTTCTTAGGCAGCATTCCCTTCACGGCGCGTCGCAAGACCTCGCCACCTCCCCATTTGGCGAACATCTGGTCCATTGTCATGCTCTTCAGGCTACCGGGCCGTGTGTTGTGTGTGTAGTACTTCTTCTGGAACCGCTTCTTGCCGGTCGTCCGCAAGTCGTGGCAGCCCGCGACCACCACATAGTCACCGCAGTCTGTTGACGGGTCGTAGATTGGCTTATGCTTGCCCATGAGAACCAGGGCAATACCAGAGGCCAGGCGGCCAAGCGAACGAGGGTCGGAGCCGGCATCAACATAGTGCCATGCCCGGGAGTAGGCAAGGCGGGTCTGAATCACCAATTGTTAGGGACGCTTCTTTGCGATTGGGAATAGCACAATGCAAGAATGCTTACCTTGCCAACTGTCTGCGACATTATGTCGAAGCGTGATGAAAGGAAGGACGGGGAGCAGAGTAAGTACGTAGGCCTCACAGCGCATCCCCGAACTTTGCTTCCAGACTCCGATGTTGCCCGTGCACGTGACCAGCACCATCATGTGATCGAGCCCTAAGCCAAACATGGCGCTAACCCGATAGGGCATAGTACATCCTAAGCGAAACCCGCACCAAAGGGCAATTCAGGCGAATCGCTGCAGTGTGGGAATTCGCGGCCGACTCTTTTCCATCTCCCACGACAACACACTCCCTCCCCTATCGACACCGACAAGGGCCATCTATTCACCATGGCTTCCGTCCCGAGTGTGCAATGCTTCGGCAAGAAGAAGACGGGTGAGTTTGCGTGTTCCCCCAGCCTCGGGCGACTCGAGAGAATTTCGTTACTGATGATCGACTTCAATAGCCACCGCTGTCGCCCACTGCAAGGTATGAAGACGGAACCTTCTCCCCCTCTCTACGCTCGTTGTGTCGGATACGCCTTGAATTGAGACTCGGAGGAAATTGTCGCAAATGGAAGAAGAATGGAAATGAGGGATTTGGTCCGGATTTTTCGGAAGGGCGATGTTGAAGACACATACGGCGCATGGACTATACAACACCAAAAAGAACAGCACGCTGAGACTTTTCGATTCTATAGCAAGGCAAGGGCCTCGTCAAGGTCAACGGCCAGCCCCTCTCTCTGGTCCAGCCTGAGATCCTCCGCTTCAAGGTACGCACACCCGCACCCGCCCATCAAGATCTGCCGTGGTATCGCAATTCGCAAGAGAAGGGATAGCAAGGGAAAAGACAGCGACTCCGAATCTGAAGACTTTTTTCTGACATGAATTTCGACAGGTCTACGAGCCCCTCCTGATCGTCGGCGTTGACAAGTTCGCTGGTGTCGACATCCGTGTCCGCGTCACCGGTGGTGGTCACACTTCCCAGGTCTACGCTATCCGTCAGGCCATCGCCAAGTCCATCGTCGCCTACTACCAGAAGTACGTCGATGAGCACTCCAAGAACCAGCTCAAGCAGGCTCTTGTCCAGTACGACCGCACCCTGCTCGTTGCCGACAACCGCCGCGCGGAGCCCAAGAAGTTCGGTGGTCGCGGTGCCCGTGCCCGCTACCAGAAGTCCTACCGTTAAATTCTCTTTCCTCTTTCATGCGGGCGAAAGGAATTTACGAAAAAAAACGGTGGTGGTCCATGGAACTCATTTCTCTCTATCATCTCACGACTTGTTTTCATGGATTTCTTCTAGGTGGACTGGGTATTGGGAGGATTTGGTTGTTGGCATGAGCGGTTGGAGATTGAAGCCGCTCATGTGGGTGTGAGAACAGGGCCGGTTCTCCCGGTGCCGGTTGCTGGAGGGGGTTTGCATATCCTATGTTTTTTACTGGCGCTGTCTTTCACGGCTGGAGAAATATCCCTAGCATAGGCCAGAAAAATCTGCTCAAATAACACCGGGTTTTCATCTTGTTCAATTTGCGCGGTATCCTCCACTCGTAGACTTGCACTGGAGTCTATATACTTGGACGTCTCCCTATCATTTCAAACATAACATATGCCTCGCGACCTTAATGCTTGTTAGATGACATGTTAACCTCTTTGGTATGTACCCGCAACTTCTATGTTACTCAATTGTACGTATGGGTTTACCAAGTCAGAACACTACATCATTGACCTTCCGAAATGACTTGTTGGCACTGAATCCTCATCGAATCTTCTCGAGTACAGCTGGGAACGCCTTTTAACCATTTCAAAGCAATACAGATCCAGTCCCGAGAGAATTCACGGAATCTGCTCATGCTCGGGCCATTTAGTAACCCAGGTGACCGGGGTCTCGACCCCGTCAAGGCGGTCTTAGGATAGACAGACGAGCCTACATTCAAGGTTAAACGAGAACGACGAATATCTAGCAGGAAATACATCGATGTGAGAAATCCATCGATGAAATGAAGTATTCCCATAATTTGAATATCGAAGCAACTCGAAATTCGACGTTAGGGCACGACGCTGACGCCCCAGGCGGCAAGGCAGTGTATTGTGGGAAAGTGTAGTTGGTGGTTTAGACACACCGTGTCTGGTTGACGGTATAGCTGCTTCTACTATGGATATCGGATATAGGCATGTTCACCTTGATGGCTGATATCCTACTCAGGTGGTCATTCACGGCCCAAGGGTATGGGTATGTGGAACCAGAAATGCTCCATGACAGCCAGGCAGATGGGTAGCATACTAGGAACATAGAGAGTATATCAGAAAGGTTGAGAGCACATCGGGAATCTAAAGAGTATGCAATACTTTGGGAAAGAAAGAAAGAAATTGGTATAGTACCTGAATCACATGATAAGAGGCTATTACATAACCACTTTAAGTGGGCGAACGCGACACGCGGATCGCGTCTCGCGTGGATCCAGGGCGCGACTCCCTTTAGTCCTCCCTTTCCCCACTCGTTGTTTTCTAGTCTCACGAATTTGATGGGCATTTGCTCATAAACCACACATCATGCCTTCTCGTCGTGACAGACTGGCCGAGCTAAGGGCTCTTCGTGCCTCTGGCAAGAAACGTCTCTCGACTTACGAGATCGAGGACCAGGGCGACATTTATGACGAGGTGGATGACGACGGCTACAAGAAAGTCATCCGCAGTCGCTTGGATGAAGACGACTTTGTTGTCGACGACAATGGTGCCGGATATGCAGATGACGGCCGTGAAGTATGGAATGAGCGCACAGATGAATACGACAGCGACGACAGCGACGAACTACCAGCCCGTGGCAAAGCAGCCAAGCGAAAGCGCGAGGAGGAGAAGCAACGGAAAGAGAAGATCAACAATGGCATCACCAAATACTTCAATGCCGGTCAGGCCACGACAAATGCACCCAAGCCCAGAGTGAGTGCGGTCTCTGATACATGCTACAATCTTGTCGCTAACAATGCCATCACCAGCCCGTTGCTACTGCTGAAGATGACGCCTTCATGGCGGATTTGCTCGGCGAGGTCGACACAAACGTGGTTTCCAACAAAGTCCCTACCCCGAGCATTGTAAAATCTGAAGCCCGTCGCAAGGTCCGCGTTCTATCCCCTCCCTTAGCCGAGAAACGACAACAGAAACCCCACTCAAGAGACGAAAACGATGCTCCTAGCTCTCCGCCAATAAAGGACCAGAACCTCCTCTCCGATGACTTTGATGATGCCCCACTTCCTATGGCCGATGACGACGACGTGGACATGGGCGACCCTATGCCTTCGTCCCCCATCAGCAAAGCTGTCGAGCGCAAGAATATAGCAGTATCGGTCAAACCAGAAGAGGAGGATGGGGATGATATTGACATGATGGATATTGCGGAGGCTACTGTCGCTTCAAACATCAAGACAGCCAATGTCAACATGACCGGCAGTCGGCCACCTCCCAAGCTCAAGAACGAAGTTGTCCCGACTCCTGCCAGCTCTTCGCCTGTCAAGGCCGCACCGGATGTCATGGATCCTTCTTGGAATGACGTGCGAAGCAAGCTGAACGTTCTCAGCAGCCCGGCACCGGAGATGCGCTTCTTCGGAAAACTGCGAGCTCAGGATGTTGTCGAAGAAGACGGCAGCCTACGCTTCTTCTGGCTGGACTACACCGAGGTCAACGGGGCTTTGTGTCTGTTTGGAAAGGTTAAGAATAAGCAGAATGGTTCCTACGCCAGTGCCTTCGTCAAGGTCGACAACATCCTCCGAAAGCTATACTTCCTCCCCCGTGAGAACCGAGTCAAGCATGGAAGACAGACGGAAGAGGAGGTTGGTATGGAAGATGTCTACCAGGAGGTTGACGAGACGATGTCGCGGATGAGGGTCGGGATGCACAAAATCAAGCCTTGCACTCGAAAGTACGCATTCGAGATACCCGGTGTGCCCAAGGAAGCCGAGTACTTGAAACTTTTGTACCCATACGACAAGCCTGCACTCCCCATGGACATCAAGGGAGAGACTTTTTCGCATGTCTTTGGCACCAACACCTCCCTCTTCGAGCAGTTTGTGCTTTGGAAGAACATCATGGGCCCTTGCTGGCTGAGGATTGACGAAGCTGATTTCTCGGCTGTCAACAACGCATCCTGGTGCAAGTTCGAATGTCAGGCATCCAAGCCAGCGCTTATCTCCTCCGTCCCAGACTCTGAGAATCTGGAGGTGCCGCCACTGACCTTGATGAGTCTGTCTTTCCGAACACAGCTCAATGTAAAGGAGAACAAGCAGGAAATCCTTCTGGCGAGTGCTCGGGTTTATGAAAATATCTCTTTGACAGACACGACTCCGCCTGAGAAGCTTCCTTGCAAGATTTTCACTGTGATGCGCCCTTCTGGTGCTTCCTATCCGATGCACTTCGAGGCCGAGACCCGAAAGCAGCGGGGTACGTTCATGCTAGAGAAGAGCGAGCAGTTCCTGCTGAGCAAATTCCTCGCCTTGTTTGAGAAGATGGACCCCGATGTCATCATGGGCCACCAGCTACAGGACGTTGACCTCAGCATTCTCCTCAACCGCATGCGAGAAAAGAAGACTCCCGGATGGCATCGCATTGGCCGGCTCAAGCGTGGTGATTGGCCCAAGAACTTCAACAAGGGTGGTAGCTTCTTTGCCGAGAGGCAGCTTATCGCCGGGCGACTGCTCTGTGATACTGCTAATGATATGGGCAAGTCTCTGATGATGAAGTGTCAATCGTGGAGCTTAACGGAAATGTGTCAACTGTATCTCGGCGAGGGCAACAACCGCCAAGATCTGGATGTTGAAGCGGCTCTGAAGACATGGGCCTCCACCAAAGAGGGCCTTATGAACTTTGTCAACCATGCTGACACCGATACTTACTTCATCGCTGCGCTGGTGCTACGTTTGCAGATGCTGCCGCTTACCAAGGTGCTGACGAACATCGCCGGTAATTCTTGGGCGCGTACTCTGAGTGGTACCCGTGCCGAGCGTAATGAATACATTCTGCTGCACGAGTTCCACCGCAACAAGTACATCTGCCCAGACAAGTACTCCTCGCGTCTACAGAAGGCCGAGGACAAGATGATGCAGGATGGCGATGACGATGAGACGACCGACAAGAAAAAGAAGGACAAGTACAAGGGTGGCCTTGTCTTCGAGCCCGAGAAGGGTCTCTATGACCGCTTCATTCTGGTCATGGATTTCAACAGTCTGTATCCTAGTATCATTCAGGAGTACAATATCTGTTTCACAACAGTCGATCGACATTCGACGGTGAGTAACTTATATCCTGCCCAAGTCTTGGGCTACTTTCTAACATCTCTGTTCAGGCGGAGAACGAGAACGAGGAGAAGGTACCCGAGGTCCCCTCATCGGACTCGGAACAAGGCATTCTGCCAAAACTGATTTCCACTTTGGTTAATCGTCGACGCGAGGTCAAGAAGCTGATGAAGGATAAGCGTGCCACACCTGAGCAGCTTGCTATTTGGGACACGAAACAGCTGGCTTTCAAGCTCACTGCCAACTCTATGTACGGATGTCTGGGTTATACCCAGAGTCGATTCTACGCTCGTCCTCTGGCCATGCTTACCACCTTCAAGGGCCGTGAGATCCTGCGAAGTACAAAGGAGCTGGCCGAAAGCAATGACCTGCGTGTGATCTACGGTGATACAGACTCCGTCATGATCAACACAAACATGGATACCATTAGCGACGCTCTCAAAGTCGGTGAAGAGTTCAAGAAATCTGTCAACGAGCGATATCGGTTGCTAGAGATCGATATTGATAATGTCTTCCGCCGGCTTCTATTGCATGCCAAGAAGAAGTACGCTGCTGTGAACCTTACCGAGGTCGATGGCAAGTACGTTGAGAAGCTGGAGGTTAAGGGTCTGGACATGAAGCGCCGCGAGTACTGTGCCCTTTCCAAAGAAGTTTCGGCGAGACTTTTGAAAGAGGTCCTCTCTGGCGAGGACCAGGAGGTCGTCCTCAACAACGTTCATGACTACCTACGAGAGCTTGCAGAGAAGATGAGGGAGTTTACCATTCCGGCTCAGAAATATGTCATCTACACGGTATGTGAAGGCCCCCTAGGACAGCCGGATCAACAGTGCTAACGTTGATCAAACAGAAACTTTCGAAACGACCCGATGAATACCCCAACAAGGAGAGCATGCCTCCAGCACAGGTCGCCCTCCGAGACATCGCCCGAGGCAAGAACGTACGACCGAACGATGTCATTTCGTACATTGTGACAAGTGGAGATTCCGAAACATCATCACTTCCTCCCGCCAAGCGATCCTACAGTCCGCAAGATGTTCTGAAGTCGAACTCGGGTCTCAAGCCTGATATCGAATTCTATCTGCTGAAGCAAATCTTCCCTCCTATCGAGCGTCTGTGTGCCCCGATTCCCGGCACCGATGCTGTCCGTCTTGCCGAGTGCCTGGGGCTTGACGTTCGCAAGTATCAGATCAACACTTCTAGCGCAAGTAACCAGCAAAATGCCGAGATCTTCCCTCTGGAGTCCCAGATTCCAGACTCCGTCCGCTTTGCTGAAGCTGTGCGGTTGACCCTGAGGTGTCGATTCTGCAAGGAGAAGTCAGTCTTCGAGGGTCTGGCGGGATCGTCACATATGTGCTCTGCAGGTGGCATCGTTTGCCCGAACCAGAATTGCCAGAAGCCCTTTGCGGTCCTTACCATCATCGCCCAGCTGGAAAGCCAGATCCGCGAACAGACCGCCCGATACTACGAAGGATGGCTTGTCTGCGATGACTCGGCCTGCGGCAACCGCACCCGCCAGATCAGTGTTTACGGACACCGCTGTCTGGGCCCGCGCGGCCGCGCCGAGGGATGTCTGGGTCGGATGTCCTATGAGTACACTGAGAAGCAGATTTACAATCAGCTCCTGTATTTTGCCGGCCTCTGGGATGTCGACAAAGCCAAGGCTGCTGCCGCCAAGGAAGCTGGGGAGAAGAAGGATAGCGTGGCAGCGCTCGCCGAGTTCAACCGGACGCGGTTTGGCACTATCAAGACGGTCGTGGATGGTTACCTGAAGAAGTGCGGTCGGCAATGGGTCGAGATGGACACTATTTTCCGCTTCATGTTACAATAAATGCCCCGGTGGCGTATGACTTTGGGATTCGTAAATAATGAGCTTCCTGGGATGGGTTACGGGAATCAATTTGCATAATGCTGTTTTGCATCAGTCAAGCGCGCTTTGAAACCCACAATCTATAGCTTTTGAGGCATGTCCTCCGTATACTCGTGGACTCTGTATACTCCAGTTTATCCTCTACACTGTAGACTACTTGCACATAGAGTGGACCCCGCTGCAAACAGCTTTATCTTATCAAAACTTTGCCGGCATCCCCCACCCTTCCATGAATCAATCACCTTCCACTGTCATTGCGTCCGCTTTCATCTCCCGATTAGCTCCTTCGATCATGCCGGTCAAGCGGGTCCTAGTCATTGCGGGCTCCGACAGCTCTGGTGGCGCGTAAGTCCCTCGGCGATTGCCATCCACGGGGCCGGTAGATGTTGCAATGCCGCTTCGTGCCCACCACCATGGACCAATGTATATAAGCTCGGATTTACGCTAACTGGACTGAAGGGGCTTGGAAGCCGATCAAAGAGTCTTAGCAGCCCATGGCTGCTACGCTCTCACGGCCACGACGGGCTTGACAGCCCAGAACACGCTCGGCGTACAGGACATCTTCATCGTCCCGTCAGAATTTGTGAGAAAACAGATCAATGCAGGCTTGGAGGATGTCGGTGCGGATGTGGTCAAACTCGGTCAGTCATATCGGGTTCCGTGCATTGATGAGTTTTATACTGACACCGTGCAGGAATGCTGTCGTCTGCCGAGACGATTGATGTCATCGCGGAGACATTACAATCGCATCGAGTTCCCTTGATTGTCCTGGATCCGGTAACTATGATTCGATTCTGTTCTTGAGCTGGGCTCGTGTTGATCGCCAACCAGGTCATGGTGTCCACAAGTGGATCGCAGCTGCTACCAGAAAAGGCCGTGAAAGTGCTCCGCACGAAACTGCTTCCGCTTACGACAATCTTGACCCCCAATATCCCCGAAGCGCAGCTCTTGATCAAGGATGCAGGTGCAGAAGCTCCAGAGCCAGTCGATCTGCCCGGGATGATCGAGTTGGCCAAGAAAATCTGCTCCCTAGGCCCCAAGGCGGTTCTCCTAAAGGGAGGTCATATCCCTCTTACCAGTGAACACAAGACTGCTCAAAATCCGCGAGAAGCAACTACAGTCATCGACATTCTCTTCGATGGAGAGAAGACAACTTTATTCGAGACAGACTATCTAACCTCGAAGAACACGCACGGTACTGGCTGCTCGCTTGCCTCGGCGATCGCTGCCAACCTCGCCGCGGGGAAGGACATGGTGAGAGCTGTTCGCAGTGCCGTGCGATTTGTCGAAGCCGGAATCAAGACCAGCAGCGACTTGGGTCGAGGAAGCGGGCCTATCAACCATTTCCATTCCATCTACACCATGCCTTTTGCGCCGTAAGTGACTTCAGACTCGATGAAGCTTGAACAGATATTAACTGACTATACACAGTGGTCGATTCCTGGAATATATCATGGATCGCCCCGACGTTCAGCGGACATGGCAGAAATTCACCCACCACGAATTTGTCGAGGGTCTAGGCCAGGGCACGCTTCCTGTGGAAAGATTCAAGGAGTATCTTGTGCAGGATTATCTCTATCTGGTGGGTTCCATTTTGGATGTGTACTTGAGGTGCTGCTAATCATATCTCGCAGGTCCAATTTGCCCGGAGTAATGCACTTGCATCATACAAGGCCAAGAGCATGGACTCAATAGCAGCGGTGAGTATTCTCTACACTGGTTCCACCTAACTCTTTCTGACTCTAGGAACATAGTCTGCTCAAATAGTTCTGCACATCCAGCGAGAGATGGCCCTGCATCTGGATTACTGCGCTTCTTTCGGCCTCTCCAAGCAGGAGATGGAGGCTCACCCGGAGACCATCGGTAAGACATACTTCCTTCATATTCATTGGATCTATGCTAATCTGATCTGAATTAGCATGCACTGCGTATAGCCGATACATCCTCGACGTGGGCCAATCAGAAGATTGGCTAGCACTGCAGATGGCACTGGCACCTTGTCTCATCGGGTACGGGGCTATCGCCAGGCGACTCTACTCTGACGCTGGAACCCTCCGTGAAGGGAACGAGTACTGGAAGTGGATTGAGAACTATGTCGCCGAGGACTATTCGGAAGCCGTGCGACTTGGATCTGGTAAGGGACGCTATCGTATAGATCCACCTAAACTCTGCTAATTCAAGTTTGGCACAGAACTGCTGGAGAGCCATATGCAGCTGGTATCTCCAAGCCGTATGGAGGAATTGGTCCTGATTTTCATCCGGGCTACAGAGCTGGAGATTAGTTTCTGGAACATGGGCTTAAGTGATAAGAAGGTGTGAGCTTCAAACAATCCTAAGATATCGATATAGGACGAATGTACACCTGTCACTGTATTATTTAGTATACATTAAAAAACTTCATTTTGGTATATATTTGCCCCTGGAAATTTATACATTCGCCTCCTTTCACCAAAGCAATTGTTATGCACAATGAACCATGGTCGAACTTCCAGTTAGTTGAAAATCTGGAAGGGGCGAATCGCAGGCTGAGTCAGCGAGCGGGTCTGCGTTCCCAGGTTGGAACTTTTTTTTTTTCTGTTTGCGCCTCCCCTTTGTTTCTTCAAGTTCTCCGAGGACTCATTTTCATCCAGATCCCCTTCTCTTTCCTCTCTCTCTCTCTTTAACTTCGGTTTCCCCCTTCTGTGTTATCTTCAAAGAAACCGATAAAACCCTCATCATGTCTTACGGTGGTGGTTACCAGCGCGGTGGCGGCGATTCCTATCGGTAAGTCCTTCTCCTGCAAAGGGGAGCCTCCCGAGCGTGATCTTACGTTCGGAGTGTCTCTGGAGTGTCTCCTTGTTTTTGCTCTGTTCCTGGACGTGTCTGGCTGTATGTAACTTGGCGCTCCATCGCCTTCGGGCCTTGTTGGGCTGGGTAGCAGAACTTTTTGCCATGGCCGGAGCGGGAACACTACTCTTGTCACACTCGGAGTTGAAGCCCTTGCTAACTTTATATGCCTTCAGCTCCCGCAACGACAATGGTTATTCCAATGGCGGTGGCGGCGGCTACTCTAACGGCGGCAGCTATGGCGGCGGCGGTGGTGGCTATGGCGGTGGTGGTGGTTACGGTGGTGGTCGTGGAGGCTACGGTGGTGACCGCGGTGGTGACCGCATGTCCAACCTTGGCCAGGGCCTGAAGACCCAGGATTGGGGTAAGTTCCACGCGAGCATGTCTTTTTTTGACTGCAGGTTACTAACGGTTGAACCAATTAGACATGAGCTCTCTCCCGAAGTTCGAGAAGTCCTTCTACAAGGAGCACGAGAGCGTCGCTGCTCGCTCCCAGGCCGAGGTCGATGCCTTCCGCAAGGAGAAGGAGATGTCCGTCAAGGGCACCGATGTTCCTCGCCCCGTCGAGACTTTCGACGAGGCTGGTTTCCCCCAGTACGTTCTGTCTGAGGTCAAGCAACAGGGCTTTGACCGTCCTACTGCCATTCAGTCTCAGGGTTGGCCCATGGCCCTCTCTGGTCGTGATGTCGTCGGTATTGCCGAGACCGGTTCCGGAAAGACTTTGACCTACTGTCTTCCCGCCATTGTGCACATCAACGCTCAGCCTCTCCTCGCCCCTGGCGATGGCCCCATCGTCCTTGTCCTAGCTCCCACTCGTGAGTTGGCTGTCCAGATTCAGACTGAGATCACCAAGTTCGGCAAGTCCTCCCGCATTCGCAACACCTGTGTCTACGGTGGTGTCCCCAAGGGTCCCCAGATCCGTGACCTCTCCCGCGGTGTCGAGGTGTGCATTGCCACCCCTGGTCGTCTGATCGACATGCTCGAGGCAGGCCGCACCAACCTTCGCCGTGTCACCTACCTCGTCCTTGATGAGGCTGATCGCATGCTCGACATGGGTTTCGAGCCCCAAATCCGCAAGATCATTGGACAGATTCGCCCCGACCGTCAGACTTGCATGTGGTCCGCCACTTGGCCCAAGGAGGTCCGCCAGTTGGCCCAAGACTTCCTGCACGACTACATTCAGGTCAACATCGGTTCCATGGAACTGTCCGCTAACCACCGCATCACTCAAATTGTTGAGGTCCTGTCGGACTTCGAGAAGCGCGACCGCATGATCAAGCACATGGAGAAGGTCATGGAGGACCGCTCCAACAAAATCCTCATTTTCACTGGTACCAAGCGTGTCGCTGACGAGATTACTCGATTCCTCCGTCAGGACGGATGGCCGGCGCTTTGTATGGTTCCCTGTTTCCACTCTTATGTACGTCTTGTGCTAACCTTTTTCTTATAGCCATCCACGGTGACAAGCAGCAGAGCGAGCGTGACTGGGTCCTGAACGAATTCAAGGCGGGCAAGAGCCCCATCATGGTGGCCACTGATGTGGCTTCCCGTGGTATTGGTATGATCAAACTGCAATCCCCTCCCCTTCCCCCTCCCCCTCTCACTCCCCCTGAACCCCCTCCCTGAAGGGGCCCTTGAGAACACTCACCCGTGTTGAATGTGATATAACACAGCTGGCACGGTGCTCAACTCTCTCGAAGCGTGTTGGTACCCACACGACTTGTCCAGGCGGAGAGTCGCGTTATCTTTTATGGTTCTCATACCAGGAGGACCTTGGAGACTCACAGTGCAGCGTAGCAGACAGCAGTCCTGATCGGATTCTCCGACTCCTTGAAACTCATGACCGAACTCATGACCGGGTTGGAGTCTCTTTCGTATCTCAACGTTGTTCCTGAGCTGTTGAAAGCTGCATTTATCCAAGGTTACTCTAGGACCGCGATTACACCGCCATCCCATGGACCCGCTTCCCTCGGGATTTTTTTTTGAATTCCAAGCAGAGAGCAGTGATGCATCAAGTCCTGCACGACTGAGAAAGGGCCCTCTATGCCCACGTTGCTTTACCCACTAATGCCCTGTTTTTGCTAACGAAACCTTTGTAAAAGATGTTCGCGACATCACTCATGTGCTGAACTATGACTACCCCAACAACTCGGAGGACTACGTCCACCGTATCGGTCGTACTGGTCGTGCCGGTGCCAAGGGTACCGCCATTACCTTCTTCACCACTGAGAGTACGTTCCCTCCTCCATTGTGCCTCAACTTTGCATAACTAACTCTTCTTTCACAGATGCCAAGCAGGCTCGTGACCTCATCACCATCCTGACCGAGGCCAAGCAGCAAATTGACCCCCGTCTCGCCGAGATGGTCCGCTACGGCGGCGGCGGTGGTGGTGGTGGCCGCTGGGGTGGTGGCCGTGGCCGTGGCCGTGGTGGTTGGGGTGGTCGCGGTCGTGGCGGTGGCTCCACTGGCTCCAACGCCGGCGGGCTCGGCGGCAACCGTGGCTGGTAAACGCACCCCCCAAACTCCGTTCTGCGTCCCCGGTAGACTTTCCTGTTTTGCTTCACTTCGGTTCCTTGCGTAATTCGGTATGGACGGCGTTTTCGATGTCATAGACAGTTCCACCTGCTTTTATCGGTACATTGAGGCTCCTTCGACGAGCACTCATTCCTCTCTTGTCTGCGGATTCTCTCGTCAACCCTAGAGGCTTGACTTTCCGGCCAATTCATACATGTTGATTATTCGAAAAGTCTTTTATGTCAGCTCATTACCCGACAGTGAGTTCAGTGTATGTCCATAATTGATATTGACCAGTTATTGTTCTCCATTCTCCAATCGTAGTATCAACTGTAGTAGTAGATGCCTAAAGTCCCACTTCTACCCCTGCAACCACTCCTCGAGCTCCGCCAGTATCCGTGAACATGGCTCGTCAAATGCCCCGGATTAAGCCAAGAGACATCTCCGACGGCACCGGACACATAGTCTTGGTATCCCGTACTCCGCTGGATGATCCATTATCCCACTCAGACTCGCACACGCAGGAAATGAATGGCTTATTTAAAGAAATTGTATGTACATGGTTCACAATCATGTTTGGGAGTGGAGTCTGCGCGTCGTATGTGTAGTTGAATTGAATCGCCGATGAAGCTGTTCTGGTGGCCGTGGATCCCTTGGACGTATGTATATGAGTTGCCGAACGCGATTCTTATCAGGTCACCTTTCTGTTCTTCACAGCGACATGGGGTTCATATTGAATCTGGCTCTTGCATTCCTTTCTTGTAGACCAGTTGAGCTTCTCGGTGATCTCGCCGTGGTATTGTACCTAGGTAGTGTTGGCAAAATGCCTACATGTAGGTGCCGAGGATCGTCTGAGACATACTCAACAAGCAGCGATTGGTTGGAAAAGGCAGAGAAATGTCGAGATATATCCAGGCATGTATGTCTCGCCAAGCCTGGAATCGTGATATTCAATTAAAGCCTCGAGCCAAGACCATCTTTGCAAGTCACGCTCTAGCCCTAGAGTGCTGAATAAATGGATGATAGCGTTCATAGTTATGTTCAGATGAACGCCATGATTAGAGAGTGATGGATCTAGATATAATTCGCGCCAGCCTCAATGCCCACGTCCTAACCACTCTAGGGTACACCAAGACCAAGGGCTCGATCTATCGACCTAAAACCCGTAAACAGCCTAGTGATGTGATCTGACACTATGAGAAGCTAGCTCGTCGCCGAGCTGTTAAGTTATGCTTAAATAGGCCCACAGTGAGGTGGTACAATTGTAGTGGGTTCAGCAGAGACACCAGAGAAAAGAAGCATGCGCTAAGTAAAACTGACGGCTGTGGGGATTTGGTCCATGCTTTTCGCATGAAATTGATGTGTTGCATGAGATTAATGTGTCGTAACCAAGCCCGGACATCTTCGATGATTGTATCACCAGTCCGCACTCCGGGATACTGTTACAACTCAGTCCAAGAAGCGTTCCAAGTCCGATAATAATAATAATAATAATAATAATAATACAGGAGTCATATCAGATATTCATAATTAGGATCACCGGCAATAATGACCCCACCGACTGTGACACCTCATAACTGCCAAGGGCCCAAAAATGAGATGGTCGAGATGGGGGTTTCAATCCACCCCTGAACCGAAAGCCTATCAGTAAGTGATGTAGCCGAGCGGCTGACATGCATTCATCCCAAAGTTTCTCTGCTCATGCACCTACCTTCCCCAAGTCAGACACCTGCAGCATACCTTTGCGACCCAGACTCCTCACCTACCCTGTTGACGGGATCCCACGCCAATCAATCATGGGATTGGAGTCGGGACAAAAGAAGGCGATCGGTATCCCAGTTCCAGTTTCAGGTGCGGAGAAACCGGCTCGAAGACCGAACAGTTCCAGACAAATGCTAACGGCCCATGCAATGCACAAATAGCCTGGAGCAGGCGTAGAATATGCATGGAAAATGTAACTCTACTCATGCACTGAGCCCCTCGAGTATAAATCTTGGATCGTACTTTGATTGTGAGGCGGGATTCGAATCCCTGTCACGATCTTGATTGGTTGATGATTTTACATTTCAATCTCGTTTCTTTTCCCCTCTTTTCTCTCGTTTCGTGTCATTCATTGGGTTTCGGTATTTGCATATCCCCATTATTTTCATACTTTCCTTGGGGTTCTCGGCATTGGGAATGAAGTCAGGACAACGATCATGACTTAGGTCGCGTAAGACTTACCGTGTACGGCGTAGCGACTCTCGGGTCCGCACTGTGCACGATGTGGATCCCTGGGAGATTTGTCTGTATGAGCACAAGGCACTGGCTGATTTCGTGCCGAGTGAGCTCGCCTGGGGAAACATCGCGATCGGAGTATACCCATGCGCCTCGAACAGTCCATGTTCTTTGTTCATGTCTCCCTGTTACCCTACCATTACCCTATTTCCCAGTCGCAGCCGCAGGAACCGCCTCCATAACGACCATGAAATTACTCTCCAGAGCCTAAAGTATATGAATTAACATCCATCCTAGATTTCCCAGTGCTTGTCAAGCTTCGAGCTACCGTGTTATTTAATCTACAACATGGACATGGAAACTTGGGGACAGAGAGCCCACCATGTCCACTTTGGTTTGGAGAGATCGTCTGAGGAGTGTTCAGTACCAGTGTGTATGAAGTGTACGCTTGGAGAGTACATATCCGTATCCCGCGTACTGGAGACTTGCGGCTGCGGCATCCAATGGCTGGCCATACAGATTTGATATCGATCATCCCGGCATTGCGTCCGGATATCCCGTACAAAGTACTCCGTACTCGAGCTCCTACTCTGGGCCCACTGTTGGAGACGATAGCCGTGGTTTCCCTTATCGCTACTGTATCCGGTGTGAAAAAAAGTAAAACTGAAGACGATGGGGCATAGGCATAGGAGTTGCTCTTTTCCTCACCGGCAGTGGAAGAACAGGTTCCGCCTGCGGGGTTCTCATTGCACCAATCACGTTCCACGATGCGAAACAGGAGAGGAACATTTCCGAGATGGGAGCCTTGCATTTTCTGTTCCGCGCCTGAATCGGTGTCTATTTCCTTCCTATCTGGTGCACCGGCTCCAGGAAGGGAGGTGGATAAGTAGGGTGAGAAACCCCGGAGAGCCACCGATACTCGACAACAAAGCACGTACCCACGGACCAACACCAAAATGGCAATGGAAATGGCCGTAAGGGATACTATATTTAACCCTCCGGTTGAATGAAGCATCGCGACTGGAGAACCATGGTAGACCATAGACCATAAACCATATCGGCGGCACGACCTCCCAGATCAGTAGTGGGGGCCCAACGCAGGGAAAAGGGGGAGACATTTCTGTACTGAATTCGGCTCCGCAACCTCGTTTCATTTCCTGTTTTTATCAAATAAATCAAATACTACTGGTGTCATGAGGATGAGCCTCTCCGATCACGGTGGGGTTTTGTTGTTCTCTCCACCGACGCGTTCTTGGGGTAATGCCGTGACGCGGGTATTATAATAGTCGCCCTTTTACTGGAGTAGGTACTATATGTACTTATATGTACCTACATGATATTTGGCTAATTGCCTGCTTGACAATGTATAGTACAAATACTCAATGTAACAGAACACCCATCTCCACAGCAAAAGCTACCTCTAATCTACCTTTTCCCCCTAAAGAACCTACCGGCCCCAGCCGCCCCCTTCGCCTTCAAACTTCCTGACAGACTTTGGCACTAAACCTATCCTAGCTGGCCATCCACTGGGCCGCTCCACTCCGAGTGGATTCAGATAACGCTCATAGGCCATCAGCTCGCAGAGAATACCCACGCCGTCCACGCCGTCCACGCTAGCCCTGGTCTTCCCGAGTTCCATCGCTTCTGCTTCCCCCGGCTTGCGCTTTGCCCCTTTGTGGCCTAGTGTCTGCACTTCCTAGTCCCCATCGGGCTCGCGTTCCCTCTGCCCCGTTGACCTCAGGTTCCTAGCACCCTCCCCTGGCCCAACCATCCCTCCTGTTGCGATCTTGGTTGGTACCCACGAAGCGTAGACGCTAGGTTCACGTCTCCCAGACGCGCCCCGAGTTTGCGGGTAGACTAGTCCTCCAGCTCCGAGCTAGCCACTAGAGTAACCGCTACTCGATTACATTCTATATCAATCTTCACAATCTCTCTCTCTTTTCAATCTGTGGAAGGTTTACGAAACAAAAAGAAAAAAAAGGAGGTTGAATCATAATTTATGTCGCCACTTTTTTTTTCACCCAGTGGATCCGCTTTTTTCTCTTTCCTTAGGAAATACTTCCCCCATCACACGGCAAAGGCACGGGAAAGGGGGTCAACCCAGGATAGAACCCGAGTACGGAGTACTGTGTGAAAAAGGGAATGGCCCGAGGCCTGACATAGAGATTAAAGTAATTAAAAGGACAAAAAGAGAACGATAATAATATAATAATATCCCCATATCGCAGAACAAAATTACCAAAATCAAAACCCAAAATTACACTCCACCGGGTCCACCGCATCCTCGGATTCCACGAGGACTGACCTGCCCTGTCGAATCGGCCTTTTAGGTCGCCCGCTGCTCCAACCCCTCTTGATCTGTCCTGCCCTTTTCTTTTATCCTTTGACTAGGAAGAAAAGAGACATCGTCTCTGCGCTATTCCACTTACCCTTTTTTCACTCTCTTATCTACCCGCCTCGTGCTGACGCCCCTGCAAGGCATCCTCGTCACTAAAAAGTGAACTAAAATTTAAGCATCGGTGCTTCATTGAACGCGCTTTGACAGAAACGCGTCGATCCCCTTTCTTTTTTATCTCCACAAATCCACGATCTGCACCTTCCGCGCAAAAAGTGTATGTCAAATTTCCCTACATTTGCCCCCTTGGAATGTCTATCAGCCACGATTTCAACGTGGCGAGCTAGTCTCGGGTCCCTTGACTTGATCCTTCACACTCCTATCATACTCTCAAGACTGACGGTCACCGACGCGTTAGGTGTCGACTTGTCCCTTCGGCGCGCGCGACTCGAACATAGCTTTTTATGGACCGGCCAACTTCCGAGTACGCACAGTCAGGTTCGCACCACCATCCGTCCTCCACCGACACCCCTTCTGAACAACCCGCAGACCAGACTCCTGCTGCTGCTGCCCCTGCTCATTACACCCCACCCGACGTCAAGTACACACCGCAGCCCGAGGTGCGCCCCACCAATACTCCCCAGCCAGAGTACGGGTTGAACCCTCCACCTACTCGCTCGCCCGCCTACCAGGAGTACCTTCCGCGCCCACAACCCTACGCGCCCAGCTCTCAGCCTGGTGGTGCTCCGCCCGGCATGGCTCAAACATCAAGTCTGTTCCTGCCCGCATTCGAGGCTCGCTCATCTCCCAATATCAAGTCTGACGCCGTGATAGATCCCTCTCTCCCGGCGAACAGCCCCACATACCCTCCTCCCTACTCCCCCTACCAGCCTCAGGGACACGAGATGGCTCAGTATCAGGGCCATCCGCCCCCGCCTCACCAGATGTACGCCCGTCCGGACTGGCCCCATAGCTACGCACAGCAACATCATATGCCAGGCCCCTATGCCTCGCCTGCTACAACGGTGGGTTCTGCCTCTCCTGCTGCGACTGTAGGGCCCCGCCCTGGCCAGGGGTATGTTTTTGATGATTCCGGAGGCTTCTGTTCGTTTCCTTTTATCTTGGACGCCTCTGGGCTCGGCCTACTGCGGAACAAGCCGGCCTCCCAGGGATCGTCAGAAACAGCGCATTTCGTTTCGTCGGAAATCAAAAACATACCTCTGGCCAATTGATGACTAGATTGGTATGCTGACTCGTGTTTCGTCTCTTACAGGTCTACTCTTTCGTCCCTATTCCCGGTGCCCAGCAGCACAAACGCCCCCGGCGCCGGTACGAAGAAATCGAGCGCATGTACAAGTGTGGATACAATGGCTGCGAGAAGGCGTATGGTACTCTCAACCACTTAAACGCACACGTGACAATGCAGTCGCACGGCGCGAAGCGCACTCCCGAGGGTGAGTTTAGATCTTTTTCTTTGGTGGTCGTGATCGCGGTCGCGACCTCGAATGCTTGTCTCAGGTGGCTGTCGCAAATGGCTGGATTGGGTTAGCGCCGGCAACTACGCGCTAGTGAGTTACACTAGATTCACGGGGCCGCAGTAGTGGCTCACTGGCGTTGAGGTTAAATGCGTCTAGTGCTAGCCTATCCCTTTCCGTCCCCAGCCTGTCACCCACCAACATATCTCCCATTGCTTGATTTGACCTCATCGCTGACTTGCTCTCTAGAATTCAAGGAGATTCGCAAGGAATGGAAGGCCCGAAAGAAGGAGGAAGAGGCACAGCGCAAGGCCGCTGAGGAGCGTGAGCGTGCTGCTGCACAGGCGGCACAGGCCAGCCAGGTCGACGCTCCTGGTCCATCCGATCCCTCCCAGGGACAGCCCTCTGCCTACGCTCCCGGTGTTCGCCCTCAACTGCCTCCTATCGGCTACCAGGCTGCTGATGGCCAGGTGCCCAGCCAATACGGCCCCCCGGGCGGCAGCGTGGTCTACCAGAGCAACGGACAGATGGGGTACCCTCACAGCTACCCTCACTCCCCCTACCAGAGCGGTCCGGTGTACCAGCAACGTGAGTAAAATACAGCCACCATCGCCGCGTTGTTTCTCTGTCAGGATCGAGCCAAATACTGGATTCCTCCCTCCCCTTCGGTCCAACACATCGCCTCCACAACTTTTCCCAGGACCGGTCGGCTGATCTACTTCGCTACGGCAAATTCAGAGACTCAATCCACCGGCTACCCCCAATAATTTACATAATCGACTCCTATGCCGTGGCACGGAAACTGCATCTGCCTTTTCTTTTTCCTCTCTTGTCTTGCTTGTCTTCTAATCACGATATCCCATGTTCTCTGACTTGACCTCATGTCTCCCTGATCCGGATCCCTGCTTTTTTTCAGAACCTTTCCCTCGATGATACCAACCTCTTGCAGCTTTAATCCATCAAAGAGTGGCTTTCCGTCCTTGTTCTCTACTTTCTTCCTGTACTAGAGTTGTGCATTCCAGGCTCACAAAAAGAATATCTTCATTTTTCTACAGGGGGATCACTGTTTAACTTGCGTTGCTTGTCTGCCGAGGCTATGGCTTCAAGAATTGGTTGGGCGGATTCTTTCTTTCTTGCATGTGTTGATTCTGCTATTATGGACATTCTCCAATGGTTTCTTTTTTTCGTCTCTATGGAGGTTTTACGTCTTTGCTTGCATAGAACTCTTGCTATGCGGGTTCTTTTTTGAGCCTTTTGATCCCTCTCCTCGACGTACATCATACTGTGCTGGGCCCACCGTCTGCAACGTACCTTATCTGAATTACCCTTCTGGTCTTGGCCACCTGTATGTTCTCCAAGGTTGATGAGTGTAATCCCAACTCAACTCTATTTGCTTCCACTCCGTCTATGACAGTAAAAGAGGGATTGAACGCGGCTTTAATCTGTAAATCAAGCAAAACCCTCAAATACAAACCGGATACCTTTTATAGTGCGATCCCAGTAATTGATTCAACTCCAGTCTACTCCGTACACTTACCGTAACCAAACCTCCGCACGAACCAGCCTGCTTTCAATCTTGGTGGCACAGCCTAGTAATTTATCAATTAAGGTTAAGCCGAATCCCACTAGGGTCCTCTAGTCTTCCCCACAAGCCTAAGCTAGTGCGAGGCGTACCGTAAGCACACAGAAGTACAGAAGCGGAATGGCACGGGCTGCGAATGGCGTCGCTTTGTGTATGATGGTTAAGCGTACCTATAGTATCTTTCCTTAGCTTAAATTTAAAGCTAAGGGTGGGTATCCCCATTCTTGTTTCTTGCTTGTTTATCCGAGACGTGGGTAAGAGGGAGGGTTTGGGAGGGTGATGTTACTGGGTCAGTATAGATACTCTTAGTATGGTGTCTGTGTATGTAGTTACTTGGTTTCTTAAGTTTTAATGTTGGTATGTACCTAGAGGTACTTTTGTGCTTGGGTACCAAACTCGGTGGCTGAGGATCCCTGCGCTTGAGTGTATTAGGGTTAGCATTGATGACACGTGGACCGAGTGTACATACCTTGACCCTGCAGATCAAAGGGTTTATCATGGTCAGGATTAGGCTGGGATTTGAGCAAGCTTGTTGTGCAATTTGCTGTTTTGGCTTTGGATGTTGGAGGGTCAATACTGAGCTGCCATAAGATCCTAGGATCCCTCGTCTTTCAATTGATGATTGGAATAATTTCCAACTGGACCGAATTCAGAGAAAAGATAAAAAAAACTTTCAAGGAAGAACACTTCCCCAGCCTGGTCCAGTCTCTTTTCAAGATTGATGTGGGGAACAGGAACAGCAAAGGCTCACTGAATGTAATTTCCTCAAAGTTCATATAGGACTGTCATAAGGTTCTCCTATAAGGCGAAGAACCAACAAAAGAAACCGCACCCAATAAGAGAAAAAAAAGCCACAAACGTTTTACCGCTTAAATTCATGCAGCCTGTGATAGCTGCATGCAATATGCAATGTAGGTAAGACTCGGGACCACTGAAGATCTGGAACCGGCGATGGTGTACCAAAGTTGACTTCCGGGAACTAGTCCTTTTGGGCTGTACGCTGCATTCGAAATCTGTTCTAGCGGCCCGCTCCTTCACAGAGCAGCCAAACTAAATAAGGTCTAGTGCTGCCGCGCTTTTTAAATTTGACGCTTAAGTTCAGCACAGGTCAGAAATTCTTGGGAGGCGCGACATGTCGTTGGATTTTGGCATCTTTAAGTATTTTAGCTAACTTTGAGGGATTTTGATTTGCTATATATTGTCGAAAGTACGAATAACTCAAAGTAAAATTAGAATTACACTATGGGAAGTTGTTTAGGACGGATATTTAGGCTAAGTTTCGAAGACATGTGCGGAATACCAACATATCCATGGGCTTGGAGGCGAAGAGCTGAAACCCAGTGGATAATTGGATTTGAGAGATGTGGTTCATACACCCTCCTGGTTTTTCGTTTAGCCTCATGTCAAGCGTTACGGAAAAGCTGACCTCAACATGTGCGTGATAGCTTTATTGGACAGTGCCTTGGCCAAACTTTCAAAGAGACCAGAAAATAAGGAAGGGTTGGTCTAACATCAAGTTCCAGTTTTTCTGGGTATACAAGCCTCCCCAGTGGTCGAGTGGTTAAATACAGAATTAGGTTGACGGCCTGAATCAAATGATACCTCTCCCAAGACCTTCTGGACGTCTCGCCACAGGCGTTACTGTACAGTGACTGTGCAGCGGGAGGTGAATCAGTGGTGGGAGCGGCCTAGCTAGCCCGGGTGGGATCGCCTACGGGCGGGATAATGACTCTTTTTTTCTTTTTTCTATCTATTACACCAGAGGCTATTACGGCTATTATCAGATGATTATACTAAATATTCTAGGCCTATTGTGGATGTGGTGAGGCTATCGCGAGTGTATGCGAGAACGTTGCGGCCTCAAGATAGAAACAAAGGAGGAGTCTCAAGGGAGTCAAGTGTGTGGCCGGTAGTTAATCGCAATGCTGACCGTTCGAAACCAGGATGCGACATTTAATTTTACCATCTTAGCCTATATTTCAGTCCTTTTAGCGAGATGCCCGTATCTGCCACAGTCTCCTATATGCAGGCAGTCACGTTCTTCTTTTTAACATCCCGACAGCACTGGCAGCCATCCCATCAGTATTGGGATATATTTCTCCTCCTGAATGGCTTCTTTGGAAGTCCGCGCCTAGCAACCGATGGTATATAGTCGCTGTTGTCTACTCTGATGTGGGCATACTACGAGTGGATAGAGGTTATAGATTTGATAGGCTACTTCTTGGCATAAAAGGATAAGCTGGGCTATCATGGCCCCTGCGTGTGCAGATCTGAAACCGGCATTGGCGTACCAAAGTCGAGACGGAACTAGTGCTTACATTGACGCGTGTACGAGCTGTAAGAACATAAATCCGTGGATCAACGGCCCGCTCCATAGTTGGAGGAGCCAAACTGCATGAGGCCTAGCGCTACCGCAACCATGTGTTTTCTGCCTCAGGCATATATTTGATGCCTGAACAGCCAGGATCCAGATCTAGCCCGATAAGGAATAGACTGATCCTTTCTCCGAGAAATTGTTGCGACTCCGCGAGGATCCAGAAAACATCCTCACGACCTTCTTTTTCTTGCTATCGGGCCCTATACCGGAAGCGAGCCATAAATCGCTGTCGCATCTCATATAGATCGACAGTTTCCTATCGGGGGAAGTGACAGCTGCCTTGTCGCGGTCGGACGTCCGGTGATGTCAATCCAACTTCCAGGGTCGGTTCTGAGCAGAACTCTGCGCAGCCGACTGATCCAGCAACGACTTGTCAATACAGGCTCCTACTCGCTGGGTAAAAGTCTGCCATCGAACGCGTACCGGTCACACTCCACCGACACCGCCGAAGATACATCCGCCGAATTTGAGCACGAGACCTTGCCCAACCCACCGCCGAAGGTAGAGAACAATGTCAGCCCTGATACCTGGAGAGGTCACAAGGAACACTTTGCGAACCGGAGAACATCCAAAGGTGGCCTGTCTTGGAGCCAACATGCGTCCAAAGCAGAAAAGGCCTCCTTGACGGCGATTGCCTCCAACTCCACTCCCGACGGCGAAGAAAGCATCTCCCGCAAGACCCTCGACTTGGAGTTGAAGTGGCTCGCAGATCCTCGTGCTTTGGCGGACCGAGTTGCACGTATCCTGCAGAGCGGCGATGTTTCAAAAGCCGCCGCGTTGGTTCGACAGGCACAGAGGGACGGGATGAGCTGCGGCGTTGCATGGAATAATCTGATTCAATATTTTATGGACCGAGGATGTCCCCAGGCAGCGTTCAAGCTCTATAATGACGTGAGTCTAGCTCTAATGTCATGTCTCGCTGGGAGGAGACATGCAAGTGCTTTTGCTATGGAACCATTACTGACCAAAATTTCTCCAACAGATGAAGAAAAGAGGCCGAATGCCGAACTCCAGAACGTATACGATCATGTTGACGGGCTTCCGCAAATCCCCCGAGGGCACCCCGGGCGTAGTCAAGGATGCGCTTCGCGTTTATCGTTCGATCTTCGCCGAGAACTCTCCAGTCAAGCCCAGCATCATCCACACAAACGCGATGCTTTCGGTCTGCCAGCGACACGGCGACATGGATACGTTGTGGCGCATTGCGGGTGAACTGCCTGAAGAAGGACCAGAGGCACCCGACATGGTGACCTACAGCACTATCTTGACGGCTATTCAATTTGCAGCCCATGCCGACATCGTGAAAATGGATCGCAGCGAAATTGACCGAGTTATTTCACGGAGAGCTCAGATGGTCACAGAGGGCAAGCGAATCTGGGCCGACGTCGTATATCGCTGGGCAAAGGATCAGACGCATCCGTTGCCCATTGATAATCAGGTGGTGGCCTCCATGGCCAGTCTTCTTCTGCAGGGTGCCAATGATCGCGACTTTTACGACGTGTTCGCACTTTATCACCAAACCATGGGGATTCCCATCTTGGCAAAAATCCCAGACGAAAATCTGAACAGCGCGCGCCGTAGGGTCGAGCGGGAGCTCGAGAGAAGACAGAAGTCAGACCCGGGCTCAAATATGGAAGACGATGTTCCATTCGTTGATCACGACAACAAAGTGCTGAGACGGATCAAAACTGAGCCGACTGTCGAGGAAGAGGAGGAGGAGAACTTTGACTCTCTCTTCGATCAAGTGGTTCCAGACTCCGAGAACCTGTCTTACCTCCAACCAGACAACAAGGATCTCACTCTAATTTTGGATGCTTGTATCAAAATGACCCAAGGTGCTTCCACAGGCACCGCCTACTGGGATCATTTGACCAACAAAGACAATCCGGCTCGTGTCGAGCCTGACAACCTCTCCTTTATCGAATACTTCCGTGTGCTCCGTATCACCCGATCCAGCAACACTGCTACTCGTGTCATGCGCGAACAGATGGTTCCCGCAGGCCTGGCCAACGGAAAAGCATTCCATGTTGCTCTTGCGTCTTGTCGCCGTGACCGCAACAACCGCAAAGTTCTCGTTCACGCGAACGAGCTCCTCGACTTGATGCTTCAATCTTGTCTTCTTCCCGATCCTCGGACGCTAGGAACCTACTTGGAACTGGTACAAAAGCTTTCCGACAACCCACATACTCTCATGCATCTTGTGGGATTGGACATGGATTCAGGACGTGACACTCGCAGCCTGCCAACGTTGGGCAAAAAGCTACAAACCAAGCTACGTCTACGTGCGCTCGCCACCTTGCGACCTCACATCGCAAAACTCCATGAAGCTATGGAGAAAGGAGGGTCTCGTGCTGGTTACAAGGGCCGCTGGGACGTTCTCGAAACCGGAAGCGAGCCGATACTTGGCCAGAATTGTGCCAGGATCATGGCTTGGGTGCGTCTAATTATCGATGAGACTTTGAAGACCGAATATGCGCTCTTCGTTCCCAAGGATGAGCGTAAAATCCTTCAATCGGAGTCGCAGATGCTGAAGAAGTACTCTGACCAGGCGACCAATCAGAAGCTTACTGGGAAGACCGTCAAGGCCACGGTTGAGCAGCGGAACGAATTCAGGTTACGACAATTGGAGCTTAGGGGCCCGCCTCGACCTGAGAAGCGGGTGTCCAAGCAGCCCGAAGAGGCGGAAAGTCAGCCTACAGAAGGGGTGGCAGATAAGCCCCAGGAACAGGCTGATCAGCCTCAAACCCCAGCGGCACGCGAGCCCACAGAAGAGGTGACAGACCAGCCCACAGAACCGGCGGTGGTCCAACCCCAAGAGCAAGTGGAGCGCACTGTGCCGGAAGAAACCAAGTCTTGACTTGGCTTGAACAGCACCTGACTTGCTGTACCATATCAAGGCCCTTCAAGGGTCTCTGGTTCTGTATAGTCTACATTGTATAATAGGCATATGGTTTAGACGGCGTTGTATATTTGCATTTTGTACACAATCGCATTGGGCCATTCCCCTCTACGGACATAAATCAAACATTGGAATCTACGTTATACTTTCCAGTCCTTTGCAATCTGACCTTGAGTTTCACCACGCGGCCAGAGCGGCAGTAAACAGACCAGATCTCCAGCACGTCTTCGCTCCACTTTTTGACATGTCTCTTGGCCGACAGCTTCCCAATCACAGAACTGCGCAGTCGCCAACAGAAATAAACATTCTGCTAATCTCGGATTATACTTCGTAGTAGCTTTGACAGCAGGCGCGTTAGGTACCTCGGTGCTTCGCCGATTCCTCCCCGTCGCTCAATTGCGCAATTGCCATCTGTGGTGGCATCTTACATGCTTGACAGGCTAGCTTCACCTAAAGGGAATAAAACACAGATGTTTTAAGTCAGTGCATCTGCTTCTAATATAAATAGTATAAATATGTTCAGGCTGTGAGGTAGGTAATCTCTCTTCAACTAGGAAGAACCACTCAAAATGTCCGTCCCCCAACAACGACGGAAATGGTACTATGTGCAATGGTTCGCAGACCATGATACCAAAGAGGAGAGAAAGCTGATTCTCAAGCTGGACTTGTTAATTGTGCCATATGCGTTTCTGGCTTACTGGACCAAGTACATCGACCAGGCGAATATCAGTAAATATGTCTGCATCGCAGAAAAAGGACGAATGCTGACCAGCACTAGACAATGCCTACGTCTCCGGTCTCAAGGAAGACTTGGGACTTCATGGCAATGAGCTTGTTCAGCTGCAGACGTTATACACCGTTGGCGCTGTGGTGGGCCAGTTGCCCTTTGCGTATCTCTTTACCAAGCTTCCGATGCACTGGATCATCCCCTTTATGGATATTGCCTGGGGTATCTTCACGTTGGTGCAGTACCGAGCTACTTCGTACGCTGAAATAGCAGCGTATCGCTTCCTAGTCGGATGGTTTGAGGTTAGTTATGATGTCTGCTCAACTGTTGAGAATGGAGCCCTAACTTGATTCAGGCGGCGTACTATCCCGGGATGCACTATATCTTCGGTATCTATCTATCCACATGTTTCCTTTAAAACCTATATCTAACTATCTCAGGCTCCTGGTATCGAAGTGACGAGATCTCCCGCAGAGGAGGACTCTTCTATGTCGGACTCACACTAGGAACTCTAACCGCAAGCCTCATCCAAGCGGGCACATCACGCAGCCTGGACGGCGTGAATGGACTCTCCGGCTGGAGGTGGATGTACATAATCTGCGCCATCATCACAATCCCCGTGGCATTAATGGGCTACTTCCTTCTTCCAGGCACACCAGACAAGCCCAACAAGCTCATCCTAAAAGAAAAAGACATCGAGCTCGCCAAGTCCCGTCTACAACGGGCCTCACACAAGATCGAAGAAACACCACTCACCTGGCGCACTGTTCTCAACGTCGCGCGCAACTGGAAATTCTGGGCCCTGCTCTGGCTGGATATTTTCTTTTGGAATGGCAGTGTCAACACGACGACCGGCGGCTACCAACTATGGCTAAAGAGTCTCAATCGCTTCTCGACCAGTCGACTGAATGAGCTCGCCGCTGCTTCTCCGGGTCTCGGCATCTTCTATACTCTTCTGGTGTGTTTCTCGTCCGATTTGTTGCTCGGGCCTGCATGGGCTATTACTGTGTCCCATGTATGGAATATCATCGGATGCATAATCCTCGTTATCTGGAATGTGCCGGAGTCGGCGCTATGGTTTGCTTTTTTGACGACTTTTTCGGCTGTTGCGATGTCTAGTGTTCTCTACGGTTGGATCAATAGCCAGCTGCGTGCTTCTCCGACGGAGCGTGCTGTGACCTTGGTTATCGTCAATATGGTTGCTCAGTCAACAACTGCTTGGACGCCTTTGCTTGTGTTTAAGACGGTTGAAGGACCGCGGTTTACGAAGGGGTATTCGTTCGTTCTTGGAAATGCCATTTGCTTGATTTTGTTGTCGCATGTGGTTCAGCACTTTATCTCGAGGCAAGAGTGAGTGTTCGACCAACCATTGGAGGTGTATACGTTTCTAACTCTTTGCTTCTAGGAAACTTGAAGCCAGAAGCGGCAGTGTTTCTGGCCTGGACAGTGCGGATGATTCGAGTAACCTGGAATCTGGACCTCGGGGGGAGGTTGTAATTGGAAAAGAATGATTTGATTGGCGACTGGATTGTTTTTATCTAGTAGAATGTTTTGTTACGGCCTATTCCTAGGTTGTTTCTTCACTCCGGTGTTTACGTTGTTGTATACTCAGACAGCATGTACTACAATGCGGGTTTCTATGACAAAGGCCTATGACCACATCTATTCGAGCCTATTTATCATAGCTTTTCTGCATAAGATAAGACGTAGAATTATCACTGGCCTACTGTCAAATCAATCAGAGTTGTGTTGATGACAGGGGCGCGGTCACGCCATCTCAAGGCGTATGATGAGATGAACGCTTTCCCCTCATTTCAAAACTCTGGTTTATGCTATCAAGATTCTTGTTCTGACAAGAATGATTTACTGGGAGATACCGGGGTTACCCATAGGGCAATGAGGGTGTTGCGCTTTCAGTGGGGTTTATTGCGAATGTCTCGTCCATGCGCCATGAAGGCCCGGATCTAGCACTATAGTTAGACTGCTTTGTCAGTGTTGATGGCGTGAGATACGCATTTGATGGCCAAATTCTGAGAATTCGAGGTGCGGGGATCAAGGACCTCGAGCCTTGTCAAGCTGCTCTTATATACAGCTGTGAGTCTGGACTAGTGGCATAGTTGGTACTTGCAACCCTTAAAAGCTTCAGGAGATAAAGTTGTTGCAACTATAGGAATCATGGGCGACGTCAATCTAGTCACTGACCAGAATGGCTCTGCCAATGGAAAGAAACACATCTTGATCAATGCATTTGACATGTCAACTGTCGGGCATCTGTCGCCTGGCCAGTGGAAGGTGTGTTGAAACTCCGACATTCATCAATCGTGCTAAAAAGTATAGAACCCAAAAGACAAGTCGGCGACTAAGCGGAGACTCGACTACTGGATCGATTTGGCGAAGCTGCTGGAACGTGGAGATATCAATGCTCTGTTCCTGGCAGACACAACGGGCGGCCACGATACCTACGAGGGCAAGCTCGATGAGTGTATTCGACGGGCAGCACAGTGGCCAGTAACGGACCCAACCATCGTAAGTATTTCTCGGCCTTTGCAATTGAGGCGAAGCTGACTCTCGTGTAGCCCATCACTGCCATGGCAGCCGTGACCAAGAACCTTTCTTTCGCTATCACGGCTTCGACCTCATTCGAACAGCCTTTCCTGCTCGCTAAACGCTTCTCTACCCTTGACAACCTCACACACGGGCGTGTAGGTTGGAACGTAGTGACCTCGTACAAGAAGGCGGCATTCAAAGCCATTGGGCTGGATAGTCCCATTGAGCATGACCAGCGGTACCGCCAAGCAGATGAGTATCTTCGAGTGCTCTACAAGTTCGTAACTGCCCAGCGAATATAGACAGTGCCCCCGTTGACCACTTGCAACCAGACTCTGGGAAGGCTCTTGGGCGTCGGATGCGCTCTCTCCCAACCCCGAGACCGACTCATACATCGATCCAGATAAAGTGCGTCAAATCAACCACCAGGGAAAGTTCTACTCCCTGAACACCCGCCATATCGTCGACCCTTCACCCCAGAGGACACCATTCCTATTCCAAGCAGGTACCTCCCCTGCCGGATCAGCCTTTGCGTCCACCCACGCGGAAGCCATCTTCGTCTCCTCTCATTCCCCAGAGGTCCTGCGTCCCAAGATCCAGAGCATCCGCAAGCAGGCTGCAGAGCACGGCCGTGACCCGCAATCAATCAAGTTCTTCGGCACTTTCACACCCATCGTGGGTAGAACGGACGAAGAAGCTTGGGAGAAGTACGAGGAGCTGAAGAAATATGCATCTGTGATCGGTGGCCTGGTCCTGTTCAGTGGGTGGACTGGTATTGATATATCAAAGATCCCACTCGATCAAGAGATCACAGCCGCCGATTCCCTAGAAGCCGGGAAGGTGACCAGTCTGCTGGACTCCCTGCTCAAGACCAGCAAAGACGTTCCCAAGTGGACGCCCCGGGTAGTTGCTGAAAAGGCGGCTATCGGCGGTCTCGGACCCGTCGCCATTGGAAGCCCTGCTACTGTTGCAGATGAGATGGAGCGCTGGGTCCGCGAGGCGGACCTTGACGGATTCAATATCGGCTATGTTACCACGCCGGGAACCTTCGAGGATCTGATTGACCTGGTTATTCCGGAGCTGAGAAAGCGTGGGCTCTACCCAGAGCCTTCGAACCCATCGGATGAGCCGCTCACTCTTCGTGAGAAGGTGTATGGGAAGGGCCAAAAGGAGCTTAGAGATGACCACCCGGGCAGTCGGTATAAGTATGATGTGTATCAGGAGGATGCGCCATATGTGGAGGGCTCAGAAGCTGCTCAATAGTATTACCTGAGATCGATAGATCGATAGCTCGAATTATGTTGGTAGAATCTACTTAAAGCAAGGTCGAGGCCTGCGGTGTCTCGTCCCGCGCTGAAACATCGTAGGCGGTGACCCGCCGCGCAATGCGAAGTGCCACTCTAGCCTTTCCGGGACAGCTTAGCATCAACAACTGCTTCAACCTCTTCCAGGCACTCTGGGTTTTGTGTCTGTTCCTCGCTTAGGGAGGGGATGCTCCTGCAATAAATCCGTTCTTATCTCGCGTCAACCAACACATTACTCGAACCATGGCGAGCGTGCAATACGGCCATTCCCAGGGCGACCTGCATGACGACGAGTCGCTCCTGGATGATGATCTGATCGAGGCCGACAATGGTCCGTACTTTCCACGATTCTAGCCTACTCGTCGCTTGTCTTTGCTATTTCTTGCTAACCAACCACTCGCCTTGTAGACATCAATGCTGATGACCCCCTGCACGACACCTCCGACACAGCCCCTCTACGAGGCAACATTGAAGACTCTAGCTCTAGAGGCCGCGCATCTGGATATGGCAACTACCTGACCTCCTCCATCCCTGGCGAAGACCGCCGCTCGACTCAGAACACGATCGACGAGACCGCCTGGGCGACTCTGTCGCGCGACCTGGTCGCCGTGTGGGAGAAGATGCGCCAGGTGCTGTACCCGAAGTACCTGCTGGGCGGTATATTGCAGCGTGGTGGAGGTGGCATCGCCGATGCTGAAAGAGGCGAGGCCTCTGGATTTGGCCGTAACCTGCGCGGGCTCGTGGGACGCTGGCCGGATGCCGACGTGGTCCTGCAGGGTGGCATGAGTGAAGGGTTGCGCGACTGGGACCTTTGGTACGTTATACCAGGGCTCGGAAATCGGTATTAACCTGTGAACTAACAATCGCATAGGGGTCCGCTTATCTTCTGCTTAGTTCTGAGCTTGTTCCTGTCTATGGCTCACGGAGACCAATCGTCCCTTGTTTTCTCCGGTGTCTTCTGTATTGTCTGGATCGGAGAAGCGGCTGTTACTCTCCAGATCAAGCTTCTTGGTGGCAAGATGTACGTCTTCGATTCCCCGCTTGTGATTGTGCTATACTAACCGTACCTCTCTAGCTCCTTCTTCCAGTCGATCTGCATCATCGGTTACACGCTCTTCCCACTTGTCATCGCCGCACTTCTCAGCGCACTTGGCCTTCCCACAATCGCCAGAATACCGGTTTATCTCGTCCTGGTGGCATGGTCGTTGGCTGCAGGCGTCAGTATCTTGGGCGGCTCGGGGATTGTTCGAAACCGGGTGGGCATTGCTGTGTACCCGCTCTTCATGTTCTATATCGCGATTGGATGCCTCTGTTTCATTAGTTAGAGTACAAGCGGTATCTTGTCCTCTTCCGGACCGAGGAAGTCCCTCGGCCAGTTTTGTCGAAGTCGAACTCCAGCGAATTGCCTTGCAAATTTCCCATTCACTTTCAATGGATACCTGTATACACAACTATATCACTATGAGAACAATTAGCATCAGAATTTCCAATTAGGCCCTTGACATTTCTAGTCTGTATGACGGTACTTCGGTCTGCAGCCTCTTAGAGATACTTGCGTCTTGGATTCTATAGGTACGGTGATTGATTGGACGTCAAGGTCTAGGTATCTTATTGTGAAACTCCTATAGTGAATAAGATCTAGGCAATTGATGAGAAGCGTCTGCCTGAAGTGAATTTCTTGCTAGGAGAAAAGAGACTAAAGTGAATGATGACTGACGGCTAAATGAATGTATCATGATTGTTGTTTGCTCTTCAGGTCCGAGTATTGCTTGCGCCTAGGCAGCGATGTCGAGATACTGCATTGTATATGATGGGATAGATATTGCTGTATAGGTATGACTATTATCATTACTTAACTAGGTGAACCTTTTGGTCTATTGACCTATTCTCTATCATTTACTCTACATTCATCTATCCTCTATTCATCTGATCAGTTGTCTATCTATTTAGCTATTCGTCCAATCAGCTATTCATCTATTCATGATCGTCCATAGTCCTAGGTTTCCAAGGTTGTTAGCGCTTGTTGTGTTAGCTGCGGGGCCAAGCGGTGACAAGGGCGTCTATTCTGGCCCTCTTCTTCCCTCCTATATCTTAGTCCTTTCAGCCGACCTAAATCCCGTCTTTGATCCCTTTCCTCGGTGTTACATCATTACCATTTCTCTACCATTTCTATCTCCGCGGGTATCATACCCACCTAAATCAACAATGGGGTCGCCGCACTCCGATGACGGCGGTGAGCGCCCGGTCCGCAAGCAACTCTCCAAAGCCTCGATCCAGTCCACCCCGCAGGACTCGGCCAAGGAGACCATCAGTAGTCGCAAACGCTCCTTCGAAGAGTCCCGCGACACGGCGGAAGACCATCACGAAGACGGCCAGGGCCGGAAGAAGCGATCGCGGGAAGGCACTCCGAACGAGCCCGAACAGAAGCAGGCCGGCAGCAAGCACGAAAGCGCTGGTCCCCAAGAAGTGAGTAACCCTGTTTCATCTCTTTCTGGCACAGTTCCCCTCGGCCTCGAGGACCAGAGACCGCTCGACCGCGCTCAGGAATTCCACGGGTTCGATCAAACCAACGTCCTCAGACATGACGAATCCCGCTTGACTAGCGCCCTGGATGAGCGCGAAAAGCTCTTTGAGCAGCTGTTGAAAGATGTGCGTCGAGCCAGGCTCCTTCGGAATCTTGGGCTGCCGCGGGGAAAGTGTAAACGGTGTCAAGCTTCGCAGCGTGGGTGAACAGCGATCGATAAGCGCGTGAAGACGGCTATGCGGCGGGAGAAGGAAGTCGCCGCCCGCGAGGGACTAGTCCGATACACGAAGAGAAGGTGCAGAAGCGTGGATACGAGCTACTGAACGAGACCGTCAAATTCGGAAACACCAAGCACCGAGCCTTGGGAGACATCTGGCAGCGAAAACACTTCTGGAACCGAAGGAAACTGAGACTGGAGCCTATCCCAAAATAACATGGCTGACGACCAAACTTTCCCAAACACAGGATAAACCCCCGGCCAAACAAACCCCCACCTCCACAACCACCGCCGTGATGCCTTCCGACGATCACTCCATCCAAGTCCCCAAGAAGAAACGGAGCCGTGAACAACTCGATGTGAACCCTCCAAACGAGTCTGAGGCCGCGTCCGAGTCAGTACAAAAGCCTGTCCAGGCCGAACCTGACGAGAAGAACTCGACCGATGTGAAAGAACCGGAGAAGAAGCGACACCGGGACAGCTCGCAGGAGCACGAGACCAAGTCTGACAAGGTTGGTTCAGCTTGCTTCTTCTCTCACTTGCTGTTCAGCCTCTTTAACATGATCGCTCTAGGGTTTCGCGGGGAGTGCATTTGCGAAGTCTTCACTTGCTGCGTTTGCCGGTTCCGACAAGTCCCCATTCGGCTCCATTGGAGCATCGTCCCCATCTGTCTTCAAGCCTGCCGACTCCGGGTTATCAAGTTTCGCTTCTGCATCTGGGAGTTCCGGCTTTGGTGCCCTTGGAAGTGGATTCTCTGGTGTTGGCGGCGGATTCTCAGCGGCGGCGAAGACCGGTGGCCTCACCAGCTTCGCGTCACCCAGCATCCCCGCTACTTTCGGTGAGACCAAGCCCGCCACACTTGGTGAGTCCAAACCTACGACGCTCGGTGCCGAAGAGTCAAAGGACAAGGACGAGAGCGACAAAGAAGAAGCGGAGAATGAAGACAACAGCACTTTCGAGGCTGAGAAGACCGACGAGCGATTCTACGAGCAAACCAGTATGAAATTCCCCCTTAGCTGGACCAGCTCACAATCTAACATGCGATACAGTGGAAACCGGCGAGGAAGACGAAATCACCTACTTCTCATCCAAGGCCAAGTTGTTCAACTTCTTGGATGGCGAGTGGAAGGAGCGCGGTATTGGTACCTTCAAGCTGAACGGCCGCAAAAGCTCCACCGACCCTGAAAAGATCTTCTCCCGCATGATCATGCGCGCCGATGGCAACATGCGTGTCATGCTGAACAGCTCTCTCTTCCGTGGCATGAACTACGGAGATTCCAAGAATGAATGCCCGACCAGCAAGCAAATTCTCCTAGCCGGCGTCGAAAATGGCCGAACTGTGCCGCTCTTGCTACGTGTAAGTTAACTCGACCCTTCGATCGCTGTTCAAGTATTGACACTTTTTACAGTTACCGAACGTGGAATTAGCCGAGAAGCTGTGGGCGGAAATTGGAAAGTGCATCAAGAACCTGCCGGGCGACGATGAAAAGGCCGACAAGGAGAATTAGATGGAATGGCAATTTCGTTTGTGTGGAAGAAGTACACTGGAGGGTTCGGAGCATACGGAGTTTACGCATTCACCTTGAGTGAGCGATGTCTGATTATTAGCGATGACGAATCTCATCATACATGATTCTCTCGATCTACTTTAACCTTAAAATGAGGCTTGTCTTGCAATGCACGCTCTTAGTCTTGCAAATGTACCTACATCAAGAGGAAATAACTTCAATCTGCCTACTTTATTAGTTCTACGGATGTAATAGAAGGGATCATGCAGACGTGAAACGGCAGAGAACTTGGAGAGATGGTTGGTGTTCAATTAACTTGATCAGCTGCCCTGCTATCTATGCCGCTCTGAATCTAGATTCCATTGCTAGCACTGCACTGGAAAGATGCGGACCTTGGAAGCATTATACACTATGTTTTGACAGCAACCACAAATAGTCGTGGATAACGGAGCAAAACTCGGCCATCAACAGACACTGGGTACGCCCCCTGCAGACGCTTCAAATACTCCCGCAAGAAGCTCTTCTTCTCCTCCGGACCCAAGGGATCCAAATAAGGTCTCAATCCAGTACCCTTAACCCATTCAATAATAGCTTCATGACTCTCCAGGGCATGATAATAGCTCGTATGGAAAACATCCACCCTCGAGCTAACAGGCTTGAGTTGATCGTAGATTTCCTGCGCCGTCTGGAAAGTATCTCTACCAACCTTCGCCAGCGTAGCAGCCCAAGGCCCATTTTCAGCAGTCTCCCGCATCAAGACATGAGATGGCTCGGAGAGATTATCAGGAACCTGAAGAGCGAAAACACCGCCCGGTGATTGGGTTTGCATTAATCTCTTGACGATCTCGAAGCGCTCGTCTTTCTTGAGCCACTGGAACACGGCATTGGAGTAGAACAAGTCGACCGAGTCTGGCGGGGAATAGGACTCCAGGTCTAACACGGTGAATTCACGGTGCGGGAGAGTTACTTTGGCTTTGCGGATCATGTCTGGGGACGAATCGATGCCTATTAGCTGGGCGTCTGGGTAGCGGGATTCCAGGACTGCGGTGGAGTTCCCTGGCCCGCAGCCCAGATCGACGATCTTCTTGGGTGCTTGCAGGAGAATCCGGGCAAGTAGGTCGCGAGCTGGTTGGGTGCGTTCATCCTCGAACTTGAGGTATTGTGCAGCGCTCCAGTCGTGTGCTTGAGCTGTTGTAGACATGGCTCTGCGGGTCGATAGGCCTGAGAAAGCTCGTTGAGAGATTTGAAACAATCTTCTGGACGATTGCATATGGGACATAGCGACGTGAAGGGAGTTATGTAAAATTAGAGACGTGGAAACTTGAAGTGGCATCGGCTCGGTATTTAAGCAGCGGACGAGGTCAAGCGGGAACCCCTTATAACAGCACTCTATACCTGATCTGTGATGGCTTACCTCCTAGACCGGCAAATGGTCTTTTTTGTACTGTATCATTGAAATTTCTAAAAGCCGATTTCAATAGATGTCAAGGTATCGGAAATCAAATGCTTTCAGATGGTCATCAGTCAAACTAGGGAGGCTCGATCAAAGTGCCGATAATCGGAAGTGACCGAAGTATGGAAATTGGGGGTTCATCACCGGAGTTGAGTCAACCTGATGGGCGCATAGCGACAAACAGTGTATTATCGCAGAGAATCTAGCTCATATCTAGACATGCGGCATGTTGCGAAATTCTCCTCAAGTGGCCTCTCCGATCTCTTAGAAGAAAGAGACGATATTCTGGATTCGTGTCGCCGAGAATAAGACCCGTATAATACCCATGAAGAGGCTACTTTTTATGTATCGAAATAACAGAATAAACCCAAAAGGGGGCAGTCAGCTTTTTATCAAGGCCAGAGCCTTGAGTTGTCAGGCCTGTTAAACCCGGTCTATACTCCGATCTATACAGACAAGGCAGCGGTGCATCTTGGTATCATGATTGAACGATGTCCAGGGGTCAATATATGTGCCAGTTTCAGTATTCAAGACGAAGTGTACTTATGAGAATGCCTCACTTACTGAATGCTCTGGTGGTTCAACTCGTTTCACTTCCCAACGTGGTTATATGGGCTGACGCACGTGACCGCGCGTTTCACAACCAGTGCAGACATCGTTGGATTCGACGCACACCATATGAGAACCGCGATGGAGCGTCGACATGACAGATTCCTTGTTAGCCACAGCTCCAAATCCACTGAAACGAAAACAGAACCATGAAGGCGACCCTCGGACTACTGGCCCCGCCGCGGCTCCATCCCGAAACGCGTCGCCTCTAGACTCTACTCTCGCAACCGCCGAAATCCCTCTCCACAACGCGCCGGACGCAAAGGTAGCGGAGCAGCCTTTGAAGAAAAAGACAAAGTCAGGACAGGACAAGAAGTCGGCGGCGGGAAGTGAGCGACCAAAAGTGCCAAAAAAGCGAACACCATCTGCGCCATGGCCGGACGAGTTGAAGCGGCTATCGCAGATTCACCGGGCCTTGAACCTTGTGTATACATTCTGTTGCACACGCAAGCACTTCGCGACCACATTCGATAACATAAAGAAGGCCGTGCAGGCCCAACTGGGACAAGGGCAAGAGCTCACAGTCGAAGATGTGGCAAGGGTGAAAGTGCTAGTCCCACGAGCAGTGCGATTTGAGTATGTAGACGAAGCAAGTCTAGAGGTGATGACGGTCGGAGACAGAGAAACACTCGAATATGGACTACATAGGCAACATGACCTGTCGACCTCGGCGGACACCGCTCTGGAAGCGAACCACGACAAGTCGGAAATCAGAAAGGACGTCCTACTGTTCGAGCTTGTGGACGGCGATCTCAAGCGCGAAATACAGCATCCCACGTCTGGAGAGCCATCTAATCCCGTGCGCCGCATGAGGGATGAGGATCTGAAAATGCCGGTCTACAGCCAGAAGCAGATGCTGAACCTGATTCAGAAGCGAAATACCAAGTTCTCAGATGCTATAGACGCATTTCTGGTCCGCTGTGAAGATCAAGCTGTTGATCCGGTGATGCTCCTGGAACAGGAAAAGGATACACTCTTGCCTACGCCTCCTGAAAGTGGTACAAATACCCCGGCTGTCGCAAAGGCTCCAGCAACGATTCCCAAGGAACGAAATTCTATTGCGGAGATTATCGCGGAAATCCGAGAGATGGAATGGTATCACGCCCAGATCGTACCCGAAGGTCATCGGGTATTTGACGCCCAGCCTCCCATCTATGGTGATTTGTCGTTCCAGCTATCGCAGGATCTCGTCAATGCGTTGTATAACACGAAAGGCATCACTCAGCTCTATTCGCACCAAGCGGAAGCAATCAACAACTTGTACGATGGCCATAATGTGATTGTCTCGACCTCGACGAGTTCCGGCAAATCACTAATTTATCAGATCCCTATGCTTTATGAGCTGGAAAAGGACCATGAAAGCAGGGGCATGTACATTTTCCCCACCAAGGCCCTGGCACAAGACCAGAGGCGCAGCATGATGGATCTGTTGCAGTATATGGATGGTCTGCAGCATACAATGGTCGAAACGTTTGATGGAGACACGCCTATGGGAAATCGCAACCTCATTCGTGACGAGGCGCGGATCATTTTTACCAACCCGGATATGCTTCACATCACAATTCTACCACAGGAAAGTGCCTGGCGCACATTCTTGAAGAATTTAAAGTTTGTGGTTGTCGACGAGCTGCATGTCTACAATGGCTTGTTTGGTTCTCACGTTGCCTTTGTCATGCGCCGTCTTCGCAGGATCTGTGCTGCAGTGGGCAATAGGCATGTCAAGTTCATATCTTGCTCTGCCACAGTTGCAAACCCAGAGGAGCACATGAAGTCCGTCTTTGGAATACAGGACGTGAAGCTCATTGATTTCGACGGCTCCCCATCAGGTCGTAAGGAGTTTATTTGCTGGAACACTCCATTCAAAGACCCTGCAGACCCGACGTCTGGGCGATCCGACAGCGTCTCTGAATGCGTACGATTGTTTTGCCAATTGATTCTGCGAGGAGTGAGAGTGATTGCTTTCTGTCGGATCAGAAAGCTATGCGAGGTTCTTTTGCAAGCTGTGCGCAATGAATTCCGCGGTCTAGAGAGGCCGGAAATTGGCAACATGGTAATGGGATATCGTGGCGGATACAGTCCCCAAGACCGGCGGCGGATCGAGAAGGAAATGTTTGAAGGGAAGCTGATGGGAATCGTCGCGACCAATGCTCTGGAATTGGGCGTTGATATCGGATCTTTAGATGCTGTCATCACCCTGGGATTTCCCTACTCCATCTCCAACTTGCGCCAACAAAGTGGCCGCGCTGGACGCCGCAACAAGGATTCTCTATCCGTACTGGTCGGGGACAGGTACCCGACAGACCAACACTACATGCGAAACCCAGACGAGATATTCACCCGGCCGAACTGCGAGTTGCAGATCGACCTAGCCAACGAGCTGATCCTTGAAGGACACGTGCAGTGCGCAGCATTTGAAGCACCCATTCGTCCAGAGGAGGACCACATCTACTTCACAGAGCAACTCTTCGCTGTCGCAGCAACCCGTCTAATCAAAGACAGCATGGGCTTCTACCACTGCCACGACCGATTCCGACCGCAACCCTCACGGTGCGTCTCAATCCGCGACACAGAAGACCAGCACTTCGCCGTAATAGACACCACCAACAACCGCAACATCGTCCTCGAAGAAGTCGAAGCCTCGCGCGCCTTCTTCACCATCTACGAAGGCGGCATCTTCCTCCACCAAGGTCAAAACTACCTCGTCCGAGAACTCAACACCTCCCAACACTTCGCCCGCGTCGTCCGTGTCCACGTCGATTGGAGCACAATGCAGCGCGACTACACCGACATCGACCCCATCGAAACCGAAACCATGCGCCTGGTCGCCCAAGGCCCCGACGCATCCCGCGCCTTTTTCGGCGCTATCCAGATCCACGCCGTCGTCTACGGCTTCTTCAAAGTCGACAAGCGTGGCCGCGTCCTCGACGCCGTCACTGTCGATAACCCACCCATAGACATCTTCACCAAAGGCATGTGGCTCGATGTGCCCAGTCGGGCCATTTCAATCCTGGAATCCCACCGTCTCAACATCGCCGCTGCTATCCATGCTGCCGAACACGCTGTCTTATCTCTCTTACCTTCCTTTGTGATTTCCTCACCCGGTGACGTCCGCACGGAATGTAAAGTCGCCAAGAAAGAACTTGGTTCTGGACTTCGTCGCGCGAATGAGGCTTTGCTTTCGAAGGACGAGATGGAGAGGAAGATGCAGCCTCCTAAGAGGCAGAGGCCTGCGAGGTTGACGTTTTACGATGCTAAGGGTGGGGCTTGTGGTTCTGGGATTGCGAGTAAGGCGTTCGAGTTTATTGGGTTGCTTTTAAGGCGTGCTGTGGCAAGAATCGAAGATTGTGGATGTTTTTCACCGCAGGGGTGTGTGGAGTGTGTTTGTGATGAGCGGTGCAAGGAGATGAATGTGGTTATGAGTAAGGCTGGTGCGGGTGTCATTCTTAGATGTCTGCTTGGGTGGGATGTGGATGTGGATGCTTTGCCTTGGGGTGAGGATGTGGATGGGGAGGAGTTTGGGGTTGGTGGTGAGTTGGCTGGTGGGCTTGAGACGGTTGTTAGGGCTGAGGAGGTGCCGTGGAAACAGGGGGTGTAACCCCGAGAAAGAGAGCGCAGATGTGTAATGTTAATGTTGCATGTGTAGATGCACATATGCCAAGGATACAGTCTTGATTCTACACTGAGTATATAGCATAATTCAACATTCGAAAAAGTCTATATGCTCTATATGCCATTTTGAGAGCCTTGCGCTTCCTGTAGAGCACCCGCGCGGGTATTTCACAGAGCAGAGGGCCCAAATCAATGCGATTAAATATATGGGACGAGTTGAGCAATCGGGTATAAGAAATGTACATATAAAGTCGTGGCTGGAGAGCCGTGGGATAACAAAAGGGGAATATAGGAGATTAGGACGGGGGATATAAAGGGTGTAAACAGGGGGTAGATGTATAGCGGAAGATGTGAAGATGATAGGACGTGCGATGGGGTTTGACGTGTCCATGTCACCCTGTCGGGAATTGGAAGACGGAATGTCCGTAAGAGTAAGGACTGCACAGCTTGAGCATGGTGAGCTCTTAGTGATATAGTGAATGGCGGAGAGTGGCGTGCTGGCCATGAGGTATGTCGATTAGAAGATTCGGTATTGGTGAGCTGTCCTGTTGATCCAGCTTGGATCACTGGAGTGTCAGGACATCAGATCGTCGGGCCTCCTTCAAGGAATGCCGCTATGGTTGCTCTCCGGGCTCTGGTCGTCTTCCTGATCCTCGACGCTCAGTCTCCAGAAAAGCCCTTTCATATCCCGCACATTCTCGCGGTGTTCATCGCGGGGCTGATCCAAGCGTTCTTCGGACATGGCACGAATCTCGCGGATAACCTCTGTATAGCCTTCGTCATTGGGGAGCCACCAGTGCTGGACTTCGGGGAGCTGCCAGATTGCAGCGAGGGCGGCGCGGAATCGGGGGGCGATGATGTATCTATTACACACGAGACATTAGTACCAGTCAGAAAACATCTCAAACTGTCGTGTACTTACCCGTTCCATTCCATCATGGCAATCTTGCGCCGGGCCCACATCTGGTGCTTGTGGTCTTTGGGAAGGAACATGGATGCCATGCCGATGCTATTTTTGAACCCAATGCAATGTCCATTTCCCCTGTCTGGCCAGCGATCGATCGTCTCAATCAAGCGACATTGATCCAATGCCAACTGGGCCAGCTCAGGAAGAAGTGGTTGTTGTAAGGTGAGCATGGATTGGTATTTGAACATTGTAGCGGTGGAAAGAAGATCGATCCAAGCGTAATTGGCATCCCACAATGGGCCCCGATGTATAGTGCCGGGCGTATAGGGGTCCACGATATCGGCTTCCGTGAGAGGCTGCTTGTTCGGATACGAGTAGACGGTGTATTCGGAGTCATCAAACTGTCTCAGGATGTCTTTCGCCCGTTCCAACGTCTGTCCCAGCTTATCGTTCTGCTCGGCGAATTCGTCCATCGGTATCATGCCGCGGGATAACTTCGCATACAGTGAAGCCATGTCGAGGCCGAAGCGTCGGTTGATCGAGGCCACAAGCACGAGCTGCTTGTACGAGTCGTCGGGGTAAAGGGCGGCCTGCTCCTCGTCATATTGCTCCTTCGCCACGTACCAATCCCGACTGAGGATCGCTTCTGTGCCCGCCAGGATGCCAACTACCACGTCAAAACGTGCGTACCAGAGGAAAATGTTGGTGTGAAGTTCGATCAAGTTAACAGACTCGGGAGTCAGCAACTCTCGCATCAGCGCGTGCGCCGCTGAGTGATGGTCGATCAGGTTCACCCAGTCGCCGATATACTCCTGTTATTGAGATTGTGATCAGCAATGATTCCAAATAAGGCCGCTACGTTGGATAATGCTGTGGATCCTACCTCAAACGTTGTTAACATCAGAACCGTACACAAAGTTGCCTCGGTATGTTCCTCCCCGGAGCCAAGTGATTTTCGCAAAAGAACCAAAGCTTTATTATAGTACTTGAGGAACGTATAAAGCTTCCCCCCAGGAGTTTGCAGGGTGTGATGGTATGCCGAGAAGCCCACCAGGGCATACAGTAAAGGCTCATAGCCCAGGGCAAGTTCGACGATGCTGTGATGGATGAAGCGGGCGCTGCCCGTCCTCAGAAAGAAGTGTTCATGGGAGATAAATTCTTGATGAAAATTTAAATAGAATCGTAGGTCATCTGGAAGCCGGGTGATGCTGAGTAGTTCGGAGATGGAATGGCTAGTGCTGAGCGACCGAACGCTCCTCGAGTCGAAGCGTGATTCCTCGGTTGAAGGCGAGCTGCTTGGATCCACAGTAAATGCACCGGCATCGGACACCTGCTTCATGCTGCGCTTCTGCAGGGACTGGCTGCTTTGCGTCTTGTGTAGGTTAGGCTGTGATGGGCCAGCACCGCTGGACGGTAACGGCCGCGATGTATATCCGGCACCATCTGGTTCCTCCTCGTCGATGATGGGCTCGAGGGGACTCAGTTCATCGTGCTCAAATTTACCAGAAGAGTCACTTCCCTGAGAGGGTGGTCGGGCACTGCGCGATTTACCCGCAGCTCGCGCGCCCTTGGAAGGAGCCGCGGTCGAGGGATATTGACAGTCCCGAGCTCCTTTTCGGCAGCGTTCGCAGGTGGGACGGCCCTCGTCACATTTGATGCGGCGAGCACGACAGGTGAAGCAACCGCTCCTCGTACGCTTATGTTTCTTCTGGTCCGGGAAGGTTTGGAGCTGTGTGGGCTGCTTGGGCAGATATGACGCGGATACGGCCATCACCGGTGCCGGGGAGGAATCATGCCAGAACGCAACGCTCTCAGGATATTGCGATGGGCCTAACAGGGAATATGCGGACATGCTCGAGCCCTGCATTGAATCCAGGAATCCCGCCAGAGCTGTCTGGGGTTGGTGAGATGACTGCGCCATCATGGTTCAGCCCGTTGAGCTCCGCGAGGTCCCCATGGAAGTCGACAAGTCAACAAGGCTCCAGGAGTTGCATTGGAAAGGGAGAAGTACGGAGTACTCTGTATACATAACCGGTAGGATTGCGGGTAAAGAAAGTAAAAGAAAGTGACCCGTGAGTAAAGCATAGGGGGGTCGAAGTGGAACCCAGAGAGATGAACTTGGATATTCCAGTCCAAACGTCTGCAGCAAACTACACCCAAACATCTATCGACTGCAGGAGACGGCAAGGACCAATGACCCCTTTCTTCCCCCGCCGATGATCATGATCGACTGGTATATTTTTATACCACGCTATTTTTATCTTCATGTTTGATCTCTGCGCGAGAGGGGAAATAAAAATATTTTTCACTATTTTTATTCTGGTCCTGCCAAGCCCTCATGATATCAGCGCCAAAATTCAAACCCGGCAAACCACGACCATAGCGCGAACTTCGCCCTAGTTATCTCCGGTTCCTCGTAGACGGAATAACTCCGTTCATATTATCATGCCCCGCCGTGGAAAATGCCAAGAACTCTCTCTGTCCGTGACGGAGATCGGGTTGAGTGGAGACTGGTTCTAAAGGGAGTGGATTCTGGACAATGAACTACATAGGTACGTAACTATTTAGGACTATATATAATACGGAGTACATATAAGGCATCTCTTAGGGGCTGCAACATATTTTCAGCCTCTCCTTTTTCATCGGGAAACGATTTTGCCGGTGCTTGTACCTGATCGACGGAGTTTGACGGGTGCGAACAAAACGTGGAGTAGATCGAAAAGGCGCTACAGTAAAAAGACCAGCTCGGTGCCAATCACTTAATGGAGCTATAATCCCCGTTCTTGGCCGCGATCCACTCGGTGATTTAATTTCAGGCAATGGCAGATCCCTGCGGATCATCTTCCTATTCGTCATCCCAGTGCGTGCACTGCAGCTATCCCCTGTGGTTGTCTATGGCGCGTATTCCGAAGCTCGTACTTTTCTCATGCAATTGACCCGCTTAGGATATTCGAGCCCTAACTTGGAATCATCAACTTTCACAGCCCAAGCGGCTTTTATTTCTCAGTTATCTTGAGTAATAAATAGATGAATGAATTCAGGCCTTTTTTTTTTTTCTACCAAAGTAAAATATTCAGATCCCAGCTGCCGAGTCCGAGTGCATTTCAAACTGGATTCAAAAATGGCCGGTGGCCTGCAGTTATAGTCGTGCAATGAGCAGCAATAGTGGACTCCTTCCATGGTTGCGGAATGAGGGTATTTCCTTCCAGCTGAACAGTTAGTATACTCTTAGTTAACTAGTCAGTTACATAGTTACTAGGTTTTGGAAGGTCATTAGCAGACACCGAGGTTTACCCGGACAGCGCAACATCCAACATCAGAAACTTCAAAGAACACACGAGAGCACTAATAAGGCGGAACACACCGCAAAGCCCCACGGAGAAGCGGACCACCGAGCTTGGTGTCCTTGGATCTGCTACTTTGGCCCCGAAGTCCGATGGGCTTAGTGGATCCAGGGGTCTGGGTGGGCATCTGCCATCTATGTATCCGGGTACGGATACTGGTGTACCGAGTACGAGTACCGAGTTCTCCGTGTGCACTATTGCATCGTGCGGAGTTGTAGCCTCAGGGGAGTGCATGCCTTCTCGCGGATTTAGGAGTTTAACCCTACAGACATGTGATGAGTGCAATTTCCAATCCCTGTACTCCGTACGCCTTCAACGACCCTAGTGAACCTTCTAACTTTTACCAGCGCTAACTATCTGTGCAATGGTGGAGATTGTATTACCAGGATTAGTCTCCGCGGCACGGTTATCCGATTCGATCTCTGGCTCCGGATGAGGTGCATACTGTTATCCACATTAACCTTGCCTCCATCTGTCCGGTCTGGGCCTTTGATCTACAGCGGCCAAGTGTACCGTTTCTGTTATCCCCGTTCATGTCCGAGGCCATCTTCTTGGCTGCGTTTTTGGCTTCGGCATCGCGCGGCAGTCTTCATCGACGGGTCTCTCGTGATATGGCCCGAGCTCCTGAACAAGCATTGCGAAGGAAAGACGGTGTGAGATGAAGGGCGTCTTGCTACTTTTACATGTCTAGATGATATATAGTCATTAAATCGTCAACGGTCGATGATGGGCCCTCAACGGCCCTCGCCAGTGGCCATGGATGTGCACTCTCATTGCTTTTGAGCAGCCAGCTCCTTGAGCACCATGTCCACTCCCTCCAGCACGGCGCCCCATTCCGTCTCATGCACTCGCGTCTCAAAGGCCGCCAGATCCTCATCCTGACCCTTCTGGAAAGGAATCTCCCGGACCAGAATGGGTTTACCCATATCAACCTCCGAGATCACATCGTGTATCATAACACCCGTCTTGTCGATCTTGCCCTCCATCCACGCAGCATGAGCGCGTTCAATAGCATTCTATAACCCACATCAGCACTAACCCTCCCGACAGAAAACCACGGGATTCAAAACTCACCACACCGTTAAAAGCGCCTGGTAGCGCCGGATGCAAATTGATGATGCGAACCTTAGCCGCCTCTAACGGCTCCAGGAACCGCTGCGACAGCACATGCATGAACCCGAGGCAAACTACCAGCTCTGGCTGGTCAGCTAGAATCAGTCGCGCCAGCTCGGCGTCATACTCCTCGCGTGCGGCCTTCACGCCCTCTGGCGTGGCCGGCTGCTGCTTTTTGTATTTGACGAGGTTGTGGTAATGCGTGGGAATGTTGGCTTTGCGGGCGCGCTCGAGGCCGTAGGCGTCTTTGCGGTTTGACAGCACGCGCACAATGTTGGCGTTTAGTTGCTGTGCGGCTACTTTGTCGATCACAGCTTGTAGGTTTGAGCCGTTGCCCGAGATCAGGATCGTTGTGCGGATGGGGGTGGTCATTGTCGGTGCTAGGTGTAGTATTTCTGGTGGGGTTGCTGGTTTATCGAGGAATTCTCCTCGATGTGGTTCGGTCGTGAGGGATTTTGGAGGTTTCGGGCGGATGTAGTGCTTCGGCAGAGACCAATTGGGTAGTTTCGAAAGGGACGGGACTTTAGAAGTACATCCGTTCGGTCTAAAGAGCAAAAAGCAGAGCCGGAGTAGGAGCTTCATGCCGCACTGGGATTTTCCTGCACGTGACCATGATCGAGGGGTACATTGGAGTATAGATTGTCGATACAAAATACCTCTAATCTGTCAATATTTTAAATTGAAAAATAACTACAAAAGGATATCCGTTCTCACAAATCAGGGGTAATCGCGTCTCAAGTGAAGACACCAACAATAAACCAACAATGATACAAGAACAGAACCGGGAGACTATCAACCGAGACCAGACGTAGAGAAATCCACTCAAGAATCGCACCGCCTCTAAACCGCGAATGTCAATGCAGTTGAAAAATAAAATATGACGCAGTAGGAACAGAATGTAATGAGATATCCATGAAGGGAATTCGTTAGACTCCAAGCAAACGCTGAATGCTAAGGTGAGTGGGCCAAGTTGAAGCGTACTTAATGCGGGTTGGCTATATCCGCATTGTCTGCCAGGGACAGTGTCATTAGATAGCAGTGGGCTCGGGGGCAGATCCAGGCGCCGCTGGGGCGCTTTCGTCGTTGGAGGCTTCGGCGACGCCTTGGCCACGGCAGAGTGGGCAAGAGTTGCGACCGGTAGTCAACCACTGATCAATGCAATCCTTGTGGAAGAGATGCTTGCATTTGGTCAGTTCTCGGACTTCTTCCGCCACTTCATAGTCGCTCAAGCAAATGAGACAACGCTCTCCATCCTGGACCTGACGAGTGCCGGCGCCATCCACAGATTCTGCAACCAATGATCCAGAATATTCGACAAGCCGGAACAAGCCGCCTGCGGAATTGACATCGTCCTGTGAGGCGACCGGAGGCTTAGCCGGTCCCAACAGTGATGACAGCAAGATCATATCCTCATATGTGGGGTTCTAGGGACAGAAGTTAGTAAATAATCCGCAATAAGGTAAAAAAAGGCACGTACATCAGTGAATAGGCTCGGTGTTGTAAGAGCCGGGTGGTTCTCTGATAGGTTTGTCCCCACAACATAAATCAACCAGCTTCGACCACCACTGGGAGGAGGCTGGTCAGGTTCGACCATGCCATTGCGGCGCACGGATCCTGAACCGAGAGCACGATGGGCGAACTCGGAATCGCTCCGTCGCCGTTGCCGAGCAGCACTAGGCGGGATTGGCTCTTCCGCAGGTCCCGCTGTCGGTTGCAAGGGATGTCCTTCATGCAAATGCGGTAGAGTAACTGGCGACATGGCCGACGAGGAAGAAGGCCTACGGCTCGGGGTCGAGGTACCGGAGGAGACAGTGGACATGCCATGCTCTGCGGGTGTAGAAGGCGGAGGGTGAGAACCGGGTGGACTCTCGGACAGGCCAGAAGGGGGACGGGGTCCGGCATCAGACAGTCTCCGAGAGCGGTTTAAACCTGGTTGTCGCAGAAGCTCTGGGACACTAGGTGTACGAAATCCGGGCACGGTAGGACGCGGGGGGTTCATTTCTCCAATTCCATCTGGTCGCTGTGCCGGATCGCCTGTCGCACCTGAAGAGCGCGGAATAGCGTTGGACGGAAGGAATGGCAGTCCAAGGAGAGAATCCAGGCCCGGACCGCCAGGACCTTGCGAGCCCTGCTCTCCGTTGCCTCCATTGCTCGCTGGAACTGATCGGACGCCGACAACAACCAATGTAACTGTCCGTCCTCCAGGCCCCTCCGAGGGCTCATCGACAGACGTCCCGTCGGATGGAGTTCCTGGATTCTCAGATCCGTTTATGCCCTGACCGGAGGTACTGGGATTGGGAGGATTAGCAGCATTCGCGGGATTGGGACCAAGCGGAGACTCTGAATTGGCAAATCGGAAGACTCTCAGGAAATTGACCGGTGGTGATGGTCCGTAAGAACCCCGATTACTTGGCTCTTCTCCCGACGCCGCTGGCTGGGGCTGGGCAGATGTGGCGTGTTGCAAACTCTGGATGAAGTTTTCGAGAGAGCCTTCGAGTCCGTCGTTCCCAAGGGCTTGTATGTTTGGCAGGGCAGGGCCAGTGGTCCCAGAAAGCTGAGATGCAATGGCAGCTGCAGCAAGCTGAAGTACCCGAGAAAGAGGAGTCGGTTCTTCTCGCCGCAATGTTCTGGCAGATCGTGCTCTTATTAAATCTGGAAGTCGACGCATCCCCGTAAAGCCAGGATTGGGCTGATCGGAAGATAGTGGCCCACCATTTTGAACTCCTGGTTCCACCGAATCCAATTCAGGCAGAGGCTCACCAAAGTCAAGGCGAGTGTCCATGGGACTTGGTAAGACATCGTCAAAGGATGATCTCGCTGATTGGTACGATGGGTCCTCATGTGATGAGGACATGCCGGACTGCGGTTGTCCGAACATATGAGAGATGGGCGTTGGTAGCGAATGGCGCATGCGGTGCAGGCGAGCACTTCGACGCCAAGATGCCCGAGCGGGCTCCGGCAGTCGTTGAGCGGTAGACTCAATAATCGAGTCGGTTGCAGCATCTGAAAGAACGTTGGAATCTACACGATCCGCGCGAGAAGGAATAAAGTAAGGTACTCGCGTGATACGTCGGCGGGTGACTCCTCTAGATCCAAGAGCATTGAAAGGGCTAAACCGGCTGCTACTGTGAGCTGTCTCCGATCTTGGAGGTGTCCTCGATACCAGTCCATGGCGGTGTGCGTGTCCTTCTGCGGATGTCTCCTCCTGGCTACTGAGAAGACCTCGAATCACGGAATCCGGCAGTATTCTGGATCCTAGCCTTGACATGGTGGATTGCCTTCTTGCCGCCATGCGGGCAATGGCTGCCGAGTGTAACTCTCGATCGGGAAGCTCATATTCAGGACCATGCTCTTCTTCGATGCTCCGCATTTGATTCGGATATCCTCCGGAAAATGGCGCAATTTGCTGCCCACTCTCCGGCCGCTCCTGCGGTTGGCCCGATGACATATCCTGGTCATGTTCATGGTGCATTTCCGTTTCGGATGAGGAGCCGGCTCCCCCGTTCTGCTCAGTCGTCTGTCCGTTGTTCATGTCTTCATCCCTCATACCAGAGTTGCGCCGTGCCGAGAAAGGCGTGAAGTAATCTCGATAACCAGTGTCGGGATCTCGCGCTGTAGAAGCAGACTGTCCCATAGTAGCTGGTTACAGTGATAGAGTGAGGGGTACAGGAGATATTAGACGTCCACTGCCATAGGAATCCCCTAAACAGCTGGTAGCGACCGTATCCGCACTGATTTTACCCAATCGTAACTGAACCGACTGGGCCGATGCACTGGGCGATGACTAGAATATATCGGCTGGATATGCAATGTTCGTCTTTATCGGCAAGTGGAATGATAATGGTTCAGGCTGCACTCGGGGAGGCTTCACAAAGTCGTTGGGTTTGCGGGACAAAGAAAGAGGTGGCGAGACTGTGGTGAGCAGCAAGAAAACACGCCGGTTGTCCAACACAAGATACAGCGACCGATTAGGGTAGTCTCGAACGGTCTGACTATCGCCAGGAGCAGCACACTCGAGATATGTACCTAGAAATGCCGCCGAGCCGGGCGATAGGAGATTCGCAAATGAGGCCCGGTGGAAGACAACAGTGATGGAGGGGAAGAAAAGAAGGACAAAGCGAAAAGGAGGTAAGGGGAAGGAAGAGTCAAGCAACAGAGAGAGAGGGAGAGGACTAAGAGGCGATAGCGATAAGTAATGTTTGTCTTCTTTGCCTTCTTTGCCTCCCGGACGGAACTCGGCTCAAAATTTCTTAGTCAGAATTTCAAAGAATCTCTCCGTCATTATCTTCCCGAATCTTCGATTTCTAGCTTAAGGGCTCTATTCTATGGCTTTCGCGCCTTGGTTCCTACGGGCATATGGCGCCTGCCCTGTCCGCTTCCAATTTCTCGTTGCCACTGCCGACGTGGTTGCAGCCGCCCAGCTCTCGTGTCGTCCATTATGATCGGAAGCGCAAGAAGAGCGAGTATTCGACCGATGATGAGGATGAGGGAGACACGGTAGACGCCTCGGCGACAGATTCGGCTCCTCCGAGTCCGCCTCTGGTCCTAACGCCGAACGAGTCCCATCAATATCGAATCGCCGGTCTTTCCTTCAACCAGGAACCGCCGAAAGGTAATTTCCCCCATGGGCCGGGGCACGACAAGGATGAGGTTACAATCAGAACGAATCTGCCAGGTCAACTTCTCAGAGGTCTACCTTATCTAGATATCCCTATCTATCCTCCTCAGTCCGCGGCACACCAAGGCAGCATTCGCCTACAGCATCTGTCGGTGTTGACTGCCATTTTACACCGTTCCTTGCTCCAAGGGGACTATACTCGAGCTGGGAGAGCGTGGGGGCTCTTATTACGCGATGAGTTCAGAGGAATGTCCATGGACGTGCGCACCGAAGGCCGGTGGGGCATTGGTGCCGAGATTTTGCTACGACGGGGTCAACCAGAAGCTTCGGAGAATGCGCATCGCTCGTCACTCAATGCTCCCAATGAGCACGGTACTACACCGCCATTCTCCAAAAAAGGATTTGAGGAAGCAAAAGAGTATTACGAAAGGCTCATTCTGAACCACCCTTTTTCGAAACTTCACCCTCATTCTATTTCGGCTTTGCATTTCTACCCTGCCATGTTTGGGTTATGGATCTATGTCACGCAGGAAGAGAGCAAAATAGCAAGGAAAAGGGTGCTCGACCGTGAACAGTCCTCTGAGGAGTTATCGGATGAGGAAGACTTCGAAATGGATTCCGAACGGCGGGACTTGCTCAAAAGACACGCCCTTACTGCGACAATCAGAGCGCAGGAACTGGAGCAAGCACAGGAAATTGCCACGCGCATGGATACGCTTCTCGGATCGCCTCCATACGCCGACTCGCCGCAGTTACTGGAACTTCGAGGCATGGTGTCTCTTTGGATTGGTGATTTGATCATCTCTTCCTTGCCAACACCGATAGAAGACCTCGGTAATATGGTCGATGCGGATACAATGGCCATTGACAGCGCGCCCGGCTCACTGGAGACAAGGCGTGCACAGAGGCTTGCAATGGAGCAGAAGCAAGAGGAGATGCAAAAATCGAAAGAGTTTTTGGAGAAGGCGAAAGAGCGCGGACGGAGTGTCGCGTACAATCTGGAGCACTTCCATATTCACGATGCTTCCCCGACTGCGGATCTGATGGATGATGCAGAATAATGTAATATGATACCCCGGGTGATCAGCTATGGATCACTGATGTGCAATTGAATAGTTCAAGCCAACTGATCTTCTATGGCTAAACCCATGGACTTACAAACAATGAATAGCATTGTCCTCTATCTTCTACAATTAATTCATTTCCTAACTATCGTAGATTTCACAATCTTTTAAGCAAGCAGCGACGTTGGCAGGAATAGATACCCACGTGACCACGCGGTTGTCTCGCGTCGGAAACTGTCAAACATTTAGATTCCTCACCTTCTCGCTAACTGTATGAGAAGTAGTTACGCTGTGTTATACTATTGCCAATTACACAATTGACAGTACCTACACTCATTGCTCAATTCATTATGGGGGTGGGCGATTTTGTCCACTCCAGGGAGGTCGGGCAGTCTCGACCATCTGCTGACTTGGGCCCGTCGCAACGCCATCTCCGGGCGGAACAAGCCAAAGTTGAAATACCTACCACCCACTTGAGGGAGGCCAATGCGAATGGTAGAGCTGCATCCCCGAGATTCCAGTCTCCAGTGGTGGTTCCACTCCAGTCTCGCGACGCTCCCCAAAAAGGAATGCAGCGGGACATGTTTGACACCGACGTCGAAGGAGTCGATGATTCAACTGTTGCAGGGACCAGTATTTTCGGCTTTGATGATGGTCAATCGCAGTCAAGACTCGGCGCAAATGATAAGGAGAACACTTCACCCCGGCCATCTTATCTTCCTAGGCCTAGTCGGCACACTCGATCATCCTGGTACGGAGGCAATTTAGGCGACAAAGCTATGAAAAAAGCTGGCTTTGATTCCGACGACTATGAGGAGACAGCCAGCCAGTTGACTTCGTCTGCTGGAGATGACGGTGATGATGAAAAGACCGAAAAGGCCGAAGAGATTGAAGAGCGAAGCGGCTGGCAGGCATCTCACAAGTACCGTACCACGGAAGAACCACTGAGCAAGCGCTTGGAGAACTTCTGGTCCGCGAGCAAGAGAGCCCCCTCGAAGCCTATAAATCAAGCATCAGCAGAGCCACAGCCACTGGCTCCTGTGAACCCCATGCCCGAATCCCAACCGCGCAAGCTGGGCCACATGCTTCCTCCGACTGCTGCAAGGAAGATCATAATTCCTCATAGCGTGTCTGGAACTCCAAGGACGCGTTTCAGCCCACCCAAGCCTTCACTGCTGGATCGACTGGATATATCACCCACTCGACATGGCTCTGAACCGCCTCCCCAAGTAACCCGAACTCTGGACATGTCCACTTTCCATCCACCAGAACATGGGGACGACAATGAAAGTGACGCTGCCGGGGTTGATGAAACCATCCGCGTCAGTCAAGTCAGCAGCAGACGGGAAAGTGAACATTCCGGTAGTGCTTTCGATATCACCAACCTGACTGACCTATCGCGCGATGACCACGATGAAATGATGCAAGATCCATTTTTCACTCGCTCCACCACTAAACGCGGCAGACGCAACACGGCCATTCGTACTTCGGAACGACAACTGGAAGCAGACTATCCCCCCGAGCTACTGTACCAGAAATCCTTCTCCGATCTCCAGGCGGAGCCCTTTGAAAAGACCCCGTCACCTCCACCGGCTGCTAAGTCACCTTCGCTGCCACCAGGCCCGCCTCTTATGCCAGACACACAGTCTTCCAACGATACTGTATCCCAGCTCCTCAGGTCCACAGAACAAGACCGCCAGGCATACTTTTCACGGATGTCTGTCGATGACTGGGAAGATTGTGGAGACCAACTGATTGACCGATTCAGCCACCTCCTCACCGAGATGAAGAATTTGCGCCGGGCTCGTCGTCAAACAGCTGCTATCTTCGAAGCCGAGGTGCGGCGTCGCCATGAAGAGGTGGAAGTCAAAAGCGCAGAGTTATCGACTAAGCTGAACGAAATGCGAACTGGTGGCGTCGAGGTCTTGCGAGGTCGATCGAATTAATGAGTTGACGATGCCCCTTTTTCTTCTTTCGACGCTGCCTCTTTCATCTTTTTACCATTTGATATGCATAGCCTGCGGAACTCGGGCTAGTTCTTCTATGCCAAAGTTACCCCTGGATCGAGACGTCCAAACTTCCTTTATGCTCAATACCCCTATCTGCCCTGTCTTGCCCCGTTTAATGCGAAGAATGGATATCAAGAAAGCTCTTTATTGGCCCACCAAAAGATACTGTCTACCACTATGATAATATGCACAAGCACACAGCTTATATGGCCAAGGCATGTCATCTAAATCCTAATCCGAAAGTATGAGATACACCACCAAATGCTTAAGACGCTTATAATAGCCCACAATGCAACGACGTAGATGATACCGTGAACACAATGATAAGATATTGCCGCATGGGATCATCGAGGTTCTGAGCCGGACTAATAAAGCGCAGCTGCAAGCCGTTTATAATCTTGCAGTAAAACAGCAACATCCCCCACACGGAGATCACTTGCATCGTTCGTTTCCAAGAACCGTTGAATTGGAGGCTCGATCTTCGAGGATGCAGGGAGAGGACTCCATGCTCCGCTAGCCCCACCCGAAAGAGGCGATGTCTTAAGGCGGTCCGTTGCTGCAGGAGACACCGAGCTGGCAGTGGGAGTGTCCGGAGCGCTGCGGGCAAAGCTCTTCATCATGCTGGGGATGTGATTGAGAGGGTTAAGAGTGTTTCCGAAGCTTCGCATTGATTCGAGCGGGTTAGGGCTCGCGGTTGCAGCGGGGGTTTGGGCAAATTCGTCCCGTAGTGGAGTAGTAATGGATTGTTTGCTACTGTTCTGAGTCCTTGCGCTATCGGTGCTTCGTTCACGGGGCGCTGGGTCTCCACTTGTGAGTCCTGTGGGCCTTGAGCTGTTACGTACTTCTGCGGCCTCATCGACAGAGATGGCGTTTATGGAGGCCAGTTCTTCGGGCGTGAGGTTCTGCTTGTTGGCCGGTGGGTTTGAAACTAGGCGGCGAGCTTCAGCCAGTGTCTTTGGTAACAATGTCCCATTCCCTTGTGCGTTGGGCCCTTGAGTGGTCTGCAGTTCCTTAAGGCGACCAAATAGAAAGTTAAAGCTGTTATCCAGCGATGCACCGATGTTCTTAAGGCTTTGGTCCGCAGTGCTGCGAACTGCATCATTGGCAGCTTCGAGGACCTTTGCGGGGGGTTGGAATAAGTTGCTCAAGCGTCTTTGCTGCGGTGCTGGAGAGAGACGGGGTCGGGTTAATGTGGACGTGGAAGAGGCTGGCTCTTTGACCTCGGGCTGCGAGATTTCAGGTTCCGCGGAGACAATCGTAAGCGATGAGGTGGTAGTTTCCTTGGTTGGTCGGAGAGGGTCGACCCGCTCGGAGGATGGCGTGGCGGCCTCACTTGGGGTCTTGAGAGGGCCTTCTTGCAGCTCATCCGCGCGTAAACTGGATAGCTCGACATTCTCCAAGAAGCTAATAGCAGCCTCAAGGTTAGTCAAACAATATGCAGTCTCGCCGTCGATCTTGTTTGAGGATCTGAACCGCTGGATGAAGTTGAGGTTGCTGACGATGTTGATCCCCTCGGGTGGGCAGGTGACAAGAGTATAGATCAATGTGGGGAGAATCTCATCTGCAGAAGATGAAGAAGGGAGCAGTTTGGTAAGAGCATCAACAATAGCTTTGTGGGCAGCTGCTAGTTGTTGGAGTTTACCAAGGGGGTATCTCTGATCGTTCATTTTTTCGAGCAACTCTCGCGCCTGGGCAAGGCAATCATTGGCCTCCTGCTGTTTATCCTCAGAAACCGTTGTGATATCCAAGTCGATACCGAGGTCTTTTAGATCGATTCCCACAAGCTGCAAAGCTGCAGTTTTGGAACGCAACTTTTCATCCCGAACTTCGTCCAATGAAGCTTTGTGTCTCCAGATTCTGTCGTACACGAGCTCACAAACTCTCCGTTCCGCAGCTTCTTCCAATGAGGCTCGTTTATATTCAAGAGCTTTGCGAGCTTTGCGTCTTTCACCGACTTCTTCCGCAGTCAGCATTTGTCGACCGAACCCAGTCGACCGGACATCATCCTGGGAGCGCTTGTTGACCAGTTTCGATAATCCGCTTCCCCTTGTCCTGGGAGGGGCCCGAGGCAACGCTTCACGGTTGATGCGAGATGCAAGTGCAGATATATGGGTGGCAATATGAGATTCGGCTCGGTCGTAGAAAACTTGGAAGAGGGAGGAAATCTTTTCAATCGTTGGAGGCGAGTTATGAACTTTGGCGCTCAGCGAGTTGATAAATCTGATGGTCGATATTAGGAGAGGGTGCGCGGCAACAACACGTCCATCTGGCTACTCACCGATCCGTCAAGCTCACCAGCTCAATGGGAAGCTCATCGGAGGGATCCTGGACGCTTCGTGATAACACGAAGCCCTCGTCTGTCTGTCCTTCGACTGCACCGCTGGAGTCTACAGAGTTCCGTCTCTCAAAAACATCGGGGCCGTTCTCTTCCTTTTCGCCATCGGGTGACGCTAAGGGCGGCTGCGAGCTGGTGTTTACCGGCTCGTTTGCCGTCTGTTTCATGGAGGCCTGGGGACTGGCACTTGAACTCTCCATCCTGGTGAACAACCCCGCCGAATGCAGACGAGGCTGACCAGAGCTGTTATCGGAGGGGCCGGACATCTTAGCAGGGACAATACCTGACCCTATAAGGCACTAGTCGCAAGTGACTCCGCCAAGTCCAGCTGATAGGCTCATGCAGATCGATGTCCGAGCTTCCCCAATTATATTGCGAACATCCAGCTCCAGAGGGTCTTTGTATGACCGGATGAGCAGAAAAAGAGCAAACCACAAGCAATTTCGGTGTCAGCCGCTCTCAAGGAAACAAAAGTCGCGAAATCAAAAAGATCGCACGTCACGGGGCTCTTATCACGTGCGGATCACCTCCGCACTGCGTCACCGCGATAAGCTGCGATAGCCTCGACATCCGTCTTCACCTTCCTCCGTCGCCCATCATGGCTCGCTCTCAGCGGTCTCGAACCCGTCCAGGGAAGAGACTGAGGATCTCTGATCTGTTACTATCAGCCCTATCACTACCTCGTGCCGTCTATGGGCACTACGACCTGCCCCCTCTCCAGGCACCGATCCTCTCGCCACACCTACCCTTCGATGGGTCCGAGCCCTCATCAGAGACACATGAGTTCGTATGTTGCCTGCTGAGCAGCTCTCGTGTTTTGTCTATATGCTTACGTATTTAGTCTCTTCGCCATATCTTCCACCGAGGCACCTACGAACACCCTGACCTCCATGCCCGACTAGATATCGGGCCCGAGACCCGCCTATTGACCCTATCCGAAGATGGGACAGAAACCGAGTTTGTGGAGGAATATCCCTCCCTAGTCGCTTCCTCGAATCCGATTACGATACAACGGCTGGCCGATCGGCGCTTATCAGTAATCGAGGGGCACTTGGCAGCTGCAAAGATGTCGGGTGCAGCGTCCGTCTTATCGCCCACGGAATGGGTCATGGACACAATCCCAGGTCCAAACATATCGGACAAGGATACTATATTGACTTTTGCCAAGATGACCGCAAATGACTATATTGAGGTACCTGGCACAGAGGATTGGCGCACCATCCACGGCCAGTTTAACTACTCGACGAGCTTTGGATGGAAGGGGGATGGACTACGGGGGCATATATACTCCGACAAATCAAACAGTACTATTGTCATATCGCTGAAGGGTACTTCTCCGGCCCTGTTTGACGGGGCAGGAACCACAACAAACGACAAGATCAACGACAACCTGTTCTTCAGTTGCTGTTGTGGTCAAGGAGGATCGTACCTCTGGAGACAGTCCTGCGATTGCCAGACGTCCACCTACAAGGCGAACTTGACATGTATCACCGAGGCAATGAATGATGAGAATAAATACTACAGAGCCGCCATCGATCTCTACTCCAACGTGACAGAGATCTACCCCAACTCAAATGTTTGGTTGACGGGGCATTCTTTGGGAGGTGCAATGACTAGCCTGCTCGGGTTGACCTTTGGTCTTCCAGTTGTGACCTTTGAGGCGGTTCCCGAAGCACTTCCGGCGGCTCGACTAGGCCTCCCGAGTCCTCCAGGCCATGATCCACGCTTGCCCCAGGGGCGAGGGAATACAGGCGCCTATCATTTTGGCCATACTGCCGATCCAGTCTATATGGGAACTTGCAATGGAATCAACTCCGTTTGTACATGGGGTGGCTATGCAATGGAGTCCGCATGTCACACCGGTCAAATGTGCACTTATGATACCGTGGCCGACAAAGGCTGGCGCGTGGGCATTGGCACCCACAAGATCCGGAATGTCATTTCTGACGTGATCCAAGTCTACGATGATGTCCCACCATGTGTCGCCGAGGAGGAGTGCTACGACTGTGTGCTCTGGAAATTCTTCCGTAGCAATGGTTCCGAAATCACTACCACGACGACTACGACGACTACATCTCCAACCCCCACCAGGACCGCAACTTGCAAGACTCCCGGTTGGTGGGGCTGTCTCGATGAGACAACTACTACTACCATTATCACCACCACCTCTCCCACAACTACGGCAACAACTACGACATGCAAAACACCGGGATGGTTTGGCTGCAAGGACCCAACGACCACAACGACAACCGCCACCTCAACTGCGACGTCGACCTCAACGTGCGAGACGCCGGGCTGGTTCGGCTGCAACGACCCGACTGCCACCGCGCCTCAAATAACATCGGCGCCCACAGTGACACCCACGCCCACAGCTCCAGCGGTAACTTCTACAAGTACGTGCCATGATGCTGGCTGGTTCGGATGTCGCGATCCTTCGACCACAACTACGACAGCAGTCCCCACCGGTCATGGCTCGAAGGCCTCACCTACTTGTAGGCACCCAGGTATATTCTGGGGTTGCTGGGATTAGCCAACTATCTCGTTCTCTTTCACTTTGCATGCACCCACCACATATTCCCACCACATATTCTCTGAACTCATCTACATCCACCCATGACTAATTGCAACCGTGGAGTAGACCAGCAATGACTGTCTCACATTTCCATTTGAATTCGACATATACAAGATACGATCAGCGAGCATTTTCTTTCTCTTTTTACTTTCGCACTTTTTGATCATCACCTCACTGTACACAGCTTGGCTGGCGTCGTCACTGTGAAAGACTATCGTCAATTTTAAGCTTGAGTCGAGAGCACAGCGAATTTGCTTTTTGATATCCTGGTTACGTTGAGTCTTACTTTGAGAATGAACACTCTTCATCTAGAATACCTTCATGAACTACTACAGTAGTACTACAGCAACAAGCCCACAAGTGATCATAAGTCATTCTTGATTCAAGCTGTCAAGATACTTAGGTAGATACTAATTATGCGGAAATTGATGTTATGAAATAATAGAATACACAAAGAACTTCCATTAACCCCCATCTACAGACGCGCCAATGGAGCAACATTAGCCTCAGTAGCAGCCTCAATACGATCACCGAGATCCTTATTAACCCGACGGAACATGGCATAAGTCGCCTTACGAACACGCTCATGAGCACCGCACAAGTGACCAGAGACATTCTTAACAGAATTCTCCTGCTGCCCAGGCGTGCGGCCCAGAACCTGCCACAGACCATTAGCCTGGACAAAGTCCTCATCAGTAACAGGAATCTGCTCCGCAAGAACAGCACCCGTCCACTTCTCATGCTCCTGGCTAGCCTTGACGGGCTTATACGCCAGCGGCCGGAAACTGGACGGGTAGTTAGGGTTAGCGCCGTAGTTTCCGCGGACGTTCATGGCGCCATCGCGGTGCCAGGGGCTGAATGAGCGCAAGGGGCAGTTGACGGGGATCTGCTCGTAGTTTCCGCCCAGACGGTGGCGGTGGGTATCGGGGTAGGAGAAGAGACGGGACTGTAGGACCGGGTCGGCGGAGGGTTCGACGCCGGGGACCATGTGTGAGGGGGAAAATGCAGCTTGCTCGATCTCGGCGAAGTAGTTCTGTGGGTTCTTGTTTAGGGTGAACCGGCCGAAGCGCCGTAGAGGTACCTCGCTCTGCGGCCAGACCTTGGTCAGGTCGAAGATGTTCCAGCGGAATTTCTCGGCTTGCTCTGGGCTTAGAACTTGCACGTAGCAGGTCCAGGAGGGGTTCTCGCCGCGCGTGATGGCGTCGAAGAGGTCCTGGGTGTGCCAGTCTGGGTTCGAGGCGGAGAGCTTGGTGGCTTCTTCGTTGGTGAAGGTCTTGTTGCCCTGGTTGGTTTTGCAGTGGATCTGGACGTAGTTGAAGGTGCCGTCGGGCTTGAGCCATTTGTAGGTATGGCCTGAGTAGCCGTTCATGTGGCGGTAGGAGTAGGGAGTACCGCGGTCACTGAAAAGGTGCATCACCTGGTGAACGGCTTCCTGGTGTGTTGACAGGTAGTCCCAGAACATGGTTGCATCCTTGAGGTTGGTTTGAGGGTTGCGTTTCTGCGTGTGGATGAAGATGGGGAACTTGGCTGGGTCGCGCAGGAAAAACACTGGAGTGTTGTTGAACACCCAGTCCCAGTTACCCTCTTCGGTGTAGAACTTGATGGCGAACCCACGCGGGTCCCGGGCACTGTCTGGGGAACCTTTCTCGCCACCGACAGTAGAGAAGCGGGCCAACAGCTTGGTCTTCTTGCCAACACCCTTGAGCATATCAATTGTGGTCTGCATGGAGCTGTTAATTCAATGATCTGTCGCTTTGAGATGTTTTGACTAACGATATCGCTGATGTCGTCGGTGACCTCGAATTCGCCGTAAGCACCAGCGCCCTTGGCGTGCACCACTCGCTCAGGAATCCGTTCACGGTCAAAGTGTGCCAGAAGATCGATCAGATGGAAGTCCTGCAACAGGAGTGGGCCGTTTGGGCCCACGCGCTGAGCGGCCTGGGGGTCCATGACCTATATGAAGTTTGCATTAGGTCAAAAGGTTCAAAGGGTTGGAAGGAGATCGACTGTACCGGGCATCCATTGGAGGCTGTGTAGACCGGAGTCTCGTTGTAGCGGTAGGTTTCTGCAAAAAGGTCAGTATCGAGCTGTGTTTATGGACTCGGGGGAGTTTGAACATACTAGGTTCATCGTCCTGACCCATGGTGGCGATATGGATTTCACGATAGATGTAAGAAAAGAGATTTCACGGGAGCAAACTGCGGGGTTGTATATATAGCCATCATAAAGGAAGGTTCGGTGGGGAGCCATGGAAAAAGAAACAATGTAGCCATGGCCCCCAGCCCCACCCGTGGACTCGCAGTTACTGTATGCGGTTTGACATCTGTTGCGCTATCTTTAATGTAGACTATGCTAACTAGGTCTTGAGGGAGTGATTTTGTAATTAGTACTCCGTATAATCCATACATCTTAACGGGACAGTTTCCATGGCCTTTTTCATGGCCAAGATGATATTTTGTCCTATCCAGAGATACCTCATGTCCCCGCATTCAACCAGCACCGAATCAGCACCGAGCGGAGAGCGGAGGTCAGCGCAGTGGGGATTCTCGGAGATCGGGTGGTCGATGCCGTTGACCGTCGGCTCCCGGTCGTTTCAGGAAAGGCGTGGCTATTTTAGGGAAGCTATTCCCATTCAGTAGGTCGATCCGACTGTCCCTTATCAACAAGTTTTATCTAGAATGTTGATTCTTAGTGGAAACGGTTGCGCCTGTCGGATCTTAAAAAAAAGGACATTGATTTCATTCTTCGATCGAAATGGGTGAAAGGACACTAATATACAGCTAATGATCATCAAACACACAATAATAATCGTCTCTCATACTGATCTTTATGATCAATGGGTATAGCCCATTCCCAGGTCGTTTATTGACCCGAAGGCTTGCTCTGCTCCGACTTGGTCTGCTCTCCTGATCCCACGGCCTTGTTCACGGTTTGTCCAAGACCCTTGGCTGCATCGCTAAGCCCTGCAGTCGCACCGCTCACAGTCTGGCCGATACCTTGTGCAGTGCCGCCAGCAGCGTTTCCTAGTCCGCCAAGCGCGTTGCCCGCGGTGTTGGTAGCGCCACTGGCAGTGTTGCCCACCGCGTTTCCTAGACCACCAAAGAAGCCGGCTGCATTGCAAAGTTAGCTCAGCATCTCAGTATGCGATAAGAGTAGGGTCGGTTGTAGTGCCGAAGTAGAAAATAAAAGTAAAAGACCAGCTGGATACCACTCACGGTTGCTCTTGTTCTCTTCGGACATTGTGAAAGTTGATGGGGACTTTGAACTTGAATTGAAAGGAGAGATTGCTCTGAAATACCAGTGATAGTTGGAGAAATTGGAGGAATGAGATTTGGTTAAACGTGGTTCCTGGAGATCTTTATACCCGATTCGGGTGCGACAACTATGATATCATCTTGCCTCCCGAGGTCCACGTTGCATCACACAACCTTCTGATCAATTGTTGACCACGTACCTCATTGTGAAAACAAGTTGAGCCAGGCAAGATAATAAGTAGTTAATTTAATGCAGACTAGTTTTGGCCCTTTGGAATAGCGCGTGCTTCGGCAGAAAAGTGTAATATTTACTCATCGTGACTCACTAATTAACCATCTACGCCGAGATTTGGAAAACTTCAATACGAGAGTACATAAAAGCAACAATGTATTCCTCAAACCACTACCAATTACCAAGCAACGTTCAGCTGGTTGATTGCAATGGACTCCATTACGATACGTCAGTCCGAACGACTTTTTCCGAGCACAAAGCAGCCGCAGCGGGCAGTGGCGCTCTCTCTTCTCGATGCAACTGCGGCTGAATTCTCACCAACGGGTGCCATCTGGCTCTGTGAACGACCCAAAGATGCTCCTTTCGATCTAGCACACCATTTTCGCCGTTCGCTTCAAGTGGTTTTAGACGCTTATCCTCAATGGACGGGTCTAGTGAAAAGTATCTCGACAGTCGACTCTTCACAGCTAAAAAGCGAGGAAAACGAATTCGCACCACATGCGCGTCGCTTTGGACGAGTATATGCCCACTATGGGACATCCCAGGATGCCGGGGTCGAGTTCGTGATGGCAAAGAGCACTGCTACTCTCGAGACTCTCAGCCCCTCTTCTCAAACTAGAGACCAGCCTCTTCTGGATCACAAGAACATTTCCTTTGGTGGACTTGTTTCATCTACTCTCCTGGCTGATCCACTCCGACAAAGCGCGGCCGATCAGGACGGTATTTTGTCCCCTGCGATGGCAATGCAATTAACAGAACTAGCCTGTGGCAACTTTGCATTGTCAGCCAAGCTTGCGCACTCATTAGGTGATATACAGTCGCTGGTGTCATTTATGAAGGATTGGTCGACAATCAGTCGCTGGTTTCTCTCGGGCTCGAAGCTCCCCGAGCCTGTGCTAAACCCCATCTTTGAACCGGAGTTATTGGACTCCAAGGCCTCGGGCGACATCAACGGGAACCAAGCAGACCCGGCAATTCTTGAACGAGTCGCAGGCCTGCCTCTGCACCGATACGACTGGTGGGCTACACATCCACAATGCCCATGGCCTCAAGAGATTCCCGCTGCATTTCGGGACTGGGAGATCGTTCCTGCTGGCACAGTTATGCCCTGGTCTGACTGGGATGTCAACGCTCCCGTGTTGCACTATTCAGTGCATTTAACACGCGATCAGGTGGAAACCATCTGGGAGAACGTAACAGATGGGGATGCAAAAAATGCTCGAATAAGTCGACACGATGCCATTCTTGCTCACATCTGGTCATGCATTGCGCGAGCACGGAACCAACAGGAGGATACCGGCCCTCTACACTGCAACCTTGTCTGCGGAACGCGCCCTGCACTCCAGCTGGGCAATCATTTCATCGGATCACCTAGCCTCATGATAAACCTGGAAATGACTGGCGTCGAGCTAGCTTCTCCAAAAGCCCAGGATAACAGACTGCGGAATATTGCTCAACGCATCCGCGAGACCGTCAACCAGATGAACAACCCAGCAGCACTCGGTGCACACCTTCACAGTATCGCATTTGAAAAGACTCCACAGCGACTTTGGCAGGCTTTTCTGGGACAGCGGCACCTTCTGTTGACGACCTGGGCACGGGCGGGCCTCTACAATATCGATTTCGGCCTGAGTGAGTTGCCGATTATTCGGTATGTCAGTGCAGTGGTTCCTGACTTGGATGGGTTGCTGGTGATTAAGGAGGCACCCCCGTCAGTGGTAGGGAGTGCAACTGGGGGAAGTAATTGGACCGAAAACGGAGTGGATATCTCGATTCGCATTCGGGCAGAGGATATGGAGCGACTGATACGGGATCCGCTGCTTCTACCGTGATGTGTCCCTACTTTAGAGCATAATTAAATGAAAAACTGTTCCATTCCACCTTGTCATTCTTGGTGCTCGAAAAGCAAAGATCACAGATGTATACGAGATCTCGGGCCAATCCGGCCGATCCCACATGCCGCTGCGCATGCAAGGGTCGCACATGGTCGCACAAAGTTAAAAGTAGAGATCTAGAGTTCCAACCTTAAGGTTCCTGTTAAAAGTAAAATATCTAAGCTTAGTCCTCATGGTCAAAAGGAAAAGGGAAAAGGAGAAAGGAAAAGAAATCCCCAATGTCAATGTTACCCCGGGTCGCCAAGCTTCAATGAAAATTTGTGTCTGGAGGCACGAGCCCACGTTCCCCGCAAACCTTTCCTTCTTTATACCTCATTCTGTCCTAGTCTCTCCATTTTCTTCCATTCAATTCCTTCTTTACCCCCGGGGAGGATTTGCTTACGCCCCTGAGTCCTCGCGTGATGTTTCCACGGACCTGTGGGTACGCATAATTTTCTCTTTAACCTCCGCAGGTCTCCGAGTCCGGTTTCGAACACCTTTAACCCGCCCGACTACTCCTTCTCCACCACCCACCACCTTCCCCCTCCTAATTATACATATCCGTCTCTTTGTGAACTTCGCCAATATGGCTGATTCCAAGGCGCATGATGCCATTGCGCCGGTGGATGAGAGGCCCTCCGACTCGGTGAACACGGTCATTCAGAGTGCGAAGGCGGCGACGGACAAGGAGCGAAAAATGAGCTTGCTCCAGGGTATTAAGTTGTACCCCAAAGCCGTCGCTTGGAGCGTCCTCATCTCGACCTGTATTGTAATGGAGGGTTACGATATCAGTTTGGTGAACAACTTCTACGCTTTCGATCCGTTCAAGAAGAAATACGGTACACAACTGGCCGACGGGTCATACCAAGTTCCTGCGAAGGTATGTTCTCAATGACTTGTCCCTTGAAACCACTTGACGGGTTTCACTCGTGCGAGAGGCAAGGAATCTGTACTGACAGACGCTTCTAGTGGCAAGCAGGCCTGAGCAATGGCGCCTATGTGGGTGAAATTATCGGATTGTGTATCAATGGGTGGGCTTCGGAGAAATTTGGCTATCGATACACCATCATGGCCTGTCTGATTCTCGTGAGCGCGTGGACGGCCATCTTCTTCACAGCCCCGAATGTCCAGGCTCTTCTCGCCGCCGAGATCTTGTGCGGTGTCCCCTGGGGTGTCTTCCAGACTTTGACCATCACCTATGCTTCCGAAGTGTGTCCCGTCGCGCTGCGAGGATACTTGACTACCTATGTCAACTTCTGCTGGGGTCTTGGCCAGCTCATTGGAATTGGTGTGATTATGGGGATGATGAATCGAGATGATCAATGGGCATACAGGATTCCATATGGACTGCAGTGGATGTGGCCTCTGCCGCTTTTCATTGCAATCGCTCTTGCACCCGAATCACCATGGTGGCTAGTTCGCAAAGGACGGACCTCGGACGCAAAACGAGCCCTGGGACGCCTGACCAGCAAGAACCGCGAGACCGATTTCGACTCTGACGAGACAATCGCCATGATGGTGCACACGACCGCCCTGGAGGCCAAGATCACCAAAGGCGCTAGCTACTTCGATTGTTTCAAGGGTGTTGACCTGCGCCGAACCGAGATTGTCTGCATGGTCTGGGCAATGCAAAACCTGAGCGGAAACACCTTCTCCAACTATTCGACCTATTTCTTGGAGCAGGCTGGTCTTTCTTCATCCAATGCCTACGCATTCGCCATGGGCCAGTACGGTATCAACATGCTCGGTACTTTCGGGGCCTGGTTCCTGATGAGTCTCGGTGTTGGTCGTCGGTCTCTATGTCTGTACGGATTGTGCGGTCTCTGTGCCATGCTCCTTACCATGGGATTCCTGGGACTTGTCCCGACTGCGCACCGCGCTGCGGCCTCGATGGCCACGGGCTCCCTCATGCTCATCTGGGCACTCTTCTACCAGCTCACAGTCGGTACCGTCTGCTACTCCCTTGTGGCAGAACTATCAACACGCCGACTGCAGATCAAGACGGTGGTGCTGGGCCGCTGCCTGTATAATATTGTCGCCATCATCTGCGGCGTGCTCACCCCCTACATGCTCAACCCCTCCGCGTGGGACTGGGGCAACTATGCGGGCTTCTTCTGGGGCGGCATTTGCTTCCTCTGTATTATATACACCTACTTCCGCGTGCCCGAGCCTCGTGGTCGCTCTTTTGCAGAACTCGACCTGCTCTTCGAACGTGGAGTCAGCGCGCGCAAATTTGCCCAGACGCCGGTCGATGTGTTCGATGAGACCATCGAGAGTCAAGTGGTTGATAATTACCAGGCGCAGACAAGGAATACGGACGACACGGAGAAGTACCAATGATGCAATGTGTCTCATGTTAACGACCTTTGGACTTCTTAATTTATCTGTATATAACATATCTTGCATCGTAGCCATACATTAATAATACCTATTACCGAGCCCATCGTCTGTTAGATAAGGTTGTAGAACGTCGCGTCCCGAGGGTTTGCAATCCATGGTTGACAGCCGTTGGAACCACAGTGCCCACCGGTTCAGCCGCTATCAGGGCGAACTCTGCTCCTCCATATCCTCTCGTCGCTTCAGGGTGACCCCTTAAAGCAACCTGTCATGCTCACCTGGATGTCGCCTTAATGAGCCGCTTCATGAACCTTGCGCTGCTCTTTTCGTGAATTCCTCACTCGGACCGCGACCATCATGTACGCTACCAGCGGTGTGTCGGAGATGCTGGGCCTAACCTGTCACCAGCTTTTCTCGCGGGGGTTCTTTATATTCAGGAGACCTTTCTACGCCAATGGTCTGTTCGCAGCGCCCTGGGCTCTGGATCCTGTCTTTTCCTACGAGCGGCTTCTTATCCCCATGAAGGCTGGATCCACCACCCAGCATACCCGAAAGAAAAGAGAACTCTGCACATAGCCATAACGTCGAATAAACAGTCAAATATTCTTCCATTCCAAGATCCATTATCTGCACTTAAAACACAATACCTTCCATGGTGATCAACGAGATCTACTCGTTCGACCACTCAGGCTTCTTCTTCTCCGCAAACGCAGTCATTCCTGTAAAAAGTCAGCCCTATCCAACATCATAAGACTTGAACAAACTCACCAATCTTCTGATCCTTGCTACCGAACAAACTATGGAACAGTCGTCGCTCATACTCAACACCTTCCCGCAGCGACAACTCCTGACTCTTATTCACAACCTCCTTGCCAGCAACAACCGCCACACGACTATAACCAGCAATAGTCTCGGCAGTCTTGAACGCAGCCTCAAGCAGCTCCTCCTTCCCACCATCAACAACCTGTGCCGCAACACCCCACTCACCAGCCTCCTTGCCGCTGAAGTTCTTGCCTGTCAGAATCAGCTCCATAGCCTTGCTCTTGCCGATTGCGCGCGTCAGACGCTGGGATCCGCCGGCGCCGGGGATCGTGCCGAGCTTGATCTCTGGCTGTCCGAAGGTCGCATTTGAGGTGCAGTATAGGATGTCGCACATCAGGGCCAGCTCGCAACCGCCGCCAAGGGCGTATCCGGATACGGCGGCGATCACGGGCTTGCGGATTGAGTTGGCGAGGTGGGACCATGGCGCGATGAAGTTGTCGGTGTAGGCGGCGGAGAAGGTCAAGGGGGCCATTTCTTTGATATCGGCGCCGGCTGGGTTTGGTTTTGTTAGATTGGTTCTATGGAGCGTAGGGGATAGGAATTTTGAGATCAACTACGTACCGGCAAATGCCTTCTCGCTACCGGTGATAATAATCGCGCCGATATCTTTATCACTGTCATACTTGCTCAGTGCATCGTTGAGCTCGGTGAAGAGCGGGGTGAAGAGAGCGTTCAGGGCCTTGGGCCGGTTCAAAGTGACTATCTGGATTAGCTACAGGCTGGGATGTTCAATTGATTTGGGGTCACCTACTGAGACCGACACCGGGTTTCGGAGTGGAGGTGAGGATGTGCTCATAGCTCGGACCGGACGAGTACTGGCGCACGCGGGCCAAGTAAGAGGTCAAGGGGACAGCGGTCCGAGAGGTAGCCAAACGGGCGCAACGACGAGCAAACATGGTGTCAATGGTAGTTGTTAATGCGTTGGCAGGGAGCTGTTGATACTCGGTAGTATTGGAACAATGGAGCCGAGGCCTATGATGTAACCGAGAAAGGACCGAAGCGGAGTTGTGTGTTTGTAGGGTTTGCATGTATGCATTGCCGTTGTTTGTTTGCATTTATTGTGTTCAGCACCAATCAGCTCTATGAACTTCATACAATAGTCGTCTAGTGTGGGCTGACCTGTAGCTATCGGCAGGCTAATAGCACTTCCGCATGGCATACATTTGGAGGACCCATCATCTCCCCAACAATGCGGAAGACTGGATGACCCTAAAAAAGAGACTGACTGTCTTCCGGTCTCGGACTGGTCCTCTCCAGGGACCAAAGCAGCCATAGCCAAGAGCGTGGCCGATGAACTGTTCAGCTGGGCTGCTCGGCCCTGGGGTGCCCAGGAGATGAACACGTACGTAGACGCAGCCTACTGTGATTATCTTGGCAAACAGCCGTAGTTATATGACGCTCACTTCGGCTTAGTACGGTCGTTGGAAGATGGAAGAAATCAGGTCCGTGTTACGACGTCGTCCGACCTACACAAGATGTTCCCTGCATGGCCAGGTTCAGGCCTATGTGGCCGACTAACTAATATATTGTGACTAAGCTACACAGCCACCTGTCAAATCACATGATTTTGTGGCGTTCAGACCATCGGCGCGCTGATTGGCCCGGTGCCAGGGGACACTTTGCTGTTTTCCCGGTCTGCATTCAGGCACTACGATCTGCGACACTGTTGGGCTTTGCGTCTTCGTTTCCTGTCTCTCCTCCTTCGCGCTCCTCAGCCCTCATAATGGATGTCCCAGAGCCTGATCAGTCGCCCTTTACCGCCGTCTCGGCACACACCTCCAAACTGACCCGGGTGGGTGTTTGCGTTTCTCCATGAGGGGGCCCGGACGGCGCATGACTGCCATTCTCCGTCCGAGGTCTCCGATATCCCCTACAGAACGCCGTGCTAACCGATCGCTGTAGCAATACCAAGCGTATCTCGACGCCTGCACCCCTCACACCACCTATCGCTGGGTTGGCTCAGGTGTTCTGCTTTTCCTTTTCTTCCTGCGGATTGCCTTCGCGCAAGGATGGTATATCGGTACGTCTTTTCTGGACTCGGTTCAGCGGTTACATGACAGGAATCGGAGTCAAAGCACCCTGTCAAGAAACAGGAGAAACGATAAGAACCAAACGCTGACTATTATTTCAACCCATTAGTCGCCTATACTCTCGGAATTTACCTCCTTAACCTCTTCCTCGCTTTCCTGACACCCAAGTTCGACCCCTCTCTCACACAGGATGAAGGCCTGGAGGACGGCGACGCCGGCGCCTCGCCCAGCCTTCCCACCAAGCAGGACGACGAGTTCCGACCGTTCATCCGCCGCCTGCCCGAGTTCAAGTTCTGGCACGCGGCCACCCGTGCCATAGCCATCGCCTTTGTGTGCAGTTGGCTCTCCATCTTCGATATTCCCGTCTTCTGGCCTGTTCTTGTGGTCTACTGGATTATCCTGTTTGTCCTGACGAGTGAGTGATTCCCGGTCTCCCTATCTCGGAAGATAAGGCTCGATAAAAATAGAACATCCATACTGACCTTGAATCTAGTGCGTCGCCAAATCCAGCACATGATCAAGTACCGCTACGTGCCCTTCTCTTTCGGCAAGACGCGGTACGGCCGCTCATGAGCATCTTCCTTTCGCAGTCCTTTTTGAATCTCGCCCCTTTGGCCTCTATAATCAGAGGGGCTTTGTGAATGCCAACATGCGTATGTGTCTCAGCGGCAGCCATGGCCATGATTCGAACGATGGCGGGAAATAGCATGGCTTGTGGGGTTATGGCGATTTATTATGATTTGCCCTGTAGACACGTACCTATGAATTTCCTTATGTGGTTAGTTTTGCCTTTTAGGTTTAGACCGGCACTATTCGGACACCCCTGTCTATTTGGACTGCCTGTTATATTAGAAAAGACGTGTCCAGAAATTTGAGCCCATGATCCTATGTACCACCTATTTTCTGCCGCGTTCCACTTCTACTTTGTTTTGTGCCATAAGAAACTACGCTATATGTCAAGCTGGTATGTCGGGCGATGTGGAGGTGCCACTAGGGCCATTGCTGATCCAATAGGAGGCATATAGCATCAGAAGTACAGAAATAAGGAATACATAGTAGAGTAGGATAAACTATTAAAACGTTTCTATGTGTTAGTTAGGCGGCGAGTGGCGTTGACGGCAGTGAAATAGGCGGTTGTCAATTGCTGCTTGTCATTGACCTCGACAGTGTCTTTCTGCATATCGGCGAACTTGCCTGGCAGCTTGGAGTTTCTCTTGGCTGCCAACGTGGCACCGGTCAATGAGACGTAAGAAGAAGTGTGGTAAACTATTATGTGTATTAGAGGGAAAGCAGATTGCTAGCAGCAATCATACTTGGTAACTAGTCAACTTTAAGAACTCGATTATCAGATTGCCCCACCAAAGTCCAATTGCTACGTCAATGATGCGATTCACCTAATCATCAGCATATGAAATTGAATCAACAGTAGAGGCGGTTACTCAGGCCAGCCCTTTTCAATCAGTAAGAAGCCCCGGTAGGGGGGTGGGCAAAGTGGCTGAGTGGATGCAAGCCCAACAGAATGATCAAAGTATGACCGTGTTCTCGATTGTCCCGCCCCCCCACTGCATGCAAGCTAATTAAGCCTGAGGGTGGGAAGTTAAGCTTTCTCTTGATAGCTGGTTGGTCGATCATTTCGTTCCACTTGTACCTCCAGTTGCAGTCTGACAAAGGCTTGATTGTAGGACCGATGACGTGGAAAGGATTCCTATTTATGTTCTTACCACTTAATCTATGCACTTTTTTATTTACGTAACTAGGCGGTTATTTAGATGGAACTTGATCGCGGGTGCTATGACGTCACCCGATATCGGGTTGGAAAGGCTGCATAGAAAGGAGAACGTTCGTTAGTACATATTCGGCATTTTCCGGGTGGGGTTAATTGATAAAGTACTCCGAAGTCAATAAATTGGGAAGAAATACCTCGTATGAATATTCAATTCTTCGCTACAAAGGACTAGGGTTAGTCGTTTACGGCTATGTGAGCGTCGAGATGGATATGTTGTGAGACATTCTCATCAAGGTCGGGCTGTTTTCTTACCAAGCAATGGGTGATTATTAATAGGTGGAAATGTCTTGTGCTTGAATCTGATAAGAATATCGCATTTACTATGCCTTTTGGGGTGATAGACTCGGTGTTTCATCGGCTCGGTGTTTAATCGGTTCGATAGTGGATTGCTACCTTGATGTCCTGATGCAATAGATCCTGTCTGGCTCCAATGAATCACCAGGTGGTGTCGTAATATCACTCCGCGCCATTCCGTAGACCAGTTTATTCCCAGATACCGGATCAGTGGGGTCTATTACCTCAGACTTGACTAGGCAGGATATCCAAGAATAGGAGACTCCGCTTGGCCGTACTACCGTAGAAGTGAACAGGTTATAAAGGGATGGACGACAGGTTGTTCAGAGAATTAAATTCAACTCCTAGGACCTAAATCAATTCAAACTCTGCCTATCAATCATGTCAGGCCACATTAACAACATAGTTGTGCCAGCGTTGGCCAAGGAATTTGATTTCATCGTCGTCGGAGGTAAATCTTATATTACTATTCAGCAACTGGCTCAGAATGCTAATCATTCACAGGGGGCACGGCTGGGAATGTGGTAGCCGGCCGATTGGCCGAGAATTCCACGGTATCGGTGCTGGTCATTGAAGCAGGTCGAGGGTACGCATCTCACAGTATACCTGGGGTTCCAGACTAACATTTCTTTTAGCGATCCCGACAAGATTGAGCAGATCTACACCCCCGCTCGCGCATTCGAATGTCGCAATGGACCCAACGACTGGAAGTATAAATCTACGATGATCGACCGCCCGGACTACACCCGCGTGGAGAAACCCAACACACGAGGCAAAGTATTGGGTGGTAGCAGTTGCCTAAACTACTATACTTGGGTGCGCGGCAGCAAGGGAACATTTGACGACTGGGAAGAGTTCGGCGGCGACGGCTGGAACTGGGAGGGAGTCAAGGAGTACTTTGACAAGGTGTGTATATCTATATTCGAATTTGCTCCATGCTCTAACTCTACGTAGCCTGCCACTTATCATGATGACAATAACGAATATCCCCATGTGAGGAACATTGGTCAGGATGGCCCTCTACATATCGAACACGCGGATCTGGTGCCCGAGTTGCAGCCTTTCCGAGATGCGCTGCTCAAGGCCTGGCAGAGCAAAGGACTTGAAGTTAATGATCAGATTTACTCGGGCACCGTGTCTGGTTTGACTCACTGCACTACGAGCATCTACAAGGGCGTCCGCACTGCGAGCTGGTCTTTCCTTGTGGGTAAACCCAATATCCACGTCTTGTCGTCTTCCTACGGCAAGCGGTTAATCATTGAGGGCGATCGTGCTACCGGTGTTGAGGTTCAGGGACCCACTGGCGATAGTATCACATTCAAGGCGGCCAAGGAAGTTATTATCGCCGGTGGAGTGTACGAATCGCCGAAACTTTTGATGCTGTCTGGTATTGGCCCAGAGAAGGAGTTGTCGCAGTTCGGCATCAAGACTGCCGTTGACTCCCCGCATGTTGGCCAGAACCTGATTGATCATCCTATTCTGTCGCATGTCTTTCGCTTGAAAGATGGCCTGGGCCTGGATGATCATCTGCTGCGAGCCGGTCAGCAGAAAGAGGGTGCAGTAAATGCCTACAATCGAGACCGTTCTGGGCCTCTTGGCAGTGGTCTATTAGAGCTGGTGGGCTTCCCTCGCGTTGATGAGCGCCTGAATAAGATCAAGGAGTATGTGAAGGCCAAGCAGGAGAACGGCGGAAAGGATCCATTTGGACCAGCGGGACAGCCGCACTTTGAAATTGACTTTGTGGTCAGTATCTACACGTTCTTCCCCCTTGGATTCCCCTACACAGCAGCTAACTTGCGCAGCCCATGTTCGCAGACGCATTCCAATGGCACTTCCCGGCCCCTCCGGAGGGAAGCTGGATGACCGTGATTGTCGATCTGGTCCGACCTATATCCAAGCGTGGTTGGGTGAAGCTACGATCTTCCGATCCACTAGACGATCCGTACATCAACCTCAACTTTTTCGAGAACCATCTCGACGTAGTTGCCCTGCGAGAGGGTGTTCGATTCGTCGATGATGTTCTCATGACGGGCGATGGTTTTAAGGACATCATCGGTGAGGACTATCCTTGGCCCATGCCGCGCAACTCAAATGAGGCAATGGACAAGATGATCCTTGAGCGCTCGCAAACTGGATTCCGTAAGTGCCTAGTCAGAATATAACCGTGAAACACGTTGATGCTGATTGATCTTGATACAGACCCTTGCGGAACCTGCCGCCTTTCGAAAGACATTAAACAGGGCGTGGTTGATGGCGGGCTCAAGGTCCACGGCTTCAAGAACCTTCGAGTGATTGATGCATCAGTGTTCCCTGTCATTCCGGACTGTCGTATTCAGAATGCCGTCTATATGGTTGGCGAGAAGGGTGCCGATCTGATTAAAGCTGACCACCCTGATCTCTACTGAGATCAAGGCGCTACTGACACGGCTGTTATTTACCGTTAAGTAGGAACTAAGTGGACCATGACATGCTACAGAGAATGAAATTGTTCAATATCTATAAAGGCTAGTCAAAACGAGTTTTGTACTTTGGTAGAAACGATGGCAAGCCACTGTATATGAGCTCTGCGAATTGGGCTTGAGTATGAATAAGTTGTGTTTTCAAAGGGAAGATAATAAATCATGCATTCTTCTCGTGGGTATCATGAGGAGTCCTCTTGCTATTCAATACACAGTTGTACTGAAAGAAGAGTCCATTTTGGGTCATATCAACTCCGCTGGCAACCCGGGTATACACCATACACCTCATAAACTATGTGCCATAAGAATTATAAAAGAGCACTGAACGAAAGAAGTATCCTTAGGGGGATAAAAGGCAAAAGGTATCAGGCTCAAATGCTCAAATCCTCAACGCTGTTCGACCGCTTCGTGGCTTCGATTGCGCTGTCGCCGAGCGACAACACAGAGATGGTTCGTTCGTTCTTGGGGCGCACGACGTCTTCTTGCTTGGTACAAATCCAGGTCGAAGCGTACATATTGACACTAGATAATATAAGCTTTGGTCACAATGAAGGTCTTTCGAGGTGGGTAACGTACCGGTCAATGCAAGTTCCAGGGAAACGGGCGCCCACTCGACGCGCCGTGAAGCCGTTCTCTTCGAAGTGCTTGATATACCAAGGGTCAATACTCGCGGAGCGAAGAAGGATGCGGCCACCCTTCTTCAGGGCACGGTTGAGTCGACGGGCCTGTGCTGAGGCGTCGTCCCCGGTGGGGTCAAACCAGTCCATTGAGTCCATGACCTAGATGAAGGATCAGTACCAGTTACATACAATGTATAACAGTGTCACTCACGACTGCGATAGTCAATGTACCCGGCGTGATGCGGTTGATCACCTCGTTGATCTCGTCGGTGTGAATCCGGAGACCATCAAAGGCACCGGGAGTAGAGAGCTTGACGTGGGCTTGGGGTGACAGATAAGTGGGGTGGCATCTAGAAGACACGTCAGTTCAATTCCCTTCATAATGATGGTGTTAGACGAACCGTCGAGAGAACTTGCCCTGCATACACAGGTAGTAGAAGTAGTTGTCGTTGCTGATCAGAGTATCCTTGACCACCGGGTCCAAAGTGTTTACCACGTATTCCCAGATTGACTGGCCGCTGATATCCTTGCTTCTCTTCATGTCTGGAGTCAGACCGCTGCGAATGAAGAAATCATCGACGATCATGTTGCGCTGGTTGCGCGGGACACCGGCGGCCTTCCAGGCAAACCACTCGGTGCTCACGATGGCCCAGTTCAGAGGCTTGCTCAGAAGAACTCGCCGGATACGGGGCCAAATTTCCCGCTGCTCGGCCAGACTCTGTGCCTCGCACAGTTTCCGCACCTCGCCCTGGAGCCCAAATATGTTGAACAGGTAACGCACCATACGAATGGCGTGGCGGGAGCCACCAGTCTCGTACAGACCGTAACCGGAAGATGAGGTGAAAACTTGCGTGTGCTCAAGCCAGTACTGGAAGGCCTGGCTGGACAGGTGAGGGCTCAACTTTTTAATGAGCAGTTCACGGAACTGCGAGTGCTTGCCCTCACCAAAAATCTTCCACATGTCCCGGTGGCCCAGTGCCATGTAGCTGGCCACCTTCAGCTCAAGAAGATGGTTCTGGTTTGGGTTGAGGTCTACGGCATGGACACGACGAGGGTTCTTCTGGAGATAGTTCAGGATGTTGTCGCCAGCACTGGTGATAGCAAGAATGACGTCGTCAGAGCCGATGTTCAAAAGCCGGTGGTCCACGCGTGGGTCTTCCCAGGTGAAGGCATAGATGTATTCGTTTTGGAATTGGGTGTGCTTGGGCAGCATATCGTTGTAGTGAATCCGGTAGTGGTGGTTTTGGTAGAAAGACGACGGCAGGGGCAGGTTGGCACTCAAATTGATCACGGCTGTCTCGTAGGCCTTGGAGCGGATCTCGTTCGAGCTTTTTTCGACATCCTTGTCCATCTCTTTTTGGTGGTTGGCGGGGAGCAGGTAAGGCGACTCGGTGAATGAGGCATCCAGCTTCTCGATGGTGTTTTGGCGCGACGGGGTCGAAGCGAATTCCTTGGGACAGCCAACGAAGATATAGTAAGGAATACCACCCAGGAGGTAGTTACGCTCGCTCGCCGAAATGACCGTTCCAAACTTGTACTCTAGGTAGTCACGTCGAGCAGCCTCCAGGCTAACACGGTCAAAGTCGAACCACGCGCGCCAGAATGCCCGACTAAGCCAATTGACGTGGCGGTTGAAAGCACCGCCAGTGTAGTTGCGGGAAGATACATCGACGATGCTCTGAACTTGAGGAGGATTAGGTCGTATCATTTTATAGTGCAACGAGAGCTGCTTACCATAAAAGTCGCAAACACCCAGCAAACCTGTCGGGTTAAGGCGCGAGGTCAATGAATCCACGACGCTGTAGTAGTCTTCAACATAGTCAGCTTGGTCAACTCTCGGAAAAGATTCTTCAGGATATGCATACCTGGAATCATAGACAGGCTGTAGCTCATCGTGATCAAATCCACGCGATCGGTTGCGGCAACATTCGGGGATCGGGGGTCGACTGGACGGTCTGGGAGACGGAAGGACCGAGCATCCTGGCAGATAACAGTCACGTTTTTCCATCCAAGGCGTTCAAAGCGCTGGCGAGCAACTTCGCAGAGGGAGGGAGAGAGGTCAACCAAGTAGACCTGATCGAAGAACTTGTCCACTGGGAGGAAAGCCGACATGGCTTCGATGTTGTACCTATCTCTGGGTTAGCCATTGAAACTCCAGAGCTTGTCACCTTCTGCAATATCAATTTCACCTACCCAGTGCCACCACCAACCTGCCATTGTCAGTCAGCACATCTTCCAACAGTCAACCATGTTGGCGAGCACTCACGTCTACCCAAACTGCCTTTCCGGACTTGATCTCCTTACTCTCCAATTTGTGCTTCAGCTGTGCAGCCACCAGGCCGAGCATATCCTCACGGCCACGAAGCAGACGATGGCGGGTGGCATCGTAAACGCTTGCCTGTTTTAAATTAGCTCCTTCTCCTTCCTTCTCCACCTTCCTTGCATACCTGTGTCTTGTAGAAGCTCTCCAGAGCACCCTGTTGACCCTCGACACTCTTGTCGTGAGGCTTGAGAAAACTTGCGTAGATGAACTTGAGGTAAGTGAATACACCTTGATTCAAGTCGACCTTGAGTTGCTGAGACGAGACGAGTAGCACCAGTGCCACGAGTGCAAAGACCAGGAGCGCCACTCCGGCGATATAGACATGGAGCCAATCCATTGTGTGCGGGTTACTAAGAAAGAGAGGTATAGACGGGACAAAGAGAGTTGGGAGGCACGAGGGACATATTCATATACAAAGCAGGCATGAAATCGCCGATGGCGCCGTATTTCTGAGGGGCAGAGAGCATCGTCGACGTCCTATCACGACGACACATGGGTGGGGAGTAAGATAAGCCCGGAATTGGAGGGGCCCATAAGGAAGGTACATGGAACATGGCTTCTGAGGGTTAACAGTGTTGAGCTACGAGTAGCAGCTACCTGCGAAAGGATTCCCCAAAGCGTAGATCAACGACCCGAATTAATCCAGGTGGCAGTACTCCGACCCAACTTTAAGGGCATTTGGCTTCCGCTGTCCCTACGCTAATATCTAGTTCCGATTCCCGGGCCACTCACAGCGTCCACGGTTCCCATGTGCCTGAAAGTCCCCACTCTGCTGGGACCACTATGGGGCCACCCTCAACCCATTACTGCGACCCGTGGGAGCATTGCTGACCCCCGATAGGCCTGCACCCTAACTATAAGCCCCGGGAACGACGGGCGCCAATCAAATTCGCGCTCGCCGGCACATTCGATCTTCCCCAGATTTGATGGGATCATAGCTCATCTTTGACGGTCGATAGCACTGTAAGTAATATCTGTCAGTTCACTCAATTGTTGGCTGCGATATGCTACAAGCTCGTTAATCTACATTATGTCTACAAACTAGGACTCCGTACTTTCATACTATGTGCTGCTAACTATTCCAGACTTCCCTGGACTCCTTGCCAGTCTCGTCAATTGATTTTGATCAACCTCGCCACTGAGTGGGCCAGAAGACAATCTATCCCGAATCCTTCCATTGTTAACTACATATGTGCTTTTGGTTAGTGGTGGGAACCATTCATAGTTAGACTCGATATCGTTCCCTGGAATCAAGTCCCGACATCTCGCATCGGTGAAGGAATAGTTTGCCACCACAACCATTGATCAAAAGCATATTCACTGACCCGCTCTCCTAAATCTCGTCTACCTCCCGTGTTATGACCATACTCACCGAGCCCCTTCTTCAATACGAAGGTCACCTCCACGGTTCTTGCCTATGCCGCTTTAGGACTTGTCAGCTTTGGTGACATGTACGTTGCCTGGAGATAGTAAAATAATGATAGGGCGTGTCCAGCCTCTTTCTTGCATATGCTCACAATTTCTGCAACTTCAAGTGCTGTATAATTGCTGAGCCCTAGACGTTTGAAGGGAACTGATCGACGGGCTACCGCAGACAAAAATGTCTCCCTGGTCCGTTCGGATGGCACCCGGTGATTCGCGAGCTTGGCCTTGAGGGTTTCCGATCTGCGCAAGCTAGGTTGGCTAGGATAGAACTTAGCTGCTACGGTCAACCCTCGCTTCTCCCATCCTGCTGCAGCCGTAAGTCCTTCTTATTTACTGTCCATGCTCTTGCGAGCTGTATTGACTTCATTGTAGCCTATCTGTTGTAAGTAGTGCAGGCATTCGTTGGATTCTTCGCGTGTAATTATGCGGCCTCCAGATTGACATCTGGTGCTTGATGATGATTTTGGATGCTAGGGGCATCCTAAGAGGGGTGAGCAGTCACCTGACCGACTACTGCTTGGTAATATAACAAGGGACTGCAACGCTTGGTGGAGCTTAGTTATTCTGCCCTCCATTGAGGCACCTCCTAAGATCCAACTCGAAAGACCTCTCTGTCCTAACATCCCGGAATCATCTCTCCCACGAGATGTTCGGAAGCCCTACCCTTTCCATCATGGCACACGAAAAGCAGCAAGTGATCCCCAGTCTCACCATCTTGCTTCTCCTGCAAGGCATCCTTTCGGGTCTCCTGGCCTACCTTGTTGTTTACACTCACTCGTATTACCCGGAGGAGTCAAAACATGGTTTCTCGTCAAGCTCTCACTACCTATCCGCTTCCTGGTGGCCTCTGCTTTGCAATCATTGGCTTGAAAAAATGCTGCCCCGTCTTTGGCGACGCAGCCTTTCTTGCTGTCCCAAACCCTAGCTATGCCGTCATGGCAGAGTCTGTGAGTTAGGCTGATTCCGCAAAGTGGCTCAAAGTCAAGCTTTTTGGGTATCTCTTGCGGTTAGATTGTCGCAATTGCCAACGTTTACGACCATGTATCATCTCCAGAATGGAAGCAGTCGCCTTACTTTGGCTATTCTTTCAATTGGAAGGGGACATTCTATCAATGCCCTTATTTAATAGGGGCCTGACTCTTTGTGTCCTCTTGTTCTATACGCTGTTAGTAGCATCTTGCTAGTTCTCCTCGTGCTTTTGCAATACTGGTAAGGCATATTATTCGTAGGATCGACTGTTTGCAGAGCATGTGATATGCACCTGCATGTAGCTGGAGGCAACCCCGCACTCACGAAGTTGAGAAATGGACCTTCCCAACATTCTATTCCTCTCTTACCCGGAAAATTAGAGTCCATTTCATCCTTCATTCGTCATTGCCTAGATAATCATTGCGTGCTATTGCCATGGCCACAATTAGGAGCTCCGCGGTGACCACCGGCCAACTTCACGTACTGAGAGATCAAGTCGATTCTTCTCAGGATGGCGTTGAGTAAGAAGATAACACCACCAGGCGAAGGGGACATCCACTTATCTTCAAATCTAGCATAGTTCTCATCCCAGGCATTGGAACTCCTTTGCCAGGGAACTGGCCATTTGCTAACCCGGAGTGGCTCACTACCCTGCCTGGCTTCGGTGCTGGAGCACGCGTTCTTGCCTACGAGTATCCCTCGCCATTTATAGGCAACAAGCCTTCCTGGGAGTCATTTTTGATGCTAGGCTATGACCTTCTCGAGCTTTTGAGTGACGCCCGATCAAGATCTGATCCAGATCTGGTTAGTGGCTTTGACTGGTTACATTCCGTTCAATCGAACAGCGTCCTTGCTGACGTGCCTCTAGACCACCAAGAAGCCGATGTTGATGGTCTGCCACAGCTTAGGTGGCCTTATAACCAAGCAGTCTTTGTGCGTTGCCGACAAACAGTTTCCTCGGTATGGATCAGTTGTCAACGCTATCGCGGGCGTCATATTCCTAAGCACTCCACACCGTTATGGCGACGAAACAATGAACCTGATGCAGTTTCGAGACGTGTTAGAAGCAACAACAAACAGGGCTTTCAAGATTCCAAACGCCAACATTGAGCAGGAAGGCGCTATGTTGCTGGACCTTGCAGATAGATTCGAAGGGATCTCGCTCCGCACTCCCCTACTATCCGTCTATGAAATGAGACGAGCTATATATGGATCATGAAGAGCACGCCAGTCTTTATGAGACAAAATTCGATACCAATCTGGTCACATACAATCATAGCCTCTCTACTGTTTGGGCACTTGAGAAGCTGAAGCTCCAATCTCGACAGCTATTGGAGCTGATGTCATTCGTTGACCCAGATGTCATCGGTGAAGAATTGTTGATGGAAGTGGCTGCAAAACTCCTTCAAGTCGAGGGCGCACATTTCAAGAGGAGTAATTATATTGACGCTCGAACCGATCTCATGCAGTCATCCCTGATAAAAAGAGATAAAAGAAAGCAGCAAGTATCGGTCCACCGCATAATCCAAGATGTGGTCTTGGCAACGATGGATAACACGAAGAAACGATTAACGTTTGACCATGTCTTGCGTGTCCTTTGGGCGAGTTGGCCATCGGCGATGCCCAAGCCGTCAAAGGAGCCACACCTACCTCCACCAAGATCAACCGGTGGCAGATTATCTGTTGGAAGGTGGCCTGATTGTGCGGCAATTTACCCCCACGTTTTAAAAATACACCAGATATGGCCGGTCATTTCAAATCCTTCCGATGCCACTAAAATTCTCTTTGCAAAGCTATTAACTGAGGCCGGGTGGTACGTATATAATCAGCAGGTCTTTTTCCCTCCTAAGTGGTCTAATATTATCAGGTATCAAAAGGAGCGTGGACGAACCAAAAACTTCGACGGTTTTTTCGAAACTGCTCGCAGTATCTGCGAGTCGACAACCCACGCAGATCGGGATTCGTTGCTTGCAGATATCTACTTCTGCTTGGGATCTATTGCCATGGATGCGAGTGACTTTGAAACGAGCCGCATTCACAAGGAGAATTCCCTGGATCTAGTTTCCAAAATATGCAAAGACTTGGGCACTGAAGACGAGAGGCTATACCTCGCCTACGCAGAGCGTGGGATCTCCCGGATACAAGACAAACGATATGAAGAAGGTGAAGCCGATCTTAAGGAGGCACTGCGAATGCGCAAAGCTCTCGGCAATTACCTTCCACGATCCGGCGAAGCCAACCTAAGCTGGGCACTTCTTGCGCAAGGCAAGTTTGAAGAGTGTGACATGCTTCTCCTCGATAGTTTGGCTGGTAGAGAAAAGGCCTTGGGAAAGAATGACAAGGAGTCTGTCCGGACTGGGCTGATCTTGTATGCACTTGGTAACCTCCGTGCGGCGCAAAACCGATGGGGTGATAGTTTCGAATACCACCAGCGAGCATGGCGCCATATGCTCGCGACAGTGGGCGAGAGAGATTTTTATACTGCTAATGTCGCTCATAAGGTTGCCGAGCATTTCATCCGCTTAAGGCAATATGAGAATGCGATGTAAGTGGGGCCCTCCTCCTAGGCAGGTCAATTCATTCCTGACTTCTTCCAGTGGTATGATCAATGCGGCGCTCGATGTCTGGTCTGTTGATCCAAGCGCACACAAAAATGAAATTGCCCGCACTACGTTTCTCAAGGGAAAATTATTTGAGGTTACGGGCAAGATTCGAAAAGCTTCCATTGCTTTTAGAGTTGCTTGTCGCTTGAGGAAGGAGATTACTAAGGAGGATCGAGACATGAATAGCTTGACAACGGAAGACTTTGACGAGATTGTTGCCTTTTGGGCACGTTGATGGGAACCTGTCTCGCTTTGTGCTAACCCTGGGGCACCTGGGTTGTTATAACAGCAAGAGCAATCCAAGTAATCATTACGGAGACAAGGTAACGTGTCTCCGAGACGTGGAGCCCTTAGGATTCACAGTCAACCTATACCTAAAATATGTCTGAACAGTCCTGCGCGAATAAGGCCTGTTCTATAAGGATTTTAAAACCGCACATCAATACCGTACTTCTCGTAGTTGAAATCTTCCAGACTTGATATGCTTTCAGCCCAGCCGTCGTCAACCTCTCCTACTTGCCAGTTGTCTCCTATTTCGACCATCCCTGCCTTCCCGGCCAAGACATCCTTCTGACTTTCCTGATACTCGGCCGCCACATCTGGATGTGGTACCCAAACGACCCTCATCCCAGCCCGTCTTCCAGCCTCGACTCCAGCCACGCTATCCTCGAACACCAAACATTCGCTGGGCAAGATGGGGTTTCTGTTTGAGTCTGACTTCAGCGATTGCAATGCGACTAAATATATGTCAGGCGCCGGCTTCCCTCGACCCTGTCGTACCCGCGGATCATCACCCAGGACACGTCTTTCGGGCTGGAAGAAGCCTAATAATTGTTTCGTTTCCGGCCTCGATATTTTCAATTCGAAGCTTTGGCTTTTGGTGCTGGATGCCAATGCCAGCTCAATCCTGTCCCCAGAAGCATTACGTGCGCGGCTGAGGTTCAACAGAAGTGTCTCCACACCTGGCAGTGGTGTGCAGTTCGGAAAATTCTTTCGCATTCGGTCTTTTAATTCACAGGCGAACTGTTCACGCGAGATGGGCAACTTGGCCCAGTTGTGGAATACGTCGCTATTTGTCGAGTCTGGGACGCCCATAAGCTGGGCTCTAATTGACGCAGTGAAAGCGGGCCTTTCGTATTTCTCGAGAAGTTGGTTCGTGGCCAGCGTGATTATGTCTTCGGAGTTGATGAGAAGCCCGTCCAAATCAAAAATGCAGGCACGAATTGCCGGGAAGCTGGTGAAAGCGTTTGTCAGATTTAGTTTCCTTAGACTAAACACTGTCTCGACAACATACACTGTTTCTGAACGCGCCATGAGTAATTGAAAAAAGATTATTGACTCCAGTAAGTTACGATGGAGCGACATAAGGGATGAGGATGGAGTCGGTGAATGACAGCTTGTGAATGCCGACGTCGTCCACCTTGGCCCCTATCCCGACCAGGGTTAGCTGCAAGGTGGTCGACCAAACGGGGAACATGACCGGTTAGACCCTATCTAGGGCAATGATCGACTCCTCTTCCGTCTAGCCAGCTAAGGATCCCACAGATGTCTCTCAAGTTCGTCTGTCGTATCAGCCTTGCCCCCTAACAGTTCATGGCCTACCAGTAACAGGTTCGAAGGCGATGTGCTGGATTTGTATCTCCAGAAAGCGGAGGTAGGTGCCCCATGGCAAACACAGCCTGTCGCTAAAGCATGGAGACTCATATGGCTTCCATTGCATGCTCTAGACCATTTCTGGCTAGACACCAGTTGGTTCGGCGGCAAATGATATGCCCCTCCATGGGATCGAGATATTGAGACTCCGGCAGTCGTTTGCGAACAGGAAATCTGGCTCGTTTATATGAGGATGGCGATATTTTTGATGATAGCCCCCGTCGTCCTCGAGGTTCTAGGCTGTACTATGCTTGCTCAGACGGGCCCATTGCGCCTGCCCGAGATCTCATTAGCAAGAGAGCGGACATTAATGCGCAGGGCGGCTACTACGGCAACGCTCTGTATGCCTTCTCATTGAGAGTCCATTAGAGATTGGTAGACTGCTCCGAAGAAGGAAGGAACGATGTAAGAAGGGGCGCGGTCCGGCTCTAGGACACCAAGCAACCCGGCGAAGACACTTCGTCTCATGAACTCTGAACCCTCTGATCAAACTCAATAATTGATCTACAACCAAACCGAGACTTACTATTGCTCTCTTCTTGTGCGATCGTCAAACGCGCGGTCGTAAAGACGACGTGTCCACCTACGAACTGGTATACAGGTTGGGTAAAACAGATCCAATCACACATTCTCCTTCTATAAAGCCTTAGCAATTATGAATCGCCTTGTGTAGCCTAAACAAGAAGTGACTAGCAGCCAGGGAAACTCTCTATACAAAGGGCCAGACAAGCACCTAATCAGGGTCTGCTAGCCCATAGCAGAGCCCAGTATGGGACAACATTAGAACCCACGCCTTAATAGGGCCAAGAGCATGGATTCTATCCCCGGATATAGAGCCCGAGGCCCTTCTCAGTGGTGGTGTATCTAGGAGAATAAAATAGGTCGCTAGTTCAATTCAATTTTAATTGGTGGAATACTATACGTTCGGCCACATAAGAGCTCTTCAATTGTGGTTATTTCTATAGGAGCGAGCCATTTGTTTCTACACCTCTTCTTTGGTCAGAATCTTCACTACATCCTCGGAGAAGAGATAACTAACAGATAACTAAGAGCAAAATAAGAGCAAAGTAAGGGCAAAGTAAGACTAAAGTAAGAGAACAAACATAACAATAATTATATCGCATATAGAAGCATCCAAATAAGACAAAAGATTAATTGAATATACGATTGATGCTTTCCATAGTTCTAGACGGGCTAACCCTCGACTTCGATATAAGCCGTAGGACCAATCGTAGGGGCAGTATTCTATGGTCAGCTAACATAAGCATAGTGGGTCGAACGCTAGGGACGTGTTAGCATAGGTGCTCCACTTACGTGTCATAGTGATCTCCAGCTCTTGCTTCTCCCTTCCAACAAGCCAATGGCTAACAACAGCTCTCCGGACTATAAAAGCCTCTTCCTCCAGGCGGAGGAGAGGTGGAAGTAGGAGGAAGAGAGGTGGAAGCAGGAGGAGGAGAGGTGGAAAGAGGTAGAGGAGAGGCTGAGATATGAGGAAGAGCGGACCCAACGCACCACTTTCATGGAATTGATACGCCATTTCCACATGCTACTTTCCCGACCGTTGAAAGTTGCAACGCCATATTTCTCGACGAGTAGGGAAATACCCCTTCCTAAGGGGAAGTTTTGTCCGACGCGACTGCGACCATGGGAAGATTGTTTCGTCCAACAACAAGCTATTTACAACTCTGTGCGCAACTATTTACAATCAACCGGAAACTCTCAAACGCGATTATTCACCCCCCTGATAGCTCTTGAAGAGCTTGCTAGGCATTTCGCCCTTCAGTCTATCAGCAGTGAGCGAGGCCTCGAGAGTTACGAGCAAATTGCTGTCGAAGATCATGTCCGTGATATTATTGCCGAGCTATGCAAGATCCCCGCAGCTCGCGAGGAGTTTAGGCTTGGCGATGGCGTCCGGTTTGATAATTATACCAGTGTTCTAACGGAAAACCAAGTTGAAGTGGATAGTTCTTGTCGCCCAAGGCCCGATCGATTTTGCATCCACCGAATCGACGACAGCGCTTATACCCTCCTTCTTACGGTTGAATATAAGCCGTCTCGTAAACTTTCGGTAGAGAACCTCCGAGCAGGCCTTCGACCTATAGACTTGTGGGAAGAACTGGTCCAGACAAATCATATCTCAACGGATCCGGCGAAGAAACTACAATACAATGCAGAGCTTCTAACGAACTCGGCCGTGGTCCAAGCGTATGATGTGATGGTTGAAGAAGGGCGTCCATACTGTATCTTGACCAACGGCCTAGCCCGGGTCCTTCTTCACATGCCGTACGATGACCCTACCACGCTTTACTACCATCTTTGTGAATCAAATGTGGAAATTGGCGAGGATGAGCAAGATTTTCAGCAACCGCGAACGTCTGTCGCAAGGGAGTTGTGTCTCTGCTTAATGAGTTTTCGTTCCCGAACTTACGACCAGGAATGGCGAAACTTTTGGCGATCAAAACTTCATATCTGGGAGACTAGCTTCGACTATTCTCGTTCTTTGATACCCAAAGCAGAGTTACGACAAACCCCGCCTCACTCTCGCAGCTATGTGCCCCCGGACTCTAGCTCAGACTATCAGCCATCATTATCGTCTCCTTTGGAATCCCCAACAGCAGTAAGCTGTCGAGTGCACACAAGGAACGATCAAGGAAGCCAGTCACGAAGCCGCCATGCGCAATTTTGTACACAGCGATGTCTACTCGGGTTGCACACTAAGGACGTCCTGGACGATAGCTGTCCAAACGTGGAGTTCCACCGACAGGCTCAGGACAGTTCAAGGCATCCCATTAACGCGGAGGTTTTAGTACGTTTACTAAAAGCACAGTTGGACGAAAACATTGACCGATGTATTCCCTTTGGAAGCTGTGGGGCATACGGTGCGCCGTTTAAACTCACTTGCGCTACCTATGGCTATACTGTCGTCGGCAAAGGGACTACATCTAGACTATGGGAAGAAGTCTCTCGCGAAGCACAGGTATATCAAATCCTGCGGAAGGCTCAAGGGTCTGCTGTTCCTGTATTCCTGGGTACGATCGACCTGGCAAAAATTTACTTTCTTCACGGGGGTGGCCACATTCGTCACATGCTCGTTATGGGCTGGGGAGGCGAAGAAACAGTGAAGATGGAGCTAGAGCCATGGCTTCGCCAGGAGATCCGCAGATCTGACAAGGAAATCCAAGCCCTGGGAATAATCCATGACGATCTTCGGCGTGAGAATGTCCTTTGGAATAAAGAGCTCGGGCGGGCCTTGATCATCGACTTCCACCGTTATACCTTGAAGAAACATCGACCAGTCTCACAGCCATCACGAACAGCAAAGAGACAAATATGTCAGGCAGAATCAAGGGACGTAAAATGTCTACGCACGTCGTGAGGCTTTATAGGATGTGCTCTTAGTTCTTTGTTTTGTTTTGTTTGTTTTGTCCTATTTTGTCCTATTTTGTCCTTTTTTTGGTCTTTCTTAAACTAGTGATTGCATGGTACACGATAATAGCTCGTTCCCGCCTTTAGCACACTAGGGCCCTTCGACAGGTCCGGCTAACTTCCATAATGGTACAGCACTTCCGGAAATCGGTGTCACCACTTGATTGTTTCTCAAACCCTGATGCCAAGAAACACCAGGCTACCTTGGGCATAATAAAATAGCCACCAACTTGTATCGTAAAATACCGGATACGTATGTACTTGTACAATTTCTTCGTAAAGTTTTGGGATGATGAACTGGCTAAGTACAAAGTGGCCAGGGTGATCTGTCGTAGGGTCCGACAACTAATCCTTCTTCTCACAGGCCTTGATCACATCATTGTACTCTCCGCTCTTGCAATGCACTGTGTAGGCAATCCCGTCGGTGCATTGTATATAGGACGCAGAGTTGGCTGGGTTCGCATAAATGCATTCAATACCCTCACCACTGGATCCCATGCAGCCCTGGGACGCTTGGGCGTCAGAGCAGCTGAAGGAAGGGTTGATAGCTCCGTCGGATGGAGGAATAGCTTCTTCTGCGTCATCTTTGAGGGTTTCGGTTACATCAGAACACCATCGTTTTCTACCAAAAAACCTACATATTACTCACCCACACCATGGCCAACCAGTATAAACACAAAGAGAAACGCATTTCTGATGCCTACGATGCTGCTAGGCGCCAAAAAAGCCGAATCTAAAGGGTTTGGCGCGTGATTTCGGCGTTTCTTAAGACCGCCTACGCGCCCGAATCAACGGTCGACCATCTCGCTTGACGCGATAAAGGCCACCGTACGCCTATCAAAGCTGCAGGGATGAGCATTAATCAAGTATATTTAGGAGCTCGATTCCCTATATGCTGCACCTACTAGTACAATGGTGTACGATGCTACAAGCCACGTTTCTACGGCTAATAGGTCGGACCGTCTACTTAACAAAAACTGGTATTGGCGCCTTCTAAACTGCCTTCCACCCGACCTAACTATATAATAATACGCATATTCGGTTCAATGCTCACGTAGGTTGGGCAGGCGGCCTAAGCTCGCCTTGTCCGAAGGGTCGCGCCGTCAAAAAGGTCGTCGGTGCTCTGAGAAGTTTCTATTCCTATACCTTGCTCACTCGGGAATTTCTAGAACCACCCGTCCTTCAATCTCCGAGCGCTCCAGGCGCCCTAGGACTTCAAGAATATCATTCAGCTTATAGGATTCAACATGCGCTTTGACATCACCTGCCACAGCCATTGCCAACAATTCATCCATTTCCTTCGCGGTACCCGCAGAGTTCCCAACTATCTTCAGCCCTAGATAGTCAATGTGTATTAGCTCGGGAAGTGCCGCGAGAAGATAATGGAAAGAGACGTGTGTGGTTATCACCTTTAACAATCATATCAAACGGGGTAGCCGGCAACCGGAACGGAACATTGGGAATTCCCACACAGACCAGTGTTCCCAGAGGGCGAAGCATTTGCATGCTCTGCTCATATGCGCGTTCGCCATTGGCAGTGCAGATGACAGCGTGCGCGCCGAGGCCGGAGGTGGAGGCCTTGACAGCCTCTACAATGTCGACTTCTGAGAAGTCTAAGAACACGGCAGCACCAAGGGAGAGGCATAGTTCTTTCTTCTTTTCTCCTCTGTAAGATGTTAATACGGGTCAATTGGGAGCCATTTATATATCACAAGGAGACATACTTATCGATTGCAAGGACCTTTAGTCCTTTCTTAACAGCGATCTGTACGCCCCTAGTCATAAAATTGTTAGTCAGGAATGAAAAGCTCGAATTGAAAAAGGAAGAGTAATACATATGTCCCAAGCCTCCGCCCGCACCGAGAATAGCAAGCCAATCACCTGGCCTGGGGTTGGTCTTCATGATCGAAGAGTACATGGCGATTCCAGCTGTGGATATTTTGCTGTTAGATTCCCGACAGGAACCACCAAAAGGCTAGATTGAAATCAACGTACCGCAAAGAAGAGGAGCAGCTAAATCAGGAGACAATCCCGAAGGGATCCTGGTAACATGGATAGCTGGGCTGACAATGTACTCTGAGACGGTGGATTAGTACCTGGCATTAAAGCAGGATTCATAAAGTGTAAAAAGAAGCGTACGCTGGAAGGTTCCTGGGACATTCTGTGGCATTGGAAGTATACGTTAGATGATCTGAGCATGGACCTTGGGAACTATATCCCTCAAGTTTGTAGGAAGACAAATGACATACCGCGCCAGCATTTCTCTGATTGGGACATGCAGTGTGGTTAATGGCACATATCTCACATTCGAGACAGGAGCTGTATAGCCATCTAGTCCCTCGTAAGTCCGGGTGAAAGATTGTAGATCACCATGACCTTGAACACTAACCTGATACCGACTCTCTGGTCCATCCATTGGCTCTCATCGACACCAGGACCAACTAAACCAGGAATTAAACACTCAGCCCTGAGCACAGTATTTGAATTCGATTGTCAAAGCAAATGATAACCTGCCTTTGATCACTTTTCCCACTCCTTCATGACCAGCCACGTCGGTCTTCATCGGTGTATCACCCCGGATACTATGCAGGTCAGAATGGCACACGCCGGAGAACTCGAGCTTGACCAAAACATCACCATCCTTTGGCACAGGTACTGGGTATGTGCTGCTAATCTCCACCATTGCAGTTGCAGGTGACCCAGAAGGCGGCACAACGGCTGCGATCTGAGCGGTAGGAATGGCCATGCTGTGGTGTCAGGTTCGTAAGACGGTTTTGGATGATTTCATTCGCTCTCCGAAGGTGAGAAAGGCAAAGACAGTACAATGAACTGAAAGACCAGCCACGCTAGATAAGTGCGGGGTGAATGAATGCCGCTTATCTCGAGCGCTTTCGAGATAGGAAAAACAGTATCTAGTTACCTAATTATCGGAGGCTAAGGGTTCCAGGGTTCCAAAATTGTGCATCTGTTTTGCATTCTGAAGCCAAATGCAGACCGGAATAACTATGGAAAGGCATTTCTTCACCAGCCAAGCCTTAACAGAGGTTTCAATTAAACTATTACCTTAGCCGCAAGACACACCCAAAATCCTGTAGCAATATAAGACAAGGACTCCGCGGACTTCGCTGGTCTCAGCAGAGCCGAAAAGAAAGAAGGAGTATAGTACCCCCGAATGCAGCAGAATGACCCCCGAGTCGCGTGAGAAACCCGAGGATCAAGGTATATCAAAGATCAAAATCTATAGCCCGACAAAACAAGTTCTTCATGCGTTCTCCGACTGGATGGTTTGCTAAAAATACGAGAGTCAGTATCCAGTAATCATAAAGATACTCGGGGAGACGAACCACCAGCCAGTCCATGCCCTCGTTGATACCCTTGCCATCAATGGCGGAGCAGGCAACAATACTCCAGTTCCGGTCGCGCAACTCTCCCAGTTTCAATGCCTCTGAGATTTCACCCGCACCTTTGGCGCCAGGCTGGTCCTGCTTGTTGGCAAACACCAGCAGAGCCGCTTCACGAAGTTCCTCCTCGTCCAGCATGGCCGACAGCTCATCTGCCGCGGTCCCCAGCCGCTCGATATCTGTAGAATCGATGACGAAGACGACGGCCGCGGTGTTGGCGTAGTAACAGCGCCAGTAGGGGCGAATGGATGTTTGGCCACCGAGATCCTGATGTCCCTCTGGTAAGTGGCGCTCAAGCCAACCCGTAAATATAACCACCACTTACCCAGACGTTAAAATTCAGATTTCGATATGAGACCGACTCGACGTTAAATCCGATGGTGGGAATGGTGGTGACGACCTCGCCGATCTGAAGACGCCGGTTGTCAGCATCGGAGTTGTCAACGCGCCCGCAACGCAACACTGCACTTGAAACATATGCCATACCTTAAGCCTGTACAGAAGAGTGGTCTTTCCAGCGTTATCCTATATACAAAAAAGTCAATCAGTCTTTAGGTCCTGCGCTGGCCGCGGGTACCTTCCCCCGCGCTGGTCAAGTACCAGGGCGAGCTGTACGTACGAGACCCAAGATAAGAATTCGGATCTCCTTCTTGGTCCAGATCAAAGACCACAGACGTGATAATGACCCTCCCATGGTTGTGTATGGCAAATGGTGATAGATTTGAAATCACCGGTGTTGCTGCGCGGGTATGGGGTTTCCGAGGTTGTACTGCGACGGTGTGTTTGCGGGTGAACAAAGGGAATGTCGTTCAACAAGGACCCAGAAGAAGGATTGAATGACTATGGTACAATCGGAGTAGGAGAGAGCAAAGAGAAGTGAAGTTGAGAGGAGAGAGTTGAAAGGAGCTGGTGGCAACCGCAGTTGATGGCGATCGGCCTGTGCGTGTGTGGGCGGTCAATCGTTGATGGGCGATCTCGCTCTACACGGCTTCCCGTCCGCGTTGCTTTCTTACTCCTTCATCCGATTGGGATCGTTCTTTTTGCACTCTCTACATCTACCGTCCTCGCTGCGGCAGTCCGCATGTATCGAGTTTCAACTTACGTGCTCCCTTGATTCCAGCGCATCCCATTGAGCCGGCGCGGACGACCACCACGCGCAAGCCTTCACCATGGTGGGCAAGAAGTCGGGCAAGGCCCTTCGCGATGAGGGTGAGTTGTCCCAATAAAGCAGTTATGGCATGGGCGAAGCAATTGGAATGATCAAGGTCTGACAGAGGACTATTAGGTCTTGAGAGGACGGACAATAACATGGAGCTGTCTAGCTGGCCGCAGATCCCAGCTATCAACCAAAAGAATTATTATACGTGAGTGGTCGCATCCATATCGATTTATGCTTCAACCAATTTGTGAGGAACCACAATGCTGATTATGTCTTCTTCTACAGTGACTACCTCAAGAGAGACGATCAGTACCTGGCATTCAGACTGCAGAATGAGGAGGCAAGGACCAAGATGACCAAATCCGCCAAGGACAAAGACCGTGCCCTCGCAATGGCCAAATCCAACGAAACGGGCGAACTAGAGGCAGAGGCGGATGGTGATGCCAATATGGAGGATGCGGAGGAGGAACCGGAGGAGACTGTTGGCTCCAAGGTTATTGTCATTCACATTGGTAGCCAGAATCTGCGCATCGGGCTGGCCAGCGATGCTTTGCCAAAGACGATACCGATGGTGATTGCGCGAAAGTCAAAGACCAGCGAAAGCGAAGACCAAGAGGGACCGAAGCCGAAAAGGCAGAAGCGGGACGATGGCTCTTTCGAGGAGCCAGAGCATCTTTTTGGCGAGGAGGTATGTCCGATAAGTGCTGTGCGAGAGGCAGTCCGGTGTAGCTAACTCTGGACCCTAGTGGTCGTCCCATTTCAACCGAATGTCGGCGGATCTCAAGGTGCACATGCGACAAAACAAGCGACGAATGTTGCCCAACTCTAAGGAAATGGTGGTGAACTATAACCGGCGGACGAACCCAGAAATCATCTCCGAGCACAACGACCCACTGCGTGTCGACTGGACCGAGCTGTCCGACCCCCCGCCAGAGTACATTATCGGACAAGCGGCATTGAGGGTTCCAGACTCTTCAAATCCTCGCTACAAGCTCTACTGGCCTATCAAGCACGGATGGTGTAACGAAAAGGACTATGAAAGCAAGAGAATGCTGTTCTTGGACATTTCGCTGATCCTTGAAGATGCAATCAAAACTCAACTGGGTTTGGCCAGCAAGAAGGACTGGCCCCAGTACTCTTGCGTTTTTGTCATTCCCGATCTGTACGAGAAATCATATGTCAACCAAGTCCTGGAGATGTCGATGCGCGAGTTCTCATTTGCGCGAGTGTGTTTCATCCAAGAGAGTCTGGCGGCAACGTTTGGTGCTGGCTTTACTTCTGCCTGTGTGGTAGATGTCGGAGCGGAGAAAACATCAATCTGCTGTGTGGAGGAAGGCATGTGCTTGGAGAACTCGCGCGTGAACCTCAAAATGGGTGGCCGGGATGTCACCGAAACGTTCATCAAAATGATGCTGCATGACCATTTCCCTTATGCCGATATCAATCTGTGGCGGCGGTACGACTGGCTGTTGGCCGAGGAGTTGAAGAAGAATATCTGTACGTTGAATGAGGCCAATGTTTCTCCGCAAGTGTTCGACTTCCATCTCCGGGTGTCGGGCAAAGATACCGTCAAGCATAACTTCAAGGCTTTCGATGAAGTTCACTTGGCGCCAATGGGTTTCTTCGAACCGACGCTCTTTGACAACTCGGACAAGCTCAAAGGGCGTGGGAACCTGATCGATCGTTCCGTTGACATTTATGATGGTCAGACGAATGATCCTACCTCTGGAGCCCAAACCGAAATCATGACTGCTCTTGCGCCCCCGCTTTCACCTCACGAAAAGACAGATGGAGAAACCGGAGCAGTGTCCATGGAAGTCCAAACTGCTCCTAGTAAACCCCAGCAGCCCAGCGCATTGGGTCGGATCCAGGAGCAGGAGGCTACGCCCCACTCATCTGTTGCTGGTTCCCCAGCGCCAGAAGCTGCAGGAACTCCCTTGGCGGGTGCCAGTACTTCTGCCGTACCCGCCGCGACGACTCAAGGTGCTCGCTCTTCGGTAGAATACCGTAATGATATTTTGCCCATCTTTCCCTTGGATAGCGCCATCTTGACCTCAATTGCACACGCCGCTCGATCTGACGAAAAGAAGATGCGTGACTTCCTCGGAGGAATCATGATTGTCGGTGGTGGCAGTCTGACCAGTGGCTTCAATCTGTTCCTGGAGGAACGGCTCCAACTGCTTCGCCCAGGCTTTGCAAAGGATATCATGATCGGTGTGCCCCCACGAGAAATGGACCCGCAGGTGGTCGTATGGAAGGGGGCGAGTATATTTGGCAAACTGAGTGGGACTAATGATAGCTGGATTGGAAAGCTAGAGTATGATCGGTTGGGTCACCGTTTGATGGCCTACAAGTGCATGTGGGCCTACTAAGATCGTGCTTTGTGATGCCTTTCTTCTACGCAATGGGTTTTTAGGATATAATGATGTATTTTTGATTGATCATGAGTATACTTGCAGTCATTTTTGTGCCTAGTTTGTGATACGTAGTTAGCTAACTACTGGTAGTTGTTCTTTGTCCTGTCAACATCTAACCAGCTATAGGGATGGGCTAATTCTACCCCCTTGGCTACTCCTACCCCCTCCCCGACATCTATACCACGTGATCTTTATACTTCGGACCATTGTTTTTCCGCTCGATGTCGTCTGCTCTAACACAGAAGGCGGTCGCGCAAGGCAGAATGGCCAGCATCGCCAGACCAACGATCCGATGCTGCGATGCACGCCAGCTTCAGTTCGCGCCTAACTTCCGCCCTCTAGGGTTTTCCTAATCTCACAATCTCTGAATTTCAATCTAGATTGTGATACATTCAACTGTCTTTTCATCCTGCTCTTCCAAGACGGTCTGTATCTGTCTCTACGCGGACCACCAAATTCGAATTCCGCGGTCAGTCCGACATTCACATCGACGACAACATGTCCTCCAAGTCCAAGGAAGGCCAGTCCTCTGGTGGCTTTCACCAGGAGTACATCGCCTCTCTGCGCTACCGCAATGACCTCCCTCCACCTGACATGCCCCCGAAGTTTCTCGATATTCCCCATGAAGGCTTGAGCCGTTTCCTCACTCCTGGTTTTGCATCGAATCTGGCGCGTCGCGAGGAACCCAATGTTGATGTTGATGCCGAGGGCGGTATGCCAATTGACCTTGTTGGTATTCCGGGTCTTCACCTGGGAGACGAGAGCGGTACGTACGCACCGTTGTTTGATGCAGAAGGAAATGTCTGGTCCTAATGGAATCGATTACAGCTATCATGGCACCTGAACACCCGCGTCCTCTTGACGAGGCAGACCTCCCCCTGCTGATGACCCTGGATCAGCTTCGCAACCCTGCTCCCAAGAACACCAATGTCAGCTTCCTTCGTCGCACTCAGCATATCTCGGTTGATCGCGCTGCAGCGGCGCCGGGGGCGCCGGGCACCCCGGTGGCTAGGCCGCAGGCCCGCATTGGTAAAAAGGGCAAGGTGTCGGTCGATGACCCGCGGCACATTAAGAAGTTCATCCAGAAGGGCTTCGACATTGCATACCCTCAGAGCAAGCACACCGGAGAAGACACAGAGAGCCGTATCCGCGGTCTTCCCGCTACAAAGGCCGATACTGACGCCTGGGCAAACCCTGTCCACCCCGACAACCCGAAATTGAAGCCCGTTGGTTTCTTTCCAGTATTGCCTGATCTTGAGGGCTTCCCGGACCCTGGTGGTTATGTTCAGTTCAAGTTTGACAAGGCGCCGGTTGCTGGCATTGATGGCAAGCGCGATAAGCGCATGGAAGTTGCATTGCTTCACCCTCGGGCACCCGAGGAACGCATCTGCCAAGAACACGCCTCGAAAGTTGCACTTCACGAGGCCAACCCCAAAGTCTACCCGGACCCTGGTCCAATTCCATTCGACTACGAGCTTCTTTTGCCTGAGAAACATGAACATGCAAAGAATATTCGTACAAGCATGAACATCAATGACCCGAACCGCGACGACGAGAGCCTCTATACTCATGAAGGACCTGATGGCACAAAGTTCCATCGTTATGACCGTGCACGCACCTATGCCACCAGCATGCAGACCCTTAACACGGAACAAAAACAGAGAGATATCGCTCTTACTCTCTTCACGCCCGCTGAGGGCGAGAACAAGCAGCGGGGAGCCTACTACTATCCGATTCTGGGCAAGACCCGTCTCAAGCCTGAGCGATCTCGCACAATCGCCCAAGCCGGCCTGGCTCCCACCGCATCTCAGACACAGGAGGACCAGATCGATCAGATGCAGGTAATAGTCCGTGACCCCGACGAGGCTGAGATGTACAAGCGCTCTGTGCACCGTGCGAACATTGATCCGAAGTTCGCAAGTACACTTCCCCCGCCTCCTGAGCCTCCTGTTGAGGAGCAGGAAGAAAGACCTGCTGAAGGCGAGGTGGGTGAGAAAGCAGCTTCTCCGGATGCGGCTGATGAGGACACTCGAATGGGCGATGCGTAGAGTGGAAAGTTTCTTACAGTGATGCATCGAATTTCCTTTCTTGAACATTGCAACTTCGGAGTACTCTTCTTGGGCCTGGCGTCTGGTGAGCGAGACAAAAAGGCGTTATGTACGTTTAGAATTCCGTGGATTCCCAATAGTACAAAATATTTCGCATTGTCCATGTTCTCATTACATATCTTCTGTCCTCCTTGTGTCTTAGGAAGTATCAATAGAAATGTTGTCATCGATAACTAATATAATGCATTATGTATTCGAGTGTCTGGTCAACCACGGCCAATTTAGGGCATCGCCGGTTCCGCTCACCGCCCGCCGCCCGCGTCTGCAAAGATCCCGATTCTGCCCTGCGATGTTCGACCTGCAAAGGCGCTGCGCTGCAGAACCTCGGAGCAATTGCCGTACCTGAGTGAGTCTCCCTCATTCTCGAACACCCCGTGATCTTAAAGCAGCTCGCGTTCAATCCAATACCGGACTCACAGCTCGAGCTACACCAGTGACAGTCAATCGGGAATGCAAGGAACTAACATCGACCAGGTTCCATCCGGCGCGATTAAGCGCACACCAATTGTCCAGCACAAATGACATCCCGATCTACCACAATTGCCTGGAGGAACAGCCTCCGGGCTCGCGCCCTCCCAGCCTCCCGCTGGACTCAGCGGCCCTCAGCCTTTCTGCGGGCCGAGCGGTGCTCCGGCACTGCACGATATGCTTCGGAAGCGGCACCTGCAAAGACAGCCGAGGCTGCGAAGGAAGCTTCCAAGGAAATTCCCAAGGAGGTCAAGGAGATGCCCAAACGAGCTGGCCGTAAATCACTCAAGGGCCTTTACGGCACTTCGTTGGCTGTTGTGCTGTTGGTGGGATACATCTATGGCACCGATACCCGGGCTAGCATTCACCGGTACGGCCTTGTGCCTCTTATTCGGATGCTATATCCCGATGCAGAGGATGCGCACCACTTTGGCGTGGAAAACTTGAAGTTGCTCTATCAGTATGGTCTTCATCCTCGCGAGCGCGGTAACCCGGACGGTGATGGTGCTCTGTCTACGGAAGTATTTCACACTACTCAGTGACATTGTTTATTCTTGATACTGATGCGCTTATTCTCAGGTCTTCGGCTACACTCTCTCCAACCCCATTGGTATCTCTGCCGGTCTGGATAAGCATGCCGATATCCCCGACCCGCTGTTCGAAATCGGACCCGCCATTGTCGAGGTTGGTGGAACTACTCCCCTGCCGCAAGACGGTAACCCCAAGCCGCGAGTGTTCCGTCTGCCCTCGCAGCATGCAATGATCAACCGCTACGGCCTCAACTCCAAGGGTGCCGACCACATGGCCGAGGTGCTGAAGCAGCGTGTGGTCGACTTTGCCTACGCCGCCGGCTTCGGCGAGCACGAGCAGTCAGCTCAGCGCGTTCTGGACGGTGAGGCCAACGTACCCCCGGGTAGTCTGATTCCCGGCAAGCTGCTCGCAGTGCAGGTGGCCAAGAACAAGCTCACCCCAGACGGGGATATCGATGCCATCAAGCGTGACTACGTCTACTGTGTCGACCGGCTGGCGCGCTACGCCGACATTCTCGTCGTGAACGTGTCAAGCCCCAACACTCCCGGCCTGCGTGACCTCCAAGCCGCAGCGCCGCTAACGGCAATCCTAACAGCCGTCGTGGGCTCCGCGAAGAACGTCGAGCGCAAGACCAAGCCCTTCGTGATGGTCAAGGTCAGCCCGGATGAAGACTCGGATGAGCAGATCTCGGGCATCTGCGAAGCCGTGTGGAACTCCGGCGTCGATGGTGTCATCGTCGGCAACACCACCAACCGGCGGCCCGACCCTCTTCCCCAGGGCTTTGTCCTCCCGCCCGAGGAGCAGCAGACCCTCATGGAGACAGGCGGCTACTCTGGCCCGCAGCTCTTTGACCGCTCCGTCGCCCTCGTCGCCCGCTACCGCGCCCTGCTCGACCAGGGTCCCCCGTCCAAAACCGACGGGCCCACCGATGCCGACCAGACACCCGTGGCTGATGCTCCGCGTAAGGTGATCTTTGCCTCGGGCGGTATCACCACCGGCCAGCAGGCGCGCCGGGCGCTGGATGCCGGTGCCTCGGTTGCGATGATGTACACCGGCGTGGTGTACGGCGGTATCGGAACCGTAACACGGGTGAAGCAGGAGCTGCGCGAGGAACTGCAGAAGAAATGAAGCGGTGTGCGTGAGCGGTAAAAAGCCAGAGAGATTATATTTTTGTACATAGCATAAAACAGGGGTTCTGCATGGAACTTTGTATTTCTCGTTAATAATGGGTTTCGTATTTGTGGAGCTTCTCGTCAGTCGTCCGGAACTGCGGGATGTAGCGACGAGATGAAGCCACATCCTGCCTAACTTAAGCAGTGTTGCGGGCATGGAGAATATAGGATCCATAGCCCCCAGGGTAAAGTGCCGAATAAACAGCTTCAGGAAAAAACAATCTCTGATCCGCGCGTGACAAGTCGTGGGGGGCACAAAGCTCCAAAAAAGAACCCACTAGTTCTCCATTTGTGCGCCCCACGTACTCCGTAGAGACCCCATCGGCCCCGGGATTCCCAGGTTAGGCTTCCCGGGAAACCGGGGTGTCCCCTCTACTCAGCTTGGATGACCCACATTCGAGTGCACTGTCTAGACCCGCTGTGGACTTCTATACCTGTGTGGCGGGGTATAACAGTGACCGTATAGTGTAAGATGCGAAACCACAATACACAGGCATTTGCGACAATGGTAGAATCGTATTAGGATGAAGGTTATGGGTTGTTCATTCAGGCGACACCCAGAGTCTCCTCCACCTCACGGACGACCTTGCGTACGCCTTCGATCTCGTGTGCGAATCGGCCCAGGAACATGCCGTCGACGGCTTTGCCCAGCCCACCGGCGCCCCAGAGACCAGGTCCTGCACTGCCACCGTAGAGAACACGCGCAGTGCCAGGGCGAGAACCAATGACACCGCGGATGCCCTCCACGACTGCCGCGACATGGTCGACGCCCGCGGGCTTGGGTTTGCCGATTGCCCAAACGGGCTCGTAGGCAAAGATCACGGGTGCCTCGGCGGGGATGGCATTCAGCACGGCTTGCACGAGAACCGCGCATTCGGACACCGCCTGGCCGACGGCCTCTGAGGCTACTGCTCCAGGGGCAGTGACTTCTCCGACGCAGACGAGAGGCACCATGCCCTGGGCACTCGTAGCAGCAGCCTTGCGCGCAGTTTGCTCATCGGTCTCGCCGAAGATAGCACGGCGCTCGGCATGGCCCAGCTCGACGATTGAGCATCCGAGGGACTTGATCGCAGCGGGTGACACCTCACCGGTGTAGGCGCCGTACTCTTCCCACATGCAGTCCTGGGCGCCTAGCAAGAACGGGGGCGGCGACGTGGGGATGCCGGAGGCCGCAAGCTTACTCTCGTACTCCCTGATGATGTCGGCACACGGCCACACGGTCAGAAAGTCTGGGATCAAGGCCAGCAGGAGCTTCTCGCGATTTTGTGGTCGGACGATCTCGTTTGCGGGGTCGAGTAGCCCACGGACGTAGCTAAGGGTACGCTCTGGCGAGAAGTACATCTTCAGTGAGATGAGTAGCAGCTTCTCCGGAAGCACGGGGTAGGTGGTGGCTGCCATGGTAAAAATTGTGAATCGTGAATTGCGAACCGTGAGTTGGGTGATGGGTGTTGTGGTTCGGAATGGTTTAGAGTGGGTTCAATGCTTTTCCCCGGATAAACAGGGCGGGTACTGTATGTTGGTGCCTATTTCACCCGAAGTCCAACAAGTGTCCTCAAGAGCCTTTGTTATCATTATCATTATCATTCCTTTTTGTCTCTGGTCTGAGCACATCCCGCGCACGCATTAGTGGCCCTACTTTGGAAGGGATCGAGCATGGATTGGCGGAGAGCAGAGTTGATGTCATCAGGCATGGAGATTGGCGAGTCAAAGTTAGCAGAGATGATGTAGATATATGAAAAGGGAAAAGGCAGAAATCAGAAATTAGGTTCGTAATTCTGATAGGGTCAGGCACAGAACACTGAGAAAACCGGTTGCTTAGAAGGCAAAATGAGAGTATTTCCCTGGATCTCTATACCCCGGTGCTACAGTAGACTTAGTACTGTGCTATAGTACAGTACTATAGTACTCGTCGTAGGTTGAGTCCCAGGCTTGCATAAGTGGGCCTGATATGGTATAGTCTATTACAAAAGTGTCCACAGCTCACAGGCTTGCTTCAATCGGCGTGACCTATTCCGAAGCCGTAACAAATCCCTCATTTAACCGTCCTGCAGGGGCGTTGCAGGAAAGCATCTTAGCGTCGGCTGAGACAGGGAGGTTCGCTGAATATGAAGCTTGGAGCAGAGCCGAGAATAGAACATAGGGCATAGATCATAGATCACCTCTATGTGACATCCTGTCATAGCTTATACCATGACATGGATGGCTTCAACATATACTATGTCGACTGGTAATGACCATGTACGAGATGTGTACCATATCGTACCCGTGGATGGTGTCGATAAGTGGACTTGCATCCACTCACAATGCATTAATCCAACCCATGACGACATTGGCGGGGTTCGAAACATTTTGAACTGAACTATCCAATCCGTCTCCACCTCTGGGGTATGCGCTCTGGGCTCTGCCTGAGGAATGTGTTGCGAGATGAGGGTATAAGAAGGCCCCGACCGCACCCTGAATGTACACTATTTCCAAGACCTTCACTACATTCCTATCGTACATATCAAACTCTTTGTTCATACTCGTCCACAATGTCTGCCGACCTGAAGCCCCTCCGTCTCGTTATGGCCTGCGATGAGGCCGGTGTACCCTACAAGGACGCCATCAAAACCCTTCTGGAGAAGAACCCTCTGGTCGAGTCCATCACCGACGTCGGTGTCAACTCTGCCTCCGACAAGACCGCCTATCCTCACCCCGCCGTCGAGGGTGCCAAGCTCATCAAGGATGGCAAGGCTGACCGCGGTCTCTTCATCTGCGGCACCGGTCTCGGTGTTGCCATCGCTGCCAACAAGGTGCCCGGCATCCGCGCCGTCACTGCCCACGACCCCTTTTCTATTGAGCGCTCCATCCTAAGCAACGACGCCCAGGTCCTCTGCATGGGCCAGCGTGTCATCGGTGTCGAGCTGGCCAAGAAGCTCGCCGTTGACTGGCTCAACTACCGCTTCGACCCCAAGAGTGCCTCTGCCGCCAAGGTCCAGGCCATCTCTGACTACGAGGCCAAGTTTGCCGGCTCTGCTTAAAACGAGTTCATCATTAAAGGCGTCCAGATATGAGAATACTCCCCGGGCATGGCCTGTATCACCGACCCTGAACATATCTGTCTGCACATGTGTGCACGGCATTGTCACATCTGTTATTTAAAGCGCATCATGATACCACGAATTGAATGTTGGATCTGCTGAGGTGGGGTTCGGCTTAGAGACTATACTTCGTCCTGTACATATTACAATCCAAATTGCAATCTGCATCCGTCTCCAACTAATGTATTTTAAAGACTGAACTCATAGTACATGCTGAGTCATCCTCTTCTGCGGGGATCGATGCGCTTCTCTACCTTGTTAGCTTTCGATCACTCACAGCAATTGAACAAGAAAACGGAAACCCCCCATTTGTACATAAACTATCTTTAATATCAATACATCAATCCAAAACTTCATCTTCATGCACTTCATTGAAACCTTTCGTTCCTGATCCTCACTACAGTGGGCCGCCCCACCTGGAGGACCGATTGATCAGCGACTTCAAAGTCCACAGTCCACAACCCTCCCTCTCCCACCACCCAGTCAAGATGGCGCAAGAGCTAAAAGCAAAGGGCAACGAGCTCTACAAACAGGGCGACTACAGCGGTGCCGAAGACCTCTTCTCCCAAGCGTACGAATCACTCCATCAGTGACCCTTGACCCAAACCAGAACCAGACATACTAACCTCAACAAGAATCCAAAAGAACCCACACGACCCGACCTTCTTCACCAATCGCGCCATCACCCGAATCAAACTCTCGAAATGGGCTGAAGTCGAGCATGATGCCCGCGCCGCAATCGACCTCTACGGCTTGAAGAACCCCACATCCCTCAAAAGCTGCTGGTACCTCGCGCAGGCACTTTTGGGTCTACATCGGCCGCAGGAAGCGTACGATGTTGCTATCGATGCATATCAGGCTAGTTTGGAAGCGAAGAGTCCGCAGACGGAGAATCTGTCCAAGACTGTTTTGCGCGCGAAGCAGCAGTTGTGGGAGGCGCGGGAGACGGCGCGGTTGAGGGAGATGAATGAGACGTTGAAGAGTGTTGAGGTGCTTATTGAGGCGGATCTGGAGCGGTCGTTGGGCGAGTTGAGGGGGCGGTTGGAGCGTGGGGAGATTGGCCAGATTGGGTTTGTGGAGGATGAGAAGGCGCTCAGGGCGGATAAGGAGAAGAAGGTTGGGGATTTGAGGGAGGCGTTTCGCATTGCGTCGAAGGGGGAGGTGGCTGAGCGGGTAAGTTCTTCATCTTTTTTTTTTTTCCTTTTTACTCTCGTTTTCCGAGGCTATGTGTTGGGAGGTCATCTGTTGACTTTTCTAGGTTGTACCCGACTGGTTAATTGACGGTATCACCTTCGAGATCATGCATGATCCGGTTGTTACGCCAGCTGGGAATAGCTTTGATCGGATCGGTATCGTCAAGTACGTCGAGAAATCGGGCGTTGATCCGCTCACTCGTGTCCCTATGACGGTCAATGATTTGCGGCCTAACTATGCGCTCAAGGCGGCCTGTGAGGAGTTCCTGGATAAGAATGGGTGGGCGGTGGATTGGTGACCTCGTTCTAGACTGGTGTTTCTTGTGTATATTCTTGTCTTCCGTTCTATGGTGCATGGCGAGTGAGTGATATGCATCGGCTTGCATGGGCGTCGGGATAGTCCTTTTGTATCAATAGCTGCATACCTCGAATACAATTGCATAGCAATTATTCAAACCTTTTCCAGTCTGTTGCGACCCTCTTTCATACCTAGTTAACTAGTTAACAAACAAACTGGCGAGTGCATTGTCAGCAACCCCACCATCCGAGCCCCTCCCAACAAATCGACCCCAGCTCTTCTCCCAGCTCCAGCTCCTCTCCTCACCACTCCACAATGTCCGACATCACCGACTTCATCAACGCCCTCGAGGCCGCCCAGAGCAAGGCCAAGTTCACCCCCGAGGTGCAACAGGCCGCCACCGGCATCGACGCCGCAACCCTCAAGGCCGCCGTCGAGGCTGCCCTGGCCATGGGCGAAACGGAGAAGCTCTCAGACGACGCCCAGGCCGCCGCTCTCAAGAAGGGTCTCGACTTCGCCGCCAAGCTGGTCATGATGCTCAAGTCTGCGCCGGGTCCGTTCGAGAAGAAGGATCTCTGGGTTTACTTCAAGATCGGCAACAATGTTGTTCCTGAGAAGCCTGGCATGTTTGACATGGTGGTATGTTTCATTGGTGTTGGCTGCGGTGCTCGGATTGCTAACAGTTTTTCGTCCTACAGAAGAAGCAGCTCTACGGCGAGTGGGACAAGGTCAAGCACTACAGTGACCAGAAGGCCCAGGCTATCTACATTCAGAAGGTCAATGAGTTCATTGGCAAGTATGGTACTCGTGACGAGTAAGGCGCGGATGATGATATTGGAGGGTACATGGTTGACCCGGAATGAGGGCCGATTTGAGGGTTTGAATGATGGAATATCTTATGGAATTGCTATGAGTTCACAAATCAAGCGATGCATCATGAATGAACGGTACGCTCAGCGTCCTGTATATAATACATGTCGAGGTAAATTGTGCCGCTGGGCAGTGCTCGTAAAATGTTGAAATTGGCGATAGAAACTGTTGAGCATTCAGACGACCCAGCTTAATCCTTGCCAGTCGGGAATCTCATGCGAAGCTGTTGCACACCATGGCTCATCTGATGCGCTGTACGGTGTCAACGGGAGATCGTATGGCATACGGAATCCCACTACAGTAGAAACTTTCTGCGCCAGGGTGGCTGAAGGTAAGCTAGGCTGATCACGCTTGAAACAGGGTACCATCAATGCGGAGGATGGTCCTGGCGTAGAGTTCTGAGAAACAGAAGCGTCCACGAATTGCTCTGGCCATACAACGACGCCAATCTCCCAGCTGGAGATTCTCACTTCTCTATTTGCGTTCGTGGCTGCACCCCAAGCCTGCGTGGACAGATTCGCAGAGGTCACCATCGCCCAGTCAATGCTTTCCATGGTTTCTGCATCCGAGTACCGGATATAGGTCTTGATATGCGGTGCAGCACGACCACGTCCAGCTTCGCGCTTGGGGGGTTTGTCTTCAGACAAGTCAACGAAGTTCGAATTGGAAAGATTGTCTCCTGCCCAGTGGCAGAGATGTGGACGCATGTATTGTAGCTGTTTTTGCTGTGCTGCACTCTGGATCTTCATATGGATGGATCCACCAGAACCGTAGCCATTTAGCGAGCGGCGGATCTCGTCCGCCGTTGGAAAGATTATCGAGTACTTAGGTTGAGAGGTTGCCGATGCTGGTGCAAGTGACTTGAAGAAAACATCCTTCAGCCATTTGTCTGTCTGGCCGAGAGAGGCCACAGAAGAGATTTGAGCAACGATGTGAGGTTTCTGATGCTGAGGACTCTTTCCTTGCTTGGGTTGCTTCTGTATAGGTATACGACTCATGAGGTCTCTCAAAGCAGGCCAGCCCCATAGAGTAGCCCGTTCAGAGTCAAGAGTACTGATATCCTGCTTGGAGGGAACGCTTGCAACAAGTGCAGCGCGGACAGCGCTAAAATCGTGACGATTGAGCTGCTGAATCAGGGACCCGGTTTTCTTGGGCCCATAAGCTTTCAGGTATGCGAGTAGATCTCTCTTAAATCGTGAACCACTACCGATAGCCGAGCGTGTCTGCGATAGAGCTGGAGACCCAGGTGAAGAAAGAGGAAGCAATGGAGACCGCCACACGGCCTGCGTCATGTTCATCCAGTCTCCCGGGATCATGTTCGCCGTGTGGATGACAACCCTGATAGAGTCGGTAAGCGGGTCAGTAGAAGACAAGCAGAATCAAGACACGCACTGAGCTAGATCATCGTGTCGTAGAAGGATCATCATCTTCGAATGATGGGTACCAAACCGTTCAGGCATATATGCTATAATTGGTTCGACATTGGGGTATCGAGAGCACGCTTCCTGAGTCTTCGTCAATCCCATCACAAAGCCATAACAAATAAGATAGAACACTATCGAACCATGGAGGATGGAGAATAAAACGCCGCGCTCGGATAACTTACTTCCACTCGAACACGATTTGCAGACTCCCTCTCCCAGGATCCATGCATCACTTTGACTTGCACCAAGCTCCGAACATCTTCATCAAACTGAGCCATCACAAAGTCCACATCAAAGAGGTAATTGAAGTTCCAGCACTCGCGAATCATCGGATCCCCGAGGATGTCGCGCAATCTGACTGTATCAACATTGTAGCCTTTACTGGCGGGGAAGTCCTTGATGTTCGTGAGCTGGATAGGCGATGGGATGAGTTGAGGCGACGGATTGCTGTCGGCCTCAGCCAATGCAGGTTCTTGGGTCGGAACTTGGTCATTTTCAAGCTCTGGACATGTAGCACCCAGTGCTGGGGATTGCCGAGAGCGTGATCGTGATGGTGGGGTGATGGCTCTTTGTAGAGAGGCCAAAGGCTCCGAGGTCGTACTTTGATGTTTTGCATCCCTTCCGCTTGAGTCTGGAGACAGCCTTGCCCGTTTGGATGGACGCTCCATCACGAGCGGTCGGTACCCACTAGCTTGGAGGACAGGATGCGAGGGCAAAGTGACAGATCGAGTGGGGATTGATAGCTGGCGGGTCAAGTTTGGCGTACTTATATTGACCAGACGGGCAAAATGAGATACATAATTCCAACTTTGGGCAAATCGCTGAAGCATTCAGTGTTGTTGACGCTTGATGCGCATCTCGGGCGGATGATTGAGATGAGATGGATGATTGGTGAGGTGCTCGGCGAAGTATAACCACCGCCCGCTAATCTGCCGGCTTCCACTTACAATGTTCATTATTGGGAAACCTTCGAAACACTGAAGAACGAGCCTTTGGTTTAAGGGATATAAATACAGTTATTGAGCTACTATACATGTACAACTCTAATCTAGAAATGCGGCGACGCAACAATCACCACATGAATCGTTGGATCTTGCCCGGTTCCTGCGGCCATTCAAAGCCCTGGTACAGGAAGACATATCCTGTAATCGCATTAATAGCAATGAACCACGCAGTTTCAAGGAACTTGGGGGCATTGGTGGCCAAATCTGCACGGGCTCTCTCGTCCTCATCAGCGGGACGCTGCTGCCGAAGCGCCGCGGGAGTCGGCGACGGTGGCAGATGCAGGCGCCACATCACCCAGGGGATAATAAAGTAGCGCGGCTCGACAAGCGGTGCTGTCACAAGAGATAATGCAGTGGCAGCAAGCCAGACAAGCACGGAGCTGACACGCGGCGCCTCTTTCCGCTGTGGTTTTCGCTGCATAAGATGCTCCCTCATCCGGGCAAATGCTTCCGGTGAAAGCGGCTTGGGTTGCGGCAGTTGTGGCTGCTGTTGCTTGTCCCTCTTGGATGTAGCCTTGGCCTTTGCTCGGAGCGACTTTCTGGTCTCCTTGGGCTCCTCTTTCGCAGCAGGCTTGGCGGCAGCAGATGGCGGCTTTGCAGTAGGGACCTGAAGGAGTCGAGGCGGAGTTTGGGTGGTGGAGAAACCAAAGGCAGAGATCACTGCCCACCCACAGAGGAAATAGACAGGAACCGCGGCATACTTCACAACGGGATGGATTCCAAGCAGGAGCCGGAAGACATAAAAGACATAGTGTCGGTTGTCAGCCAGAGTGAAAGGGTGCACAATCGTGTTGAAATGAACGATGGCAAGCATGATTGGTATAACGATCAGAGAGGCCAGGATACCCGGGAATCTCTTCTGTTTCTCTGGAAATCCATAATCGAGATACCTGGGGAGTATGCCCCGAGGAAGAAGAACATTGAGCACGGGAATGATCAGGATCGGCCAGGAGAAGAAAACGAAGTAGGGCCAGATGTAGAGCATTTGAGCCAGGTGCACACCGGCGGTATGGAACTCCTTGTGTCCTATCCCAGAAATGTCAGAGAATTCCGAAATGCCAATACTTTACAGAGGATGCTTACCCAAGACGACACCGTTGTTCCAGAGAACAAATGTACCAAATGCCCCGAGGATGATGATGTGGGGAAGGATAGATCCAACAACCGAGAATGGGTTCCTAAGACTCGAGACTGCGAAGGAGATGGCGGTCTTGAAATAATCTACATCAAATTAGCAGTGCATTGGTCAAACGTTGAGAACACCACATACCTTGAAGGGAAGCCTCCGATACCAATGGATCGTAAATCTCGCCCTGCAGACCACGCTTAACAACTGAGGATACTTCAGAAGATTCGCAAGTCTTAGAGGAGACGCGAATCTTCCGCACCACTTGCAGTCCACCGAGGAAAACAGCTACCCAGAAGATATTTGTCTGCCGGCAGACCAAGGCCGCCAGTCCGAACACCAAGAATACCAAAGTATACAGCACACGGTATCCTTTGCCAGAATCCCGCTTAAGATCCCAATTGTACGCCTCAACAACAGCCAACAGTGCCAGAATGTCGGTATAGTATAGCCCGGAGAAGAAAAACAGCGGCGGAAACAGACAGATGTTCAACACGGTATGACTGAGCCAAGCACCCAACGGCCGGGTGTTCCGCACATTATGCACAGCATCCGATAGCGTCTGAAGCCTCCATGGCAGAAACACGGCGGTTGTCGCGACATTGGTTGTACGCAAAGCTTCAGTGTCGAGCTTCGTCGGAGAGCCGCGGACAGCGAGTAGGACGGCGCAAAGGAGATACGACCATAGGTAAAGGCCCGGAGGAGTAGTCAGTTTCGGATCCCAGTGTGTCCATTGGTGAGCCCAGTACGCCTGGGCCTGGGGGACATGAAAGACCTCGTCGAGATACGGCTCAGGCACTTCGGCATTGACCTTGGCCCTCCAGACGGGAATCAAGACCAAGGCGAACGGAACAGCATAGCGCGCCGCTCGGCTAAGATTCGATTCGCGAGCTAGACTCATCTTGGTCTGAGAGGAACGAATGGCATGATTCCAGAAAGGTGGTGGAACACGACAGGTGGGCAAGCTCCAATGCAAACACGCCAAACACCGCATTTGGCAATCATCGATGCGCGATTCGCGAATTGTGACTCCGCATATCCAGACACGCGCAGGACATGGGGCTTTGACGACATTTTTCAGACCAATTGGCCGTTTTCGTGATCTCTGACTGTCTCTTGCTGTTGTGACGCGCCAATGGCCTTTCCTCTCCCGCGGGGCATAACGCCCACGGAGATCGCCTTTCTTGCGGAGATGGAGACGGTGACCGTGGTGCCGCGCCAGCGGCTCGAGGGACTGGAATTACTGGGCGTAAGTATTATCGCGTGATATGCATCTTAAAAACACCAATTGACTTCCTCAGGGCCCTATTGAACCTCTCGTCCCGCCACGACGCGCATCACTTCCCCTCTGGCTCGCTCTGCTCCTCAAACGCCAGCGACGTGCCAATATTATGCCCCCGCCATGGCTACATCCGGAAGCGCTAAGTCTCCTTCTTGAAATAGAGTCCCAGCATGTGGACTATAAAAATGCATTCTCACCACCTCCTCCGCTTCCTGGTCAGCCCAGCATCCGGGACTATGGAAATGGAGCCATGCCCACTGCCCGGCCACAGTATACGACAGACGGTCAAAAGTACTACGCGGCGCCGCCTTTTCTTCCTCAGAATGTCGCGCAGACTACAATATCATCTACAGAAGTGCCTCCATTACCATACCACTGGGTTGAGGTTGGAAATATGTTGCTTGATGCGGCGAGTGATGATCTGGTAGATCCGGATCAGGTCAGACGGCTATTGAAAGATCTTCGTGAAGTGCGCATGGCTAAGATGAGAACCGGTGTGACTGTCATGGACGCAGCGGCAACGGGTGGAGGAGGTGTTGCGATGACAGGTGTCGGCGCAATGGAGATTGGTGAAGAGCGTGGATTCTTGACCGGCGTGGCTGACGGTTTACGGTATGTTATCTGGATCCCTCTTCTTAGCTCTTGCAAGGACGGCATGCTCACAATCTGGTAGGAAAATCGGCGCATCGAAGGAACAAGCCCGGCGAGAACAACTGGCAGAGCAGAGAGCAAATGGTGGATACGATGGAACTCAGGATGATGAGGAGGAAGACTACATGGAATTCTAGGCGCATAGGAGTCCTCTTGTGGGTATGATTTTGGAGTTTAGGTGCATATATGACGCAGACCGATGCCCCCAAACGACGTTCAAGTATATAGACTTATATACCCAATTTTTTCTGATCTCATGACAAGCGGTGATTACCAAACCAAAGGCTATTCCAATTTACCTAACACCATACAGCATGCGAGCGCTCTAATACAAAACGGCGGTGGGACAACACTGCGCGAGAGGAGTGGGAGAGGGTAACGTCTCGCAGTGGACACTTTGGTCCTGGGTATTACCGTCAATCAACGAGCCATAAACAGAAGTCGAGATTAATAGACACGGGTATTCGATTCATTGGGCTTTGCCCTGCTCCTTCTGCATCATCTTCCTCCGCGCCGCGAGGATCATATCGTCTCGGCGCTTTTGCAGAAGCCGTTGCCGCTCTTCTTTATTCTGGGACCAGGAGCTCTTGGACGGTGTCGCGGAAGCTTCATCTGCGTTCTGGTTTGCAAGCTTCGCACTCAGACCGTACCGTGATATCAAGTCCTGTCCATCCGCCTTTGATGTTGATGCAGCCGTAGTAGCCCGCGTGGCCGGGCCGTTCGTGGAAGGGATCGTGACCTGGGGTTGGAATGATGGAGGTGGCTACAAGGAACATCCAGTCAGTTTATATCCAAATAAAACGGGATTCCTAGCAGAAAAACTAAGAAAGGAACACATCAGCGTCCACCGCAATACGTACCGTTTCCAGACCCCGCCCGGTCAAGATCCTCTCTGTCGTCGCCGCAACGCTGCCGCCATTCCGCTGCAAGTCCCACATGATCTCGCGAGTGCTCAACTGAGGGAACATCTGCGAGATTTGCTCCACCTGGGCCGGGTCGACGGCATTCCCACGTCCGCGGGGCCGGCCGCCAGCAGAGGGATTGTCGTCACGATTAAAGAACCATCGGAGCACAAAGAAGGATACCACGGCCAATGTGAGAAGGGAGGGTATATTCAACGAAGGCTCATCGTCATGCATGGTGCTTTTTGCCGCGCAATTCTGACGGGGTTTGGGTTGGGTTGAGTCAGGATGCCAAGGTCGGAATTGTGAAGGCGGGACTATTCCGGGTTTGGTAGGGAGTCGTGTGAGAAGTATAAGCTCAGCGAGGCAAAGGCAACCAAGTCGAGTTGGGGTTGAGACGGGTGTGTTTGAGTCGAGCTCACAGTTCCAGAGGCGCGAGGTGTGGCGTGGGAGTTTCGGGTCGGGGATCCTCTGCACGTGCCGGAGATGCCGTTTGACACCGATAATGGAGAGCTCAATGTGACTGTGAGATACGCCTGAGAAAGAACCTTGGAATCTTTTGAGTACAAATTCATGTATGAAACGGACGTATTTGTCTGATCTTTGGAGGTTAGACTTCCCACGTGGGCAGGACTGACCGCTTGTTAAGGCCAGTGTTAGTTTCCCTAGTTAGTTATATACTCCCGAACCATTCAGGCAGGTAGCCCATGTACAACACGTTATACCTCTGTCCCTACTCGAGATATCCGATACGGAGCAAAAATAATGATTACATACCCAGGCGAGCAATCATGATTATAAGATTGGCAAGCCTATCCTCTGACGCTCGCCGGAAACAGGGTGGGTTAAACCGTACCCATGCACATAAGCAGAGAAAATGATTTACATGAATCAAGTAATACTCCAAACAAACTGAGTCTCCGTAGACTCAAAAGCCATAATGCATAGATCATGAACCAATATGCTTTCCCAAAAGCCGATTAAGCCGGACTCTGAACCCATAAACACCCGCCACGCTATGGAGACATAATGCATAGCACCGGATTACATCAATAAATCAAAAAGTAGAGAGACGATAGTCGACACCCACTTATTTCATGTCGGCGGGGGTCAATGCCTGGACAATACTGGTACCCTCGCTGAATCGCGTGCGGAAGATGCGGTTGGCGTTCTGGAACATGCCGTCCTTCAGAGACACGACAATGAACTGGGACCCCTTGAAGCGGGTCTTGATCAGGCGGCCAATGTTCTGAGTATGGGACAGATCCAGTGCAGCATCGACCTCGTCGAGAATGTACATGGGCGCGGGCTTGAACTGCAACAGGGCCATGATTAAAGACAAAGCGATCAGAGATCGCTGTCCACCACTCAGCTCTGTCAAACTCTGCTTCCAGACTTTGCCCAGAGACACCTTGACCTCCAGACCGTCGGTGATATCCTTGCCCTCTGGAGGATCGAGCTTGGCAAAACTGCCCGGCAGAAGTTCGGCGAAGATTTGTCCAAAGTCACCGTTGACCTTGACCCAGGTCTTATGGAGAGCCTCCTTCTTGTACTCGTTGAGATTGATGATGGTCTCCTCGATCTTCCGCTTGTCGCGGATGACCGTCCTCATCATGTTCTTCAAGGCAGCCTCCTTCTTCTCGACACTATCGATCATGTTCATGACCTTGGGGTTGATCTTCTTCTTCATACCCTGAGACCGTTCTGTCAGATTGCGCAGCGTCGCCTTGCATTCGGCGATGTTCTGGTTCTGGAAGTGGTATGGCGTGTTTGCACGACCGAAATGCTCCTTCTCGTCTGCAATCCACTCATGCTCTTGTTCCATATGGGAAACAGCCTGAGCGGCAGTGTGCTGGTCTTTCTGCAGTTTCTCAAGTTGGTGGCCCAACTTTTGCATCTCCAAGCCTTCTTCGGTGATTTGCGAGGACTTCAACTTCATCGTTTCCTCAAGCTCCCGTAATTCATCGTCGAATCCGGTGAGCTTGGCCCGCTCGTCTTCAAGCTGAGCTTGCGCAATATCATGGGCATCCTGTGAAAATTAGCGTCGACGCCCGTTAGGTACGATCTCGGTGCTGTATTTACCTTGAGCCGTGCCTGCTCTCGCTTGAGAGAATCAATTTCCTCCTCTTGCGCCTTCAGGGTGTTGATCGACTCGGCCAGCTGCTCCTCGGCTGCTGAGAGATCGCTTCCAACTTGCTCAGAGTCAAGACGAGAGGACTGCAACTCCTTCTGTAGCTCCTTGACTGAGGCTGAGTTCTTGCTGAGACTTTTCTTGAGAGTATCGAGCGAGGTTTGCAGCTCCGCCAACTTGCTGTCTTTGTTATTGCTGAATTCGCTCATGTCCTTCTCGATTCGCTTGATATCCTTGGATGCTTCAGTCTGGCGAGTCTTGGCGTCCGCGATGTCTTTCTTGAGCTGCTCTATGTTTGCTTTCATCTCCTCAACGGCTTGGATGATCGATGACGAAGAGTTGCTGTTAATTTGCTCCTCCGTGAGCTTGATCTCATGGGTCTTGAGGTCTAGCTCCTGCTTAATCGATCGCACAGCATCAAGCTTCTTCTTCTCCCTTTTCATGTTTTCTTCCAATGCAGCAAGTTGGCGTTCCTTGCTTCGCAGCTCCTTGGTGAGCTCGTTGAGCTTCCCCAGCGTAACAAGCACCCCACTGGTGTTAGGTGAACTACCACCAGAGAGCGTTCCGGAGGGATCGTAGACATCACCATCGAGGGTGACACTCTTCATCCGGACAGAGGGATCAAATGTCACCCTCTTGGCTGTGTCCGCATCATTGGCAATGAGCGTGTTGCCAAATACATAGTTCATCGCCGCAAGGACCTCCTCGTCGTAGCCGATCAAAGACAATGCCAGATCGACCTTTCCAGGCGCAAGTTTCTGGGCAGCTCCGATCTTCTCTGCAGAAGCCTTGAAGGCGGAGATCTTGTTCAGGGGGATGATGGTAACACGCTTGCGCAGCTTGCCGTTTTGGAGCAGCTGGGTACCGATTTCAGCGCTTTCAACCACCACGTTATACAGGCGACCGCCTGCGCAGATCTCGAGAGCAGTGGCAGATTGCACCTGATCCTTATTCAGGGTAAACAGCTGGGCGACCAAACCCTTGACTTTTGAACGATCAAAGTTCGGGTGAGGATCGGTGTAGTTGAAATCGATGTTGGCCGCCTTTCTCCTCAAGCCATCGGCTCTCTGGCGAAGGTCATGGATGTCACGCTGTAGTCCTGACTGCTCTTGGTAGATTTGCTCCTCTTTACCGGGCTCAAAGCCAAGCCGAGTGAGCTCTGACTCCAACTTTTGGGCCTGTGATTTCATGCCTTCCAAATCCTTTAGCAGACCCGAATTCTGCTCCTTGGCCTTCTTCGCGCGCGGCTCTTCCTCCTTGATCCGCTTCTCAAAGTTGCTGATCTTAAGCTTCGCTTGTTCTTGTTCCGTGGCGGCATTGCTGGCGCGGTTCCGTGCATCTTGAAGTTGTCCTTGGTATCCGCTCTCTTGCCCTTCCTTCGAGGCCACACCCGTTTGCAAGGTCTGTAGCAACTCTTCTTTCTGTTCCACTTCGACACTTTGCGCATCCAGTTCAGATTTGGCTGCATCGTATTGGGCTTGCAACTTGTCGTAGACCGTTCTTTTCTCCTTCAACGCTTTCTCCAGATCGCTAACGTTATTTTGAATGGCCTTGCTCTTCTCCTTCTCTTCTTCCATACTGGAATTCTTCAGATCGAGGACGGTTGTTAACCGAACCAGCTCGTGCGAGTGGTTCTTGACCTCATCCTCGAGACCCTGAAATTTCCCGCCCTTTCGAAGCTCCTTGTCGCGCGCGGCCCGGACCGACTTCACGTCCTCTTCCAAGTGCGCAATCTCGCCCTTCAGCCTAGTGGCATTGTCTTCCAGCGCTTGAACCTTGGCCCTCTTCTTATCACACTCCTCGCCTGCAACGCGTAACCGCTCACCGCCGCGCACATAGTCATGGGCAACAACAAGACGGGTCAGACGTTCGAGGTCATTTTGTGTCTGTTGAAAATCCAGGAATGCACGCTTCTCGGATCGGAGCTTCTCAAGCTTGGGCTCAATCTCTTCCTTCAGAAGCTCTTCGATTTCGCGCAGCTTCAATTCTTTCTTGCTCATTGTCTTGTTTGCCTTTTCCCTCCGGTCCTCAAACATTCGTGTACCGGCCGCTTCCTCGATCATTGACAGAATCTCAACGGCCTTCATGTTCAGGACTTTCGTAATGCGACCCTGCATAATGAGAAAGTTGGGGTTGTTGATGTTCAGCTGAACACTCTGAAAGAGGTTTTGCACGGTCTGTTGCTGCGCGCGATGCCCATTGATCAGGTATTTGCTGGTACCTCCCAAGACGATCTGTCGGGTCACGGAGATGTTGGCGTATTCTTCGAATCCTATTGGGGATTTCGACGTGTCGCGATTGTCGAAAACGATGGTGACGCTGGCCTTGGTTACACCGGCTTGACCGCGCTTGTAGATCAAGTCTTGGAGGTTTTGCGCGCGAACGGTGGACATGTTCGTAATACCGAGAACGAAACAGATTGCATCGAGGATGTTGGATTTACCGGAACCGTTTAGGCCGGTGACAGCGTTGAAGGATTCGTCCCTAAACCATATCATTAGCACTACTCCATCACCGTCTCAGCCTTGCCAGCGTCGCATGTGACATAGGGTTTGCGCACCATCCCGAGATCACCGTACGCACGGCGTACGATTTGAAGCCCTGAAAGAGAGAGAGGTCAGCGCATCGAGCAGAGCTATCTCACGGAAGAGGAAAACGCACATCTATCACAATCTCGGTGATCCGCATGGTTGGCAATGCGGGCTCGTCGGCAGCGGAATCGGGGGACGAGAGGGGTCGTGTTTGTGATGATGTTTATGATTGACCCTAATAGGATAGCGTGGTGTCACGTGCCAGTGATCCGCCGCCGGCGAAATGTAACTCCGGTCCTCTTTGGGATTCTATAGATCAGTTATGTCTACTGTTTAGATGATAGCACGATTTGAGAAAAGCCGGATGCATCAAGAAGTTCTGGAATTATATGTGTACTAGTTGATCTTGGCTACCCAATGTATCTTGTATTTGAGCATATCACCCCATCTCGGCGAATTTGGAGAGAACTCTCCGTAGCGTTCAAATGGCTGTGTTGGATCCAGCTAGTCCCATGGGGCGCTCAATTTTTGAGGTTGGCGGTCGGCCAGGACTACCTGTAGTTATTTTCGAAGGCATACTAAAGTATACCCGGCTCTTCCCAAATCAGACCACTCGACCATCTTGCCGATGGCGTTATTCAGACTCCTAGATTATGAGACTTAAGAATTAGGTTAAACTCCTTACTAGGTAGGCTAGGTAAGGTAGAGTGAGGCAAAATGTTCTAGCAGATACCCTTGTCCTCTACTTCCTCTTTGTATAGCTAATACCCCGACGGTAAGAAGCCTGGAATCAGTGATGAAGAGCATATGTGGATATTGTGCTAGGTTACCCAGGTGTATAAGAGATCGAGACAAAAAGCAGAAGATAGAATCTGTGGAGAAAGCCTTCGCTTTGAGTTTCATCTCAACACAGCCCCCATACTGGAAAGCCGCGAGCTCCACCTTTTCACTCTCAGCTCATGCTCTAATTGGTGTAGTTGGAAATGGTTTGGATAGGCTGGGTTCTGCAAAATAAGCTCGAACTGCATAGACAGGCCGAGGACGGGCAGCTGATATACATTGTCGTCTTTTCGTTCATGTTGCAGTTCGGCGCAATCATAAACTAGCTAGCAAGAAATGCATTGATGAAGAAGCCGGTAAGGTCTGCGAGACTAAATAGTAATAAGATGCTTGAAATGCAAGGTCGTAAAGGCTATTTGATTGTAAGATCATATAGGCATTTTGGTCTCCTACATATCCCATTTAGATTCCCCGATAAATCAAAGCGCCCAGATCCCCAACTGCACTGTTCTATTGGCCACCATCGGAACAACATCACAGAAACTATGAAGCCAAACGCCATTGCTGATTACCTATATCAGTTCCGCCGCGCCTTAATTCGGCTTCATAAATATCAAATCATGACGCGTGTGTAGGACCAACTGGGCGGCCCATGCTCCGGTTGGGGTCGAGTCGGTTGTCCAAATCCTCATATCGCAGGATGAATTCGCGCTGGAATCAGTCAGCACGTTATTTTGTCAGTCAATTATGCTGTTTACATACCCGAATCTTCTTCCAGCTGGCAGGGTCCCAGAGAAGATAGACCCCACGCTCACTAACGCCACGCTCCACATCGACCGGGCCCGGATACGTCTCGTCGCGGGTCAGCCAGCAACGCTCTAACTTGTGGTAACGCCATTTGCGACCCATCAGCTCCTCCGCGGCCAGTTCTTGCATGATGTCTCGAGGCATGCTGTAGAAGATGTAGAAGAGCGTCTCGTCGCTGAATCCGGGAATCCGAGACTGAAGCTGTTGGATGTTGGCAACATTGTAACAAGACGGCAAGGAGAAGTCCTGTTCCAGAGGGACGGCGGACATGGAAGATACGAATGGCGAGGCAAATGAGGTGTGCAGAGGCCTACAGCGTGATAATGTTAGCGGCGATCGGATAAGACGGGGCGATGGAAAATGAATGCGTACTCGGGCTGGTTCAAGTCCAAACCCAGGGTCATCAAATCTTGTCCAACTGCGAGACTAGCCACGTCGGGGCTCTCGCTATGAATCATGCGCAAGAGGCCGGCCAGTCCGAAGCGATCCAGCTCATTCATCTGCGCGAGAGGCGGCTGCTCCGCACTTTGAGCGCCGCCCGAAACCTCTTGTCCCTCGGTACCCTGCTGCTGCCTTTGCTGCAATTGTTGTTGCGGGTCGCTGAAGTTGCGTTGCCCCGACATGAGGGTGTTGTTCAAGTCCTGCGGTGTCGGTGAGTGCGGGGCCCTGGAACATGATCGCCGATCTACTTACTTCTTTTTCCTGCCCCAACACCCCATTAGGCCCCTGATTACCGGGCGACCGCGATGTCCCGATACCTGGATACCGTGTTAGCCACTCATTCCGCCTTTCGGTCGTTTTCGTTGCAACTGTCTTACTGGAATTGTAGCTTCCAAAGCCCCCATTCTGCATCAGAGAGGTCCGGCGGTCCTGGCCCAGCTCGGCGGCGACATTGCGACCCAGAGGAGGAAACTCGTCGATGTTGCCTGTCTGAGGCTGACCGCCCGCCCCTAGCTGGCTACTGATGCCCTGGCCACCGTTCCTGAAATCGTCCAGTCGATTGGCGAACTGAGCCCCAGAAGGGAACATGTCGTCATGGGGAGGTTGTGACTGTTGCTGTGTAGGGTGCGACTGGGTTTGAGAGGCTCGAGAAGGGCTTTGCGACGGAGGCTGTTGTCTCTGAACAGGTGTGTGCTGTGCAGCTCGTTGACTTGCGTTGGCCCACACGAGCTGCCCGGGGTTCTGAGATTGCGATTGCTGCGGCGCGCCTGAGAGGCTAGGGAATTCACTAAAAGTATCGCCGCTGTTAGCTGTCGGACGTGGACTCGAACTCTCCAAGGCAACTCCAAGGGAATATGGAGCAATTGGTTTGATCCAGCGACGAGTCACTTACGACATATCTAATGGCGTTGCTGGCTGGGAGCCCCCAAGGCTTTGCGCGAAGCTTCCCATAGTCCCCATGGTGCGTTGCTGGTTGGCCTGTAGAGTGGATGCTCCGCTAACAGGGAGATTGAAGTTCCAATTAGCTGCGCCACCTGCAGTCGTAGCCCCCGAGTATTAGCCCCCAATCCGTATCTTCGAATCATGAATGTCAACAGCTGGTGAAGCGGTCGTACCCAGTTTTCCGTTTGGCAATCGCGCGGATGTCAATGTGGCATTCCGAGCCTGTGCTTGCTGTGGCGCGGGGAAACCGGACATGCCTCGTAGCGGCTGCGGGCCTGGTCCTAGCACGCGAACACAAGGAGTCAGTATGATCTTCAATGTCTCATATCAAAGTGCCCATGCCTTGGGCCACAAGGATATGTCGCTAGAACCTCGCAAAAATGTCTCGGTCGCAAATGAGGAAACTATCTGCACCCCGGCTGCCATTGGGGCAAGAAGCCCCTTCGACCTCCAATTTGGGGGAAGATATATATCCATCGTTTTGACACAAATCCAGCGGCAGAGACACGACTCGGATCTAACGCATTCCCTTCTGGTCGAAGACAGGCCGGGCAAGGGTTTGGGAGGGCGAAGAAAATGACGAACCTGGCCTATTCATAACGGGTGAGCCGAGTATCAGTTGAGCAAGGATAACTCAAAGAGACTCTGAGATCGATCGAGCATAAATATCAGTCAAGTATCAGACCGAGTATGAATCGTGGAGAGATAGCAACCCACGAAGGCACTCTCTACCGCACTTAATGCGGCACTGCTCCGCCTGGAGGTGGAGTGACTCGATTGGGCAATTAGGCGCGCGGATGCTAGTGGGTGCACAAGCTCACCTCAAGTTGTAACGGACAAAGTGACTATACAAGAGTAAACCAATGAATTCTTCAAAGCGAAAGACCGAATTGTTCAAGAGTCCAGCCAGAAAAGAGAGCTTTGTCTTTCATTCAAAGTGGAAGTGAGTGAAGGGCGACCTCGAGTTGCCGCCGGACGCGCACGTGACTACCCGCCTTGGATCCCGAAAAAAAGACAGCGCCAACTCGGCCTTCTGCAACGACAGAGCACCACCATGCATCGGCCGTCCATTGCCCGTTTGACCCAATACGGGGGTCTAGTGGCTGAATTGCCACCTCCCTATCTGGCTCCCTCGCTCCATTTCTCGATGACCCGATCCTCCCAGTCCTCGAGCTTCTCTACAACTCCCGTCGCCGCTGGCCGTGGACGCGACATGAACAGAACTCGTGGTGTATCGGCCATCCATCTTACCGGTCCGCGATTCAAGCTGAGCGTATCGAAATACCCTTTGCCCAAGCCCGTATCCCCCGAGCACTTGCAGCCGCCTCCCCCAACCCCGAACCATGGACTCTGGGGCTTCTTCCCCAAGTCGCGTGAGGCAATGAGCGTCCCCGAGTTCGACATAGATTTTGGTCAGTGAAATAATCCCATGGCTACACTATATAGCGATTGTCCAACGTGAATCGGGCTGACCCGTCGAAAATAGGTCGCCCGTGGGCCATCCAGGAACTACGTGAGAAGAGCTGGGAGGACCTGCACAAGCTGTGGTGGGTCTGTGTCAAGGAGCGCAACCGCATTGCGACTACCAATTTGGAGAGAGAGCGCCTGAAGGCTGGTTTCGGTGCCCACGAGGCCAACGAGCGTGATCGTGCGGTAAGTTTGATACCTTTGTTTGTTTAAACATGACCTGTACGCATCCATTTGGCTTGCTGGAGAAAGCCAGCAGTGGGGCGGTGTTCTTTATGCCGGATAGTGATTCGAGTCTAACTTGGAAATGTGCTGATATCTCTTTCCTCGGATAGGTCCAAGTCACTCAGAAGAGCATCAAGCACGTTCTGCGTGAGCGCTGGTACGCCTGGGAGGACGGCAAACATGAGTACTACGCGAAGAACTATCGCCCACAGCAGGACTCTGCCATGGAGGAGGAGTCTCTGGAGAGCTATCCGCCGAAGCCTTAAACGAGGACGTGGAATTCTTCTCTCGAATCTTGTAGCATAGTACAGTCTAGTTCTTTCTTTTCTTCATAGTTCTGCTGCATGTAAATTATCTAACGAAGGTTTGGAATGCCTTTTTCTTTTCATGGCTTCCCGGTAATTATGTAGTCCGCCTGCAGTTCATTTCAGGGGCTATACTCCATACTCGATTTAAAGGGGGAGCAGATACCAAGGGAAGAAAAGTAGGAGTCTAATCACTAAGGTAACTCACTAGTGGCGGATCCGTCAAATAGTTTCCCCTTCTTACCGCTTCGTTTGATCCGCGGGGGAGTCCAAGGAGAACCTTCTTTCTTTTCCACTTGCTTCCGGTACCTTTCCCTTACCCCCTTACATTACCTGTACTTTTCTCTGCTATTCCCATCATGGATGAAATCGCGCCCGAGTACGACGTCGTGGTGCTGGGCACCGGTGTGTTGCTACCCCGCCATTCCACTGCACCCAAATACTGACCGACCTTCCTCCCGCTTCAGGCCTGACCGAGTGTGTGTTGTCTGGGTAAGGAGCTCTCAAAACCTATGCTACGAATCGTCCTTTTCTAATCGTCTCTTCTCTTTTCTAGTGTTCTGAGTGTGAAGGGTAACAAGGTCCTCCACATCGATCGCAATGACCACTACGGAGGGTACGCAAATCAACAGAGCTCCCTACAATTGTATCCAGGGCCGAAATAGCTAACAATGGTTTCAGAGAGGCTGCCTCCGTCAACATTGAGACGGTATATCTCTCCTGGACCGTTCATAGTGCTCCCTGCTAATCTTCCCCGCAGCTGTTCAAGAAGTACCGCAATGTTGCCCCCGGCGAGGAGCCCTGGAAGAAGTATGGACGAGTCAACGACTGGAACATTGATTTGGTCCCCAAGCTGCTGATGGCCAATGGCGAGTTGACCAACATTTTGGTTTCCACCGATGTGACACGATACCTGGAGTTCAAGCAGATCGCCGGCAGCTATGTCCAGCAGGGCAAGGGCCCGAAGGCGACCGTGGCCAAGGTGCCCTCGGATGCCGGCGAGGCTCTGCGCTCCTCCTTGATGGGTCTTTTCGAGAAGCGTCGTGCCAAGAAGTTCCTTGAATGGGTTGGAGAATTCAAGGAGGACGACCCGGCAACCCACCAGGGTGCGTGACAGTAGATCCCGACGATCATGGAGATAGATGGCTAACCTAATCTAGGCCTGGACATCGGCTCTTGCACCATGAAGGATGTTTACGACAAGTTTGGTCTCGAGGACAACACCCGCGACTTCGTTGGCCACTCGATGGCCCTGTTCCCCGAGGATGACTACGTCTCCAAACCCGGCATGGCCGTCGAGGCTATCAACCGCATCCGCCTTTATGTCAACTCCATGGCCCGATACGGCAAGTCGCCCTATATCTATCCTCTCTACGGCTTGGGTGAGCTCCCCCAGGGTTTCGCTCGTCTGTCGGCCATCTACGGTGGCACCTACATGCTGAACACCGACATCGACGAGGTGCTCTACGATGACAGCGGCAAGGTCTCCGGCATCAAGGCTACCATGAAGGACCGTGATGACCAGTCCGAGGCCATGAAGTTCGAGACCAAGACCAAGAAGATTATCGCCGATCCTTCCTACTTCCCCAGCAAGGTTCGGGTCAGCGGATACCTGATCAAGGCTATCTGTATCCTGAAACACCCCATCGACAAGACGGACGGCAGCGACTCGCTGCAGCTGATCATTCCCCAGTCTCAGGTTGGACGGAAGCATGGTAAGCTCAAGGCGAGCATGGAGATATAATGCACTGTCACTAACATCTGTAGACGTCTACATTGCGATGGTCTCCTCTGCACACAATGTCTGCCCCAAGGGCTACTACATCGCCATCGTTTCTACCATTGCCGAGAACGATGCCAACCATCACCTGGAGCTCGAGGCCGGATTTGAGCGCCTGGGCGAGATTGAAGAGAAGTTCATGGGTCCCCCGATCCCGATCTACGAGCCTCTGGAGAGCGGCGAGAAGGATAACATCTTCATCTCCAAGAGCTACGATGCCACATCCCACTTTGAGACCACAACCTGTAAGCCTTCAACATTCATCCATGGATTAGATCTATTACTAACTTCGTTCTCCAGACGACGTGAGAGATATGTACCGCCGTGCGGCCGGCGAAGAGCTGAAGGTTGAGGGACTCCGGGAGGACCAGCAGCTTGCTCAGGAGTAAGGGGCTAGAAGCCTTACAAATTGATCTATCTTTGCTTAGATGCTGGTTGACTATACTTCTCTTGGACATGTTTGATGCTCTGTCGTTCTTCGTTTTCCGCTCCTGAGCACCAACTGCTCTGTCAGATCACACCAGGAGGTAGCAAGCGCAATATACCTGTCTGCCAATTCAATTCGTACAGCCGATTTCGTTATATTGGTGTAAGGTATCAAAAAGGCAAAGTTCTATGTACGACGGCCGCTTAAGGGCGTCATCATATCTTCCATCATTACCAATCTTATATCCTCTGGTTTATCTCCGGGTCCGTATTGGCCTTCTCATGCTCCCCAACAACGCATACATCCCCAGTCTCCGCCTTCTGAATCTCCGCCCGCATCAGCGCCAACCGCTTTCCAACATGTATCAACTCACAAACTATCCGCGCCTCCGTACCTGTCGGCACAGGGCGCAGGTAGGTCAGCTTGAGATTGCGGCTCACACCACCTAGGGCGAACTTGCCAGGCTCGGAGACGCCCAGCAAGATCGTTGTGGAAAGAACGTCGACCAGGGTTGCGGCGCAGCCGCCGTGCAGATTACCCATGTAGTTGCTGAGTGCTGGGGTGACTTTGATGAGAAAAGAGACCTTGGCTGGCGGGCCGCGGGTTGCAGATTCGAAGCGCAGGTTGCAGCTGCGTGCATCGACGTCCCAGTGCTGGATGGTAGTTAGAAATATCCAGGTGATATGTTCACTAGCACGAAGCTAGTCGATCTGTCTAGACGGACCTCTTCGTTACCCAGGCCCATTCGGGTCGTATACTCGTAGACGAGCTCTTCGAACTCGTCCATTTGGCGCGCTGGTGGCTTAATCGTGTATTCGGACATGATGTTTGTGAGGAATGAAACCGGATAGAAATGAGACATGGAGAATGGTTTTTCGAGAGTGATAGCTGCGCCCGCAGATCGGGGCCGACTTGGACCTCGGCTTCGACGCTGCCGATGGTTTTCCCGAGTGTCGTGCGCTGACATGGGCACCTGGGCACGTTCAAGTATGGGCAGTCTAGATTGAGGGTTTTGATAAGACGGTTTTAAAGTGAGTCTTCTCGATCTTGGTTTAATTACCTTTTTCATTCTGTATTCAACTATATATCTAGCTCAAGGTACTGCGACTAGTGTTACCAGATGCGAAGTTGAAGAATGTCACTTTATCTCACAGACTGCTAGATTCGTCATCTTTGATCTATAACAATAACCCTTATTATATCCATGGAGCAAAAGCAACAAAGATCTAACACCCGTGGATATGAGCATTGGCAACTCCGCACCTGACTTCGCGTCACGCGTGGCGGCCTCAGGCGAGAAAACCGGAGATGTCGATTTGTTGCCGAACCGTCAACAGCTGCCCTGCCATTGACCTCACGACCCACGAAACTCTTCGGGACTAAGCAGGGCTTCCAGTGCCTCTGTTAACATTGGCCAAGGGGAATCCGAGACAATTTCTCTCAATTCCGCCGAATGCGCTTCCTAAAACACGTCCCTAGCTCGGGGTACACAAGACATTGCCAAGCTCATATCGATCGCTAGAGCGGTCGCAAACCCGAATTGTACCCTTATATCATAATATAAGCAGCCCACGAACTTGAGCACTCGCCGACCACCCATCGTCCATGACCATATCTTCTGAACGCTCCCCGGCGCAACACAACGAATCGCAAACATGAGAGAGTCTCGCGCATCGAAGCGGAGAAGAGTCTCCGAAGAACCGTCTCAAGATGAAGATGGAGATATTGGAATGGACGGCGATGACACATACTCCATTCCGTCGTCTTCAGCCGCCGAAGACTCTGAGGAGGACCAAGATTATCCCGCACCCAAGAAATCAGCGACTCGGCGTCGATCCACCCGAGGTGATAATAACAACGTACCAGACGGCTTGGGCCAAGAAGAGGCAACCCAGGGAAATGGTACAGAGAGTCCGTCGAGGGCTGGCACGCGGTCAAGTGGACGGCAGCGCAAAGCAACCCAGAGATTTGAAGATGCCTCGACACCGTCTTCTGCACGGAGAGCGGCTGCTACGCCTCGCAGTGCCCGCACAACAAGAAGCGCGCAAAAGTCGAAGCAAGAGTCAGCGGACGACGAGGAGATGGATCTTGACGAGCAGTCCCCAAAGCCGACTGCTTCAATTGCAAGGACCAGGTCTAGAAGGAGTACGGCCAGACCCGGTGCGAACGGTGCGAAAAATAGAGGACCGGGCAAGGAACTGTCTCCATCGCCGGAGGGGTACAATGACGGCCTAGACGACCTTGTTGCCATGCAATTGCAGCAGGATCTTCAAAACCGAGAGACGCATGAAGTTCCCGAGGTGGCTGAGCCGGTTCCTGAGTATGTCGAGAAGCTGCAAGCGCTCTGTCAAAGTGGACTTCACGAGGAAATGAGTGTCCTCACGACTGCCCTTCTCGAGAAGTTGTCTGGCAAACGACAAATTCCGCTCAAGGGTGTTGAGAGCGAATACACCAAGGTCAACCAATTGATCGAGCAGACGGTTACCGTGGGTGAAGGTAACTCGATGCTTCTCCTTGGATCACGGGGATGTGGAAAGACGGCAATGGTGGAAACCATCATCTCTTCTCTCGCAAAGGATCATGCAAACGACTTCCACGTCGTTCGTCTGAATGGCTTCCTGCACACGGACGACCGTCTGGCTCTTCGAGAAATGTGGCGCCAGCTTGGCCGTGAGACTCATACCGAGGACGACACAGCCAAGGTCAGTTCCTATGCTGATACGATGGCGACCCTTTTGGCCCTTCTCTCCCACCCGGAGGAATTGTTCGGCGCTTCTGGAAATACAGACGGGGTGACAGCAGCCAAGTCCATCGTCATCCTCTTGGACGAATTCGATCTGTTTGTCACTCACCCGCGTCAGACTTTGCTGTACAACTTGTTTGATATTGCCCAAGCACGAAAGGCTCCTATTGCGGTGATAGGGTTGACCACCAAGGTCGACGTGACTGAGATGTTGGAGAAACGAGTGAAGAGCCGATTCAGTCACCGCTACGTCTACGTTCCGCTTCCTAGGACGTATGAGATCTTTTCTGATATCTGTATGGCGAGTCTGGATCTCAATGATAGCGAGACACTGCAGCTTGCAGGTTCGCTCGGCGATAAACAAGCTAGCGTAGAATCTAATGGCTGGAAGACCTTGCTTGAGGGATGGAAGGTGTACTTGAAGGTACGTGACCCTGTTCCAGTTCGACACGATCGATCTAACTGACGCCTTTTAGCATCTATGGGACGACAAAGACTTCCAATTCCATCTTAAAAGAATCTATCACCAAACCAAAACCCCCAAGGACTTCCTCACCAGCGCTCTCCTCCCCATCAGCGAGCTACATCTCAGCACACAGGCCGCCGACAAACCCACGTTCCAAATCCCGACGCCCAAGAGCTTCGCCTCGCAATCTCTCGCCTGCCCCGACCCAGCACCACTCCCCTTCGCAACATCCACCGCCTCGAGCCCTTCCTCGCTACCCTTGGCCCTGTTGCTGGCCGCAACTCGCCTGTCCGCTCTGTTCGACCCAGGCAACGACGGACAAGCGCAGAGCCTGGCACCGCTTGCACTCTCCTTCCCAGCCGCATATGCGGAATACGTACGTCTACTGACATCCGCCAAGGTCTCTGCGTCTGTGTCCGGGGCGGCTGCCACGCCTGGCCGCGTCTGGGGGCGCGACGTGGCGCGTGAATCGTGGGAGAAACTGGTTACGTGGGGGCTTGTCACTCCGGTTGGTGGAGGGAACGGTACTGCTGACGGGCAGATGTTCCGTTTGGAGATTAGCTTTGAGGAGGTTGTTGAGATGGCAGGATCGAGTAGTTCGCTGGGTCAGTGGTGGCGAGATTGATGGGGTGTGGTATAATCGCCAAGGATATTTTTCGATTATACAACTGCATTTACATAATTATTTAGCATGCATTGTCTGCCAGGCCGAGCTTGATATTCGAGACTGTATTGAATCCCTTGGAAGCAGAGCCGACCTTGGAACAACCACCTGGGCATCTGTAGTAGGGCTAGACTTCGTTACCCTCAATCAACCCTTGGAACCCGTTACAATTCCACCAGCTTCCAATCAAGAGACCAGGCAAAGACAAGTCAACATGGATGCAAAACCGGTTTCAAAGTTCTCCCACACCTCCCGTCACATCCGACCAGCCGATTGCTATATCACAATGAGAAGGCATACCAGCCTATCAGACAACAGAATAGCACTCTCCCTCGGCCCTCGGCCCTCGTTTAAGCATTGAACTCGAAACGCTAGACTCGATCTTGGAGGTCATGTCACCTGCAGCTGACAATCACCTGTTTCTACGGCAAAAAGCCTACATGTAGTTAGCCCTGGTGCCGTGGATCATCTCAAACATATCCTCAACGTCGTATGTTGATCGGCGGAGGATATCACGCTATCCCTTGCCTTTGGATCCCTGCATCGTGCCGTGTTCCAATACTCGGGGTATAGGTGCCAAGCTTCCGGTGTTTGTTTTGTTCCAGTGTGCTGTTCAGATAGGGGTGTAGATGTGACTGGAACACCCAGGTGGCACAGCCAAGATAAAACAGATAAAAGGATACCTGCTTCACTCTGTTTATGGATGCTAGATGCTATTTCAAGGCCATGGCTACCGGCAGAGATTATAGCCATCCCAAACCCAATCTCGATTCTCAACCACTAACAGAACCCCCAAATCAAAGTGCCACCATGCTTTGCCCCACCAATCCTAGAGATGGTGATTGGTGCACAGACACGCGACATGAATGTGTGCCATGTGTCAAAAGTGACATGTCGAGTGACATGTCAAGATCTCATGGTTATGCCTATAATAGGAAAAGACGAGGCAGGGATGTCTGTGATGGTGAACTGAGCATATTACTGCACATGCAGCACGCCGATTGCTGGGGTACCATGCGAAATATGCAGGATCTTCTCATGTGGTCCCTAGACACGGCTTCGGCTCGTATGACCTGGGGTTTGTTTCTTCTTTTTCAATCCAAAAATGTCGAGTCCAATGTCGTATCATTGCTAAGTCTGCCTTTTCTGCCATACTGCCGCTTTGTAACGCCGTGCCAGTAATTAGTTAACTAGCGGCCGTCAAGGATGTAGAGTGGATGATGTGCTTGTTGGATAAGGAATGGGCCTGCAAGTTCGACTCCACAGTTCTGCAAGCCTCGCATGGCTGTGGAATAATCCACACGGCTCTACAGTGGCAACTTTCAATGCTGTTGCCCATCCAGGTGCTGCAGCTTGCAGATCCTGCGATTTGGGGTTAGTAAGTAATGGTCCGCTGCGGTAGCCCGGTTTCCTCTTTCATGGTCTGGAGAGTAGCCCCTTGGGAAAGAGACCAGACTGTAACTTGAGGTCCGACGAGACTTGGTCGAGATCGCATCGGACAACACAATAGGATAATGAGATGCATGACTCCGTTTGGAGAGTGAAGGAGTCATTCACAATTCAGAAACTCAATCTGTGCCTGTGTAACCCTATGGCACGGCTTTCTCGGGGCAAGGTATGACCGAAGCGAGTAAGGATACATATCAAAGTGTATGTTTTGTAGACACAGCCCGGGGAATAGAAACAGTACAAAAGTTGGAAATGCACTGGGATGCTGGAAGCTGTAGCTGCATATCCGGTCACCGAGAGCTGCAACTAAAGAGCAACCCCGCTCTATAGTATCGGGGATGGTGCTTTTTGTGCTTTTTTTCCGTTTTGCCTTTGTTTTCGCTCTTACCTAAAGAGGGAAGCCTATTTGGGTCGGTCATTCTTCGGATATTGGTGCGTAGTAGTGAAGAGACGGTTTGAAGTTCATTTCCCCGCTTCTCCTTCTGTGTAAAAGCCTGCCCACAATAACGGGGTCTCGGGGTATTCTTGCGAGCCACGGCTACTCCGTAGAGAGGCTTCGAACCAGAGCTGCGGCATCTTGCATTCAGTCCGATCTTAGTTCTGTCGAGCGCCCAAGGGATTGCGAATGAGGGGTCCATTTCTAGGATGACAGGTGTCGGATAATGACCGTGGATTTTGATTTCGGACGACGATCGCTATATCACCCGCACCCTGCACCCTGTCATCTCCGTCGTACCCCGCGTATAGAAAGTCGGGGTTGGACTAGGCTAAGGCTAGTCATGGCTCATGCTGGACGTCCAGGTTAATGAAGGTGTCAAGCATGGGCTGCATACTTGGCGCCGTCAATCTGCAGCTCTGTTCCATGGGAGTCAGGTACATCAACAACCTTGGACCTCGGTAATGATTTCTCGGCACAACTTGATCCATGGTCTGGGTCGACCGTAATGATGTTTGCCGTTGCGATAGACCCCTGCGAGTGATGAAGGATGCAGCAACGTGCAGCTACGAAACACCGAGTCTATTAGATCGACCAATAGACAGCTCATCATCATATCAAGTGGGCAAATGAAAAACAACAGCTTAGCTCTCTACTACATCAACTAGAATAAATAAAAGGCCAGGAACCAGAAGCCTTCTGTGAGAGTTCCACAGCATTTCAAATGCAAGCCATCACCGCACATTAATCACGATCATCTCCCGACATCGCTAGTTGCACCCGACCCGGATCTCCCCCTTTTCCCCAACGACTGTTGCAGATCATCTACACGTGGACACCTTCCACTGTGGCGTAAATTATTGACACCGTGGGGTTTCACGGTTCCCGGTGAAGAGGTAAATGTACGGAGTATTCAAATCATAGCCCTGGAGACCTAGACAACCTTGAAAGACCCAGGGTCTAGAAATAATCAAATCTATAACATAGAGTCGCATCGGAAATCCCATTTCCGGAGGTATAGGATGACAAAGTTCTCAGTCATCGTAATGTCTCCAATTTTCCGACTCCACTCTCCACAATCCCAATGGCACCACACTGCCTCAGGAACCGAAAGGCAAATTTCCATAGCCCGATGCAACTGTCTCAGTACCTTCCATGGAATATGTTTGGATGGACCCCCACGCCAACAAAGCAATCTCCTGTTCCACCTGGGCAGTGGAGCCTACGGTCCATGGGCGCAGAACACGAAATTCGTTAGCGGGTTCTTAGTGTTTTCTAGAACATTTCTAGAGGGGTTCTAGCGTGAAATACGCCACGCGCGGACATCTCCGTACTGGCAAAGATCCCCGGGCCCCTTTCGGTCGCATGAATCAACGAAAGTGCTAGTGCTTATGTATAGGTGAGATCAGAAAGAGTAGAAAAAGTTAGAAAATGATGCAGAAATTGTATATTTGCTCGATATAGATTTTCGCATCCACGCGATAGGAATGAATCACTGAAGTCTATGATGTAATCCACTGCTCGCATGCTATTTCTATATCGAGTAAGAAAGGTGGATCCCCGTATTGTAAGTGAATTGGATTGTTACGATTTGACGTCTTCGGTTATTACGGTTGCGGATCGCCCCGAAAGATCCCCTTCGTTACAGTCTTTTCGGCCAGGGCCCTGAGTGATCCTTAAGCGATGAATACCTGTGAACTAACAGTCAACGCGTAACAGTAAGGCCGAGTCTATGTGATAGTTACTCATCGGCTCCAGTAAGGCTGAACAATCCATTAGTTGTCCACAACCTTATAGCCTGCTTGGGGTGTTGCAGGAGCCTAGCCGTGACTGTGGCGTTTCCGCATAGAAATAAAACGTACTCCGTCAGTGATCAGAGGAAATTGTGGCTCTACCAGGTCCTAATGCATGATAAGCGCTTTCTTCTGGTACTGTCAGGATGAGAATCCCTGCTCGGCGATCGGGCTTCGGTGCTGACTCGGAACTAGCGCCGAACAAGCCAGATGGCAGGAAATATGGGGAGGCCTAAGCCCTCGGAGCTGTCCTGGTCTTCAATTAATCTAGGCGGATGCTTGACCCGGGATTCCACGTGGTGAATTCTCAATTCCCCACATCGCTGCCGGTGATAGGATTTGTACGGAGTACGAGAAAAACGAAATGGGCGATTAGGCGTCGCACCCAGGCGGTGTCGGACTAGGGATATAAACTTTGCAATTGGGGGCTGCTCGCTTCAAATTGTCCAGATGGCTGATCCGAGCCAGTTCGTGAGAATTGGTTATCTGCCCGGCAGTGGTTGAAATAGACACGATCGAGTTTAGCGTGAAAACAGCCGAGCCACGTGTCTGGTGGACAGGCAAACAGCGTTATGATTGGTCGGAACGGGCATGCGCGGGCGAAGTCTCCAAGGCTCGTCTGGAGAACTTCTCCCCGGACGTGATTAGCTGGGGATACATACACAAGGTTTAGCATAGGGGCTAGAATGAGGGTCGAAAACGACGATCTCCCAAAGCTTCATAACACCAAGCATAGTGCGGGCCTTGGCGCAAGGGTCTGGTCGCACCGTTTCTATCTACAATTCGACACATGACTCGCAAGGTTTCGGTGAGGGCTCAGCTGGGGCCTAGGCAAGGCCTATAATGTAAAAAGAGACCATCTCTGCTATATTTGTGGCCGCCCATAATTCGACCTTTGGAACCATCGGGTTTTGCATGGTTCGCGTGGATGCACAATATAGGTGACCTGCAGGGCCATGAAATCAATTGTCGCGTGGCGGTCAGGGATTATCGATACAACTAAGGGTTACGTCGATACCATTATAACCATTAGCACCGAAACGGGTAGATCAAATGCAATAACCAAACTCGTTTGGGGATAGCGGATCAACATACGAAAATCACTACGTCTTTGGCTTTGGACTCTGCCGTTGAGCGTCTGACCGCAATTCTCGCGCATGGAGAATTATCCATAATCATGCTAGCGTCTCAATTTTCGATGCACCCACATCATCTTGGCGATAACGGTTAGCCTGGTGGGACGAAGTGACGGTTAATATTTCGCATCTGCATATGTACTGCGTATGGAGTACATATGTACTCCGTACTTTTCGCTAATCCGTGCCAAAGTTCCTATACGGAATACCCTGCGCTGTTAACCTAAGGTTGCGTGCACCAGACCTAAAGTTTGGCTTTGCTTTTTTGACAGGTCCTATGTAGTTCAATACGAGACAGAGCCTCAGCTTTCGGGTGTCGATCGCTAATCTCCCGGACTATGACTGTGGCTGTGACTGGACTGACAAAGCTGATGGACCCCTTAGCCCCAAACATATACACACTGTAGATGCCTACTCAGTAGTTTACGTGGGCAGGGGCTGATCATGCATCGCGGTGCATGAGACTATGTACGGAGTACATGCATCTAGTATCTCGAACTATAGATCTAACCCTAGTCCACATGGAAGTCGATAGATCTCAATAACGACGTATCACATTATCCTTCGATTCCTGGAACATTCTTGAAGCCGGCCCATGCGCTCGATCCCGTAAATCGACAAGTACAGGGTTACGCACTGCAATACTGTATGTCTTCTCGGGCGTGGTTTCCAGCCAACCCCGCTGGTCTGCTCGGGCGAGCCCGCACTGATGTTCTTACTCGGGCTGGTTGGCCAGCCTTGTGAGCACTGCCTCGGAGGATTACGGCTAGCTGACGTGTCTAACAGCGAGCCTCCCTCCGTCCGGCTGGATGGGTTGGTGCCAGCTTTGTAGGAATCTGTAAATGTGGAGATACGTGTGGACTTATCAGAAGACTGGTTCAGAATCGCGCAATTAGGCTCAATCACCAATACACGACTGTGTACATACCTGTGTGCGGAGTACGATAATAAGTATCTTCTCCCGTCCACGTACATATGCGAGATGATGCAAAGGACGCCATTTGACAGGCCAGTTCGCATGATTTAGTTTGGCTAGTCTGTGCTTCTCCCTGTAAGCCTGTAAGCCTGTAAAGACCTAAGCGTCGGTGATTTGAACAGCCGCACTCGCACTCCAATCAATAGGAGCCTCAGACGCCCAGCCTCCACGTGTAGCCACGTGTCCCACATGAGCGCGAAGGCGCCTGGAAAGCCCGTGGAAGGAGCCCACCCGCGCCACGCCACGAGTCCCAATCGATCCTCATCTTCATCACCATCCCGAAACACGAAACATCGACTCAGGCACTCCTTCAAACACCTTGGCACAACCGGATAGAGCGGTGGCGCCAGGTTCCACCCCGATCGGAGTTGCCTACAAATGTCCGTGAAACATCTGATGCCCAGAATGGCCCCTTCAGTTTCTCTTATCGCGGCGACGCGCCGATCCCGGAATTTACAGGAAGCCTCTACCAAAGATATCATAAATCCATAGGATAAAGATCGAAATCCTCCGTATCCGAAGATCCGACTGCGGATAAAGCATTGAAAAGGGCACGATCGAAGGAGGATTTTGCCACCAACCGATAAGGTTCCTGACAGTTTTGGAAGGATGCCCACGTGGGCACATGGCAAGCTTGACTATCGACAACCAGTATTGCCTGTTCGGTCCAGGGGGCCGAGACGAGTTCAGGCGGAGAAGAGTGGAGATGTTGCCATTCGTGCTCCAATTATTCTTCCGTGATAGGAGGCCACTTCCTATAGCGAGAGGACACTAACCTCATCGAGGAAAAGTACAGAGTGGGGGGATTTCCGAGTTGGGTTTAATGCTGAAATGAAGATCATTATGGATACATCCGTAATACTGATACCCAGCGATCTTCAAGTGGATCCCATTCGGTCTCGCGTGTTTCCCTGGGTCATTGACGGTTGGTTCCAAATGACCTCGATGGTGAAATCATCGACTGGGCGGATCTGGTGTATTTGGAATTATACGAAACCCTATCTACGGTGGATTGTTGGTAAATGACTATAATCTCTCTCGAGGACATAAAAATGAGAACTGACAAAAAAGAGTCTAGACGATAGTTACTATGTACTCCGTACTTGTGACATGCAAGGGAAAAAAGAAAAAGACAAAGAAAAAAAAAGATTATTTACAGTACGTACACTGCGGGTATCCGGTTGCAGATTCGGACCAAACAAGGAACCCACTGATCTTTACGGAGTACGGAGTACCATGAGGCAATCCCTTCCCTTGGCCCACGTTGTTTGGGTGCAGCACACCAAACTCTTTCCGGCTGGACTCACGCGTGGGCTGTGGGTCATGGATGACAGGCCGAATGGCTAATTCTTCACAAAGGGGAAGAGGGAGAGGAGAGGGGGATATCACAATCGATTTTTCTTTTTTTTTTTTTTTTTTTTATCTTTTTCCCTTT